>Ga0209570_1000018_pt1 | contig 534822 bp, 451 predicted proteins | sample EBPBio172007_DNA_FD_185861 | JGI IMG/M metagenome (GOLD analysis project Ga0209570, IMG submission 185861) | Wastewater treatment Type I Accumulibacter community from EBPR Bioreactor in Madison, WI, USA - Reactor 1_9/17/2007_ DNA (SPAdes)... | ecosystem: Engineered > Bioreactor > EBPR >...
GTCGGTTCTAAAAGCAGGCTCAGTATAAGTCGCATAAAGTTTCAAAGCATTTACCAAATCTGGGTGCTTAGAATTCTTATATCGCTTCAATTCGTATACCGACTTCATGATAATATTAAGTTATCCTGCATTCAGGATAAAAAAGGTGCTGGCTTAATTCGAAAGCTTTTTCGGGGATGCTTTTTTAGGATCTGTTTTTGTTTTTCGCTGTTTACATGCGTGTATATCTGCGTGGTAACGATTGAGCTGTGCCCTAATAAATGCTGGATGTATTTAATGTCCACATCTTCTTCTAATAAGAGTGTGGCAAACGAGTGACGGAACGCATGAGGCGTAATTCTTCTCTCTAATCCAGCGGTCTTAGCATATTTTTTTACCAGGAAGCGTATGGATTGTTCGGAAAGCCGCTGATGGAAGCGATTGATAAAAAAATAACCTCCGCCGGATTTGATTCTTGTGTAAAAACACTTGTAATAATCTCTTAAAGCCTGTAGGGCCTCCTTGTTACAAACCTGAATAATCCGTTCCTTATTGCCCTTGCCTCTTACTTTGATTTGACCGATGTGCAGATCAATACACTCTGCTTTCAAACGGCTGATCTCTGACACCCTGGCTCCGGACGCAAATAGCAATTCGATTACAGCAATATCTCTGGTCGTTTCGGCATATGCGTAACTTTCTAACTTGGTTTCACTGTGCTTCCTCTTATAGGCGGATTGGATGATTTTCTCGACCTCATAAATATTCATAACGCCAGGCAGATTTTTAGGTTCCCTGATTTGGATCTTCATTTTACGGAAAGGATTTACCGGGATGATATCTTCAAATTCCAGAAAGTTAAACAAGGCCTTACCACTCGCTATTTTACGTTTTAGGGTTTTTGGTTTTACTCCGGATAAAGATTGAATATAATCACGAAGTATGTTTTTGTTGATAGAAGATACGCGATCCGAATAATCCTTTTTCGCCAGGAATGCCTGAAGTTGTTTCAGATCAATGCCGTACGCCTTGATGGTTTTTGGGTCTAAATTCTTTTCATATTGGCAATGTCCCAAAAACGCTTTTGTAGCTTGTTGTAGAGTTTCCATAAAATTCCATTGATTAGGCGCGGAAGATATGGAGCTTTACCAGAATACCTGAAAAATGATGGTTAAAAACCGTTGACATCTTGAATGACTAGCTATGTGCAGCAAAAAAGGGTCCCTAAAGCCCAAATGCCGCCTTTAAGCCCTTTATAGCTATTCCAGCTCCGAAGGCTCGACTACCTCTGAAAGCCCGAAAACTTTGAGTAAATCTTCGATATCGAAGTTCGACCCCTTATCCAGAGGCACCACCATAAAGCAGAAAAATCCCTTTCGATTTATTTCGGGAGGGATTTTTTGTGGTAAAACAGGCTGAGACGGAAACGCAGAGCTGGTCTTGCAACCGTTCTACCGAACATGGTCTTTTACAAAATCTTTGCAATACGCCTTTACCATATCTCTTGTTGCACGAAACGCGTTCATTATTTCCTCTTCGGTACCAAGAGCCTTTGCCGGATCCGGGAAATTATGATGCAGGCGCCTGGCCTGAGAAGGAATGTAAGGACAATGCTCGCGGGCGTGATCGCAAACCGTGAGGATGAGATCGAACGCGATGTCTTTGTATTCATCCACGTGGTTGGAGCTGTGGCCGGAAAGATCGATGCCATCTTCTTTCATCACTGCTATGGCACGCGGATTAACGCCATGGGTTTCGATTCCTGCGCTGTAAACGGCCGCTTTGCTGCCTGCAAAAAACCGGAGGTAAGCTTCCGCCATCTGGCTGCGGCAACTGTTGCCGGTACACAATACCAATATTTGTGTTGTACCTGTCATACCAATAACCAAATGATGTTGATGATGCAAAATTTGGCATCGAAACCAAATACCAACTGCAACAGAATAACCGAACCTGTGATTACAAGGGGCTTTTTGTATTTAAGCGCAGTTTGTTTCATGCTTAACAACATTTTCCGCCGGGTGTGCAACAGGCTCCTGCTGTTTGATTTCCAAGTTCCGACAGGTTTACTTTTGGTTTTTCTGAGGGCACGCCACAGTTGTCTTTTGCCAGGCAATCGGTGTGTTTCGATACCAGCACAAAATCCGAACCGTTAAACTCAAGGCCATACTTCCCGATGGTTTGCGCCTGGTACTCTACTTCGATCTCGTCATCTTCCATTCCCAATGTACGTTCCGAAAGCGCAATGATGTTGAGCAACTTCGAGGCCCTCAACCGATGGTCGGTATCGCTCGCACTCCAGAGTTGGAAATTGGCCACACGCTCCAGCCGAACGGTTCCGCCACAGTCAATAAAATGCTTAGTCACCACGCCCACTTCCGTTACATGAAAGTGTTCCGGCACAAAAGAGCCGTCGGGTAATTGAAAACGCACAGCCTCTGCTGTGGCCAAAATCGATTTGATGTGTGATAGCTTCATGATGATTGGTTATTTATCGTAATATAACGATAGTTTTACATAAATTTTTTTAGCAACACTGGCTTTTCGGCTGATAAGACACGAACAAGGCTTCGAAACAGGATTTAGCCTGCTTCCACTCCTGCTCGTCGATGCAATAACACACTTTTACACCGTCGATCTCTCCTTTAATGAGCCCTGCTTCTTTCAGCTCTTTTAAATGCTGAGACACCGTACTTTGCGATAGCGGCAGCTCATCCACGATATCGCCACAAATACAAGCCTGCCTTTTTAACAGCAGCTGCAGGATAGCGATCCGCGCCGGATGCGACAGGGCTTTGGCGTACCTGGCAACCCGGTTTTCACGCACGCTAAACTCTTCTGACTTCGTTGATCCCATGGATAATAAATCAATCGTAAAAGTACGATAAATAGTTTATTCGCCAAACACCTGCTGAAAAAAATTTCTGCATTACGATAGGTTTCCGCTCCGAACAACCAATTTGTCGGGATTACGCACATATAGCAAACGGGCAATCACTTCTCCTTCTGGCTCCACGTATTGCATGGAATCGAGTTCGCCGGAGTTTTTCCTGAAAATGAGTGCGCAAGGCGCTCCGTTGACATAAGCCGGCCGGTATTCAAAATCATGGTCCTGGTTTTCGGGCAGCGACATGATGCCATTCAGGAATTTCAACACCTTCGGCAAGCCGAATAATGGCTTGAGCGCTGCCGCCCGCTTACCACCGCCATCGTTGAAAAGGGCAATGTCGTCTCGCAATAATTGCCCCAAGGTTTCCAGGTCGCGGCTATTCAGGGCATACAGAAAAGCCTCTGTCAATGCAAGGCGCTTTGACGGATCAGCCGGCTTCACTACAGGGCGATGGAGTTTTTCGTGAGCGCGATGAAGAAGCTGCCGGCAATTTTGTTCTGATAAACCGGTAAGCGCCGCAATGTTTGCATAGGACTCGGAGAAACTCTCGCGTAGGATAAACACGGCACGCTCCACCGGATTGAGGCGTTCGAGAAGCGTCAACAACCCGTATTCGATCGTCGGCACATCAGCGGGCTCGAGGGTCAGATATGGTTCCGGCATCCAATAGCCTTTATAACTTTCGCGCTGCAATTTCAACCCATTTAAGCGGTCGATGCTCGCATTTACCACCATGCGCCCCAGGTAAGCCTTGGGCACGTCGATCTCTCTGGCCGACAACCATTTCACATACACATCCTGCACGATGTCTTCGGCTTCTTCCACAACGGCAAGCATGTTATAGGCAATGCCAAATAAATAAGGGCGCAGGGCCAGAATATCCTTACTAAGTTCCATAAGCGACAGTACTAAAGTCCGAATTATTTTTCAATAGACCTGAACGTGTCGTCTTTCAAGTGCTCAGCGCCTGCTTCTTCACCAAATCGCAAAACATGTCGGAATGCACGTTCAAGCCCACATTGCCAATGTTGTAATAAAACTCTGTGGCCACGATCCATATGATCTCACAGATCTGCCGTTCGGTGTAATGCCCGGCAAGCTGGTCGAACAATGCTTTGTCCATTTGCCTGTCGCGGGTAAGCCTGGTCACAAAATCGAGCAGGATCTTTTCGCGTGGCGTAAACCTGCTGCTTTCCTTGTAACGGTGCAGATCGTCGAATTTGGCCTGGTCCATAGAGGCCTGGATGGTTCGCGAACGGGCAATGTCGATGCAGAAAAGGCAAACATTGATCTCAGCCACCTGCTGCCGCACGAGCATCACGGTTTCTGCGGGCAGACTGAGCTTTTCGTCGAGCTGTCCGATCTTGCCCGAAAACATGCCGAAAGCCAAGGGCATTCTTGCTGCCATTACTTTAAGCGGCGTCATGACTTTGCCGTACTTCCAACGCGAATACGCGTACACTAACTTCCAGCGCAAGCCTTTCGGCTTATCAATGGGTTCCAAAAAAGGTGTGTCCATAACAATACGTGTTTACCAATAGACGGCAAACCAATCGTTTTGTGACAACTGTAAAAATACAATATGTAAAAAAACCGAAGTTCTGCTGTAAACATCACCAAAACAACCAGTTAAAAATCACTCCACACCAAACGGCCACGTCATCACCGGAAAAAAGGGCAAATCAGTATCCAAATGTGGCGCATACAGGAGTTCATGGGCATACACAGGTGCAGCAGTGTTTACAACTTTCTCTTTCCGGCTAGGAAAAGGTGGCTGCAAGGGACTGAGTGCTTCCGGATCCTTATTCCAAACCATCGCCAGGGGCACCAATTTATCCCATAAGCTACCCGTTGCGCCGGTGTCGTAAACAAAACTGGCATATACCCAACCAAGTCCCGGCGCTGCTTTGCTATCTTTCACCGCGATGTCCATCCGAAAAAAACTGACCGTGCGTAACCGATATCCCTTTTCCGGCTGATCGAGGGTTTGCAGGGTATCGTACACCAAAAACGTAGCAGCACCGTGCATAACCTCGCGAACAGGATCGTTAACCGGCGAAAAGATCAGTTTCACGACAGTGCTTCCCTCCGCGAAGTCGGTTTGCCTGGGCGCATACCCTACTGCATTCTGGCTTTTACCAAGTGCAAAGGCCGCCGTAGAATCATAGAGTGTTAGCACATAACGGAAACCCGTCCAGGCCTGGATGCGGCCCGTTGGCGATGCCGGCTCCTCTTCGAGGTAGGCACCTAACAGTGGTTCGCGACGCGTTCCCAGCCACGACTCATGAAACCAGCCATTATCTTCTGCCGCCCAGTTGGCAGAGTCTGTAAAAAAAGGCTGCAAAAGCGGCTTTATTTCCTGTTTCAAGGCGTCCATGTATTTCCATGCGTTTTTAGCCGACAATACCCTACCATTCAATGCCTCGCTGCGGAATTTATCGTTACCTGAACCCGGCTGCGCAGGATAATGGCAACTCAACCTGAATAAGGGCTTGGCATATTGATGCTTCGAGGGTACAGAGTCGCGGTAGCCGATCGGGGAGACAGCCAGATCCTGAACCCATCCGGGCGACTGGCTATCGGCTTTGTTGCAGCTGCAAAAAGCGACAGCAGATGCAAACAGCACAGCGAAAGCGATACAAAGACGTTGAAAGGATTTCATGTAACAGAACAAGGGAAGAGTTCGTAAATGGTTTTCAGGAACTAAATTATTCGAATAAGAGACAGCAGCATACACAGCACCGCAAAAACGGACATTTCTGCCCGCACGAACAGGTAATTATACTTGCTTGGTTAAGCACCAGAAGCATATGCATTAACAACTCGTTATCAAATTTTAGCTTTTTTTAAAACGGCTTTTCCAACGAATTTTTCTAGTTTTGAGAAAACCAATTTCAAGCTATGAAAATTCTTTTTACTCTCATTCTGATCAGTTCAGGTTTATATTCCAACTGGTTTCAAGCCCCTACCTGGAAAAAAGAACAACTGATGTCAACCAAAGAATTGGCAGATAAAATCACGGCCAACACCAAAGACAAACCACTCATTTTCAATGTGGGACCGATGGACAACATCAAAGGTGCAGTAGCGATGGGCGCCGCTACCAATATTACCTTTGCCGACAAAATGAAAGCTACACTGGCAATGGAAAACAAAACCAAGGCCGTAGTTGTGTATTGCGGCTGCTGCTCGTACTCCAGTTGCCCCAACATCAAACCGGCTTACGATGTGCTCATTGCCCAGGGTTTTAAAAACACGAAAGTACTCGAGCTACCCGAAGGCATTAAACCCGATTGGGTGGCCAAAGGTTATCCGATGGAATAATTACCGCGCTTCTTTTGCCAGGCTGCTTTTTCGAAGCAGCCTTTTTTTTACCATCTAAAATAAGTTTACCCATAAATTACTACCTTTCTTGTAAAACAATTGGCCATGACGCGATTACTAAAAACTTTTTTATGCCTTTTTGCTGCCTTGTATAGCATCTCTGCTTCCGCACAAACGAGTACACAACCCGAAGAAAAGCCCTATATCGAACTCAACGGCAGGGCTGAACAGGAAGTGGTTCCCAACGAGATTTTCATAAGCATTGTACTTCGCGAGCGATACGTGAACAAAGAAAAACTCAGCATTGATGCACAGGAAGAAAAACTGAAAACGGCGCTGAAAGACCTCAACATTGACCTCAACAACCTTTCGTTGTCTGATGCTAATGCCGACTACGTGAAAGTGCGGTTCAGAACCAAAGATGTCATCACCAAAAAAGACTATCTGCTCAAAGTAACCAATGCCACGATGGTAGGACAAGTTTTTCAGCAGCTCGATAAGATCGACATCACCGATGCCTATATTGCCCGCGTGAACCACAGCCGCCTCGACAGCATGCGCAAAGAAGTGCGTATCCGTGCCATTAAAGCTGCCAAAGAAAAAGCAGATTACCTTTTAGCCGCCATCGGTGAACAGGCGGGCAAACCGCTGCTGATCACCGAAGTGGAGACTCCTGTCAATAATACAATAAACCGCGCCAACGCTGTTTATTACAATGTGCGTACGTTAGACGAGGACAATGATAAAGACCTGAAGGCGGAGCCGGAAATCCAATTCAAAAAAATAAAGGTGGAGTGCATCATGTATGTGAAATTTGGCATTAAATAAACCGGTTTTACCAATTCTTCGTTTGAAAAACCTGGTTAAATAATTCCACAACAACGACACGGGCAACAAACGCCCTGTATCAGTGCTAAGGCAGCAACGGAAAGCGTTGGCATCAAAGTTTTATGCAATGGTATAAAAACCTTATATCATGAAAGCACTCATCACTTTTTTAATGGTAATAGCCTTGCAACAGGCGGCCTGCTGCCAGGAACGCTCGGTGCAAACTGCTACCACCACCGTTGTGGTACCCGAAGCGGTAAAAACCACCTTCGAAAAAGAGTTTCCCGGCGTTCAGCCGAGCTGGGAAGCCGACGGCAAAAATTTCAAAGCCATTTATGCCGATCCCAAAACCAACAGCAAAGGCATCATCATTTATGACGGGTCGGGACAGGCTATCAGGCGCGACGTTGTAGCTACACCATCGGTTCCGCAATAGGCTGAACGAAAGGCTTTATAAAAAATTAACCTGCGAGCGTAGCCCTCGCGTTAATATTTTATCATCTTTACAGCATGGAACAATCAAACATCCAACAAACCGACGTGATATTGATTGGCGCGGGTATTATGAGCGCCACGCTTGGCATTTTTCTGAAAGAGCTAAATCCGGATCTCCGTATTGAGATATTCGAACGTCTGGATGCTGTTTCGGAAGAAAGTTCCGATGCCTGGAATAACGCAGGAACGGGCCACTCGGCCTTTTGCGAATTGAACTACACACCCGAAAAAAAAGACGGAACCATCGATGTATCGAAGGCTGAAAAAATCGCCGAATCCTTCGAGGTATCGAGGCAATTCTGGTCTTACCTGGTAAATAAGCAGGCGATCCCCGACCCCAAAGCCTTTATCAGGGATATACCGCACATGAGTTTTGTTTGGGGTGCAGATAATGTCTATTACCTTCGCAAGCGCTACCATGCGCTCAAAGATCATCCGCTGTTTAGCGGCATAAAATACTCGGAGAAGTGGCCGCAACTCGAGCAGTGGATGCCTTTGGTAATGGAAGGCCGCGATCCAGGATCGGAAGTAGCTGCAACGCGGATGGAAAACGGCACCGACGTCAATTTCGGCGCCCTCACGCGGCTTCTGCTTGCTTACCTGGAAAAACAGGGCGGCGTTACCATTCACCTGCGCCACGAGGTCCGCGATTTGGATAAAGAAAAAAACGGCCAGTGGAACATCATGGTAAAAGACCTGGAGAGCCGCGAGAAGCGTCATTTACTTGCCAACTTCGTTTTTATCGGCGCGGGGGGCGGATCGCTTCCACTTCTCGAAAAATCGAACATTGAAGAAGCGGAAGGTTATGGCGGGTTTCCGGTAAGCGGCCAATGGCTGAAGTGCCATAATGAAGCGGTGATCGCCAGGCACGAAGCCAAAGTGTATGGAAAGGCGTCGGTGGGCTCACCACCAATGTCGGTGCCGCACCTCGACACGCGGGTGATTGATGGCAAAAAAGCACTGCTTTTCGGGCCTTATGCTGGCTTCTCGACCAAGTTCCTCAAGAATGGTTCTTATTGGGATTTAGCCGGTTCGCTCGAACTCGACAACTTACTGCCGATGTTATCTGCGGGCATTCATAATTTACCGCTCACCAAATACCTGATACAGCAGGCCAGCCAATCTGATGAAGAACGTTTCGAAGCTTTACTGGAATATTTCCCCGGCGCACACATGCACGACTGGGAGCTGGTGGTTGCCGGCCAACGGGTACAGGTTATCAAAAAAGATGAAGACCAGGGCGGCGTCTTGGAATTTGGCACCGAGATCGTGAATGCTGCCGACGGTTCCATTGCCGCACTGTTGGGTGCATCGCCGGGCGCTTCAACCTCGGTGGGCATTATGCTGGACGTCTTGAAGCGTTGTTTCCCTAAGGAGATCAATAGCCCGGCGTGGCAGGAAAAACTAAAAGCCATGATCCCGTCTTATGGTCAGTCGCTGGCTAAAAACGGCGCATTTTGCGAAAAGATACGTGAGTGGACGAGCAGTTCCCTTAAATTAAAATCTTTTGCACCAACCGGCAGTTCACAACAACCATCATGAAAAAGCCACAAAACTACCACAACCACATCCGTTATTATGCGGCCCACCATTTTGTGTTTTACCCCTTGGTGGCACTGCTGCTCGCTGGCTGCCTAATTGGGCTTTGCCGCAGTAGTGAGCACCATTTGTTGTGGATTTTGCTCGTTGGGCTTTGCGTGGCCTTGGGCTGGTTGTCGTTCATGACAAGACAGCACTACGCTCTTGGAAACCAAAACCGTATTGCCCGGCTCGAACTTCGTTTCAGGTATTACCTGGCCACGCAGGAGCGGTTCGACGAACTGGAAAAACAACTTTCCCTTAAACAAATCCTCGCGCTGCGCTTTGCATCCGATGAGGAACTGAAAGCGCTTGCTGAACGGGCTATTCGCGAAAACCTAACGCCTGACGCGATCAAGCGTTCGGTTAAGCACTGGACAGCCGATTATATGCGCCTGTAAGGTTTTAACCAAAACAAAGCGTATTTTTGGCCATGCAATCTCCTTCGGGCACTACGGTTCCATCCTCAGCCTCTCAAACCGTTTATCCTATCCTGTTTTCTATTTGCTTTGCGCACTTACTGAACGACTTGTTGCAATCCGTCATTCCGTCGCTGTACCCTGTGATGCGTGAAAAATACCACCTGAGTTTTGCACAGGTCGGCTGGATCACGTTTACGTTCCAGCTCACGGCATCACTCCTGCAACCGTTTGTAGGGAACTACACCGATAAACGCCCTAAGCCCTATTCGTTTGCCCTTGGCATGGGTTTCACGTTTTTCGGTATCGTGTTGCTAACGGTATCTTCCGGCTTCCACTCTATTCTGGCGGCCGTAGCTTGTGTAGGGATCGGCTCGTCGGTTTTTCATCCGGAAGCATCAAAGGTGTCGTTCTATGCTTCGGGCGGGCGCCGCGGGCTGGCGCAATCTATTTTTCAATTGGGCGGCAATACCGGCACTGCTATTGGCCCGATGCTGGTAGCCGCACTCGTCGTCAGGCACGGGCAACTTTACCTGGCCTGGTTTCTTCTTTTCGCCATTCTTGGCATGCTGATCCTCATCCGCGTTGGCAACTGGTATAAAGCCCATCTTGCATTACGCGCTGCAGGCAAGGCCGGAACACACGAGCAGCCGCATGACATTCCGCGCAGCCGCGTGGTGCTTTCCATTGCCATATTGCTGGTACTCATCTTTTCGAAATACTTTTACTTAACGAGCATTACGAGCTACTACACCTTTTACCTCATGCAGAAATTTCATTTGTCTATATCCGAATCGCAGTTTCGCTTATCGCTGTTTCTTATTTCGGTGGCTGCCGGAACGTTCCTGGGCGGCCCGCTGGGCGATCGTTTCGGGCGGAAGATCATCATTTGGGTTTCTATTCTGGGCATTGCACCATTCACGCTGCTGCTGCCTCATGTAAACCTTTTCTGGACCAGCGTTCTTACGGTGATCATCGGTGTAATCATGGCTTCGGCATTTTCTGCCATATTGGTTTATGCGCAGGAGTTGCTTCCGGGAAAGATCGGGATGATCTCTGGATTGTTCTTTGGCTTTGCCTTTGGCATTGCCGGCATTGGCTCTGCCCTTCTCGGCAACCTCGCTGATCGCACCAGCATCAGCTACGTATTTAACCTATGTGCTTATTTGCCGCTGCTTGGCATCATCACTGGCTTTCTTCCGAACATCCGTTCATCGAAGCGCACTTGAAGTAGCCCTGAAACGAGATGGCTGCTATACGCCGAGAATTTCTTTCAGGCGCGTGTAACCCGTGCGACTCAACGGCACCTTTTTTCCACTTTTTAAAATGGCCATGTAGGTGTTTTTTTCGAGCGGCTCTATCTTGGTGAGTTCCTGAAGATTGATGATGTATGAGCGGTGGGTGCGGAAAAACCTGGAACTATCCAGTACCTGCTCATAATAATTCATCGTTTTCTTTTTGAGGTAGTAGCTGTCCCTGGTAAAGAGCTTGACGTAGTCGTCGTAGGCTTCAATGTACATCACGTCTTGCACCGGCACAATCCGAATATCGCTGCCGTTTTTCACAACGATCCGGTTATGATCGTCGGGCTGCTTGGTACCCGAGTCGAGCAGCGACTGGATGTTTTTGGCAGCGGCTGGTGCCGGCTCTGTTTTGGCGGTGTATTTTTCAAGAGCCTGATCGAAACGCTCTTTACTGAACGGCTTTAGCAGGTAATCGACCGCATTTGATTCGAAGGCTTTGATGGCATACTCGTCGAAGGCCGTTGCAAAGATCACTGAAGGTACGCTATCCAGCAATTCAAGCATTTCAAAACCGTTGATCTTCGGCATCTGAATATCGAGGAAAATAAGATCGGGCTTATGCTGCATGATGGCTTTCACGCCCTGGAAACCGTCGCTGCACTCGGCTACGACCTCTATTTCCGGATGTTGTTGCAGGTATTCCTGCACAACCATTCTTGCCAATGGCTCGTCATCTATAATCACTACTTTCATATCGGTTGGTTTGTTGCTTGCATCGCTGGTTTAAAAAGGTGGCTTTTTTCTGAACCGCTCAGCCTTGCGGGATCCTTAAAATACTGATGAATTGATTTCCGTTTTTTTCTGTTACCATCAGGTCATTACGCGAATAGAGCAGGAACAAGCGACGCTGCACCGAGCTCAGTCCAAAGCCTGTTCCCTTGCTGGCCAGTTGTGTCTTCGCATCGAAAGGATTCTCGACTTTCACGTGAAGCAAGCCATTTTTGGCATAGGTGGAGATCCGTATCAAAATCTCATCTACGGTATCATACAAGCCAAACTTAATGGCATTTTCAACAATAGGCTGCAACAGGAGCGGCGGAATATGCATGCCCAGCGTTTCATCCGGCACATCGATATCCACCGAAAGCCGGTGACCGAAGCGGACTTTCTCTATTTCAAGATATAGTTTCAACTGCTCAAGTTCTTCTTTAAATTCCACGTTTTGCTGTTCGTCTTTTTTCAGTGTCCCGCGCAAAAAATCGGAGAGCTGCTGGATCATCTTTCTGGCTTCATTCGGGCGGCTACCCGCCAGGGCGCTGATGGAGTTAAGACTGTTGAATAAAAAATGAGGCTGCAATTGCTGACGCAGTTTGGCCAACTCAGCATCTTTTACCAGTTGTTCGGCGTGGTTTCGCCGCTCCTCCTGTTCTTTTTGGTCCCTCAGCAATGTCCACATCCAATTCAGCATGGTTACAAAAGCCATGACCAACAGCGAAATAATAAACCGAACAGGGATGGACTTATACAGAAAATCATGGTAAGCATCGGTATTGCCAAGTGCGTACCTAAGGGTAAGGCGTAACAGAATGGTATATAACACTGCCAGACCAAGCGTAAAAATAAACCGATACGAACGGTTACTGCCTCTGGGCTGATAGTAAGAGAAAATCGCGATCAGCACAAAGCAGAACAACCCGAGCAGAACGTTTGAAATGAGAGCATCCGACAAGGAATAGCGCCAATTCAAACCCATGCGGTGCAGAACCACGGTCTGTGTGAACGACCAGAATAACCACCAGGCAAAATACAAGCTGAGGATACGGGTTCGCGAGTATGGCAAAAGCGATTTCAAATCCGGTTTTCAGGCAAAGGTTAAATTTTTTGCCTGAAAAACCATGGCTTTCTGCCTGATGTAATTAATAAACGATGTGGTATCGGTTTTCTCATGCGTATTCGAATAAACCTGTTCGCCATCTTTTAATGCGTCGAGCTCATACAGGTCGATCACATCAATGAATTTCCAATGCACCAGTTCGTTGTTATTGTTTACAAACGTTTCTTCTTCGCGTTTTCCCATGCCGCGGGCTTTCTGGAAGGCACTTTCGATGGAGCAGGACTCTACAATGCGGATTTGTTCGTCGAACTGAGAGGTGTGGCTGCCGTTGTCGATGTTGATGTTAAACATCAGTTTTACAAGGAATCGTTTCATAGTAGGTAGTTTTGGTGGTTGGTAATGGATAGGTGGTTGGTTTACTCAATAGCTTTTAATGTCGATGCCGCCGAAAAACACGTTTCCTTTAAGCACGAGTGTTTTTACAGGATCCCCCGTTTTTGGCTGCACTGGCCGCTTGTCTTCCACACTGCCGAAAGCTGACACCAATTCGGCATTCACAATTTCCCAGTTGGCCGGAATAATGAGCTTGACACCGGCAAATACACAGGTGATCTCCAGGGTAGCCGTATCTTCGAAATCCGCTTGCAACATGTTAAGCTCTGTTCCGCCGAAGACTGCTACCACATCGCCTCCTTTGAAGTTCTTGGTGAGTACGTTTTTTTTGATGCCTCCCATAAAGGTGACGTATTCCAGCACATCTTCATTACTGTCTGATGTTTGTGTGCAACACGCATCTGCGTAGCTCTTGCCTTTGTAATGGTGGGCGTACTCGCTGCCATATTTTTGATAATGCTCATGATGCCTGTGCCATCTTTTCCAATAACGCTCTCGTTGCCTGCGACGTGGTTTAAAAATAACGAAGAGGCCAAAGAGGATAAGCATCACCGGCCATAGGATCGGTTTAAGGGCAATACCAGGGTAAAAATCGGATATTAAAAAAGCGACGCCTATCAGCACCAGAATAAACCATCCGGCATGCATGAATTTATGTTTTACGCCAATGGTGAGTCCGACGGCTATCAGGAATATTTTCCAGGTAAAGATCCAATGTGGTATTTCAGCTCCAAGTTCTTTCGCCAGAAAAAGAACACCTGCCGCCACAATTAGCAAGCCCCCGAATAGTTTTCCCCTGCGATGATTCTTCTCGTATTTTTGCCATCCCTCCTGGTCGTTGTGTATGTTATTTTCTTCCATGTTTATCAGATTTTTTTTCAAAACTACAACCCAGGCCCGGCGCCTGCAATAGCAATTAGGTTAATGAAAAGCCATGGTCGGTGAACGTTACCACGTAGGCGGTAAAAAAATGAGGGGTAACGACTTTCAGTGGAAAAGAGTTCGTTTCAGTTCAGCGAAGGATCAAATGCATAGTCAGAAAATACTTTATAGCCGGGATTGATCTTCACCAATTCCTGGCCCCACAAGTCTTCGGGCGCCACCGACATCAGCTGCTGGTAGCTTCCTGGCTTGTTGAACCAGGAGCCGCTTTCCAATTCGGCTGTTAGCTGAGCCCTGCCCCAGCCACTGTATCCAATGTAAAACCGAATATCTTCTGAGCTTACCTGTCCTTGTTCGATCATCTGCGACAGATCAAAGAAATTACCACCCCAATACACACCATTACCGATCTCGAGGCTATCGGCAAGTGCCGTACCAAGGGTGTGGGTGTAAAACAATTGATTAGAAGAAACAGGACCTCCATCGAATAGCGGAAAATTTCCCTGGCGCAGGTGCGGAAAAATGTCTCGCAACAGTAAGCCATGCGGTTTATTAAGGATAAAGCCAAGGCTCCCTTCAGCGCTGTGCTCGCCGAGGTAAATAACCGAACGCTTGAAGCGTCCGTCTTGCAAAAAGGGCTTCGCAATTAATATTTCTCCTGCCTTCACCAATGGGTTACAATCTCTATATTTGTTGTAAATTTACGAAAATGAGCGGAGTAAACGACCACATTTACAAGCTACGAGAGGATTTTATGAAAGGCCAGCTTTCCGAGACCTCCGTTGCAGCCAAACCTTTCATTCAGTTCGAACGATGGATGCAGGAAGCAATCGATGCCAACGTTAATGAAGCACAGGCTTTCAACCTCGGCACAGTAAGCGCCGATCACAAACCTTCGGCACGCATCGTGTACCTCCGTGAATTTTCCGAAGACGCATTCTATTTCTACACCAATTACCAATCGCACAAAGGCCTTGATATAGCGGGCAATCCGCACGTATGTGCTACATTTTTCTGGCCGGAGCTCGAACGACAAGTGCGTATCGAAGGCATAGCCGAGTACGCATCCGCTGAAAAAAGCGACACCTATTTTGCAGCGCGCCCAGATGGCTCCAAGCTCGGTGCCTGGAGTTCCCCACAAAGCAAAATCATAGCCAATCGCGACGAACTGGAAAAACTCGTGCAATCTACCAGCGAGCGCTTCAACGGAAAACCGATCTCACGACCCGAATTTTGGGGTGGCTACGTTATTCAGGCTTCTTACTACGAGTTCTGGCAAGGCCGCAAAAGCCGTTTGCACGACCGCCTTGCTTTCAGAAAAGATGGTGATAACTGGAAAACCGAACGTCTTGCTCCCTGATGAAAATCTGGCCGATGCTGAATAGGCCGGCAATGTGTATATTCGCATATTATCCTTTCGAATCCTATGACAAAACAAGATAAAATTAAAAACTTCGACCCCAACAGTGTGGGCGATGTCAACGCCGGTATGTTCGGCCTTCCCTTTACCCTTTCCGAATCTGAAACAGTGCTTATTCCCGTGCCGTGGGAAGTAACAGTAAGTTATGGCGGAGGTACAGCCGACGGGCCAGAGCAGATCTTTGATGCTTCGTTTCAAGTGGATCTATACGACCCTATTGTTAAAGATGCCTGGAAACTGGGCATTGCGATGGACGACATCAGTGAAGACCTGCGCGAAAAAAGCCAGATCTACCGCCCTGTTGCCGAAATCATCATCGACCGCCAATCGAACGGCGAACCAGTAAGCGAAATAGAAGAGATACGCGACGTAAATAAGGTTTGCTCAGAAATGAATGACTGGGTAAAAAAACGCGCGCTGCATTTCTTGAAACAAGGCAAAACCCTTGGCCTCGTCGGCGGCGATCATTCCACGCCATTGGGCATGATGCAAGCCTTGAGCGAACACGTTGGCGAGTTTGCGGTTTTGCAGATAGATGCACATGCCGATTTACGGGTGGCTTATGAAGGCTTCGAGTTCTCGCATGCCTCTATCATGTACAATGCGCTGAAGATAAACAACGTTAAAAAATTAGTTCAGGTTGGCATCCGCGACTACTGCCAGGCAGAAGCCGATATCATTACAGGTTCCAACGGCCGTGTGAAAACGTTTTTCGACCGCGACATTAAACAGCAGCAATACCAGGGCAAATCATGGCACGCCATCTGCCAGGAAATTATTGCAGAGCTTCCTCAACACATTTACCTGAGCTTCGACATCGACGGCCTCGACCCAAAACTTTGCCCTGGTACCGGCACACCGGTAGCTGGCGGTTTCGAAACCGAACAGGTTTTATATTTGCTGGAACAGTTAGTGGCCGCCGGTAAAACAATTGTGGCTTTCGATCTTAATGAAGTAGGCGGTGAAGATGAATGGAATGCAAACGTGGCTGCAAGGCTGCTTTATCGCATTGCCAACCTCGCGGCTCACAGCCAGGGAAAGAAACCGTAAATCCTTTCTGATCATTCACCAGCAAGCGCTACCGGAACCCGTTGTGTTTTAAGCTCTGTGCACAAACGGTCGAGCAAGGGGTCGTTGGCGTGAACACGCATCGATTCCTGGTAAAAAAAGCCGTCGCGGAAATACACCAAGGCCAGGAACTTAGTTGCTGAAAAGTTGAGTGAAATCAATTGAGCATACGGTATTTCATATTGCCTGCTTGTTAGAAACCCTTTTCTGACAAGCAGGTGTTCTTTATGGAACGCTGTGCGGGTTGCGTTTTTTTCAAGCACCAGGTAAAGCAGCAATGCAGCAGCAACACACACATAAGGATATAGACTTCCAAGGCCACTGGCGATGAAGCCTGCAAGGCCTCCGGCGCCGAAAAGAACAGCGGGTATCGCCAAAATTCCATGCCAGGTTTTTAAACTGATTGCCTGTGCGTAATCTGCTGACAAGGCAAAACCGCTGGTTTTCATTAATTCCTCCCGGCACCCTGGCCACACCGAACCGTCTTCGCGAAATGTCTGATTTAGCAGAATAGATGTATGCAAATACAAATCCGGGAGCGCTTCTTTAAACTCAAGAGGCGTTTCGAAAAATGTTTCAACACTCACGCTAAAAAACTCCTCGATATTAACGCCTCCGTATTTCCTGAAAATACTACCCGGGATATTGTTTTTCAATTTATGAAATTCACTTTCGGCACAGGCAAGCCAACGGGGAAAATAATGGGTGAAAAAATAATCGCAGGCATCACCTTTAACACCATTGAAACGCAAGGCGTGTGCAAATTCATGCAGTCCAAGGTTGATCTTGTCGTGCGGATCAGCATTCCCTTCCTGGAAAGCCTTCCAGCTAAAGCACATAAAGCCGCTCATGTTGGTCTCGCCTTTGTGCCATTGCCCGGTGGCCGGGTTCCGGTAATCGGCCTCAAACATCAAAATGCTCCTGAAATACGACAAATCCCATTCTTCGAGTCCCAAGGTGAGCTGCACGGCGGAAGCGGCGATGGCAATTTCGACTTCCCGGTTTATTAAAAAGCCGTTCTGACCATCGAAATGCTTACGATCGACGAAGGCTTCTACACGACTCACAAACCGGCGCTGCCAAAGCTGCGGCAAGCGGTTAAAGTATGTATTCGTTGAAGCGAGGTAAGCGGCTATTTCAGGTTTGGTAGCGATGCTAACGGATCTCCAGCTTTGAAAAGACTTTCAGGATGTTTGAAAAATCAACGTACTCGTGCTGGCCCTTGTAGAAAGCACTGTAGGCTTTGGGATCGCAATAACGGTATTCACGGCTGCTATCGCCCACCTTAAACTGAATGAGATAACACGGCGCATCACTTACATTTACCGCACTCATTTTTATTTCGCCGCTCGCCAGGTCGAGCTTATAATTTGTGCTATTCAGCGCCTGTTGTGTTGGCAACGCAAACACGTTGGAAGCCAGAACCGACTTGGCTAAGCTTTCAACGCCAACAGCAGGCTTTAAGGTTGTTTTAATTGCGGAATCGCGTGGATTCAGCTTGTACTTTTCTGCTTTCCACGTTTTATCGTAACGTAACACCGTACATTGTGAGCCAGGAAAACCCACATTCGAATACAGCCGGATCTCGATGACTGCTGTTGACGTGCCTATGGCACCCAAACCGAACCTTGCACCCAAATCCCCGTTTACCGATGCCGGATCGGAAACGATATTTCCAAGATTCATCGTTTTTTCTTTGGCTTGGGCGGTAGCGAAACCAGCCATTAACAGCAGGCAGGCCAGCAGGCATACATGTTTCATAAATTCGATTGCAATGTTTGTAGTAAAAATACAGATTATGCTGCAGGTCGGCAAATTTATGTATGGCACCAACGATTTGTCAATCTAAACTGGCATGGGTTTTTGTTGCTAGAGTCTATCAACACATTGGTTATGGCACTATTTTCCAATCTCAGGCAAGCCTGGCGCTTGTTCAGGCAAGTCGATGTGGAGGCACTCGGCAAGCTATCGCAAAAAATTGACCTTGCGGAAGTCATGAAGCAGGTGGGTCAGCTCGACGAACGGCAACTGGCGGGCGTCACCAAAATGCTTAAAAGTGGAAACAGCAAAAAGGAGCTGCCTCCTATAGACGGCGATTTTTACGACATTGGCCACACGCTTCAGCCCGACGAACGGCAGCTACAACTTCGCGTCAGAGAGTTCATGGAGCGCGAGATCAAGCCCATTGCAAACGATTACTGGCGCAGGGCCGAGTTTCCTTTTCACATTCTGCCAAAACTCGCCGAACTCGACTTGTGCGGCATCACCTACAAAGGATATCATCAGCCACTCCGGTCATGCCTGATGGAAGGCGTGCTGGCCATGGAAATGGCAAGGGTCGATGTGTCGTTCGCTACTTTTTTTGGCGTGCAAAGCGGTCTTGTCATGGGTTCATTGTACCTGCTTGGATCGGAAGAACAAAAGCAAGAGTGGATGCCTGCGCTTAAACGATTCGAAAAAACAGGCGCATTCGGACTTACCGAACCCGAAGTGGGTTCGGCTGTTGCAGGCGGTCTCACCATGAGGGCCAAACGCCATGGAGACTATTGGATATTGAACGGACAAAAAAAATGGATTGGTAACGCAACCTTTGCGGACATGATCATTATCTGGGCCGAAGATGAAGACGATAAACAGGTAAAAGGGTTCATTGTGAGAAAAGAAAATCCGGGCCTGACTGTGGACAAGATCGAAGATAAAATGGCGCTCCGCACCGTTCAAAACGGCCTTGTGACGCTTCGTGGTTGCCAGATCAGGGAAAGCGACCGTTTACAGAAAGCAAATACGTTCAAAGACACAGCCAATGTGTTGCGCATGACGCGTGCCGGTGTAGCCTGGCTGGCAGTAGGCTGTGCGCGTGGGGCCTATGAGGCCGCCTTGCGTTATACGCGCGAGCGAAAGCAATTCGGCAAACCCATCGCATCGTTTCAGCTGATCCAGAATCACCTGGTGGAAATGCTCAGTAACCTCACCGCCATGCAAACCATGGTGGCGCGTTTGTCTGAATTACAGGATCAAAACCTGCTTACCGATGAACATGCCTCGCTGGCGAAAGTGTTTTGCAGTATGCGCACACGCGACATCGTGAGCAAAGCACGTGAAGTGATGGGTGGTAACGGCATTCTACTTGATTATGATGTAGCGCGCTTTGTGGCGGATGCCGAAGCCATTTATTCCTATGAAGGCACGAAAGAAATCAACACGCTTATTGTGGGAAGAGCTATTACGGGCTACAGCGCTTTTGTGTAGCAGCATGTGAACTTAATTAGCCTGTAAGTTAAGTACCTGATATTCCATAAAAAAAGCAGCCATACAGATGGCTGCTTTTCCAGGGAATTTTATAAGTTAGTTTTTAGGAACGAAAATCATATTCATTTTTTCGCCTTTCATTTCCAGATTCAGCTTATCGGCAGTTAACTCGGCCACAATGAATTCGTCTTTTTTGCCGTCCACATCGATGGTAAGCGTTTTCTTGTCATCACTCAGACTCCATTTGCCCTCACTGGTTTTCCAGTTACCGGAAAGGTCGGATGAGTTCGTCATCAATTTACCACCAGCTTGCATGTCGAGCGACATCTTGCCTTTTTGGGAAGCAACCATACCGTCCATTGCCGCTTTCATTTTTTCCTGGTTTTCTTTTGGCATACCGGCCATCGCCGCACTCATGTCAATATTGTCGAGCACCCAGTTCTTCTCCAACGTGGCTTCCGCTGCAGCTGGCGCTTCCGCTGCCGGAGCAGCAGCTTCCGAAGGTGTTTCTGTTTTGGCTTCTTCGGCTTTCGAGCCGCAAGAGGTTGCTACTGCAACCATCAGCATCGCTGCAAAAATTGTTTTCAATTTCATTGTTTCGTTTTTTTAAAGGTTTAAGCAACTAATATAGAGGTTTTTAACACAGAAACAAATCCTCAAAAAAACGCACAATCAGGCTTACCCTTATTTCCCGTAGTTGAACAATGCTATACCGTAAGACAGATTTAACCCAACAGCGTAAAACCGCGTAGAGACATCGTTTTTGACAATGGCTGTAAAATCGTAACAAAACACCGGCATGATCTTGATGTCGTGGCGTATGTTTGGCTTAAGGGCTATGCCCGCGCCCAACTTAATGCCAGCGCGTGTTTGCCTGATGTTTGGCGAGGTATAAATTGTATTCTGATCGCGGGAAGCATAGAAGCCGGCTTCGACCACAGGGTTTACGAAACGCCCGGGGATGTACCAATTGTAGCTATAGCCAACTCCCAGGCTCAACATGTAGGCTTTGTATTCTTTCGGCAGAAGCGCATTGTCGGCAACTCCCGAAAACGGGTTGATGCTGTCGTAGTCTGTTCGAAAACCCCTGATGCCATAGGCAGCCTCTACAAATAAAATGGCCTTTCGCCGCAAGCGCAGTCCCATTTTGCCGAACACGTCAACATCGTAAGACGGACTTTCGTTGTACTTGGTATGGTTGATAAACTGGCTGTTACGGTACGATGGGCGGTTTATCAAGACCTGACGATCGAGGATGGATGGCATGAAACCACCCGAAAGGTAAAAAATACCGGCATTGTGTTTGGCACGAAACAGGTAGTTCTCATACAGATTTCTACGTTCCTGCATCGTCAAGTTTACCATTTCAGTATCATCGGCCACTAAGGTATATGAGCGAACGTTCACTGTCAGTTGGATCACAGATGCAGTATCGGTCCTAAGCGAGTCTCTCGGTGTCGGTGTCGGCTCGAGACTTTGCATATCAGTCATAGAAGACTGAGGCGATGCCTGGGGTATATAAACACGCTCCAAACCAAAAGACACCGTGCTACTATCGGCACTCACCTGGTAGTTCAACCTACACGAATGCGTTACACCGCCTTGTGTGAAACTTGCCGGCACCTGCCCGTGTGCATTGGCTGTACGGAACAATGCGCGTGATTCTGCATTGATGGTACACTGCAAAACAGCAGAGCTAACCGAAAACTGCGTGAGCTGCCCCTCAACCAAAGCAGAAGACCCGGACGTATTGACATCGATCGGCCTTAGGTTTCCGGCAGCATCACGGCTAAGAATTGCCTGACCGCTCCCCGGGGCGCTTGTCGTTACACTCACCGCGGGCGGAGAGATCATATACGTAACCGATTCTTTATGGGTGGTAAGTGTGATGGTTCTTACGGCCCGGTAGGCCCGAATGGCGCCAGGGTCAAGATTCTCCGCACTTACGGTTTTGGTGTACACGATGGTAGCGTGTCGGCTATTGATCTGGCTACCCTTTGTGTACGAAATAATGCCACGCGAAGAATCCTGCCTGGGGAGTCCCCAACGCTGGCTATGCCCCGCCAGCGCAAGCAACATGCCGGTAAATAGATATAGTTTTTTCATAGTTATCGGTTTATTGACCAGTTGTAAGCGTAACCTAATTGTATTTGCGAGAATGAGGTATTGGCGTCGCCATTTTGTGTATAGAAACGCAGTCGTGCAAATACGTGCGTATTCTTTTCTTTGGTAGGCATCAGCTTCACCGCCAGTTCGTACATATTGCTTCTGCGCGCGCCTTTTTCCAGCAGGTTGGCCGTGAGGTCCGACTTCTGATAACTCGCCACCTGCTTGGCAGCATTATTACTGAATAAATACGTGTAATTATGGGCATAGGAAGCCGATACATTGATGCGGCTTTCACTGAAAAGCTCCAGGGTAATGCGCGGCAAGCTAAATGTCACGGTGTGCGCTTCGGGAAAGTAATGGGGATTCTTGATCATACCCACCGGCGCTATCACACTATCAGCAATGTTCAGGTAGCCATATTTTACACCGAGATCAGCATAAAGGCTAAATTTCCCATCGGGTACGTCAAACAGAACGCCATTCATCAGAAAACCGGCAGTGTAATTTTCATAGCGGGTAAAGTCGAGGTTCGTTGCATAGTTTGGCGAAACAATGGCACCGCCTTTGGTGACGTTGGCATTGTGCAGGGTGAGGTACCGGTTGTTTTGTTCGATCTTATTAACCGCTCCAAACAGTTGCACATAATTGGCATAACCCACATCAGCGCGCTTGCTACCAATTTGGCGCCTGGCGGTATTTACATTGAAACGCTTACTCAGCTCGATTTGGAAAAGTCCGTTGGGATTGCTTTTCTTGGTTCCATTGAGATCTGTGAATATCCTGGCGTCGAAAATATTAATGAAGCTCTCGCGCGGAAGTTCAATATCTGACTGCGTGTTGGGATCGGCAACAAAAGCGGTATCTGCCGGGCTGTAGTCGCGCGTGTAATTGGCAAGGCGGTTGTCGTAATCGCGGATCACATCGCTCAGGTAAATATATGGCCTGTTTGTAAATTCTTTGTTGCGGATATAGAGCCGGATGTCTGCCAGAGATTTGTAATTGAGAAAAGAAGAAAAGCCGATGGCATAGATGTTCTCGAAAATATACACGCCGTTGCGATAGCTTACCCAAACTTTTACTCTTTCTATAAAGCCCCGCTCAAATTGCAATTCCACTTTTTTGATCTGGCAGATCGCGTTTGCGCGACAGGAATCAAGATAGGTCTGGTGAGCGACCTCGAGCTGGAGAATAGCAGCTATCTGATGATTCATATCCGTAGTGTCTTTGCTGAAATTTTCAGGTGATACCGAGTTGCTACGTGCCGACCGCAGGTGACTGCTGTAAAATACAGCCGCATTATCTCTGACCTCCCGCAGAAGCACCACATGCCTGTCCTGCGCTATTTTTACCGAATCGTACAAAAACGGGATCCTGCCATACTTGCCCGCATTCTTCCGGATATCCTGAATGAGCGCTGTTTTCAAACTCTGCTTGGCTCCCATCGTTACGGCATCGCTACCGTAGATATACTTTTCACGCAATAAGCGACGCTTGTTATAGTCGCTCGATCTGTCCTGGTAGTTATCCAGCACCACAATTTGGTTGGCCAGCAACAGCGTACCGGCAATGCTTGTGCTTCCGGGATTATTCAGCCCCCAGATCAAACTCCAGCATTCGTGGATCGTTTGCTGGCTGATCGCAGCCTCAGTTTTAAACGAATCGGCCATGGCTTTGTTAAACACAAACTCAAATACATAATAGCTGAGGTTTTTCCCGATTTTATAAACGCCTTCGGATTGCTGCCTGCCACTGATATCGAAACTATATCCTTTATCGGACTGGTATTTCGCTACAAAATAGATGTTCTTCGCAGCCGTGCTATCCACCAACTGCACAGCAATCTCTTTACCGGCCCTCAGGTCTTTATGCATGGCGACTTCCGTGGAGCCTGTTTGGGCCTGCACAGCACTGGCGGCACAGAAACATAAACAAGCAGCCAATATCTTCGTGTACTTTTTCATACTATTGCTTTTGGGTTTTTATGGAGAAATACCTCGTGCTGTCGGATAGCGTTGCCGCTAATTTCACACGGAAATGCAGGAAGCCTCCGCTGATGTCGAAGCGCTGCGCTGCCTGGAGGGTATCGAGTGTTACGGGTCCGGCCAGGGAGTCTGCCAACATCACTCTCTTTTTCAAAAAGCCATTTGTCATGATTGTTGTGTCGATCGTCCTTCCGGTAAATTCATAGTAATGAAGATTTTCCTTCAGGCGAAACCTTGTTTCTCCGTCGGCGGTGATGTAACCGTTTACCACACCGTATTTCAGCACGGCTTTATTCCTGTCTTCAAAAGCGACGTACACGTTCCGGTAATAACCCGAAATCAGCTGCGACGCTTCTCCTGTGGATAGCAGGCTTGCCTGAATCCGTTGCGCCTGCAAGCCTGTAACCGGGAAGGGCAAAGAACACGTGTAATCTCTTCCGGGATGAAGTGTATCGATGCTGATGATGCATTGATTCTCTACACTGTCTGCGTACGACGTGTTACCACCTTCAATCAAGACCCTTAGCCTCGTCATGGAAATTCCAGACAAGTTTTTAAAAAGAAGCGTCGTCTTACCTTCCAGTTCGTTCACGCTTTGCCGGAACGTTAATTCCACAACCCGCACATGGTTTAGCTCGAGCGTTTTTACCAGCAGCTCGTCTTCCTGCCGGTCGGGCAATTGCAGGGAGTTTTTGTTGCAGCGCCAGGCAAACAACAAAACTAATATGCAAAAAACAGATATTGATCTTTTCATACGGACGGTTTATCTATTTCAAAAGTAGAGCTTTTCCAATCCGTGTTCGCAGACTGCCCTCAAAAACGGGGAAAAACCCGGGGCCTTCCGCGTAAAAATACCTGCCCGCTTTCACGTAATTACACGGGAATAAAACATCCAATCCTCAGGCAGATAAGAAAAAAAAGCCCTGCTTAGTCATTAAGCAGGGCAAAGATGTGGCGTATCAGCGCTAAAACCTGTCAAGCGCTTTTTCAAGCGCCTTGTGTCAATTAACTGAAGATCTCAATGATGTATTTAGGCACGATCCCCAAAGCCAGGGTAAGCAAGGTTGTAATTGCCAATAAAATTACGTGAGACGTTTCAAGTACCATTTTCTGGTCTTCTCTTACCGGTTTAAAATACATGGCGATGATCACCTTAAAGTAGTAGTAAACACCAACCGCCGAGGTAAGCACTGCCAGGATGATCAGCCAGGTAAAGCCGCTGCCTACCATGAGGGTGAAAATAAAATACTTGGCAAAAAAGCCAGCCGTTACAGGGATTCCGGCGAGAGACAGCATGGCCACTACCATACAGCCTGCCACAAAAGGATTGCGTTTACCAAGACCGTTAAACGCATCGAGGCTGGAGTTTCCGTCTTCTTTCGACACATTGTACACAACTGTGAAAGCAGAAATGGAACCAATGGAATAGGCTAGCGAATAATACAGGATGGCATTCACGCTGGCAAAGCCACGGTTGTTTGCCAGGATAGCCATCAGCATGAAGGCCGCGTGGCTGATGCTGGAATAGGCCAGCATGCGTTTCACACTGCTTTGCGAAGCGGCTGTAAGGTTGGAAATAACCAACGACAACGCTATGATAACAGCCAAAACCATGGTCCAGCTTTCGCCCGCCTTGCCAAACACAACCAGGAACAGGTGCATGAATGCCGCAAAGGCTGCGGTTTTCACAATGGTACTCATCAGTGCAGTGATGACGGTAGGCGAACCTTCATACACATCGGCAGCCCAGAAATGAAAAGGCGCTGCACTTACTTTAAAGCTCATGGCTACAAGGATCATCAGAACGCCTGCATAAAAGAACACCGGGATAGCGCCATTAGCTTGTGAAATATAAGAACGGATGGCCATGAGATCGAAACTGCCGGTAGCACCGTAAATGAGCGCGATACCGAACAACAGGAATCCTGACGCAAAAGAGCCCATGATGAGGTATTTGAAACCGGCTTCGTTAGAGGCGAGATCACGTTTACGCGAGGCTGCCAGCACATACATCGGAATGGAAAGGATCTCGATACCGAGGAACAAGGTAGTCATGTTACTGAATGAGGTGAGCATGAGTGCACCTACGAGTGCAAACAACACGAGGGCAAAATGATCGGTAATATGGTCTTGCTCGAAATAATCGTTGGCGAGGATAAACCAGAAGAATGCCGTAGCAAGTATAACTCCGCTGAATGCCAGGGCAACGTTGTCGAAATGGATCATCTTACCGAAAACGGGTACGGATATGTTGTTATTCCACTCCATGAAGTTAAAGCCATAAGCGGCAATCACGCCCAACAACACCAGGGGATACAGTATTTTTTTGAATTTAAAAATCTCTGCCAGCATGGCTAAAATTCCCAATCCACTTATGATAAAAAGACCTTTCATACTAGTTTAAAAAATTTTGAATGTTTACGTTCGGTATTAAAATGAATTTGTTTTTGGGGTTTAAAACACGTGTTACGATTTCAAATTCATCATGAGTAATTTGGTTCCCTCTTCGGCCAGGTCGTTCAGCGGCTTCGGATAAATCCCAAACGCAATGATGGCAACGCAGATGATATAAAGCACGAGTTTATCACTTGAAACCAGCGAGCCGAAAGCGATGGCAGAATCCTTGCGTTCGCCGAGCATGATGGCCTGATAACTCCTGAGCATATATACCGCACCGAGGATAACAGTAAGGCCTGCAAAGGCTGCCACCCAGGCTCCATACTGATACACACCGTTGATGAGAAGAAACTCGCCCACAAAACCATTGGTAAGCGGCAAGGCTACCGAACCGAGTAATACGATGAGAAAAAGCACCGCAAAATTACCGTTCATGCTCCGGATGCCACCCAATTTATCGAGGTCGCGTGTGCCTGTATGGCGAATGAGAATATCGGCAATGAGGAATAAGCCTACCACATTAACGCCGTGTGCCAGCATTTGCATCATCGCACCCTGGATGCCTTGCTGGTTGCCCGCCAGGATGCCTGCTGCAATAAGGCCAACGTGTGCTATAGACGAGTATGCGATCAGGCGTTTATAGTCTTTCTGCACAATGGCAATACACGACGCGTAAACAATTCCGAAGACGGCCAGGCCAATAGCAAAATGGCCCCATTGCGCCAGTGCGAGCGGCGTCATTGGCAACAACCATTTGATCAAGCCAAAGGTTCCCATCTTAAGCATAATACCGGAAAGCAACATGGTTCCTTGTGTAGGAGCTGTAACGTAGGTATCCGGTTGCCAGGTATGGAAGGGAAATACCGGCATTTTAATGGCGAAGGCAATGAAAATAGACCAAAACACCAACGATTGCTGACCTGCATCCATGGATCTGCCGGCAGCGTATAGATCACCAATAGCCCATGATTTGATGCCTGTATCAAAACCAGTGTGGTTATACAGGTAGATCAGTCCAACCAACATAAACAGGGAACCTAAAAGAGTATATACAAAAAACTTAAAGGTAATCCGCCCGCGGTTTTCGCCGCCCCAAACCAAACAAATAAAGTAAATAGGGATAAGGGCCAGCTCCCAGAACACGTAAAACAGAAAGCCGTCGTTGGCCGTAAATACACCGATGAGGGCCATCTGCATCATCAGGATGAGGCTATAAAATGAATGCGGCTTTTCGTAGTCGGTATTAAAGGACGACAAGATGATCAATGGCACCAGAAACGTTGTGAGCAGGATCATCAATACCGACATCGCATCTGCGCTTACCGCAAAATGGATTCCCAGCGATTCGATCCAGGAGCAGTTGAGTACCAGGTCCTTGCTCATGGGATTGTGCTTGTACTGAAAAAATACCGCCAGCGACAGGGCAAATTCAACCACCGACAGGGCCAGGGCTAAGTTTCGGCTGGCTTTACCTTTTGTAAAGAAAACCAATAAGCTCGCAATGAGTGGTAAAACGATTAATAATCCTACTAACATAATTTATTTTTCTATTTACAATTTTATTTATTTACGATTGCCTGTCTAAACACTTTCAAAACAACCGTTCACTGTCAACTATTCTGTTATGTTGTCTTATTTCATGAATGAATAAAACAGGATCAGGATAATACCTAATACCATGCTGAAAATGTAAAAACCGATGTGCCCGGTTTGTAATTTCCGCACCACGGAGCTTACGCCGTTCACCGCGCTGCCTACGCCGTTTACGATGCCATCTACCAGCTGAATATCCATGAATTTATGGAATACTTCACCCATCAAATCAACCGGTTTGCGGATGAGGGCATCATACACTTCATCCACATAATATTTGTGATAGATCAGCTTGCGAATACCTTTCAGGTTCTCGTCTTTTGCTTCTGGCAAGACTTTGTTTTTGATATACACCATGTAAGCAAAGTAAATGGTCGAAAGTGCCGCCGCAGTTGCTATGATCATCAGGATCCATTCCTGGTCGTGGTTCATCGTGCTTGGGCTCTTATGCTGAATGATCGGATCGAGGTGATGATGCATCCAGTTCGGAAGTCCCCAGAACTCAGGAAAGCCCAACACACCGCCCAACACCGAAAGCGCTGCCAGGACAATAAGCGGAATAGTCATACTTTTCGGTGATTCATGCAGGTGATGTTCTTGGTCATGACTTCCTCTAAATTTACCGAAGAATGTTAAGAAGAACAACCTGAACATATAGAAAACGGTAAAAATCGACGCTACCTGCCCGAAAAACCACAATGTTGGGCTGTGCTCGTAAGTGTGGGCTAAAATCTCATCTTTGGAGAAGAATCCTGACAGCAAAGGAAAGCCGCTGATCGCAAAAGTACCTATCGCCATCACTTTCCCAGTAATTGGCAAGTGTTTCCACAATCCTCCCATTTTGCGCATATCCTGCTCGCCGCCCATGGCATGAATCACCGAACCAGCACCAAGGAACAACAAGGCTTTGAAAAAGGCGTGTGTTGTAACGTGAAATACCGAAGAACTGTAGGCGTGTACACCGAGGCCGAGGAACATTAAACCCAGCTGCGATACCGTGGAATACGCAAGCACTTTTTTAATATCGTTCTGGAACAAGCCAATCGTTGCAGCAAACAGTGCCGTGGTTACGCCAACTACTGCGACTACTGTAGAAGCCTCGTCGGAAATCGAATAAAACACGTTGGAACGCACAATCATGTAAATACCGGCTGTAACCATGGTGGCGGCGTGGATGAGTGCAGATACCGGCGTCGGACCAGCCATCGCATCGGGCAACCAGGTGTATAAAGGCAACTGGGCCGATTTACCCATGGCACCAACGAATAGTAACAGGGCAATTGCAGTAATAGTTCCTGTGTTGCCAGCACCTGACACATCGGAAAACACATCGCCATACGAAATGCTACCGTAGGTAACGAAAATAAGAATGATTCCCAGCAGGAACCCAAGGTCGCCGATACGGTTCATGATGAAGGCTTTCTTTGCAGCATTGTTATAGGCTGTATTTTTGAACCAGAAACCAATGAGCAGGTATGAGCAAAGTCCTACGCCTTCCCAGCCTACGAACATGATGAGGTAATTGTTGCCAAGCACCAGCAAGAGCATGAAAAACACAAACAGGTTGAGATAGGTGAAAAAGCGAGCGAACCCCTCATCGTCGTGCATGTAACCGGTTGAATAGATATGAATCAGGAAGCCGATACCGGTAATGATCAGCAAGAACCAGGAAGACAGCGGATCAACCAGGAATTCAAACGGGATCTTCAACGTATCGGAGTTGATCCAGGCGAACAGATCGACGGTAAACGTTTTTTCCGTTGAGTGCTCCAGTTCAAAGAATATGAGCAAAGCTACAACAAACGAAGCGAGTACGGCAATACTGGCAATGGCGCCGGATAATCCTTTGCTGATTTTTTTTCCAAAAAAGCCGTTGATTAAAAATCCTAAAAGTGGAAATAAGGGAATGAGGGCAACTAATTTGATCATACTTATTGGTTATCGCAATTAAACATCCAGTTAATACCGTATTTATCCTGTAACATGCCGAACTGTGGTGCCCAGAATGTTGCCTGAAGATCCATGATAATGTGAGCTTCTTCTTTCATATTGTCCCAGGCTTTCCGGCACACATCAGCATTGTCGAAATTCAGGGAAAGAGACATGTTTTTGCCGGGCGTAATATCCTGCCCCATTGCATCGGAAGCCATGATGGTTACCTGATCGCCGATGGCAAGCGTGGCATGCATGATCTTATCATTGTTTTCCGGGCTTTGGTATTCCTTCGGCCCGTCGCTCACGCGCATCATGCTCTTGATCTCAGCACCGAGCGCCTTCACGTAAAAGTTCAGCGCATCTTCGCATCGATCGAAATTAAGATAAGGAGTAATTCCTGTAATCATCGTTTATTAGTTTTTCAACCTGCTCAGCAGATCAATGTCAATACTTTTGAAATTGCGGTACACCATGGCCAGGATCGCTAATCCCACAGCCACTTCGGCCGCAGCTACGGCCATGATAAAGAACACGAACACCTGCCCGCTGGCATCGTTATGCAGCGTCGAGAATGCCACCAGAAGTAAGTTCACGGCATTTAGCATCAGCTCAATGCACATAAAAATAATGATCGCGTTGCGACGAGCCATTACGCCCACCACGCCAATGATGAACAACACGGCGCTGAGCATGATATAATAGTTAATTGGAATTCCGTTAATCATAATAAGGAGGTTAGTTTAGTTGTTAATGGTTTTCTTCTCGTTAATATTGGTATCGCGTTTCCCGATCATGATGGCGCCAACCAGGGCAGCCAACAGCAGGATAGATGCAATTTCAAATGGGAACAGGAAGTCGTGGAAAAGCACCTGACCGAGGTTTTTCACCAGGCCTATTTGCGAAGCTCCTGTGCGAACCACATCCAGTTGCTCAGCACCTTTCAGTGCGCCCACCATCACGACCAGCAACATGCCACCAATTACACCCGCAATGAGGCGCGTGACAATGTGTTTGCGTGGCTCCGTATCGGCATTGAGGTTCATGAGCATGATGATGAACAGGAATAATACCATGATGGCTCCTGCGTACACCACAATGTGCACCACTGCCAGGAACTGCGCATTAAGCAACAAATAGTGGCCGGCGATGCAGAAAAAAGTAAGCACCAGGTACAATACAGAGTTTACAGGGTTACGCGTAAACACAACCATGAGTGCGAACATGATTGCCAGAAAGGATAAGATCCCGAAAAGCCATTGTGTAATTGTGAGTCCTAACATAAATGATTGTTGGTTTGCGACCTGGAGTAAGTTATTCGCTAAGGCCAGGCCTGATTGCTGTTCTGTTATTTCTTAGTGTTTGTTTCCGCTGTGCAGTTTTTTAGGATCGTACAGTTCGTTGTGTTTCAGGCCCGGAATTTTCTTGAAATCCAGCACAGCCTGCGTCTGGCGTTTCGTCACGTCGATGCGCTTATCCACTTTTTCCACCAGCTTGTCTTTACCATAAATAAAATCGCCACGTTCAAACTCTACATCCACCAGGCGGTCGGTGAGGAAGATCGCCTCTTTCGGGCAGGCTTCTTCACATAGGCCACAGAAAATGCAGCGCAACATATTGATCTCGTATGTAGCAGCATATTTCTCTTCACGGTACAGGTGCTCTTCGCCTTTCTTACGTTCGCCACTCGTCATGGTAATCGCTTCCGCAGGGCAGGCTACCGCGCACATGCCGCAAGAGGTGCAACGCTCAGCGCCGTTCTCGTCGCGTTTCAGCACATGCTGGCCACGGTACACCGGCGCAATAGGCCTTTTTTGCTCCGGATAATTGATAGTTGGCGATTTTTTAAACAAGTGACTTGCCGTAATCATCATTCCTTTAGCAATAGCCGGAAGATAAATCCTCTCTGCAAAACTTTGCTCTTTTTTCGATACGACTACTTTTCTATTGGTGAGTTGCATGGTTCAAGACGGTTTAAAAATGGAATGGAATGGTTTTTCTGACAAATATTTCAATAACTACTGTTAAGCCCAGGTTGAATAACGATAAAGGCAACAAGGTTTTCCAACCCAGGTTCATCAGCTGGTCGTAGCGGAAGCGCGGAAGCGTCCAACGCACCCACATGAAGAGGCAGATAAACAGGAAGATTTTGGTAAAGTAAGCTAAGAACCCAATCAGAGAAATAGCCCAGGAGCCTTCTTCAAGACCCATTGCAGCATACAGTTCGCTGGCAAAAGGAAAATTGTAACCGCCAAAGTAGAAGCCGGCCATGATGGCGGAAGAAATAAACATGTTGATGTACTCAGCAAAGAGGAACAAGCCCAGTTTCATCGAAGAGTATTCCGTGTGGTAACCACCCACGAGTTCGGTTTCACACTCCGGCAAATCGAAAGGAGCGCGGTTGGTTTCTGCGAGGGCACATACAAAAAAGATAAGGAAACCAAGCGGCTGGTACAGGAAATTGGCGTAACCGGCATCCTGCCTTTCAATGATGTCTTTCAGCGACAACGATCCCCCGGCAGAAATAATCAATGCGATCAGCGCAATACCCATCGCGATCTCGTAGCTGATCATTTGCGAAGACGCGCGCACGGCACCCAACAGGGCAAATTTATTATTGGAAGCCCAGCCGCCGATCATGATACCGTAAACACCAATCGAAACCACACCCAACAGGTAGATCACGCCAATGTTAATGTCGGTAATTTGCAGGTCGTACAGGTGTCCGCCAACCATCACCGGTTTTCCCCAGGGAATAACCGCACTGGTCATCACGGCAGTAACCATAAACAGGGATGGACCCAAAATGAAAAGCGAGCGGTTGGAGACGTTCGGGATGATCTCTTCTTTCATGAACATCTTGCCACCATCGGCCAGTGGCTGCAGTAAACCCCACTTGCCTGCCCTACTCGGCCCTTTACGGTCTTGCAAAAAGGCTGCAAATTTACGTTCCCAGAGCGTGGCATAAGCGGCGACACCCAGCGACAGCAGGAACACTGCCACGCATACAATTGCTTTATAAATGATCAAACTCAGCATACTATGTTTTTATCGTGTTGGCCTGCGCCGGAGCAACAGAACCTGTTTATGATTAAGGTCGTTTATTCAGATCCATGAAACCAAGCGCTTTTTGCTGTTTCATTACCTGCACTTTTAATTCATTCAAGTGGTTGTAGTGATTCTGAGAAATCACACTGCTGCGGTGGATCGGCGAAGGACCTTCGATTTTCCAGTCGGCTGTGCTCTTGCGCTCGAAACGGCACGTGTTGCAGATAAACTCTTCTACCTCACCCCATTGGTCTTTGCGGGCCGTCACACGCAACACATCATTGCCTTTGAGCCACAGGCGGACTTTGCCCGAGCACTTCTTGCAATCGCAGCTTGCATCTACCGGTTTGGTAAACCACACGCGGCTTTTGAAGCGGAAGGTTTTGTCGGTAAGGGCACCTACCGGGCATACGTCGATAACGTTTCCTGAGAAATCGTTCTCGATTACGTTCTCGATATAGGTGGAGATCTCCGCGGCGTCGCCGCGGTGCATTACGCCGTGCACGCGGTTGTCGGTGAGCTGGTCGGCCACTTTCACGCAACGGAAGCACATGATGCAACGCGTCATATGCAGCTGCACATATTTACCGATGTCGATGCGTTCGAACTCGCGGCGCGGGAATTCATAGCGGGTGTTGGCGGCGCCGTGCTCATAGCCGAGGTCCTGCAGGTGGCATTCGCCGGCCTGATCACACACAGGGCAATCGAGCGGGTGATTCATCAACAGAAATTCTACAACGCCTTTTCGGGCTTCCAGCACATCTTTGTTGATGGTGTTCTCCACCACCATGCCGTCCATCACCTCGGTGCGGCAGCTGGCTACCGGTTTTGGCATTGGGTTCGGGTTGGCCGTGCTACCCTGTGTTACTTTCACGATGCAGGTACGGCAGTAGCCACCGCTGGTTTTCAGTTTGGAATAATAGCACATGGTTGGCGGAGCTACCTCCGGGCCAATCATACGCGCCGCTTCCAGGATGGTCGTACCTTTAGGCACATCAATCTCTATTCCGTCGATTGTTACTTTCATTCTTAGTTAATTTGAACAGTATTTTTGAAGAAATTCTTTTGCATTGTTCACTACCAGGATCTTGTCGGTAGAGGTATTCTGAATGTTTTTAAAATAGCTGCAGGCTTTCTTGTTATCTTTTAGCAGGTAATAGGCCACGGCAATATTATACATCACATCCAGGTTTGTGTTGTTAGCTGAGCCATTCAGCAAGAGTTTCAAAATTTCTTTTTCCTTTCCGCCTGCTTGTATGAGCGCTTTCGTTTCGATATAGTTCGGCAAGGTATTCAACGTGTTGAAAATATAATACGGCGTAGGTAAGGCAAAATCGACAGGGAGGTTGAAAAACACGTCAACTGCTCTTCCATTCTGCTTTCCAGGCTGCCAGTCCGGCATCGATTTGACCAAACGTACAGCTTCTTCGTCCATCACCGGAAATCCCGTTCCTTTCAGCATGTGCACATTCTCGATTTTACCTTCCTTGGTGACGGTAAATTTTAAAAACGCTTTGCCCCCTATGTGCAGGTCCTTGCAGGTCTTTGGGTAAATGATATTGTCGTTAAGGTATTTCGTCATCGCGGCGTTTCCGTCAGGAAACTGAGGCATCTGTGCAACCATGGTAAAGATCTCGCTTTTAGGTGGAGCAAGATCTTTTTCCTGCGTCTGCGCAAACGACGGACCCATCAGAACCAGAAATAGTATGCAGATCAAAAACCTCATTTATGCGCGTACCAATTTGTTCAACCTGTCGTAATGTGAAATGTCCACAAACTTCTTGTTGCGGGCAATGTCGATGAACTCCTGTTTGAAGTGGCGGATTGCCGCCGCTACCGGCCAGGCTGCTGCTTCACCCAACGGACAAATGGTTTTGCCTTCGATCTTGCTCTGGATGTCCCACAGCAGATCCACATCGCTTTCGTTAGCCGTGCCGTTCAGGAACTTTTGCAGGATCTTCTCCATCCAGCCGGTGCCTTCACGGCATGGCGAGCATTGGCCACAAGACTCATGATGGTAGAAACGTGAGAAGGTAAAGAGGTTCTTCACAATGCTTGTATCTTCATCCATGGCAATGAAGCCGCCCGAACCCAACATGGTACCGGTAATGAAGCCACCATCCGATAAACTTTCGTAAGTCATCAAACGCGGTTCTCCTTTCGCTGTTTTCAGGATCAATTCTGTTGGCAGAATAGGCACCGAAGAGCCGCCGGCCACGACGGCTTTCAATTTCTTGCCGTTGCGGATGCCACCGCAATATTCCTCGCTGTAGATGAATTCTTCGACAGTGATACCCAACTCGATTTCATAAACGCCGGGTTTGTTCAGGTGCCCTGAAGCCGAAATGAGTTTTGTACCGGTGGATTTGCCCACGCCGATCTTGGCGTATTCATCGCCACCCATGTTTACGATCGGCACAACGGCAGCAATCGTTTCCACATTGTTCACTACGGTTGGGCAACCATAAAGGCCTGCTACCGCCGGGAATGGTGGCTTGATGCGTGGGTTGCCACGCTTGCCTTCCAGCGATTCGAGCAGTGCCGTTTCTTCACCGCAAATGTAGGCGCCACCGCCCACCTGTACGTGGCAATCGTGCGAAAAGCCTGTACCTAAAATATTATTTCCCAGCCAGCCGGCCGCATAGGCTTCGGCAATGGCTTGTTCCAGGATGCGGGCAACGTAAAAATATTCACCGCGAATGTAAATGTAAGAGGTGCGTGCACCCAGGGCGTAGGAAGAGGTGATCATGCCCTCAATGAGCGCATGTGGAATCTTCTCCATCAGGTAGCGGTCTTTAAACGTACCCGGCTCCGATTCATCGGCGTTACACACAAGGTAGCGTGGCACACCTTCCGGCTTTGCCAAAAAGCTCCATTTCATGCCTGTGGGGAAGCCTGCCCCGCCACGGCCACGCAGGCCCGATTTTTTCACTTCTTCCGTGATCTGGTCGGGTTGCATTGTTTTCAAGGCTTTCTCCACCGACGCATAACCGCCATGAGCGCGGTACACCTCATAGGTGTTAATGCCCGGAACCTTGTCGTTGTGTATTAATAATTTTCTTCCCATGTTGTTTATTGTTGCCTTCGGGAGCCTCAGTCAACAAAAGGTGGTTGAGGCTCCCGAAACCACCTTTGAAAAAAAAAACGATTTAAAGTGTATTCTTGTAATCTAGATCTGTATAACTTCTTTGTTTGCCGGCACTGCGGTAACTTTCGAGGATGTTATCTACTTTTTCGTAAGTAAGGTTCTCGTGGAAGCTGGCGCCGCACTGCATCATCGGCGCAGTACCACATGACCCAAGACACTCAGCTACTTTCAGGGTAAACATGCCGTCTTTGGTGGTTTCGCCTACGTGAATGTTCAGTTTCTTTTCAATGTATTTCACAATGTCCTCGGCGCCGTTGAGCCAGCAAGAGCTTGTTTGGCATACCTCGAGCACACATTTACCAACCGGTTTCAGGTTGAACATGGTATAGAACGAAGCTACTTCAAACACTTCTACCGGACGAATCTTTAATACCGAAGCCACATAATCCATCGTTTCGGGGCTAAGCCAGCCGCCGAACTCCGCTTGTGCAATGTGTAGCACCGGTAGCAGGGCTGATTTCTGCTTCCCTTCCGGATAATGTGAAATGATGGTTTGCACCGTCTTCATCGCCTCTTCGCTAAAAGCGATTTCCGCGCGTTTGGCCTTGTCAAAAGGCTGTGCTCCGTGTACCTGACTACCACTCATAGTGTTCTGTTATAACTAAAATTCTATTAAATATCTGTTTTTTGTTTTTAGCCTTCTCCAACTTCTCTGTTTTTCAACACGCTGCTATCATCTTTTTTAACTTAAGCATCCAATTCACCCGCGATCACGTTCATGCTACTCATCGTCAGGATCGCGTCGGATAACATAATGCCTTTGATCATTTCCGGATAAGCCTGGTAATAGATGAAACAAGGCCTGCGGAAGTGCAGGCGGAACGGTGTACGGCCGCCATCACTGATGAGGTAGAAGCCCAACTCGCCGTTGCCGCCTTCTACACAATGATACACCTCGCCTTTCGGAATATCGGTTTCACCCATCACGATCTTGAAGTGATAGATCAGGGCTTCCATGTTGTTGTACACCTGCTCTTTCGGTGGCAGGAAGAAGTCCGGCAAATCAGCATGCATTGGGCCTTCCGGCATTTTCTTGATGGCTTGCTTAATGATCTCGAGGCTCTGCCACATCTCGTGCTGGCGCACCATGAAGCGGTCGTAGGTGTCGCCGCTGGTACCAACAGGCACTGTAAATGTGAAATCCTCGTAAGAAGAATATGGATTCATCACACGCACATCGTAATCGATGCCTGCTGCGCGGAGATTAGGACCTGTAAAGCTGTAAGACAGTGCCATCTCGGCGCTGATAGGCCCGCAGTTGATGGTACGGTCCATAAAGATCTTGTTGCGCTCCAACAGGTTTGAAAATTCGGTAAGTGCTTTCGGAAACTCTGCAATAAATGCGTTGATCTTATCCCAGGTTGATTTTTTCCACTCGTTATCGAAACCGCCAATACGACCGATGTTGGTGGTGAGGCGCGCGCCGCAGATCTCTTCAAAAATTTCATAGATCTTCTCACGCCACTGGAAAATGTAGAGAAAGCCTGTCATGGCACCGGTATCTACCCCAATCACCGAGTTACAAATGATGTGGTCGGCAATGCGCGACAGTTCCATGATGATGACGCGGTGGTATTGCGCACGTTTCGGAATTTCGGCTTTCAACAGTTTCTCTACCGTCATGTACCAACCCATGTTGTTGATGGGCGACGAGCAGTAGTTGAGACGATCGGTGATGGGTGTGATCTGCGCGTATGGCCGGCGTTCTGCCAGCTTCTCAAACGCGCGGTGAATGTAACCGATGGTTGGCGTTGCTTCGTGAATGATCTCACCGTCCATCTTCAGCACATTCTGAAAAATGCCGTGTGTAGCCGGGTGCGTAGGGCCGAGGTTAAGCGTCGAATATTCTTTCTCTTCGAAAACCTCTTTATTTACCGTATCGTTCGTGTTTTTACTCATGTCAAGTTTCAAATTTGAAGGCCGAGGGAAATCCTCTTTTTCTTCTCGCGCCTGGTTTCCTGATTTATCGCTTATCTGCCAAACATGCTGTTGTCTTTATCGGTACGTTCCTGATCTTCGAGTGGGTACTCTTTGCGCATCGGGAAAATGTCCATTTCGTCAACGTTAAGGATACGTTTGAGGTTTGGATGCCCTTTGAAGCGAACGCCGAAGAAATCATACGTTTCGCGCTCCATCCAGTTGGCGGCAGGCCATAAATCCGTCGCTGTAGGCAATTCCGGTTTCTGGATATCCATAAACGTTTTGAGGCGAATGCGGTAGTTTTTAGGCATGTTGTGCAAGTGGTAAACTACGCCCAACTGTTTTTCATCAGCGGTTTGCATGCCGGTCAGATCCGTCAAAAAATGGAAGTTCAGTTCGGCATCTTCCTTCAGGAATTGCAGCACATCGTGCATCGCCTCCACTTTGATCGTAAATACCGGATAATCGTAAAGCATTTCTGCAGATACGACCTGTCCGGCGAAATTCGCGTTCAGCTTTTCATTGACCTTATCTAATAATTCCATCACAGGTTTTTAAGAGGTGGGATCTGCGCGGTTGATGCAGACCGGATGTTCTAAAATTTATTCTATGCCGTAGCTGTTCAATAGTTTTTTGTACTCAGGCGATTCCCTTCTGCGGAACGATTCTTTTTCGGCCAGCTGTTGAATTTTCATCACGCCTTCCAGGATCTGCTCAGGGCGTGGCGGGCAGCCAGGCACATAAACATCTACCGGGATGATCTTGTCGATGCCCTGCAAAACGGAATACGTGTCGAAAATACCGCCGCTGCTGGCGCAAGCACCTACTGATAAAACCCAACGCGGCTCGGCCATTTGCTCGTACACCTGGCGTAAGGTTGGACCCATTTTTTTGGCAATGGTTCCCATTACCATCAGCATATCGGCCTGGCGTGGCGAAAAACTCAGACGCTCTGAACCGAAACGACCCAGATCGTAGTGAGACGCCATCGTTGCCATAAATTCGATGCCGCAGCAAGAAGTGGCAAAAGGCAAGGGCCACAATGAGTTCTTACGCGCAAGACCAATGATATCTTCCGCTTTTCCTGCAAAAAAACCAGGCCCTTCGATCCCTTCCGGGCTTTTGGCCATTTCGAGCTTGGTGCGTTTTGTAATTTCGTTTGACATGATCTTAATTTTGGATTAGAAAGTAGGATGCGCATACAAGCCGCGCTTTCCTGTAACAGAGCTGCTTATTCTTCCCACTTGAGGGCTTTTTTCGACAGCATGTAATAAAATCCTACCAACAGCAGGATGATGAACGTGAATACTTCGATCACGCCGAACATGCCCAGGTCTTTGAAATTAACTGCCCAAGGATACATAAAAATAACCTCGATGTCGAATAACACAAAGATAATGGCCACCAGGAAATACTTGATGGCAAAGGGAAGCCGGGCATTTCCTTCTGATTCGATACCGCATTCGAACGCGTCGAGTTTGATTTTCGTTTTGCGCTTAGGCCCCAACCAATGCGACAAGACCATCGTGGTTACCACAAATCCAAGGGCCACAATAAACATTAAAACAATCGGCAAATAATCGAGCGGAGATGAAACAGTGTTCATGAGATATATCACGTATTTAGTGGTTGTAAGATTAGCTATTTTTAGCTAAATCATCAAATAATCAGTCTATTTTTCGGTATTTAGAATTATTACAAATAAGACGCGAAATGCCCAATTTAATGGCGCTTTATTAGGAAATCCAAAAAAAATTTGACCATTTTTTCTATCTAAAATCCGAAGAACGATACAGTGAAATTTCAATACACTTTTTCCGCCATTTCATCAAAAAATGGTCGGCAAAAAAATGCCGGCCTGCAACGAGAACTATGTTTCTACGCCTTAGAAAAAATGTGCCACACCAAAAGCAAAAGTGGCCGGAATTTCTCCGGCCACTTGATTGTTTTCTTAGCTATTTTTTATTAATCTGCTGTTGGCGTTGCTTGGTCATTTCTTCGAGTTTAGTCTGAAATGCCGACTTTTTCTCAGGTTTTTTCATGTTTGCCAACAACTGCTCACGAATTTTACCATCGTCGATGAATTTACGCATCAGCCAGGTTTGCAGGAACGTGATAACGTTTGCCAGGAAGTAATACCAGCTCAAACCCGCGCTGTAGCTGTTCATCACGGCCAGGAAGATCACCGGCATGAGGTACATCATGTATTTCATACCTGGCATTTGGTTATTCTGCTGTGGCTGCAACAGGGCGCTGTTCATCCAGGTATAAATCATGGTTGAAGCAAACATCAGTAAAGCAAAAAGACTCACGTGATCGCCATATCCAGGCACGTTGAACCCGAAATGGTAAACCGAATCGTACGTTGACAAGTCATCGGTCCATAAAAAACTTTTTTGCCTTAGCTCGATGGCAGCCGGAATGTACGCAAAAAGCGCAATGAGGATCGGTAGTTGCAACAGCATCGGCAAACAACCCGAAAGTGGGTTGGCACCCGCACGGCGGTACAACGACATCGTTTCCTGCTGCTTCTTCATCGGATCTGGATCTTTCTCGTACTTGGCGTTGATCTCGTCGATCTCTGGTTTCAGCACGCGCATTTTGGCGCTGCTCATGTATGTTTTGTAAGCTATCGGGAACAACAGGGTTTTCAGGATCAAGGTCAGGATCAGGATTACCAAACCACTGTTGAGCGACGAAAGCGCATCGAACAATGGAATTACCATCCATTTGTTAATGTAGCTGAACACGCTCCAGCCGGTAGGCACAATTTTTTCGAGATCGAAATCGTAGGTCTTCAGCGTTTTATATTGGTTCGGACCAAAGTAAAATTGCATGCCAAATGTTTCGGAACCGTTGTGTTTAAACGGAATGCTCAGATCGCTGGTGATCGTTTTTACAATGTCGGTTGAGGCCGGATTTTCAGACGTTTTCACAAAGCTGCCTTCTTTCAGGAAGTTGTCTTTTTTGGCGATGAGTGTGGAGTTAAAGAAATGCTGCTTGAACGATACCCATTTGATATTGGATTCTGTAAACAGCTTTTCCTCGTTCTTGCGGGCGTTGATGTAATCTACCCCTTTTTGTTCCTCATTGTAATATACAGTAGCTACTTCGCGCTCTTTGGAAATATGCTTCTCCTGGCTTGGCATGGCCTGCGACCAGTGAAGTGTGACGTGGTTTGCTTTGGCCGGAATGATGTTTTGCATGCCTACAAAGTTTACATCATAGTCGAGCATGTAGTCGTTTGGCTTCAGGCTATAGGTGTACTCGATATAACTTCCCGGTTGAGTTGTGAGCAGTTTCAGGCTCAGTGTTTTCACACCGCCTTTGTCCACCACGGCTGGTGTAGCGGCGCTAAAGTAAAAGCTATCGGTCGTAAATTTCTGATTGGCATAGGCGTCAAACTCCAACGACTGCACTGTCGAATCGCGATCGAAAAGCACAAGGGGTTTGCCCTGCCCGTACCGCGCATATTCTTTCAATTCCACTTTGGCAACCATACCACCTTTGCTCGAGACATATACTTTGAGATGCTCGTTCTCGAGGATAAACAGTTCTGCTTTGCCGGCTACCGACACAGCAAAATCTTTATACTGGGCGTTGGCCATCAATTTAGCTACAGAATCCTGGTTAAGCGACGCTCCGGCGGTATCTACCTGTGCGACAGCAGCTTTAGAAGCGGCGGCATTCAGCTTGGCTTTTTCTTTTGCTTTCAGCTCCATTTCTTTCGTAGCCAGCTCTACCGAATCTTTAATTTGCTTGTTTCGTGCGATCTGTTCTTTGCTGGGGCCATTAAGCGCCAACCAGGCTACCAGGATCACGGCAATCAGGCCTAGGCCAATAAGGGATTTTTTATCCATGACGGGATTTGAAATTTAGGCTGCAAATATAAGAGATTTTGTGGACGGGCTTTCGTCAAAAAATGATAATCCTGGGCCGGATTCGGCGAATGTTAGGAAAGCGCGGTGCGAATGGTGGTAGCAATCGTGTCAAATTCGTCTTTACTCAGCACGAGCTTTTCATTACGAAAGTTCATATCATTGTCGGTATTAATGGGAATGAGATGAACATGTGCATGTGGCACCTCCAGACCGATGACACACATCCCAATGCGGTTGCAGGGAATAGCCTGCTTGATGCCTGTTGCAACTTTACGGGCAAACTCCATCAGGCCGAGGTATGTCGCCGGATCCAAATCGAAAATATAATCCACTTCCTGTTTGGGAATAACAAGGGTATGACCTTTACGAAGAGGCGAAATATCAAGGAATGCAAGGTAATTCTCATCTTCCGCTATCTTGTAGCAAGGAATCTGGCCGGCCACTATTTTAGAAAAAATGCTTGCCATGAGGCTTAGAGGCTGATTTCTATGACTTCGAAGGGAATCACACCAGCAGGCACTGTGACTTCTACTTTATCGCCCACTTTTTTACCCACCAGCCCTTTGCCTATCGGCGAATCGATCGATATTTTGCCGGCTTTGAGGTCGGCTTCGTTCTCCGCCACCAGCGTGTATTTCATTTCAGCGTTGTTCTTCAGGTTTTTGATTTTCACCGTGGTAAGGATGCTTACTTTACTGGTGTCGAGCTGGGCGCTATCTACAATCCGGGCATTGGCAACGATTTCTTCGAGTTTGGCTATTTTAATTTCCAGCAGGCCTTGGGCGTCTTTGGCTGCGTCGTATTCTGCATTCTCCGACAGATCGCCTTTATCCCGCGCTTCTGCAATTTGCCTGATCACACTCTGGCGTTCTACGGTTTTGAGTTCATGTAGCTCGTCTTTCAGCTTTTTTAATCCTTCTTCTGTGTAATATGCAATTGTTGCCATAACTGTATGTTTTTAATCAAAATAAAAGAATCCCGTCCCGATGGCTATCGGGACGGGACCTGTCTCGTCAATTGTTGGTTTACAAATATACGAAATTATAAATTAATTCGTGCGCCGAAAGAGTGAACTCCTCCAAACGGATTGGTAAAGCGGTAAGAATAATCAACACCAAAAGTCGATTTTTTCTCGCTGCCAAATGGAATTTCGAACGTTGCACCGCAGGTAGGGCCTGTAAAGGCGGTAGTACGGTTACCTTCTCCCTGAAAGATCCCTTTTTCCATAGCCATACCGCCACGCACCATGATCATGTCTTTCCAACCATACTCAACACCCAACAAGAAATTATCTTTGGTAAATGAGTTAGACGTAAAGTTACCGGCTACCGTCACACGGTGGGTTTTAATCCTTCCGGTTGAATCTTTCAGCAAGTAAAAGTCATAGGCAGCACCCAGGTTAAGCAAAGCTGGCAGGTCAAACGCTGCCGACTTGTTGTTTTGGGTAAGCAGGTATGAGTTACCATACGCATTGTTTACTGTACTTTGCACGGATAGACCATCGCCTTTATACTGCATTTTCGGTCCTACGTTTTTCAGGCCCACGCCCAGGTGTATCTGATCGTATTTTCCGGTGTGGTATTGAATACCTGCATCGAGCGATACGCCCTGCGCTTTTACGTTGTCAATCCCCTCAGAGATGACGCGCACGGTGATACCACCATAAATATTATCGGAAAAACCTTTTGCATATGATAAGGCAATATTGGTGAAGCGTGGGGTAAACGTACCCAGTCCGCCTTCCGGCTGTTCTTCTGTTGTACGCTCAATACGGCCCGCGTTGATGGACGTAATTCCTACACCGATAGCACCTGTTTCGCCGATACGCTGAGAAAAGCCGAACGCATTGATATTGATGCCGGAGCCAACCAACCAAGATGACCTCATGAACATCAGCTCGGTTTTTTTGGTAAAGGCGAGCCCTGCCACATTAGTGTACTGCGACTCGAGGCCACGGCTACGTGCCGTGTTAACATTTGCCCAGCCGGCAGAACGTGCATAAGGATTTATCAGCAACTGGGTCGCACCTGCCTGCCCGGCCCTTTCAGGGTTTCCGGCCTCGGCAACACTTCCTACCGCCAGAAAGCTCCCGGTAAGTGCAACGCTTAATGATCTATTTAAAAATGACTTCATGCTCTATAGTTTAATGCGATTATATGATTAGTAATTTTGTAAATCCAGAGGTCTTACAACACCGAACCATTTCAGTATTTTTTCACCTACGCCCGGCACATCCACGTGGATAATGTACAAGCCGCTGGCTACAACGATACCACTCTGGTTTTTCAAATCCCAATCCTGGTAAGAAACCCGTTTCGAATGAACGAAGTCGGAACCAACATCTGTTATCTGGAGATCTTCCTGTCCGCTGACATCGCGGTCAAACGTTCTCACCAGCGTTCCATTAAGTGTAAAGATCTTGATCTTGCATTTGTTCGGCAAGTTGGTAATCTTCACTTTGTACTCGGTTCTGTTTTTCTCGTAGGTAGAGTATGCATAGTACGGATTAGGCACAATGTTAATCAGGTCAAGTGCATTCTTAGCGCGGTCGCCATTATTAATTTCAGAATAAATATCGGCAGTGCTGAATGTATAGTAGCCGAAGTTATTGTTTTGCGGCGATGGCAGCATGTCTGACGTTAAACGCGTGTAGTTTGTTGAGTTCGCCGTATTCGGAACCGTTGGCGTTTTAGCTAAAGCCGACTGGAACTGGCTTTCGTTGGTGAAGAACGATCCGCTCAAACCTGGCCTGTAGCCTTTTTTCACTCGTAATCTTACTTTCACGTCGCAAGGCATGTCGGCCGGGTTGGTAAATGCGTAGCGTTTATCGGCCAGTGTCGGGATTGTTACCCATAGGGCATCCGACCAAAGGTTATTCATGATACGCTCTCTCCTGGTTGCATCTGTAAATGTGTATGCAAACTTATAGCTATGCACGAGGTTCACATAGTTATTGTATGTGCCTGCACCCATGGTTTTTCCGTCGATAGACGGCGACACACCATTATAGACGCTACCGCTGCGGGAGTTACCGAAGATGTAAACGTAATGTCTTCCTCCGAATGAGTATGGATACCCGTTCTGATTTACAATCTCCGCAGTTGGATTCCACATCATATCACGTCCGTTATTGTAATCCTGTTTGGAGTCTTCACCGAACGCGATGTTAAGACGCTCACCAGTTTCCACATTGATGGCATAGCCTGGGAACCAGCCGCAACCGTATGTGAACGTGTCGATAACAGCTTCACTTTCATTACAGCCTGGGTTTCCGGTAGGAACACCTTGCTTATCCACCGAACGGCTTCTTCTCAATTCGAGTTTTTTGGCACCTGTTGGATTGGCAGCTGGCTCATCGCACTCTTCGAGTACCATGGCACGGGTCCACTTGCTCTTATCTTTAGTCAGCACCACGTTTACACTCGACAAAGAACGGATATCGTAGTAATCGTATTCGAGACGGGCCTGCGTAGCCTGTGTTCCAACAGACGTTTTAATCATTTCGGAGTAGCCTGGAGCAGCATATGTGTTGGCAACGCCGGTAGCAGTGGTTTTGGTAGCTGCACACAACATGTATGGAGCCCATGTTCCGTTAAGGATGCCTTCAAACTCCTGGTTCGGATCGAGGAAGCCAGCCACGTTAGTAAACGTTGGGGTAATCTCATAATCGTTTTGGTTGGCATCATTTCCACTGGTGCTTGCTGTGAACTGGCCTGAGCGGATCCAGTTGAACGCATCGGTACCATCCCGATCAGGTACACCGCTTAACCACGGCGCTGAAGGATTCGAAAACTCAATTGTTCCTTCAAGCAGATCGCCTTTTTGAACAATTTTATCGGTAGGTTGCGCTGGACTGTTCCAGTTAGCTACATCACCCGACTGACCAACAGATACCGAGAGACCGATTTCGCTGAAATAGAACTCTTCGCCTACTTTAATAGATTTGCAAGGCACATACTCTTTCTGTGTCGTCATGTCTTTCAAAACCCAAGTGGCGCTATCTGCCGATACCAGACCATACGTCGTGTTGGTTAACGGAAGTTTGTCGTTAATATCGTATTTACAAGCATTAGCTAAGGCGTCTTCTGCATTTTTATAGTATTTCTTTTTGATAAACATGAAAGAGAAGTTTGTATTCGGCACGTTGAGTGGGTCAACTACTTTCACGTTGATAGGACCTCTTCCGTTTTCATAAGTCAAAACAGCTTCCCTTCCGCCACTGGCCACAATGCGGTCAACGGTTTCCTGTGTCAGGTCCAGCTTGTTGCCTCCATTACCCTGGCCTTCGAGCCTGGTGATTTTTGGGCCGTAACCGTACGACGAGTTTGATATCGTTCCTCCTTTTTCCGGATCAGGGATATGTGGTGTGCCATAAGCGCGTTTTGATTTACGACCTTCGAGGTAAGGGCGTTTCTGGCCTTCTGAAGACGGAAGACCAAAAGATGACCAAGGTGTGTCTTCTTTATATTGACCGTATTGATTGTAGCCATAAGCTACTGTCATAAAGTAGTATTCTTTGTTATTCACTACTTTTTTGTCACTGGAAGCAGAAAACTCGTCTTTTACAAAGCGGAACGTCGATTGCAGACCATTGTCCTGTCCTTCCACTTTTACACGAGGCACATCGCCACCAGTAGTCGCATCGTACTCGTAGTTGATGAGACGTTTAACACCATTGTTGATATCGCAGGCAAATACCAATTTTGCTTTCGATGGATCGATCAGCTCCTCTTGAGTAACCGATTGATTTTTCAACTGATACACTTTAAATCCTTCAAAACGGTAGTATGTATCGTTTTTGTAGTGTGTGGTATCGATGATAATAGCCACATCCTTTTCGATGTATTGGTTCAGGTAGTTATTCGATTGCGGTTTATTAGAGAAATAGATCAATAACTCGTTGCTCATCTCCTGGATGGTCATATCTGGTGCTTCTGGTCCGCTGAGTACCTTAAAGCAGTTATCGAACAAGGCTTGCGCTTTATCATCGGCAATCTTCAGCAACGGAATAGAAGCCGATGCATCCGTCGATGTTGTTCTTGCCCAAGGCAACCCAAAGGTAATGTAGTTGGTAGCACCTGGTTTTAATGTAAATGGTCCGGCTGACTGCATGAAACGCCTGTCGTTAGGTGTATTACCAGCTGTAAGTTCCGACCACGGTGCAGAGCCGCAAGGCCCGTTTGTATAGGTTTCGGCCGGATATACATATTTGGTTGCAATTGAACCTCCGTAGGCATTTCCACCGCAGGTAAACGGTGTACCATCACGCCAGAAACCAGTCATGTACTGATAGTATTGTGTTGCATTCTGAGGGTCGGTTTGTTGCTGAGGCACACCTGGGAATGAGTTGTTAAAATAGTTGAAGATGGTCATTCCCATTTGCTCGCCTGGTTCATCAACCAATTCGTCGCCATCGTTATCGATACCGTCTTCGGTGTTGATAGGACCTTGGAAAAAGTCGCAACCCAGCGCCGGGATGTATTGCCCGTAACCATTCACACCACCTACTGTCTCGTCATTATTATCTGCATTGTAGATATAGCCTAAACCACGTTTTACATCGCAACCAATGTAGTCATCGCCATAATAACCCAAATCGGCATCCGTCCAAACCGTCATGTATGTTTGGGTCAACGTAAATTTAGAGCGGTTAATGATCTCATAGTTATAGAACGTCATGTTGTTAATCTCATCCGTGGTTTTGAACGCAAAAGCCTGTGCCCTTACTTCCATACCAATGGCTTTACCACCGGTTGCCTGGTGCACACCACCATTATCATTATAAACCCACCAAAGCGTCTGATCACCGAAAACACGTGCCTTACATACGTTCGTGTTATCTTTTCCTTCGTTGTTATAAACGTCGTAATATGGGTAGTCGCCCGCTTCTGGTGTATAAATACCATCACCATTCACGTCTTTAAACGGTGCCAATAAAGGATCCTGATTTAAAGAGATGTCACCGTTGCCGGGCCATTCCTTGATTTCGGAAGTGATCGGTCCGCCGCTGAGCACAAAATTATCCACATCGGCACGGTTCATTTTAAAGATATGATCGTATTTGCTACATACATCGAGGGTGGTTGATGCGTCTGTGGTCGTTAACGGACCGGTCCAGAAGTCGATGCCAAACTGGCGGTAGGTTTGCGCGCCGATCTTTAGCTGGCCGCCTGCGTCGAGGCCACCGAACCATACGTTACCCGCAAAGTTTGATGAAGCGCCTATAGCTTTGTCTTCTACTTTGGGTACAAAATACCATGCATTAGATTGACCAAACAAATCCCACCACATATCCCCACCAGAGAAAATGATGGTACGAACGTTATTCACTGTAAGCTCGGCAGCATCCTGCGGAGCCGAACAGCCAGCCATTACCCTTTCGCTGTTTGTAGCGGTTCTGAATACAGAACCGAATTTTTCTCTGGCAGTTCCTGTTACCGCAGTAAGAACTACCGCAGAGCAGAGAAGATATTTATTTACTTTATTCATCATTTCCATAACTAATTTCGTTTAATATTAAAAGTCTAACAACACACCGATCCTGATCGTACGCGGACGAGCATAATTACTTGGGTTGTTGATATAAATGTTATACTGATCTGTATAGCCGGTAGGGCTAATGTTGCTGTTAGCCGTTGTCTGACCGAGTGGAGATGCGAGGAAGCCGTCATCGTCTGGGTTACCAGTGTAGCTATATACGTTGAGGACATTTTTCGTGTTCAACAGGTTCAGCACTTGCAGGTAAATGTTCAGGTTAGCTGTTTTTTTACTGTCACCGTCTTTTTTACCCCATGTCAGCTCGATATTTTTATCAACCCTCAGGTCAGTTCTAAACTGCCAAGGTTTGTTGGAACCGTTCAATGAACCGGCAATGGATGAACGTCCGCCTACAGGAACTGCTGCCACGTAACGGGTATATGGTGTACCTGAACCCACGCGGAAGATCAGGTTGGCTCCCATGTTCTGGAATACCTGAACGGTTTGGCTTTCGCCTTTTTTCTTGCGGTTGAACTGCGGGCCTTTATAATCTTTTCCTTCACCGAAACGGTAATCGAGGTTAACCGTGATGTTGTGACGCTGATCGTAATCAAGCGGCAGGGTTACACGCAGGTTAGGTTGGCCTGAACTAGACAGGTTAGCGCCTGAGGCGGCGTTGGAACCAGAACCATCAGCAAACTGAAGCGTGTAGTTAGCTGTTAACGATACACCACCGGTTCTGCGCAGATCGAACTCGGCACTTAAACCTTTTACCGTACCGAAATCGCGGTTAACCACTGTATAATACGTTTTTGGGTAGGCCTGGTTGATGGTTTGTGTCGTCAGCTGATCCCTCAACTCGCGGTAGAAAGCGGTGATCTTGATAGCCGCGTTCTTTTTCTCGTTCAGGATCTGGTTATAGCCCAACTCGTAGTCAATTGTTTTGGTAGGCTTCAGGTTAGAGTTGGTTACGAATGGGTTAGCCGATGTGTAATTAAAGAAATAGAAATCTTTAGGATCGAAGCGGAAATCCAACTCAGACGGACGTTGGGTAAGCACGTCGTAGTGGGCAAAGAAGTTCGCCACATCAGAAATAGGGAACGAGAACGCCAAACGAGGCATCACGTTAATTTGAGGCTTGTAATCAGTAAAAGCGCCTGTGCTAAAGCCATTTTTGCTGGCAAAAGAAGGATCTTTCAATAATGGGCTAATACGGCCATCAACTGTTAAGGTATTAGGGTCACTTACCTCTTTACCTTCTGAGTTATACCATTGGTCGCCATTACGGTAACCAATGATATCGTCGCTACCGATACTGCGCACATATACCACGTAGTTATCCTTGATGTTATCCGGTTTCGCCTGGCCGATTTCGCCGGCAGTGTAAGCCTCATGGAAAAGGTACTTGTCTTTTAATACTTTCTGGTTGGCATCGAAACGATCCACACGCACACCCACATTGAATTTAATGTCGCGGAAATCAAATTTATCCTGGATGTAACCAGCCACGTAAATCGGTTTGAAGCCACCTACATGGAACGTGTTGTTACCGTTGGCATCTTTATCGTTGAGGAACTTATCGATGGATGTCGAGTTTTTATCGCGGTTACCGAGATAGTCATAACCATAATAGTCAACAAGGGAGCTGGTGCCGCCATTTAACAAGAGGTCACTGGCACTAAACATGTCCAGTTTCAGGTCATCCGGATTAAGCGCATCTGTATTGATGATGCGTTGATCGGTAATGGTTGTTCCAAGTAACTCGCGCAGTGATTTGTCAATTTGTGTTTGGTCTGCTGGGTTATATGTCCAGCGCGTCGTGTATGTTGGCGGTGCATTAGGATCGCTGTTCGGGATTTGGTAGTAAGGTTCTGTACCTTTCTCGAGGTGGTTGTTTACCAATAACCTCATGCGTTCCCACAAACCGATCGGGTTAACGCTGTAACCACTTTGATTACGCTGGTCGTACTCCACACCCACCATCAGGGCATGATTTTTAAAATCGGCAGAGAAACTGGATGCAAAACGAAGCTGGGTGTTGTTGCTGATGCTATAGCCATTGAACTGACGGCCGGTAGGCAAGAACAACGCGTAGATACTGTTTGGCCTGTCGCCATTGGCAATACCATTTACTGTTTGCACAGCATTAATGGTTGGTAATGTACCGAAATAATCGAATACTTGTGACGTATAGTTTGCAGATGTCGGGTTCAACTCACTGCGATCGAACGTGATCGGGCCGCGGATATTTACAGAACGTTGCAGGTAAATACTGTCGGCATTAGCAAACAATGCGAAATTGTTGGTATCCACATTGTAGTTGAATTTACCGATATAACCGTAGTTGAAAAGTTTGTCTTTGTGTGTATCATCCTGGGTTTTACCTTTTGCCTGCTCGTAACTGGCCAAGAAGGTAAAGAACGCGTTAGATACCAATGATTGTGATTTTTCTTTTTCGGCACCGGTTTGAGGTGTACCGAATTTTTGATTGATCCTCGCATATGTCCTCCAGGTAGTGTTGATCGATTGCGAGTTGTTTTGTGGGTTGAAGAGCGAGTAGGTGTAAATGAAGTCGTGACCGTTAGCATAGTCGAGCGCACCGCCCAGGGTTAAATTTGTATTAGGAGCCACTTTAAAGTCCAGTTTACCATTCAACTGAATGGACCTGCGCGCCACATTCTGGTGGGCTTTGATGGTTTCCATATCGTCCTTCGTTACGTATTGCAGCGATGGCAGGAAGCCTGTTCCTGTAGGCGACAACGTCAATGGTTTTTCTTCCAGTTCTTTCAGCCTGTCGTCTTTGAGTTTATACAATTTGATGTAAGAAGGAATTGGATCTTTTTCATAAGTACCCTGACCTGAGATGAAGAAGCCGATCACCGGTTTTTTAGCGCCGGTCGAATCCCGTTTTTGCAAAATAGGTCCGCCGAGTGAAAAACCTAACGAGTTATAGCCGTAAGCATCGGTAAGCTGTGAAGAAATCAACTCCACACCTCCAAAAAATTTGCTTTGTGGACCACGGGTTGTTACCGAGATTACACCCGCCGTTGCGTCACCGTACTGTGCTGGCAAACCACCGGTAATTACCGAAAGTTGCTCAACACCTTGCTGAGGAACACCCAGGCCACCAATTACCTTTACACCATCCACAAAATAAGTGGTGTTGTTTGAACGGCCCCCGCGCACATTCAGCGATGCGCCTTCATCAGCCTGGTAAACACCCGCCGTTGTAGCCGCTACTGAGTTAATGTTTTTTGTAGCCATGTTCTGGTACTCTTCACGGGTTACTGTGCCACCGGATTTCATATCGCCGTCGATAAGCGGCTCGGCATACTCCGTTACCACAACCTCATCCAACCTTACGCCCTCACCATTGTTCAATTCAATGGTAACATATGCTGTTTTGGCCTCACCAACGATAACGCCTTTGATCTCCTGCGCCTGGTAGCCAACATAGACACCTTTCACATCGTATTTTCCGGGCGTCAATGGCTTAATCATGGCGTAACCATCCATATCGGTAGTAGCAACCCCAACCTGAACGCCGCCTTGATAAGCAACCACGTTGGCAAAGGGAATCGATTCGCCGTTTGACTTGTCTTTTAATAAGACCTTAATAGCTCCGCCCGTGTTCTGAGCAATGGCTGCGGACCCGGCTATTAAAAGCGTAATGATAGAAAAGTAAATTTTTCTTAACATATTGATAGTTTTTGGATTATGTTCTTTTTTTACGAGCGGATAAATATATAAATGATAGGCAAAAACTCCAACTATTTCTGTTAATTATTTGTAATATTCTGATTTCGTGGGGTTTATTGTAGCTACATATTTACAACACTTAACAACTATTAACAACAATATTACGAAGAATTGAGGGCAGGTCTTTAGCCATCTCGTAAATGGGAGAATCCAGTTTATAAGTGGCAGGTTTTGACAAATAAGTGGTTATAATTTCTGATGGGCCTATCTGAAGTGGTTTTTAACAGACTACCGTTGAAAAAACTATTTCACCTTGGTTGTTTTTTCCTTTGACGAATGGGCTCGTTTGCTTCGCGGATTTTTTTTGAATACCCGTTGGAAAAATGGCTCGCGTTTGTGTTCGCGATTACGAGTAGCCGTTTGCTTGCTTCGCTTCATGCGCTTGCGCACCTCTTTGGTTTGAATGCGTTTGTGGTGGTCGCGGATCTTCTTTTCTTCAAGCCTTTTATTCTTGCGATCTTCTTTCCATTTTTTCTTATCTTCTTTGCGCAGTTTGCGTTTGCTTTTCAGGGATTGCTCTTTCTTAGGCGGACTGCCGCCTTCCTGCGCCTGGCTGGTGTTTTGGAGAAACAATACACACAATGCAAAAAATATACCTCTCAGTAGCATGCTGATATCAGGGTTAATGGATGGATGATTCCTCTGCGTCGCCGGTGTTTTGGTAGCGAATAACCTCCACCCCGAACTTACGCAAAAATTCTACGCCTTCATCCGTAGGGATTTTCTTGTACTCGGCGTAACTATTCCTGAAAAACACCTTTCGAATGCCGGTGCTGTAAATCACGCGTGCGCAGGCAATACAAGGCGACAGGGTAACATATAGGGTTGTTCCCTCTATCGACATGTTGTTCTTCACGGCATACAAAATGGCATTTTGCTCGGCGTGCAACGCCAGTGAGCAGCTGCCTTTACTGTCTTTACTACAGCCTTCGCCCGGCCATTCTTCGTCGCAGTTATGTGTGCCTGCCGGCGGGCCATTGTAGCCAAGCGACACAATGCGTGTATCTTTAGTCAATACCGCACCTACCTGGGCTCTCACACAGTGTGAGCGCAATGCCAGTTTATCGGCAAGATCCATGTAGATGTCATCAAACGACGGTTTTTTCATGATCATTCAAAGTTAATTAAAAACTCATTCAGGGAAAACAAAAAAGGCAAAGTAACCCAAGGTTCTCTTTGCCTTTTCAGGTTAATATTTACGCGCCCGTTTATTGTGCCTCGAGCTGCTTGCCCATGCGTTTACGTTCGTTTTCGTCAAGGTAAATTTTACGCAGGCGGATAAAGTTCGGGGTAATTTCCACGTATTCGTCTGCCTGGATATACTCCATCGATTCTTCGAGGCTGAATTTGATCTTCGGGGCGATGCGCAGTTTTTCGTCAGATCCGCTGGCACGCATGTTTGTCAATTTTTTCTCGGTGCAGATATTTACGACCAGATCGTCGGGGCGAATGTGCTCACCGATGATCATTCCGGGATAAATTTCGTCGCCGGCTTCTACGAAGAACTTGCCGCGGTCCTGTAATTTATCAATTGAATATGCTACCGCAGCACCTTTATCCTTGCTGATCAATACACCCGCAATACGGCTTGGGATAGGGCCTTTCCAAGGCTCATACGATTTGAAACGGTGTGCCATGATAGCTTCGCCCGCCGTAGCTGTGAGTACGTTGTTACGCAACCCAATGATACCGCGCGACGGAATTTCGAATTCGATGTGTGTGAGATCTCCTTTTGGCTCCATCACCAACAAATCGCCTTTACGCTGCGTCACAAGGTCAATCACTTTCGATGCCGATTCGCCCGGTACATCCACCGTCAGCACTTCCACCGGCTCGCATTTTACGCCGTCGATCTCTTTAACAATTACCTGCGGCTGGCCTAACTGAAGCTCATAACCTTCGCGGCGCATGGTTTCTACCAATACCGACAAATGCAGGATACCGCGTCCGTAAACCAGGTAAGAGTCAGGCGAAGCTGTTTCTTCGACACGCAAAGCCAGGTTCTTTTCCAACTCTTTGTAGAGACGGTCGCGCAAGTGACGTGACGTTACAAATTTACCGTCTTTACCAAAGAACGGCGAGTTGTTAATGGTAAAAAGCATGCTCATGGTTGGCTCGTCGATGGAAATGAGCGGAAGGCCTTCCGGTTGCTCGAAATCAGCTACAGTATCACCAATTTCGAAACCTTCGATGCCGGTGAAGGCGCAAATATCCCCGGCCTCTACCTCACTTACCTTTACTTTTCCGAGCCCGTCAAACACATACAGTTCTTTGATTCTCGACTTTTGAATAGAGCCATTGCGTTTTACCACACTTACTGGCATACCTTCTTTAATGGTACCGCGGTAAACGCGCCCGATGGCGATACGGCCAATGAACGATGAATAATCGAGCGACGTAATCTGGATCTGGAGCGTTCCTTCGCGTTTAGGGGCAACCGGAATATTTTCGAGAATCGTGTCGAGCAGATAAGTAATATCGGCGGTTGGAGCCTTGTAGTCAGGGCCCATCCACCCTTGTTTGCTCGATCCATATACCGTTGGGAAATTGAGTTGGTCCTCGGTAGCATCGAGATTAAAGAACAGATCGAACACGTTGTCGTGAACCTCTTCAGGGCGACAGTTAGGCTTATCCACTTTGTTGATTACCAGAATGGCTTTCTTACCTGCCTGGATGGCTTTTTGCGTCACGAAACGGGTTTGAGGCATTGGCCCTTCGAAGGCATCTACCAGCAAAATCACCCCGTCGGCCATATTCAATACACGCTCTACCTCGCCTCCAAAGTCGGCGTGGCCCGGTGTATCGATGATGTTGATTTTGGTTCCTTTGTAGGTTACAGAAACGTTCTTCGCCAGGATGGTGATCCCACGTTCGCGCTCCAGGTCGTTGTTATCAAGGATTAATTCGCCTGTTTCCTGGTTTTCGCGAAAGAGCTTACACGTGTGAAGGATCTTATCAACCAGGGTTGTTTTACCGTGGTCAACGTGGGCAATGATGGCAATGTTTCTGATTTCTGACATGTTTATTTTTTTGAGGCCGCAAAAGTACGAATAATTGGGCAGTTAAGCAAGTTTATCTGTTTCAAAATCAATTTGTTTATCTTCGGAAACCAATTTGTTTACGAACAGCCGATTTCCACCAGCCTCGCAAACCGGCAGATAAACGTCAACGACAACGAAAATTAACAAAAGCCAGCTAACCGTTGAATCGAAATGGTTCAGAACTCGTCCGGCTTCCGGATTCCTCTGCACGGTTAAATCGCGTAGCTGCACTGCGCAGATGAGACTGATCGCAAAAACCCCCTCGGCAATTTTAAGCCCCTGCATAGGCCCTGCGCATCAGAAAAGCGAAAATTGTTGTTTATCTTTAGGGAAATTTTCCAAGTCGCATCCGTTATCCTGACTGCATATCCGTTATTTTTACAGTTGCCATGGCTGCCATGCTGGTCGGCTGCATAGATTCCGGCAATGGCGGAAAGACGCTTCCAACGCCCAAAGCAGACAGCCTGCTGTACCTCAACCACGCCGACTCGGCTCGCTATGTCGGCATCAATACCTGCAGGCAATGCCACCCAGCCATTTACAACACCTTTATCGAAACCGGGATGGGAAAATCATTCGATCTGGCTACGCGCACGAAATCAGCCGGCGATTACCATACTTCAGTGGTTTACGATCGCGTGGGTGATTTTCATTACAAAGCCTTTTGGGATCGCGACAGTCTGCGTTTCCTGGAATGCAGGCTTCAGGGCAATGATACGGTGTATAAGCGGCTCGAAACCGTGAATTACATTATCGGCTCCGGCCAGCACACGAATTCTCATATTCAATCGGTAAATGGCTACCTCAACCAAATGCCGATGACTTTTTACACGCAGCAAAGAACCTGGGATTTGCCGCCTGGCTTCGAGAACGGACACAATAGCCGTTTTATGCGCAAAATCGGCCTGGAGTGCATGAGTTGCCACAATTCGTATCCCGACTTTGTACTTGGCTCAGAAAACAAATACAAGGCTGTGGAACGCGGCATCGGCTGCGAACGTTGCCATGGGCCAGGTAGTATTCACGTGCATGAACGGCAAACCCGCGAGCGCATCGACACGTCCAAATACATCGACTATACAATCGTTAACCCCGCCAAGCTCAGCATCGACCGGCAATTTGATATTTGCCAGCGCTGCCACTTGCAGGGTAATACAGTTCTTAAAGAGGGAAAATCATTTTACGACTTCAGACCTGGTATGGTGCTCAGCGACTACATGACGGTATTTCTGCCTAAATATAAAAATGCCGACGATGAATTCATCATGGCTTCGCATGCCGACCGGTTAAAGCAAAGCCCTTGCTTTATCAAATCGCTGGAAGCTGCGAAAAAATCGAACAAGCAATCGTTAAAGCCCTACCAGGATGCGATGACTTGCATTACCTGCCACAACCCGCATGTAAGCGTACGCCAAACGAACAAAAATGTATTTAACGATGCCTGCCTGAAGTGTCATGGCGCGGCGGCACAGGAAATTGCAACGGCAAACCAGGTATTTTGCAGCAAAAAGGGCGTTACGAAAAATTCGGACTGTGTTAGCTGCCACATGCCGAATTCGGGTTCTTCGGACATTCCGCATGTTACTGTACACGACCACTACATCCGCAAACCCGTCAGCGCGAAAGAAAAGCAGGAATTGAAAGTATTTCTGGGGTTATACGCCATCAACGAAAAACACCCCTCGGCACTTACCAAAGCACGAGCCTACTTGAACCAATATGAAAAGTTTGAACGCCAGGATTACTATCTGGATAGCGCCGCATTTTACCTGAAAGATAAAACTACGCAAGACCTACTCATTAATTTCGAAGCGTTGGTACAATTGTCGTTCATGAAAAACGACTTTCAGCGTATTGTGACGTATGCCGACCGGCTTACTGATGCGGAAGCCCTCAACACAAAACTCATTGCAACTTCTTACTCCAACGACCATGCCTGGACAGCCTATCGCATTGGCGAAGCGATGTATAAAACAGGAAACGTTCCGCGCGCCATTTTGTACTTCCGCAAATCGGTGGAGTTGGCTCCTTTTGTTCCCGACTTCCGTAATAAATACGCTTCGGCGCTGGCGTCAAACAAACAACTCGCAGAAGCAGCCACACAATACCAGGAGCTCCTGAAAGAACAACCTAAGCATGTATCGGCGCTCACCAACCTCGGCTACGTGAAACTGGCACAAGGCAATGCCGCAGAGGCGGAACAACTGTATGTCCGCGCCTTGAAACTGGATCCGGATTACGAACCGCTTCTGATGAACCTCGCAGGCCTTTATGCCTACCAAAACAAATTTACAGAGTCAAAGAAATACCTTAACCGCATCATTACCCTTAACCCAAACAACCAGCAGGCCCGACAGATCCTTACCCAGATCCAGGGCATGCATTGATCGTGCTATGCCTGTTATCAAATCCACCTCTTATTCCGTACACATCGGCGAAAAAAGCCTTGATGCTTTGAATGCGTTTCTCAAAAAAAGCGCATACACGGCTTATTTTATTCTTTGCGACGAGCAGACCTTTACGCATTGCCTGCCTACACTGCTGTTCAACTGCCCGATCTTAAATGAAGCCGAGATCATTGAACTGGAAAGTGGCGAACGCCACAAAACCCTCGACACCTGCCTGCAGGTTTGGGGTGCGCTTACCGATGCTGGTGCTGATAAAAAAAGCCTGCTCCTCAATCTTGGTGGTGGTGTGATCAGCGATCTTGGCGGCTTCGTTGCCTCTACGTTTAAGCGCGGCATTGACGTTGTAAATATTCCAACAACCTTACTCGCCATGGTAGATGCAAGCGTGGGTGGCAAAACAGGCGTGGATTTCGAGGGAATTAAAAACCACATCGGCACTACTTACGAACCAAAAGGGGTGTTTGTAAACCCGGTGTTCCTGGAAACATTGCCTGAGCGCCATGTACGAAATGGCTATGCAGAGGTGATCAAGATCGCACTGATTGCCGACGCTATCTTCTGGAACGATATCAAACAATCGGATACGGTAGCGCACTTTTATTCAGAAGAGATCATTACTCATGCCATCGGCTTAAAAAACACCATCGTTAAAAAAGACCTTTACGAAACGGATTTACGTAAGGCGCTTAACTTCGGGCACAGCATTGGACATGCACTGGAGAGTGCCCTTCTGCAACAAGGAAAAGACATACTTCACGGCGAAGCTATTGCTTTTGGCATGATGATCGAAAGCGTGATCGCACACAAGCTGAAACGCATCGGCAAAAAAGACCTTAACGAGATTTGCCACTATATAGAGGGAATTTATCCGAAAATAAACCTGACCGCAGAAACAAAAAAACACTTATTAGAATACCTTTTTCATGATAAAAAAAATGAAGACGGCAAGCTGAATTTTGCTCTGCCCAAAGGCATTGGCGCATACAGCATGGCAAATGGCGTTACAGAAGAACAGATAGAAAACGCGATCGCCATGCTCGCATGAACCGATCTTTAACCATCCAAAACAATGCAGTTACCCAACGCAAGACAATATCTTGCCGGCTACTGCTATTCAGCAATTAACTTAAATACCGTTCTGCGATTTTGTTTATGCTCTGCATCCGAACAATCCACACCATTGGCACAATGGTTAGTGAGAATCGTTTCACCCATCCCTTTTGCAATCAGTCGTTTTTTGTCGATACCTTTTAACTGAATACTTTCCACAACGGCCGCTGCGCGCTTTTGAGACAAGTCGAGATTAAACTCATCGCCGGCTACCGCATCGGTATGCGACTCTACCTGTAACACCAGTCTCGGATTGGCTTTCAGTACTTCGACTGCTTTGTCGATAATGGCTTCTGCAGAAGCAGGCACAGCATAGGCGCCAGATTCATAGTAAATGTTTTCAATGATCGATACTTCTTTTTTTGCTTTGATCGAGAACGTGAGGTTATCCCACGGATCGGGTTCCATGATGGCGCTGAGCTGTGTCTTTTCCACGTCCAATAATTTGTATTCAAAGAATCCTGAACTATTTTTCGAGATTACTTTGAGTACTTGCCCCTTGTGATCAACAATAAGGATTTTGGCAGCATTGATCTGCCTGGCTTCCTCCGCGTCGATCCTGAACGAATAGTTTTCCCCTGGTTTCAACCCGCCGAAAGAGAAGTAGCCATTTTCATCGGTTTTACGAACAATTGCTGCTCCTGATCCGTTAACAAGCTGAAGGGAAATTCCGGGCAAGGGCACATGTGTAGCTCCAACAGCCATCAGACGCCCGGCAATGTTTACCAGCAGTGTAGCGTCGCCAATGGACATAAGGCTTAGTGTAGCCGCGTCCACCTGCAACAGTTCAAACGTAAACCGGTTGCCATTGCTGGCCGAAACCGACGATTTCATCACGGCCTTGCCATGTTTGTCTGCCAATACAAACCGCTTCTGGGTTATCTTTGTATCCGGATCCTGCAATTGTATCAGGTAATTTTTATCTACCGGCAGATTTTCAAATACAAAGTATCCTTTAGCATCCGTTCTGCCTTCGTAAAAGGTTTCCCCTTTTTGGTTTGTAAGCACAATCGCCTGGTTGACCAATGGCTTGGCGGTATCGTCGTCGGCCAGGATAAGTCCTTCGAGTCGCACCACAGCTCGTGTTTCACTGACAATATGCCCAACTTTTACGGTTTTAACCGAAACATTGTTGTAAATATCTTTAACCACCAAGTCTATTTTCTTAAGTCCTGCCGTTTTGAGTACAAATTTAAATTCCTGCTGAAGCGCCTCGCGGTCGAAATCCTGTTCCTGATCGTTGATCGTGATGGACTTCAGTGCGCTTTTGTCAATGATCTGCCCCTCGATTACCATCGTTAGCTGATTGACATACACATTGGTGAAATTATTCTGATCTACCAACGGATATGAAATTCGGATCTGTGGTGGCTCACTTTCCTTATTGGCTTCGTAATACCTGGCCTCGGCCTGCCTTAACAAATTTTTTGCTTCATTATTGGAAGGCTCAAGTACCAGGCAGCGTTTCAGGTCTTTGATCGCATCCTTGAGGTTCCCAAGTTCAAGTTCGCACTGACCCTTGTATAAAAAAGTACGTGGGTTAGCGTCGTCGAGCATTGCGGCTTTTGTAAAATCGCTGATGGCGCTTTGGTATTGGCTTGTTGTTTTGTAAACGAGGCCGCGTTGAAAAAACAGCCTGGCGCTTTTTCCGTTAAGAACGATGGCTTTGTTCAGGCTACCGATCGCGTTGGTAAAATCTGATTTATCAAAATAAGCTAAGCTTGTATAGTAGTACACTTCGGCATTCTGCGGCTGAACAGTATCGGAAATGTCGAGCGAAATAGCTTCGCTAAAATTCTGGATTGCTTCATCGTAGGAGTGGATGATGTTTTGAACTTTGCCCAGGTTTACATAGTAGGGCTTGTATTGAGGCTGCGCCTTCAATCGGTTGATCTCGCGTGTCTTCACGATCACAATGGCGCGTTGGTAAGAGCTAAGTGCCGCCGGGTAGTCATGCAAACTGTCTTTGGCGATGGCGCGGTAGTAATGCGAAAGGTCAGTAAACTCACCATCGTCTTTTGCTTGCTCTCCGATAGCCATATCGGCGCGGGATAAGGCTTGCGAAAAGTCTTTGAGCATGATAAGGGCCATGGCAGAGCGCTGCAATGCGGCAACGTTATCTTTATCAACTGCAAGCAGCTTATTAAGCACTTCATTCGACTCCTGGTATTTACCCATAGTGGCATAGAGGTCGGCCACTTTCAGGTACACCGGCTTGTCCTTTTTTTCCAAACCGAGATAAACCTGGTAATCAGCAATTGCAGCAAGAGGCTGCGCCGTTTTTTCATAACATTGCGCGCGGCGGTAAAACACGTCGATATCCGTAGAAGCTCCTGCAACGAGCTTCGAGTAAGCAGCTATCGCCGCTTCATAACGATGTGCCTTGAAATCAGCGTCTGCTTGTTTTTTGATCGCCTTCTGCTCCTGGGAAAAAAGACCGCAACAGAGCATAAAAAAGCTGAAGAGGAACCCATTTTTCATCCCGTATGTCATTAAATCGACTAAAGATACAAAAAAACGCCAGAAATGACGGAAAGTAAAGTAGAGTGAATTAAATAATCTCGTAGTTGCGGTATTCGCCTACTTTCCAGCCGGTAGTTCTTTCTATCATCAAAAGCAACTTATCTTTAACGCTCAGGCGTATTTGCGAAGGATCAAAACGAAAGTTCCAATTGAATGCCTTTAACCGTTCTTCCATTACTGCCGGATGGGATCCGCCAAACTCTTCCAGGCTGTCTATTTGAGAATAATCGAACTCCTCTACCGCTGCAATGTTCTTTTTCATCCAGGCATCATCGTGCCACATCTTATGAAAATTTTCCTGTTTTGCTTGCTGTGCCTTGGGCGGTTTTACCCAGCCATAATGGTAAATTTCGGCATGGATGGGTTTAACGCGCAGCTTCGATTGATCGGTTTTGCGAAAGCCTTGTGCATCTTTGTATGAGCGAATGTGTTTGTCATTGCGAACGATCCTGATCTCTTTTCTGTACCAACGTCGGGAGTTACCAACGTAATGATAACTGCCGTAGAAATGAACGTAATTAAACAACAGGCCGTCCACTTGTTTATCGTCTTTGTAACGCTGCATGGCTTCACGTATTGCCGGCAAATGCTTTTCGTGGACACACTCATCGCTTTGAATGTAAAAACACCAGTCTGTATCTGGTGATATAGCGTCGAAAGCCTTGTTTGTTTCTATTGCCAGAACCTGTCCTCCCTGCCTTAAGGAATCATCCCACACCGTTTCAATAATCCGGATTTTAGGTGATGGAATACTGCGAATCAAGTCGAGGGTTGCATCCTCGCTATTACCCACAGCTACCACAAATTCGTCGCACAACGGCAAAATAGATGTAATGGCTTCCACCACTGGGTAATCAAATTTAATAGCGTTGCGTATAATGGTGAAACCACTGACTCTCATGCTTAAAAGGACAATTGGTAAAGCCTCAAAGTTACATTTTTATCCCATAATATTGTTCGATACTTATCTATCGCTTTTTTTCTAACCTCAACAAACGTATTCCACATCGCTGAAAAAAAATCCCCGCCGGTGTCAGCCGGCGGGGATCATGATGTAATGCCTGTTTTTTGTCCTATTGCACCATTAATTTTCCTTTTAACAAGGTAGCGCCGTTTGCAGTCAGGTGATAATAATATAAGCCATCCGCGAGTCCTTCTCTGCTCATCAAAGTCTCGCTTTGGGTAAGCATGAGGGTTTTCACCAATCGACCTGTGTTGTCATAAATGTCCAGGCTCAATGTACCAGAAGCTACGCGATCGAATTCCGGGATACTGATGAGAGCGTTGCTGCTAACAGGATTCGGATTGACGGATACGGAAAACGCTATGCCATGAGATTGCAAGCCGGTACAAGGTGCCACACTTACAGTTACCACTGCCGTATTGGAACAAGCGCTGGCATTGGTACCCGTTACGGTATAACTGGCTGTAGCCGTAGGGCTAAACGCAGTACCATTGGAAACTCCACCCGTCCAGCTATATGTAGCAGCCCCCGAACCACTTAGTGTCACTGCGCTACCACTGCAAACCAGTGTGGCGGTTGCATTTGCCATAACGGTTGGCTTAGGATTGACTTGCACACTGATGGTTGCAGTAGATGCACAGCCGCTATTATTACCTGTTACTGTATAAGTTTGCGTAGAAGCCGGCATGAAAGCAATACCATTGGTTACGCCGCTCGTCCACGCATACGTTGTCGCACCGGTGGCCGTGAGTACAACACTCGTCCCGGCGCACACGGTTGTGCTGCTTGCCGTTACCGTAAGCGAAGGTGGCGGACTGATGGTAAGGATCGTCGTAACAGTGCTGTCGCAACCTGCGGCAGAATTCAACACATTGGTGTAAGTGCCTGCTGCTGTATAGGTACTGGTGCCAACTGTTACCGACTGTCCCTGGCAGATCGACAGGCTTTGTGTATGCGTAATAGCGGCTGGTTCTACGATGCCTACCGTTGCCGTGCGCTGACAGTTGGAAGCATCTTTTACCATAACGGTGTAAGTGCCTGCCGTCAGGTTACTGATTGCGGCAGTTGTATTCCCGCCTGGCATCCAGCTATACGTAAGAACACCTGTTCCGCCACTTGCCGTTACATTGGCAGCGCCGTTGGTTTGTCCGAAACAGCTGATGTTTGTATGACTTATTGTTGCCAGGATGGCGGCTGGTTCGCTAATGCTAAGTGTTTGCGTAAGCATACAGTTATTGGCATCACTCAGCATTACGCTGTAGTTTGCTGCAGCAAGTGTGTTGGCCATACTGGCATTGCCGCCTGCCGGCGACCAAGTGTAGGTATAGGCGCCGGTTCCACCCGCTGCTGTTACAGTAGCCGAGCCGTTCGCTGCACCATTACAACTAACATTTGTGGTAATTACTGTTGCTGTGAGGGCAACTGGCTGCGTAATGGTAAATGTTTGAGAAGCTGTACAATTGTTAGCATCTTTCACTGACAGGTTATAGGCTCCGGCGGCAAGGCCGGCAGCTGTGGCTGCGTTACCACCCGATGGCGACCAGGTATAGGTGTATGCTCCTGTTCCACCGCTCACATTGGCAGTTGCCACACCGTTCGCTGATCCGTTGCAGGAAGCATTTGTAGCGGAAATACTGGCCATTAGCACCGCAGGCTCCGTAATGGTAAAGCTGCGGGCAATGCTGCAATTGTTGGCGTCTTTTACGGTAACAGTGTAGTTGTTGGCCGAAAGACCACTCGCTGCGGCTCCGGTTCCGCCGGATGGCGTCCAGCTGTATGTATAACTACCGGTTCCACCGCTTACTATCACACTCGCCGTACCATTAGCTGCTCCGTTGCAGGTAATGTTGGTTTGGGATGTAACAGCCGACAGAAGAGTTGGTTGTGTAATGCTGATACTGCGGGTAACGGTGCAGAGGTTAGCGTCTTTTACCGTGACGGTGTAGTTGCCGGCAGCAAGGCCGGTAGCCGAGGCTGTCGTTCCGCCACTTGGCGTCCAGCTATAGGTATATGAACCCACGCCGCCACCTACAAGAACCACGGCGGATCCGTTGCTGCCGCCATTGCAGGCCACATTGGTACCGGAAACAACCGCAGAAAGTGCCGGAGGTTCTGTGAGCGATACTGTACGGGTATAAACACACATGTTGGCATCACGCACCTGAAGGGTATATGTTCCCGGAGACAGGCCGGCAGCGGTGGCTGCATTACCACCCGACGGCGACCACGTATAGGTGTAAGCGCCTGTTCCGCCGGCAACAACAGCTGCAAGTGAACCGTTGGCGCTGCCATTACAGGTTATATTACTCAAGGAAAGGGTTGCCGTTAATATAGCCGGCTCGTTCACGTTTGCTGTAAACGATACCGTACAACTGGTTGCATCTTTTACCTGCACGGTATAAATACCAGCTGTTAATCCAGTAACCGTAGGGGTATTCATGCTACCAGGCATCCAGGTATAGGTATAGGCGCCTGTTCCGCCAGTGGCCGCAATAGAAACGACTCCATTATTCCCCCCGTTACAGCTAACCGAAGTTGTGCTGACAACGCCGGTGATATTACCGGATGCGGTGATTGCGAAAGTATGTGTTTTGATACAGCTGTTGGCATCCGAAATGCTTACCGTATAGTTTCCTGCGCTGAGTCCTGTAGCTGCGGCGCCTGTTCCGCCGCTCGGCACCCAACTATAGGTATAAGAACCTGTACCACCGGCTACCGAAACGCTTGCCGCGCCATTGTTGCTGCCGCAGGTAGCATTGGTTTGACTCGGTGTAGCCACGATAGCCGATGGCTGAGTGATATTGGCCAGCGCAGTTTTGATACAGCTATTGGCATCTGTTACTGTCACTGTGTAATTTCCTGCGGCAAGACCTGAGGCTGAAGCAGAAATACCACCACTTGGTGTCCAGCTATAGATATAGCCACCGGCACCACCTGAAACTGTAACACTCGCCGTGCCATTGGAACCGCCATTACAACTTACGTTTGTAATAGTTGTTGTTGTTGCGAGAGCCGCAGGTTGAGTAACGTTTGCAAGCGCGGTTTTCGTACAACCATTAACATCGGTAACCGTTACTGTGTAGTTGCCAGCTGTCAGGCCTGTAGCAGAAGCCGCTGTTCCGCCACTTGGCGACCAGCTATAGCTGAGGCTACCTGTACCTCCAGAGGCCGATACACTGGCTACACCATTAGAACCACCATTGCAGCTTACATTCGTTACAGTTGTTGTTGTGAGTATCGCCGATGGTTGACCAATGGTAACAAAAGCCGTTTTGGTGCAACTATTCGCATCGGTAACCGTTACGGTATAATTGCCTGCTGCCAAACCAGAAGCAGTGGCAGCCGAACCGCCACTTGGTGTCCAGTTATATGCAAGACTTCCCGTACCACCAGAAGCCGTGACAGTAGCGCTGCCATTGGAACCACCGTTGCAACTAACGTTCGTTGCAGATGTTGAAGTGAGGATCGCAGACGGCTGACTGATTGTTGCGAAAGCCGTTTTGATGCAGCTGTTCGCATCTGTAACTGTTACCGTGTAGTTACCTGCTACAAGACCTGTGGCCGAAGCCGCAGTACCGCCGCTTGGTGTCCAGCTATAGGTATAGCCGCCTGCACCACCTGATACCGATACACTGGCTACACCGTTAGAGCCGCCATTGCAGCTAACATTGGTAACAGTGGTAGAGGTAACGAGAGCAGCCGGCTGTGTGACGTTCGCGAAAGCTGTTTTAGTGCAACTGTTGGCATCAGTAACCGTTACCGTGTAGTTGCCCACTGCTAGGCCGGTAGCTGTAGAGGCTGTTCCACCACTTGGTGCCCAGCTATAGGTATAGCCACCTGCGCCACCCGATACCGACACACTGGCTACACCATTGGTTCCACCATTGCAACTTATGTTGGTAACAGCGGTAGAAGTCACCAGAGCTGAAGGCTGTGTCACATTTGCAAATGCAGTTTTTACGCAACTACCCGCGTCGGTTATCGTTACGGTGTAATTACCGGCTGCCAGACCAGTGGCCGAAGCAGCTGTTCCTCCACTTGGTGTCCAGCTATAGGTATAGCTGCCTGCACCACCCGATACGGATACACTGGCGGCACCGTTAGTGCCACCATTACAGCTAACGTTGGTAACAGTGGTAGAGGTAAGCATTGCTGCCGGTTGCGAAACGCTGGCAAAGGCCGTTTTCACACAGCTGTTGGCATCAGTTATCGTAACTGTGTAATTCCCTGCTGCGAGACCTGTGGCCGAGGCCGATGTGCCCCCGCTTGGTGTCCAGCTATATGTATAGCCACCGGCGCCACCCGATACGGCGACGCTGGCTGCACCGGTAGAAGCACCGTTACAGTTGGCATTGGTAACCGTTGTTGACGTAGTTATTGCCGGCGGTTGTGTGATAAGAGCCGATTTTATACTGGTACAGGAATTCGCATCAGTTACTGTTGCCGTATAAACGCCCGCAACCAACCCGGTAATGGTTTGCAAAGAAGAGCCGGTGCTCCAGAGATACGAATAGCCGCCGGCTCCACCTGAGGCAGATATGGACGCAACGCCGTTGGCACCGCCATTGCACGCTACGTTTGTAACTGCCGTTGAAGTTACCAGTGCCGAAGGCTGACTAACAGAGGCCGACTTGATACTTTTACAGGAATTGGCATCGGTTACGGTTGCTGTGTAAACGCCAGCCATCAACCCGGTAATGGTTTGCAAAGAAGAACCTGTACTCCAGAGATAGGTGTAACCACCTGCTCCGCCTGAAGCAGAAATAGAGGCAACACCGTTGGCACCGCCATTGCAGGCTACATTGGTTACCGCTGTAGAAGTTACGATGGCCGATGGCTGTGTAACGTTAGTGGTTGCTGTACGTGTACAACTGTTGTTATCGGTAACAGTTACCGTATAATTTCCGGCAGACAAGCCAGATGCTGTTGAGCCTGTGCCGCCGCTCGGCGCCCACGAATAGAAATAAGAAGGTGTTCCGCCACTGACAGAAACAGAAGCGGAGCCATTGGAACCGCCATTACAGCTCACTGAATTCATTGTAACTGCCGCCGTTATTGCACTTGGCTGCGACACGGTAACGACTTGTGTTTTCACACAGCTATTGTTATCGGTAATGGTACAGGTATAAGTGCCGGCCGCGAGGCCAGTGGCCAGGGATGCTGTTCCACCACTTGGAGCCCAGGAGTAAAAATAAGGGCTTATCCCTCCTGTAACTGAAACGGATGCCCGGCCATTGGAGACACCGTTACAACTTGCGTTGGTAAAGCCCGGTGTAGCAACGATGGCTGATGGTTGGCCAATCGTTACCGTCGCTGTTACGGAAGCTGATGCCGCGTCGGTGACCGTCACGGTGTATGTGCCTGCCGATAAGCCTGTAGCGAGTGATGCAGAACCGCCGCTTGGAGCCCAGGAATAAGTGTAGCCGCCTGCGCCGCCGCTGGCGGAGACAGATGCCCGTCCGTTGGAAACACCGTTGCAAGTGGCATTCGTGAAGGAAGTGGTTGCTGATAAGGGTGAGGAGATGGAAAATGAGCAGCTTGGGGGAATTGTATAGAGAGTTACATCCTGAATATTCCAATTGGCTACATTGTTAATGGCTGCGGCAATAGCCGCCACATTGGCGCCGCTGGAGCCTGTGCAATTATAAACACCATTGTCTTTTTCGGAACTGGCAGTACTCGGGCTTGGAACGACCATAATCGCATTGACGCCATTGGTAAGCGCAGGGGGAATATCGGAACGGCTGGAATTGAGTGAGGTGCCGGATGCCAGGTTATCCCAGGCAGCGGAGGTTGCGGTAGCCGATTCGTTGTTCATGTGAATACCTGCAATGAAGGTAGGACTAGCAGATGTACCCTGGTATGCAAAGATCTGGTCGCCAGCCTGGCTTAAAATGAAGTTGGAGAAGCCGCCGGCGATGCTTCCGGCAGAAAGTGATAAGACTGAAGCGCCCGCATTTGGTTCGATCCTGATGTACACCTGGGTAAACTGGGCCATGGCGGTGCTGGAAGACCACACAAGGGTTCCTTCGGTGGTACCGAGCGCATTGGAGGTTGTACCTTTGTAACCGTTATCGGTAAAATTAATCGTGGTTCCGGCGGAAATGCCGCCTGAACGAAGGATCACGAAGGAGAAGTCGTTTTGGCCACCGCTCCCGTTATTGTTACTGTTATACCCGGTGAAAGCAATGTCGCCGGCCACCAGGGTTGTTTGTGCCATTGCACCTCGGCTCAGGCATAACAGCATTAAACAGCTCAACACCAAAAAATAGGCTTTCGTAATCCGTAAAGTTGTTTTCATGGAATAAATATTAGATTGGGTACAAAACTAGAGATTAAATCAATACTGATAATTATTTAACATGGCTTTCCCAAAAAACAAATAAGAAGAAAGGCCGAAGCCCTTCTTCTTACCGGGGAAATTCACCAAAATGATCATTAAGGACGTGAAGGATATACCCCTTCGTAGCAAATAATGTAGTTCATGGCGATGTATGGGTTCATGATACCGACAGGAACGTTGGAACCCACCACTGTTGTTGGCAGGTTAATGCTTACTGCGTCTGCAGCCATGAAACTTCCTGCTGCGGCATCGTTATAAATCTGGGAAGATGCCGGTGCCATGTAGGCTCCTTCAGGTGTATCGGTATTGGTAGCGTTTGCATTACATTTTACCGATAAGTGGCCGCTTACCTGGTGCACGTGTGCCGGAATGTTAGGCGTGATAAGTGTTACGGTTTCAGTACCACCAATTTGCCCTTCTGTATAACGGCTAAGGCCAGGGCCCTGGCCCATACCAATAGGCATGCGGCTTTGCAGATTCGGTAAGGCAAATGTAGTTACACCATTTCCGCCATAGGTAGTTCCAATCAGCGAAAATAAAGCCTGGTATTGCGCGATCGATAAGATCTGCCCATTACACATCATCCAGCCACGCGGAGCGAAATTGCCGGCAAAAATTTTGATAATTCCAATATACTCATCCATGATTATTCAGTTTTTTAAAAAGTTAGTTGTTTAATGGTTTATGATCGACTAAGGATGTGAAGGATACAGGCCTTCCACGCAGATGATGTATAACATTGCAATGTAAGGATTCATGATGCCTACAGGTGAATTGGAGCCAACAACAGTGGTAGGCAGGTTGATGCTTACCGCATCAGCAGCCATAAATGATCCCGCAGCGGCATCGTTATATATCTGCGTGGAAGATGGCGCCATGTAAGCACCTTCCGGCGTATCCGTATTTGTTGCGTTGCCGTTGGCTTTTACCGACAGATTTCCCACCACCTGGTGTACGTGGGCAGGAAGGTTAGGCAGAATCAGGGTCACTGACTCCTGGCCGGCAACCTGACCTTGTGCATAGTAGCTCAGGCCTGGGCCCTGACCCATACCGATAGGGACACGGCTCTGTAAATTTGGTAACGCGAAGGTTCGGATGCCGTCGCCTCCATAAGTGGTTCCCAGCAGGGAAAATAAGGCACTGTATTGTGCAATTGATAAAAGTTGCCCGTTACATGCCATCCAGCCGCGGGGTGCGAAGTTGCCTCCGAAAATTTTGATCATTCCCATGTACTCGTCCATAGGTTTCTTGTTTGAGGGGTTAGTAAATAATTGATTTAACTGTGTGTCAATATTAGAACAAAAGCCCTCCGGATGAAATAGGGAGAAATACCCGATTTTAAACCAGGTATTTTTACCCGGTTCCTTGCCCGAAAGCAAAACCGCTACATCAATCAAAAAGAATAAAAATGTACCTCCCGTGTGCGTTTGGACACATGAGGTAAGCTACCTGCGTGATAGCACTGGCTGGGAATTCCGGTTAAAACGCCGGATTTTTCCCTGTAAAATTCTGAGGAGTAATCAGTCGCAACTCGTTCTTGACATCCTCACTTACATTCAACGAATTGATGAATGCCTGCATAGATTGTTTGGTAACAACGGTGTTGGTACGCGTCAGGTCTTTAAGTGCTTCATAAGGTTTCGGATAGCCCTCCCGGCGCAAAATGGTTTGCACAGCCTCGGCTACCACAGCCCAGTTGTTTTCCAGGTCGCGGTCGAAAACTTCTTCGTTCAGGATCAATTTGTCCAATCCTTTAAGAATGCTTTTATAAGCAATGAGAAGGTGTGCTATTGGTACGCCCAGGTTACGCAGTACCGTGCTGTCGGTAAGGTCGCGCTGAAGGCGTGAAATAGGCAATTTTGCCGACAAGTGTTCCAGCATGGCATTGGACATGCCGAGATTGCCCTCGGCGTTTTCAAAATCAATAGGATTAACTTTGTGTGGCATGGCAGAAGAACCTATTTCTCCCGCTTTGAGCTTTTGCTTAAAATAATCCATACTTACATAGGTCCATACATCGCGGCAAAGATCCAGTAAAATGGTATTGATGCGTTTTAACGCATCGCAATAAGCTGCAATATTATCGTAGTGCTCGATCTGTGTGGTGAACTGGCTACGGTTGAGGCCTAACACCTTATTCACAAATTCATTTCCAAAACCAATCCAGTCATGCGTTGGATAGGCCACATAATGCGCGTTGAAGTTACCGGTTGCGCCACCAAACTTTGCAGAAAAAGGTATTGCTGCTAATTGATCTATCTGCGCCTGCAATCGCTCTACAAACACATAAAACTCTTTCCCCAAACGCGTTGGAGAAGCCGGCTGACCGTGAGTCCTGGCCAACAATGAAATATCTTTCCATTCTTTTGAAAGGTAGATCAATTTGGCATGCACTGTTGCCAGCACAGGAATGACCACATCATCGGTTGCTTCTTTAAGGGATAACGGAATGGAGGTGTTATTAATGTCTTGCGAGGTCAGCCCAAAATGCACAAATTCAAGGTGTTTTTCAAGTCCCTGTGCTTTGAGTTGTTCTTTCACAAAATATTCAACCGCTTTTACATCGTGGTTGGTCGTTTTCTCGGTTTCTTTAATAACCTCAGCATCAGCAAAAGAGAAATTCTCATACACTGATCTCAAGCCGGCTTTTTGGCTGTCGGTGAGTGGCGGCAGCTGGGGCAAGCCTTGCTGTGAGAGTAAAATGAAATAATCGATCTCTACCTTTACCCGGTAGCGGATAAGTCCAAACTCCGAAAAATAAGCTGCCAGCTCGCTGGTGACTTTTCTGTAACGTCCGTCAACCGGTGAAATAGCTGTGAGTGTATTTAATTCCATGAGTGAAAAATAAAGGGATAAATATAGGCATTTTTTGATGGGCGGCGCACCGGAATATTTCCATGAGAATCACACTCATTTGAGGCCATTTACCTTGGAGGCGAATGCGTAACAGGGGCCCGCGTGAGTGATTGCAGCGAAAATCCTTTTGCACTGGCTGAGGCCCTCGAAGCCGGCAAAAGATTGCAGCGAAAAGCACGACTCCGCAGCCTCTTCGCGGAGGCACGCCCAAAACCAGGTTACCTGATCAGTACCAACTTTTTAAAGGCGGTACGTGTAGAACCATGTAGGCGAAGGATGTACATCCCTTCCGAAAAATGTTCTGTATTGATCGTTTGACTCACCTGATCGAGTTTACCTTGGGCAGCCAGCACGCCGTTGGCAAGATAGAGTTCGTAAGCTGTAAACAACAAATTTTCCTGGAGAACTGTGAATTTATTGCCAACCGGATTCGGGAATACACTTACGTTTACCTGAGCCAGTTCATCTACGCCATTGGGTGGTTGCACCGGCTGTTTTAGCTTATTATATACAGTGTCGGCCTGCATGGCAGCATGGATCAACGGTACAAGGCTATCGGCACCCAAAATGGCAAACGCAACTTTTACAGACTTATTCGGCGCTATTTTCAGCGGTCCGGTACTCATTACGTTAATCACGTCGTTGCCATTACCATTTATTCCGGCATTTAAGCGTTGCGTACTCATGGCTTTGTATTTATCCCTACTATCGACACCATTAGCGAAATCGAGTCCACCATTTCCGCCGCTTACATGATCTACAGCATAAAAATTAGCCGGCGCGGTATCCGTAAGCAGTTTTATACCGCCGTATTTACCGTTGGCGGCTGTGTAAAACGAATAACCCATTTTGGTGGCCGCGTGGTAACCGCTCCGGTTTTGCGTATAGCTCGATCCATCGATATCCCAATCGGCAAAAATACCGGCATAGGCGTTCCTCAACGTATCGGTAGGGTGTGTGTTTTTGATGTAATACTCCCAGATCACGAAATTGCGGTATGGACTCGCTGTCCAGGCCATGGTGTTTTGCTCTACCTCAACACCGATTGGCGCAAAAGCAAGATTGTCGTTGAACTTGGCTTTGGTATCGAAATCAGAATCCACGGCTGGCAATTGTTTCTGGATGCGGTTGATGTTCATGAAATCGACATCGGAAATGCTGGTGTTGGTGCCACGCACACAGTCTGATACTGTATTGGTGTCGCGTCCAATCATCAAACCGGCTTCATATAACAGGTCGATGCCTTTATATTTGAATCCGAGTCCCTGAATTTGTGCATCCTGGTTATAGCCAATTTTACCTTTGCTGGTAGCCGTCGTATAAACGTCGTTAATAGTAATGTCAATATAATCCACATTCACGAACACACTGAAATATTGTTTGGCAGTGTAGGCACCGTCCTGCATCACGATTTCGAAATCGATGGACTGATTTACGGGAATAGACCCACTCAACTTGAAAGCAAACGCATCGTTGGTATTGGTTTTACTGGCCAGTGTGTTGATTACGCCCAGCGAGGTAGTATTGTCAACGGTTACGGCATATGCCGACAACGGTGTTACCGTAACGTTGAGCGCGGTGGTGGGATCGAGGTAATTGGTGAACTTACCAGTGATGAACAGCGTATCACCTACAATAAAGGCATCGTCGTTATGATCGGTAAATTGTTTGTCGCTGAACACAACGCTCGGCGTTGCCGGATCGGTAAGTGCCCGGTATAGATTAATGCGCCCTGTGCCCAGCTTATTAAGGTACGATGGATTTTGTGGGTAAATATTATCGGCAGTTACTTTGAGGCGCTCACCAATCTGCAATCCGTTGTAAGCTGGGAACTGTTTTTTTACGATCCCCGCAGCGCCCGCTACTACGGGCGATGACATAGAGGTACCTGTTTGCGTAATGTAGAAACTACCCGGCCAGGTAGAATTGATGTTCTCGCCAGGAGCGCAAACGTCCACAAAATAGCCATAGTTGGAACTGAAATTTTTTGTATCAGACGAGTTGGTGTTAGCCACTGCCAGCACATAATTGTAAGAAGCCGGAAAGAAATCGCCATCGACACCGTTATTTCCCGCAGCAGCCACAACCAGGCAATTTTTATTGATGGTGGCATAATTAATAATATCCTGTCCAAACTGGCTGGCTCCGCCGCCGCCCCAGGAACAGTTAATGACCTGGCAGCCATGATCGGCAGCATATTTAATCCCTTCATAGGCCGCTATCAGGGAACCCGACGCGTCACTGATCTTCACCGGAAGAAACTTGCAGTTGAATCCTACGCCTGCTCCACCCAGGTTATTGTCGGCGCTGGCACCGGCTATGCCGCACACATGCACGCCGTGGCTGTTGAACTCCCAGGTAGGATCGTTGTCATTCATCCCCATATCCCAGCCTTTATAGTTATCAATGTAGCCGTCGCCATCGTTATCCAGGCCATCGGGTACGTCGGCATAATTGCGCTTGATGTTATTGGCAAGATCGCTATGTGTTGGATCTGTTCCGGTATCGGTAATCCCAATCACAATAGCCGAATCGCCACGGTTGGTGGTCCAGGCATTGAATGCGTTGATCTTTTGCAAATGATACTGATCGGTTGGGTTTGCCAACGGATCGTTGGGTGTATAGCTGGCCTTCGGAACAAAATGAGGCTCGGCATACGCCAAGATGCCTGAGGCTAACAATTTATTAATGGCTTTTTCAAGAGGAAGATCACCGCTGTATGTTAGCTCATATATAAGCGACAGATCGGCATAGGGCTGTCCCGCCGCATTAACCGCCTTTTCCGGTGACTTATCGCGCGGGAACTTTTTATGCAGGTTGCCCACGCCAATGGTCGATGCCATAGCATTGAAGCCGGCATGCGCAATAGCATTGGCCGAACATAAGGCTGCAAAAGCGGGGTCAACTTTCAAAATGATTGTTTTAGGCAAATAATCCGATCCGTTGATGCTGCTACTGAGTCTATACGGCTTTTGCGCCTGCATTTTGGCCAGCATAAGCATGAAGCAGGCTAAATAAAATAAATGTTTTTTCATGATCGCCTTATTAATTAATGGAGTAAATATCCCTGATGTTTATCGAATTTCTCGAGCGTACGAATGCCCGAAGAACTGATGTGTTCAAATTCTTTATCGCAGAATACGTTGACAATTTTGATGTCGGGTTTTAATTCTTGTATATAGCGGTACTGATTTTGCTCATATTGAAAATCGGTAGAGTTGCGTAAGCCGCGAACAATTGTGACTTCATAGCCAAGCGAGTCCACAAAGTCAGTAACCAAACCGTTATACTCCTCCTGTTGCCGGTAGGAAAGGGTTTTGGGGATGGCCCAACTACGGTCCGACTTTTCCGGGTTTTTTCCGAACGCGATGATCACCTTATCAAATAATTTCTCGGCCTTTTGCAGCACATTGTAGTGCCCTTTGTGAAAAGGATTGAAACTTCCGGCAAACACACCAATGTTAGGCTCTACCGACTGCACATAGCTGATGAGATGATCGAGCCTGCCGTTCTCATTAAAGTGTTGCAGTACCTCTATTCGTTTTTGCTTATACACCTTGTAGTCGACAAACTGAAACTCTTTGAATATTTGTTTTTCATATGCGATCAGTTTATCAAAAGAGGCATCGAAAACCGAAAGATCGGCTTTGATAAACTCTGCCGAATAAGGCACTGTCGGTTGGTGCGTTTTGGTGTCGAGGATCAATTGGCGGATATGCTCTTTTTGATCGTGTGTCAGACCGGAGTTCTTTGCCGATTGTAAAAAATACGCCGCCGAATCTTCTTCATTGGTGCCGGAACGCGGATCGTATATGATATCATGGAATACTGCGGCCAGAAACAGTTCATCCTGATGTAGCAGAGCCGCGTCGTGCAGGTGCTTCATCACATCTACAATGTGTGTGAGCGTATGGTAAAAGCGGTGCGGCTCGTCATACAAATTAATCACATCCGAATTAAACTGGAGGTGATTGAGGCGATGTGATATTTCAGCTATAGTCATAGGCTGTGTTGGCAAATGAAGCGGTTGACGCTTGTAACAGTGATCAATACATCTTTCGTGATAACAGATTGCGGCTAGTTTCGATCGTTCTCCGGTTGATTTCGCGTGGCGACGCGTTCTATTATCTACTTTTTCTTTAAATAGTACAAGGTAGAACAATTTGTTTTCCGCAGCAACGTCGCTGCTTGTTCCCTGATCTGTTCTGCGGTTACGCGGTTGTAATTTTCAATTTCCTCGTTAATCAGATTGGCGTCACCCAACAACTCCGAAATAGCCAGGTTTGTTGCTTTATTAAGCACATCGGTTTCACTGTAAGTTACCGTTGATTCGATTTTGTTTTTGCATTTCTGCAACTCATCGGCAGGCACCAATTCAGTTTGTAGCTTTTCTATTTCGGCATCTATGCCTGCTTCAGCTTGTTCCATGCTCACGCCTTCGTTAAGTTTACCGGAGATCACAAATAGACCTTTATCGAAATCGCCCATCACGTAGGCATTCAGGTCGGAAAAAAGCTGCTTGTCTTTGATGAGTGTTTTATAAAGTCGCGACGAATTGCCACGCGACAAAATATCGGAGATTAAATCGATGGTGTGGTATTCCGGATCCTTGCGCGAGCACATGCGATAAGCCCTGTAGATAGAATTGATCGGCACATCGCGTTCCACCGTCAGGCTACGGTATTCGGTTTGCTCGGGTTCCACCGGCAAACGGCGCTGCGGCTTAATACCGGCGTCGATAGGTTCAAACCACTTTTCCGCCAGTTTTTTCACATGATCCAATTCCACATCACCAGCCACTACCAATACGGCGTTGCTTGGGTTATAATGTGTTTTGAAAAAGGACTTCACATCGTCCATCGTCGCGTCTTCAATGTGCTTGATCTCTTTGCCGATGGTAGCCCATTTGTAAGGATGTACTTTGTAAACCAACGGCCGGAGCAGCAACCATACATCACCATAAGGCTGGTTCAGGTAACGCTGTTTGAATTCTTCGATCACCACATTGCGTTGCACTTCGAGGCTTTTGGTATCGAAGGCAAGGCTCAGCATGCGGTCGCTTTCGAGCCAAAAAGCGGTTTCCAGATTTTCGGATGGTACGGTGCAGTAGTAGTTGGTAATATCGTTGGTCGTAAAGGCATTGTTCTCGCCACCCACCATCTGCAGGGGCTCATCGTAATTAGGAATATTGATGCTACCACCAAACATAAGATGTTCGAAAAGGTGCGCAAAACCCGTCTTGCTTTCGTCCTCATCGCGCGCGCCAACATCATAAATAATGTTCAGGCAGGCCATCGGCGTACTTTTATCCTGGTGAACAATGACGGTAAGGTTATTTTTTAATTTGAATTTTTGAAACTGGATCATAAATGGTTTATTGCACTAAATTATCTTTATAAAGATACTAAAAATGCCCAAACCAAATGTGCTTTGCATAAGCCTTCACCAAAAAACAGCTTTTTACAGGCGGGGCCATCTGGGGGCGCCCGGGCGGGCTGTCGCTACTCGCTCCTGGCCTGCCCTCCGGAGGCAAGCCAGGGAGCTCAAACAGGCGCTCCATCCCTGGCGCAGCAGATCACAACGATTGACAACCTCTGGCTTCGAGAGCCTCAGCCACCGGTTTCCATGCATGATCCAAACTCCATCCCGTTTCCGGGAGCCTCAGCCACCGGTTTCATGCATGATCCAAACCCAATCCCCGTTTCGCGAGCCTCAGTCACCGGTTTCCATGCATGAGCCAAACCCAATCCCGTTTCGAGAGCCTCAGCCACCGGTTTCCGTGCATGATCCAAACCTAATCCCCGTTTCGAGAGCCTCAGCCACCGGTTTCCGTGTATGATCCAAACCCAATCACCGTTTCCAAGAGCCTCAGCCACCGGTTTCCATGCATGAGCCAAACCTAATCCCCGTTTCGAAAGCCGCAGCCAACGGTTTCGATGCATGATCCAAACCCAATCCCGTTTCGAAAGCCTCAGCCACCGGTTTCCATGCATGATCCAAACCCAATCCCGTTTCGAGAGCCTCAGCCAGGCGTTTGATCTGCAACAACAACCCGGGTCCTGCGCCAGGGACGTGAAGAGCCTGGTTCCTTTGCCGCCGGCCTTTTTTGCGGCAAAGAACCGGAGCGACAGCGGAGCCCGCAGCGGCCCGCCCGGGCGCCCAGAAAAAGATCCGGCTTTGTTTGACCCTGGTGGTTTGCGCACAGCCATCGGAAATCACTGAGAAAATCCTATTTTCGTTTCCGATGGTGGCACCCGAACATATCCGTAAACATGAAAACCTGCACATCGTGTTCTGGCTCATCAAAGATACTTGCTGGATGCTGGAACTCCATTGGCTGGGCATTCTCATGATTGTTCCAACCATTGCCATCGCACTGATCATTGCTTACATTACCCGCAAAACAACCGATTTGTACATCAACCTCGGTATCTTATTCTGGATCTGTGCCAACAGCACCTGGATGTATATCGAATTTTTTACCGATGGACGCTACAAGCTACTCGCAAGCATTCCATTTGCCCTTGGCTTTCTCTTCACGGGCATTTTCTACGTTAAAACATGGCGGGTTAAAGCAGGTCCTGAAGCCTGAAAATCGACTATTTTTTGTAGCCGAAAGGCGAAAAACTCCTATATTAGTCCACTCTATTTTTTAACGATTTTTCCACATGGAAACAACACCATACCAATCCAAGCACAAAATCCGCATTGTTACAGCCGCCGCTCTGTTCGACGGACACGATGCCGCCATCAATATCATGCGCCGCATTATCCAATCGAGTGGCGCCGAAGTGATTCACCTCGGACACGATCGCAGTGCGCAGGAAGTAGTGAACTGTGCCATTCAGGAAGACGCCAATGCCATTGCCGTAACCAGCTACCAGGGCGGACACGTGGAGTATTTTAAATACATGTACGACCTTTTGAAAGAAAAAGGCTGCGAGCATATTAAGCTTTTTGGCGGCGGCGGCGGTGTGATCCTGCCGGAAGAGATCGAAGACCTGCATCGTTACGGTATTTGCCGCATCTATTCTCCTGATGATGGCCGCGCCATGGGCCTTCAGGGAATGATCAATGACTTACTCCGTCACTGCGACTATCCAACGGGTACCAACCTCAACGGCGAGATAACCAAATTTGTTTCGAAAGATTATAAATCCATTGCCCGCATCATTTCGGCTGCCGAAAATTTCAACGACGACAATGCGAATGTCCTCAAAGACATCGAAGCAAAAGCCAAGTTGTCGGCTACACCAGTGCTAGGCATTACCGGTACAGGGGGCGCTGGTAAATCGAGCCTGGTGGATGAATTGGTACGCCGCTTTCTCATTGACTTCAAGGATAAACAAATTGCCATTATTTCTGTTGATCCGTCAAAGCGTAAAACGGGTGGCGCCTTGCTGGGCGATCGTATCCGCATGAATGCCATTCGTAACGACCGGGTATATATGCGCTCGCTGGCTACGCGTCAGAGCAATCTTGCACTGAGCAAGTATGTACAAGATGCAGTGAATATCTGCAAGGCCGCACAGTTCGACCTCATCATTCTCGAAACATCCGGTATCGGGCAGAGCGACACGGAGATCATCGAACACTCCAACATGAGTTTGTACGTGATGACACCGGAATATGGCGCAGCCACCCAGCTCGAAAAGATCGACATGCTCGATTTTGCCGACATCATCGCCCTCAATAAATTTGATAAGCGCGGCGCCCTCGATGCACTGCGCGACGTAAAAAAACAATACAAGCGCAACCACAACCTCTGGGAAATTGCCGATGAAGACATTCCGGTATTCGGCACCATTGCTTCACAATTCAACGATCCGGGGATGAACCGTTTGTACAAAGCGGTGATGAACAAGATCGTGGAGAAAACCGGCAACACAAGCCTTAGCTCTAATTTCCATATTACGGAGGAAATGAGCGAAAAGATTTACATCATTCCGCCATCGAAAACACGCTACCTGAGCGAAATTTCGGAGAACAACCGCGGCTACGACCGCAAAGCGGAACAGCAGGCCGAAGTGGCGCAGAAACTGTACGGTATTCAAAAATCCATCGATACCATTTCCGAATCGAAACTCGATGATAAAGACCGCTTGCTGAAAGGACTTCAGGAAGCCTACGAAAAAATAAAGCTAGACCTCGACCCACACAACTGGAAACTGATCGAGAACTGGGAGAACAAAAAGAAATTATACAGCAATGAATTTTATGAATTCAAGGTGCGCGACAAGGTGCTTAAAATTGCGACGCACTACGAATCACTTTCTCACACCCAGGTTCCTAAGATTGCCTCACCGAAATACACGGCCTGGGGCGATATTCTGAAATGGAATCTCCAGGAGAATTTTCCAGGCGACTTTCCTTACACGGCAGGCATCTATCCGTTCAAACGCGAGGGCGAAGATCCAACCCGGATGTTTGCCGGCGAAGGTGGACCGGAGCGCACGAACAAGCGTTTCCACTATGTCAGCAAAGGCCTGCCTGCCGCACGCTTAAGCACAGCTTTCGACAGTGTAACCTTGTACGGCAATGACCCTGACTACCGCCCGGATATCTATGGCAAAATTGGCAACTCGGGCGTGAGCATCTGCTGCCTTGATGATGCTAAGAAATTATATAGCGGCTTCAACCTGGCCGATCCGAAAACGTCTGTATCGATGACGATCAATGGACCGGCGCCTACCATTGCGGCTTTCTTCATGAACGCTGCGATCGACCAACAGTGTGAACTTTACATCAAGGAGAATGGCCTGGAAAAAGAAGTAGAAGCCAAAATTGAGGCTATCTACAAACAGAAAGGCACGGCACGTCCGCGCTACCAGGGTGAATTACCGGAAGGCAACAATGGCCTTGGGCTGATGTTGCTGGGTGTTACCGGCGACCAGGTGCTTCCGAAAGACGTTTACGAGAAAATAAAAACCTCCACCTTATCGCAGGTGCGCGGTACCGTGCAGGCCGACATCCTGAAAGAAGACCAGGCACAGAACACCTGCATCTTCAGCACCGAATTCAGCCTGCGTGTGATGGGCGACGTGCAACAGTACTTCATCGACAAAAAAGTCCGCAACTTTTACTCGGTATCCATCAGCGGCTATCACATTGCAGAAGCCGGTGCCAACCCGATCTCGCAGCTTGCATTCACCCTGGCCAATGGCTTTACCTTTGTAGAGTACTACCTGAGCCGTGGCATGCACATCGACGATTTTGCACCTAATTTGTCGTTCTTCTTTAGCAACGGCATCGATCCTGAATACAGCGTGATCGGGCGCGTGAGCCGTCGCATCTGGGCGAAAGCCATGAAATACCGTTACAACGGAAACGAACGCAGCCAGATGTTGAAATACCACATCCAGACATCGGGGCGCTCGTTGCATGCACAGGAAATTGATTTCAACGATATCCGTACCACCTTGCAGGCACTCTACGCCATCTACGATAACTGCAACTCTTTGCATACTAACGCCTACGACGAAGCCATTACTACGCCTACCGAAGAATCGGTACGCCGCGCCATGGCCATCCAGCTCATCATCAACCGCGAGTTGGGCCTGGCAAAGAACGAGAATCCGTTGCAAGGGTCTTTCATTATTGAAGAACTGACCGACCTCGTGGAAGAAGCGGTATTAAAGGAATTTGACCGCATCTCAGAACGCGGCGGCGTATTGGGTGCGATGGAAACGATGTATCAGCGCGGGCAAATCCAGGAGGAAAGCCTGTATTACGAAACACTAAAACACACAGGCGAGTATCCGATCATTGGTGTGAATACGTTCTTATCGAGCAAAGGCAGCCCAACGATCATTCCGAAAGAGGTGATCCGTTCTACCACCGAAGAGAAAGAATACCAGATCAGCATGCTTGGCGAACTGCACAACACGCATAAAGACCGCTACAACGAGATGGTTCACAACCTGCAGACAGCCGCGATCCAGAACCGCAATATTTTTGCGGAGCTGATGGAAGCAGTCAAGTACATGTCGCTCGGCCAAATCACCAAGTGCTTGTTCGAAGTTGGTGGACAGTACCGGAGGAATATGTAATATGCTTCGCGGCTGTTGTCCCTTATGGTGCTTCCTCATTGCGGGAAACTATTTTGCTGCTCATAAAACTAGTTTTTGTGACAATGCTCACCCAATTTATATACCCTTAACCGCGACTCCCAAAAGTATTTATTTACATTGTTCTGAAAAGCAGTTTGGCACATTGGTGTCTTTTGCTATATTTATATTGTGTTCCGCTCCGTCCTTGTCCTCGTTTTTCTTCCGCTGTTCTGCTTTGCACAACACCGCATAGACAGCCTGAAGCTCATTAGCCAAAATGCTTCTCTGACCGTGCCTGAAAGGGTTTATGCGCTCATCGCCCTTACCGATGTAGTTGAGATCGATCAGATAGAGCCTTATGCACGGCAAGGCGTGGTGCTCCTTTCGCAATGCGACTCCCTGAACTATCCTTACGACGCTTTCATCCGAGATAAGATCAGACTCCATACAAACCTCGCTTACTTCTATACCCAGAAAAACGTTTTCAAACAAGCCCAGGCTATTCACTTCTACACACTCCGGATGGCCGAACAGATTCACGACGACCTTCTCGTTGCGCAATGCCGTTACAACCTCGGCATGGGCTACTACTCCCAGGAAGAACGGGAAAAGGCGCTTGCCTATTTGCTAAAAGCTCTGCCGGTATTTCAGAAAACAAGTGATCCGGATTATCTCGTTCCTTGCCTGATTAGTATTGGCGTACTGTATCAAGACCTGGGACAATACGCAACCTCGATACTCTTTTACCGAAAGGCGATCGACTGGAGCAAATCGTCTGGCCAAAATGTTTACCTCGGCATGGCTTTCACCAACCTCGCAGTGAACTATACCTATCTTGAACGCTATGATTCCGCCGCCGTAAATTCTACGCGAGGCATGACCCAATTTACCTCTCAGCGCGATAGCCTCAATCTTGCCTGGGCTTATAACGTAAAAGCTAATATTCTTTATGCCTGCGGGCAGGCTGATTCGGGCAGGTACTACAACCTGCGCTCGCTGCAAGTGTCGGAGAAAAGGCAACAGCTGCATGAACAAAAAATAAGCTATGAAAAGCTGTATTACTACTACAGGCAACGACGCAATTTTGAAAAAGCGCTTGATTACTACCAACAATATCACACCATTTCCGACTCCATTGCCAACGACGAAAACCGCCTGCTACTGGCTCGCCATGAAATCGAATACGCATACACAAAAAAAGAAGAACAGTTTCAACTTGAAACTCAGAAAAACGCGCTTCAATTTGCTGAAGAACGCAAACGAAACTACATTATCCTGGCATCGGTAGTAGCCATTCTGGCGGTGTCACTCTTTTTTGGCTATATGGTGTACAAAAGCCTCAACCTGGAAAAGAAAGCAAAAAGAATTGTGCTTGCGCAAAAAGGGATCATCGAAGAAAAGCAAAAGGAAATTATAGACAGCATTCACTATGCTAAAAGTCTCCAGGAAGCTATCTTGCCGCCAATGCTTCTCTGGAAAAAACAGTTACCCGACAGTTTCATTCTTTACAAACCGAAAGATATTGTGGCCGGCGACTTTTATTGGATGGAAAAATCGCAGGGTATTCTATTTTTTGCTGTAGCTGACTGTACTGGGCATGGCGTGCCGGGCGCTATGGTCTCTGTGGTTTGCAGCAATGCTCTCAACCGTAGTGTACTCGAATTCAGGCTCAGCGATCCGGGGGAGATACTCGACAAAGCACGTGAGTTGGTAATCGCCACTTTTGAAAAAAGCGAAAAACAAGTGCGCGACGGCATGGATATTTCGTTATGCGCTTTCGATCCCCAAACGCTTCTGCTGCGGTGGGCCGGGGCCAATAACCCATTGTGGCTGGTGCGCGGAAATAAACTGCAAAAAACAGGCCCCGATAAGCAACCTGTTGGAGAATACATCGACGAAACGCCCTTTACTACCAAAGAAATGCAGCTTGAACCTGGCGACATGCTTTACCTCTTTAGCGACGGCTATGCTGACCAGTTTGGTGGACCAGACGGTAAAAAATTCAAGTACAAACAACTCGAAACACTAGTGCAAAAAACTGCTGTGCTTCCTTGTCACGAACAGGAAACGATATTTGCCCAAACTTTTGAGCACTGGAAAGGAACACACGAACAAATTGACGATGTTTGTGTAATCGGGATTCGTGTATAGCAGCTTTGATAATTCCGTGGCACTGACGTGCGATTTTGCCGCGAAGCATCCTTCTAAAGTTATGGCTTAAAAAAAACATCGAAGGCAAGGTCCAACAAGCATTTCAGGAGCCAATTTTATACTTTTTGCCGGTTTTTCTGATATTTTCAGGCTTTATTTGGTAAAAAAACCTTGTTTATCTAATAAAATGGGTTATTTTTGCGCGGACGATACATTTTTTAGATATGAAAACGGCTTTTACATATATCCTTACCTCGGTTTTATTGGGAGTTTCGATGCTGGGTTCAGCTCAAAGCGCAAAAAACCAAAACCAATTTTGGGAAAATGTACGCCGTTCTACGATTCGTTCACCTTGGATCGTTGGCTTAGGCTGGAATGTGATCGATGATGACGGCAAGCCATTCAACAAACTCTTTGACGCTAATGGTTCCTGGAATGTAGTGCCTTTTCCGTCGAAAGTAAGTTGCGAAAAAGTGCTGATTCAGGGATGGAGTGTCGAATTTGCCGCCAACTACAATCAACTAAAAAGCGGAAAACGCCTTAATAACGATATTTTAAAAAGCACACAAACATTTATTTCGGCCGACATCAACGGCAAGTTCAGTTTTGCGGAATTTGCCAAAAAACTGGCTTTCTTTGATCCTTACGTACTTCATGGCTTTGGTTATACTTACCGCGGTGCCGGTAAGAATCCGAATGTAGCCACAGCTAACATTGGCCTCGGTTTCAACTGCTGGGTTTATGAGGACATGATCGGCATCAACGTTCAATCGCAGGCAAAATTCGCGTTAAAATCGCCATTGATAAAAACATCGGGTAATTACTTACAGCATTCTCTCGGTATCGTTTACAAATTTGAAACCGGCCAGTCGCGTTATGGCCAAAAACCAGGAAGAACCGGTAATAAATACAAGTTCTTCAAAACACGCAACAATAAAAACAAACAAACAACTAAATAGAATACTCCCCTCGCTTTCCCTTCACCGGCCCTCTTACCGGAAAACCGGGGCATATCCTTTGAGAATACTGAAAAAATCAGTAAACTTGATTAATTAACCAATTTCGAATATTTTGTCAGAAACATCTACACGATCGATCGGACTTTTTCACCTAGGCTTATTCGTTACCGTTTTTTGCCTGTTCGGTGGCGGCCTCATGGCGCAGAAAAAAGCAGTACACCCCATTTTAGTGCCGTCTTACGGCCCGAAACAAAGTTTTAAAGACTTTATCACCAAAACACCCTGGCTGATCCATGTTCAGGGCAACGTGGTTGACGACGATGGCAAGCCGTTCAGTAAGGTTTTCGACGCCAAAAATTCCTGGAATCTCTTCCCTTCGTTTAGGCTGGCTGCCGAAAAAGAATGCCGTTACAACTGGAGTATCGAACTGGCTTACTCTTTCAACAGTTTGAAGACAGGTAAAACACTCAACAACGATGTGCTCACCAGCGGCGGTACGTTGATGGCTATTGACCTCAACGGCAAAAAAACGCTGACCCGTTTGTACCGCATTGAACCCTACCTGTTTTCAGGCTTCGGATACACGATGCGCAGCACTGCAAAATTTAAAAATACGGCCACGCTCAATGCCGGACTGGGATTCAATATTTGGATTATTGATAATGTGTTGGGGCTTAGTATTCAAAGTTGTGGAAAATTCGGCCTGCAATCACCGCTTTTCAAAACCGGCTCGAATTACCTGCAGCACTCAGCCGGATTGGTTTGGAAACTAAGCGGCGGCGATAAGGAACGCCTGAAAGCAGCAAAAGCTCACTTAAAATCTGTTTATAGCAAGTAACCCTATTATTTTTTACCCCACATCGATTTTTTGATTATGAAAAGTTTTCTGTTTTTTACCTCTTTATGTATCGCCGGACTACCAGTCGTTGGACAAACTGTGTACAGCGCCGATCAGGTGATTAAAATCTCTGATTACATCACCGAACTTGAGAAACGGGATTCGCTCGTGAAAATGGCCCTTGCTGGGTTTGAGGACACGCCGGCAAAAAGTGGTACCGCTGCCTCGGTTAAAGGTGTTAATATTTGTGGTAAACTTACCGGGCTTAACAAATCGCGCTTCCCTATCAACGACGTTACCTTATTGCTGGTGAAAGAAAATGGTGAAACCATCAGCCAAAAAACGGCGAATAATGGCAACTTCAATTTCCAGAATGTAGATCCGGGAGCCAGCTATAGCCTTAAAATAAGTCCGGAAGACACAAAGATAACCGAAGCATCCAAACTGATCATTTTTGACTGTAAAGGACAAACGGTTAACACCATTTCAAAAGCCGGCGAATCTTATGATTACAAACTAAGCGGTGCTGAGCAAGGACAATTGAGCCAGCCGGGTACCGGCATGGTAAGCAGCGGCGGCAGCAATGGAAGCGCCGGTACGGTGAGCGATCCTGTAGCGAAGATCGCCAGCATTAAAGAAAACTACGAAAAACTAAAACGTGAATCGCTTGCCTGCGAAAATAACCTGGCCGCGCTTCAAAAAAAGTTCAATGAAATGGAACGCGTGTTCGATGCCCTGAAATCCAAACCACAGGATATGGACACCGACCTGCAATTGTATGACAACAACCTGGTATCGAAGTATTTGAAATACGTCAATTTCAAAACCAACGATGCGTCGCTGGATGAAGAAGCATACCGCTCGCTGGATGCCTTGCTGCTGCAAATGAAAAAATTTCCGAAAATGAAATTTGTGATCAACGGTCACGCCGACAATTCAGGAACAGATGCCATTAATATGAAGTTATCGCAAGAACGTGCAAATGCAGTAAAAAATTACCTCGTCTCTAAGAATGTGGATGTAAAACGCATCTCAACCCAGGCATTCGGCTCGGCTTATCCTATTGCCAGCAACGATGTAGAAGAAGGTCGCGCCAAGAATAGACGTGTGGAGATTAAAGTTGGTACTGCTACTGCTGCGCCGGCGAAAGCTAAAACAAAAGCGAAAGGAAAATAACGCCAACAGGCAAAAATCAATAAACCTACTAAACAAAAAATCCCACCAGCAGGTGGGATTTTTTGTGTGTATCGTCTTAAAAGTATAAAGTAACCCTGATCAGGAACGTTTCCTTTGCCACCATTTGCGGCTTTTGTCGTTGCCATAGCCATAGCCTCCATAACCATAGCCGTAGCCATAGCCTTTCGAGTGGTCGGAACCATTGAGCAACACTGCCATGTTGGCCAGACGCTTCTCGCGAAAAGCGCTTTCGGCAATGCTCAGAAGGCGTTTATCGAGGTAGTTGGCACGGACAACATACACAAACGCATCGGCATAAGGATTCAGAAGCAAGGTGTCGGTTACCATACCTATAGGTGCCGTATCTACAATGATATAATCGTAGTCTTCTCGCAAGGCGGCGAAAAGTGCCGCAATTCTATCATTCATGAGCAGTTCTGATGGATTGGGAGGAATGGAGCCGGAAGGCAGAATATCGAGCCCTTCTATCTCTTTTGGGCTAAACACATAACCATTAGGGTCGAGGTCGCCACTCATGACAAAATCGGTGAGTCCCCTTTTGTCCGCAAGGTTCAGGTACTTCAGAATTTTTGGCGCACGCAGATCCATTCCTACCAACAATGTTTTCTTGCCGGAAATAGCCAGACTGGCAGCGAGGTTCAATGCCACAAACGATTTCCCCTCCTTACCTACAGTGGATGTCACAAATATGGTACGGCCCGTTGTTTTGACTGAGCCAAGCATAAAATCAACATTGGTACGCAACAGGCGGAACGCCTCTGCAATTCCTGAATTGTCGCCCCGCGACACCACCAGTTTTTCGGGTGAATCGCTTAACGGAATATCACCAAGGAAGGGCAGACGTAGCTGATCGATGTCTTTACGCCCGTGCACCTTGGTATCGAACATATCTATCAGGTAAAACACCAATACGGGCAACAGGAGGCCTCCTAAAAGCGAGATTAAATAAATAACCTGGCGTTTTGGTGCAACGACCTTGTCATTTTCATAAGCTGCGTCAACAATCTTCGTATTGGATACCGCCACCGCCAAGGCAATATTGGTTTCTTCGCGCTTCTGTAACAAATACAGGTAAAGCGCCTCTTTGATCTGCTGTTGTCGCTGGATAACACGAAACTCACGCTCATAACGGGGCACTGATGCGATCTTGGAGTTGATACCGCCTTCCTGCCTGTTCAGTTCCTTCATTTTGATGATGAGGGCAGTTTTCAGATTCATAAGGCTTTCTTTCAGGCTGGCTCTCATGCCCAGAAGCTGGGTATCGATGTTTTCAATCACAGGATTTTTCTCACCGGCGTTTCGCAACATACGATTGCGCTCCAGCACCAATTTGTTGTAGTCACTGATGGTAGCCGCAATCGAAACATCCTGAAGCCCCAGATTTGCCGGAATGAGGTCTGCCGGGCTACTCCGCTTCTGCAAATCGTCGTACATGTACTCAACCAATTTCAGCTGAGTGCCTGCTTCCAGAAGGCTCATCTCGCTTTCGCTTCCGGTTTTAAGAAACAACTCGGCCTCGGAGCTGATGTCGGTGAGTTTGTTCTTGGTTTTAAACCCTTCCGCCTCGGTTTCCACATCCGAAAGCTCGGAGGTAATAAACTTAATCCGTTCGTTGATAAAGTTGGCTGTATTCCGGCTTACTTCATTTTTATCTTCAATAGCATCGAGGTTATGTTGCTTGATGAGGTTATTGACGATAGCCACCGCTTTATCGGGCAGTGAATTGCGAAGGCTGATCATGATCGCACTCGAGTTTTTATTCACCGGTTCCACCTTCAGGGCATTCAGATAGCCATCTACCGTTCGGCCAACAGGATTAACAACAACGCGGAAGTTTTTGTTGAGGTAAGTATCGGTAAAGTATGGCGTTTTGGAAAACACGATCTTCCCGGATCCGGTTTGTACACTGTCGCCAAAATGGTATTTACCAAGCAGTTCCTCTGTAGCGCCGTTTTTAAGCGTAAATTGTGTGGCCGATTCTGCATTCAGGAGCCAACTTCCTTCAAAAACACCAAGTGAATCGTTGAAAGACCAGCTGATGCGAACGGGTGTTGTGGAATAACGCTCGTGTTCGATGGGACGACCATACGAAAAGTAACTTACGTTCAGCTTCAGTTCGTTAACCACACGCTGCATGAGCGATCGCGATTTGAGAATTTCAATTTCGTTATCGATGCTATTGCTTCCTTTCAAAATACCGAGGTCCTCAAATGCAGAAAGTTCTGACGGTACGGTACCCTTTTTATCGTCTTTAATGAGAATGGTAGCGCTTACATCGTACATAGGTGCCTGATAGCGCAAATACACGAATCCGGCGACCAAACACACAACCAAACTCAGCAAAAACCACTTCCAGTTTCTCAGGTAGCGCTGGAGCAAATCTTTAACGTTCCCATCCTGGCCTTCTTCTTCCGGTATATGATAATGTTCTCGATGCATCTTACCTCGATATTAATACCGCAATGGTAGTGAGTAAGGAAATAACAGAGATCACGATGCCCACATTGGCTGTATTGACAGCCGAGGAGTTGATCCTCGCCCTGTTGGGCTCTACGTAAATAATATCATTCTGATTCAGGTAATAAACCGGCGACGAAAACAGTTCTTTAGATGTAAGATCTACCCTGAATTCCGTTTTTTGCCCATCCATATCGCGAACCACCAATACATTTTTCCGGCGGGCGGTAATGGTAAGATCTCCGGCCAGGCCAAGCGCTTCCGGCAGGGAAATGCGTTCGTTAGGTATAGAAAAAGTTCCTGGTGTTCGCACCTCACCCAATACCGTTATTTTAAAATTGAGGATGCGGATGTTAACGATCGGACTTGCAAGGTAGGCTTTGAGTTTTTCGCGAATCAGTTCTGTGGCCTCCATTCTACTTAATCCCGCCAATTTCAACTTTCCAATCACCATCATATCCACATTTCCTTCGGAGTCGATGAGATAACCGGAAAGACTTGGCAAACCAGAGGTATAGCCTGGAAGATTGTTATTGATGTTGGCTACCGGCAGGTTAAAAGGTTTAACGGCATCCTGATCGATCCCGGAAACAGTGATCGATACCAAGTCGTCTTTACGCAACACCGGTGTGTAGCTTTTATTAGATTCCGCATTTTTGATAGCCTCCGGCGAATTAAAATAAACGACTTTTTTCTTCGACACACAGCTTCCTAAAGCCCAAACCAGCAACAAGAGTAAGGTATAAGCACAAAACAGGTTCGTTTTCCTCCGTAGGAGCATAAGATTCAATTAAACAGCAAAAATATAAAAAAATACGGGTTTAAGTCCACAAAAACGCAGTCGGGCTAATAAGCATTTTTATCCCTGAAGATCACCAACCTCAGTGTTCGCCAGATGATCTTCACATCCAACAGAAAAGACCAGTTTTCGATGTACCAAATATCGAGTTCCACGCGTTTCTCCATTTCATCCAGATTACGGGTTTCGCCCCTGAACCCATTGACCTGAGCCCAGCCCGTGATACCTGCCTTCGCAAAGTGCCGCACCAGGTAATTGTCAATGAGCTTGGAATACTCCTCGGTGTGTTTCAGCATGTGTGGCCTCGGCCCAACAATAGACATATCGCCTTTTAACACATTGATGAACTGCGGAAGCTCGTCGAGACTTGTTTTACGCAAAAACCCACCAATTGGCGTAATTCTGGCATCATTACGAGAGGCCTGCAATTCGTCCGAGAGACTATTTACTCGCATCGTTCTGAATTTATAGCACCAAAAGGCGCGGTTGTTTTTACCGGAACGCTGCTGACGGAAGAAAACCGGACCGGGAGAACTGAGTTTAACCAGCAAGACAAGTAGTGGGAACAACCACCAGAAAACGGTCAGAAAAAGCACTGTAGTGAACAACACATCAAAACCATACTTGATAATCCTGTTCAGCGGGTATTCCAATGGCTCTTTCCGTAGCGACATTACGGGAATGCTTCCGTAGAAACTGACTTCTATTTTCCGGCTTTTAGTAAAGTTTCGAAAATCAGGTACAAAGCGGATGCGGATAAAATTCTGCTCACAATAGCTAGTAAGTTGCCGTAGTTCGGGGCTTTCGTAATCCTGTGTGGCAATGTAGATCTCGTGGACCGGATGATTTGAGATATAACCGATGGCATCTGCCAGTTTCCCAAGCACCTCGACGCCTTTAACGTCGTTGTCGAAAAAACCGAGAACACGGTAGCCATAGCTAAGATCGCCGGAAAGGGTTTCGCGAATGTGGTAGGCCGTTTTTCCGGCACCAACGATAATGACATTGCGAAAGTTGAAGCCTTTTCGCCGCAACTTTTTGAGGATGGAAACAAAGGCAATGCGTCCAAGGCTAATGAACACAAACACCAGGCTGCTAAAGGCCAACAAACGTGTACGCGATACCTGGTTGTATTTGAGTCCGACAATGATGACAAACACAAGCCCCATCAGGTAAAACACAAGTCTGAAGTTACGGACCAGGATGCGTTCGATAGGCTCCAGTCTCAGGAAACGGTACGCGTGGTAGTAACTCGCCAGAAAACACCAAATGATATTGGAAAAAACCAATACTGTTTTGGCATCCTGCGAACCAAATTCGGAGAAGCGTTCGTTGCTGAAAAGATAGGAACCCACATAAGACAGGTTTAAAAGCACAAGGTCGAGCACCAAGCCAAGCAGTTTGATGTAGCGGGAATAACCGTAAATATAGTCGCTTCGTTTACGGGCAGACATTGGTCCTGTTTTTAAGCGCTTCGTTTACGCTTAAAGATAATGTTAAACATCGCTTTAAAAAAATAGCGGGTATCAGTAGTGTATGGCCGTCGCTCTTTTTCGATCAGGTAAATGCGTTCGGCCTCTAACACTTCCTCCACACTTCCTTTCATATTCAGCGCCACATAAGGCGGAACACAGCCCGGCCGGTGTTTAAGCCGTAGAGCCATCAAATCTTTTGGAATGTCTTCAGCGTAGCGGTTGCCAATGGGCCTTACGCCTACCAGCTTGAGATCGCCCTTCAGCAGGTTGAGCAGTTGAGGCAATTCATCTAGCCAATAGCGCCTCAGGAATTTTCCCCAGGGTGTCAGGCGGAAATCATTGGCGGGCTTCCCGGTTTCTGCATAACCATGTACCTTTAATACATAATCCTGAAGGTATTCCGCGTAAGGATGCATGGTACGGAATTTATATACGCCGATGATCTTTCCGTTCTTACCAATACGCGGCATCTTATACAATGGGCCATAGCTTGCCTCCATATTAAACACAGGCTCTCCTACTTTACGGGAAACGACGTAAGTCAACCCTTTGAAATTTTTGTAACTTACAATCTCAAAACCGCAGCTCACCAATCGCCCCATTACTTCAGCTTTAGAGAGAAGCCTGTTTCTTCCGCGGGTCACAAGGAAATAGATCTTTTTAAATCCCCACACTTTTGGAAACACGCGCATAAATACGAATTCGAGCCCGAAGTAAATTCCTCTAAGGAGTGGGACTTTTCGAATTCCTTTCCGGCGCCTCCGGGCAGTAAATGTTTCAAAGCAAACGATCAACATTCCGTTGTAATGCATTTTGCTGTTCACACTTTCAAAAAACTTATTAATATACCGGATATCATTTGCCCTGCTCAGGTTGATAATCGCCTCGTATTCTTCGTCGTGATTTAATATGTTAAAGTCGTTGGTAGTCGATACCACCAACGATGTTTTCGCGGCGGGATCAACAAAACTCAGAAAATAATTATAACCGTCTTCGCCGGTTTTTTTTGTGATAAGATTTTTCAACAGAACAAATTCTTTCTACTTAAACTTTAATTGAAACTCCGGATCCTGCTGCATGATTTCACGGCTTTTGGGATACTGAGTGATGAACCACGTTAAAAATGCGCTAACATTTATCTTATCATCTAGCATTCGCATGCGTCTGCCGGCAAATTCCTCCTTAAGATGGGACACATCCAACAGTGCGTCTAATTTCTTCTCAAGCGCATCCACACTGCCCGGCTTGAATGCGAAAGTAAGCTGATAAGTGTTTTCGAGTTCTTCGAGAACGGAAATCTTTCCGGCGAAATCGCTGAGGCGAAGTGAAGGAACCCCCATCATAGCTGCTTCTACACTCATACTTTGGCTGTCGCTAATGAGCATGGAAGCATGATAAAGCAGTTGGTGCATATCGGTAACTTTCACACGTAACAGATACTTCTGGTATTTTTTATCAGTCTCTGCTTCCGAAGAAAGAATAACCTGATAACCTTTTCCTTCAAGAATGGCAATAAGCCGATCGAGCACCTCATTATTGATGCCCTGGATACCGAAATCGTGATGGGCGGTGAGTTTTGCCAGGCGTATGAGGGCATAGGGCCTGGAAAGGTTGTACTGCAGCAAAACCTGCTCGTCGGGCACAAACACCGACGGATGCAAGTAGGCGAGCTTCATGTATCCTTTATAACCAATTTTCTTTTCCTGCCAGGCACCGACAGAGCATACTTCGGGGCACAAGATCGTTTGAGTAAATGGATATGTAAGACGGCCCAGGGTTTTGATCACCGGATAATCATCTTCTGTGATAGTGATCCGATTGATCCCGAACAATTTTCCCAGCTGGGCCATGGACGCGTCTGTACCTACTAAAAGCTGTGGGCGCCTTCTGCGTATTACCGGTATGAGTTTCAGATTACGTTTTAAAAGACTCATGCCTATTGCCAATTTGGAACGGCCACGCTCCTGCGGCAAAATATTCAGATATTCCATACCGTCCTGTTTAAGCAGACTTTCAAGAACGTCTTTTGTTTTTATGACTATTGTAATCTGGTGATCGCCGCTACGCTGCATATCGCGAAGGGTTGGTCGCAGAAATAAATACTGAGCCGGGTGACCGAAATAAAACAATACTTTCATTTTTTATAAAATGTTCCGGTAAACATTGAGTATTTTCAGCGAAATTTGAAGGTTGTCGTACCTGTCCATCCGCTGTTTCGCATCAATACGGGCGTTTCGCGATAAGCATTGATCCAGCTTTTCTGCAATTTCCGATGGGACAAAGGAAGTCACAAAACAGCCACTGACATCATCTAATAGTTCGCGCACATCGCCGACATCTGTTGTAACAACAGGACAATTACAGGCCAGCGCTTCTTTCACAAACTGAGGCGATCCCTCACTAAAAGAAGTGAGAAGAGCCACATCAACAGCGTTAAATAAGCTGGCAACTTCTTCCCGGCTGTAACCTTTCATCTCCAATAGTTCCACGTCCGATTTCATTAGTTTGACGGCTGCTTTAGCCAACGTACTGTTTTTAACCGGATTGTTGAATGCCGAAGAAAAAAGCACATACTTTTTTCCAGGCAACAAGCCCATTCTTTTTCTCGCTTCCAGTTTATCGCTCGGAAAAAAGACTTTACGATCAATTCCACAAGGAATGACCACGCCTTTGCTGCCCGAGTTTTGCAAGAGTTTTTGCGATACAAAGATGTTCTTTTTCGAAAACCACAGGGCTGGCAGCGAGAACAAACGCGCCTTGGAAAGATTGATATCGGAACCGTGATAGGTGACAATTACAGGTACTTTGTTTTGCAAGACCGCCAATGTACCACACAAGCCGTAGTGGGCATGCAATATGTCGGGCTTTTCGACGGAAACAACTTGTTTGAGCTTCCGAAGATTTTTGAGATAGCCTTTTATTCCCTTGCCCTCAAGCAGAAAAAAAACAGGCAACACACCTGCTCTTTCAAGCGCCCTTACCTGCTCGGTGACGAAAGGACTTACTGAACCAGAATTTGAACTACAGAGAAACAGTACTTTCATGACGCGTGTAACGAAGCATTAACTTACGATGGGTTAGAAAAACTCCCAAAATTGAACCCAGGAAAATAAAAATAATGAGACGAAAACTTACGGCATACATTTGCCCGGCAAACGAAGTCATAAACGGGCAAAGGAAGAGCACAAAAAATGTTGCTTTAAGCTGCCGGTACATATCCTTGTGCATCATGAATGCAGTCTTTAGCTTCCTGAAAAGCAAAAACATTCTCGCAAAAAGAAAAAAATAACAGAATAAACCAACAAGACCAATGGTATTTACAATATTGTTGTAATCGACATGCAGCTGCCTGAAACCAAAACTACCGCCTGCATAGTTGCCCACTGAATTGAAACCTTCCATACCGAAGAGGCTCTTAACCGGCTTTTCGAAAGAAAGGGTTTCTTCCCAAACGTAGATCGACTCCAGATACCTGGCTTCACGCTCGATGCTACCTTCTTCGAAACGGTTGCTTCGGGCCTCAAGCCGGTTTAACAACAAATCTTTGTATAAAGGCAAACTAACGGTAACCAGCAACAGCAGCAACATGCCGTATTTTACCATCGCACTCATTTTATACTTCAAAATACCGTAAATTGAAAATCCTAAAACAATACCGGCAATGGCATTCCGTTTCAGGGAAATGATTACCAGAATACTACACACAAACGCCAGCAACATGATGGCGTAAGTATGCCAGGTTTTCTTGGTGCCAAAAGCAAGCATAAGCGGGCATACAAGCACAGAATACGTAAATAGATTCCAATTATCGGTAAGATTTCCCGTCAAAAAATCATCGGAACCTGTGTAAACCGACGTTCCCAGTTTGAAAATGTTACTGACAATGTAGTTTAATATCAAGAGAATGTAAACATAAATAAGCGACTTACTGAGCCTTTCCAATTTGGGAAGCGTATTCACCAGGTTAAATCCTACTATAAAACTCAGCATCGATACAAGTATCTTCAAGGAGTTTTTGGCAGACAAAAAAACATCGGTGCTGAATAAAACGGTAAACATAACGTAACACGCGAAAAACACCAACGCTGCATAATATTTCGTGTTTTTCTTGTAACGCAAAGCCACAATAATGATGAACAGCAACATGAGAACACCCCTTGCCGTAGATAGCACGCCTCCGCGCTCGAAATAAAACAGCGAAATGTCGACAAATACGTTTAGTGGAACGAGGTAATACGGGAGCTTCTTTAACATGCATTTTCTTTTTGTCGCGTGTTTAGTAGCGAACAGATGGTGTCCATTTCAAGCGTCATCCTTTCGTCCCAATCTAAAAATGTCTCATTGATCAGTTTCTTCGCGCTGCTACCCAGGCGATCTCGTTGCGCCTGGTCGTTCAACACCGAATTGATCGCTTCAGAAAGCAATTCGGGCGAATACCGTTCAAGCAACACTGCAGCTTCGGCATTGATAAACTTTCCGGTATCGCCATTGTTGAGCGTAATAATACACTTCCCATATTGCATGGCTTCAAACAGCGGATTTCCGGCATTTGAATAATCGTACATCGACAGAAAAACATCTGCCATGTGATAAAAATTCCCGAGCGAAGCCCGATCAACTGCCCCGGCAAAAATCACCTCTTTTTCGACACCCAAATCGTGGCTTAATTTTTCCAGCACGGGTTTCTGGTCTCCGTCGCCTACAATTACCAATATGGTATTCGGGCATTTGGCCAGCACCTGCGGGAGCGCGTGAATGGTACGCTCTACCTTTTTCCAGGATGCCAGGCGCGAAAGGGTCATAAGGATACGAACATCTTGTTCCAGCTTATGTGTTGTGGCAAATTCCTCTTTGAATCCTTCCCGGAACGAAAGGGTCTTATTAACGCCGTTACGCCAGAATCGGATCTTGTCAGGAGGATACCCCAGCCTCAAAAAAAATTCATTTGCCCTGGTTCCGTCGTCCGTAACAATCAAAAGATCGCCGCCTTTCCTGTATCCTACGTTTTTGAGCATAAACTTTACTTTTTCGCGTAACGTGTGGTGCGCATGCGGCTTCCAGGCTACCCCAAAATGCCTGCTTACCGCCGGCTTGTGTCCCCTATTGACACGATGACCGGCCCAACTTGCCATCGGCCCAACTAAATACAGCCAGTCAAAGTTAATAGCGTTCTCTTTGACAATTTTCTTCACCTGCCTCGCGAACAAGATCCAATAGATGTACTTATATAAATACCCCAACCCCTTGACATGGCTTAGTTTTGAAAACAGGCGATTGGTAGTTGCCAGAAAACGAACCGGACGGGGTGTTCCCTCAGGTTTCAAACCAGGCGCAATCATCGTTACATCGTACTGTTCCGACAAACGTGCGAGGGTTTTGTGGAGAACCTCAATACCTGCTTTTCCTTTTATTGTCCATACCGGAATCTCGGAAATTAGCAACACTTTCCTCATAACGACCTTGCTTTTTTTCGCTTAAACAAAAACCAAAACGCAGAAGCGCCGGTTAGTATCACAAGCAACAACTGAAAAATAACCCCGGGCACCAGGTATTTGATCAAAATCAAAGCGACCAAGGGCCACACAAAATATAGATTGTCGTCTATAACCCTTTTTAGCAAAGCCGGAAATTTCACATTCAACTTTTTGAGCAGATAGAAAATCTGGCCGCCGTAAACACATGAGCTCACGAGCGAATACAATACCAGAGCAAGTGACGGATCGCGTACAAAACCGCCAACAATCAATGCTGACAACCGGAGAATGAAGCTGACTGTCATAAAGACCAGGAACTTGTTTTGGAGATCAAGTATGTAGAATAAATTGCTAATCGGTGATGATATGAACCACACCAGTGACCAAAATGCGAGTATCTGTGAATATGTTCCTGCCGTTACCCACTTTGCTCCAAAGAAAAAGGAAAAAAGTTCTTCCCCAAAAAACAGAACGATCACTGTGGGAATAAGTCCAAAAGAAAACAATTGCAAAACGGTCTTAGTAGAGGTCGCCGCAAGTTTGTCGGTAGAAACCGATTCGTCGATGGCTGTCCTATAGAACACATCGCCAACGGCTTTTCCAATCAAGTTCATTGGCATACGTAGCATTGTAAAACCAAGAGTGTAATATCCTACATGTTCTTTCGAGAAAAAATAATCGAGCAGAAAAGCCGGTAACAACCATGATAAGGTATTAACGAGGGCGGTTAATGTGTCGTATTTCGGGAATTTTTGAAACAAGCGGGCGATATGCTTCATCCGGGCTAAGACAGGTCTTTCAAACAATGCTCCGGCTTTTCTTCGAATGAATGCCATCAAAAAGACTGTTGCCGAAAAAATTCCAATTATTTCTGACAGAACGAGTGCTTGAGGCGAAGGTTCCCAGTAAAGTCCCAAGAGGATTTTCAGAATATTAGCCGTAAAGGAATGAATGGCCACCGAAACCGATAAAATACCATAAGCCTTATAACTATTCCCAAAAGCGTAGAACGTATTCATAGAACTATTGAGAAATACAGAAACTGGCAGTAAAAACAAAATAAACGGCACATCCTGCAACCTAAACACGCAGTTTAGAAAGGGATAAAAAAAGCTCAGGCTTAGCAGTAAAACAATGGAGAAAGTGGTTATCAAGAACAAACAAAGGCTGAGAAGCTGCCTCGAATCTTCTTTTTTACTTAAGAGAATAGCCCGCTCATACCTTAAAGCGCCGATAATGATCAATGGACCAGCAATGGAACTGTAAATTCCCAATGTTCCGTAAGTTTCAGCGTTGTAAATGCGGGTAATGACGGGCCCACAAACAAACGCAACTACCTGAGCCAACACTGTTCCGCCGCTCAGCTTAGCCACATTCTTCCAAAAATCATCCAGTTTAACGCTCATCTTGAAATGGCAGAAATATTGCTAGGAACACCTATTAATACAGAATTTTCTATACCTGACGTCACAAGGCTCTTAAGAACGTTCTTGCCAAACTGTATATCAGACATCATAATATTGGACGTAAAATGCAGTGGATAAGGTGATTCTCTGTGAAGCCCCAAAAAAATGCGAAAGAAATAATAGATTAATAAATTCCTACGCTCCTGCTTGTTCAAATATCCCTTCTCCTGAAGTCGTTTGAATAACCCAATTCTTAAAAATAACCTTTTTGCGTGCCCCATACCTACCTACTTTAATGCGTCTCCAAGTTCAAATACTTTTCTAATTGCAACAATGTCCAAATGAAATTTCCATGATCTTTCACTCCTGTTGCATTTTCTTGAATAATCCTGGAAACATTGGCCTCTCCAAAACTCTTTTGAACGCATGCGAGATTCGTACTAAGTTCTTCGTAAAGATTTTGATCTTTGAACCATTCTTTCAACGGCACAGCGAATCCTTTCTTTGGAGCATTGAGAATGGCATCTGGTAAGTCACTACCAATACTGTTACGCAACACGCTTTTGAGCTCCCAGCCCTGCATTTTTACATCTTTGTGAACTTTGGCCATAAATTCGACAAGCCTGTAGTCAAGAAAAGGCAGGCGGGTCTCCAGCGAGTTGGCCATGCTCATGCAGTCCACTTTTACCAAAAAATCATTGGGTAGATGATGATGGTAGTGTATATACATTAACTTATAAAAGTTGTCATCGAAACGGCATTTGGCCAACAAGTTCTTGAAATAGTCTTCTACCCGCACAATTCCGGGAATGCTATTCGTCATCTGGCGAATCTCATCGAGGTCGGCAAATGCCGTATTTCGGGCTATCTGCCGGTGAAATGGTTCACCTGCACCTTCAATACTACGTTTTAGCTTTTGCAACCTGTACTTTGCACCACCGCTAATGCGGGATACTATTCCAATGACCTGGGCCAGCACGCTTCTTGCCAGGCGGGGCAAATACCGATAAACCAAGCTATTGAACTTAACGGCTTTATACATTGTATAGCCGCCCAAGAGTTCGTCGCCGCCGTCGCCGGTGAGCACCATTTTTACTTTAGTGGCCGCATGCGCCGAAACAATATCCGTAGGAATGGCAGATGAGTCGCCAAATGGCTCACCAAAATGACGGGAGGTTTTAGATAAGACTTCAGAAAAACTGGCAGGTTGCACGACAGCCACCGTGTGATCTGTGGCGTATTGTAAAGCAACCTTTTCGGCAAGCGCTCGTTCATCGTACTCCGGTTGCTCAAAACCTATTGTAAACGTATGAACAGGAAGCGCCGAGTAAGAAGACATAACCGAAACAACAGCGGAAGAATCAAGTCCACCACTAAGAAATGCACCAAACGGCACATCGCATCGCATCCGGATTTTCACGGCATCTCTAAACAACTTACCGAATTCGTCGTAAACTACGGCTTTGTCTTTAAGCATCTCCCGTTCGTCAACTTGCGGAAATTCCCAATACGGTTTCTCACAAACAATCGTTCCTTGTTTGAAAATAAGATAGTGAGCAGGCTTGAGTTTATATATGCCTTTGTAAAATGTGTCGGGCGCAGGGATATTGGTGAGAGCGAGGTAAAGCTCAGTTAATTCAGTCCTGATTTCCTGTTTCACGCCGAAGCGAAAAAGCGATTTCAATTCAGATGCAAACACGAAGGCTTCAGGTGTAACGCTATAAAACAGTGGCTTTTCGCCAAACCTGTCGCGGGATAATAGAAGCTCTTTTTTGTCAGCGTCCCAGAGTGCGAAAGCCCACATACCGTTAAAGCGCTGTTGGCATTCAAGCCCCCATTGCTGATAAGCCTTTAAAACAACTTCGGTGTCGGATTTTGTCAAAAAAACATGTCCCAATACGCTGAGTTCTTCCCTCAATTCAATGTAATTATATATTTCGCCATTAAAAACAATAACCAGTTTTTCTTCCAAACTAACCATGGGTTGGTTACCTGTATCTAAATCCACAATGCTCAAACGACGATGACCTAAGGCAAGGCTATCTTTGAGATAAAAGCCTTCTCCATCCGGCCCACGATGTGCCAAACAGTCTGTCATTTGTTTTATCAGATCTAGCGAAGAGGTAACGCTTGAATCTTTGTTAATGTATCCTGCTATTCCACACATACACTATTTTCTGGAAAGATGTTCCCAGTACCAATCAACAGAGATCTTAAGTCCGGCATTCAAGTCGTGACTTGGTTTATACCCCAACATGTGTGTGGCCTTATCAATTGAAGCCTGAGAATGGGGCATGTCGCCCTGGCGGGCCGGACCGTGAGTGACCGGCACATCCGCAATAGCCGGGTCGTATGCTGCCAGGTATTTTTTCAACAGGCCTACAAGCATGTTAAGATCTGTACGCTCCCCCACAGCCGTGTTAAAAACCTGGCCAATTGCCTCTGCATTGGTCGTGGTAGCCGCCAGGTGATTCATTTGTATGACATTGTCGATATAAGTAAAATCGCGCGAATTGGTTCCGTCGCCATTAATTACCGGCGACTCATGGCGCATAAATGCCTGCGTAAATTTTGGGATAGCCGCGGCATAAGCACCCTGCGGATCCTGACGGCGCCCATAGACATTGAAATAACGCAAGCCAATGGAATCCAAACCATAGTTAAGACGAAACACATGTGCATATAGCTCGTTTACGTATTTGGTAACGGCATAAGGCGACAGTGGCTTTCCTATTACATCCTCTGTTTTAGGCAAAACTTCCGAATCGCCATAAGTCGATGAACTGGCTGCATATACCACCCGCTTCACCCGGGCATCGCGCGCCGCTACCAATACATTCAGAAACCCATTGATGTTTACATCATTACTCGTTACCGGATCATTGATAGACCTTGGCACAGATCCTAAAGCTGCCTGTTGTAAAACCACATCTACCCCATCCATTGCACTAGCACAAGTAGCCGCGTCGCGAATATCACCTTCTAGTAGTCTAAATTGTTTCAAGGCCATGAAATCACGAATGTTTTCCCGCTTACCCGTCGAAAAATTATCCAGGCAAACAACTTCGTTGTTGCGCCGTAGCAGGTCTTCGCACAAATTGGAACCGATGAATCCGGCTCCTCCCGTAACAAGTACACGGGAACCGGTAAGATAAGATGTAGTGTCGAACATAACTAAAATGACTTAAAAAACTGCGGAAAACTCACAGCTTCGCCCGCTCAGTCCCAGTAAAAAAGGCCTGCGCAAAGCGCGCCAAAGTTACTCATAATTTGTTAAAGCAGGCCGCGATTTCTCCCAAAAACCCCGATAACTTGACCTCTTCCACCAACACCTAAAATCTGGATAAAGCATAAGTGCCGTTAGACCCAATGACCTGTTTTAGCCTACCAAACACCATATTCCAATGCTAGAAATTCTATCTTACCGACAGGCTGATGGTTGAGCTCTTGCTGACACCAGGCCTTAACTATGTTAATTTTACACAATAACGGCAATAGCCCTCTTGCAAAGAAGCCAAATGGAGAGAAACGCGTTAAAACTGAAAGTAAATAAACGGTTGCATTTCGCCACTAATCAACTGGTAAATGCAAAATACAGCGAATACGGTAGTTCCTGCCATTGCAGGCAGCGACAAACCGGCAAAACGCTCACGATAACGTTGCTTAACGGCTTCCGGGATCCAATGGATCAGATAGCCGATCAAAATAACGGAGAATACCAGCCAATAACCCCGGATCACATCGAAAATAAGGTCTATTCCCAGGTGGTTTGTCATCCTGTCGAAGATCTGGTTGACTGTATCAAGACTATCACTCCGGAAGAAAATACGCGTAAAACTGATAAAACTAAGTGTGACAAATACGCACAGCGCTTTCACCGCAAACGAGTTGCTGTTTCTGAAAGGCGACACTTTAAGCCACAATTTATGGATAACCAGCCCAAGGCCATTGAGGCCGCCCCAAATGATGAACAGCCAGGAACTGCCATGCCAAAGGCCGCCCAATAACATGGTCACGAGCAGGTTGATGTTGGTGTTCACGCTTTGCTTTACGGCCGGGAAGAAATAAGCAAGAAGCACAAACACCATCGCCAGCAACAGCAATACCAACAAGAGCCACAGTTTGCCAGTAAGCAGGATCAATACGAACGATAACAGGGCAATGCAGATGTAGGACCCAATAGTGCCATGCTTATTGCCACCCAATGGGATGTACAGGTAGTCTTTGAGCCACGATGACAGGGAAATATGCCACCGCTTCCAAAATTCGCTGACGTCCTGCGCTTTGTACGGCGACTTAAAATTGGTTTTGAGGCGATAGCCCAGCAACAGCGCTACACCAATAGCAATATCGGTGTATCCACTAAAATCGGCATAGATTTGAAGGGAGTAGCCAAAGATCCCGAAAATGGTTTCGACACCCGAATAATAAGTAGGACTATCGAATATGCGATCGATGTAATTAACTGCAATGTAATCGGCCAGGATTTTTTTGCCAAGCCCGTTGATGATCCAGAACAGCGCCATGCCGAAATCGCGCCGGCTGAGATTATAAGGCTGGTAAATCTGGTACAGGAATTCGTTGGCCTTAACAATTGGGCCGGCTACCAGGTGCGGAAAAAAGCAAACGAAAAATCCGTAGTCGAAGATAGAATCAACGGGCTTGACTTTGTTTCGGTATATATCTACCGTATAAGAAATCGATTGGAATGTGAAAAATGAAATGCCCACCGGCAGAATGAGCTTATCAATAGGATCGGTGGTACCCAGGAAGGTGTTGCTGAAACTGGTGAAGTGATTGAAAAACTCCAGATGCATATTACCGAGCTGATTGACGCTATCCACAAAAAAATAGGCATACTTGAAGTAGCACAATAAGCTCAGGTTTAGTATCAGGCTAAAGGTGAGATACATTTTCCGGCGGGCCACCGATGTGCTGGCGGCAATGAGCCTGCCCCAATTATAATCACTGATAATCGTAAAAATGAGCAGGATCAGGAATACCCCACTGGTTTTGTAATAAAAGAAAAAACTTACCAGCAACAGGTAAATGGTGCGGGCCTTGTTTTGCCTATACAGAAGTGAATAAACTCCCAGCACTACGGCAAAAAACCCCCAGAAATAAAGCTGTGTGAAAATAACAGGTTGCCCTTTCGTGTAAACGAACCAGGGCTTGAGGTATGTAAGAATATCGTCGGGCATATATGATAGCATAACGGGCCGCCAGGCTTCCAGCGCTTTTTAGTCCTTTCTGTCCTTTTGCCCTTCGGCCTTTTGGTCTTTTATTTTTGTATTGTACTGATAACTCCGGTCGATAGCCTGGTACATCATATTGGCCAGCAGGCGATAGCCGCGCGCGTTGAAATGCACTTTGTCTTTGGCTGCAAGCCCGGCTTTATACCACTTGTAAATGGATTTATAGCCTCCCATCACAGCATACAGATCATACACTGCGCCTTTGTGTTTCTCAGCCAGTTCATAGGCTGCCTCCGCTGCTTTGATCGGCCGCTTGTTGGCCGTTTTGCGGTTCATGTAATTATCCGTTGTCGTCACAAACAGAAAGGCACAATCAGGCGACACTTTCTTAATATTAGCCACAAGGCTATCATATTTATTGATAAACGCCTGCTTGCTGAAATTAACATCATGTGTATCGTTTACGCCCAGGGTAAAAATCACCAGGTCGGGCGGAATGCTTTTTAGCTCGTTCACAAACTGCGGACAGCGAAGAAATGAGCCACTGGCGGCACCGTTTACGCCCATTGCAGCATAGTAAAAACCAGGTTCCGAGTTCTCGGCGCTCATGCCACGCAACATAAAATCGGGGTGCAACGTATCGCGTTTGATCACTACAAAATTCAGCGAATCGACAAACGATTCAAACGTAAATTCGGTGTATCCTTTCGCCACTTCGTCTTTTCGTATGAAATGCAGCGACGACTCGTGGTTAAGCGCCAGCTCGAAGCTGGGATTGAAATTATGATACACCTTTACCGAATTGAATGTTTTGGGGCGTACTGCGTCCAGTAGCTTAAACCCAAATGTGCTTAAACTATCGTTCGTAACGGCAGCCATACCAGATACACCGAGATTGTCGCACATTTCCCGGCTCACCGCGCAGCGGCAACGCTTCCATTTGCCATAGCTGAACGATCTGAAAAAATTGGGATTATTTGTTTTCACCGCCTTAAACGGAAAAATAAACAGGCCGCCACCTTCAAAATTACCAGTATTTTGAAGGCCATTGATGAGTACTTCGGGCCAGAAACCGGCTTGAATGTGCGAACCACCGAAATGAGCAACGGTAATACGCCGGACACGCCCCTTTCTCATATCATCCATACGCCTGAACAGATTCATGAATTTGGAGCTGTCTTTACCATATACCAACTTACTCAGCTCCGGCTTTATAAATGGGTAGGCGCCTGGCACCGGCGGCTGCGCACTGGTTTGCGAAAACGACGCAGGATAAAGCAAACACACCATCAACACCAGCGTAAGGCCTTTAGCTGGCCGTACAGCTCGCGCCGAACCTAAAATGCTGGCGAAAAATATCTGTAACGTGTTGAGTTGTGTCATGAAGGCCTCCTTTTTTATGGTTCTGATTGTTGGCGCAGATGGTCCGTATGTTTTGCCTTCTGCTCCTGTATTAAGTATGTCGTTTCCGTGTTAATGTCCGCCGACACCAGTCTGCTACCGGTTTTTCAAATAGCTGTTGTAATCATTCATCAGCGAACTGTAAAGTAGCACCGCTATTTTCCGTGCTCCGCCCGAACTGAAATGGATGTAATCTTTCGCCGCAATACCCTGCTCTACCCATGTTACCATGCTGTTTCGCCCACCCATGCAATTGTACATGTCGAAAAACGCACAATCGGTTTCAAAAGCACTCCGCTTAATGGCATCACGCAGGTTTTCCAGCTGCGGGTGCGTAACATACTCTGTTCCCTCTTTTACACTCATATCGGCCGGACCAATTACCAGGATAGAAGCCTGAGGGGCGATTTTGCGAATGGTGTTGATCTGTGCTTTGATATAACCGCCGAAATTATCGGCCTGTTCTTTGGTGGTGATGTAGGGAAGCGAGTTGCCGCCAAACTGCAGGATAATGAGCTTGGCATTGAGGTAATCGAAAAAATTCTTCAGTTGCCCGTAGTTGATCTGGTTAAAAAACGTGCCAGAGCTGCCGCGCAAGCCGAAGTTATCCACCATCACACCTTTGCTGCCTTCAAGTGATACGCCGTAGAAATCCGGACTGTCTTTTCCCTTAAACTTAAACTCGTGCAACAGTGCACCTTGGTTCAAATGAAATTCCTTGATATTAAAGTTGCCACCGGCCACCAGCGAATCGGAATTGTTAAGCGAGCCATTTTCATACAGCTCCACATGGGTTTTGGTCTGTGCCCCGCCATAGAATAACTTCAGCTTATTAAAACCTGCCGCTTTCGGCCCGCCGTTTTTGCTGGTTACGATCTTAATCCAGGCCGAACGGTACGATGAGCTATCACTGAGCGTCAGATAAGGCGCAAAACGGGTAATATGTGCCATGGCACCAAAGTTATTGTGCTTAACGCGCTTGTCTTTACCGGCAAATACCTGGTAGCGATCCCAGCCACTACTCCACGATATTTTATTGATTACGCTTGGAGCTACCGGCATAAAGGAAATAAGTCCCGGCCCCTCGCCTCCAAACTGGCCTTGTAACTTGAGGCGTAGGTAATCGCTGATGCGATCGCCTTCGATCTGCGAATCGCCGTAATGCAAAATGCGGATACTTTTGGGTTCAGAAGCAATATTGGCCAAGGCCTGAAAAAATGACGTCATGGCCGTTTTCGACGCATTTTTATATTGGATGCTGGTGTTGAGTTTCACTGCCGAATCCTTTATTTCGACTGTTTTCACCATTTGGGCGGCAGTGGTATCGACTTCCACAACGCCCAATGTATCAGCAGCATCTTCGGCGTCTGCCAAAGCAATAATTTGTGAAATGTCAGCCTTTTCAGGTTTCTTTTCTAAAAAAATCGATGAAAAAGTGGGAAATCGAACCGATAAGACATTGCTAATACGAATACCCTCGGCCGGAAAGCACAACGACAGAAGCGTGAGTGAAAGGAAAACGCCAATGAGAAAAAGCAGGGTATGGATCGGTTTATGCAATGCCGTTTTTTAATTTTAAAAAGGCAATATGCAAAATACTTTGCAGCCCTCCGGCAGAAAAAAAATTAGTTTTTCACAATAGCCGTTTCAGAATCGGGCACGCGCAAACGTCCTTTCCGGCCTGGCATGTAATGCCTCATAGGGCTTGTGAACGGTAAAACTCGAGCAGCGCAATGGCATTCGGGCAACCGGTTTTCTGGAGCATTTTCCGGCGATGCGTATCTACCGTGTGTTTACTGATAAACAAGGCTTTGGCAATGGCCTGGCTCGTGTAGCCTTTATCGATAAGCTCCAGTACTTCAAGCTCGCGGGTCGAAAAAAACCTGGTGTTGTTTTGGGGAACGTACATTTTTACGGTGTCGGGGTTAAAACCAGGTGCATCGAAAGTCCATTCTACCGCCGTACCTGACCTCATAAACGAAATATCGGTTAGCACATTGTTATGGTAAATCACTTGCGGCTCATACGGATGCCGGCTAACGGTGGTTTGTCTCAATACTTTAATGTAATTGCCGTTCTTTTTGCGCACCCGGTAGCTGACACTCAGTGTTAAATCTCCAACCGACTGATGATGAGACGCATACTCAACCACGGCGTATATTACCGAGGTAAGTACATCCACATCGTCGGGGTGAATGAAATTTACCAAATTTCCAAAAGTGAACTCCTCAGGTTTGTATCCCAGCATATCTTCCACTCCTGAACTGCTCACCACTTCGCGGGTTTTCAAATTAAGGGCATACATGCATTGCAGGCGGTTGCAAAGGCTGAGCGCAGGTTTCGACACCTCCACTTTTTTCTCTTTCAGCATTTGGTCCAGGTTCTCAAAAAAGGCCCGGGTTTGGCTGATTACGGTATCCTGCCGGTGGTTTTGTGGCAGGCCAGGGTTGTTATTTCCGGCAAATAATTCCATACATTTTAATTACTGATGAAGAGTTGTATCAGCCGGCTAACGACTTATCGCATCTTCTGTTTTTAGATTAAGGTCAGGTACTAGTTCAGACGGGGTAGTTAGTGTTTTCCACAAAAATAAAACATGCACGCTTGCGGGGATAAAATGGTGTGTGCGGAAAAATCCTTTAACGGCTAGGAAATCATAAATTTTTCATCATTATCATAGTTAAAATTACTTCTTTTTCAAACGCAATTACCTGTATTGCAAACATTTGAATCTGAACACACCTGTCTTTTGACGTGCTTGTAAAATGCTTCAAGAACAGTGTTAAATTGCCCTGGTGATTCAAGCTGTGGAACATGGCCGGCATCCAGTTCTATAATGCCATTTTGCCATAAGGATACAGGAGCAAGACGCTGGAGGTAAAGAGGGTTGATAAAGCGGTCGGTTTTGCCCCACAACACCGCTAAGGGTTTTTGAAAATGGGCAAGGATGCAAAGCTCGTCAGCGAAATGGTCGAGGCCCAACGATGCAGCGAAACTAAGCCGGGCAGCCATATCCGTTTCCAGGATCCAAGACGCCAGCAGTTCTGATAGTTCTCCGTTGTTTTCCACCATTTCGCCGGCAAGCAGCAGAGCCTCGGCCGGCCGCAACCTGCCACCCACTAAATAGCCCAAAAAGGGATTTGGCACGCACATCAGGTCGAGACGTGGCGGCATGCAAAAAGGACTCATGCTAAAGAGAAAAAGGCCTTGCAACGACGGAAGTGTAGCGGCAGCTTCTGTAGCAATATTGGCTCCGAGCGAATGCCCGGCCAGGATTATATCCTCAAGCCCTAACTTGCCAACAAGGCCTGATACCAGCCGGGCATACGCCGGAATGTTATAAACAGCTCCAGGATCCGCAGCACGTTCGGAATGGCCATGACCCGGCAGGTCGATTGCCACCATCGGAAACAGAGAGATCTGGCTGAATTGTTCGCGAAACACCTGCCCATTAAGTGAGCCGCCATGCAGAAAAACGACGGCTCCCCGGCTGATATCGCCTTTATAATATACATTTACACCGTCGATATTCAGTTTGTCTCTCATGGTACAGGGGCTTAACAGACGAGTAGTAAAATTACCCTGCTTGGTGCGTTTTTGCGTAAGTGCTGGTGGGTATTTTATTATTTTGTGAGATATTTGATGTGATTTCAGGCAAAAAACCGTATTTTTGCACCCCTTATAATTTTAAGAATCACGACGATGAACATCACTAAAAAAGACATAGATGCTTTAAATGCTGAGCTTAGCATTACATTGACGCCACAGGACTACGAGGCAAAAGTAAACGACGCTATTAAAAAAGTGCAAAAACAGGCAGCCATGCCTGGTTTCAGGGCTGGCAAAGTACCGGTAGGGCTTATCAAGAAGCAGTATGGCAAAAGCATCCTTGTAGATGAGATCAACAAAATCCTTAACGATTCTTTATATAACTATATCAACGATAACAAAATCGAAATTCTGGGCAACCCAATGCCTAAGGAAAACAGCGCGGTGGATTTCGACAATGCCAGCGAATGGACTTTTGAATACGAACTTGGCCTGAGTCCACAGTTCGACCTGAAACTGGACAATTCGCAAAGCTTTGTGTACAACACTGTAAAAGTGGATGATGCACTGGTTGACAAATACCTGAAAGACGTGAAACGGAACTATGGCAAACCTTCGAACCCTGAGGTAGCCGAAGCAAGCGATGTGCTCTACATCGATATCGTGGAACTGGATGCCGACGGAACGATCAAACCGGGCGGTGTATTCAAATCTACCAGCATCGGCATCGACCGCCTGAAAAACGAAGCCACAAAAGCCAAACTCATCGGTGCAAAAAAAGAAGATAAGATTGTGATGAATGCCAACGAGCTATACGATTCGGCAGTTGACAAGTCTATTTCTTTAGGTATCGACAAAGAGGTAGCCGAATCATTCGACGCCAACCTCCAGATCACTGTGAAGAATATTGCCCGCATGGAAGAAGCGGAACTTAACCAGGAGTTGTTCGATAAGCTGTATGGCGCTGGCAACGTGAATTCGGAAGCCGAATTCCGCGACAAGATCAAAGCGGAGTTGGGTGTTATGTTTGCACAGGATACCGACCGCAAATTTGTAGAAACGGTAGAAAAAACACTGGTGGACAAATTGGGCATCCGTCTTCCGGACGAGTTCCTGAAACGCTGGCTGATGGCGGTTAATGAAAAACCACTGACCAAAGAGCAACTCGAAGCCGAGTACCCTGCTTACTCCCGCTCTATGCAATGGAAACTGATCGAAAACAAGATCATCAAAGACAATCAAATTACCGTAACTGCCGACGAGGCCAAAGAAGAGGCCGGACGCTTCATCCGTTCCCAATATGCCCGCTACGGTCAAACACCAGACGAGGCTGAAGTGGCAAAGATCGCCGATTCGATCCTGGCCAAACAGGAAGAGGCTCAAAAGATTTATGAAGGTTTGTATAGCCAGAAAGTACTCGACCTGCTAAAAACATCCTGTAAACTGGATACAAAAGAAGTAAGCTACAACGAGTTTTTTGGAATTTCTGAATAAACTTTTTTAGTATTACTCTGTTTTCTTATAAATTTAACCCATTTAGCGGAGGCTAGCGAATGCAATCAGTTTATATTACCAGGGCGGCAAAGTTCTTACCTAATGATCCAATCTCGAACGACGAGATGGAGGATTTTTTAGGAATGATCGACGGTATTCCCTCCAAAGGAAAAAGGCTGACGCTTCGCAACAATGGCATTAAAACACGTTACTACGCGCTTACGCGCGATGGACGCTCCACGCACTCGAATGCCGAAATGGCGGCATTGGCTATTCGCAAGCTGGCCGACGGCGAATTTAAACTTTCCGATGTAGAGCTGATCGCCTGTGGTACGGCTTCGCCCGACAACCACATGCCTTCGCATGCGGTAATGGTACACGGCGAGCTTCCCGAGTGCGGGCCTGTAGAAATCATTTCGCCGGCTGGTTCCTGCTGTGCCAGCATGCAATCGCTGAAGTTCGGCTATACGTCTATCCTGGCTGGCAACACCAAAAATGCAGTGTGCGCAGGCTCCGAGAAACTATCGCCGTTTATGCGTGCTGGTTTCTTCGAAAAAGAAACCGAGCGCCTGGCCGAACTTGAAGAAAACCCGATCATTGCGTTCGAAAAAGATTTCCTGCGTTGGATGCTCTCTGACGGGGCTGCTGCCCTGCTGTTGGAAGACCAACCCCGCGGCAAAACCTCTCTCAAGATAGAGTGGTTGGAGATCCGTTCGTATGCTAACCAGCTGGAAACCTGCATGTATGTAGGATCCGACAAAACACCAGAAGGTAAGACCATCGGCTGGAAAGATTTTACACCTGAAGAATGGCTTGACAAATCTATCTTTTCGTTCAAGCAAGATACCAAATTACTCGGCCGCGAAATTGTTCCGACAGGTACCAAATACCTGAAAGAGATCCTCGATAAAAAAGGCTTCGACATTACGACTATCGATTACTTCTTGCCGCACTTGTCGTCGGAGTTTTTCCGTCAGAAAATTGCCGATGAGATCGTGAAATATGGCATCGACATCCCACAGGAAAAATGGTTTACCAACCTTACCTCGGTAGGCAACATCGGCTCGGCTTCCATCTTCATGATGGTAGAGGAGCTTATGAACTCGGGGAAGCTGAAAAAGGGTCAGAAAGTACTATTGATGGTACCGGAGAGTGCCCGCTTTACCTATGCTTACTGCCTGCTCACGGTTTGCTAGGGAAACATACTCCTGAAAGTAAAATCGTTAACCTTTTCTAAAAACCAGTAGTTCTTCCGGATTGTAGAATGCTTTCTTAGCGGCGTGTACATTTGTTCAATGGATTTTTCTGGTGTCCGGGCGCGCTTTCCGCTACAATTTCTGCGCAACAGAACGGCGCAGAGGATTTTCGCTGCAATCGCTGACGCAGCAATCTGCCCTTTAGTGAACACTGCCTGAATGTTGAGTGAAACCCGCGTGAAGGATTGCAGTGGAAATCCTTTTTGCTTTGCCTCCCGGCAAAAAAGATTGGAACGGAAAGCCTGGCGGCTTTTCGCCGACACGCCCGAAACAGGTGTCCCCTGATTTCAACTAAATAATAGTATTATTTTCTTTTTCGCATTCTCGTCCTATCTTTGTTGTGCCGGACCGCCATTCGATTGGAATGACTTAAGACCTTAACCCCTCTTTTTCGACGTATCATGAAAAAAGAAGATGTACCGCAAGATCCCTCTGCCCTATCGGGTGTCACACGCGACGTGTGTTACGTGAAAGATAAAGACGGGAAATATACCACCGACCTGAGCACAGGTTGGGAGGTGAAGAAACAGGCGCTCGACAATGCCTGGGACGACATCAAAGAACGTGTGGCTTTGGCTGCCGAACAAGTGCGCAAAGGCGAAATCAGCCCGGTATATTATTTTATGGAACTGAAACTGATGGACATTGGGCTGCTAAGTAGCTACACCGGTTTCTGGAAAATGACGATCAGGCGGCATTTCAAACCGGCTGTTTTCAATAGTCTTAGCAACGAAAAGCTAGCGGTTTACGCCAAGGCATTCGATATCAGCCCCGACGAACTCAAACACTTTAAAGGATAATTTTTGGAAGCGAACTATAAACACTTACAAGCTGCGCATTGCGAAAACGGCGTAGCCACAGGACTATTGCGACACCATGGCATGGAATTCATGACCGAACCGTTGATGTTTGGCATGGGATCCGGCATCTTTTACATACACATTCCGTTTATGTTGGTGAACGGCGGACCAGCTATTTCGTACCGTAGTATGCCGGGCCTCATTTTTAGCCGCACATGCAAAGCACTTGGCGTAAAAGTAAATCGCAAAAAATTCGGTAGCGAAAAAGAAGCCGTAGATTACCTGAACAAACAGATCGAAATGGGAAATCCCGTGGGGTGCCAGGTAGGCGTATATAACCTGCCCTATTTCCCGGCCGAATACCGGTTCCATTTCAATGCCCACAACATTGTAGTGTTTGGTAAGGAAAACGGCGAGTACCTGGTGAGCGACCCGGTAATGGAAACGGTAACGAGGCTCACGGAAGCAGACATGCTGAAAGTACGCTTTGCTAAGGGCGCGCTCGAACCCAAAGGGCAGGTGTACTACCCGGAACAGGTGCAGGCAGTGAGCCGCGAGCAAATTCAACGCGCAATTGTAAAAGGCATCAAAAAAACTGCGTTTGAAATGCTGTATATACCCGGCCCTATTGCAGGCGTAAGCGGCATTAACTACACGGCGCGACAAATACGCAAGTGGCGCGATAAACTTGGCCCTCGTAAAGCGGCCTTGTATGTGGGACAGATCGTGCGCATGCAGGAAGAAATAGGCACGGGAGGCGGCGGCTTTCGCTTTTTATATGCGGCTTTCCTGGAGCAAGCCAACGGTTACATCGCTAACGATGAGTTGTTGCGCATCTCAGATGAGTTTACGAAAGCGGGTGATATGTGGCGCGCCAGCGCCATTAATATGGGACGTATTTTCAAAGGGCGACTCAATGAGCAAAAAGACTTTGAAGAGAGTGCCAACATGCTCGATGAAATTGCTGCTGTGGAAAAGAAAGCCTACCAGGATCTACGGAAGTTAAAACTGCTGTAACCAGAAAGAAAATACACCCTTTTTAATACCGACAGCAATAGCCGTAAAAATAACTGCTGCTCTGTATCAGCGCGCAGACTCGTTTACAACCTGCAACGGCTCGTTGTAAATTTTGCTATCTTTCGTTACCAGCCGAAGCACATAGCTGCCGTTACTGAGGGAAGCGATGTTTATCTCTGCGCCCGAATCGGTTGGCAATAGGGTAAGTTCTATCCAAGATCCATTGACAGCAATAGCATATGCTTTACTCAACACGCCAACAGCCACACTTACCCAAACTTTCCGGCTGGCCGGGTTTGGGAAAACAGTAACGGATTGACCAGGCAAACGCTCAGTTGAAACGATGGCTGAGTAACTGCCCGCCCCTCCGATGTCGCGTTGGAGAAGACGGTAGTACGTCGTTCCGGACCACACATCTGTAATATGGCAGAAATACGTTGTAGCCTGCCAGGTATTGCCTTTACCTGGCAACACAGCACAGGTTTGCCAGGCAAAGGCGTCGGTCGAGCGCTGAACCGCAAAGGATTCATTATTGCGTTCGGAAGCCGTTTGCCACTCGACTATATCATAAGGCTGGGCGGCATTGGCGTTGAAATAGACTAACTCAACAGGCAAGGTGCTATAAGGTGCAATAACAATATCGTCGAGAATGAGCCCACAAGTACCCGAAAACAAGGCGTTGACGGTCAACGACAGGGTTGTTTGGCTAGCCGTAAATGTGTAAACTGCTGTTTGAAACGAAAAACTGGACACGCTGCTGGAAATGGTGGCTGTAACTGCACCGCCGCTTAAGGTTACAGAAGCATTGGAGGGATTGGGGCTCGGACATGAACCCACCCGACGCGAATACTTAAGCGAAAGTGTATAAACCTGTCCTACCGTGAAGCCATTGATGGTTTGACACAAACCCGCTTGCTGATCGACCTCGCAAACCAAATTGGAAGTGGTGCCTCCATAAACTGTTTCAGAATTGACTTCGGCACTGCAACCCCATCCCGATGTACCTGATGAAAAATCACCGTTAATGATGGTTTGAGCACTTGAACTCAATTTTGCAAAAACGAACAGAATAAGGATGAACGGCTTCATACAAACAAATGTATTAAAGCCATCGCCAAACGCAGAGGCATTATCCATGCACAATAATAACCCTATAACGACGACACAATACCCAACGCGTCTAAACCAAAGACAAACCTACTCCCGATCGTGGCCAACTACATAAAGTACCAAAAAAACCGACAGCTAATCTTTGATATTTTATAACTCCAAACGAAGAAATTTCAAATGGCGGGCAAGATACACAGATACATCTTATTTCCGGATCCATATAGCACCATTCCTGGTATCAACTTTGAGTATTTTATTTGCGCGCACCAGGGCCTCAAGTTGTTCTGCTGCTACCGGGATGGATATATCACGCAACTCTGCAAACTCACGTGTAGTCAGCGTAGAATACGTGGCAAAAAGGCTTTGCCAGTCATTTGCGTAATTTGCTTTTGGTATTTCTGGATACACGCGACGAATGGCGTTTTCAAAATCGGCATAAGGCCTGAAACCATAAACCGTCTCCTGGTTGCCGGCTGCGTTGGTAACAAAGAGTGTGGGAAATCCACGCACGCCAAGCTGCCTGGCTAGCTCAAGGTCTTTTTGGAAGTCGGCTTTGGCAGTGCTTTCGTAATCTTTCTTTAACGCCTCTACGTCGAGGCCAGCTGCCAGTGCTGCCGCTGCAATATGCTCCCATTTGGCGATGTTCTTTTTTTCGAGGAATACTTTTTCACGCAGAATGCGTAGAAATTTCAGTGCTTTTTCATGATCCTGCAATTCGGCTGCCTTGAAGGCAATGGATGGCGGGTACGAAGAATCTAACGGATCTTCAAGCCAAACATTCCCATCGATAGGCATCTGGTAATAGCGGCTTACTTCGTCCCAGTGGTGGGCCACATCCGATGGTTTGCTAATACCGCCGCTGTTGTAGCTCCAGTCGGGCAGCAATCCGCCCATGTGGTATTCGACCTCTACGTCGGCACCATACTCGAGCTTCAGACGGCGCAGCTGAGGCTCGATCCCCCAACAGGAAGAACAAATAGGGTCGGTGAAATAGATGATCTTCACCGCTTTACTGCCGGTGGAAACGCGGGCATCAGTCGTACTGGGATTAGCTGAAGGAATCTCACAGATGCCTTTTTCGGGATCACATAAAAGCGGGTTGGCGGTGTTTTTGTCAGACATGGTGTGGTTGGGTTGGGCCTGGCAGGCGCTAAAGCCTCCGAGCAGGATGAATAAAAGAAATGGATAAATACTGGCTGTCATGTTTGTTTAGCTAGCCGGCTCATCAAGTGATTCACTGGCTAGCCGGTTTTAATGTGTATCTTTGCACAAAGTTGCAGGCTATTTTTGGGTTCTGCAATAAGTCAGAAAAACATGACCACTCCCAAACCAATCGAATCCCAGGAAACCTGTCCGGTGCAAAGTCTTTTGAAGTTGCTTGCCGGCAAATGGAAACCGGAAATTTTCCGGCTTGCCAGCGAGGGACCGTTGCGTTTTAGCAGTCTGCTGCGCAGCCTTGAAGGATCCAATAAGCAATCACTCAACGTGGCGCTCAAAGAAATGGAAGAGGCCGAGTTGCTGCATCGCGTAGTGATTACAGCCAAGCCCTTGCACGTAGAGTATTACCTGACCGAAAAAGGACGCTCCCTGGTACCAGTGCTGGAACAACTGGAGGGATTGTTGTAGGTGGCTTCGAGAGCCTCAGCCACCGATCGAGAGCCAGCCAACGATCCCGTAACGATGCCTGAGGTTCTCGAAGGCAGAGTTGTAACAACTGGTGGGAGCCAGCCACTGATCCGGCAACGATGCCTGAGGTTCTCGAAGGCAGAGCATTCATCACACAGTGGTCTCTGCGTCAGCGATTGCAGTGGAAAGCTTCTGCGCGGCCTCTTTGCGCAGAACTTGCAACGGAAAGCGCGCCCGGACGCCCAAAACATGCGTCTTTAATACATCTCACTTCGGTGGCTTCGAGAGCCTCAGCCACCGTTCGAGAGCCTCAGCCACGATCGAATGCCTCAGCTAATGATGTTATAATGCCTAAGGTCCTCGAAGGCAGAGTTTCAACCGTCTTAGAATAACAGATTATGTGCTGGCTTTTCGATAGCCAATTTGCTGCCGATCTTTTTGACTGGCTGCTTGCTGATCTTTTTTCAAGAGATAGTCGATGGCTTCGTAAACATCCTTGAACTGTTTATCATAACTTTTCTCAAGCTCCTTCAACTTGTCGCTCAAGGCTGTGTTGGTCAGGGCAAATTGCTTCAAAGCGATGAACGCACGAACAATAGCTACACTAGTTTGACGGGCTTTCCTGCTTTTTAAAACATTGGCAAGCATGGTGACGCCGTGTTCGGTAAACACATAGGGCAGAGCTTTTTTTGGTCTTTTGCTAGGGGATGTCATCACAAACTGTGACGACATGTTATTCCATTCTTCCAGACTGATCTGGAACATAAAATCCATGGGGAAAATATCCGCATTTCTTTTGACTGCCTGATTTAATGCCCGGGTTTCGACTTCATATAAGTCAGCAATGTCGTAATCCAACATCACCTTTTGTCCGCGTACCTCGTAAATTTTGCTTTGAATCGCCTGTAAATGCATGCTTTCTATAAAATAACACGTTTCTAGTATAAAGATACGCCATTTTAGAGCCGGTTTCTGCTATGGTTTGTAGCATCTGAAAATGCCTTGCGGCTGGTACACGTGTGGCTTCGAGAGCTTCAGCCACCGTCGAGAGCGTAAGAAATCAACCGAGAGCGGCAGCCAAAGATCCTGTAACGATGCCTGAGGTTCTCGAAGGCAGAGTTGCAGCAACCGTCGAGAGCGACAGCTAACAATCCCGTAACGATGCCTGAGGCTCTCGAAGGCAGAGTTTCAGTCGCCGGTATAGAGGGTTAGCCACTTAGGGAATGATAGCTGCCATGCTGTATCCAAAGAGAGATAGGGCATTCGTCACACGTTTGTCTCTGCGCCAGCGATTGCAGTGGAAAACTTCTGCGCGGCCTCTTTGCGCAGAACTTGCAACTTTAACACATCTGAATTCGGTGGCTTCGAGAGCCTCAGCCACCGATCGAGTGCCGCAGCCACCGTTCGAGAGCCTCAGCCACCGATCGAGAGCCTCCAACGATCCTATAACGATGCCTGAGGCTCTCGAAGGCAGAGGTGACAACCTTAGTGCTGCACCACCAGTTTCTTCCTGGCGATCTCACCGTTGGCATCATGAATAGCGACCACATACACACCATTTGCCAGTTGCGAAACATCGACCCGGCGTTTATCAGAAGTCAAGATAAGATCTCCTAGTTGATTACTAATAAAAACCGTGATTGGGCTATCTGAATCGCTGTTGACCCATATTTCCGATGATGCCGGGTTAGGAAACACTGTGAGCGACAGATTCCGAATACCCGACGTTGTGAAAGAAGAAGCTTCATCAACTGTTGCGCGGGCCATAAGCGTATCACTGATGTCGCCCGTTGCAACTAGCGGAGCACAATCACCATCTACTAGATTTTTATTGACCGACAGATAGTTGGCACAGGTACTACAAAATAAGCTCCTGAAAAAGCAGGTGGCACGGTTGATACGCTTAGTGCGCTCGGCATTGGTTTGCCATACGCCATGCAAGCCTCCGGGATTGATAGATACATCGTTGCACACTTTCTTCTTGGTTTTAGTATATAACGCATAGGAGCCATAAATGTAATGGTTGGTTATGGTGCAAGTAACATCCAGAGCCGAATCGACGGGCACTACAGGATCCTGGCCTCCGTGAAAGGAAATAGTAGGAACCGCTTCGTTGAGATCAAAAAAATCGGAGGACACGCCACCCCAGTTATTGAAAATGCCTTTGAGCTGGAAGGTATTGGAGTAAGCATTGCCTGAACTGTTGATATTCCCCAGCTGGCTCACAATGGTTGGATAGACCTGGTTGGCTTCGGCCTGTTGCATATACACCAGGCCAAGCGCTGTGCCAGCTCCTGCACTGTAGCCCCCGGCGAACAGCCAGTCGGTATCGATGCGGTAGGTGTTGGCATTCGCCACGAGATACCTCATAGCAGCATGGGCATCTTGCAATGCTCTGTACACAGCTTTTTCCTGAGATAGCGGATCCGAGCACGGCGACTTCATTTCTTTACCCAGTCGATAGTCGATGGTGACAGCAACAAATCCTCTCTGTGCAAAAGCCATGCAATAGCTATCGCACTGGTAACGGTTCCCGGAAATAAAAGCGCCACCGTAGATTACCATGACCATGGGGCGCTTGGCGAGATTCTCGACGGCATTCTTGGGCCGGAAGATGGTCATTTTCAGGTTTTGTGAGTTGCCCTGCCAGTCAAGGACGTTCGTAGCGTAGATAACAGAGTCAATCTTAATATCACCGGCGGCAAAGTATGGAACTTGGGTAAAGCGACTGTCGTTAGCACAGTATTGCGCACGGATGACATTTGCTTTAAAGATGAGCGCCAAGACTAAAAAAGTAAAGACATGTTTCATAGTGGTTTGGTTTTGAGTTTTAGGCAGCTTGGACCGTAGGTCTCCAGGAAGGTTTAGTTGCTGCCCGGAAAAGATATTCAACATGAATATAACAATAAAACGATGGTTTGATCTTCTTTCAATAGATCATCATTCTGTTTTTTTCTATGCTAGAATTGTTAATTAACAAAAAACCCCTTCCATTGCTGAAAGGGGTTCTTTATGATTTATAATCCGGTGGCTTCCAGAGCCTCAGCCACCGTTCTCGTTATGCTTCTTCCTCGATCTCTTCTTTCGAAGCCATCAGGCGCTCGTACTCTTCTTTGCTGCCTACGACTAATTTTTCGTATTGGCGCAGACCTGTACCGGCCGGGATGAGGTGACCAACGATCACGTTTTCTTTCAAGCCTTGGAGCGTATCCACTTTGCCGTTCACTGCTGCTTCGTTCAGTACTTTGGTTGTTTCCTGGAACGATGCCGCCGAGATCCAGCTGCTGGTTTGTAAGGAAGCCCTGGTAATACCTTGCAGGATCGGTGTTGCTGTAGCAGGCACCGCATCGCGCGCTTCAACCAGTTTCTTGTCTTTACGGCGCAGCACAGAGTTCTCGTCGCGCAGCTTGCGGGCAGTGACGATCTGGCCGCGTTTCAGCGTTTCAGAGTCACCCGGATCTACCACTACTTTCTTGCCATACAAATTGTCGTTCTCGGTCATGAAGTCGATCTTGTTGATCAGCTGCAACTCGAGGAATGAGGTATCGCCCGGATCTTCGATCTGAACTTTACGCATCATTTGGCGAACGATCACCTCGAAGTGCTTGTCATTCAGTTTCTGACCTTGTAAGCGGTACACCTCCTGGATCTCGTTCACTAAGTACTCCTGAACAGCCGTAGGGCCTTTGATCGCCAGGATATCACCAGGAGAGATCGCTCCGTCCGATAATTGCTCACCCGCTTTTACGAAATCATTCTCTTGTACGAGGATGTGTTTCGATAACGACACCAGGTAGCGGTGTTGCTCGCCGGTTTTCGCTTCCACGATCACCTCACGGTTACCACGCTTGATCTTACCAAAGGTAACGATACCGTCGATCTCAGAAACTACTGCAGGATTCGAAGGGTTACGTGCTTCGAAGAGCTCGGTTACACGAGGCAGACCACCGGTGATATCACCTGTTTTGCCTGTTACACGAGGAATCTTCACCAACACCTGGCCCGGTTCGATCTTCGCTTTTTCATTCACGATGATGTGTGCACTTACCGGCAAGTTGTATGTTTTCAAAGGCTCGCCTTTTTTGTCCACGATACGGATCAATGGAGATAAAGACTTGTCTTTGCTTTCGATAATTACTTTTTCGCGGAAACCTGTTTGCTCGTCAGACTCTTCACGGTAGGTCACGTTCTCTTTAATACCTTCATATTCAACGTTACCACCAAATTCCGATACGATCACCGCATTGTACGGATCCCATTCGCAGATCACATCGCCTTTCTTCACTTTCGCACCTGGCTTGATGTACAGTTGCGAACCGTAAGGAATGTTACCGGTTGTTAAGGTAATGCCCGTATTCACGTCAACGATACGTACCTCAGTCGAACGGCCGATCACCACATTGGCTTTGGTGCCATCCTGGTTCACACGCTCTACCGTACGCAGTTCGTCGATCTCGGCGATACCGTCGTATTTAGCCACTAAGCTCGAAGCAGCAGCGGTATTCGACGCTGTACCACCCACGTGGAAGGTACGGAGTGTCAGCTGTGTACCTGGCTCACCGATGGACTGTGCAGCGATCACACCAACAGCCTCACCTAACTGTACCTGACGGCCATTGGCTAAGTTACGTCCGTAGCATTTAGAGCATACACCCAGTTTCGATTCGCAGGTCAATACCGAACGGATCTCTACCGATTCAATAGGCGATGCTTCGATCACATCCGCCACGTCTTCCGTGATCATTTCGCCGGCACCAACGATCAGGTCGCCGGTAGTCGGGTGATACACGTCGGCCAGAGCAATACGCCCTAAAGCACGGTCGCGCAGTGTTTCAACGATATCGTCGTTATTTTTGAGCGCTGTAGCGGTTAAGCCACGCAGCGTTCCGCAATCTTCTTCGTTAATAATAACATCTTGTGCCACATCTACCAGACGGCGTGTCAGGTAACCGGCATCGGCTGTTTTCAAGGCCGTATCCGCCAGACCCTTACGGGCACCGTGGGTTGAAATGAAGTATTCCAAGATGGACAGACCTTCACGGAAGTTCGATAATACCGGGTTCTCGATAATGGAAGCCGTGGTATCACCTGCTTTCTGCGGTTTCGCCATCAAACCACGCATACCGCTCAGCTGTTTGATCTGCTCTTTGGAACCACGGGCTCCGGAGTCGAGCATCATATACACTGAGTTGAAGCCCTGGCGATCGGTACTGATCTTATCCAATACTTTCTTGGTTACTTTCGAGTTGGCGTGTGTCCAGATATCGATGATCTGGTTGTAACGCTCGTTGTTGGTGATGAAACCCATTGAGTAGTTCGACATCACTTCATCAACCTGAGCCTGCGCTTCGTTGATGATCTTCATTTTCTCATCCGGCGTTTCGATGTCGCCGAGGTTGAAGGACAGACCACCGCGGAAGGCTGTCTGGAATCCGAGGGTTTTGATGTCGTCCAGGAATTTGGCGGTTTTCGCCATACCTGTTTTTTTCACCACCATACCGATGATGTCGCGCAGGGATTTTTTCGTCAACAGTTCGTTGATGAAGCCCACTTCGTGTGGTACTACCTGGTTGAAGATCACACGGCCAACGGTTGTATCGATCACTTTGGTCACGAGTTTATCGCCTTCCAAAGCGTTGCTGATTTTAATTTTGATCTGAGCGTGCAGGTCAACGCGTTTTTCGTTGAGCGCAATCACTACCTCCTCGGCGCTGTAAAATACTTTGCCTTCACCTTTTACCGCATCGTTCTCGAGGTTACGTTTCGATTTGGTGAGGTAGTATAAGCCCAACACCATGTCCTGTGAAGGTACAGCCACCGGCGCACCATTCGACGGGTTAAGGATGTTGTGAGAAGCCAGCATGAGGATCTGTGTTTCCAATACGGCAGCATGTCCTAACGGAACGTGCACCGCCATCTGGTCACCGTCGAAATCGGCGTTGAATGCCGTACAAACGAGTGGGTGCAGCTGGATCGCCTTGCCTTCGATCAGTTTAGGCTGGAAAGCCTGGATACCGAGCCTGTGGAGTGTTGGGGCACGGTTCAACATCACCGGATGCCCTTTCAATACATTTTCTAAGATATCCCAAACGATTGGTTCTTTTTTATCAACGATCTTTTTCGCAGATTTTACCGTTTTCACGATACCGCGTTCGATCATTTTACGAATGATAAACGGTTTGAATAACTCTGCCGCCATTTCTTTTGGCAAACCGCATTCGTGTAATTTCAATTCAGGCCCAACGACAATTACCGAACGGGCCGAGTAATCTACACGTTTACCGAGTAAGTTCTGACGGAAGCGGCCTTGCTTACCTTTTAATGAATCAGATAATGATTTTAAGGCGCGGTTCGATTCTGTTTTCACCGCGTTCGATTTACGGGAGTTGTCGAATAAAGAATCTACCGACTCCTGTAACATCCTTTTTTCGTTACGCAAGATCACATCCGGTGCTTTGATCTCGATCAAACGTTTCAAACGGTTGTTACGGATGATCACGCGACGGTAAAGGTCATTCAAATCGGAGGTAGCGAAACGGCCGCCATCCAATGGAACGAGTGGCCGCAGTTCTGGCGGGATCACCGGAACGGTTTTGATGATCATCCACTCTGGCTTGTTCTCAATGTGGCCTTGCGCTGCGCGGAAGGCTTCAATCACCTGAAGGCGTTTCAGCGCTTCGTTTTTACGTTGCTGAGATGTTTCGGTGTTGGCTTTGTGGCGCAGTTCGTAAGAAAGGTCGTCGAGCTCGAGGCGAGACAACAAATCTTGCAGCGCTTCAGCACCCATCTTCGCGATAAACTTGTTTGGATCGTTATCGTCGAGTAGGTGGTTGTCTTTTGGTAAGGTATCCACGAGGGTCAGGTACTCTTCTTCGGTTAAGAAGTCGAGGTACTGCGTGCCTTGTGCTCCGGCTACACCGGCATTGATTACCACATAACGCTCATAATAAATGATCATGTCGAGCTTCTTGGTAGGCAAGCCTAACAGGTAGCCAATCTTATTTGGCAGGGAACGGAAATACCAGATGTGCGCCACGGGCACCACCAAATTGATGTGTCCCATGCGCTCACGGCGTACTTTTTTCTCGGTCACTTCCACACCACAACGGTCGCAGATAATGCCTTTGTAACGAATACGCTTGTATTTACCGCAGTGGCATTCGTAATCTTTTACCGGTCCGAAAATACGCTCGCAGAACAAGCCATCGCGTTCAGGCTTATACGTACGGTAGTTAATGGTTTCCGGTTTCAATACTTCACCAGAGCTACGTTGCAGGATCGTTTCAGGCGATGCCAGGCTAATCGTGATCTTCGAGAAGTTTGATTTTACTTTGTTATCTTTTCTTAAAGCCATTCTGTTTGCTTTTAATTTAATTGATAATGAAATTCCTTCCTCAATTCCGGTGGCTTCGATACTTCGACTTCGCTCAGCAACCGAATCCATCGGATTTAAAGTATGTATTAGTCAAGCGTTACATCCAACGCCAATCCACGTAATTCGTGCATCAATACGTTAAACGACTCAGGAATGCCAGGTGAAGGGATATTCTCGCCTTTTACAATGGCCTCGTATGCTTTGGCACGGCCCATCACGTCGTCAGACTTAATGGTGAGTAACTCCTGCAATACATTGGCTGCACCGTAAGCCTCGAGCGCCCACACTTCCATCTCACCGAAACGCTGACCACCAAACTGGGCTTTACCACCCAAAGGCTGCTGCGTGATGAGAGAGTATGGTCCGATCGAACGGGCGTGCATTTTATCATCAACCATGTGACCTAATTTCAGCATGTAGATGATACCTACCGTTGCAGGTTGGTCAAAACGCTCCCCTGTACCGCCGTCGATCAGGTAAGTACGGCCATACTGAGGCACACCTGCTTTTTTGGTGTACTCATCGATCTGGTCCATGCTTGCACCGTCGAAGATCGGTGTCGAGAATTTCATACCAAGTTTCTGTCCGGCCCATGCCAATACTGTTTCATAGATCTGACCAAGGTTCATCCGTGAAGGTACGCCCAGTGGGTTCAGAACAATGTCCACCGGTGTTCCGTCTTCCAGGAATGGCATGTCCTCGTCTTTCACGATACGGGCTACGATACCCTTGTTACCGTGGCGGCCCGCCATCTTATCACCTACCCTCAACTTACGTTTCTGAGCGATGTAAACTTTAGCCAGCTGCACGATACCGTTTGGTAACTCGTCACCTACCGTGATTTGGAATTTCTCGCGCTTGTATTGTCCTAAATGATCGTTGTACTTGATCATGAAGTTGTGCAACAGGCGCTCAATTTGTTCATTTTTATCTTTGTCGGTGGTCCAGTTGCCTGGATTCACCTCAGAGAAGTCCACTTTTTCGAGTAATTTCTGTGTGAACTTCGTGCCTTTGGAAATCACTTCTTCGCCCAGGATGTTGGTTACACCTTGTGAAGTACGGCCGTTCACCAGTTCGAATAATTTTTCGATGAGCTGATATTTAAGGGCCGCAATGGCTTTGTTATGATCGGCATCGAGTTTCTCGATCAGCGGTTTCTCGTCTGCTTTTTGTTTTTTGTCTTTGATGGCGCGCGAAAAGAGTTTCTTATCCACAATCACCCCTTTGATAGAAGGCGACACGCGTAAAGACGCATCTTTCACGTCACCAGCTTTATCGCCGAAGATCGCACGCAATAACTTCTCTTCCGGAGAAGGATCGGTTTCCCCTTTCGGTGTAATTTTACCGATGAGGATATCGCCTTCCTTCACTTCTGCACCAATGCGGATGATGCCTTTTTCGTCGAGGTCTTTCGTCGCATCTTCCGATACGTTTGGAATATCCGGCGTCAACTCTTCCATACCACGTTTGGTATCCCGCACCTCGAGCGAATACTCGTCGATGTGGATCGAGGTAAAGATATCGTCGCGGATCACGCGCTCAGAGATCACGATGGCATCCTCGAAGTTGTATCCTTTCCATGGCATGAACGCCACTTTCAGGTTACGTCCTAAGGCCAACTCGCCTTTTTCGGTTGCATAACCGTCGCACAGTACCTGTCCTTTTACCACCTTGTCGCCTTTTTTCACAATCGGCTTCAGGTTCATGCAAGTACTCTGGTTGGTTTTTTGGAACTTCGTGAGTTTATATGTTTTCACGTCGCCTTCGAAGCTCACCAATTTCTCGTCGTTGCTGCGGTTGTAGCGGATCACGATCTCGCGTGCATCCACATATTCTACCACACCATCGCCTTCGGCATTGATCAATACACGGCTATCTTCCGCCACACGGGCTTCGATACCGGTACCTACGATCGGTGCTTCAGGACGCATCAACGGAACGGCCTGGCGTTGCATGTTCGATCCCATCAACGCACGGTTGGCATCATCGTGTTCCAGGAACGGAATCAATGAAGCCGCAATCGAGGCGATCTGGTTCGGTGCTACGTCCATCAGCTGAACCTGGTTAGGCTCAAGAACCGGGAAGTCGCCTTCGTAACGGGCAGTCACTTTTTTACCAACGAAGTTGCCTTTCTCATCGAGCTCTGCACTGGTTTGTGCAATGTTCTTCTGATCTTCTTCTTCCGCTGTTAAGTAAGTAATCCCTTTATTTACATCCACTTTACCGTTCGTTACCGTACGGAAAGGCGTTTCGATGAATCCTAATTTGTTGACTTTCGCAAACACACACAATGAAGAGATCAAACCAATGTTCGGACCTTCTGGTGTTTCGATCGTACAAAGACGGCCGTAGTGCGTGTAGTGAACGTCACGAACCTCGAAGCCTGCACGCTCACGGGATAAACCGCCTGGCCCGAGTGCCGAAAGACGACGCTTGTGCGTGATCTCAGACAGTGGGTTGGTTTGATCCATGAACTGTGACAGCTGGTTGGTTCCAAAGAACGAGTTGATCACCGAAGATAATGTCTTGGCATTGATCAAATCTGTTGGTGTGAACACCTCGTTGTCGCGCACATTCATACGCTCGCGGATGGTACGGGCCATACGAGCCAGACCCACGCCGAACTGGGAGAACAATTGCTCGCCTACAGTACGTACACGACGGTTCGACAAGTGATCGATATCATCCACGTCGGTTTTAGAGTTGATCAGCTCGATCAGGTATTTCATGATCAGGATGATGTCCTCTTTCGTTAATACGCGGATATTCATCGGAATATCGATGCCTAATTTTTTGTTGATACGGAAACGGCCAACTTCTCCCAGGTCGTAACGCTTGTCGGAGAAGAAGAGTTTGTCGATCACACCACGCGCTGTTTCTTCATCAGGCGGCTCGGCGTTACGCAGCAAACGGTAGATGTACTCGATCGCTTCTTTTTCCGAGTTGGTGGAATCTTTCTGTAAGGTATTGTAAATGATGGCGAAATCAGCGGTGTTCACATCTTCTTTGTGCAGGATGATAGATTTCACGCCATTGTCAGCAATCAGATCGATGTGTGCATCTTCCAGAACGGTTTCACGGTCGAGGATCACTTCGTTACGCTCGATGGAAACAACCTCTCCGGTATCTTCATCCACGAAATCTTCGATCCAGGTTTTAAGAACGCGCGCAGCTAGGCGGCGGCCAACTTCACGTTTCAGGCCCGCTTTAGAAACCTTTACTTCGTCAGCAAGACCGAAGATCTCGAGGATCTGCTTGTCGCTCTCGAAGCCGATGGCACGTAACAGGGTAGTTACAGGTAATTTTTTCTTACGGTCGATGTACGCATACATCACGTTATTGATATCGGTGGCAAACTCGATCCATGATCCTTTGAAAGGGATCACACGAGCGCTATATAATTTTGTACCATTGGCATGGCGGCTTTGGCCAAAGAACACGCCTGGCGAACGATGTAGCTGAGAAACGATTACGCGTTCTGCACCATTGATCACAAAAGATCCTTTTGGTGTCATGTACGGAATAGTGCCCAGATAAACGTCCTGTACAATGGTTTCGAAATCTTCATGCTCAGGGTCTGTGCAGTAAAGCTTTAATTTGGCTTTCAACGGAACAGAATAAGTTAAGCCGCGGCTGATACACTCATCGAGGGCATAACGCGGCGGATCTACGAAATAATCCAAAAACTCGAGTACGAAGTTGTTCCTCGCATCCGAGATCGGAAAATTTTCGGCAAATACGCGGAATAATCCTTCATTTTTACGATTATCCGGCGTGGTTTCCAATTGAAAGAAATCCTGGAAGGATTTCACCTGAATGTCAAGAAAGTCAGGGTATTCAATCGGAAATTTATTAGAAGAGAAATTAATCCTCTGTGATTTTTTTACTGTTGTAGCCAAGGTGTATAATGTTTATTTAGTGAGTATTCTAAAAGATCGACGTGATGACTAAAAGCAGAAAAAGGGTTAAGGTCTTTTGCCGAAGCAGTGAAGACCTTAACACCTTGTTTTGTAAGTAAAATTATTTTACTTCTACTTTTGCACCAGCTTCTTCTAAAGCCTTTTTAATAGACTCAGCTTCTTCTTTTGCAATACCTTCTTTAACTGGTTTTGGAGCACCGTCCACTAAATCTTTAGCTTCTTTCAAGCCTAAGCCGGTTAAGTCTTTTACTACTTTAACCACACCTAATTTAGCAGCACCTGCTTCAACTAAGATCACATCGAAAGATGTTTTAGCTGCTGCAGCTTCTCCGCCACCACCGTTACCAGATACAACAACTGCTGCTGCTGCTGGTTCGATTCCGTACTCGTCTTTTAATACTGTTGCTAATTCCTGAACTTCTTTTACTGTCAGGTTTACTAATGTTTCAGCGATTGCTTTTACGTCTGCCATTGTTATTAGTTTTAATGTTGTAATTTAAATTTAAATTGTTTTTGTTTTTTTGACTGTTCTATTCAGTACAATTAAGCAGCTGCTTCTTCTGAATCTTTGAACTTGTTCTCCAGGCCGCCGATTACGCGTTGGATTGGAGACTGTAACAGGCCAATTACTTCGCCTATGAGTTCGTTTTTCGATTTCAGTCCTGCTAATGCGTCGAGTTTATCGTCGCCGATGAAGATCATTTCTTCAACGTAAGCCGCTTTAATTTTTGGCTTGTCGCCGCCTTTGCGGAACTCTTTAATGATCTTAGCCGGTGTGTTAGACACTTCGGTGAGCATTAATGCTGTTTCGCCTTTCAGGGCAGGGATCAGCTCCGCCATTTTGCTGTCGTTTGCACGCTCCAATGCTTTTTTCAGGAGGGTGTTTTTCACGACCTGCATGCTTACTTTTTTCTCAAAGCAAGAACGGCGTAACTGGCCAACTTTTTCTACTGTTAAAGAAGAACAATCAGCTAAATAGATCTTGGTGTTAGCGTTCAGTACTTCAACTAACCTGTCTATTTCCTGTGTTTTTTCTTGTTTGTTCATACTAACAGATGTTCTTTAAATTAGTTAAATGATTTAGGGTCGATTTGGATACCGGCGCTCATGGTGCTGCTCATGTACACTGACCTTACGTAAGTGCCTTTTGCAGATGAAGGCTTCAGCTTGATAACAGCCTGCAGCACTTCCATCGCGTTCTCGGTCAACTTAGCTGCGTCGAAAGAAGCTCTTCCGATGCCGGTATGCACGATACCTGCTTTGTCCACCTTGAAATCGATTTTACCACCTTTTGAGTCGGCTACAGCTTTACCTACTTCCATAGTTACTGTACCGGTTTTTGGGTTTGGCATCAAACCACGAGGACCCAATACGCGACCTAATGCACCTACCTTGCCCATTACTGAAGGCATGGTAATGATTACGTCCACGTCTGTCCATCCACCCTTAATTTTGTCGATATACTCGTCTAATCCAACATAGTCTGCACCAGCGGCTTTAGCTTCGGCTTCCTTATCAGGAGTTACCAGGGCCAATACGCGCAGGGTTTTACCTGTACCGTGCGGTAAGGTAACGGTGCCACGAACCATTTGATTAGCTTTACGAGGATCAACTCCTAAACGGATCGCGAGATCCACAGAAGCATCAAATTTAGTTGTGGTAATTTCTTTCACAACTTTTGAAGCCTCAGCCACAGTGTATGCTTTCGTTGCGTCGAACTTAGCATCAGCTGCTTTTCTTTTTTTAGTTAACGTTGCCATGTTTTAAAGCTTGTTATTGGTTATTAAAATGATTGAATTAGTTTGCCGGAGCGTCACCGGTTACAGTGATACCCATGCTGCGAGCCGTACCGGCTACCATGCGCATGGCTGATTCGATCGTGAAACAGTTCATGTCCACAATTTTATCAGTTGCAATGGTGCGGATCTGATCCCAGGAAATGGAACCTACTTTTTTACGGTTGCTCTCGCCTGAACCTGCTTTTACTTTAGCCAGCTCCATGATCTGTACTGCTGCAGGTGGGCGTTTGATAACGAAATCAAACGTTTTATCGGCATAAACATTGATGATAACCGGTAATACTTTACCAGCTTGTTCTTGGGTTCTGGCATTGAACTGCTTGCAGAACTCCATGATGTTTACACCTTTGGCACCTAATGCAGGACCAATCGGAGGCGACGGGTTAGCAGCTCCACCTTTGATTTGAAGCTTTACGATTGCTGATAACTCTTTTGCCATTTTATTTGGTTTTTATTTGGTTTGTGAAAAGCGCCGGATGGCTCATCATCGTTTGCTTTTCTATATCGAAGTTTTCGCGCCGGGAGATGACTTTGAGTTGGAAGCAGCAAAGCGCTCATATTTCCCGGGTTACTACCCTTCAATGCGTTATTTTCAGTATGTCAGGTTTGTTTTCTGTGTGGCTTCGAAAGCCTCAGCCACCAAAAACATTTAGTTTGCTGTTTCTGACTTCGCTCAACCTCGCACCAAACAGTGGCTGAGGCTTTCGAAGCCGAGACAAATTACTCTCTCTCCACTTCACCAAAGCCCAGCTCAACCGGTGTTTTACGACCAAAGATCTTAACGGTAACTTTGATCTTTTTCTTTTCGTCGTTGATCTCTTCGATCACGCCGTTGAAGCCATTGAAAGGACCATTGATCACTTTCACCGATTCTCCAACCACATAATTGCTGGTAACAACGCTTTCGGCCTCGGTAAGTTCATCTACCTTGCCTAAAATACGATTCACTTCAGATAAACGCATCGGCACGGCTTCGCCACGCTTGGTTTCGCCCAAAAAGCCGATAACGCCAGTAATATTTTTAATGATGTGGGTGATCTCGCCAACCAGGGCAGCTTCAATAAGCACATATCCAGGATAGAACGAACGTTCTTTCTGGATTTTTTTGCCATTGCGGATCTGGATGAATTTCTCTGTAGGGATCAATACCTGAGAAACATAATCGTTTAACTTCAACCGGTTAATTTCAACCTCGATGTATTGTTTCACTTTCTTCTCCTGACCACTAATGGCACGCACAACGTACCATTTTTTAACGATCGAAGAATCTTTGTTTGCCGTTTCAGCCATGTCTTTCCAGTAAGTCTAAAAATTATATTCCGTTCACCATTTTATAGGCGTTGCTCATCAGCACCTCAAAACCTAAATCCATGCCCCATACCAGGAGCCCGATAATAGTAGATGCCACAGCTACCAGAATAGCGCTGCTTTGCAACTCAGACCATGTTGGCCAGGTTACTTTATTAAACAACTCGTCTTTAGTCTCTTCAATATACGTCCCGAACTTGCTCATATCAAATTTTATTTTAGATTAGGGATAAATTTAAGATCCCGGAATATTGTTCTTGACGTCTTAAATTCATCCAACTTCTCCTGTTAGCACGGGCGGAGAGATTCGAACTCCCATCTGCGGTTTTGGAGACCGTAATTCTACCCTTGAACTACGCCCGTAAATGCCTTTCTTAATAAACAGCAAAATGGCTAAGCCTCAAACGGCAAGCCATTTTGCTGATAAAGAGCAATGATTACTCGATGATCTCAGTTACCTGACCTGCACCTACGGTACGGCCACCTTCACGCATCGCGAAACGAAGACCTTTGTCCATAGCTACCGGAGCATGTAACTCAACAGTAATTGTAACGTTATCACCAGGCATAACCATTTCGCGTCCTGCTTCCAGAGTAATTTCTCCGGTTACGTCAGTTGTACGCAGGTAGAACTGAGGACGGTATTTGTTATGGAATGGCGTGTGACGTCCACCTTCTTCTTTTTTCAGAACGTAAACCTCAGCTTTGAATTTTTTGTGAGCTTTGATTGAACCTGGTTTCACGATAACCATACCACGACGGATATCTTTTTTATCGATACCACGCAACAACAGACCTACGTTGTCACCAGCCTCACCGTAGTCGAGGATCTTACGGAACATCTCTACACCTGTTACGGTAGAAGTCAATTTCTCTTCGCCCATACCGATGATTTCAACCGCGTCGTTGGAGTTGATCACACCAGCTTCGATACGGCCCGTAGCTACAGTACCACGACCAGTGATGGTGAACACGTCTTCAACCGGCATCAGGAATGGCTTATCTTTATCGCGTGGAGGCAATGGAATGTAAGAATCTACAGCATCCATTAATTCCATGATTTTTTCTACCCATTTAGCGTCTTTATTCAAGCCACCTAAAGCAGAACCTTTAATGATCGGAGTGTTGTCACCGTCGAATTTGTAGAAAGACAACAATTCGCGGATTTCCATTTCAACTAACTCTAACAATTCGGCGTCTTCAACCATATCCACTTTGTTCATGAATACAACGATAGCAGGTACACCTACCTGACGAGCCAAAAGGATGTGCTCACGGGTTTGAGGCATAGGACCATCAGTAGCAGCAACCACCAGGATCGCACCGTCCATCTGAGCAGCACCGGTAATCATGTTTTTCACATAATCCGCGTGGCCTGGGCAGTCAACGTGTGCATAGTGACGTGAAGCTGTTTGGTATTCTACGTGAGAAGTGTTGATGGTAATACCACGCTCTTTCTCTTCAGGGGCATTATCGATAGACGAGAAATCCCTTACTTCTGATAAACCTTTTTCTGCCAATACTGTGGTGATTGCAGCGGTTAATGTAGTTTTACCGTGATCGACGTGACCAATTGTTCCAATGTTTACGTGTGGTTTGGAACGGTCGAATTTTTCTTTAGCCATTGTTATTTTTTTAGTTGATTGTTATTATTTATTTCTGTTTTTACTTCTTTCCAATTACCTTGAGCTGTTGAGCGGGATTGAACCGCCGACCTCTTCCTTACCAAGGAAGTGCTCTACCACTGAGCTACAACAGCTTATTTTCTTTTTTTAAGCTCTTTTCCGCAACCCTTTTTGCTTACAGCATCATCGCTGCCTTGCTAAACCCGCCAAAACTGCACTGCCACCGGGCCGGAAATCTGATTTTAAAGAACTTTGTGCTTGTATATACGAAAAGTCCCTCGTTTTTGGGGACTATCAAAAGAATTCGGGCCGCTCATGCAGACCCTACCACTTTTGTCCGTTACACACGGTTATTCTCAACTTCACAACACTCCATTTGGAGCGGAAGACGGGTCTCGAACCCGCAACCTCCAGCTTGGAAGGCTGGAGCTCTACCAATTGAGCTACTTCCGCTTACAATTTAGATTCAGGACCTCAAACCGAAGGTAAACGACTTCTGGCTTGTTTCTCTTTTCCTAAACATCTCCGTGGGGACAGGAGGATTCGAACCTCCGAAGTCGAAGACAACAGATTTACAGTCTGTCCCATTTGGCCACTCTGGTATATCCCCAAAAAAAAAGAGCCGAAGAAGGGACTCGAACCCCCGACCTACTGATTACAAATCAGTGGCTCTACCAGCTGAGCTACTTCGGCTTATTTTTTCAATTTTAAAGAACGTCCCGTTGTATTTGGGGTTGCAAATTTAGTAACATTTTTTGTTGTTGCAAAAAAAAATAAAACTTTTTTCGATTTTTTTCCGCTTTTGTATTTTAATGCCTATAGGGTTCCGAAAATCAGCTAAATTGTAGCCTGTTCGATACGGATTTAGCTTTAACAAAATTTGCCGCGGCCCGCCCCCACAAAGGCTTCAAATATAGCACCATTTCCCAAATATATAGCTATATTAGCACACTTAAATTTTCTATGAAAGATTTCCTGGCATTTCTTAAATCCAAGCAGTTTCTGAAACATTTCCTGATTGCCTCCCTGAGCCTTTTATTCGTATTGTGGATACTCTTCAAACTGCTCAGCGTGTACACTCACCATGGAGAACGAGCGGAAGTGCCGGATTTTAAAGGAAAAAAAATAAGTCAACTAGACCAATTTATACAAGGGAAAAACGTACGCTACCTCATCATCGACAGTATTTACGACCCCAAACAAACCCCGGGAACGGTTATTAAGCAGGATCCGGAGCCAAAATCGGAGGTTAAACACAATAGAATGATTTACCTCTACGTTACCAGTACTCAGGCGCCACAAGTTGCCATGCCGAAACTGGTTGACAAAAGTACACGCCAGGCCTTGTTCATGATCGAAAGCTATGGGTTCAAAAAAGGATCCGTAACCGAAATAGCCGCCGACTGCAAGGGCTGCGTCATTAAACAACTCTACAAAGGCAAAGAAATAAAACCCGGCGACCCGATCAAAAAAGGAAGTAAAATAGACCTGGTGATTGGCCGGAAAGAAGAGGGATACACGTTGCCCGACGACAATGATGCTCCCGAAACCGAAAACGATCCCGCAGAAGACTGAAACTAAATGAACAGAACTTTTACAACCGTCGTATTCGCAATTCTGTTGCTGCTGGGCATTGGCCTGAAAGCCCAGGAACAACTGATGCCGCTCAACGCCAACGCACAACTCGCCGGCGCTCCGCAAACACATCTCCTGGCTAGCCGTACAAGCTCGGTTGGACCTCTCGACACCATCCCGTTTTTCGAAGATTTTTCCTATTCCACCATTTCACCATACCCGTCGCCCAACCATTGGATCGACTCCAATGTTTACATCAACCACACATTTCCTATTGCGGCGCCCAGCATTGGTGTCGCAACGTTCGACGGGCTTAACAAAAAGGGATATCCTTACAACCTCAGCGCTCCGGTTTCTAGCTCAGCTCAAGCCGATAAGCTGACTTCAAGACCTATAAACTTACAAAAAAAAGGTGCCCAGGTTTACCAGCCTTCAGACAGCGTTTACCTTAGTTTCTATTACCAGGCCGAAGGGCGGGGCGATGCGCCGGAACCCAACGATTCGCTTAGCGTTGACTTTTACAAACCAAACCAAAAAAAATGGGAAAAGGTATGGGGACGGAAAGGCTATAACCCTTCCGGGGCCGATAGCCTTTTTCACCTGGTGATCCTTCCTATCAAAGATACCGCTTACTTCGACAGCTTGTTCCAGTTCCGTTTCCGCAACAGGGCTACACTCAGCGGGAGCCTCGACCACTGGCATGTGGATTATATCCGTATTGATAAGAACCGCTCGTATGCCGACTCTCTTGTAGAAGACGACGCATTTCAGTACATGAGCACGCCTTTCCTCAAAAATTATTCAAGCATGCCCTACCGGCAGTTCATTGCCAGCGAAATGGCGCCTGCAACAAATAACTATATCCGCAACAATTTCAACACCGGCAAAAACACCTTTTACAACTATTCGGTGTATGACAAAAACAGCGTGATGACGTACAGTTATAACGGCGGCAGCGCCAATATCCTGCCGTATTCGCCTAACGGGATGCACAATGTTTCGCAACACGCAAGGCCGCCGGTATCGTTTACTTTTCCGGCCCCAATGGTTGATTCGGCTCTCTATACCATCAAACACGTGATATCTTCCAACCCCGATTTTGCCAGGCAAAACGACACGATCTTTCAAATCCAGAAATTCAGTTCCTTCTATGCTTATGACGACGGCACAGCGGAAGTAGGGTATTATAATAATACTTACGGTGCCAAAAATGCCGTTCGTTACACCCTCAATGTTCCCGATACACTCCGTGCCATGCGCATTTATTTCGATCCGGTAACAGATGGGCAGAATATCATTGCCTCTTCGTTCCGCATGGTTGTGTGGGCCGATGGTAATACCGGGCCTGGCAACGAAATTTACCGCGACAGTGCTATGTATCCTAAATACATCCAGGGCAGTTACAACATCATGCCTACCTACAAGCTCACGTCATGTCTGCGTTTAAGCCCTGGCACTTACTACTTCGGGATCCAGCAAACCTCCAACAAACCGCTCAACATCGGCTTCGACAAAAACAACGACCATTCCAATGCATTATACTACGATATTGGAAGCGGCTGGGTACAATCAGCCATCAAAGGCTCGATCATGATCAACCCGATGCTTGGCTGTAATTATCCACCCACACCGGTTGGTATGGAGGAATATGGTTATACGATACCGCAGGGTCAGATTTCTTTGTACCCTAATCCTGCGCAGAATACCATACGCATTGGCACCAATGGCATACTGGTTGATAATGCCACTGTCCGCATTCTTTCAGTCGTGGGGCAAACGGCATATACAAGGTCCTATTCTTCGGGCGACGAGATTGACATCAGCGCTTTGCCAGACGGCATTTATTTTGTTCAGCTTGAAGCGACCGAACTCGCTACCACGCCACAAAAACTGATCATTACCCGTTAATCGACCGCGTTGTTTCTGGCTAACGGTCCGGGAATGCCGCTTTCAATCAAGGAACAGCTTTTATGACCTCATACTTAAACATTCCGCTACTCATCGCCTCGCTGTTTTTTGCGAACGCCCACCTAAAGGCACAAGAGCAACTCGTTCCACTTCATGCCAACAACAGCTTGATCTCCCCATCAACAGGAAAACCGCCTGTATCCGCTCGCACTGCGAGTCTTCCTGCACTTACGCTCCCTTTCTTCGAAGACTTTTCGTATGCGCCACTATCGCCTTATCCGCGGGCAGATTACTGGCTCGACTCCAATGTGTTTATCAACCATACCTTTCCGGTTGCACCTCCCAGCATCGGGGTAGCCACATTCGACGGGCTAAATAAAAATGGCTATCCTTATAACCTTTATGCTTCACCCACCAGTTCTGGCCCGGCAGATAAATTAACATCCCGCCCCATTAATCTCCTGAAAAACGGCCCGGCATACTACGCCGTGTCCGACAGTATTTATTTAAGTTTTTACTATCAGGCCAGGGGCCGCGGCTCCGATCCGAGTCCGGCCGATTCGTTAAGCCTCGATTTCTACAAGCCCAGGCAAAAAAAATGGCAAACCGTATGGCGCGCCAAGGGCTATAGTCCCGCAACCGCCGACAGCTTATTTCACCTGGTGATGCTACCCATAAAGGACACGGCCTGCTTCGATAGCTTGTTTCAATTTCGGTTCCGCAGCCGGGCAACCCTTAGCGGAAGCCTCGACCACTGGCATGTGGATTACATCCGTATCGACAAAAACCGCTCGTATGCCGAAGCCGCAATAGAGGATGATGCCTTTCAGTACATGAGCACCCCTTACCTCAAAAATTATTCTACCATGCCATATCGGCAATATCAGCCGTCGGAAATGGCCACATCGTTAAACAACTATATCCGGAATAACGATGTCAATACCCGAAATACCAGTTATCAGTACACTGTGTTTGACAATAGCGGCCTTCCTGTAAACACCTATAATGGCGGCAACGCAAATGTGCTACCTTATATTACCAACGGCCTGCACCAGGTGCCCCAACACGCAACCCCGGCCATTCCCTTTGCGTTTCCATCGCCCATGTCAGGTATAAACGTCTTTACCATCAAGCACGTCATTTCTACAAATCCGGACGCATGCCGGCAAAACGACACCATGTGGCAAACTCAACGCTTTACCGATTACTTTGCGTATGATGATGGCACAGCTGAACAGGCATATACCCTGCTTTCTACCACGGGTTCTAAATATGCGATACGTTATACGCTGAATGTGGCCGATACCATACGGGCGCTTCGCATTTACTTTGATCCCACCAAAGACGGTCCATCCATTCTCAATTCGGGTTTCGATATTATGGTTTGGAACAGTGGCCCCGGCGGTCCGGGAAGCCTTTTATACAGCGACAATAATGTGAACCATCATCCGGTGTACTTGCAGGGCAAATATAACCTGATGCCTGTCTATTTTCTTTCATCGTGTTTAATTCTGCAACCGGGAACATATTATTTTGGCATCAGGCAAAACACCAATACAGGGCTTAACATCGGATTCGATAAAAACACCAACCATTCGGATGCACTTTTTTTCGATACTGGTAGTGGCTGGACACAATCTTCGCTCAGAGGCTCGCTCATGATCAATCCTGTGATGGGTTGTCACCAGGAGCTTCTACCTGTAGGCGTAGAGGAACATCGGGCATCTTCGGGCATGACGCTTTTCCCGAACCCCACCCAAAACAACATCGTCATCACAACCGATGATGCTTCATCAGAACCGATGTTGCTTTCCATCGTTTCGGCGGTGGGGCAAACGATATATTCGTCAACCTATACACCAGGTGAGACACTCAACGTTAGCCACCTCCCAAATGGGATTTATTTTATCTACCTTAGCGGTGGAAAATCAATCACGAATCCTCAAAAGCTGCTCATAGCGCGATAGTTAAAACATGAATAAAGAAATTGAAGAGCTTGAATCGGGCGACGAAGAGAAAGAGCTTTATGAACATCACCACATTAAGATAGAAAAGGGGCAGGTGATGATCCGGATCGACAAGTTCCTGATGACGCGCCTACCAAATGCTACCCGTACCAAGATCCAACAAGGTATTGATGCCGATTGCATTCTGGTAAACGGCAAGCCGGTAAAATCGAATTACCGGATTAAGCCATTCGACGAGATCTCGGTTCTGATGAGCTCTCCGCCGCGCGATATCGAACTGGTGGCTGAGGATATTCCTATCAATGTGGTGTATGAAGACGATTACATTTGTGTAGTAAATAAAGAGCCCGGCATGGTGGTACATCCTGCTTATGGCCATTACACTGGCACCTTGGTAAATGCACTGGCCTGGCGTTTTCAAAACCTGCCGTCTTCCAAACAAAAATTAGCAGATGGACTCACCATTGATCGGCCGGGCCTGGTACATCGCATCGATAAAAACACATCGGGCATCATCATCATCGCCAAAACCGAATTGGCCATGAGCCGCCTTGCCAAAGATTTTTTCGACCGCAACCTCGATCGAAAATACATAGCCATTGTGTGGGGCGATATAAAAGAGGATGCCGGCACCGTGAACTGCCACGTGGGCCGCGACCTGAAAAACCGTAAAGTTATGGCCTGTTTTCCTGACGGCGAGCATGGCAAGCATGCCATTACCCACTACAACGTATTGGAACGCTTTGGTTACATTACCGTGGTGGAGTGCAAACTGGAAACCGGTCGCACGCACCAGATACGCGTGCACATGAAACACCTGGGCCATCCGCTGTTCAACGACAACGAGTATGGTGGCGATCGCATCCTGAAAGGCGTACCGGGAAATAAATACAAACAGTTTATCGAAAACTGCTTCGAGATATTGCCTCGTCAGGCCCTGCACGCCAAAACGCTTGGCATTACACATCCCATCACCAAAGAACCTGTTTTTTTCAATAGCGAACTTCCTGACGATATGCAGCAACTGATTGATAAATGGCGCGTGTTTACTGCCGCCAGACCTCACGAGGACTAAACCGGTCACGGCGGCGAAATAAACCTCGACGCCGATGTTGTTGCCATTGCCGCCGGGGGAGGAAGTCATGCGGCGGTCCGAACTGCAAAGCGGCAAAAACCCGTTTCATCTATCCACCAGAAATAAAAAAGCTACTTTCTGCGAAGTAGCTTTTTTGGTAATCGTATTAGGCATTACTTATTTCTTAGCCTCAGTCGTTGCCTGATCGAATTCCAGGTTGACAGTTTCACTGTTTAAGGGTTTCAGTTCCGATTCCGAAAAAGCATCATGCCAGATGATTGTCATCGGCACTTTTTGCATATCCATGGCTTTGCCGCCTTCCATGCGATCCCAACGCATCGAGAAGCTGTCGTCTTGCCCTTTGGTAAGCATGATCATATCGGCTTTCGATTTAGCATTGGCATATTCTTTTCCGTCAGGCATTTTCACCGATACTTTAGCGGGCTGAATAAACCCGATCTTCTGCCCATTGTATGCGCACTTGAATTTCACTTCGGTCCTGTCTGACTCTTTGTAAATATTTGCCATAGTACATTTGCAGTTACCGGCTTCAAAATCATTCTTGGAAGCAGGCAAATCAAAATTCGGCGCTTCCATCACCGTACCTTTGGTAGATGCGATGTAAAGACCTCCTACTGTAAACGAATAATTCTTAACTTCGTTGTAACCCGCACCCTTTAAGTTAATAACCCTGAAATCGGATTCGTTAGGCTTAATGATCAGCCATTTTTCTTTTGGCGCCATTTCCTTACCATTTACAATGAACTTGCTTTCCTCGGGTTTGAAAACGATAAAATCGCCTGTCAGGTTTGTGATCTTTAATTTGAACTTCGTTTCGCCTGCCGTAGAAACCGCGTTATCGACCGTAATTTTGATTTCGTTGGTTTCCTTTACTACATTTTGGTAGTATAATTTCTCATACTTTACCTCTTTTCCTTTTTTCTGGGCCGAAACGGTTCCCAGCGCCAGCATGGCCAGCGTAATGTGTAAAACTGTTTTTTTCATATTCGTAATTTTAAAGTTTTGAAAGTTCCTTTTGCAAAGGAGATTCCAAATTTAACATTAGGCAGCAGAAAAAACCTAAAAACCGTTAAAAATTTAGTGATTGAGCCACATAAATACCTGACCATTGTCGCGGTAATTCTCGAAGTTCTTTCCGTCGAACGTAATTGCACAAAAGTCAATAAAAGGCAAAATACCGAATACGCCGCCTAAACTAGCCACATAGGCTACCGGCACATAGGGCTTTGTTCCGAGGTAAATGCGGTGCAATCCCACAATTCCAAAAGGAAAGGGAAATGCCAGCACCGCGGCAGTAATGCGTTTGTTGAGTCTTTGTTTCTTCTTAAAAGCCTTGAATACAGGGTTGGGCTGCCCGTCAGCACAAAGGTCTTCTGCTTCCAGCATGAGGCTCTCGCATGCAATGGTATCGCCAGCCGCATCGAGATAGCAAACACAGGCCTGCTGCTTTTCGGCAGCCTGGATCCTCACGACCGAAAAAACAAACATCAGCAAAACCAGCCCGCGTACCATCACTCTTTCTCCTGCTTCAGCAATTTGATGTCCTGGATCAGTTTCTGCACAGCTACCGGATCAGTTCCGTCGTAAGTTCCGCGAATGCGCGCCTTGGCATCGATCAGGATAAATAGTTCACTGTGCAGAAAGCCTTCCGGCGTACCATCGTCTTCGAGGGCATTTACCAGGTAAGCATCTTTGGCTAGCGCGTATATTTCCTTTTTGCTTCCGGTGAGAAAATGCCATTTTCCGTTGATCGCGCCGTAGCTATCGGCATAGCCTTTCAGCACCTCAACCGTATCATGCAGTGGATTCACTGTGTGCGACAAGATCAGCACGCTGTCATCGTTGCGAAACGCTTCCTGCACATTCACCAACTGCGAACTCATTTGCGGGCAAATGCTCTGACAGGTTGCAAAGAAAAAATCGGCGACGTAAATCTTTCCTTTCACCGTGCTTTCCGTTACAGGCTCATTGTATTGATTTTTAAAGAAAAAAGGCTTGATGGTATGGTAAATTGTATCGGTCCCGGAAACTTTTTTTTCGCCGAAAACCGGCAGCAACAGATGCTTGCCGGTTGGCTTTTGATTACAGGCCGCAAGTAGCAACACGGCAAAGGCATAACTGAGAATCTGGCGCATGGTTAATGGGTTTCTTTACTTTCTATCTGGTTAATCTGAATTACTTTTTGCTTCTCTTCTTTCAGGCGCATGTGTTGGTACTCTTCCGTAAGACGCTTAATTTCGGAAACATAACGTGCATCGTAATAGCCGCGGATATGGCGATTCTTATCTACCAACACAAAGTAGCTATAGTCGATATAGACGGGCTTTTCTTTAAAAAAGCTCAAGTTAAGGCTATCAAACGAGCGCTGCGGCCAGCAAAGCGGCAAAATATCTTTGTTACCGTTCTGTAACTGGCTAAGCCCGCTAAAACCGTTTGTGTCAGACCCGGCCTGGTAAGGTGTTACAATGATAAAAGGAATGTGCCGGATCTTTTCTTTTTTATATTGTGCATATTCGCTAAGGCCAGCCAGCCTGTAATTGTCGTTACGGTAAGCAGGCTTGATGAAACAAACGGCAAAAAGCGGGTAATGTACCGTATCCAGGTGCACATCTGCCAAAACGGAATCGATAGCCGCCGGGCGTTTCAGGAAATGGTCGCTCACACGGTAATACACTGTATCCTTACCCGATAGTTCTTTGGGACCAAAGTAAGGTAGTTTGCGGGAATTGATGGTTGTAAACTCCAGAAAGATTTTGAGCAGCGCCGGAAACAACAGGATAACAAAAAAAAGAAGTTTTTTATTTTTCATTGGCAATGGGTTACTCCGGCAAATATGCCACAGGCCAGGTTTTATCAAAAGTCTCGACTTGCAAGGCTTGTAGCTATTTTGGCTGAAAGTACTTCACGGAATTTTTCTTTGTAAGAGGCTCTCATGCCAAATAAGGGCAAGCGTTCTTTTTCTTCGTCATTGTAAACAACCAATAGGCTCCCCTGCTTTTGGCTCTCTACACGCTTGGCATCGAGGTAATAAAATTCTTTATTATAAAGGAAATTTTGCTTGATCTCGAACCGGTCGTCGTACACCACTGCGTATGGATTTGTTACCAGCCACAACCCTTGAAGTGTAAAGGTGAGGCCCGGAATAGCCAACGCTGTACCCCAGGGATTCACATCCAATAAAAGTTGTACGCTAAACCAATCCAGCACAAGGCCCAGACCTAACAGCAAAATTACCTGCAAAATATTACGCTCAAAGTACTCTTTGGGCTCGTTTTCATCGTTCTTCACGAGGCAAAGTTAAAAATTTAAGGACTTTAACTTTTGATTTAGAGATAAATTTTTTATACTTGTGATATTATCCTACAATCTATGTAACGTTTTGTAAATTACATCGTTATACAAATTAAACGAACCTGATGGTGATGAGCTTAAAAAGAATTTTCCGGAGCGCGTTTATTTTATCCGCTTTGGCAACAGGGAGTTTGTTTGCGCAAACCAATCTTACGATGACTGATAATCCGGTGGCGGCAATGCTCGACAGCCTTGCCAACCAGAAAGTGCTTGAAAAAGCACTCCTCAAACCGGCATTTCCAAAAAGCAATAAATACAAATATGCCGAAGACAGCATTCCGCGCTTCGAGGACTTTGTGTACGAGAACCGGCTGGCCAGGCTCGATGCCAATTCACCGTTCGACCTGGTTTATAATCCTCACGTCAAAGGGTTTATCGACCTGTACACCATTCGACGCCGGCAACTGGTGAGCCGCATGATGGCTATTTCCCAATTGTATTACCCGATGTTTGAAGAAATTTTCGACAAACATAATATTCCGCTCGAGCTGAAACACCTGGCGGTGATCGAGTCGGCACTGAACCCGAATGCACGTTCCAAAGCCGGTGCCGTTGGCCTCTGGCAGTTTATGTACCCTACCGGCAAAATGTACGGTCTCAATGTAAACTCCTACATGGACGACCGTTCGGATGTGTATAAAGCCACCGAAGCCGCCGCTGAATACCTCAAAAGCCTCTACAGCATGTTTGGCGACTGGCAAATGGTGCTGGCAGCATATAATGCCGGGCCGGGCACCATCAGCAAAGCCATTCGCCGCAGTGGCGGTAAAAAAACGTATTGGGAGATCCGTCCGTTCCTGCCTACAGAAACGCAGGCTTATGTGCCGGCTTTTATTGCCGCCAACTATGTGATGAACTACCCGACAGAGCACAACATTTACGCGGCTACGCCACGCAAAACCTATTTTGAAGTCGATACTGCTGTGGTGAAAGAGCCAATGAGCTTTGAGCAAATTTCAGCTGCCCTGGATGTGCCAATAGACGAAATCTCTTATTTTAACCCGCAGTACCGTAAAGGCGTCATTCCGGCGGGAGGCCACATGCTGACGCTGCCTAAGAGCAAGATCGGAACATTTATTGCCAATGAAACGGCTATATATGCCAGCATCAAGTCGCAGCAAACCTCGCTCGAAAATGCAGTGGCAGTAAAAGAAGTTCAAAAAACCCACACCGTGCGCAGTGGTGAAAAGATCAGCACCATTGCTAAAAAATATGGTGTTACGGTAGCCGACCTCAAATCGTGGAACTACATTGGCTCCAAAGGGTTGAGGCCAGGTAAGAAACTGATTGTGTATGTAAAACAGGATGTGCCTGCGGCAGCACCATCGAAATCGGATGCACCGAAAGCACCGCAAACCAACCTGGCCACTAAGAGCAAAGCCGACTCACTGGCCACAGGAGCCAACAAAGTAAAACTCGCTGATAACCTTGCGAAACCGGCGGCAGTGCATCAGGTAAAAAAAGGTGAAACGCTTTTCAGCATTTCTAAAAAACACAATATTCCAATGCAGAAGCTGATCGAATACAACCATCTGAAAAAAGACGCACAACTCAAAATCGGCCAGAAAATAAAATTGGTTTCTTAAACAAAAAAACAAAACCCTCTGATAATCAGAGGGTTTTGTTTTTTATAAACCTGTAACTAAAGTCCACCGCCAAACGTTCTATGCGTAATTAAACTGTGACAGTCACCGAATTCAATACCTGCGTCGATCAGTATTCCGATAATTTATATCGCTTTATCCTGAAGCATATAAAAGACACGGATGTGGCGCGTGATATTGTGCAGGACACCTACGAAAAGGTTTGGCGAAAAGTAAACGATATCGAAAGCACCAATGCCAAATCTTATCTGTTTACAGCGGCGCATCACACACTGATCGACTATACCCGGAAAACAAAGAAACAAGGCGACTATACCGAAGCTGTTGAGCAGCAACTGAAACACAACAGCCATTACAGCGACATTAAAGAGATACTGAACCAGGCCCTCGACCGCTTACCGGAGATACAAAAAAGCGTCGTACTGCTGCGCGACTACGAAGGCTACGATTATGCAGAAATAGGGAAGATTACCGGACTGAATGAGAGCCAGGTAAAAGTGTATATATTCCGGGCACGAGCCAGCCTTAAACAGTATATAGGCAATTTAGAAACAGTTTTATAACATGGCAGAGATCAACGAACATAACTATGAAGCCTTTCTCCTCGACTCGATGGAAGGACGGCTTACTGCCGAACAGCAACTGGAACTGGAAACCTTTATGGCCCTGCATCCTGAATTGGCACTCGACCTCGACGGCTTTGCCTTGACGAGCTTTGATCCGACTCAGGCTGTATTTCCTGATAAGCAGACCTTGAAGAAAACGGAGGCCGATCTGGTGCCGGAACATTTATTTATTGCATATATTGAAGGGCAACTGAGCACAGAAGATAAACAACGCGTAGAGAAAAGCTGTGCTTCAAATACTAGCCTGGCGAAAGAACTGGCGCTTTACCAACACACCATTGCCCAAGCGGATGAGCACATTGTATTTGAAGGTAAAGAGAAACTAAAACGGCGCCCGAAAGTAATCTGGCTGAATGCCCGCAATGTTTCGTTTGCGGCGGCCGCTTCGGTTGCTTTATTGTTGATGCTTTATGTGCTACAACCTGCCAAAACAGCCGAGAGCCTTGGCAACGAATATGCCCTACGCGACACCCGCAAGTCCATAGAGCGCTTAACCCTGCCATCCCAGGAAAACACCTCACTACCTGAAACTACCCAACACAATGGACCTGCTTACCAAGCCAAACAAAATACGCTGCCTGGCTCAGAACCCGAAAAATTAATGGCGCAACAAGTTCCGGCAGCACAGAATACCAACCAGCCATCGACTACGCGTCAGGATAGCCTTCCGGGCCTGGCAAAAATGCCTGAAAAACCAACGGCATTGTCGCCTGAGACCAAACAGGCGCCGGTACTTGTCGCCTCTGCGGCACGCACAACGGTGGTGGATGTAATCATTGAACACGACAACAGTGACCTGCCGGAAAATCAGAAAAAACAGGGCTTTTGGGCCATGGCAGGAAAAACCCTGAAAGGACTGAACAAAGCTGGCGTAAAAACCGTAAACGGAAACGAGGAAAACAACCCCAACAATGCGGTGTATGCCCTCACACTCGGTAAGCTCAACATTACCCATAAGGCGCATTGATACGCTGGTTGCCACTCCCGGAAACAGCCAAAAGAAAAGCGTCGTGAGTTAACGACGTCGCCGTCACTCGCGTTATCTCTATAACGTTGGATAAAACGCACCAACGATGTGATCCACCTGAAGTTCGCGTGCATTTTGGATAATGGAAACAATGTCGAAACGGGTTTCAAGATCCAGCTGATGTTGGTGGATATACACTTCTGCCGCCCGGATGAGGTTCTGCTGTTTCGTTTTAGTCACAAAAGCCTCTGGCATACCAAAAGCGTTCCCCGCGCGTAATTTAACTTCCACAATCACCAGCAGGTTGCTGGTTTCGGCGATGATATCGACCTCAAGATGCCGGTGATGCCAATTCCTCTCGCGGATGCGGTAACCATGCTTAAGTAAATGCGCAATGGCAATCTCCTCGCCCGCTATTCCTTTTTCGGTATTATTTGGCATAATTTTTATTTATAATCAAAAATAATTAGTTTAGTATAATAATTTTTTAAAAACATCCCTAAATGAACAAACTAAAACTACTCGCAGCAAGTTTAACCTTGACTGTGGCGTCCGTTGCACAAAACTTTGAAGGTAGCATTGAATTTAAAATGGAAACCAACAAAGACACGACCACCAACATCTATTATGTAAAGGGAAATGATGTAAAACTTGACCAGATTGGCAGGAAGTCGGGCAAAGTAGAAGGCAGCTTCGTTTTTGACCTTTCAACCAAACAAATTAAGTATGTAAACCCGGTGCGCAAAGTGTGGGGCGAGCATAAGAGCGAAACCGTTCCTACGATTCAGGGTACGTGTGTATCGTCGAAAAGTGGTGCTGTAAAAACCATTCAAGGCCAAAAATGCACAGAGTATGTGGTGAAGAATACGGAAGAAAATACCGAGATCGCTTACTGGATAGCGCCGGGTAAATACGACTTCTTTATTCCGATGGTGAAAGCCTGGAATCGCAAAGACAAACAAAGCATTTACTTCAATCAGATCAAAGATCTTCCGAAAGGATCGATGCCTTTTTTGTCGGAAGAGCGCAGCTTAAATGACGGCAAACTGGTAAGTAAGCTCGAGGTTTCCAAAATTACAAAAGGCAACATTGATGCGTCGAAACTGGCTATTCCTGCCGAATACAAAAAATTCGAGCAAAAATAATCCCACCTGATGCCGCCTGGCGGCTCAAACGGTACAACCTGAAACCGCTGCGAAAATCCGCAGCGGTTTTTTATTTAACAATCTTAACAAAGCAACAAAGGTTACTAATTATGCTCCCGGGGAATAAACTTGAAAATCCACCTTGTTATGAAACTTCACCTATCTTCTACCCTAACCTTATCGGGAATTGTGTTGGGAGCCGGCCTCCTGCTGTTTTCCTGCGGCCCAAATAAAGAACGCGTTGATGCTTACGAAAAGGCCATGTCAGAATCTGCCGCTGCAAGCAGTGCCACCACGGCGGAAACGGACAAGGCGCAAAAAAGTGTAGCCTTTAAACCTGACAGCGGACGGGTGTTTGTGCGCACTGCCGACCTCAACTTTAAAGTAAAAGACGTGAAACTGGCAACCTTCGACATCGAACGTATTGTTCGCGAAAACAGGGGCTATGTTACCAACACCGACCTCGAAAGCACGATCAACCAAAAAAATTCAGTGCGCGTGAGCCGCGATAGCATCCGGGAAACGGTACGCTACCAGGTACATACGCAAATGACTATTCGCGTACCTAATACAGAACTGGACAAAACACTGAGCGAGATTGCAGTATTGTTTGACTACCTCGATCACAGGCGTGTGCACTCCAACGACATTACCAGAGAATTGAAACTGGCGGCCTTGTCGCAGGCGAATTTCCGGAACCATAAACAGCGTGTGGAAAAAGTAATTGATGAAAAAGGTAAAAAGCTGAACTCCACACTGGAAGCCGAAAATGCTTTGTTTGAGAAGCAGGCACAGGCAAACGAAACTCATGTGGAAACCCAGGAACTTAACTACGATGTGGCATACAGTACTGTAAATATTCTGATCTATCAGAACGAAGGTGCAAAAAGCGAAACACTCGCCTACCAGGAACCTACGCCACCGTATGAGCCTCCCTTTTCCTCTAAACTCTATGCAGCTGCCTCGGGCGGACTTACGATCCTGGCAGAGATCATCCTTTTTATCATTCGCATCTGGCCGCTTTGGCTTATCGGTTTTGGTATCTGGTTTCTCGCCAAACGCATGTCGAGGCTAAAATGGTTCAATTAGCCTATTGCCTCGCCATGCAGTTGCGGTATTCCCAAATGCGGCGCGTCGTTGCCTGAACCAGATATATGCTTATTTTTGTGGCACAAACAGCAGGTATTTAGTTTGCTGTTTATGTTTAACGCCACAGCCGTATGATCAAGCCAGATAAAGCCATTGTAAACAAGGACCAGATCCTGAATTATATTCCGCAACGCCCGCCCATTGTGCTGGTAAGCAGAATTTACAAAGCCGATGAGCTTTCGGTTATTACTGGTTTTGATATCGACCACGAGCACTTGTTAACACAAAACGGCCGGCTGACGGAATCGGGAATTGTAGAAAACATGGCGCAAACTGCCGCTTCGCGCGCTGGCTTCGAGGCGGTAAAAAATAACGCCAAGCCTGCAGTCGGTTTCATTGGCAATATCAAAGGGCTTGAAATCCACTTTTTGCCTGAGGCTGGCAAGGAGTTGCTGACCGAAGTGAGCACCAAAACCCAGGTAATGAACGTTTCTATTGTGGAAGCAACATCGTATTGCGATGGTGAGCTGGTGGCAAGCTGCGAAATGAAAATATTTTTACAGGAAAACGCTGCAGCATGAGTGTGTTGGTAAACATACAGCACGTTAGCAAACAATACAAGGAAGCGACACGCCCTGCTGTGAGTAACCTTTCGATGACGATCGAAAAAGGCGATGTGTTTGGGTTGTTGGGACCGAATGGCGCGGGAAAAACAACCTTGATCTCAATGCTATGTGGCTTGTTTCCACCAGGTACCGGCAAGATCCTGATCAACGGCCACAGCCACGAAACGCACAGTCGCGAATCGAAACAGGCCATTGGTGTGGTTCCACAGGAAATAGCCTTGTATCCTAAACTTACCGCCTGGGAAAACCTAAACTTTCTCGGTCACATGTACGGTCTGAAAGGCGAAGCACTGAAAGAAACCATCCGCATGCACTTGTCTGTTCTGGGCCTGGAAGCGAACATGCATCAGAAGATCAATTCGTACTCAGGTGGCATGAAACGCCGGGTGAATCTCATTGCCGGTCTGTTGCACAATCCGCAACTCCTTATCCTCGACGAGCCTACCGTGGGTGTCGATATCCAGTCTAAACAGGCGATCATAGACCACCTGAAAAAAATGAACCGTGAGCAAGGTATGACAATCCTTTACACTTCACATCACCTGGAAGAAGCGGAAGACTTTTGCAATGTGATTGCCATTATCGACCACGGAGAACTCATCACCCAGGGAAAAACAAAAGAGTTGATTGCGCAGTATGACTGCAACAGCATCGAAGAGGTTTATTTGAAAATAACCGGAAATAAATTCAGGGATAAATAAGGCCCAGCTATGAAACTTTTATATAGCCTGTATAAAGAATATAAAGTATTGATCCGCGACCGGGCCGGGCTTGCCATTACGTTTATTATGCCTACCGTGCTCATCCTGATCATGACGCTGATACAGGACTCAACGTTTAAATCAGTAAACGAGTCGTCGGTACCGCTCTTGTATGTTGACCGCGACCACGATTCGCTCTCGGAAACGCTGGAAAAATACATTGCCAATTCCAAGTTCTTTGTCATTACCAAAAAGCAACTCAGCAACGACGAGGTGAAGAAAGAAATTGCGCAAGGACATTACTTCATCGGCATCATTGTTCCTGAACACACCAGCCAGAAACTTCGCGAGCGTTCCACCGCACGCATCGCCAAGCTACTGAATAGCTTTAGCGGTGATTCGACCCGTACAGAGGCAGAAGGTACCGACACATCTAAAATTGCGTTGAACCTCTTCTTCGACCCTATTACCAAAAAATCGTTCAAAACAACCATCAGCAACTCCGTTGAGCGGATCATCTCGCAAATCGAGATGCAGGGTATGGTGAGCGCGCTGAACGCAAAGATGTCGGAAACCTTCCCGGATGCCAAGCCCGCAGCCATGGAAACCACGCCGCTGGTATCTGTAACGGAAGAGTATGCGTCTTACAACAACTCTACCATTATCCCGAATGCTGTGCAACATAACGTGCCGGCCTGGACGCTCTTCGCCATGTTTTTTATCTGCATTCCGCTTGGCGGCAACATCATCCGCGAGCGCGAAGATGGCAGCGCTTTCCGTTTGCTTACTATGCCGGGCTCGTATTTTATCGTGATGTTAGGCAAGCTGATCACATACACCCTGGTAAGCCTGATCCAGTTCGGGCTGATGCTTTTGGTGGGTTTGCTTGTATTGCCTTTGCTGGGATTGCCGCAACTCAATACCGGCGACAGCCTGCCGTTGTTATTCCTTATTGCCCTATCTGCAGGCCTGGCAGCTACCGGATTTGGATTGCTGGTAGGAACAGTAGCCAGCACACACGATCAGGCCGCGCTGTTCGGCGCCGTGTTCATCATCATCTTGGCGGCCATTGGCGGCGTATGGGTGCCGACGTTTGTGATGCCGGACATCATGAAAACGATCAGCGTGGTATCACCACTCAATTGGGGACTTGAATCGTTTTATGCGGTATTCATCCGCAACTCTACGCTAAAAGAGATCTGGCCGGAGATCCTGAAATTATGGTTGTTTTTCGGCTTCACGCTTGGAGCCTCGTATCTGTTCCATAAGTATAAGCGAATGAAGTAGGGCAGATCAAAATAATGATGTTCCGTATATAACTTACTTCATCTCTCTGATAATCCCATTATATACCAGGTAATAGCGATCCTTTGCATTACGTTCGAGCATATACAATCCTGTTAGTTTACCAAAGGCAGGCAACACGCCTTGCGTATCCGATACGTGAAAGCAGGGTAGCGAAAGCCTTTGCTTGCCTTTGCCACTAAGCAAAATGCCCGGGTGAATATGCCCGCTCAGCACGAACTTCTGCGCATGTTCTGTAGGCTCATGCGTATAGAGGAAGTGATCGTCTTCCCACGCATCAACAACCAAGAAATTTGGAAGTTCGTACCGATGCTGTTTGAGAATATCATGATTGCCCTTCACAAGGACAAAGGCTACAGAGGGAAAGGACTCGAGGAAGGCCTCAAATAAGTGCCACTCGCGGTTATAACTGCTGTGAAAGAGATCGCCGAGGAGAATCACTTCGCGAGGCTGCACCTGCTTCATGAGCCGATCTAAGCGTCGCATGTCTTCCAGCACACTATCAGCCGGGATGCTGATGCCGGCTTTGCGGAAATGACTGGCTTTACCGAGGTGGATATCGGCAATGATGAGCTGCCGGGTATCGTGGCGCCAAAGGGCTTTATCGGCCAGCAGCGTGAAGTCTGTTTCGCGGATCCTGATCTGCATTTATTTTTTCTCGATCTGTTTCAATAGTTTTTCGACGCGGGCCTCGATGGGCTCGTTGCTGTACACCTCACGGAAACGGGCCACCATAATGGCAAAACAAAATGGCGTAGGCTTTGTTGGGTAGGTTACCACAATTTTCTGTTGCCCGATACGTCGAAAGGCGGCCTGCTGACGCGACACTTCAAGCTCAAAGTTAATCACTTCGTCATAGGCTTGCAAAAGCAACAGATTATTGTCTTCATTATCTTCAAACACTTTGAAGAACAATTGCGAGTTGGCTTGCAAGTGCCGCGTTTTTTTCTCCTTACCCGGATAGCCTGTAAAGACCAGTCCTGCGATCGATGCGATGTCGCGAAAACGTCGTTGGGCCATTTGGCTGGAATTGATGCTACGGATGGCATCTTCATATACAAACTCGTGCGAGAATAAGTTATTATCGATAAGCGACTCCACATCGATATCCTGATCGCTAAGCAACTCGAAGCCGTAATCGTTCATCGAAATGGAGAAGGTGACCGGCGTGAGCAACCCGATACGGTATGATAAGATGGTGGCCATGCCTTCGTGCACGAGGCGACCATCGAAAGGGTAAACAAACAAATGATAACCCTCACGCGTTTTGATCTTCTCGATCAGCAGCTCATCGTTTCCGGGCAAATGTGATACCTCATGTTGCAAGGCAAATAAGGGCTTCAGTTTCTTCAGCTCTTCATCTAGTTTACCACCTTCTTTATAATGGGTAAGGGCTTTCCGGATGCTTGACGATAGCTGCGACGACAGAGGCATTTTCCCGCCGAGCCATGAGGGAATGATGCCGTTCTTTTCTTTGGAAGCGCGAACGATGGCCGTCATGTCTTTCACGCTGTGTAAAGCCAGGTTGCGCCCCGCAAACCAAAACACATCGCCGGGCTTGAGCTTGGAGATGAATGCTTCTTCGATGGTACCCAGGTTTTTTCCTCCCAACACTTTCACATTCATCATGCTGTTGCCCACTATGGTACCGATGTTCATCCGGTGGCGCGCCGCAATGCCCTTGCTGGTTACTTTGTAAATACCATCTTCGAGAATCACTTTATGAAACTCATCGTAAGCCTTCAGTGATTGCCCGCCGCGCGTGATAAAATCCAGGCACCACCGCCATTCTTCGGGTGTTACCGATTGAAATGCATGGGTGGTTTTGATCTCGCGGTACAGACTGTCAGCAGAAAAGCCTTCCGATACACCTAGTGTGACCATGAATTGAATAAGCACATCGAAGGACCTGACAAAAGGGATCCGGCTTTCGATCAGCTGATGAGCAACCGCATCTTTGAGCGCGCTTCCTTCTATGATCTCGAGCGAATTGGTGGGCACGAAATAAATATTGCTTTTCTCTCCCGGGCTGTGGCCACTGCGGCCTGCACGCTGGATGAACCGCGCCACACCTTTGGCCGACCCTACCTGAATGATGGTATCCACTGGCCTGAAATCCACGCCAAGGTCGAGGCTCGATGTACATACCACAATTTTGAGGTCACCGCTATGCAAATGTTCTTCTACCCATTTGCGGGTTTGGAAGTCGATGGAGCTATGATGTAGCGCAATTTGGCCGGCCAGATCCGGCACCCGCTCCAGCAACTGCTGATACCAGGTTTCGGCCTGCGAGCGCATGTTGGTAAATAACAAGGTGGATTTACTCTGTTCGATGATGGGAACGAGCTTCGGTAACAGCTTTAACCCGAGATGTCCACCCCAGGGAAATTTTTCGATCTCGTCGGGAAGTACAGTATGGATAGCGATCTTTTTTTCGAGGTTGGCCCGGACAATGGTGGTGTTTTCGGACACCGGGCCAAGTAAAATGTCTTTTGCCTGGTCCATATTCCCGATAGTGGCTGAGATGCCCCACACTTTCAGTTCCGGCCTGAGTGCTTTGAGGTGTGCCAGGGCCAGCTCGATCTGCACGCCACGCTTACTTCCCAGTAATTCGTGCCATTCATCCACGATCACAAACTCGAGATTGGCAAACTGTTCGCGATACCCTTTGGTGGCCAACATCAGGTGAAGGCTTTCTGGCGTGGTGATGAGTGCCTGGTGTTTATCCTTCTTCTGGCGCGTGCGGTCTTTGGCTGATGAATCACCGGTTCGGAGTTCGACGCTATATGCCAGGTTGAGATCGTTGCTTACGCGGTTCGTTGCGAGGTAAATTTCTTTAGAAAGGGCTCTCAATGGAGAGATGTAGAGGCAATGTAGTTTATTGTTCTTTGGTTTCGGACGATCGTAAAAATCTTGGATGATACCGAACCACACGGCAAACGTTTTTCCAAATCCCGTTGGAGCGTTCAGCAAACCGCTCTTTCCATCATGGATCGCCGCCCAGCTCTCTTTCTGAAAACGGTGAGGCTTCCAGCCTTTTTGTGCAAACCAGATCTTCGCTAAATTCATGACGTTGCATGCAGGAGGTTAAGCAGATCTTTCTTGGTATTGGCTTCCGATAAGGCTTTATCTCTACGCCAGCGCGAGATACGTGGAAAACGGAGAGCAATCCCACTTTTGTGACGGGGTGATTCGTTGATGCCTTCGAAAGCGATCTCGAACACCCAATGAGGCGTGACGCTACGCACAGGCCCGAATTTTTCGATGGTGTTTCGTTTGATCCATGCATCAAGTTCAATCAGCTCTTTATCGGTAAGGCCACTGTAGGCTTTGGTAAAAGGCACCAGCACATCGCCATCCCACACGGCGAAGGTGTAGTCGGTAAACAAGTTGGCACGCCTGCCATGTCCGGCCTGGGCATAGATAAGTACCGCATCAATGCTGTAAGGGTCCACTTTCCATTTCCACCACTTGCCACGCTTACGGCCGGTTTCATAGTTGCTGTCTTTGCGCTTCAACATCAGGCCTTCACATCCAACTGCTTTGGCGTCATTGCGAAGGGCATCAAGTTCGCTCCAGGCCCCGGCGTGCAATAACGGCGCCAATTCCAGCGACGAATGCCAGGCTTTCGACCCCACCACTATATCTTCCAACGAGCGCCGGCGTTCCTGCAAGGGCAAATCCCGCAGATCTTTTCCATCTTTTTCGAGCAAGTCGTAACACACCATTTTGAGTGGAATTTCCTGCAATATTTTTTTGGTGAGGGCTTTCCGCGTCGTCCGCTTTTGCATTTGGTTAAACGAGCGAATCTGCCCATCCACAATAGGCAAAATCTCTCCGTCGATGACTGTTCCGTCAGGCAAACAGGATGTCAACTCGCCGAACTCCGGGAACTTATCGGTCAGCAACTCCTCGCCCCTGCTCCACACAAAAAGTTCTCCGCGGCGCACGATGATCTGCCCGCGGATGCCGTCGTACTTGCGCTCTATCTGCCACTCTTCGATGCTGCCGAGGCTTTCCAGCTCCACATCAAGTGCGTATGCCAGGCAAAACGGGTAAGGCCTGGAGATCGTATCCCCTGTTTCGTCTTCTTTCAATAAGTCTGTAAGGCTGATGGTGTCGGGCTTCCAATTACCGATAAAACGATGGGCTATGACTTTCTCGTCGATCCCATAGGCTTTTGCAAGCGCTTTGAACACCAGGAGTTTTGATACACCTACCCGAAACGCACCGGTAATGAGTTTATTGAAAATATACAATTCGCGAGGTGGAAGAACACGCCAGTAAGAGAGGATCTTTTCTTTTTTTCCAGTGTCCGGAAGCACCGAAATAGTTTGCAACTCCTGCATTAATTCGTTGAGGCCTGTAGCTGAGCCGGCAACAGATTGGCTGTCGATCAGCAACGTGATCGTTTCTGCCAGATCGCCCACAACACTATAGGCGTCGTCAAAAAGCCAGGCAGGAATGCCAGCCAGCTCAGTGGCCCAGGCTTTGAGATCGTTGGTTTTAACCGGACGCTTGGGGCGGTTTCCAATCAGCAATGCTATGGCCCAGATGGAATCTTCGGGCTTGGCGGAAAGAAAATAACGGGTAAGGGTTTCAACCTTTGACGACGTTTTGGTGGTGGCATCGAGTTCGTAGTATAAATCTGTAAACCCTCTCATGTGCTGGCTCCCTCCTCTCTCCCGGCATCTGCATCTTGTTGTTCCAGCGCTTCGCCCTCATAGAGCGTATCAACCGTTTGGGCATTAAGCCCATATTGCCCGCTAAGCCATTTGGCAAAAATGCTTTTGTAGCCGTGGGTTACATAAATGTTCTCGGCGCCGGTTGCCAGCACCGCTTCATTCAAACCCCGCCAGTCGGCGTGATCGCTCATCACAAAACCAACATCGGCGTTACGGCGGCGGCGCGCGCCGCGCAATTGCATCCAACCACTGCATACGCCAAGTTCATACGGTTCAAATTGCCTTAACCAGGGCGAACCTACCGCCGACGGAGGCGCAACGACAATGACCGGCCCGCGGATGCTTTTCCCGATTCCGGCGCTGTAACGCACATATGGTTCGTTATTCCATCCAAGAGCATCATTAGTGTTATAAATGGCGCCATGTAGGATAACGGGAAAACCGATGCCTTCCAAAGCGTGAAGAATTCGCTGGGCTTTTCCAAGCGAATAGCCGATCAGTATGCAAGACTTGCCGGATCCGAGGCAGCGCAGGCACCAATCTACTAACGACGCGTTTAAGTCCGGGGCTTCGGGAAAATGATAAATCGGCAACCCGAATGTGGATTCTGTAACAAAATGATGACAAGGCACTGGTTCAAAGGGCGTGGTTAAACCATCGGGCATAACTTTATAATCGCCCGAAACCACCCAAACTTCGCCCTGGTATTCCAGTCGCACCTGTGAGGATCCGATAATATGTCCTGCGGGATGTAAACTGATGCGAACACCGTTGATCGTAAGCGGTTCCTGATAACCTATTGTTTGAAGTTGGATGTCCGCTCCCAAGCGGTACCGCAGGATGTTGCCCGAATCGTGGTGCGCCAAATAAGAATGGCTTCCCCACCGGGCGTGGTCGGAATGAGCATGGGTGATGATGGCTTTGTCAACCGGCTTCCAGGGATCGATATAAACACCTGCCTGCGCACAATAGATTCCATCTTTATCGAATTGAAGCAACATCCCGACACAATTTGTTGAAAAAGATAATACAATTTAATGCCAATATTGTTTGGACTCCGGTGTCAGCGAAATGCTAGTTGGCAACAGCTACTTAATTGGCAGCACCTAAGTGCTTGACGGTCATCCAGGCCATCAGGCCGGTAGAAATGCGCAGCGCCTCTTCATCAATATCAAAGGTAGGCGTATGAACCCCGGCCGTAATTCCACGTTGCTTATTGCCGGTTCCAAGCCGGTAGAAGCAACTGGGTACTTCCTGACTAATGTAGGCGAAGTCTTCGGCAGTCATCCGTAACGGCAGGTCTTCCACATGCTCTTCTCCAAGGTATTCGATGGCGCTTTGCCGGCAAATTTCTGTTACAACATCGTCGTTAATTAAAAACGGATAACCGTCGATGATATTGATATCGGCCTTTGCTTTGTAGGCTTCGCATATCCCACCTATAATTTCTCTCAGACGATCTTTCACACGGGCGCGCCACTGCTCGTTCATGGTACGTAGCGTTCCTGCCATGTACACGCTTTCGGGTATCACGTTCGTGGCGCCTTTTCCTTCTATTTTACCGAATACCACCACGGTTGGAATTTGGTTCCCGGTATGGCGTGCAACGCCTTCGGCATCGGTTTCTACGCTAAACTCTCTTTCTATTTCGGTAATGATGTGTGCTGCCACCACCAAGGGATTATTGTATTCGGCGGCCATGGCGGCATGCCCACCTTTGCCGCTAATGGTAATATGCAGCTCATCAGTACTTGCCATATACATGCCTTTGCGAAATCCTACTTTGCCGGTTTCCATTGATGGGAAAACATGCTGGGCAAGTGCCAGATCTACGTGAGGCTGCTGGAGCACGCCCGCTTTGATCATCAGGGATGCGCCTCCAGGCAATACTTCTTCGCCCGGCTGAAACATGATTTTTACAGTGCCTTCAAATTGATCCTTCAAACGATTGAGAATGATCGCTGTTCCGAGTACAGACGCCGTATGCACATCGTGTCCACAGGCATGCATTACACCATCATTGCACGAAGCATAATCTACCGTGTTTTTTTCCTGGATAGGCAGCGCATCCAAATCAGCGCGCAGCAAAATGGTTTTGCCTGGCCGTTTGCCTTCGATCACAGCCACAATACCTGTATTAACGATACCGTTGGTGTACGGAATACCGTGTGCTTCGAGTAACGAAGCCACAAACTCGGCCGTTTTATATTCCTGGAACGATAATTCAGGATACTTGTGCAAATGCCGACGAATGGAGATCACCTCGGCTGACAGGCCTGCTGCCATTTCGCGGATATCGTTTAATAAGCCCTGCATTTAGTGTATTAAATAAGGCTGTTTTCGTGAGTAACCCGCTGTTGCGGAAGCCGCTTCAATAGAATCTACTTTCGACTGGTTAAAATAAAAGCGGGCGTCCTGTCCTTCATAACGATCGCGCTGTGGAGTTGGCCCTCCGCCCAGATTGCCAACAGCCAAAATGCGGCTCAGGTTCTCGAGCAACTTACTATAAATATCTTTTAATTTTTTAGGGTGCCTTGAATACCACTCGATCGTTGTATCGAATTGCTGCCGGCTGATTCCACGATCCTTGAACGGATTGAATAGGTACGCAGAATCAAAACGGGATCCAGTAGCATTTTTCACATTGATGCCCGCTGCTCCTTCTCCGAGGTAACAATCGGTAAGCATATTCAAAAACACTTCCTCCGACAGCACATAACCGGGTACTGTTTCATTTTCGTCATCGCGTGGCGCACAGGAAATGCACAAACCCAGGCATACACAGATAATAAATCCTTTGACCGACATTGCGTTACAAAGGTATGAAACTACAGCAAATTTTTAAACTGTTGGTGAGACTCGAACAAAATAACATTTTTTGGGAGGGCGATTTCATCGGGGCTTTCAAAAAACACGCGCCCTGACACGAGGATACGCGATTGGCTGAATACCGACGCCAGTTCAGCAATGTAAACTTCGAGCGAAACATCTTCCATCGGCGTGGTAAAAATGGTAACGAGCGCTTCCGGAACTTCGCTTTCCGCGAGTTGCCGAAGATCGCAAAGAGGTACGGATGGACCAAGGTAAAGGCATTTGTGTCCACGGGCACGAATCAGGTACCTGCAATATAAAAGGCTCATATCGTGCAGTTCTTTATTAGGCAGGTACAAGAGGTAACTTTTGCCATCTGCTGACTTTTCTTTTGGAAGCTGATCGGTAGCTACAATGATCTTTTGCTTGATGAGCTGAGCCATGAAATGTTCCTGAGCACAATTAACGATACCTAGCTGCCACATGCTGCCCACATGGCGGATAAAAGGGAAAACAATGTTTTCCATTGTTGCCTCGAAACCAAAATGCGTTATGCAACTGGATACTGTTTGATCGAATTTCAGTTCGTTCATCTCCATCATGCAAAGCACGAGGTTGTCGATCTGATCGGATTCTTTCGAAAACTTATTCAGGATAGCCTGCGCGTGCCTCACGAGTTCCTCATCCATAAACGTGGCAATCCTCGAGATCTTATAGCCGTTGTTATTGAGCAGTGAAATGTTGAGAATGCGTTTAAGATCGTCGGTTGTGTAACAGCGAATATTGGTACAGGACCGCTCCGGCTTCAGGATGCCGTATCTCAACTCCCACATACGCAAGGTATGGGCTTTGATTCCCGACAAGCGTTCGAGGTCTTTTATGGCATACTGGGCAGGCACGGATGTAAATTTACAAAGTAAACACCGGATTTTTAAAAATGTTTGCCGCAGCTACCCGGAGAAAAAAGCACCAGGTTTACCTCAAATGAATATCTTTGGCTAACAATGCTCTTAAAACTTCCGAAATACCTGATACCTCTGCTGGCTGTTTGCCTCGCACTCCTGTGTTCCTGCGCCTCACCCAAGCTATACCGCCGGGCGGTAGCTAACGCCCCTTACGACGCCATCATTGTGCCAGGTGTGCCTTTCAATGGCAAGAACTGGGACTTTAAAATGAAAGGCCGCGTGATATGGGCCAATTACCTCGTGCAACAAGGTATTGCGCGCCACGTGATTTTTTCGGGCGCGGCCGTGTACACGCCCTATATCGAAGCTCGTATCATGGCGAGTTATGCCAAAGCGTTGGGCATGCCCGATTCGTGTATTTATACCGAAGAAAAAGCCGAACACAGTACCGAAAACGTTTACTACGCTTACCGGGTTGCAAAGAAACTGGGATTCGGAAAAATAGCGTTGGCAACAGATCCTTACCAAAGCAACATGCTGAAGGGATTCATTCAAAAACACCACCTGCCGGTAACCCGCATCCCCTTCCGCATCAGCATCCTGATGAAAATCGACGATGTCCATCCGCTGATAGACGCTACTCCGGCTAAGGTAGAGAACTTCCGTTCGATCAAAGAAACACAAAGCCGTAAGTATCGCCGGAATGGCACGAAGGGAAAAAATATCGTTTTTGACGAGCCTTGAACGTTGTACTTTTCTTTATCTTTAAGGAGCAGTTTTGGAGCCTTAACATCACAAGAAATTACGCCACTCCTTATGGATCATCGACTTTTAAAGCATTTTCTCCACTACGGACAATTGAGCGAAGATGAGATTGCTGCCATCGATGGTACGATGGACATCCGGCATGTCACGAAAGGCACCTTATTATTGCAAGAAGGCCAATCGTCAAACGAGGTATATTTTGTATTGGAAGGTATCATTCGGCAATTTTATCTGGTTGACGGCGCGGAGAAGACAAGCGACTTTTTCACGGAGGAGCAGTGGGTATTATCCGAAAACAATTTCAGTGGGAAACAAGCATCGGGTCAATACCTCGAATGCTGCTCCGATTGTGTTCTGATGGTGGGCAATAGCACTAAAGGGGAAGACTTATATGCCTTGTACCCAAATCTGGGAACCATTTCCAGAAAACTAATGGAAGCCGTTTTTATCCAACAGCAGGCCAAACTGGAAGCATTTGTAACGGGAAATCCACAATCCAGATACCTGAATCTGCTAAAAAATAATCCCGGACTTTTCCAGCGCGTGCCACTCTACCAAATCGCGAGCTACATTGGTGTTACGCCCGAATCATTGAGTCGCATTAGAAGAAGGATTAAGCTATAGTGGCTCTTTGCCCAATTCTTTCATGTGTTTACTGAACGCCTCCTCTTTTACACCTTTGGCTAACAACCACGACACCATCATCACTTCGCCAAGCCAGGTAAATTCGCTCAAGACAACAGGCACCGAGGGTAAGAGAAAGAAAAACACAAAATCGAGTATGTAACCGATAAAAGTCAGTAATAGAAAATAACCTATAATCCTTGGTATATAGGTGGAAGTTATAACCAGATAACCCATTGGCAAAAGCCAGAGCCCAAAGAAAATACCGATGAGCTGCATGCCAAATGCATGCACAGATAGCAATACCGAAACCAATTCCTGAATTTGCGAAGGCGTAAATGCCTGACTTCCCAACGAATGCTTAAGCAGCAACAAAACACCGGCGTTAGACAGTTCGTTGATCAATGTAATTGGCAGCACTAACAGGGCAAACACATAAATAGCTTTTGCGTAGCGCGGGTTAACCGGCGCCAGTACCTTGCGGATAAAGATGGCTGTGATTACAGTGACAAACGCGCACAGGATTGCACTGAACATGCTTAACCGGAACATGAATTCATTCGACAGAATATTGTCCGAAGTCTGCTGCCAATCGCCAGGCACGATTAGCGCTTTGGGAATGTACATAATACCAAAAACACCCAAGGGTATTTGTAACAGGTAAAATAGTCCGGCAATTCGTGCAGTTTTTTTCATTGATTTCATGATGAGAATGGTTTTATATTTCTGCCACAAAACTACGCCGACACCCAGCCGCTTTTCCTTGACGTTGGGTAAGAAATGACATGACGTGGCTTTTTATGCATGCAATCACAAACACATGTATTTGCAGACCGAACGAAATTTCACGCAATAAATGCGACGCGGTACCGTTTTCAGCAAAAAACCTCAATTGGGCAAGGGCATGACTGAGATCTGCCGTAACCAGACTATAATTCTTACCTTTAACTATAAATCCATTAACCTAACCTCCATTCATCTATGAAATTCGCGTATCAATCCCTGGCCCTGGCCATGCTGTTATTTGTGGCTTGCAAAAAAAACCGTGTTTGCTCCTGCACTAAAACAAAAACAGGTACCAGTACCACTACAGCAGCCTTGAGCTATAGTGTGCCCGTTATTGGAAATGTTCCGATTGTCGATACATCTTTTTCTTCGCCAATCAATGAAGTCATGGTGTATGAGCGAACGCTGGAAGATGTAAATAAACGCACTGCCAAACAGAATTGCGTAAGCTACCATGAGCCTTACGACGAAACAATCACCAATTCTGCTCCTCCGCTGATACTTACCACCAACATGCGTGGCGATGTGAGTTACAAGTGCGAATTAAAATAAAAAGTTCGCGGCTCTGTTTTCCCAAACAGCATTATCCTGCCCAGCCTTCGCGATCGAGGCTGCGGTACTGGATTGCTTCGGAGATGTGATGGGTATTAATTGCTTCCGCGTTTTCGAGGTCAGCAATGGTTCTTGCCACCTTGAGGATGCGATCGTATGCACGTGCTGATAATCCGAGCCTTTCCATTGCGACCTTTAACAGTTCGTTACCGGTTTGATCGAGGTTACAATAGATTCTCAGGTCTTTGCTGCGCATTTGCGCATTGCAGTAAACGCCTTCCGAATGTTCGTACCGGCGGTTTTGCACGCTGCGCGCTGCCATTACCCGCTCACGGATCTGGTGACTATGTTCAGCATTCTGCATTTTACTGAGATCACTGAAAGGCACCGGCGTAACTTCCACATGCAAGTCGATGCGATCGAGCAAGGGGCCCGAAATACGGCTAAGATAGCGTTGCACAACGCCCGGAGCACACACGCAATCTTTCTCCGGATGGTTGTAGTAGCCGCAGGGACATGGATTCATACTAGCCATCAACATAAAACTTGCCGGATATTCTACGCTCTGCCGGGCGCGGGAAATGCTCACCACACGGTCCTCAAGCGGCTGCCGCATTACCTCAAGCACTGTACGTTTAAATTCAGGAAGCTCATCGAGGAACAACACACCGTTGTGCGCCAGCGAAATCTCACCGGGTTGCACATTTATTCCGCCTCCTACCAATGCCACATCAGATATCGTGTGATGTGGATTCCGAAAGGGACGGCGCGTAACCAGGCCGCGGGTTTTACCAGCCACACTGTGTATTTTGGTGGTTTCGAGCGCTTCATCCGGCGTGAGCGGCGGCAAAATAGAGGGCATGCGCTTACTTAGCATGGTTTTGCCGGCTCCTGGCGGCCCAATGAGAATAACATTGTGTCCACCGGCCGCAGCAATTTCAAGTGCGCGTTTAATATTTTCCTGGCCTTTTACATCCGAAAAATCAAATTCAACATCATCGAGACCCGATAAGAACTCATGCCCGATATCCATTTGAATGGGTTCGAGTAACAAAGAGCCATTGAAAAAATCGATGACCTGCCGGATGTTACTTACGCCATATACCTCCAAACCTTCTACCACTGAAGCCTCTTTCGCATTTTCAGCCGGCAAAATAAATCCCTTGAACCCCTCGTCCCGTGCTTTGATGGCAATAGGCAAGGTGCCTTTGACCGGACGCAACTCGCCGTCGAGCGACAATTCGCCCATGATCATGTAGCGCCCGATCTCTGTTGCGTCGATCTGCTCTGACGCCGCCAGGATACCTACCGCAATAGTTAAGTCATAGGCCGAACCCTCTTTGCGGATATCGGCCGGTGCCATGTTGATGGTAATTTGCTTCCCCGGAATTTTCAATCCATTGTTCTTCAATGCCGCGTCGATACGCTGGTGACTTTCTTTCACGGCGCTGTCGGGCAAACCTACCATATAAAAATTAATTCCCTGGCCAATATTCACCTCAACCGTTACGGTTGTGGCCGTGATGCCCTGCACGGCGCTTCCATACGTTTTTACCAACATAATTTTCTCAACTGTTTTTCAGCAACAAAGGTATAGGCAAATTCCGACGCCTCTTTGCTATATTTTGTAGCATACCCATTTTTTGCAGTACCAGCAAGGCTTTGCGAGCCTTCATCCTTTTTTAGAGATATTTTTGTAATATTGGCTTCATGTTTCGCGGCAAACTATACGCTAGCCTAAGCACCGGCGCGATGGCCCTGGCCGGATTGCTATTGCTTGTGTATGTGGCACTAAAAGCCGGCTCGACGTCTTTTACACACGACGAGAGCTTCACCTACCTGGATTACGTGCATCAGGGCTTTATGGATATCATCTCCTACAAAACGCCTTATACCAATAACCATATCCTCAACACCGTGCTGATGAAGTACGCCGAAGAACTCTGGGGCAGTTCGGAGCTGGTATTGCGCTTGCCCAACATTTTTGCCTGCGCGCTTTATCTCGCGTATGCTTACCGCCTGCTGCGTTCCTTTCCACTGGTGCTGATGCTACCTGCTTTTCTATGCGTTTTTTGCCACACCCAGTTTTGCGATTTCTTTTCGCTGGCCCGCGGCTACGGCCTCTCGTTTGCCTTTATGCTCGTGAGCTTGTACCACTTGTTGCAGTATCTCGAAAAAGCGGACAACAAACATCTCATCCTTTTCAATGCCGGCGCCTTGCTTGCGATCCTGGCCAACTTTTCTCTCATCAATTTTTACCTCTCTGCTTTGTTTGCGTACAACCTCATTTTGTACTACCGATCACGGTTACAACAGGGCACGCATTTCTTATTCTTGAGACTAAACCGCATCCACATGTGGTCGTTGCTTGTCTTCATTGCCATTTTGTATGAACCTATCCGTCGCATTTCCAAACAAGGCATGCTCAATTTTGGTGGCAAAGAAGGCTTTTTCGAAAACACGTTCGGTTCGCTGGTGGGTGGTGCATTTTACGAAACACCTTTATCCCGTTGGGGATTCATCCTTATCGTTTGTGTGATGACGGCCGTTTTGATAGCCACTGGCGTTCTTATCGGGTGGCACTTGCTCAAAAAAAACCACCACTTTTTCAATGAAAACCAAGGTTTATGCCTTACCTGGCTTATTTTGATGAGCCTTGCCGCCTTGTCGTATCTCCAGCACTGGCTCATACACAACGACTTTTATGCGGGGAGATTCGGCTTATTTGTCTATCCCTTGTTTATATTACATGTATGCTACCTGCTACGGTTGCTTTACCAGGCCGGCGGTGTTCCTTATGCTGCAATACTTACTTATGGCCTTGGTGTGGCATTGGCGGTTCTGTTTTTCATGAATGTCAACTTACGTTACTATAAAGACTGGCGGTATGATGCCGGCACGCGGCAAGCCATGCTCAGCCTGGTAAAAGATCAGGCACCGCAGACCCCGGACCGGAGCGTAGAGCTCGGCATCAATTGGCTGTTTGAGCCAACCACCAATTTTTACCGTTATACCTGGAACCTCCATTGGCTCAAAAAAACACATCGCCGCGGTGCCGGTAGCCATAGCCAATACTATTACTTGTTACGAACAGACACCAACGCCTGGCTGGGGAACGGAAAACCGCTACTGTTTTCATCAGACGATGCTCAGTCGTTTCTGGTAAGGAACCACGCAGAATGATATTAACAAAACTCAATTTTTTTTTGCAGGACTTCAACTTTATGAGATAAATTGTATATTTATCACTCTATAAAAAAACAAGACGGTTATGATCAAAAAATTACTTGTTATTCTTTCCATCATCTTTTCTGCCTGCGCTATACAGGCTCAAACCTCCACTTCTACCGACGACCTCAACTGCTACAATAAATGGTCGGTAAAATTTGATTCGCGCGGGGCGGATGAAGTAAGCGATGGTGTTTATACCGATGTAATTATAACCTCACGGGTAGGTGGAAAAGCCAATTGCTGGAGTGGGAAAGCCGAAGTATTGCACAAGAAGCTCCTACGCTGCTATATTACCCTCGAAGATGGCACATACGAAGAAGTTAAACGTACCTGGAAAAACAACTCCAATAAAGAAGTAGCCATCGTAAATGGTATCAGTACCTCTATGGTAACCGTGCATAATGAGTTGATCAATGTATTATGGCCCAATAAGATTAAACCGAAGAAGCCTGCAGCTAAAAAAGCACCGGAACCTACCGACGATTGATCATTTAAGTTAAATACCTGGTTTCCAGGACAAAATTGCCAGCGTTTTGCCGTTTTTCTCCGGTAAAACGCTTTTTTTTGCAGAAAAAAAGGCGCTAAATTTTTGGTTTCCAATAAAAAGCCTATATTTGCAGCCCGATTTTTAATTTTAAATCGCTGATTCTAAATATTTTGTAAATGACAAAAGCAGATATAGTAAACGAAATTTCAGAGAAGACCGGCATCGAAAAAATCGTTGTTCAAACAACGGTAGAAGCCTTTATGAAATCGATCCGCACTTCGATGACCGAAGGCAAAAACGTGTATTTACGTGGCTTTGGAACATTCGTTGTAAAAAAACGTGCCGAAAAAGTAGGACGTAATATTTCTAAAAATACAACCGTCATCATCCCGGCACACTTCATTCCTGCATTTAAGCCGGCCAAAACGTTTTCGGAAAGAGTTAAGAAAAACGTTAAGGTGGCTGAGCCGCTAGATAACAAACAAGTAGAATAATGACTGCTACCCGTAAAACACAGATTGGTATCCTGCTAACAGCTGTTGTTTTATTCGTTCTTTTATTTATTGCCCCTAAAAAGCACCTGGCTAAAGCCCAGGCTTTGCCGGCCGATGAGCATGCCGGCCATGCCCACGAAACGGAAGCTACTATTGAAAGCTACCTTACCAATGCTTCCAAATCGCTCGGCCTGAAAGAGAAAACAACACTCGACGACTTGGTGGCAGCAGCCAACACATCTACTGTAGATACAGCCTACGCTCCGGTAATTTTATTTTGGGATCGCCTTCGACGACCGGATTTTGCGTCGTACTATGCCGAGAAAATGGCCGATCGTAACCAACGTGCAGAGGCTTATTTAAAAGCCGGCGATCGCTATTTTTATTCGGTTCGTTTTGTGAAAGACGCCTCTGAAGTTCCGGCCTTGTACCAAAGCGCCATGCGCTGTTACCAGAAAGCACTCGCCAAAGAGCCGTCGAATACCGACGCTAAAATTCAGCTCGCTGCCTGCTATGTAGAAGGAAGCAGTGATCCGATGAAAGGAATTGCCCTGCTGCGCGAGGTAGAAAAAGTGGATAGCAACAACGTAAAACTGCAACTCAGCTTCGCTTTCTTCTCAGTAAAGTCAGGACAATGGGATCGCGCCATTAAGCGTTTCGAAAAAGTATTGGAGATTGATCCACTATACATCGAAGCCTATTTGCACCTGGCCGACGCTTATGAACAACAGGGGAAAAACGCCAAAACCATTGAAATGCTCCAAAAATATGCGGAGCTTACAACCGATGCCACGGCAAAACAGGAAGTATTGAAGTACATTGAACAACTCAGGCAGAAAATGTCCTGATAAACGATAAAAACAAATAACAATTAATATAAATTTTTAAAACCTAGCATTATGCCAAGCGGAAAAAAAAGAAAAAGACATAAAATGGCTACCCACAAACGTAAAAAACGTTTAAGGAAGAACCGTCATAAGAAAAAATAACCGGTTTTTAACTGGTTATTTATTCCCAAGTACCAGCCAAAGAGGGATAAGAATGCGTTCTTATCCCCTTGTGCTGTTCCATATACCTCACCACAAAACACGGTGAGCATTTAGTGATATTATACTAACAAGGATGTTTTGAAATACCTAGACCGATAGCGGCCTAGGATGCGCATGGCGTAACGTTTCAAACATCCATAAACATATTAACAGTGAATGTAGAACTAGTAATAAATTCTACACCTGGCGAAGTTGTAATAGGCCTGTTGAACGACAAACGTTTGATAGAGCTTCATAAAGAAAAAAGCAACATACAATTTTCGGTAGGTGACATTTACCTGGGTAAAGTGAAAAAGGTCATGACCGGCCTCAACGCTGCCTTTGTAGATGTAGGATATGAGAAAGATGCATTTTTGCATTACCTGGACTTAGGTCCGCAAGCCAATTCGCTGATGAAGTACGTAGAACAGGTGCGTTCGGGCAAGCAGAACGTGAGCAACCTGATGTATTTCAAGAACGAGCCCGATATTAAAAAAGACGGCAAAATTAACGATGCCGTCAAACCCGGTCAGCACATCCTGGTGCAGGTAGCCAAAGAACCAATTTCATCCAAAGGTCCTCGCATTACCACCGAAGTCTCTATTGCGGGGCGCTATATGGTACTCATCCCTTTTTCCGATAAAGTTTCTGTTTCCTCAAAAATCAGAAGCAGCGAAGAAAAAACGCGGTTGAAACAGCTGGTACAAAGTATCAAACCAAAAAATTTCGGCATTATTGTACGTACTGTAGCCGAGGGCAAGTCTGTGTCTGATATCGAAGGTGACCTGGCTGACCTGGTGAACAAGTGGGACGAGTGTTTCAAAGCCCTGAAAACAGCCCAGCCGCCACACCGCCTGCTGGGCGAGGTAGATCGTACCAATGCCATTCTCCGCGATTTCCTTAATGCTTCTTTTAACGCGATTCACGTCAACAGCGAGCGCGTGTTCGACGAGCTGAAAGGCTATATCAAAAATATTGCGCCGGATAAGGTCGATATCCTAAAACATTATACCGGAAAAGCGCCTATTTTCGACCACTTTGGGGTCGATCGCCAGATCAAAGCTCTGTTTGGCAAAACCGTGTTCATGAAAAGCGGCGCCTACCTCGTGGTAGAACACACCGAAGCGTTGCACGTATTCGACGTTAACAGCGGCAACCGCGCCAAGAGCGATAAAACTCAGGAAGAGAATGCCCTTGAAGTGAACCTGGAAGCAGCAACAGAAGTTGCCAGGCAGCTCCGTTTACGCGACATGGGCGGTATCATCGTGATCGACTTTATCGACCTCCACAACCCGGAAAACCGTAAGCTGCTTTACGACAAGCTCAAAGAGGAAATGAAATCCGACAGGGCACGTCACAATATTTTGCCTCCGAGTAAATTTGGGCTTATTCAGATAACGCGCCAGCGCTTGCGTCCGGAAGTAAATGTAGAAGTTCTGGAAACCTGTCCAAGCTGTGGCGGAACAGGTAAGGTACAGCCAAGCATTTTGTTTATCGAGCAAATCGAAAACGCCATGCGCTTCATCATCAAAGAGCAGGCTGCAAAAGATATTACCCTTTCCGTGCATCCATACATCAAAGGTTACCTGAAAGAAAAAGGGTTCCTGCGCAGCAAACAATGGCAATGGTATTTTGAATACAAGCAATGGATCAAGATCACCAGTTCCGACAGCTACTCATTCATGGAATACCATTTCCTGAATAAAGACCTCGACGAAATTGTCATTTAAAAGAAAATAATTGGCGAAGACAAAAATAACAAAGGAGAGCTGTTGCTCTCCTTTTGTATTTAATCCTTTGAATCACCTTTTCTACAATGATGTCGCAACCCAAACAATAATCCACTGCATCGTAAGCGAGTTGTACGTTCGGCTTGTCAACAATAAGCACTTGCTGTGTTTATCTCGGCCGGCCACCGCCTGAATGATGTCCGCTACCACCACCAACCTGCCGGTGTCCGGCACCGCCGCCAGACGAACGCATTTGCTGCCTTGGAACAGATTGCTGCTGTCTGGGCTGAACTTGTTGCCTTGGCGCATCTTGTCGTGGCTGCACCTGCTGCCGTGGCACGTCTTGCCTTGGCTGAACCGTTTGCCGCGATGGTTGCTGCTTCACCGGTTCTGTTTGGCGAATTTGACCATTGCCCGGATTTTGTTGGTGCCGCACCGGCTGACTGTTCTGCATTTTCGTTGGATTGGCTTCTTGCCGGTGTCCACCATTGATGTGTTCTGATCCCGACCGCTGCGGCTGCCTGTATTGGCTCTGACCATTCTGCCTCTGGTATGCCGGACGGTTATTATAACGTTGACTCCGTGGTGTGTTATTTTTATACATCATCTGCCGCTGTCCATAAAAACCCGACTCCCGGTGGCTTCTCACCATCTGCGAACTGGTTCGGCGGCCATAGTACCAGTCATGCGTCCGTGGCGAACGGTAATAACTTACACGATGGTAATACGGATGGTGATAGCGCCAGGCTCTGCGGTAATGGTAGCGCCAGTAAACAGGTGCCCATGGATCCCACCATACCGGGTAAGTTCTCCAGTACCATGGCGACACCCAAACTGCATAACTAGGCCCGTAAATATACCTTACAGACGGCCATGCCCACACATTAACTACTACCGGCGGGTTTGGATTTGGGCTGCTGTTATAATAATTATTGGTTGTATTGTTATTGGTAACATTAGCTGGCTGACGATTACTATCGTCGCTGCCAGCATACACGTCGTCGTTACTGCCTCCACTTCCCTGACTGCCGGCCGCCTTACGGGCGTTGGCATTCTGATCGGCAGATTCGTTTTGAGGCTCGATGATGTAATCTTTTCCATACAGATCTTCATCACCAACGATCTGCACATGTGCATCTTCTTTACCCGTTTTTTCGACTTCGATAACGGCTACATCCTGCTTTTCAGATTCTGAAACATCCACCTGCAACACCAACGTATGAGCATCACCATTTTGCTTATCGATCACTTTTACATAATCAACTTTGCCATCACCATCAAGATCGAGGTTATTTACCTCGTTAGTATTAGAGTTAATGGCTTTTTCGAATGCTTCAGGTGTTTCGGCTTTTTTGAATAACTCGAGGGCACCATAAAGGTCGAAGTTATCTCCCGGCAATCCGAGAGAATCGGGTTTTGTCTGCGACCAGGCATTGGATCCCAGCATAAGGCAGACAAGGGCGGAGGTTATTTTTAACGTTTTCATGACGCTGATTTGACTATGGATAAAATAGCAAGTTTAGTACCATAAGCTCCCCAAATGCCTTGATAGTGCTAAGATATGTTAAAGGAAGGCTTTGCTGCAATTTGTCACATCAGGCTAAAGCGTTTGCATGGGCACCGGGCGGGCCTGCGCCGGGCTACGCTTCGCTACGGTTCTTCACCTCAAAACAAAATGCGGTAAAGGAACCAGGCCCTTTGCGTCCCTGGTGCATAAGCCGCCATCAACTAGCTTCTATTTCCAGAAATCGTAATAGTTGAACCACTGATGCGGATACAGCCTCACTACACGCTCCAGCTCAGCAACGTATTGTTGCAACAGGTCGTTGCACACGGCGTCCAGCTCCGCATCGCCACGCACCCGCTTTACCGGAATGGGCTTGAGGGTCGAGAACTCGTAGGCAAATTTTCCGGTTTTCACAGCAAACACGATACACAGGGGCACACCGAAGCGTGCAGCTAAAATAAAAGGGCCAGCAGGAAACTTTGCAGGTTTGCCAAAAAAAGGTGCGGTAAGTGTTTTTGCTCCTTCACGGTAGCGATCGCCATGCATCACCACGAGTTCGTTGTTGCTAAAGGCTTTGTGCAATTCGATGATGTGGCTTTTACTCTCTTCGTCGATGGAAATGATGTTGATCTTTTTCCGGGTCATCACCCCGTCCATGTATTGTTTTACTTCCGCTTTCTCATTGGTGTACATCAGGATATTGAATGCCGTGCTGAGGCGATTGAGACCCTGACCGGCCACTTCCCAGTTACCTACATGTGCGCTGACCAGGATGCCACCTTTACCAATGGCTGCCAACTCGTCGAGGTAATGCCCGTTTAAGCTCCGGGTTTGGATCCTGTTTTTGATGCCGGCCATTACCGTCACTTTATCAATGATGGTTTGGCCTAGCAGAAAATTATTTTTGTAAACCGCTAACCTTGCTCTGAGAGGCGAATAGTGGTGGGCACGAACAAAATAGTCGCGGATGTAACGGTTTGGTTTCGAAAAAAGAAAATAGTAGAAAGCAACAAAGCGCAGGATAAAATATGCCGGACGCAAGCCAAATGTATTAAGGATAAATCCGAAGATCTTAAAACCCCACACCTTTCCTTTGGATTGGCCATCCCAGGCCTGCGTGTCTGCCATAAGCTATAATAAAAAAACAAAACACAGGCGTGTTTTGTTTTATGAGATCTGTGTTTAACTCCTTTTTTAAGCGACTTCTTTTTCCTGTACTTTTTTGTAACAGTAGTCGTAAAAATTCTGGAATGTATGAATGGTTGTAAAATCTTCGCCTTTCACTTTAAATCCGAAATTACTTTCGATAACCACCACTAAATCGACATAGTCAAGGCTGTCGAGTTCCAAAGTCTCTCTCAAATTGGCATCGGGGGTGATTTTAGCTTCATCTACCTCAAACTCCTCTACCAGAAAGTTGTTTACCGTTTTTATAATCTCTGCTTCTGTCATAATCAATTTTGTAAAACGTCTGATAAAATTACTTATACAAAATTAGCTAAATTTTTTAATAATCAAAGTGGAATTTGTACCTCCAAAGCCGAAAGAATTCGATAGAACCGTTCCCAGAGAGGCTTCGCGGGTTTCGGCCACGATGTTAAGCCTGGCCGAATCTTCGTCGGGATTTTCGAAATTAATGTTCGGGGCAATGAAGTTATTTTGCATCATGAGCGTGGAATAAACGATCTCGCTGGCACCTGCCATCCAGCACTCGTGTCCGGTCATGGATTTAGTGGAACTCACTGGCGTATTGTGCGCTCCGAAAAGGTTATAAATAGCTTGCGCTTCTACTTTATCGCCACCGGGTGTAGAGGTTGCGTGTGCATTGATGTAATCCACCTCTTTGGCATCGATGCCTGCCTCTTTAAGCGCCATAGCCAGGGAGCGTGTTTGGCCACCCACGCTCGAATTGCTGATGTGCTCGCCATTGCTTGAAAACCCGTAGCCAATAACCTCGGCCAATATGGTTGCGCCGCGTTTTTGAGCCGACTCGAGGCTTTCCAGAATTACTGTGGCTGCGCCTCCGCTGGGAATGAGGCCATCGCGGTCGCGGTCGAACGGGCGTGATGCTTTGGTTGGATCATTTTCGCGAATAGAAAATGCGCTCAAGCCGTCGAAAGCACCAAATGTGTAATTATTAACTTCCTGGGTTCCGCCACAAACTACTTGCTGCTGCAAGCCCCATTTGATCATCAGGTAACCCATACCGATAGAGTGAGAGCCACTGGCACAAGCAGCACCTAACGTGTAATTGATGCCCTTTAGCCTGAAAATGGTACTCAGGTTCATGGTAGCAGTACACGTCATGGTTTGAAAAATAGCGCCTGAGCCGAGCAGGGTCGTATCTTTTTTGGCACGCACAATATCGTTAGCTTCAATGGTGGCACCTGCTACGCTATCGTTCCCATAAATAATACCTACTTCGTTAGCATCGATAAAATCCTGATCCATACCCGCCACTTTAAAGGCTTCGAGCGTAGCCATGTATGCATATTCGGCAGGCTCGGCCATACCTACACGCTGCCGGCGGTCAAGTAACCCTTTAAGTTGAGGGCGCTCCACAAAACCGGTGAGCCCGCTGCGGTAACCCATTTCTTTGCGCGACTGGTCGAGTACAATACCCGACTTGCCCGCGAACAACGAATTTTTAATTTCATCGAGGGACTTTCCCAAACAACTCCAGGCTCCAATACCTGTAATTACTACTCTGTTCATAATTCAATATTTTTTGCGGAGCGGAGATTCAGACCCCGACCGCTGAATTCTTTCGCTTATTAGCTATACAAGCCGCCGTTTACCGAAATTACCTGGCCGGTAACATAAGACGAGTCTTTTCCTGCCAGGAAAGCGACAACGCCTGCCACCTCTTCCGGCTCTCCAAAACGGTTCATTGGCACCATCGCTTTGTAATCTGCCTCGTTAATATCCTGCGTCATATCGGTTTTGATAAAGCCAGGCGCCACGGCATTTACGGTAATTCCACGCTTACCTACTTCCTGCGCCAATGCTTTGGTAGCCGCAATCACGGCCCCTTTGGAGGCTGAGTAATTCGTTTGCCCCGGCATACCTTTGAGACCCGACAAGGAAACAATGTTAATAATACGGCCTTTGCGCTTGCCTAACATGTGTTTCACCACGTGGCGGGTAACGTTGTAAAAGCCGTCAACCGTAATATCCATTACCCGGTGCCAATCGTCGGGATTAATAAAAACCATCAGGTTATCCCGTCGAATACCAGCATTATTTACCAGCACGGCTATGGTTTTGTCCTTGTTCTCGTCTATCCACCGTTCCAGGTGAGCATCCGCATCGGCAGTGACGCTCACGTCGAATTTCATCAGGACAGCGTCAACACCTTTGGCTTTTACCAGCTCTTGTGTTTTTTTTGCTTCGTCGTCGTTGGAAGTATAGTTGATGATGATATTGTAGCCCATATCGGCCAGACGCAGGCAAATTGCTTTTCCTATACCACGGCTGGCGCCTGTTACGAGTGCATATTCCATAATAGTGTGTTTCGGGCAGTCGGGTTAAATAACAACTGCTGCCCCACCGACTCCACCTGGGGCAACAGCCTGTGTATTTACTTAAAGTACATCGATATGGTGATAAAAAATAAAGTCACGTACCGCTTTCACTTCTTTATAGCGGATGTTATCTTCCACAAAACATGGAAATACCTGTCTGAGTTTATCGTAGGCATCTTTAGCTTTCGACGACAATTTGTCGTTCATTTTCAGGTAATCTACCGCCTGCAGGATCGTCATCCACTCAATGGCTAACACTTCATAGCTATTCAGGATCACTTTTTTGCAGATCAGCGCGGCATTGCTTCCCATGCTCACCACATCCTGATTATCGTTATTGCTCGGAATGCTATGTACATACATCGGGTTCGACAGCATCTGGTTTTCTGCCGTGGTGGATGTAGCCGTAAACTGCACGCCCTGCATACCCAGGTTTAAGCCCAGGACACCGTGGTTGACAAATGGCGGCAAAATATTGTTGAGCTTGTTATTGAGTAGAAAGTTCAGTTGCCGCTCGGCCAGCATCGACAATTTGGTGATGGCGATCTTGAGTTTATCCATTTCGAGCGACACGTAATCGCCATGAAAATTGCCTCCGTGGTACACATTTTTCCGCTCCCAATCCACAATGGGATTGTCGTTGGCTGAATTGATCTCGTTGATGAGTACTTCGCGCGCGTAGTTGACAGTATCCACAATTGGGCCTGCAATTTGCGGCACGCAGCGGATGGAATAGTATTCCTGCATTTTTTCCACCAGCACATCTACTTCCACCTTCTGGTTGTAGTGGTGTTCTTCACGGCTTTTTACGAGTTTGCTGTCTTTGAGGGTTTCCTGGAGCGCGCTGGCCACTGCATTCTGGCCGTGATGGTGTTTTACCTCGTTGAGTGGTGTAGAATAGTGATCGTCGAAGCTCTGAACCAATTCCATGATCGTGGCCGAGGCAAGAATGCTCCAATTGATCAGGTTTTCGGCATAGATCACGTTGAGCATGCCAATGCCACTCATCGCCGATGTTCCGTTCATGAGAGCCAGGCCCTCGCGGATGTGGATTTCCATCGGCTTGATGTTTTCTTTTTCAAACACCTCTGCCGTGCTGGCAATGGTTCCGTTGTAGTACACTTCGCCTTCGCCAATGAGGGTGAGCGCCAGGTGAGCAAGCTGAACCAGGTCGCCACTGGCACCGAGGCCACCATGCTCGTATATAACCGGCGAAATATTTTTGTTGATGAGGTCTTTGATAAGGATCAGCGTATCCGGGTGAATACCTGCATAGCCTTGCATGAGCGTGTTGAGCCTGGCCAGCATAACAGCCTTACAGTCGATTTCCGGAATGGGATTACCTGCTCCGGAGCAGTGGCTGCGAATGAGGTTGTATTGCAACTTCATCTGGTCGTCGTGATTAATGCGGTATTGGGCCATCGGGCCAAAACCGGTATTGATACCATAAATCAGTTTTTCGCGTGTGAATTCCTTTAAAAAATAATGGCTGCGGTACACTTTGCGCAAAGCCTCTTCATCCAACTCGAGATGTAAATTATTTATTAAAACTTTGTAGAAATCATCTGCCGAGATTTTCTTGTCTCCTATCTTTACCATAATTAATTTGCGCAATTTACAAAAATACAATATTTCCCTTATCCGCGCTGATGGGTATTTTCATTTTTAAATAAACGTTAAAAAAAAGAGGATTTTATCCGTTTTTCATTCAAATCTTTGCTACTTTGGAGGCTTTAATTACAGCGATAGCTTACAGAATGAATTTTTTTACGAAAGACAACAAAACGGCTTTTGAAGCCATTTCAGCAGCTCAGTTTATAGCTTTTGCACCTATTTTGTTTCAGGCCTCAAAAGCCCTGCGCGATTTTGGTATTCTGGAATTGGTAGGTAAAAGCGGCGAAGAAGGGCTTACCTTGCAGGAAATTTATCCCAAAGCAGGCTTATCTGAATACGGCGCACGCGTCTTGCTGGAAGCCGGACTGGGTATAGGGCTGCTTTTGCGCAATGACGATAAATACACCATCACCAAAACCGGGCATTTTGTTCAAAACGACCGCATGACGCGGGTAAACATGGATTTTTCGAACGATGTCTGTTACGAAGGCATGTTCTCGCTTGCCGATAGCATCAAACAAGGAAAACCCACTGGCCTGGCCAAACTGGGCGACTGGCCTACCATTTATGAAGGGTTATCGATATTGCCTCAACCTGCCAAAGACAGCTGGTTTCATTTCGACCACTATTACTCCGACGGCTCTTTCGATCTGGCGCTGAAACATGTGTTCAAATATCAACCTAAACATGTGCTCGATATTGGTGCTAACACCGGAAAATTTACGCTGAAAAGCATGGCAAAAGACCCGGAGGTGCGCGTGACACTGCTCGACCTGCCAATTCAGCTCAATGTAGCCAGGCAAAACATCGAACAAGCCGGCTACAGCAGCCGTGTCAACTATCATCCCATCGATATTTTGGTGGAATCGAACCGGTTCCCGAAAGGTGCCGATGCCATCTGGATGAGCCAATTCCTCGACTGTTTCAGCGAAAACGAAATTGTAAGCATCCTGGAACGTTGCGCGGAAGCTATTTCCGACGACGGTCACATTTTCATTATGGAAACATTCTGGGATAAGCAAAAATTCGAGGTGGGCGCTTTCAGCCTGCAAATGACTTCTTTGTATTTTACAAACCTGGCCAACGGCAACAGCCAGATGTACGACAGCACAGTATTTAACAAACTCATCGACCGGGCCGGACTCAAAGTGGTTGAACAAATCGACCAGTTGGGTGTTAGTCATACGCTGCAGGTGTGCAAGCGTAAATAAGATGCTACCCGATATCAAGAATACAGAAGATGTAACAAGCCTCGTAACGACGTTTTATCACCGGCTCCTGGAACTGGATGAGATGAAACCTGTTTTTGCCGGAATCGATCTGGATGCGCATTTGCCCCACATGATCGCTTTCTGGGAATTTGTACTGCTCGACAAGCCTGGCTACACCACTAACGTATTCGATAAACATGTGAATCTGCCGATCAGGGCCGAACACTTCAACATGTGGCTTTCTACTTTCGAAAACACGGTTCACAGCCTGTTTGCCGGCGAAAAAGCCGAAATGGCCATTCAGCGGGCGCAGAGCATTGGCTTTTCTTTTCAGCAAAAACTGAAACATCTCGGAAAACTTTAAGCTCCGGGTTGCCGGCCGGCAAGCATCTGCGCAGTTATTGGGCTGTCGCCAAACCGAACCTTTGATGTTACATCAAATTTTTGTACTTTCGCTACCCTTAATTTATTAAGCAACAATCTTTTGCGCTTTTCGTTAAAAAACGGGGCGCTTTCGCGGTTAAATCGCATCATTTATGAAACAGTATCCTACATACAACCAACTGAACTTATCACAAATAAGCAAAGACATTCTGAAATATTGGACCGAGCGCGACACGTTTGCCAAATCGGTTTCTACACGCGAGGGTAAAACACCTTGGGTATTTTACGAAGGCCCGCCAAGTGCCAATGGCATGCCGGGCATTCACCACGTGATGGCACGTACCATTAAAGATATTTTTTGCCGTTACAAAACCTTACAAGGCTTTCAGGTAAAACGTAAAGCCGGCTGGGACACGCACGGTCTGCCGATTGAACTGGGTGTGGAAAAAACATTGGGTATTACGAAAGAAGACATCGGTAACGTGAACAGCCCAAAATACATTTCGGTGGAAGACTATAACAAGGCTTGCCGCAAGGAGGTGATGAAATATACCGACAAATGGGAGGATGTTACTGCCAGAATGGGCTATTGGGTTGACCTGAGCGATCCTTATATCACCTACGACAACAAGTACATCGAAAGTGTGTGGTGGCTGTTGCAAAACCTTGCCAAAAAAGACCTGCTCTACAAAGGCTTCACCATCCAACCCTACTCGCCTGCCGCTGGAACAGGCTTATCATCGGCCGAGCTTAACCAACCAGGCTGTTACCGCGATGTGAAAGACCGCACGGCCACGGTTCAATTCAAAGTATCAGGCGGACAAAAAACGGTTGCTGATCTCCATCTACACAACACCGGGGAAGAATTATATTTTCTCGCCTGGACGACAACACCATGGACTTTGCCATCGAATACAGCACTGGCAGTGGGCAAAGACATAGACTATGTAATGGTTGAGAGCTTTAACCCATTTACAGGGAAGCAACAAACCGTTATTCTGGCAAAAGACCTTGTTGGCAAGTATTTTTCGGAAAAACATACCGATCTGAAGTTTGAAGACTATAAACCCGGCGACAAAAACATTCCATTTAAAATCGTTGGACATGCGAAAGGCTCTCAGCTGGAGGGCATCCGCTACGAACAGCTGCTGCCTTTTGTGAAACCTCAGGGCGACGCCTTCCGCGTGATTACAGGCGATTTTGTGACCACTACCGACGGCACAGGCATTGTACACATTGCACCGAGTTTCGGCGCCGACGATTTCAGGGTAGCTAAACAACATGGCATTGATGCGCTGACGCTGGTGGACAAACGCGGACGGTTTACGCCGGAGGTTCAGGACGGCACCTTTCTTTACGGCGAAGAATACGTTAAAGAGGCTTACCACACGGATGCGGAAAAACAAGCGGAGTTTGAAAAGCAAAAGCAGATCCTTGAAGCTGCAGGTAAAATTAAGGAATTGAAAGCCTACCTGAGTGTTGACGAGCGCATTGTGTTAAAATTACAGGAGGAAGGCAAACTCTTTAAAAAAGAAACCTACGAACACAGCTACCCGCACTGCTGGCGTACAGACAAGCCGGTGCTGTATTACCCGATGGATAGCTGGTTTGTGAAAGTAGCCGATAACCGCCGGAAACTGGTAGAATTGAACAAACAGATCAATTGGAAGCCGGAAGCCACCGGCATGGGTCGCTTTGGCAACTGGCTGGAGAATGCGCTCGACTGGAACCTGTCGCGCTCGCGTTTCTGGGGCATCCCGATCCCGATCTGGACCAGCGAGGACCGCAGTGAGCAGACCGTTATTGGCAGCGTGGAAGAGCTAAAGAAAGAAATTGATAATGCAGTGAGTAAAGGCATGATGACGGAGAACCCACTTGGCAAATTTGTTCCTGGCGATTTCAGTAAGGAAAACTATGATACGTTTGATTTGCATAAGCCTTATGCCGACTCAATCTATCTCGAAAAGAACGGCAAGAAGCTGTTCCGTGAGCCAGACCTCATTGACGTGTGGTTTGATTCGGGCTCCATGCCATACGCGCAGCTCCACTACCCGTTTGAGAACAAGGAGCTTATCGATCAGAAAAAATATTATCCGGCCGACTTTATTGCCGAAGGCGTGGATCAAACACGCGGTTGGTTTTACACACTGCATGTGATCGGTGCATTGTGTTTCGATTCTGTGGCATACAAAAATGTCGTATCAAACGGATTGGTACTCGATAAGAACGGCAACAAGATGAGCAAGCGTCTTGGTAACGCAGTTGATCCGTTTGAAACAATAGAAACATACGGCGCCGACGCCACGCGTTGGTATATGATTGCCAATGCCGCGCCATGGGATAACCTTAAATTTGACGTTGAAGGTATATCGGAAGTACAACGCAAGCTATTTGGCACCCTGTACAATACATATAACGGGTTCTTTGCTTTGTATGCCAACGTGGATGGCTTCAGGGCAGACGCTGCCAACCTCGCTACCAGCTCGCGCACAGAACTCGACAAATGGATATTGAGTAAGCTGAACTCCCTGGTGCTGGATGTTACCGAGCAGTTCGAAAATTTCGAACCGCATAAAGCGGCGCGTTACATCGAGGAGTTTGTGGATGAACACCTGAGCAACTGGTACATCCGTTTGTCGCGCCGTCGGTTTTGGAAAGGCGACATGAGCGACGACAAGAAAGCCGCATATGAAACATTATTCCAATGCCTCGATACCTTATCGAAACTGATGAGCCCAATTGCGCCGTTTTTTGCCGATTGGCTCTACCAAAACCTTAATGGAGCCGAGGGAACTATTGATTCTGTACACTTGTCATCGTTTCCTAAAGCAGATACAGCGCTGATCGACACAGCGTTGGAACGTCGGATGGAGCTGGCACAAAAGATCTCGTCAATGATCCTTTCGGTGCGAAAAAAAGAAAAACTCAATGTGAGGCAACCTCTTCAAAAAATACGCATCCCGATCCTGGACGCCGAGTTCAGGCAGCATGTGGAAGCCGTGAAAGACGTGATACTGGCAGAGGTGAATGTGAAGGAACTGGAGTTTGTGACGGAAGAAGAGGCGCACATCGTGAAAAACCTCAAACTGAACTTTAAAACATTGGGGAAAAAATGCGGCAAACACATGAAAACGGTTCAGGCATACGCTAATGACAATGGACCTCTTATCATCGGGGAAATCGAAAAAACGGGCTTATTCCGCATGAACGTGGAGGGAGATGAAATTGTATTGGAAACTGAAGATGTTGAGATCATTCCGGTGGATATTCCGGGATGGAAAGTCGCCAACAGCGGACAGATTACCGTGGCGCTGGATATTACGATTTCCAATACACTGAAAGATGAAGGATTGGCCAGGGAACTCGTGAACCGGATCCAGAATATGCGTAAAGAAGGCGGGCTTAATGTAACAGACAAAATTTTGGTGAAAATTCAACAAAATGACGCCCTCGATACCGCCATTAAGAATAATTTGAGCTATATTTGCGCCGAAACTTTGACAGACGACCTGCAAGTGGTACAGAATTTGACATCTTCCACGGCAAGTTCGGTTGAAGTAGATGATCTTGTGTCGACGCTCATTTCGATTGAAAAGTTAAATTAAATCTATTAAGCACTATGGCAAAGAAACTTGTAAAGCCTGCAAAAAAAGCAAGCAAACCCGCACCTAAAAAAGCAGCAGCCAAGCCTGTTGCAAAAAAAGCGGCGAAACCGGCTCCGAAAAAAGCAACGAAACCTGCTGCAAAAAAGGTGACAAAGCCTGCTCCGAAACCGGCTAAAAAAACAACGAAACCTGCGCCAAAGACTGCTGCCAAAAAACCAGCAACAAAACCTGTGACCAAAAAAACTGCCAATAAGGCTGCTCCGAAAAAAGCAGCTCCAACACCTAAGAAAGTGGAAAAGAAAGTTGCCAAACCGGCGAAAGCGGTAGCAACTAAAAAAACAGAGAAAGCACCCAAAGCCGAACCAAAAAAAGCGGCGAAAGAGCTGATCAAGGATAAAAAAACCGGGAAACCGATTGATGCCATCGCCAAAAAATCGGCAACCGCTTCGAAAAAAGCCGGAAAAACGGCAAAGAAAAACAAGAACGAGGACGACGAAGAGGAAGACGAGGAGCTTGAAGAAGCAGAAGAGGAAGAAGACGACTCGGATGAAGATGTAAAAGACGATTACGAAAAACCGGAAGAGGAAGATGATTCGGTAATGGATGGCGACCTCGACGGCCCACCCGTATTGGACCTGGAAGGTGGCGGTATTCCACTCGACGACGATGACGATGATGAAATTCCTGAAAAACGCGGACGCGGACGTCGCAAGAAAAACGAAGGCCGTGTTGCTGGTTCAGAATCATACATTCGCAACAGGCCTTTGCATATTGACATTACCAAGCCACTCATCAAAAAGCCGCAGGCTGCCCAGCCAAAGCCTTTTGTGAATACAAAGGATGATCGTAGCCGCTATTCGGATAAGGAACTGCTCGAATTTAAAGAGTTGATCCTCGATAAATTGAAAGAGGCTCAGGCGGATTTCGATTTGCTGAAACAAACCCTTTCCAATGCCGATAACCACGGCACCGACGACACCTCGCCTTCTTTCAAATTACTGGAAGACGGATCGGATGTGTTATCGAAAGAAGAAACCGCACAACTGGCGATACGCCAGGAGAAATACATTGTGAACCTGAAGAATGCGCTGATGCGTATCGAAAATAAAACGTACGGCATTTGCCGCGTAACAGGTAAATTGATCCCGAAAGAGCGCCTGCGCTCAGTGCCGCATGCCACGCTGGGCATTGATGCCAAACTCAACCAGTAATTCAACCTTACTTAAAATTCAAGGCTCCCTTCCGGGAGCCTTTTTTTTGATCCACGCTATAGATGTGCTGCCTGGACAGAATAAATACCTGCAACAGTCGCTCGCTTTTCATCCGGTACTTTACAACTACTCCGCAAAACGTATTTCGGCAACAGCAGCAACCTCCCTGATAAATGACTTTTGATTACCTCATAATAAAAAACCGCATTTCATATCGATAAAAGACATCAGGAACGAAAACCGAATTTGAATATGTAAGAAGTCAAAATTTCCGTTTGTCTTCCGATGAACCCTTCTTTAGTTTTAATCAATCATTAAAACCAAATCGTTATGAAACAATCATTTCAACTCGCACTGCTAATTGCCATTGGCGGCCTGATGCTCGGATCTTGCAAAAAGAAAAACGAGACCGCACCGATAGAAGAAACTCCAGTTACTACTACCGGCGGCACAACGGGTAATAATCAAACCGGCAGTTTGCAAAGCCTGTTCAGCAACCTGAGTACGCCCATGCAAACATTCACGGTAGATGCCGCCAGCTCCCGCAACTTCACCTGCACCAATGGCACCCAAATCTATATTGCACCAAATGCTTTTGTGACCCAAGCCGGTTTGCCGGTAAGCGGCGTGGTAACAGTACAGGTAAAGGACGTTCTTTCAAAAAAACACATGGTTCTGAACAATGCTTTCCCTGTGTCGAACGGACAACTTCTTGTATCGGGCGGTGAAGTTTATTTCAACCCGACACAGGGCGGGCAACATTTGAAAATCAAACCTAATGGCTATGTGAGTTACATGGTTCCTGCAGGCAGCAGTCCATCTTACCAGATGCGGGCCTTTTATGCGCCGGCAGCTACATCGGCGAGCGTGAGCCTCAATTGGGCAGCAGTATCTTCCGTTAGCACCAGCTCAGCCCTGGCGGTGATGCAAGACACAAGCGGCACAGGCGGCGGTACATATTACTACTATCTATTCAACTCCGATTCGGTAAACTGGGCTAACTGCGATTATTTTTACAATAATCCGGGAACTAAAACCACCTGCACCGTGAACCTCAGCGGTAGCGCAAACAATTCCAACACCATGGTGTTTTTGTCGATGGACGGTGCCAATGTTATTGCCCGATTAAATTCGACCTCTTTCAATACCATCAACCAACAATTTAGTTCCTATGCCAATTCCATTCCGGTAGGTTCCGCCTATACCATTGGCGCTATTAGCTTCGACGGCACCAGCTATTACTATGTGTCGCAACAGGTGACAATGACAAACAATATGGTTATCAATCTTCCTGCATTGACGCAAACGAGCAAAGCGCAGATTGAGGCTAACCTGAGTTCGTTGCCCTAAAGCCCACCTGAAAACGATCTAAAAAGCTCCTAAAGGAGCTTTTTTTATGCCATGTTCCGTTGAGCATTGCCGATCATTACTTCATAAAAAATAAAGAAAAATTTGCGAAACCGACTAGTTGCATATATATTTGCAACCAAAAAGTTGCGCATTAAATGATCCGAAGAGACATTTTCCAGGCCATTGCAGACCCCACCCGGCGAGGTATCCTGATGCTGGTTGCGATGCAGGCTATGACTCCCAATGCCCTGGCAGAACATTTTGACATCAGCCGCCAAGCCGTATCGAAGCACCTTCGCATTCTCAGCGAGTGCGAATTGATTGCGCAAAAGCAGTACGGCCGCGAGATCCATTACTCTCTTGAGCTGCAGAAGATGATAGAAATAGACCAATGGCTTGCGCCTTTCAGGAAGATCTGGGAGAGCCGGTTCGATCAGCTAGATCAGCTATTATCAACCCTCCAACACCAAAAGACATGACCAAAACACTACTATCAGACTTTACTATCGACAGGGAATCCAACACCATTCGCATTACGCGCGAATTTGCTGCGCCGGCAACACTGGTGTGGAAAGCCTGGACAAGCGCCGAACTACTGGCGCACTGGTGGGCGCCAAAGCCTTACCACATCGAAACCAAACAACTCGACCTGAACGTGGGCGGGACCTGGCTATATGCAATGGTAAGCCCACAAGGCGAAAAAACCTGGTGCAAAGCCGACTACCAAGCCATTGAAGAATACACTGTTTTATCGTGGCTGGATGCATTCTGCGACGAGCATGGCATTGAAAATACGATCAAACCACGTTCGTTATGGACAACCCGTTTCAACGAGAACAACAACTTAACCACGGCGCACATTACACTGGTGCATGAAAGATCCGAAGACATCGACCTATTGATAAACATGGGCTTCAGGGAAGGTTTCACGATGGCGATCGGCAATCTGGACGAGTTATTAATGCAATTAAACCAACAACCCAATGAAAAAAAATAAAGTTATCTTCTGGACAGCTACGATCATCATTGCCCTGATGGAAGCGGTAATGCCGCTTACCACCTGGATACTGGCACCTGAATTCATGACCTTTGGCACTAAAGCCCTAAGCTACCCCGACTATTTTGCCTATACGCTTGTGATTGCCAAAGTTTTGGGTGTGTTGGCGATTGTGTACCCTAAAACACCGGCAAAAGTTGCGGAATGGGCTTATGCTGGCTTATCGTTTACGCTGATCTTCGCTTTTATCAGCCACGCCTGTGTGGACAGAAACATCGGCTTTATGCTGATGCCACTTGTATTCTTAGCTATCCTTTCAATTTCATACATGTATCGTCAAAAACTCAACACTCCTTCCTAAATATGGCAAAACAGATTTTCATCAACTTAGCAGTGAAAGACCTTTCGAAATCAATGGCTTTTTACACGGCGCTCGGATTTTCCAACAACCCTCAATTTTCGGACGATACCGCCAAATGCATGGTATGGAGTGACAGCATTTTTCTGATGATCATGACGCACGACAAATTTTCATCCTTTGCCACCAAACCCATTGCCGATACAAAATCGGCGCTGGCCGGGCTTTTTTCATTATCGGTAGAGAGCGTGGGCGATGTAAACCGGATGATGGAACAGGGACTGAATGCCGGCGGAAGGGAGCCTAATGAGATGCGCGACTACGGCTTTATGCAGCAGCGTACTATTGAAGATTTCGACGGGCATACCTGGGAAATTTTTTTCATGGACATGTCTAAATTTCCGCAGGCATAGACGCCCTTGGTATTTCTCATCGCAGGCAGCTCCTGCTGGAATACCATACAGATAAAAAATCCCTTAAAAGCTAAATACCCCTAAATTTTGGGGTGCCAGGCATGGCTTTCGCTGGCAAATGGTCAAAAAGATTATCTTTGCCCATACAATTGTTTGCTTTTATAAGCGCTTTATGCTTAAAACCTATAAAATTCCGCTGATCACGGTCTTTGCCGTATTGCTCATAGACCAGTGTATTAAGTTATACATCAAAGCCAACTATCCTATCGGCGAAGTTTGCCGGGTGTTTGGCGATTGGTTTCGTATCACGTTTACCGAAAATCCGGGCATGGCCTTCGGCCTGGAATTTGGGGGCAGCAATGGCAAAATGATCCTGAGTCTGTTTCGGGTGGCTGCCGTAATCGGCGGTGCATTTTATATCCGTAAGATCGTCAGGGACAAGGAACACAAGGGCTTCATCATTTGTGTATCGCTGATCCTGGCCGGTGCCCTCGGGAATATTCTCGACAGCGCATTCTATGGATTGATCTTTGACCGCGGCTCAGTACTCGATCCGAACACTGGCATGTGGGAAGGATATCCGGGAGTCGCAGAGTTTACTACGCATGGTTATACGGGCTTTTTACAGGGTCACGTGGTTGACATGTTTTATTTCCCGATCTACCAGGGTACGTTCCCGGACTGGGTGCCTATCTGGGGTGGCGAGTATTTTGAGTTCTTCAGTGCTATTTTCAACGTGGCTGACATGGCCATTTCGTTTGGTGTGGGCATCATCCTGGTATCGCAGAAACGCTTTTTCAAACATAAATCCAACGATACGCCTACAAGCACGGAAAACAATACCAATAACACTACCGATAATACGCCGGCGGTGTAGGACACTAAAATCGGCTAACCGGCGTTTATTATTGACATGAAGAACGGCTTACATATTTTGTTTCTCTGCCTGGCTTTTGCTACTGCCTTTGGCCAGCATAAGGAGGAAAGTGGTGTAAACCTACCCAAATTCTACAAAAACAAAATGCATTTTGGTTTTTCGCTGGCCTACAACAAAACCGATTTCCGCATCCATACCGTCAAAAACTCCGAATTTCCGGACACATTGATTGATGGGGTAAAATATGGCATGAAGAGCATTTACACCAAATCGGATCCGGGGTTTGCACTTGGCATTATTTCCGATTTCAGGCTGCACGATTACCTGCGGGTGCGCTTCACGCCCAACCTGAGCTTTGCATCGCGCAACCTTGATTACACCTTACAAAACGACAAACGCGACAGCACTAAGCTATTTACTAAAACGGTAGAGTCCACATTCATCATCTTCCCCATTGAGTTGAAACTGCAATCGAAGCGACTCGATAATTTCGGCGCTTATGTGATTGGCGGCGGTGGCTTTGCATTTGATCTTGTGTCGAAAAAGAAAGGCGCCAAAGTGGGCGGTACCAATCAGCTGAACGAAGCAGTACAGCTGCAACGCAACGATTACTTTTACAGCGCAGGTGCAGGCGTTGACTTTTACCTGATGTACTTTAAGCTGGGCCTGGAATTAAAGATCCTGAAGGGCACACAAAACCTGTTGAACCCGCTGAACAATATTTTCACCAAAAGCATCCAGAAAGTCAACTCGCAAATGATTATTTTTTCGGTGACGTTCGAAGGCTAGCTACCAGGGCATCAAACTCCTTTTTCCGCTCGCGTGAAAGGCTCAGGCGCCTTCCGTTGAACATCTCGATCTCCGACTCGGAGGAATGGTAAGCTTTCATGTAACTGAGGTTGACAATATGAGACCGATGCGGTCTGAAAAAATAGTCCTGGCCGACAAGCGCCTCGTATTCCTTAAGAGGCCTTGACACCACGTGCTTGTCGTTGTTCTGTAGGTAGAATTCAGTATAAACATTATCCGCTTTCAGGAACGCGATGTCGGCAGTATGGACAATGATCTTCTTTTCATTCATCGACAGGACGATACGCTCGATTTTTTCCTGGCTTCCCAGGGCCTGAAGAACGCGCAGCTGATCGGCGGACACCAGACGTTTTTTCAGCACGCGGTTGACGGCTTCTACGAGACGGTTTTCGCGAAGGGGTTTCAGCACGTAGTCGATGGCGCTAAGTGCAAATGCTTCGACTGCAAAACCTCCGTAAGCGGTTGTAAAAATGATATCGAAATCCAGCTCGTCCTTGTCCAGATAATTGGCTATATCGATGCCGAGCTCCCCATTGAGCTGCACATCCAGGAATACGAGTTCGGGTTTTGCATCGCGGATGTAGGCCGCTGCCAGGCTGATCTTGTCAAAATCGGCCAGCACCCGGATCTCGGGAAAGCGGGCGGAGAGTATATTTTTCAGTAGTATAACGGCCTGTGGCTCGTCTTCTATGATCACGCAGTTAATCATGCTGTATGAGAGGAATACTTAATTTAACCAGAGTTCCGATAGCGCAGCCAATATCATCAACCTTATCTATGATCTGCTGACTGATTTTCTCGGATTTGTTTTCATTGAGCAATTCGATCCGATTGATGTTGGCTTCCGTGCTGAACGAGGCCCCTTTTCGCTGAACCCGCTGGTTAAGTGCTTCAGCGGCATTGCGTCCGATGCCATCGTCGTCAATACGGATAAGCAGGCGTTGATCTTTCACATCAAAAGACACCTGTATATGCCCTTTCCCGGACTTATTAGCCAAGCCGTGCTTCACCGCGTTTTCCACCAGCGGCTGAAGGATCATCGACGGCAGGTAGATGTCGTGCGAGGGAAGGTCTTGCGGGCAGGTAATGGTGTAGCTGATCTTGGGAAGGCGCATGCATTCGAGCCTCAGGTAATGATCGAGAAGTTTTACCTCTTCGTAAAGACTGATCTCATTGCTCCGGCTGCTTTCCAGTACTGCCCGGCTCAGGTCGCTGAACAAGCCGATGGATTCCGCCGCCTTCTCTTTTTCGCCGGCATATACGAAGCCTTGAATGGAGTTAAGCGCATTGTAAAAGAAATGTGGATTCATCTGACTTTTGATGGCTTTGATCTCGCTTTGCGAAGCCTTGTACTCTGTTTCCCTTAGCCGCTCCGCATCGGCGAGCCTCTGTATCAAAAGCTCATGCCGCTTCTTCGTTTTAAAGCGCGCGAAAAGAAAATAAAGAACCAGCAACACCAAGCAAACGATAAAGATGATGCTGTAGATCAACATACTCTTTCTCTGGGACTGCAACTGAACGATCTGATTTTCCTGCTCGAGCTGATGGATCGAAAATTCTTTACGTTGCGTATCGTACTTTACATGGAGTTCATCGATCGACTTCTGTTTGTTTTCCCCCACGATGGAGTCATTCAATGCTGTGTACTTAAGCAGATATTGGTAGGCCTCGTCTTTTAAGTTATTCCTGAGGTAGATCGGATGGATGTTGCGGTACACATTAACCAGGGTTTGTTTGTCGTCAGACTGCACACAAAACTCTATACTCTTCTGTAGATACGTAATGCCCAACTGGTCGTTTTTCAAGCCGCAGTAAGACAACCCTTTATTCATGTATATCTGCGCCAAGAAAAAAGAGTTGCCACTTTTGAGAACGATATCTTCCGCTTTATTGAGGTAGGCGATGGCATTGGCATACTCTTTTTTGAATACATACTCGCTGGCAGTATTGCTAAGACTTAACGCCATACCGAATGCGATCTGAAGTTTATGGCATATACCGTATGCTTTCAGGTAAGCGTCGATTGCTTGATCATGGTTTCCTGCCGCAGAATAAGCCCCACCTATGTTTACCAATAAAGCCGCCCTGTTCTGAATCAAGCTATCATTCCTGCTCAGCAAGATCGAATCGCACTCCAGTAATAAGCGAATGGCTTTGGGCGTCTCACCGGTTCGTATAAATAAGCTGGCCAGGTTGCTCTTGCTGATGATGATGTTGTTTGGACTGTTCTGCTGAATGGACCGATTGAGTGCCCTGTTATAGAATTCCGCAGCCTTGTCGTAAATAGATACCTGATAATAATAGTTGCCGATATTGTTAAGCGAACGGATCTCTCCATTGGCATACTTCAGCTTTTTCGACAAATCGAGAGAGCGCTTGGCATAAGCCAGCATCTCATCGTTCACGTCAAAAGTCCGACTGACGCAATAATCTACCAGTAGCTCCACCAACACCGTATCTTGCTTGGGATAATTTGCGACGCGCCGTTTCAGCGAGTCGCTTGCGGATTGCGAATGAACTACGGCATATCCAAGAAAAAAAATGAGAGAACTAAAGAAATATTGCCTCATATGACATTAAAGATAAAGACATTTCGCAAGTTTAACCTAACAGTTCGCAAGCTTTTTGGGCTACTCTCATTTAATATGCTGCTTCGCAGGCGTGCAGAACAACAAAATAAACATCAAAACCGGATGTAGCGATGCCTTTTTTCCAAAATCACCATCAAAAAAAATTACGGTAATAGCAACCGCATCATCAAAAGCTACCTGGTCATTCCAGATATTACTCCTGAAACTTCAGTCAGCACTTCCAGCGCGAAGGACAACCGTCAGGGAGCTGAACATTGGGCTGAGCAATATGCAAAAACAAAATCCAGATCTATTACAAAAAAAGGATCCAGGGATCTGACTTATCATACGATAAACCTGGAGCTAAGCGTCACCACTTTGCAAAAGCAAGATGCAAGGCGCATCACGTTGCTAACGGGAGCAGCGAAAAGCCAAACGTCCTGCTGCATATTTCGGAAAGCAGACAGAGCAGATCGTCGCTAAGCAATCGAACTATCTTGTGTAGGCTGTGAGTATGCCCCATACTGAACGCTTGTGTAATTATACACACATCAGGCTCTATGGCGAGAGTCTTTCTGCATTTCACAAGGTCATCCATACCATTCGCAAGGTTGTTTTGCCAAAGGCGTTCAGAGGTTCTTTATTTGTCAAAAAAAAACCGATGATCGTCAAGCATCTTCAAATTATATCCCTATTAACGAACTAGGGCTAATTTATATTAATACATGAAATCAACCCCAGCCATGAATAACCGACATGTAAGCCGTCACGGCACCTCTGAGTCGATTCACCACATTCTGTAAAGCAGCTACTAACCGCATAAAACCATACCAAAAACATCTAAAACAAAACCATATGAACAAAATCAACATTCAATCTTTCGCAGTGGTAAGGTCTGTATCGAAAACAGACAAAAGCGAACATCCGGCTATTTTGCTACAAACCGAATTCATATCCAAAGTAGCAGAAGCGATACAGGGCAGTAAAAACAATCAGGATCAAATAAACCGTGTAAATGAACTTGCCAAAGAATTTGTAAAAAGCGGCCGCTTTTTAGCTGGACTCGAAGACGCTAAGCGTCTTTCTGACAAATTTGCCGGATCAGAATACGATGACACCTACAACGCCATCCTACAAGACAACATTCTAATGCGCACTATCGGTGGAACATCCGACACAACAGTTTCACTGCAGCTCATAAACGACTTAAAAAATAACTATGTAAAAAGAAAAGGGAATGAAAAACTAAATCCCGAAGACATAGACATTTTGGTTCCTGAAGGCATTTATCCTTCGCTTCCATCCGAAAAACAACCAATCGCGTCTCCTGTAAGCAATGAGGACAGTAAGAAACGAGAAGAAACACTTGCCTTTGCAAAACTACAGAAATTAGAAGAATTAAAAGAATCCATCAGCATTTTAAAAAAACAAAATGTGCGGACACTAAAACGCACCGAAAAAACCAAAGGCAATGACGCCATCGACAAAATTCTTGGATACCTGAAACAAAACGAGGAAGAACTTGCAACGGCTGAAAAAAAGATCAACGCCGATTATGCCAAACAAAACGCCGATATGCCGCGTTTTATTCCCCAGGAACGTTTAGCCAGGGTTGGCGACACGTGGATTAACAGTAACTTCATCAATAATCACCTGGCCGACAGCCCCCTCACTCCGGCTTTTCCTGACGAACCCGATTTCCCTGGCGCCAACGAAACATGCAATCTAAAAGACGGTTTAAAAATAGCCGATTTAAAAACAATTGATATTGAAACCGTAGCTTACAGGCCCAGTGAAATTGCACACATTAACAATGTGCAACCTGCCGAAAAGCAATTCAAAAAAACCAGGCGCCTAAAAAGATCAGAAACATTCGAGTCCTATTTTCAGGAAGATGAGTTTACCAAAGAAACAGACACTCAGTCCACAGAACGGTTTAGTATCGAGCGCTCGGCTCAGATGGTTGCACAGGAACAGCAGTCCTTCAACGCGAATGCAGAGGTAAGTGCATCCTATGGACTTGTCTCCGGGTCGTTAAGTACTGGTTTTGGTATGTCGCAATCGCAAACCAATAGCAACTCCACCTCACAAAATTACGCCAAAGAATTTGTACAACGGGTTATAGATCGTACCAGTCAGACTATACGAAAAGAACGCAGTTTTAAAACCGCTGAAGAGTTTGAAGAAATCGTAAAACACGAAGTGAATAATGAAGCCAGCAATGTGCCTAAATCTTACGTTTACAGGTGGCTGAACAAGCTGGTAAGAGGCACGCTAAAAAATTATGGCAAACGGCTTATGCTCGAAATTAACATCGCGCATCCCTCTCATTATTACTTATCGCGGTTAGTAAAAGACGATACCGGCAACGATATTATTGGCTTACCGGTAGATCCCCGAAAATTGGTATTCCCTTCATCTTCCTGCCGTGCGGGCGAAAAAGTACTGCCGTATTTTCTAATGGAATACAATTACATTGAAATGGCCGACACCTACAAGACCCAACTGGGCGCGCCTCCTGAAGAAATTGTGACGGTGTCTAAAAGTGAGGCCGTTTACGATGACAATGTAAAAAAGGCATTAAAATACGAAATGGAAATTCCTCCGGGATATACCGCAAAAGAATGTTCGTTTATTTTCACACAGGACCGGGTTGGGGGCACGACTCAAGAGCCCAACGATCAATACATGCGTATGTTTATTGGCACTGTATCGGTTTACGATAGAAGTCGCGTCAGCACCATTCCTTCCAATTATGCTGAATACGACAAAAACAACACAGCTCCCGGTGCCCTGGCAAGCTCCACTTCTACCATAAAAGGGACCATGACACTCGACAATCAGGAAAACAAACTTTCCATTGTCGTGACCGGAGGAACCTATCATTTTTCATACACTGTGGAAGTGAAATGCGAAAGAAAACCGGAACTCTTCAGAGAATGGCAACAAAAAAGTTACTACTCCCTGATTGAAGGTTACGATGCTTTGAAAGAAGCCGCTGAAAGCAAAAAAGCTGGCTATTCGCTTGAAAATATCGGCATGCATCCATTAAAAAAGAAAGAATTCGTGAGAACAGAACTTAAACGCGAAGCGTTACGAAAAATGCTGGACTGCAACCCACTCGGTGCAAGTTTCTTACTTAACGATGAATACAAGTTGCCAAACGAATACGAACTGAATTGCTGCCTCGATAATAGCAATGCAAAACAGGCTGCCTTTCTGGAAGAAGTATTTGACTGGAACAATATGACATTCTCATTTCGCCCATACTACTACACCAAGAAAGACTTTTGGATTGACTTACTGAAACTGGAAGACGAAGATCCTTTGTTTGAAACCTTCCTAAAGTCTTCGTATGTGACCTTACAAATTCCTGTGCACCGGGACGAAAACAAAGAAAAGGCTGCGATAAATTTCATTTACAACAACAGCATCAACAACTTAAGTACTGTTCCTAATGACGCCAGACAATTACTAAATGATTTAAGGAGCCAGCAAGCCGTATTCACCGTCGATATTAACAACCAACCCATTCCAACCCCAACCAGCAGCACGGATATTGGCTACTTCGAAGTAGCAACCGACCTGGTGATTCTGGAAAAAGGCACCGAAGACGGTGTAGAAGTAAGGCCGTACCCTGAATCGTCAACTGCCCCAACAACCAGCGTAGCCATACCTATGGTTTATTCTCCCGGCATCATTACTAACTAAAAGAAGACCAAAATGGCAAAATTAAAAATTGAAGATCTAAGCTACATCGCCATGGAAGGAGGAGGCGCCTCAGGCGTTGTGTATAATGGCGCTATTAAAGCCCTTGAAGAAAAACTGAAGGAAAAATATCCGCAAGTCCCCGGCTCGTCCGGGGCCTTGCTGGACTATTATGACGGACAGTACAGTAAAAGACTGAAAATAAAGGGAATCGCCGGGTCTTCAGCCGGTGCCATTAATGCGTTTGCCTTAGCGCTTGGTCTCAGCGCCCAACAAATAGATGAGGACATCATGCAAAAAGTGAGTTTCATCGATTTTTTGTCGGAATACGATGAAGGGTGTTACCGCATGATCGGTGCCGATGGAGAACTACTCATAGGCAGGGGACGAAAACCATTGGGAAAAACGAAAAAAGCCTTTGTCTTTGGAAAAAAAGTAAATGCGAATTTCTGGGCTGTTACGTCCCGGAATCTGTTTCTGAATCTCATCACGCGCGCGCTATTTGCAGGAGTTTCGGATACGTTGCAGGAGTTTTCAAGAATGTTTGGAAAAACACAAAACAATCCGCGCTTAAACGCTTTCCTGGATGAAACCATAGGACAAACAGGTTATGGTGAAAATACGGCATTTAGTGCCATTCAAAACGGACTAAATTTACTTATTGGCGGAGACGGCAGCGGGGTGGCGAACGACGTTACACGAAACCCGGATAACCGAAATAAGGCGCGGTTTAACCTGTTTACCAGCATGCTTTGGAACAGAGGCCTGTTATGGATACTGAGAAAAGTATTTAAAATCGATCCGAAACATACCGGTATGAAAATCAATTACCGCTCCATCGGTAATCTCATCTGGGACAGGGGCTTTTTCTCGGGGTTTATCGTCCGTGAATTCTTCATGGATCTGGCGATTCACTCAGCTCTAAACAATACCCATTTTCACCGCCAACTCACTAACCCCGATTGGAATAAAAAAGCCAATGCAACGCTTAAAAAAGACGTGTTCAAGTTTGATGCACTCAAAGAATCGCTCCTCTCTATAGGCGAAAAAACTAGGAATAAAGGCAACAAAAATGAAGAAAAAGGTTTTGAGTTTCTATACCGGAGAAACCGGAAATCTTCATTTTCCAAAAGTCTGTCTCCTGAAGAAAAGGCGACCCTGAATACTCTCGTTGACTTCATTCAGAAAATGAACTTTGCACAATTTTATGAATTAACCGGTGTTCAATTTGGTGTCTGCGTCTCCAATTTTTCAACCGATCAGCCACTCTACTTTTCGCACGAATACTCTCCTAATTTTATTGTTATCGAAGCTGTGGCCGCCTCTATGACCATCCCTCCAGCTATTAAACCGCTCTATAATGAAATGAATGTCGTTGCACAAGAAAGAAAAATTTCGTTCACGCATACAGTTAAAATTATCGAAAACAAAGAAGAAAAAAGTGTTACCACACAAAGGATCTTTTGCGACGATAGCGGAAAATTCAGTAACTCTGATTACTATGAACTGGAAATGGTTGTCAAAAAACACCTCCAAAATAAATCCGTTGAAAAAAACAATTACATTGACCTGAACAATAAGATTGGCTCTGCCAGCTATCTTCAACTACTAAGAAAAGAGGTACTACAGAATCCCAATGCTCAATCACTGAATGTCACCATTGAAAATCAGGAATATGTATTTCAAAAAAACCTTTTGATTTTCTTCTACAATGCCGCTTATAAAGGCCTATTGATTGATGGTGGATACCGGAATAATATTCCCTATAATTTTTTCAGGGAAGAAGGGTTTTATGATATATCCAAACCTTCGGGTAAAAACCCCGCGGATAACGCACTAATAAAATATTTAGCATTCAGATGGAACGAAGGATTTTATGATGCATCCGACCTTTCCGATAACAATGCAACAGCGAACGTCTTAAAAAATGTTCTGGCATTAAAATTAGACAATAGCTTTCCTCTTTCCACGCAATCGCAATTCTATAAAACCTGCGAAACCTTGCGTGCCCAGCACGGGAAGTCCATCTTTAAACGTTCCATTCTTTTCATGAAAGAATCCTTTGAAGATCAAAAATCCATAGAACGTATAATAAAAGAATTGGAAGCTACTTCAAATAGCGCACTGAATGAACTGTTCTCAAAAGATAACGCAACCATTATTAGCATAGTCAATACCCTACAGGCTACTATTAAAAAGCTGGTCCCAATAGATGGCTACGGAAATTCCAAAGACATCAACTATTGCCTGAAAAAATCGGCTGTTGCTTTACTTGATAAATACTTTGCAGAAGATGAGCATGCTCCCTGGAGCAAAAACAAAGCCATTCTCAGCACGGCCATGGAAGGCTATGAATTTGGCACCGGTGATGGACAAATCCGCTACATGTCCGACCATAATTATATCATCCCGCTTTATAATTATGGTGTTACCACTTTCGATTTCAATTTTAAGGAAAAGCTAATGCCGCTCGTGAAACTGGCAAATAAGCATTCCAAAGATGCCTTAAACGCGTATTTTTTAAGCTAAGCCGGCAGACAAACATGGGCAACCCACAACGTGACAAGCCACACCGGCTACGGCAAAAAACGTATCGGTTTGTTAAAGCCAACTGGTAAGATCAGGTATTACATTCAAAAAACGCCACAGCCAAATAGGTGCTGTGGCGTTTGAGCTTAGGCTGATTGCGCTATTTTTTCCTATTTTTGTATCCGAAGAATAGACATCTTCCCGTATGAAAACAGAATTGAATCTGGCCCTGGCGCCCCACATTGCTTATGACGAGCAACTCCTGAAAGAAGAAGTATCCCGCGAGCTTTCTTTAAAAAGCACCGATTCCCTTTTCATAAAAGTACTCCGCCGCAGCATCGATGCGCGTTCACGCAACATCAAGATCAACCTCAAGGTGTCGGTTTCCGTTAACGAGCTTCCCGAAAACCAGAAGCTGATGATGGATTACCGTGAGGTGTGGGAAGCGAAGCACAGCATCACCATCATCGGCGCCGGCCCTGCGGGGCTATATGCCGCGCTGCGCTGCCTGGAGCTGGGCATCAAGCCCATTGTGTTCGAGCGTGGTAAAGACGTACAGGCCAGGCGACGCGACCTGGCGGCCATTAACAAAGAGCACCTGGTGAACCCCGAAAGCAATTACTGCTTTGGCGAAGGTGGCGCCGGCACCTACAGCGATGGCAAGCTCTACACACGGTCGAGCAAGCGCGGCGACATCGAGCACATTCTTCAAACCTTTGTGTACCATGGTGCCGACGAGGTGATCCTCGTGGATGCACATCCGCACATCGGCACCAATAAGCTGCCGAAGATCATTGCCAACATGCGAGAAACCATCCGCGCTAAAGGTGGCGAGATCCATTTCGAATCGAAACTCACAGACATCCATCACCTGAATGGCGAGGTAAAAAGCATACAAATCACAAGGCTCGTTGATGGCACGACCGAGGAACATCGGTGCCAACACCTGATCCTGGCGACCGGGCATTCGGCCCGCGATATCTACGAGTTGCTGAACGACCGTAACATTGCGATCGAGACTAAGCCGTTTGCACTGGGCGTGCGGGTCGAGCACCCACAGGAATACATTGATTCGATACAGTACAGCTGTCGAAGTCACGAGGAAGTGGTAGAAAAACGCAGCTACCTTCCGGCAGCCTCCTATGCGCTGGTACAACAAGTGCAGGGTCGTGGCGTGTATTCATTCTGCATGTGTCCGGGCGGCATTATCGCGCCATGTGCCACCGCCCAAAATGAGGTGGTAACCAACGGCTGGAGCCCCTCCAAACGTAACAATCCCTACGCCAACAGTGGCATCGTGGTAGGGCTTGAACTCATGGATTTTGAACCTTACAAAAGATACGGCGCTCTGGCTGGCTTACAGTTACAGAAAGAAATCGAACAGCGCGCCTGGTTGATGGGCGGAAAAACGCAAACTGCACCGGCGCAGAACTTGCAGGATTTTGTGAATGGCAAGGTGAGTTCGAGGCTCATCGGATGTTCTTACGTTCCGGGCGTTACTTCCGTTCAGATGAATGACGTGCTTGGCAAATTTATCGGTACCAGGTTGCAACAAGGTTTCAGGGAATTCGGTAAAAAAATGCGTGGCTACGTAAGTAATGAAGCCATCATCGTAGGCGTGGAATCACGTACCTCAACGCCCGTGCGGATTCCGCGTGACAAGGTAACCCTGCGCCATGTACAGCTCAAAAACATGTATCCCTGTGCAGAAGGCGCCGGCTATGCCGGTGGCATTGTGAGCGCGGCGATGGATGGCGTCAATTGCGTAAACGCCATTTACAGCACATACTGAAGGCGTGCAATAGTTTATTCCTTTTTGCGCGCAAGAATGAGACGCAGCGAAGAATCGCGGGCTACATAGTTCCAGGCCCAGTTGAAAAAGATCTGCAGCTTATTGCGTACGCTCAGGATGAGCATGAGGTGCAAAAACATCCAGAAGAACCAGGCAAAGTAGCCGTGAAATTTCCAGAACGGCAGATCGACCACGGCTTTGTGTTTGCCAACGGTGGCCATCGAGCCCAGATCCTTGTATTCATACTGCTCCAACTCTTTTCCTTTTTGCAACTTCAATAAATTATGGGCCAAGGTTTTGCCCTGGTTTATTGCCACATTGGCCAACTGCGGATGTCCATTGGGGTATTTCGGCGTTTCCATATAAGCAATGTCGCCAATAGCATAAATATTGGTGGTATCGAGCACTTTATTGTACCGGTCCACTTTATAACGGTTTTTCACCATGTTTTCCGGATTGAGGCCCGGAATGACATTTCCTGTGACACCCGCAGCCCAGATGAGACTTTGCGTAGGGATGGACTCTCCATTGTTCAACCTGGCGGTCTGCCCGTCGTACTGGGTGACAATGGTTTCGGTTTTTACGATCACACCCAGTTCTTCGAGGTAACGGCGCGAAGCTACTTTCGCCTCTTCGCTCATGCTGTTGAGCGTGTGCTTGCTTCCTTCCAGCAGAAACACGTTGAGTCCCGAAAAGTCCATGTGCGGATAATCACGCGGCAGGATGTTTCGCTTCATTTCTGCAAAGGCGCCTGCCAGTTCCACGCCGGTAGGCCCCGCACCTACCAGCACAATGTTGAGCAGCGCCTGCCGCTCTTCGGGCCGGGCCGACATCAGTTTCTCGAAGTTGAGCAGGATGCGGTTGCGGATCTCGATAGATTCTTCGGTGGTTTTCATGGCCATGGCATGCTTTTCGAGCTCGGCATTGCCAAAAAAGTTTGTTTTGCAACCGGTGGCAATGATCAGGTAATCGTAAGAAAATGGGCCAATGCTGGTTTGTATGGTGTTTTGTTCGGGCATAATACCCGTCACATCTGCCAGCCGGATCTGAATGTTTCTGGATTTTTGAAAGATCTTCCGGAACGGAAAGGAAATGTTCGATGGTTCGAGACGCGCACTAGCCACCTGGTAATAGAGCGGCTGGAATTGGTGATGGTTCTGCTTATCGATCAGCAATACATCGTATGCCGTTTTGTTGAGGGCTTTGGCTACGTGCAGTCCGGCAAATCCGCCGCCTACTACAATTACTTTTTTTTGGTCGGGTTTCATAACACCATGTATATTAATCAGACAAACATGCCGATCAATCTACAGGATAATTATTGTGCGCCTGTAAATGGACCGCTTTCGTTGTCGTTTGGTTTTTGCTCTGTTGTTTTTGTCTCCTGGATGGCTTTCCGCTGTTTCTTGTAAACATACACGCCTGCCATCAACAGGCCTGCAAAACCAAAAAGGCCAAGCATTCCCCATACGAGGCCGCTCGACGATTTTACCACAACCAGGAATACAACGGCTACAAGCAAAACTGTTGCCAGTTCGTTGAACAAGCGGAGTTTAAAAGAGCCCGTTTTATAGATGCCTGCGCGTTGCTGGTTGAAAAACACATGGCATTGCAAATGATACAAAATAAGAATCGTTACGAAAATGAGTTTCAGCCACATCCAGGGCTGGTAAAAAAGCACCGGATTTTTAAGGAGCATCCATGTTCCGAAAATGACGGTTCCTACAGCAGAAGGCCAGGTGATGATAAACCACAACTTGCGTTGCATGACAAGCAGTTGTTGGGTAAGAATGCTTTTTGCGGGCTCATCTTTGCCATTGGCCTCGGCGGTGTAGATGAATAACCTGACCATGTAAAACAACCCGGCAAACCAACAAACAACGAAAATAATGTGAAGGGCTTTTATGTAGTTATACTCCAATATTATTTTATTTGCTGGGGTAAAGGTAGTATTTTTGGCGCACAAAAGTAAATTTATGACTGCTCTGAAAGCCAAACCTGCCATACGTTCCCTGACGACCAACACCGAAGTGGTGCTACCTAACGACACCAACCATATTGGCAACCTGTTTGGAGGCAAGCTGCTGCAGTGGATGGACATTACAGCAGCCATTGCTGCCGGCAGGCATTGTAACCGGGTAGTGGTTACGGCCAACATCAACCACGTGTCGTTCGACCAGCCGATCCGGCAAAACAGTGTGGTAACGCTCGAGGCAAAAGTATCAAGGGCCTTTACCAGCAGCATGGAAGTGTATATTGATGTATTTGTGGAAGACCGGATTACTGGTAACCGAACCAAATGCAACGAAGCCATCTTTACCTTTGTGGCCATCGACCAGCACGGCTCACCGCTTCCGGTACCGCCGGTGATACCGGAAACAGAGATCGAGAAAAAACGTTATGAAGGTGCACTTCGTCGCCGGCAACTGTCGTTGATCCTGGCCGGACGCATGAAGCCAGACGATGCCACGGAGCTGAAAGCCTTATTTGTAAAGGACTAAGCGGTTAGGACTTTGCGTGAGGGATCGAACGGAAATCCTTTTGCCCGGCTTCGAGAGCCTCAGCCTACGGGCAAAAGATTGAAGAGAGAACCCGGCCCGAAGGGACACGCCCAAAGCCAGCACATGAACCTAAGATAAAATTGGAAACCACAGCTGGAAAGAAGGGCTACAAATGCTCTTATATCTGGCTCACATCAATGTCGTTCATGCACTTGAAATGACCTTTCGGACATTTGTGATACCCCAATTTGGAACATGGCCTGCACGAAAGGCCTTTCACTTCAAGAATTCTGGATTGCCCGCCCGCCAGATACGGCCCCATTCCAAACTCGGGAATGGTGTTTCCCCAAAGTGATACAATATCTTTTTTATAGGCTGCTGCTATGTGCATAAGCCCCGTATCGGAGCTGATGACCCGCTGCGCCTGCCGGATAACCGACGCGGATTGATTCAGGCTGAGTGAACCACACAAGTTAACAACCTTGTCTTCGTAGGCGATGGCCACCTGGTTGGCAATTTCGGTATCTTCTTTTCCCCCAAGCAACACAAGCGGGCGCTTACTGTTTTTGGCGATCGCCAGCAGCTGATGCAGTGGGATGCGTTTGGTAAAATAAGAACCACCGGCTACCAGCACCTCATACCCGTCATGAAACTGCGGTGGTAGCACCTGCTGGACATCAACTTCCTCTGCCGGAGAGATGAAATAATCCAGGCCTTTGTGATCATTCTTTACGCCCAGCGGCGATACCGTTTCAATGTATCGATCTACAATGTGCTTGTGAGGCAAGCGGTTGATCCTGAAATAAACCATGAGGAATTTTTCCCAGTTGAGCTTGTTATAGGCCAAGGAGGGTTTTCCCAATGCGCGCTTCAGGCGCAGGGTTCGGGCATTGTGATGAAGGTCGATGATGTAGTCGTAGCTCTCCTCTTTTAGACGGGGAACCACTTCCTGCAACGCTTCATCCATCGTGTAGAGCTTATCGATGTAGGGGTTGTGGCGAACCACAGAGGCAAACTTTTCTTTGGTGAGCACATGCAATTCTACAGCATTCACCTGCTGCTTCACACAACGGATCACCGGCGTGGTAAGTACAATGTCGCCAATGGAACTGAATCTGACAATGAGAACTTTCAAGAGCGGCAGAAATTACTTCGGCGAAAAATGGTATTCTTTAGTGGTACCATTTGACTGAAAATTACGGAGCCACAATTCCTTTTCGTACAGTTTCAGGATCTGCAATACGGATGGTGAAGGCAAATTGCCAATGGAAATGGATTTTGGCGTGATGTTCAGGTCTTCCTTCCCGGAAGAAAACGACCAATCGCCGCTTTCCGTCACACCAAATCCCCAAACGTTATACGTGATGGTATAAGATCCTGATTTGGTAAGAGTTACTGTGTAGTCGTTGAGAATATTGGTATAGAAAGCGGTAGAGTCAACGCCACCACTAATGAGCTGGTCGAGTTTCCAGGTATTGGCTACCCTTTCCTTTTTGCTTCTTAAACTGATGGCAGGACCTTCCGGGTATTTTTTACATCCATCGAAAAGGATTGCACTACCGCAGAGACTTAAAATAATTATCGCTATTTTCTTCATTGTTAGTAAATTTGCCGGGAGGCCGTTTTATGTCTCAAAAATAGAAAATATTTTCATGCACCTGTGGTCGCGTCCGGTTCTTTTTCGCCTTTCACGGGAGTGTAGGGCCATGTAACCTGCCCTTACCCAATAACACGCTACTTTCAGCATACCTTATGACGTTTATTGATACACATACTCATTTATACGCCGATCAGTTCGACAATGACCGGCAGTCGATGATCGAAGCAGCCATTGCCCGCCAGGTAACACGTTTCTACCTTCCGAACATCGATCACGAAAGCATCGCCGGCATGCTGGCACTCGAAGAGCAGTTTCCGGGTCAGTGCCTGCCGATGATGGGACTTCATCCCTGCTCGGTTAATGCAAACTACGAGGAGGAGCTCGCGTTGGTGGAACAGTGGCTTGGCAAGCGCCGTTTTGCTGCCATCGGCGAGATCGGGATTGATCTGTACTGGGACAAAACCTTCATCGCCGAACAGGAAATCGCGTTTCGTCGCCAGCTCAACTGGGCTTTGGAATTTGGCTATACCGTTTCTATTCACTGCCGCAGCGCATTCGACGAGATCTATGCCATCCTGAAATCGTACCCCAAACTACCTAAATGCATTTTCCATTGCTTCAGCGGCAACACCGAGCAGGCACAGCAAATCCTGGCGCTTGGGAATTTTAAACTTGGCATCGGCGGCGTAGTCACGTTCAAAAATTCGGGACTCGACAAGGTAGTTGAAAGCATTGCCCTCGAACACCTGGTACTGGAAACCGATGCGCCTTACCTGGCACCGGCACCTCATCGCGGCAAACGCAACGAAAGTGCCTACATTCCGCTTATTGCCGAAAAGATCGCATCGATCAAAGGCATAACACTTGAAGAAGTGGCAGCCGTAACGAGCCAAAACGCGCTGGATATTTTTGAAAACTAAGGCATTCATACACTCACCTGCTCTTAAAATACTGGTCAACGCCCACGTATTCATTTCGCTGTGCGCAGCTGCCCAGGTGCTCGTAACGTATATGCTGTGCGGCATTCCGGTAAATGCCGACAACAACGCCTACATCCTGTTCGTTTTTCTTTCGACCTACCTTCAATACAATGTGCAGCGGGGTTATTTTATTCAACAGGTAAATCTTTATACCGAAAGCACCGCGTGGATCCTGCGTCACCGAAAAGTCCTTGTCATTACGGCGCTGGCAGCTGTCGTGACGCTTCTGTTCCTATGCCAGCATCTTAGCTACATATCCATCGCCATTCTTGCAGGTGCCGAGTTGGTATCTACGGCCTATTATCTGCCGCCACTGCATCTGCGACGATACGGCTACCTCAAGCCACTGGTCATTTCTTCTATTTGGATGCTTAGCTGCACCGCCGTGCCGCTAATCGAAAACCAACTCTTCAGCGGCACGGTATTGTGGCTGTGGTTGTCCCAGTTCTGCTTTTTGTCTGTGCTGAGTATATTGTTTGATGTGAAAGATACAACCGACGATTTTCTAAATGGCATTGCCACTTACTCTAATACGATTGGCATGCGCGGTACACGTGTTGTTTGCTGTGTGCTGGCACTTGGATCGCTGACTGCGTTCTGGAAATTCGGCGGCGTGGGTCGGGCTTTCTATGCACAGGCCTTGCTTACCGTTCTAGCACTTATTACCATTTTTACTACCCACGAAAAAAGACACCGCTACTATTTCTACCTGTGGGTTGATGGTCTTTTGCTGTGGCAGGCCTTGCTGCTTTACGCATTTTTATTATAGATATGTCTTGGAGACCAGGTAATTGGTCACATAGTCTTTTACGCCGTCTTCAAGGCTTGTAAAGGGCTTGGCATAACCCTGCGCAATGAGCTTGTTCATATTGGCCTCGGTGAAATACTGGTACTTATCACGAATATCCGCCGGTGTGTCTATAAAGTTAATATCAGGCGTTTTTCCAAGGGCACTGAACGTGGCTTTTGCCAGATCGAGAAAGGTGCGCGCTTTACCACTGCCGAGGTTGTAGATGCCGCTTTTCATGGAAGATTCGTGCGCAAAATAAAGCACATCCACCACATCTTTTACATACACAAAATCGCGTAGCTGACCGCCATCGCTGTATTGAGGATTATGGGAACGGAAGAGTTTAACGCTTCCTTTTTCGTTGATTTGATTAAAGGCATGAAAAATGACACTGGCCATCCGTCCTTTATGGAATTCGTTAGGACCGTAAACATTGAAGAACTTAAAACCGACCCATTTCGGAGGTGTAAGTCCCTGCGATAAGGCCCACTTATCGAAATCGTTCTTACTGTCACCATACGGATTCAGGGGCTTCAGGGAAGCAATTTTCGATTCATCGTCGTCGTAACCATGCTCGCCAAGACCATACGTTGCTGCCGACGACGCGTACACTAAGGGAATGAAATGTTCTGTGCAAATGTTCCAAATAGCTTTTGTGTAATTCACGTTAAGCTCATCGAAGATGGCGGTATTGAATTCTGTGGTGTCGGTACGGGCGCCGATATGATATACAAAATTAACCGATGCAGCGTGCTGTGCAAACCATTCGAGGAACTCACTTCGTTCCACTAGCCTCAGGTATTGTTTGCCAAGGTAGTTTGCCTGTTTCTCATCTTTCGAAAAATCATCTACCAGCACCAATTCGGTGTGGCCTTCGCCATTGAGTTTTGCCACCAGGCAACTTGCGATAAAGCCGGCGGCTCCTGTAATTACGATCATATTGCTTATTGAGTGAGAATTATTTTTTTTGTAATAACCTGGTCATTGAGCCTGAGTACCAAATGGTAAGCACCTTCTGCCAGGTGCCGGCAATCGATGGCCTGCACAACCGGTCCCGCATTCAGCATTTCCTGGCGGCTAAGCACCATAGCCCCGAAAGCATTATATACTTCCACTGTTACCATTTGGGTTGTTTGCAGAGTATAGTTCAACTGAAAACGTCCGGCTGAGGGATTTGGAAACAATGCAACATCTTGATTTCCGGCATCTGCCTGAGCGATACCTACCGGAAGTTCAGGTGCCGGTGTCAGCTTCACCTGCCAGGCATTCAGCACTGCCATGCTGGTATTTTCGGTAAGCACGCCCACCAGGTATATATTGTCGGGGTTGTAGCGGTATTGCCCGTTGAGCGCAACCGGCAGAGTGTATGTATAGCTTTTGCTATAGGTCTGTCCGGTAGTGCTTCCGTTTACAGGAATAATGCCGCCTGCCCCGCTGGCTCCATCCAGGAATTCGGTTACCACATATTGATGGCTGTATTGGTTAGGGCCCAAAATATAGGTAGTGCCTGCCAGTGGATAACCCACCTGGTAGTAAGGCGAAGCCTGTATGTTAAACAAGCTGCTGTATTGGTTCCATCCATTATCCGAAATGTCCATGATCGGCCCGTACACATTATTCTCTTTCACATACAGGTTCAAACGGTAATCGCCTTTCACATCACCAAGGAAACTCGCTGATACCGTAGCAGCGATCTGACGAGTAGTCGCATTATAGCTGACTCCATTTACACTAACCGATGCAGGTACAACCATTGTCCGGCGTTGTGCAGCCAGGCTCGCCCACTGGCTCCTGGTATTGGAAATTTTATTTGTTCCCGGGTAATAATAACGGTCGATCATGGCCGATGAGCTGGAGCCGCCGAAGTTGGTGGTAAGCGTGGTGCCGGTTGGATTGGACAAGCTATCGCCCCGGTGAATGGACGTCGCGATTACGTTAGTATCGGCCAATGAAAGATTGCGCAGGGTGATATAGCTTTCGGGGCAATCGCCGCACTTCGTATTCGTAAACTCTTCCACCAACACTTTTTTCAGTGGAAGCGCATTCGATACCGTGAGACCGGTGGCAACGGTATCGTTGGCATGTTGCTGATCGGCCTGTCCGTTAATGGCGCTCACCCATATCTTTACGGGCTGATAAGCCGCTACAGGCGAACTGTAGAGCAAGCTAAAGGTGTAAGCTGATGTTTCGAGGTAATTGAGCGGAAGCGTGAAATTTTTAGTTTCCGAAACGACCTGTCCGCTACCTACCTGGTAATTCAGCACGATGCCCGTGACAGGTGTTACACCGTCGTTGCGGAAACTGACAGTGATCGGGTGATTGGTGTTGATGGTCGTGTACTTATAAGTATCGTTGGAGAGAAGGGCCACATCATAGCTGCTTGCCACATTTTTCACAACGATGTCATCTACCCAAAGCTGGTATTTATTTGACGCATTGTGATGAAAAGCAATACGGATGCTCTGCCCGGCATAAGCAGCCAGCGAAATGCCATGGGCTGTCCAGGACCCGTTTTCTGCGCCGGTCGAGAAGATACGGTTGGCGGCTGTAAAGTCGCTGGTGGAGGGCGAACCGGATGTGTTGGTAGAAACGATCACTTCATAACCGTCGGCATTATCCAGGTCGGGTGCCATGGCCTCCCAGGTAAGCACAGACCCGGAGCCGATGTTGGCTATTGGTGGGGTTAGCAACCAGGAATCGGCTGTTCCTTGAGGATTAAGCCAGGAAGTAGATACCGCGAAGGTGTCGGCCACCGCGGGATGTTTATAAGATAGCCAAGCCTTGCTTTTCTGCCCGGCCTGCCGGAAAGGATAATTTCCGGAAGAGGTGTCGGCAACCTGGTTACCGGCATTTATCATTACCATCCCTGATGGCAGATCTTTATATAGAAAGGTTTGCACGCCGCTACCAGATGTGTAAGTAGCTGTGTTCATCGCCTGCGCGTTAAAGCGCTCGCTGTATAAAACCTGAGAGAAAGCAGAAGAGCTGAGCTGCGAAAGAACCAGCAAAGCGAAATATCGTTTGATCATGATCTACAAAAGGGTCCTTGGAAACCGCTTGCCACAAAAATAAGATTTTAAACGGAACCCTTCTGCAGCAAGGGAACAAATGCCGCCTTATTATTATGCTATTTTACGTTAAAAGCAACAAAAGAAAAGGCCGTTGCAGCATGCTGCAACGGCCTTTTCACTAAACAAACAAAAAACTATTTTACAACAGATAATTTTTTAACAACCGAACCGTTTTCTGTAGCTACTACAACATTGTAGATACCGGCAGCGTATGCTTTTGTGTCGATGTCCACTGTGTTGGAACCAGCTTGTAAGCCAGATACAGTTTGGAAGATGATTTGACCTACGTTGTTCACCACAGTTACTGTAACTTCTGACGCGTTAGCCAGGTTTACATTCACAGATGTTTGTGAAGTAGCAGGGTTAGGGAACAGTTCAACTGATTTGAAGTTTTCGTCGATGTTTTTCACACTGGTGAAACCAGCTGTAAGGTTTACCTGATCGATGTAGATGTTGTTACCGTAGCCGCTAATACCTACAAATTTCACGAGAACATTCGGTTTGTTAGCGTAGGCATTCAGGTCAACTGTCTCTGATCTCCACTGCGTTGCATTCGGGATGAAGTTAGAAGTGGTAGCAGGTGCTGTATTTAACGCAGCGCCCATTTTGTCGTAAACAGTTGTCCAGGTAGCACCACAATCGGTTGATACTTTTACTTGCAATTGATCGTCTTCAGGAGTTGAAGAGTATGGAGCAGAAGCAACGTCGAAAGTCAATTTTACAGCGCTAAAACCTGTTAAGCTGGTTGGAGGTAAAATGAAGTCATCTGCATCGCCTTCCGGAGCAGCATAAGCAGGGTATCTTGCTGATTGGGTTGTAGATTGGCTACCAGCCGATGTAACCCTTGACCATGTATTTGTGTTACCGTCAGGATTAACCACGATCCAGTTAGTTGGAGGGAACGTCGTTGTTGAGAAACTCTCAACAGTTGTGTTGGCAGTATAAGCACCGATCACAGCAAATGTCGTCGTCACAGAGTTGTTTCCAAGGTTGTAGTCAGTAGCGCCGCTTACAGAAGAAGCAATGCTTACAGAAAACGTTTTAGAACCTGCTGTCAGACCAGTGATAGGGTTCATGGTGATGGTAGTAGAAGCACCAACTGCGAGGTTACCGCTCCAGTTAACAGATGCGCCATTGGCTGTACCGTTTACGAACGGATTGATGGTCATGCTGGTAATGGCGTTAGAACCATTGTTTTTAACAGTTACCTGAGGAACCAGTGATGTAGAACAAGTGATTGATGCAAGGCTTGCGGCAGTTGCAGCGGCATCGTTAGCTAAAGGAGCAGCCGCTGCCAATACTGATTGCAATACTTTTTTGTTGGCATCGTCCTGAATGAAACCAACCATTTCTACCTGGCTTTTGTCCCAGATGTAAGAAGGCAGGTTACAAACGATAGAGAATGTCTGCGTTTGAGCAGCAGCCCAAGTGTTAGACATTGCTGTGCCGTTTGCCAAATCAGGGAACGATTTACGGGCTACGTGGTGGAACTGCGTTTCACCGTTTGATCCTGGAGGAACTGCGTAATTGATTTCTTTTTCTGCCATTACCAAACGGAACTTCAGGTTAGTACCGGTAGTGGTGTATGTACCTGTAGCGGTAATTGTTCCTGTTACCGTAATTGCATCAAACGTAGCGTTCCAGGCCCTGTTCATCACGATGGTGAACGGCGAAGTAACTGCCGCAGAAGCATCTAAACGGGCTGAAGTGATATACCCCGGATGATCGGAAGTAGAACCAAACACAGTTTGGCTTTGTCCGTCCTGACGGCCATTAGGTGCAGAGTTGATCGAGTAGTAAGCGTCACGTGCATCGATCTCCGCTTTGTTTTGCTGGTAGAGCGATGTTGGTGAAGACGGAGCGCTAGGAATAGCCACTTGCCATTTCAACACAACTGTGTTATTCGAATTTCCAGCTAAGATCGGATCCAGCTGAGGATTGGTAGCTGCACAAGGACCACAGTTCTCGCCGGTGAACTCTTCGTAAAGAGACATACGCGGGCTTTGCGCCATGGCTACTGTACCTACTGCCAAAAAGGAGAGGAGGGTAGTTGTTTTTTTCATTGGTTTATTGTTTTGATTAGTTATTATTTGTTGATCGTGAATTTCCGGGTTATCACTGTATTACCAGATGACAGGGTAGCAAAGTAAACACCCGATACCAGGTTATCGACATCGAGCGCTACGGTATTTTTACCAGCCGAAAGCGTCGCTGTTTTACTATACACTACAGCGCCAAGCGTGTTGCTTACGGTAATTGCCACATTTCCACCTTCAAAATTGGCATTCAGGTTAATGGATGCTTTACCAGACGATGGATTAGGATACACACCAGATACCGACGCGAATACCGTATTCAACTCTTTTACCGAAACGCCGTTGTCGTTATACTTAAGGGTAAACGTAAACACATCGTTTGCATCGTTGATGTTGTATATCTGATAGCGGATCGACGAATAGCCTGGTGTAGCGCTTTCTTCAAGATCCAGCAATAGAGAAATATTCTGCGAATACAAGGTTTGGCCAGGCGTCAAAGTCATGGTAATAGGCGACACAGTAGTAGCCGGAGGATAACAATTGGCGCTTCCGATACAAAAGTAGGCACTGGCATTCGGGTTCAGCACATCATCCATGCGCTTCAGCTTATAATATTTGGTTGCCGAAGAGGTATTTTTTGCATCAATGTCGGTTGTAATATGCTGGTTTGCCGTTGTCGTATAGTAAATGTTACTGTTATTTGAAACAGAAGCCATTCCGTTATTGATATCGGTTACTGCCAGCGACGACTGTGCGTTCATTCCGGCAAGCCCTGTGATACATGAAAAAGCAAGCAAGTAGAATTTTTTCATATTATAAAAATGTTACGGATTTGTTATACAATATTAACGAACGCCCTGCCCAAATCCTAGAGATAATTAAAATGAATATGGTAATCCTAAAACAATTTAACAATTCACATATTAAATCTGTTTATTTTCTGTAGAAATGCATCTCGTCAAGGTATTCCCAGGCATGCCACGGCATAAAAAACGAAATGTCTTTGCCTTCGTGCAGGGCGTTGCGGATAAAAGTCGATGAAATGTCGATCAGCGGAGCGCCGGTTAGCTTCACGCGTGGATGTTCATGCAGGCTCGTGCGCGGGCTACCTGGCCGGGGGTACACATATAGGTCGTGATGAGTGAGGATGTGTTCGTGATTTTTCCATTTGGGAAATGTGTCGAGGTTATCTTCCCCGATAATAAGCGAAAAGCTGTGCTGCGGGTACTTTTCACGCAGGTGGGCCAACGTGTTTACCGTATAAGATGGCTGTGGAAGTCCAAACTCAATGTTGCTGCTTCTCATAGCCGGATGGTCGCCGATAGCCAGGTTTACCATGTGCAGGCGCTGGTTCTGATCGAGCAGGGATGCTTTTTTCTTCAATGGGTTGTGAGGTGATACCACAAACCACACCTGCTCCAACGCGGTAAACGACGCCATGTAATTGGCCAGTGCCATGTGCCCGATATGAACCGGGTTGAACGATCCGAAAAATAAACCAACGTGCATCGCCCAAAGGTAAGGCTTTCTTCCGATCCCTGCTTCCTAAATGAAATGCTGGCACCAAAATTTAAATGGTCGCTGCAAAAAAAAATCCTAATTTTAGGCAGTGTTTTTCAGGGATATCATAGGGCAGGCAGCCGTTAAAGAAAAGCTGCTACACATGTTTGCCGACAATCGCATGGCGCATGCTTTGCTGTTTTCCGGACCCGAAGGCAGCGGCAACCTTCCGGCGGCGTTTGCCTTTATTCAATATGTATTTTGCACCAATAAGCAAGCCGACGATTCCTGCGGGCAATGTCCTTCTTGTCTCAAAACGGCCAAATTGGTACACCCGGATGTTCACCTGGTGTTTCCCATTTCCAAGAGCAAACATGTGCGCACCAGCAACGACCTCGTGAAAGAGTTCCGCGAGACCTTTCTGGAGATGCCCTATATGTCGCTCAACGATTGGTTCAACAGCCTCAACTCTGAGAACAAGCAGCCACTGATACCAGCCGACGAAGCCAACGATATTCTCAAAAAGCTTTCGTACACCAGCTACGAAGGCGGCTACAAAGTAATGATGATCTGGCAGCCCGAGAAGATGAATACCGAATCGGCCAACAAATTGCTGAAGATCCTGGAAGAACCACCCGAAAAGACCTTGTTTGTGATGGTGTGCAACCATCCGGAGCAACTGCTGTCAACCATTATTTCGCGAGTGCAGCAAATGATGTTTTATCAATTGTCAACCGACGATATTACCAACGGTCTTGTGCGTCAATACCAGTGCGATCCGGCAGCAGCGAGGCAGGCGGCATTGCTTAGCGATGGCAGCTACCGCGAAGCGCAACTCCTGCTACAGCATGCCGATGGTGGCACAGCCTATCTCCAGAACTTCCGCGCGTTTATGCTCATTGCACTAAAATTCGATGCGCCAAAAGCCGTGGCCTGGATCGACGAGAACGCACGTACCGGCCGCGAAAAACAAAAACAGTTCCTGCAATACGGTCTCGAGATTTTCCGCGACTGCCTGATGCTGAATTTCGGAAGTGCCGACCTGGTAAGGCATTCGGGCGACGAAAAAGAATTCGTGTCTAAATTCTCCCGTTTCGTACACCGCCGAAACTACGAGCGCTTGCTCGAAGAGTTCAATTCGGCATTCTACCACATCGAGCGCAATGCCAACCCGAAGATCCTGTTCATGGACCTCATCATGAAAACCAACGAGCTCATCAACATGCCGGCCTGATTTTTTCTGCCAGCTGGTACGAAAGATGTGGTCGTTGAGCTACGACACTAACCATTATACGTGTCAGAAGTTGGGCGTTATTTCATCCCCGGGTAGCTGGGGTGCTACAAATTCTTTTTCAGCTTTGGAGATCACGATGGTAGCCACACCGTTGCCGATGATGTTGGTGATTGCTCTGGCTTCGCTCATGAATTTATCGACACCAAGTAAAAAAGCCAATCCTTCTACCGGTATCTTATGTAGGGCGGTAAGCGTAGAGGCAAGCACAATGAAGCCACTGCCTGTAACACCCGCAGCGCCTTTCGACGTAATCATCAAAATACCGATGATGCTCAGCATTTCACCAAACGAGAGCGGCACCTGGTAGAGTTGCGCAATGAATATTACCGCCATCGACAGGTAAATAGATGTTCCATCCAGGTTAAAGGAATAACCTGTAGGTACTACCAATCCTACTACGGATTTGCTGCAACCCATGCCTTCCAGTTTTCGCATCAGCGAGGGCATGGCAGGCTCGGAAGACGATGTACCAAGCACGATGAGTAACTCTTCTTTGATGGCTACGAGAAATTTCCAGATGCTGAGCTTATAGTACCGCATGATGGATCCGAGCACAAGAAACACAAACAAAGTCATGGTAACATACACGCTGAGCATCAGTTTACCGAGCGGCAGCAGGGTTTGCAAACCAAACTTACCAACGGCATAAGCCATACCGCCAAATGCGCCAAGCGGTGCAAGGTACATCACGTAACGCAAGGCTTTGAATACAGCATGCGACATTTTTTCGAGCGGTTTGATGATGGCTTTTTTTTGCCTGAGATTGCTGATGATAACACCGGCAATAATACCGGCAAGCAAGACCTGCAAGGTAAAATTAGACAGAAAAAATCCGAACCAGCTAAATTTATCGGCGGCATGTTGCGTGTAGGCACTTGCATCTTTGGCGGCAAGGCCTGAAACATTAATGCTACCCGGCTGAATGATATGTGCTATCAAAACACCGATGGCCAGGGCAATGGTAGAAACAATTTCGAAATAAAGAAGTGCCCTCACACCTACCCTGCCTACTTTCTTCAGGCTATCTATTCCTGTGATACCGAGAACGATAGTAAGAAAAATAATAGGGCCGATAAATAATTTGATGATGTCGATAAAGGTCTTGCCAATGATCTCCATCTTCACGCCAAGGGCCGGATAAAAATGGCCGAGCAGCACACCAGCCAGGATGGCAAGCAGCACCTGGAATGCAAGATTAGATATGATTTTTTTTAACATCATGCGTTGCGGATTAAACAATATTAAGTTATTTTTAATTTGTTTCAAAACACGACCTCGACACTCACTTTTCAAAAAACCTAAAAAGCTATGCATTACCCATACCAGATTACTTCTTTCGAAGCCTATGAAAAAACTTACCGGCAAAGTGTTGAACAGCCAGAGCAATTCTGGGCGGATATCGCCGGGCATTTTGTGTGGCGCAAGCCCTGGGATAAGGTGCTGGAGTGGGATTTTGAAACAGCGCACACCAAATGGTTCATCGGTGGCAAACTGAATATCACCGAGAACTGCCTCGACAGGCACCTCGATACGCGTGGCGATGTGCCGGCACTTGTATGGGAAGCAAACGACCCCAGTGAGCAAACCGTTAGTTTAAGTTACCGCGAGTTACACCAAAAGGTTTGTTTGCTTGCCAACGCACTCAAAAACAATGGCGTGAAAAAGGGAGACCGCGTTTGCATCTACCTCGGCATGACGCCCGAACTTGCTATCAGCGTACTCGCCTGCGCACGCATCGGCGCCGTGCATTCAGTGATCTTTGGCGGCTTTTCGGCGCAGGCTATCGCCGACCGCGTGGCGGATGCACAGGCAGAGTACATTATTACTGCGGACGGCAGCTACCGCGCGGCAAAAGACATAGCCCTGAAAACTGTGGTGGATGAAGCGCTGACACAGTGTCCGTCGGTTAAAAAAGTGCTGGTGGCCAAACGGACAGGCGCCACGGTAACCATGAAGGAAGGCCGCGACCTATGGATGCATGATGAGATCGACAAGGTGCGCGCTTCCGGAAATACCGACTGCCCGGCAGAGGTAATGGATGCAGAAGATCCTTTATTTATTCTATACACCTCGGGCTCCACAGGTAAGCCGAAAGGCGTAGTACACAGCATTGGCGGCTACATGGTATGGACCGCTTATACGTTTGTAAACGTGTTCCAGTATCAACCCGGGCAAATGCACTTCTGCACGGCCGACATTGGCTGGATCACGGGACACAGCTATATTATTTATGGCCCGCTATGTGCTGGCGCGACGTCGCTGTTATTCGAAGGTGTGCCTACCTGGCCGGATGCCGGGCGCTTCTGGGATATTGTGGACAAACACCAGGTAAATATCCTTTACACAGCGCCCACCGCTATCCGCAGCTTAATGGGCTTTGGGCTTGAACCGCTGAAAAACAAAAATCTCAGCTCGCTGAAAGTATTGGGTTCTGTAGGTGAACCAATCAACGAAGAGGCCTGGCATTGGTACGACACCAATATCGGCAAAGGGAAATGCCCGGTGGTAGATACCTGGTGGCAAACCGAAACGGGGGGCGCGATGATCTCGAACCTCGCCGGCGTTACCCCACAGAAGCCTTCGTTTGCCACGCTGCCGCTGCCAGGTGTGCAGCCCTGCCTGGTGGACGAGCAGGGAAACATCATCGAAGGAAACGATGTAAGTGGCAACCTTTGCATTAAATTTCCGTGGCCGGGCATTATCCGCACCACTTATGGCGACCACGAACGTTGCCGGCAAACGTACTTTTCGGCGTATCGCAACATGTACTTTACCGGCGACGGCTGCCTGCGCGACAAAGACGGACATTATAAGATTACAGGCCGCGTAGATGATGTACTAAACGTGAGCGGACACCGCATTGGCACAGCCGAAGTGGAAAACGCCATTAATATGCACGAGGCCATTATTGAAAGCGCCGTGGTAGGCTACCCACACGATATCAAAGGCCAGGGCATTTACGCGTATGTTATTTGCGACGCCGGAAAAACGGGCGACGATAAAACACGCCAGGAGATCAACGCAGTGATCACCAAGATCATCGGCCCTATCGCCAAACCGGATAAAATACAATTTGTTCCCGGCTTACCCAAAACGAGATCAGGCAAGATCATGCGACGCATCCTGCGCAAGATCGCTGAAGGCGATACGTCAAACTTAGGCGATACAAGCACTTTGCTCGACCCTTCGCTCGTGGATGTAATTATCAGAGAAAAGGTATGATCCACGGTATTCAAAGGGCGCACGGCCAATCACAATTGATTTTAATCCTGTTCCCCGCGCTGATGATGATCGCTGTACTCATTATGAGTATTGTGATGATGATACAAGGGGAAAACATTGGGACTGTGTTGCTAACACTCTTTATAGCAGCTGTTATTTGCTATGCGGCTATGAGACTGGTTCATTATACGTACAAACAGGTGTTCTACGATAATGATCATATTTACATTAAGTCTATTTTCGGGAAACCGGAAGATACGATCAGCTATGATGATGTTATCCGGTTAAGCGATTATTCGCAACGTCTCTCCCGCCAACATGGAGGCGGAATCATTACTCTCAGCTACCGCACGGCAAAAGGCCACGCAACGATCAAGTTTGCCAAGTCTTTTCCTGCCAGATCTACCGAACTTTTGAAACGACAAATAAGCCCTGAAAAAGTGATTGAGTAAAACCCATGCCGTCCTGTGCCTAGTTGATCAAACGTGGCTTCTATAGACTGGCCGACTAATTACTTAATTTCCTCCAGGCTTTTCATCACTTTTTCTTTAAGCTCCTCTTTAAAAGCAATGAGCTTGTCGAAGATGACGTTGTTCTGGCAACCGAGAATTTGTGCAGCGAGTATGCCCGCATTTTGGGCTGCATTAACGGCAACGGTAGCTACCGGAACGCCATTAGGCATTTGTACAATAGATAACAACGAATCCCAGCCGTCGATGGAGTTGCTTGATTTGACAGGCACGCCGATGACAGGCAAGGCTGTGAGAGAGGCTACCATGCCCGGTAAATGCGCCGCACCACCTGCTCCCGCAATGATGACTTTTACACCGCGTGAAGCCGCATTTTTAGCATAGTCGAACATGCGCTCCGGCGTGCGGTGTGCCGAAACGATGGTTACCTCATGCGGAATATCCATTTTCTTTAAAAAATCAGCTGCGTCGTTCATGATCTTTAGATCGCTGCTGCTGCCCATTATAATGCCTACCATAGTATCTGTTATTTAAATTGAGTGTAGTTGAGTTTCCGACCGCCTGAACCGAATTGTATGGTGCTAAGAAACGATTTTGACAATATCTTTGACGGCTACCGCTTTTTTCTTGGCTTGTAGCAGATCGTCGTCCACCACTGTTACGTGCCCCATTTTACGAAATGGCTTGGTGGTTGTTTTGCCGTACAAGTGTACGTAAACGCCTTTGAATTTCATGGCATCGTCGAGTCCCTCATATTTCGCCGGCCCTTCGTGGTTTTTTTCGCCGAGCAGGTTTATCATTACAGCAGGCTTAACGATAGAGGTATCGCCCAACGGCAGATCGAGAATAGCGCGCAGGTGCTGTTCGAACTGCGAAGTCATGTTGCCTTCGATGGTGTGGTGGCCACTGTTGTGTGGCCTTGGTGCTACTTCGTTCACGAGCACCTTTCCGTCTTTGGTTACAAACATTTCTACGGCCAGAATGCCTACAATACCTAGCTTTTCGGCCACTTTGACGGCTATTTCGGTCGCTTGTTTATCAACTGACTTTTTGATGCTGGCCGGTGAAAACAAAAATTCCACCAGGTTGGCCTCCGGATTAAACTCGCACTCTACTGCCGGAAAGCACTTTATTTCGCCGCTCGCATTACGCGTCACGATCACCGAAATTTCGCGATCGAAGTCCACCAGGCGTTCCAGCACGCTCGGTGCCTCAAACGCATGGTCGATCTTATTGGGATGGCCGAGCTTTACGACGCCTTTACCATCATAACCACCCGTGCGCAGTTTCTGAAAAAACGGGAAGAAATCGCGGTATTTATCGATCTGTGCCTTGTTTTCCACCAGGAAAAAATCCGGGCTCGGGATGTCGTTGCGCTGGTAGAACATCTTTTGCAGACCTTTGTCCTTGATGATCTCGATGATCTCAGGTTGCGGGAATACCTTTTTTCCTTCTTTTTGCAGGTCTTTCAACGCCTCTACGTTTACGTTCTCGATCTCGATCGTGATAATGTCTTTGTCTTTACCAAATTTATAAACGGTATCGTAATCGGTAAGACTTCCTTTGGTAAATTCGTTGGCAATGGCCTTGCAGGGCGCATTGGCATCGGGGTCCAGGCAACAGATATACAGGTTGTAATTGATGGCGCTCTGGATCATCATCCGGCCCAATTGTCCGCCGCCGAGCACGCCTATTTTGAGTTTGTTTGGTTGAAAATAAGTCACGGGCAAAGGTAGTTATTTTAATGATACCGGCGCTTTTGTAAGCGCATGAGAATTAAACACGGTCGTCCGCGGAACTTTACATTGCAGTTTTTCCCGGCTTCGGGAAGACTCTGCTGGCGGGCAAAAGATAAATAAAAAAACCGCCTTTAAGCGGTTCTTCAATTATTTTGCGGCTTTTTTAGCGGCTTTGTCCGGTTTTACCTGAGCGTTGGCCGACGCTTTTGCTGCTTTTTTGCGAGGACGCAGTCTCCCGAAAGTTCCGACATGGATCTTGCCTCGTCTTGATCTTTGATCACCTTTTCCCATAATACTATTAATTTAATTTTGTCAAAAGTAAGGGATTTTAAGAAAACTCCAAACAAAAAGTCCTTGTTTTAGAAGCGTTTATTCGCATTGAACGGCTTCACCGGTTTTTCGATGGTAGTGAGAATGGCTGACATTCGCTTAGGATCCGACAATAGTTTCACTGCCTCAGCCACATCCTGATCATAACGCAATGCTACGACGATGCGTCCTTTTTGAAAACCTATACGCGAGGCAATTTCTTCTTCAATGAATTGCCTAATTTCTGGCTTAAACTTCTGGAGGTCGTCTTTTTTATTGGCGTTCATTTTGGCAAGCAAGGCCTCATACTCTTGCTGAATGCTCTCAAAGCACTTATCGCCGATGGCATCTTCTTTCAATTCCTCCATGGCAAAATCGCTTTGTGTTGTGTACGTATAATCTTTACCCTTCATATAAGTCACAAACTCGTTGTAATCGGAGTCAGACAGTTTAAACTCGCCTGGCTTGGTTTGCAATCCCGGGTGTTGTAACATGTAAGCATTCACATAATTAAAAATATGGTGCTTGTTGATGAGGGTAATAAGCACGTTGCTATACTTCACGTCGGCAGTTTTGTAATCAGGAAGGATGCCGGCACCATCATACACAATACGGCCATTTTTGGTTTTAAAAGCGGTGATCAACGAATCCGGCACCTTTTCCACCCGGCCTTCCTCATCTTTGTGGGTATAGTCTAATGCTTGAATACAGCGACCACTGGGAATGTAATATTTTGCCACGGTTACTTTCAGTTTAGCGTTGTAGGTAAGATCGCGTGTTTGCTGCACGAGGCCTTTGCCGTATGAACGCTGCCCGAGAATCACCGCACGGTCGAGGTCCTGCAATGAGCCCGACACGATCTCAGAGGCGGAAGCAGAATTATTATCTACCAATACCACCAGGGGTATTTGCGTATCAATAGCGCTGTATAAGGCTACATAGTTTTTGTCCCAATCTTTTACTTTCCCTTTCGTAAACACCACTTCGCTGCCTTTATTGACAAAGAGGTTTACAATATTTACTGCTTCATGCAAAAGCCCGCCCGGATTTCCACGCAGATCGAGGATCAGCGATTTACAATTTTTTTCTTTCAGTTTTAGCAAGGCCTCTTTTACTTCGCCCGAGCAATTATCGGTAAAACTGGTGAGTTTGATATAGCCAACGTCGCTGCCAACAATGTCGGCATAGGGCACAGCCTTGATCTTGATCTCTTCGCGCATCAGGTTGATGTCGAGTACTTCATTTTGCCCGAGGTGTTTCAATTTGAGTTTGATCGGCGTACCAGCCTGTCCTTTAAGCATGGTCGTAATGTCATCCGTTTTTTTACCACGCACGTCCACACCATTCACTTCAAGGATTTCGTCGCCGGCGCGAAGCCCGGCTTTGTAGGCCGAAAAACCCTCATAAGGTTCCGTCACCGTGATTTTGTTGTTTACGTCCTGGATGAGTGCCCCAATACCGCCGTATTCGCCGGTGGTCATGTAACGGTAATCTTCTATATCATTTTCTGTGTAATAATTGGTGTACGGATCGAGTGATGCCAGCATGGCTTCGATACCGGTTTTCATGAGTTGGCCGGGCTTGGTTTCGTCAACGTAAGCAATGTTAAGTTCACGGTAAAGGGTATTGAAAATATCGAGGTTCTTGGAAACTTCGAAATAATCCTGCGAAAAACTAAAGGTGAACGCGGAAACAAGGCAAATGCCGGCAATGACAATATATTTTTTCATGCAGCGTTATGAATTTTATATGTAAGGGTTAAAACGGCGACATTAAAGGCCGGAAATTTAATTTCACATTAAATGTACAGCAAAAAATGGGGGCATTAATTACCGTTTATACTTTTTTGGGAAATACCACCTCTTGTTTGGTTGAGTAGATGTATTCCCTAAGTGAGTGAGCGTTTTCAATCAATTGGCACATAATTTTAAGCACGATATTTGTAACTTTGAGTTAGCATCTCCGGGTTAGCAGAAGACACCATTTAATTTTTTGACAATGGCAACACAACAACAACTCACCATACCTATGTTTCCCCTGAATATGGTATTACTACCCGGCGAAACAAAAACCCTGCACATATACGAGGAACGCTACAAACAACTTGTCGCTGATTGCATTGCCAACGCGGCCCACTTCGGTATTCCGTTCGTCTATCAGAAATCGGTTGGGAAATACGGCATCGAGGTAAAGATCAACCACGTGATCAAAACCTACGATAATGGAGAGCTTGACATTCTGATCGAAGGTGTTAAGGTGTTTCGCATGGTGGAGTTTTCGTCGGTACTTAGTCCCAAGCTCTACGGTGCCGGCATTATCAGCCAGGAACAGGAGATCAACAGCCAGGCTTCTGTTTCTTTGCAGGACCTTACCCGCGATTACCTCTGGCTGGCGCAACGCAGCACGGTTGACGAAGATGCATTCGACCATGCCAATGTGTATAGCATTGCGCGCTTACTCGACTTCTCGTCGCCTGAAAAATACGAACTCATCAAAGCGCCAACGCCTTTGGAAAAAGAGAATCTCGTCAAATCAAAACTCCGGCTGTTTATGCACCTGATTAAAACCGAGCAGGAGCTGCAAACCAAATTCATCCTGAACTGATCGCTCGCGGCCCATCCGGTCGTCATTGCCATCACCACCGTTTTTTCTACCGGGTTTTGCTCAGCCCGGTAAAACAAAAAACCTCTCCCGGATTAGCGGAAGAGGTTTTTTTGAAAACGGATTTATCCGAAAGATTATTTTTTGCCAGGGGCAGCGTTTTCTGAAGCTGCAACCGCACGGGTTGTTTGAACAGATACAACCGATACGTTTTTGGCGTTGAGCAGGGTTACCCCTTTGATCTCGATTTCGCCTACTGAAATACCGCCACCGATATCTAATTTCTCGATGTTCAGCTCGATGCTATCTGGCAATTCGTGCGCCAGACCACGGGCTTTCAGTTTACGTTGTTTCAACACGAGTTTACCACCTTTTTTCACACCTTCTGATTGGCCTGTAAGCACTACCGGAATATTAGCTGTTACCGGTTTGCCTTCCACGATCTCAAGAAAATCGGCGTGGATGAGTTTATCGGTGATTTTGTGGTATTGCGCTTCCTGCAACACTGTTTTATATACTTTACCGTCGAGGTTTACTTCTACGATATGCGCATTTGGCGTGAAAATGATTGGCTTGAATGCACGCTCGTCGGCCTGGAAGTGAATTTGTTCTTTTCCGCCGTAGATTACGCATGGCACGAAGCCTTTTTCCCTGATCGCTTTTGCGTCAACTTTCCCTACGTTCGCACGTGGCGAACCGCTCAATGTTACTGATTTCATGTTGTTTTCTTTTTTTCGGCAAATTCCGGAATGCCCGTTTCATTTCGTTGTTTGCCTGTGTTTTTTATGGTTAACGGGTTGGTTTTACATGATAAAATTGCTGCTGATGGACTCGTAGTTTTGCACGCTGTGAATGACTTTGGCAAACAACTCGGCCACGCTGATCACTTTTATTTTTGAGCTTTCCTGTTTCAGCGGTATGGTATCGGTAACGATCAGTTCCGTGAGTTTGGAGTTCTCGATGTTTTCGTAGGCTTTCCCGGATAGTACGGCATGCGTACACACGGCCCTTACGCTGAGGGCGCCACGTTCCATCATCATATCGGCAGCTTTGCAAAGCGTACCACCTGTATCCACGAGGTCATCCACCAGGATGATGTTCCGGCCTTCGATATCGCCGATAGCCGTCATGTGGTCAACCACGTTGGCTTTGGTGCGCTGCTTGTAGCAGATCACGATCTCGGCTTTCAAATGTTTGGCATAAGCATTGGCGCGCTTGCTGCCTCCCATATCCGGCGCGGCGATGGTAAGGTTTGGCAGATTAAGGCCCTGGATGTATGGCAGGAAAATAGAAGACGCATACAAATGATCGACTGGAACATCGAAGAAGCCCTGGATCTGATCGGCATGCAGGTCCATCGTCATCACGCGGGTAGCGCCGGCTACAGCCAGCATATCCGCTACGAGTTTGGCGCCGATGGCTACGCGCGGCTGGTCTTTGCGGTCTTGCCTGGCATAGCCAAAGTATGGCAATACGGCAATGATATTTTTGGCAGAAGCCCGTTTGGCCGCGTCGATCATCAGGAGCACTTCCATGAGGTTATCGGTAGGCGGCATGGTACTTTGGATCACAAACACGCTTTGCCCGCGGATACTTTCCTCGTAAGATACCTGGATCTCACCATCGCTGAAACGGTAATGTGCCATTTTTCCGAGATCTTTTCCGTAAGACCTGGCAATCTGCTCCGAAAGTGATTTGGTAGCGCTGCCCGAAAATAACTGAACTTCTGTTTCCATTTTTTTGTAAGGGAGGGCAAATTTACTAATTTTCAGCAGGTTTCCACAATAAATTAAGTCTTATTTTTTGGTTGACCAATAAAAACTATTACATTTGTTGCCCGGTTTGGAAACCCCTGGTGGGTTGAACACCGGACACCGCGTATTTTCTGCATGATTTGCAGCTATACCGGACACATTGCAGAAAAGCAATTTAAAAAAACAAAACGCCCAGATGGCGGAATTGGTAGACGCGCTGGTCTCAAACACCTGTGGGAAACCGTGCCGGTTCGAGCCCGGCTCTGGGTACTTAAACGAAAAACCCCTGATAAAGTCCTTTTATCAGGGGTTTTTGGTTCGATAACGTATCGTAAATTAGAAAACAGTTTATTTTCAAGGAATTGCAGGTTCGAGTTCGGAAGTGGATTTAACTAACTCAAGAGTTGTTTTTTTCAACATACGGCAACGATCGTCTTATTTGCAATCACCATTGGGTTCACAAAACTTTCCGCCTTGAATTTTCAACTTCTTGTGATTATCATTTTGCCATTCCGTAAATGCTGTTTCAAGCGCCTTTAAAATTTCATTTGGTTGCTGAGCACCTGCAATCGCGTATTTGCGATCTATGACAAAAAACGGAACTCCTGTCGCTCCAATAGTCTGTGCTTCTTTTGAATCACTTTCAACTTTTTGGGCGTAGATAGAATTAGTTAGTGCTTCGTTGACTTCAGTTTCAGATAAACCAATTTCTTTTCCTAACTCAATCAGCGTGGCGACATCACTCAAGTTTTTTCCTTGCGTGAAATACGCATAGAACAACCGTTCTTCCGCTTTTTCGCCCAAACCTTTTGTCTTGGCAAACTGTATCAAACAATGACCTCTTAATGAATTTGTCACAAGTGCTTTGTCAAAATTGTATTCGAGACCTACACTTTTAGCGTATTGAATTAACTCTTGATGACTTTTCTTTGATTGTTCATAGCTCATTCCTTTTCGGTCAGCCACGAACATATACATATCGTCTTGATATTTTGGGACTTCAGGAATAGTTGGGTCAAGTTGAAAGCTTTTCCATTCCACTTCAACAAATTCTTTGTTTGCAAATTGCGATAATGCCGTTTCAAAATTTCATTTTCCTATATAGCAAAAAGGACACATTATATCTGACCAAATTTCGATTTTCATTTTATTTTCCATCGGTTTATTCTTTGTTTCAATGCTTAGTTGCTTTTCAACTTGCTGTCCGCAAGCATTAAGAAAACTCATCGCAAAAATTGTGATTAAAATTTTACCTCGCATAATTTAGTTTTCTGAAATAATAATAAGACACGACAACTATAGCAAATGGCACAAGCGGTGCAATGCCTTTAGCCAAACCATCAATAAGGAAGTGTGCCAGACTTGCTGAAAGCAATAGGATTCCAAATCCTACGTAAGACCACTCTTTGATCATTATTGGTATTCGAGGAATAAGTATAATTAATGCACCAACAATTTTTAGTATATCTAATTCTAATCCAAAGTAACTTGGGAATTGCATTCTACGCATAGTTTCATTTAAGTACTCTCGTGGCGCAAAATATGAGGGTAACACAATTAAAACCATTGCAATAATGGTTACTGTCCAATAGATTTTTTTTTCTTTGTTCATCTTTATTTAAATTTATTTGGTTTCACATTACAAAACTATTTATATTTACTAACTAATAGTAAGCGATAACCTATTGGTAAGCACTTTCCAATAGGTTAGTAATTAAATTTTTATATAATGGCAAAGACAATTAAATGTGATTCTGCTGGTATCCGTGCCATAAAAGATGCTATGGAAACATTAAGCGGAAATTGGAAGCTACCGATATTGTTTTCGTTGTCGGGCGGATCAAAACGCTTCAAAGAAATTGCAAGAGAAATTGAAGGGATAAGTGATAAAATGTTAAGTAAAGAGTTGAAGGACTTGGAAATAAATCACCTTGTTAAACGGACAGTTTACGACACTTTTCCACCGACTGTTGAATACGAGGTTACAGAACATGCAGCGACTTTATATGAAGTAATGAAAGCTTTGCGTGATTGGGGCCAAAACCACAGAAAAAAAATAACTGGAAAATAAAGTGTCTTGACGAACAGAATTAGTTTAAAACATATCCAAAACCGGCAAATAATGGGCGAAAATCCCGGAAAATGGAAATCATTACTTTTGCCTCGAAGCTTGAATTTGATCTTCAGTTATGAGGTGACCATATAAGTCCCAAATTTGAGCCAAAGCCCTAGTATCTTCAAGGATTTGGTTAACATTTGGTTCGGATGGGGGTACTTAAACGAAAAACCCCTGATAAAGTCCTTTTATCAGGGGTTTTTGGTTCGATAACGTATCGTAAATTAGAAAACAGGGATCAGGGTCAAAACCTGTGGAGGGGATCATTTTTTAGGCAAATAGTTTTGTGAGTCTGAAGAGGAAGAAGTGTAATAGTCGCGACTTGATCCGACAAAAGGCTTACTTTTTAGCTTGCGATTAAATTTTCGTTTAGCATTTTTTCTTTGGCCAAAGATAAGGAATTCTGAAAAATCCATGCTCCCTTGAGACGCATCAGAAATATTAGAATTCCAGAGCGCCAAATTGTTTTTCTGAAACTAGGCTAAATATTGACAGACAATTTCACATCTATTGCCAAATGGCCATTACCTTTCCATTTAGTGGGGATTTTAGAATCTGCTAAAATGTGGTAACATAAATAAAAATAAATCAAATTTTGCCTTCAGCATTATAAAAAAAGCAACTTAAGAAGTTGCTTTCATTTTGACTATGCTAACCGCACATTTATGGCATTCATACCACGACGTCCAACCTCTGTATCATATAATACCTGATCGTTTTCATTGATGTTTTCATTTAAACCTGTCACATGGACAAATATTTCTTGTCCATCATCTCCTTTAATAAATCCAAAGCCTTTTACTTCGTTAAAGAATTTTACTGTTCCTTTATTCATTGTGTTGATTTTTTGCCCGCTGAAACGGGTAGTTACTAATAATACATCTTTACATTTTGTATAGATGACTTGACGAAAAAATTGTGTGATTAAACTGATTGTATTGCCAATACAAAATAGATTGAGACCCAATCTTCTAATGAAGATGACAAATGTACGACTAGTTATTCAATAAACCTAATTGGACCTTTCATACAATCTAGCCTTGGCTTAATTGGAGTCAATCAATTAACAATTCAATAACCGACCTATAGGGCTTCCGAGGGAAGGAATACATGAATGAACAGACTGAAACTAATTAGTAACACCTAATTGTTTTGATCTGAAATACTTATTTCTTAATAATTGGACTTAAACTACTTAATAACTAACCAATAACTATCTAGATAATTTCAAAAACTCAATTCCTTCGGTTTTTGCTAGTTGGTTAATTGAAAAGTTCAACGTTAGTACGCTTCTGTGAACTTAACCGGAAACCCCTAAAGTTAATAACGTTAAAACGCGTTTACTAAATAAAGGATACGAATCGATGCTCAACTTCCATTTTGAAGCAGCTCCACAATTCAATAAGCCAAAGACACCGACGCAACGTGTCGCGGGACGCGCTATTTAACTGGCGGATTCGTTTACTCATTAGCAGTAGGAATTGTATCATTTGATAAATCCACGAACACCAAATCTGCCGCTAACGTTTGAGTTAATATAAACATCGCCTGCCACCCAGCCATCAGTCTTAGCCGACACGGCAATATATGGGCGCCACGTTTTGCCTAACAGTGTTGATACATAAATTTCTGCTTTACCGCCCAATTGACTAACAGATGTCCTGAATTCCTGATTTTTGGGTTGCGTCCAAAGATGGACGGCAGGCGTGAGTAATAAAACTCTATTTCCTATCGGCAATTCTTTATCGATTAACTGAGCCTCTATACCGTAAAAACTATGGTTTAAATTGTGATAATTGTGTAACGCAAAAAAGACGTTATGCTTTTTGTAATTAACAAAAAAATTGCAGCCCAGGTCGTAGCCAAAAGAAGACATGTAATGGAATAAACCAAAGTTGAACCGTAAATCATTGCTCACCTTTATGGAATTTACATAGAACATCATGGGTGAAACAATGTTTAACCACTGTAAGTTACCCATTTTCTTTAGGTAAGTTAGTTCTTCCTTTGTCAGATCGCTTGTTTGCCGGTAACGCCTTATACCCACACCCGAAGAACTCAATCCTCTATCTGCATAGGACTCTGTAGGACGCGACAGGTCATATATCCAACCGGTAAAGTCTAATCCTGTAAAATCCCTTTTCCGTATGCTTGTTCCTGCGGCCCTTTCCGACTCTACTGTCACCGAGTCACCCTCTGAAGTGGCACACGACCGAACATACAAAATGGAATTAAGATTATTCATCCAATAGGAAATCGTGCTTGATAAATTAAGCTTGTAATAAAAATTATCTTTTTGAACCGCTTTAACATATTCATATTGAGCCTCAATACCGGCTATTCCCATTCTTACAAAATCGGCATTATTCTTCGCCTTAAAATTAGCCAAGGCTTCATCTGTAATATGACTTACAGGAACAAAACTTTCCCCAATCGGGAAGGTGTTCATTTCATTAAAGCTCCGAACGTTATTTTTATTCATCACGGCTCTATGCCATTCTTCGTGTGTCCAACCGGTGCCTAATGGCGTTCCTCCTATCAGATTCTCGATGACGAAATTGGTACACCCCAAACCTGATTCCCTTAAAATTGTGCCCATAAGGGTATATTTCTTTTTGGGATTAAAAAACAACCTTTTCGTGTAGTACTGCTGCACTTCTGCAATAGACTTAGACAAGCCTAACGATTGCTGCATGCTCGGGCTAAACTGCTTAAACGCCAACCCGTTATTAGTGGTGTTAGCAGGTAAATCCAACAAAGGAAGATCGATGATGAATTTTGTTTTGACACTATCCGTTTGCGCTTGAAGATTTAGCGCCAAGATCGTAAATGCTGATGTGAGAACTACTGTTTTTTTCATATTGTTGATTACTTATCTCTAGCTTAGTGCTGATGTTCCGGTTGCTGCGCTGGCGGTTATGCAAAATGGGTTATCGGTGTTTTACTTTTATGTTTAGTGGCGTTAGATTCGATAAGCCTCCTGCTACATGCCTGTTTTGAAGAAGCCTTAACTCACTAGTAAAAACGACCAAAAAGTTGAATTTGGATGATTAAACATGTGAAGCTCTGCTAACATTTCAGTAACAAGATTAGATTGCTACCTAAAACGTTTTGAATAATGTAAATCGGGAAAAGCCTATGATGATTTTAGTGCCGGGAAAGCTCCGCATTCTTTTTAAGGGATACATTCATTATGTTTTTCTGACTACTTTTATCTAAAGTTTTCACAAAGAAAAGTATCTGCTACCTTTACGGCAAGTAGATACAAAAAAGTAGGCTACACACCAAAACTATACTATTACTGCTAATCAATAGTTTAAAAATGAATAACATGAAAAAAAAAGTGAGAATAGCGCATTGTGCAGTTGATTATGCCTTTCAACGAATTGGCGGAAAATACAAAGGGAGAATTTTATGGGTGCTGAGAGAGGACGTTTTGCGATACGGAGAAATAAAGAGAGCGGTGATAGGGATTACATCAAAAATGCTTACCCAAACATTAAAAGAACTCGAAGCCGATGATTTAATTACAAAAAAAGTGTATTTAGAAGTGCCACCAAAAGTTGAGTATTCGCTTACCAAAACAGGAAATGAATTAATTCCGTTCATCAGTCAAATGAGAACTTGGGGCGAAAAGCAAATGTCAAAAAATTGAACACTCAGCTTGAAATAGTAATATAGCAACACAAAAAAATTGCATTAAAAGAAGGGCTAAGATTGACAAACACAATACTCAAAATGAGCACCTGCAAAAACAGATCTCTCAATCATTTTACTGGTCAGGATTCAAGTATTCTAATCAAATCATTATTTATGTAAAACACCTCGCGGCCCTCTTCCTGAGCGGATAAGACACCAAGCTCTGTTAATTGCAGCATGTATTTCGTAAGCGTTGTTCTACTTCTGGCTCCTGTTACTTCACCAACAAGTTTTTGCTTTATGTATGGCTGCGAAAACAAGGCTTGATTTAATTCCATCGAATACCATTTCAATTTTGAATTCGCATACCTATATGTTGCCTCCATTTGGGCTAAAATTTCATCGATTTTTTGATTGGTTATTTGCGATGTTCCTTCTACAGCCTTTAACATAAAAATGATCCAAGACTTCCAGGCACCTCTTTGCGTTACACCTGCTAAATGATGATAATAATCGTCTTTATGGCTAATGATATATTTGCTCAGATACAAAACCGGATGTGATAATAACTTTTGGTCCACTAGGTATAATAAATTCAGAATACGCCCGGCTCTGCCATTTCCATCAATAAAAGGATGTATAGCTTCAAATTGATAATGTCCAATTGCCATTTTTAATAGGGGATCGAATTCATTGCTTTCATTTAAAAAGTCGAATAAATTATCCATCTTTTTTTCAATTATACCCAGTCCTCTTGGTGGCGTATAGACTATTTCGCCTGGTTTAAACTTGCTTTGCCCTCTTTTAATGACAACTTGAGATTGAGGTGGACGAATGCCTTGTTTAGTGTTTTTGATTTGTTGAAATATTTTAGTTGCTATCGTTTTATCAAACGCTTTTTTCTTTACCAATGCATTATAACCTCCCCACAATGCTTCTCTATACTTCAAGACCTCCTTTATTGCGGGATTCGCGGCATCTTCTTTTATAGTATCTGATACTGCCTTATATAATTCGTCTTCTGTTGTAAATATATTTTCAATAGCCGTAGAACTTCGTGCCTCCTGCAATGAAATCGTATTTACAAGCATTAATGGATTAGGAATTCGCATAATGTTTCTATTCAATTCAGCCAAAGCCCTTGAAGCTAATCCCCACTGTATCAAAATTTCTTTGTCAATTATGCTTTCCGGTGGGGGCAGATCCGGTAATTCATTAAAAGGTAAATTTCGGTCAAAACCAGCTATTTTTGATTTGTTCATTTATTTCAAATATTTGGACATATATCAAAAATAGGTTCAATTTCTTTATCCTACAAATATCCTGTTCAATTTCTGCCAAAAAAAATGAACAATTAATAGGCTTTTACCTAATCAGGATGCCGAAAATTGGAAAAACCTTAAACCAACGCCCAACAATACTTATTGTGGGATCTGTTCGACCAATACTTCGTTTCCGGCTTTGTCGAAGTATGTACAGATCATGCGGTCCATGCTGATCTTCCACTTTTCGATGCCGGTTTGTGCACACATGGTGATGAAGGTCAGGTAATCGGTTTTTCCCTGCTGGTGAGCCAATAACTCAGCTTTGAAGGTGTCTGTTTGCACGCTATCGGCTATTGACAAGGGCGCATATTTTGCAGGCACCGTAACTGTATGCTTGTTGTTGCCATGGTAGTCGGCATGCCCATCGGATACGTAGGCTTCGTAATGCGTAACGCCCAGGGACCTGATTTCGCGGATATACGCCGGGAAATCGGCACCTGATTTTACTTTGCTGTGAGCTGCTTTGATTTGTTCTGCTGTAAACATGGTGTGTTGTTTTTTAAGTGTTAAACGATCTGTTAATGTGCATGCAAATACCAGGTTCAGACTTGTAAAAATGAATATGCATTTTAACAGCAGTTTCCTCATGGCTTGCACGGCCTTGCAAAGTTGTCTTCTTTCTGACAGCCTTCATTGTAAAAAATCGTTTTTTTAAAGGAAACGTTTGAAATTTTCGGGCGTATCGCCTGTAAATTGCCGGAAATCCTTGATAAAATGAGCTTGATCGAAGAAATTATTTTCATAACAAATTTCTGTCAGCGTCTTTGATCCGTTTAGGTCCTCAAGAACGGAGTTGAAGCGGACGATGGACGCAAACTTCTTCGCCGTTGTCCCGACCACTTTTCTAAACCGCTTTTCAAACGGGCTTTGGCTGATGAATAACTTTTCGTGAAGTGCTTTAATTTGGATGCTTCCCTTTGATTGGTAAATGAGCTTAACCGCTTCAAGGATCAATGCATCGGCCTCGATATCTCTGAGCTGCGAAAGCAAAAACTGCTCCACAATATGCACCCGTTGCCGGTCTGTAGCAGCAAAAGCCAAGGTTTCTTCTACTTCTGCTACGCGCACTCTTTCAAACACATCTTCCAGTGATACGCTCAGGCTGAAAAGCTCGTGGGCTGGATGAGAAGCGAAATGAGTAAAACCGGTTTCCGTAAAGAAAACCAGCACTGTGCCAATGCCAGCAGAGTTCCGGAATATCCGGTAGCTATCGGTAACACCTGTGATACCCGCAGATAACAATTTGCGTTCCCCACCACCTTCCAACGTTGCCAGCTGGCCCCGGTATTGAAAACCAATCACCAAACCCGCAGATGGAAATACCTTATAGTCGCTTTGCTGTTCGTTTTCCGATACCACAAGGTACTTGACATAAGGCCTGAGGCGTTCGATGGGAAGATATTTATCGAATTTCATACAGCGATTTCCTGAAGCAAATTACCAAAATAACTATCATGCGAGTGTTTTCTTTTCGTTCATTTCTCAAAACTAACGCTATTTTCCTGCTTCCAATCGCTGATGACAAACCCGTTACTTTCCAGTGCTACGAAGTACAAGGCATCAAAGCCTTCATTGGGATCTGGTAGTTCTAACTTACCAAAAGTGCCTTTGATCCCGATTTCCGGAATGTTGTCTTTCCCCGAACGGTGACTGTTTCTGTTCAGTGCATCCTCTATTCTGGATTGAAAATAATATCCGGTGACCTTGAACTTATGTTGTTTTGCCTCGGCTATATACCGCACGCGATCTGCTTTCTCTGGATTTGTATTATCTACCACAAAAGGCTGTTGCACAGCAAAACATGCGGCCATAAACACTTGCTCCTTGTTACGCGTATTCAGTTGGTCGAGAGAGATGCGCATGTGTGTTTTAAAGAATTTCTCTTTATAAAAACTCGTTTTTCCGGTGGCTTGAATTCCACAGAATATCACCATTTCCATGCTAGTCTCTTTTTTTTGTCAAACAGATGCCAATTAGGCCGGCACCCTGAAAGGCTAAATACCGGATAAAAGTAAAACAAAAAGCATTACATTTACTTATGGCATTCGACGAAACACTATCCGACAGGATCCGGGAAGCATTGGTGCAACAGCCCGATGTAGAAGAAAAACACATGTTTGGCGGCGTATGCTACATGGTAAATGGCAAAATGTGTGTTGGTGTTGTGGGCAACGAGCTCATGTGCAGAATAAACCCTGACAAGGTAGAGGAGGCGCTTGGCAAAAACGGCTGCCGGCCAATGGATTTTACCGGAAGGCCGATGAAAGGGTATGTGTATGTATCCGACGATGGTATGAAACGGCAAAAAGATTTCGACTATTGGATTGGCTTATGCCTTGATTTTAATGTCCTGGCAAAAGCCACCAAAAAAAGAACTGCCAAAAAGTAAGTCGAAACACAGTACCAAATATCAGTATCATGCATAGCAAACAAATCTGGGCAAACTTATCTGCAAGCAACCTGGAAAAAACTGAAACATTTTACACCCTGCTTGGCTTTTCTGCCAGCCGTGCCGTATCGCCCGCAGGCGAACTAACCAGCGTATCGTTCGGCGAAAAAGCGTTTGTCATTAACTTTTTCCAAAAGGAAACGCTGGAACAAAATACAGAAAGCGCTATTGCGGAAACAAACAGCAGCAACGAGGTTGTTTTTAGCCTGTCGGCCGAAAGCGCTCATGAGGTAGATGCCTGGGTGGAAAAGGTAAAAAAAGCCGGTGGCAAGGTATGCTCTTTACCCTATCACATCGACAAAGGCTACACCATGGTATTTGCCGATCCCGACGGCCACAAATTCAATGTGCTCTACTGGCCTGGCATGTAGCGACGTTACCCTCAACACATTCGCTTTCCAAATCATTTGCTCTATACTTATTCTGCTCCCAAAAAGCGCGGACTGTACTTAGTCCTATATCAGTGCAAAGCCTCTACCAGAGGCAATTGTAACAAATGTAACCGTCTGATGACTTTTATCACGTCATCTTTGTACCACACTTTAACACCTGGTATATGGAAATCATCGGCTACATCTCTTCAATTCTTATCGGCATTTCTTTAGGGCTTATAGGCAGCGGCGGTAGTATCCTCACCGTACCGGTGCTCGTTTACCTTTTCTCGGTTGACGCCGTGGCTGCCACAGCTTACTCGCTGTTCATTGTTGGCTTCACGGCAGCGGTGGGTTCGGTTGGCTATTTCAGAAAAGGCCTCGTCAATGTAAAAACAGCAATCGTGTTCGGTGCACCATCCATTGTCGCCGTTTTTTTGACCAGGGCCTACATCGTACCTGCTATTCCGAAAGAAGTATTTAGCCTCGGCAGTTTTATTGTCACAAAAAGCATGTTAATGATGCTGTTATTTGCCATACTCATGGTAGCCGCTTCCTACAGCATGATTAAAAAAGACAAGAAAAAAACGGAGGAAGAAACAGGACCACAAAAATTCAACTACCCCGTTATTCTTTTGGAAGGCGCGGTTGTAGGTATGGTGACAGGGCTTGTTGGCGCGGGCGGTGGTTTCCTCATCATCCCGGCGCTGGTACTTTTGTCGAAATTACCGATGAAAGAAGCCGTAGGTACTTCATTGGTAATCATTGCTGCCAAATCCCTGATAGGCTTCTTCGGCGAAAGTGGCGAAACACCTATTGACTGGAGCCTTCTCGCATGGGTTGTTGCATTTGCTACAGCAGGCATATTCATAGGAATCTATTTATCCAAAAAAATTGACGGTGCTAAACTAAAACCTGTTTTCGGCTGGTTTGTCTTACTCATGGGCATTTACATCATCATCAAAGAAACCCTTTTAAAATAACAACTAACACATAACCTCTAACGAACACTGACATGAAAATTGAACAAATCTATACGGGATGCCTGGCACAAGGTGCCTATTACATCACTTCCAATGGCGAAGCGGCCATCATCGATCCTTTACGTGAAGTGCAACCCTACCTTGATCGGGCGGCCAAAGACAAGGTAACGATCAAATACGTATTCGAAACGCATTTTCACGCCGATTTTGTGAGCGGCCACCTAGACCTGAGTAAAAAAACGGGAGCACCCATCATTTACGGCCCTAACGCCGCTCCCGAATTCAAAGCCATTATTGCCGAAGACGGCGAAGAGTTCAAACTCGGCAATGTGAGCATTAAAGTTCTTCACACACCGGGTCACACAATGGAAAGCACCTGCTTCCTGCTGAAAGACGAGAATGGAAAAGACCACGCATTGTTTAGCGGCGATACGTTGTTTCTGGGCGATGTAGGCCGCCCCGATCTGGCACAGAAAGCCGCATCGATGACGCAGGACCAACTGGCTGGTTTGCTCTATGATTCATTAAACCAAAAAATCATGCCCCTGGCCGACGATGTGATCGTTTATCCCGCACATGGTGCCGGCTCGGCCTGCGGAAAAAACATGATGAAAGAAACCGTAGATACGCTGGGCAACCAGAAAAAAATGAACTACGCCCTCAATCAACCGAATAAAGAGGAATTCATCAAAGCCGTTACCGACGGCTTGTTACCGCCACCGGGTTACTTCGGCATGAACGTGGCCATGAACAAAAAAGGTTACGAGAGTTTCGAAACAGTGCTTAACAATGGCATGCGCGGCTTATCGGTAACTGAGTTCGAAGCTGCTGCGGAGACGACAGATGCCATCATGCTCGATACACGGGCTGCTGCCGATTTTGCCAAAGGATTTATTCCTCGTTCCATCAACATCGGCATCAACGGCGATTTTGCGCCGTGGGTTGGTGCCTTGATCCGCGATGTGAAACAGCCGATCCTACTCATTACAGAAGTCGGCCAGGAGGAAGAAACCGTAACACGCCTGAGCCGTGTGGGCTTCGACCATGTCATCGGGCACCTTATCGGTGGTTTTGCTGCCTGGAAAGATGCCGGCAAAGAAGTTGATACTGTCAACCGGATCAGCGCTTCTGAATTTGCCAAAGAAGTGAATGTAAAAGCCGACACAGTGGTCGATGTCAGGAAAGAAAGCGAGTACCGCGCCGAACACGTGGAAGAATCTTACAACAAACCACTCGACCAGATCAACAGCTGGTTTGCAGAAATGAAAGACGACAAACCATTTTACCTGCACTGTGCCGGTGGATACCGCAGCATGATTGCCGCCAGCATCCTGAAATCGCGTGGAGTTCACAACTTCAAAGAAATTGAAGGCGGCTTCAAGGCCATTGCCGAAGCCGGCGTACCGAAAACGGATTTTGTTTGCCAAAGCAAACTGCAAAAAGCCTGATCCAACACGCAGCGGCCATATAGTCGCTGCTTGTCCAATCTAAATCCTATGAAAACATTTGCATCTATCATCACCGGAATGGCAATGGCACTCAGTCTTAGCCAGTGTCATTCCGGCACAAAAACCACAACACCCATGGAAACAACAACAGCAACCTCTACCAAAGAAATCATCGTTGACGTAAGAACCGAAGAAGAATGGAACCACGACGGGCATGCCGACTGTTCTGTAAACTATCCCCTCGATGCGTTTGACAGCAAAATAGAAGAACTGAAACAATACGATAAGGTCGTTCTGGTTTGCCGGAGCGGCAACAGGGCCAATATTGCAAAAGCCCAACTGCAACAGGCAGGCTACACCAAAGAAATAGAGAACCTGGGGGCCTGGCAAAATTTGAACTGTAAAACCAACTAACCATGAATGTATTCAAATCGTGGGGATTGATGCGGATGCTCCGCCTGCTTTTCGGAGCATTTGCCATTGTGCAGGCTATTATCATGTCCGACCTGGTACTGGGACTGATGGGTTTAGCAGTAGGCGGCATGGCATTTTTTAACGTCGGTTGCTGTGGATCCGGCGGCTGCCGAACAGATAATCGCAGCGACTCCTCGCATGCAGGCAAAGTAACATATGAAGAGATCACTTCAGGATCCTGATTAACAAACAGCACTATTTTTTAATTCGATGGACGCTCAATTTTGGAACCAACGCTATCAGGAAGACGGATTTGCCTACGGCACCGAACCAAACGTATTCCTGAAATCAAACGCAAAGCTATTGCCGCCTAAAGCTCGCATTTTATGCCTGGCCGAAGGCGAAGGAAGAAATGCAATCTATCTGGCAGAACAACAACACCAGGTAACTGCGATCGATTACGCCGCGGAAGGCTTATCGAAATTACAGCAACTGGCAGCGGAACGCAAATTGCACATCGAAACGGTTTGCGCCGATCTCGCAGACTATCGTTTGCAAGCCGGTGCCTGGGATGCCATTGTCTGCATTTTCGGGCATTTTCCGTCGGATGTGCGCAGGCATGTTTTTTCGCAACTACATGCTGCATTGAAGCCCGGCGGTATATTCATCATGGAAGCCTACGCCAAAGACCAACTGCAATACAATACCGGTGGTCCCAAAACAGAAGCACTGCTGTATAGCACAGAAGATCTGAAAACCGACCTCGCCGGCTTTAGCAAGCTAAACATCCATACCGGACAAAAAGAACTATCAGAAGGCAGTTACCACCGGGGATTGTCGTCGGTTATCGACGTGATTGCTGTAAAAGACACAACAAGCGCTTAGCCCTCGCATTGCCTGACACCTGGCATTGCGATTTCCCAACGCTCTGTAACATTTGTAACCGTTAAACACCTGACCCGGGTCATACATTTGCCCGGTAAACAATCTCATTATGATTTCACTATTCAAAAATCTGTTTAAATCGACGCGAGTTGATCTTGCGCAACTCATCAAAGAAGGCGCTGTGATCGTGGACGTTAGAAGCAAAGCCGAATATGCTACCGGCCACGTAAAAGGCTCGCTCAATATTCCGTTGGAGCAAGTGGGTTCGAGTTCCGACAAGCTCAAATCTTACAACCATATCATTACATGCTGCAGAAGCGGAAACCGCAGCGGCATGGCCAAACGCACACTGGAGGCAAAGGGCTTCAAAAATGTAACCAATGGCGGAAGCTGGCAAAACGTCAACCAATACAAATCGTGATGGAAACACTGAAAGTATTAATCCCTACCGATTTTTCGGTGCAAGCCGAATACGCTTACCTGATGGTGAAAAAGCTGGAAGAAAAAATTCCGGTGGAAATTCACTTCATGCATGTGCTAAACGTACCTGACACGGTATCGATGGGAAAAGACGGACGTATTCAAACCTGCGGCGACATCAGCGTGGAGTATGTGGTATCGCAAAAAAACATTGCTGAGCGCAAACTTGCCGACTTAAAAAACCAATACGGCAATAGCATCATCACGCACCTGGAGCTGGGAAAACTCACCGAAAAGATCGTTTCCTATTCGCAGGAAAATAAATTCGATCTGATTGTGATGGGAACCAAAGGCGCCTGGGGCTTGAAAGAAAAACTCTCGGGGTCAGAGACACAAATTGTAGCGCGCCAGTCAATGATCCCGCTGCTGTCGCTCATGTGCGACCGCTCCGACCTGGTGATCCAGAATATACTGCTGGTACATGACTTCAGCAAGCCGAAAAACGAAAACCTGGCCCTGCTCCATAAGCTCATCAGCGCCTTTCAGACCAAAGTTCACCTGCTCCAAATTTCAAAAGAAAGGTCGGAAGAAAAGCTATCTGCCGTGATGGCGAACATGACCGAATTTGCTATCGCCAACCACCTCGGCAGCGTTGAACGCCACGTGCTCAACGACAGCGACGTCGAAAATGGGGTGATCCATTTCAACCAGATGCAGGAGATGGATATCGTGTGCATCGGTACCCACGGCAAAGGCGGCCTGTTTCATCATTCAGCTACCGAAAAACTCATCAACCACTTGTTCAAACCCATTATTTCCTACCACATCAAAAACTGATCATTTCTATGTTAGAGTTCATTCAACAGCCCTGGACGTGGTGGATCTCAGGCACTCTCATCGCCGCGATCATGTTCCTGCTCCTGTTCTTCGGCCAGTCATTTGGCTTCTCTGCCAACCTGCGCACCATTTGTTCGGCTGCCGGTGGCGGAAAATTCGTGAAGTTCTTCGACTTCAACTGGCGCTCGCAATTGTGGAACCTGGTGTTCTTACTGGGTGCCATTCTCGGAGGCTTCATTGCCAGCCAATTCCTGTCGAACGGCGAGCCCGTGCAGATCTCGCAGAGCACCATTGCTGATCTTGCTAAACTTGGTATAGCGGCACCCACATCGGCCCAGCCCGACGAACTGTTCAGCATGCAATCGTTGTTGACCTGGAAAGGCTTTCTCATTCTGGCAACCGGTGGCCTGATGGTCGGCTTCGGTTCGCGCTACGCTGGCGGCTGTACATCGGGCCATGCCATCAGCGGTCTGTCCGATCTTCAGGTGCCTTCACTCATTGCAGTGATCGGCTTTTTCATCGGCGGCCTGCTCATGACCTTTGTTTTACTTCCTTTCATTCTCTGAACTTATGAAATTCCTTAAATTCTTATTACTCGGCACCTTGTTTGGCATCGTCATGGCCAAATCAGAAGCATTTTCCTGGTTCAGGATCCAGGAGATGTTCCGCTTCCAATCCTTTCACATGTATGGCATCATCGGCACTGCGGTAACACTGGGCGCTATTGGCGTAGCCCTGATCAAACGGTATAGTATCCGCGATGCAAAAGGAAACCCTATTACGTTTTTTCCGAAAGAGAGATCTGTTATACGTTACCTGTTGGGCGGAACGATCTTTGGACTAGGATGGGCTCTGAGCGGCGCCTGCCCGGGGCCGATGGTTGTCAACATCGGGTATGGCTACCTGGCAATGGGCGTTGTGTTCCTGTTTGCCATCATCGGCACCTATCTGTACGGCGCCATTAAAGATAAGATCCCTCACTAATCCTCAAACACATTGTCATGGAAACCTCAACAAAACCAGATGGAGCCTTAGCGCCGGTAGTTGGCACCCTCATCAACATGATCGTTCTGTTGCTGGTGGTGATTGCCGCATTGGTCGCTATCATTGCTGTGTATATCCCCGACTTCCATCCAGCTCCGGAAAAGAAACAAGTGGCCGCACCGGTGCCGGATGCCAACGGCAACTTCACCGAAGAGGCCAAACAGCAGGCGCTGAAACCGAAAGATACTACCAGCTACTGGAAAGCGCCGGATGTTGCCGGACTAGATCAGGATCCGAACAAGGATCTCATTTTGTACGGAGAAGATCTTATCATTCATACATCGGATTATTATGGCGAACACGGCAAGATCTTCAAAGCATCCACCAACGGCATGAACTGCCAGAACTGCCACCTGGAAGCCGGTACCAAAACATACGGCAACAACTACTCGGCAGTAGCTGCCACCTTCCCAAAATACCGCGCGCGGTCTGGAGTCGTGGAAAACATGTACAAGCGCATCAACGATTGCTTCGAGCGGAGCCTGAACGGCCGGGCGCTCGATACAAATTCCAAAGAAATGCAGGGAATTGTTGCCTACATGAAATGGCTTGGCAAAGATGTTCCAAAAGGCGAAAAGCCTGCGGGTGCCGGCTTCAAAGACATCTCATTCCTCGACCGCGCAGCCGATCCGGAAAAAGGAAGCGCAATTTACACCGAAAAATGCCAGAGCTGCCACCAGGCAAACGGCGCAGGATTGATGAACGGCGACAAAACCGCCTTTACCTATCCACCACTGTGGGGCAACAAGAGCTACAACGACGGCGCGGGATTATACCGCTTGTCGAACTTTGCTAAATTTGTAAAGTACAACATGCCCCTGGGCGCATCGCACAACAATACGCAACTGAGCGACGAAGAAGCATGGGATGTAGCTGCATTTGTGAATTCGCAACCCCGACCGAAGAAAAACATTAAAAAAGACTGGCCGAATATTGCAGAAAAACCGTTCGACCATCCCTTTGGCCCTTACGCCGATGGATTTGATGAAAAACAACATAAATATGGCCCATTCCCACCTATTCGAGAAAAGATCAAAGCCATGAAAACCAAAAAAGCGACTGCCTAAATGAAATACGCCATTGCCCTGCTCCTGATACTTTCATTCGCGTCCCAGGCGCAGGATTCTATCAAGGCCCCGGTTAAGTTACGGACCAACGACACCACGCTGCGCGACGTATTTCTGAAATCGAAAATAGACGTGCATGCACGTTCGGTATTTATGAGTACAGTGAACGAAGGTGCACTGAAGGACGACTATGCTCTGGCATCGGGGGCCGGCCTCGGGATCACCACCAAATCGTATTATGGCCTGCAGGCCGGCATCAGCGGCTTTGTGATCTACAACGTTTGGTCCTCAGACCTTGCCCTACCCGATGTGTTAACTCTCGCTCCCAACCGCTATGAGGTGGGTTTGTTCGATGTACAAAACATACAGGCGAAACGCAACCTCGTGCGTATCGAGAATCTTTTCCTGAAATACACCTTGTCGAAAACATCGCTCGCAGCCGGCAAAATGAAACTGAATACACCATTTATAAATCCGCAGGACGGCCGCATGAATGCCACACTCGAAGAAGGCCTGTGGCTAAGCATGAACGAGTTCAAGAACATGCAGGTGAGTGGCGGATGGCTCTGGAACATCTCTCCCCGTTCGACCACGCAATGGTATTCGGCAGCCAACTCTATCGGCGTTTATCCCTCCGGCGTCAGCGAAACAGGTGCCAAATCGAATTACTTCGGAAACATCAGCAGCAGTGGCATCGCCATGGCCAACCTATCGGTAAATCCCTCGAAAAACTTCCGCATTCAGGCATGGGATCTGCTCATCGATAATGTGATGAACAGCGCGATGATCGAAGTAAACAACGAATTTGGCAAACAGGTAAGTTGCTATCAGGGTCTGATGTTCATTCACCAGGACGCCATTAACAACGGCGGCAATGCTGATCCGTCAAAAACCTACATCAGCCGTGGCTCTCAATCGAACGTGATCAGCGCTCAGTTCGGCATAAAGAACCGGCAACTAAATACCAGCATCAACTATACACACATTACCGGCGACGGGCGTTACCTGATGCCTCGCGAGTGGGGACGCGACCCCGTTTATACTTTCATGCCCAGAGAACGCAATGAAGGGATGGGAAATGTACATGCAGCCTCCATCAAAGCAACTTACCAGGCATTGAAAGGACGATTGAAAACAGGACTTGCCTATGGTTACTTTTTAATGCCAGATGTGAAAGACTACCGCCTTAATAAATATGGCATGCCCTCGTACCATCAGGTAAATATTGACTTATCATACTCATTCAGTAAATTTCTGAGAGGCCTCGATGTCAGGTGCGTCACTGCCTACAAGCTGCAACAAGGCAACGTGTACGGCAACCCGAAATATGTTTACAATAAAGTAAACATGGCCAACATCAACCTCATCCTCGACTTCAGAATATAAGGATTGAAATATTTGCCCTGTCTTCCACACAGCAACATACGCCACGCGTGCGAATCCGAATTTTTTAATGTATTTTTAAACCCACAACGCCGATGCCGGCTATGTAAAGCGGCTTGCCTGCTGAGCTCAACGCCAGCATGCCGCCCCGTAGCCCATTTATAGATCCGGCAAACCGTGTTGGCTTGCCAGTTTCCGTTCCTTTTTTTTCCTGGCGGCCATGCGGTTAAAAAAACTAAACGACGCGCGGTTATGAACGGCTTACGCACCATACTCAAAGACTCAGAAGCGATGATCAGCTTCGGTACCATTGTTGCACTTACCATTGTTGCTGCCATTTTGGCGGGCCGTTACCTGCAACGCAAAATTAACCGGCATACCAATGGCCATCGGGTAGATGTTACCAGTTTTATTTTCCTGAGGCATATGATTGTGACCATCATTTATTTCCTTGGTTTTGGCTGGGCTTTACTCACGCTTCCCATTACCCATACCTTTGCACATTCGCTGCTGGCTGGGGCGGGTGCCTCCACGCTTATTCTCGGTTTTGCATCGCAGCAGCTGTTCAGAAACCTCATCAGTGGCGTATTCCTTGTTGTGAGCAGGCCATTCCGCATCAACGACTTGATCGAGTTTCAGGGAAAGCAAGGCAAGGTGATCGAGATCAACCTCAATTCCACCATCATCGAAGATGTTGTTGGCAATAAAACAATTATTCCAAGTTCGCTGATCCTTACCGACAAAGTCACCATTCTGAACCCAAACACCACCGGGCAGCCATGACTCCACATCAATTTCTAAAAAAGTACAAATACGAACTGCTTCTCTTCGGGCTATTCCAGCATTTGTTTATGGCACTGTTCGTAGGCAACCTCGACACGTACCGCTATTATTTCTGGCCGGCAAATATGATCTTGCTGGGATTTACGTCTTTTGGTGTTTACCTCGAACATAACAAAAAACGCTTGCTGATTTTGCGCATCCTCATCATTACCATGTGCAGCACACCGGTACTGTCTTATTTTGTAGGTTTTTCTTCGAACGTGCTTATTTTCCTCAGCTTTTCATACGTGGCATTTTTTGCGTATGTATTTTATGAAGTGCTGCGCTTTTTGTTTAAACCAAGTTATATCAACCAGGATATTATCCTCGCCTCGGGATGTGGTTATCTGCTACTTATTGAAATTGCCACGTTCACCCAGCAAGCCATCTTCTATTTCGGTTCCGCCGCCTACAAGGGCCTTGACATCAGCCATCCTACCGCGACGTTTGTGGACTTTGTGTATTTTTCAACCATCACGATCACCAGCATCGGCTTTGGCGATATCTTACCCAATACGCATTATGCCAAGTTACTCACGGCACTCATCGGCATCGTCGGTCAGTTTTACACGGTAGTACTCGTGGGTATCCTTATCAGTAAATTTACATCCAGGAAAGAATAATGTTTGTATGGCCCCGCTTTTTTAAAACCGACCCAAAAGGCGTTTGATGGTGAGACCCTGCACCAAAATGGAGAAGAGTACAATGCAATAGGTTGCCGCAATCAACAGAGAGCTGCCTTCCACTTTGTTATACAGAGAAAGAGACAAGGCAATGGAAATGCCACCCCGCAAACCACCCCAGGTAAGCACTGCCATGTTGAGTTTTTTATTGGATTCTTTCCGGTTGAAGAGGTAGAAAGCCGGCAATAGCGATACATAGCGGGCTACCAACGATACGATGATGAGCAGACAGCCGATCAGGATATAGGTTTTATCAAACGGCAATAAAAAGATCTCAAGCCCCATCAGCACAAAGAGCAGGGTATTGCAGATCTCGTCGATCAACTCCCAGAACTTATCGACATACTCGTTAGTAATTTCAGACATGGCATTTTCTTTTCCTTTGTTACCGATCAGTAAACCCGCCACAACCATAGCCAGTGGGCCTGAAGCATGCATGCTCGATGCCAGTGCGTAGCCACCTGTAACAATGGATAAGGTGATCAGGATTTCAGTTTGGTAATGATCGATGCGCTTCATGGCCCAATAGCCGATGTAACCTGTGCCCAGGCCAATAGCAATGCCTCCGAACACTTCTTGGGAAAAGAGCGTTAGAATGCCTTGCCAGGAAAATGATCCGTGACCACCGGCCAAAAGAGAAAAAATAGCCGTGAATACCACAACACCGACGCCATCGTTGAACAGGGACTCGCCAATGATCTCTGTTTTGAGTTTTTTAGGAATGTTGTATTGCGACAAAATACCGATCACGGCAATGGGATCGGTTGGAGAGATCAATGCCCCAAAAAGCAAACACACCAGCAAATCGAGCTCGTAGCCAAACCAGCCGGTGATGAGCTTGGTAAGTATGCCAATAATAAATGTTGACAGCAACACACCGATCGTAGCATACGACAATACAGTGGAACGGGCGCCTTTGAGATTTTGAATATTCACATGCATGGCACCGGCAAACAGCAAAAACGACAGGATAAAATCGAGCACAAATGAGCTGAAATCGAAACCTGTCAGAAACAGCCGGAAAGGTAGAACCATCTCAGGACTGAATGTCTCGGTAACTTTGAGGCTGAGGGCCAGCACGACGCTAATTAGCATAACGCCGATAGTAGTAGGCATTTTGAGCCACTTATAGTTAATAAAGCCGAATAAGGCACTGATAGAAATAACGATGGCAAAAAAATCAAGCATGGTGTAAGTCAGGGGATTCTTAAAAAATTCGTAAAAAAGGCCTTCACACTCCAACGACGCTGCAACGCGGTCCACGATCCCCAAAAAGTGCCGGGCCTGCCCTGTTGTTGGTAAATGGGATTGCAAACTTACGGATATTCTCGATTTCTGCCGAAAATACCGTCCGATTTCGGTGCGTTTTGGCCCGGAAAACGACCTCAAGCACCGCTTGGCCCCAACCAAACCTCGCCCGAACCAGCAGCTTTGCAATACGTTTTCAGGCAGACACGGGTCGCTTACAGCTTGAAAATGGCCTGGGACGGGGCCTGCATGGCCTGCAATGTTAATTTTTATAAATCTCTGTCGCAGGCTATTGAAATTTAACTACTTTTGAAGCCTGGTAAGAAATGCACGCCCGATTAAAAATATCAATTGCTCTTTTTGTGTGTCTTGTATTTATTTCGCGCGCATTATTCCTTAATTCGAATGCCCTTTCCAACATACTTGCTGAACAACGCGCATCTGTAGCCCTTTCCAATACGCAAAAAGCGGCCTTACATGCGGACGCGTCCGTGCAGGAGCATACCTCAGACAGTTCGGTCACAGATGTTTTTGAAGAGTTGACCGATAAGCAGGAAGACTATCTTTCGAACATTGGATCGCTGGCGGTTCTCTGCATTTTTTACTCTTTCCTCACACGCTTTATTGTTTTTCTGAGGCCTGATCGCTTATTTGATTTCATCAAATGCGTCCTATACCCTAAGAAATACCTTTCCCTCTCGATTCTAAGAATATAGCATTTTTTTGGTGGATGCCTGCGCATTCATCCTCTCCGCCTTGTCTTCTTTGGCGGAATTACCGGTGACACCGGACCACATTTCCAAACATTAATGATTCGTCCACAACGCGGTGTGCCCACATGCAGCCGCAAAAATCCATTAACGAAACCACGATGGTTTTAAAACAGAAAACTATGACCAAGAACATGCTGATGCTCGCAGGTATTTATGCCGTGCTGAGCCTTACAGGCTGCGGCCACCAACACGAAGAAAAAGAAGAGGACACCAAATTTCTGGTCACCTCTCCTCTCAAAAAAGACACTACCATCACCCGGCAATACGTTTGCCAGATACATGCCATCCAGCACATTGAGCTGAGAGCCCTCGAAAAAGGTTACCTTCAAAATATTTATGTGGATGAAGGCCAATCTGTAAAAAAAGGCCAAACCATGTTCCAGATCATGCCGCTGATATACAACGCCGAGCAGCAAAAAGCCCAGGCGGAAGCCAACTTTGCGGGCATCGAATACCAAAACACCAAGCAATTGGCCGATAGCAATGTTGTATCACCCAATGAGCTGGCAATGGCAAAAGCCAAGTACGACAAGGCAAAAGCTGAGCTTGCCCTGGCCCAAACCCATTTGCAGTTTACGGAGATCAAAGCGCCGTTCGACGGCATCATGGACCATTTCCAGGTGAGGCTGGGAAGCCTTGTGAATGAAGGCGACCTGCTTACCACGCTCTCGGATAACAGCGAAATGTGGGTTTACTTTAACGTGCCGGAAGCTGAATACCTGAACTATAAATCACATGCCAGCTCAGAAAACATGACGAAAGTAAATCTGCTGATGGCCAACAACGAGCAGTTCCAATACCCCGGCGTGGTAAAAACCATCGAAGCCGACTTCAATAACGAAACGGGTAACATCGCGTTCAGGGCCACATTCCCCAACCCGCAATTGCTTCTCAGGCATGGTGAAACAGGTAATATTTTAATGACACTACCTCTTTCTAACGCTCTCATTATTCCACAAAAGGCGACATTCGAAGTACTCGAGAAAAAATATGTATTTGTAGTAGGAAAAGACAATGTTGTACATCAACGCGAGGTGACTATTGCTTCGGAAATGCCTGACATTTATATTGTGAAAGACGGCATCACCGACAAAGATCGTATCATGCTGGAAGGCATCCGCAAGGTAAAAGACGGTGATAAGATCACTTATGAATACGAGGATCCGAAAACCGTGCTTCCAAAACTGAAAGTGTATGTTGAATAAACCGTATTAAGCCGTGTTTTGTACAACAACCGCTCAGTAAAAACCATGAAATTAATTTTGTTTGCCAGTTCGGCTTGCTATAGCAACAGAACCTAAGGCAGTTCATTCCAAAAACAGAAAAACTATGTTTAGTAAATTCATTCAACGGCCGGTACTCGCCATTGTGATCTCCCTGGTGATCCTCTTCATGGGCGTACTGGCCATCAAAACACTGCCTACCTCACAGTTTCCGGAGGTAGCACCTCCGGTGGTGATGGTAAGTGCCTCTTACCCCGGAGCCAGTGCCAAATCGCTTGCCGAGTCGGTCATCATTCCATTGGAGCAATCCATTAACGGTGCCTGGGGCATGCGTTACATGACGTCGGATGCCACGAGCGCAGGCGAAGCCAACATCCAGGTTGTATTTGAACCGGGTACCGACATCAACCAGGCACTCGTACAAGTATCTAACCGTGTGCAGCAGGTAACTAACAGGCTTCCGATACTGGTACAACGGGAAGGTGTAGTGATTACGCCGGTGATCCCAAGTATGCTCATGTACGTCAATCTTTATAGTAAAGATAAGAATGCCAACATGAAATTTCTGTTCAACTATGCCGGTGTAAACATGGTGCCGGAGTTGCAGCGTATCAACGGCATCGGCCAGGTACGTATTCTTGGTAGCCGGCAGTATGCCATGCGTGTGTGGCTTAACCCTGACCGGATGCGGGCTTACAATATATCGCCCGACGAGATCATGGAAGCGCTCAACGACCAAAGTATCATTGGTAAGCCTGGAAGGATTGGCCGTGGCGATGCCAAACAAGCCGAAGCGCTGGAATATGTACTTGCCTACTCCGACCGTTTCAACGATCCGAAACAATATGAAAATGTGATTATCAAAGCCAATCCAAATGGCGAAATGCTCCGTTTAAAAGATGTTGCCACCGTGGTTCTGGGAAGCGAATACTACGACATCTACTCCAGCATGAACGGGCATCCGTCGGCCGCGATGGTAATTAAGCAAACCTACGGCAGTAATGCCAGCGAGGTGATCGAAAAAGTGAAAGAAAAACTGGATGACCTGAAAAAATCATTTCCTCCGGGCATGGATTACGAGATCAGTTACGACGTTTCCAACTTTCTCGACGCCTCCATCGAAAACGTAATCGATACCCTGCGTGATGCCTTTATTCTCGTGGCCCTCGTGGTGTTTGTGTTCCTCGGCGACTGGCGATCGACACTCATTCCAACGCTTGCCGTACCGATCTCGCTCGTGGGCGCCTTCCTGTTCATGCAGCTATTCGGTCTTACCATCAACATGATCACACTCTTTGCACTCGTGCTCGCCATTGGTATTGTCGTCGATGACGCCATTGTCGTCGTCGAGGCCGTGCACGCCAAGATGGAAGAAGAACACCTTTCGCCATACAACGCGGTTCGCAAAGTAATTGGGGAGATCAGTGGCGCCGTTATCGCTATTACCCTGCTCATGGTGTCGGTATTCGTACCGGTATCATTCATGTCAGGGCCGGTAGGAACATTCTACAGACAATTCTCCATTACCATGGCATCGTCCATCGTGCTCTCAGGTGTAGTAGCCCTTACGGTAACACCTGTACTCTGTGCCATGATCCTGAAAAACACACACGGCAAGCCGCGCAAGAAAACCCTCATGAACCGTTTCATCGACTCGTTCAACCGGGGCTTCGAAAAACTGACAGGCCGTTATGTGGGTCTGTTGAAGCTGATCGCCCACAGGCGCGTGATTACGGTTGGCATGTTTGCAGCATTTTCACTCGGCATCTTCTTGATCAGTAACAATTTGCCTACCGGCTTCATCCCAAGCGAAGACCAAGGCATGCTTTATGCCATTATTCAAACGCCTCCCGGCTCAACCCTCGAAAGAACGAATGACCTTTCGAATAAGCTGGTAGATATCATTCAAACGGTTGAAGGCGTGCAATCCGTATCGTCCATTGCTGGTTACGAGGTACTCACCGAGGGCCGTGGTTCGAACGCCGGCACCTGCCTGATCAATCTCAAGCCTTGGTCGAAACGCAAACACACCGTTCAGGAGATCATTTACGAACTCGAAGAAAAAGCCAAAGAGCTACCGGGTGCCACGATCGAATTCTTCGATCCGCCGGCTGTTCCGGGCTTCGGTGCGGCTGGTGGCTTCGCCTTACAGTTGCTCGACAAAACCAACAGTGGCGATTACAACCAGCTCGAAAAAGTGAAAAACGATTTCATGCGCGACCTGGCAAAACGCAAAGAGCTGACCGGCTTGTTCACGTTCTTTAGCGCCAACTATCCACAGTATGAGATCGAGATCGATAACGAACTGGCCATGCAAAAAGGCGTGAGCATTGGCAATGCCATGAATACCCTTTCTATCTTTGTGGGTAGTACCTACGAGCTGGGCTTCATCAAATACCAGCGTTTCTTCAAAGTGTTTGTGCAGGCTGCACCTGAATTCAGAAGGTTGCCTACAGACATCATGAACCTGTATGTGAAGAACAACCGCGACGAAATGGTTCCTTTTTCAGCCTTTATGCGCATCAAAAAGAAACAAGGCGCCAACGAGATCAACCGTTACAACATGTATAACACGGCTGGTATCCGCGGAGCTCCGGCCAAAGGTTACAGTTCCGGTGAGGCCATCAAGGCCGTCCAGGAAGTAGCTGCCAAAACCTTGCCTCACGGCTTCGACATCGATTGGGCTGCCCTTTCTTACGATGAAACAAGACGTGGCAACGAAGCCATTTACATTTTCGTGATCGTACTGGTGTTTGTGTACTTTGTACTCGCGGCACAGTATGAGAGCTTCATCATTCCGCTCGCGGTGGTGTTCTCGCTTCCTGCCGGTGTATTTGGCTCTTTCCTTCTCATCAAGGGCATGGGACTTGCCAACGACATCTACGCGCAGGTAGGTTTGGTAATGCTCGTGGGCCTGCTTGGTAAAAATGCGGTGTTGATCGTGGAATTTGCCGTGCAGAAACAACGACAGGGAATGTCGGTGCTTGATGCTGCCATCGAGGGCGCCAAAGTGCGTTTCAGGCCGATCCTCATGACCTCTTTTGCATTTATTGCAGGGTTGATTCCGTTGGTATTGGCACATGGCGCCGGTGCCTTGGGTAACCGCACCATTGGTGCTTCGTCGCTCGGCGGTATGCTCTTCGGTACAATCTTCGGGGTAATTATTGTGCCTGGACTTTACTTCATTTTCGGCAAGATGGCTGAAGGCCGTAAGCTGATTAAAAATGAAGAAGAGAGCTCACTGACAGAAGACATTGTTCACCAAATTGATAATTTCCCTCAAACTCCCGAAAGCGATAACCATGAGTAATACAAGAATCATCACAGGTTTCGGGCTGGTACTGTCAGCCCTGATCTACAGCGCGTGCAGCACCCCGTTTATGGGCCGAAAAACAGAGAACCGAACAGTGCCAGCCGCTTATAGCCTACAAAAAGACAGCCTTAACAGCGGAAAGATCAAATGGAAAGAGTTTTTCACGGATCCTAAACTGGCAGCACTCATCGATACGGCATTGAAAAATAACCAGGAGTTGAATATCATGCTGCAGGATATTAACATTGCCAAAAACGAAGTTCGTGGACGTAAAGGAGCCTATCTGCCATACCTGGGTGTGGGCGCCGGTGCTGGCGTCGATAAGGTTGGATTATACACCAGCCGTGGCGCAAGCGATGCTGCCAACGACATCTTGCCTGGTAAAAAAGTACCTGATGTTTTGCCAGATTATGTTATTGGCGTCAACCTTTCATGGGAAGTCGATATCTGGAAAAAGTTGCGTAATGCCAAGAAAGCTGCCATATATAAATACCTTGCGAGCAGCGAGGGCAAAAACTTTATGGTAACCCGTCTGGTTGCAGAAATCGCCAATTCTTACTATGAGTTGATGGCGCTGGATAACCAGTTGGATATTCTGAGAAAGAACATCGCCATTCAGCAGGATGCTTTGGAAATTGTAAAACTGGAGAAAAATGCAGCAAAAGTAACGGAACTTGCGGTGCGTAAATTCGAGGCCGAGGTGCTTAAAAATCAAAGCCATCAGTTTGCGATCATGCAGCAGATCACCGAAACCGAAAACCGTATCAACTTCCTCGTAGGCCGTTTCCCGTTGCCGGTAGAACGCAATTCGACAGGCTTCACCGATCTCGTACCCGATTCGATGCACGCCGGCGTGCCTTCGCAGCTGCTCGAAAACCGCCCGGATATCCGGCAGGCAGAACGCGAACTGGTTTCGGCAAAGCTCGATGTGAAAGTAACCAAAGCTGAATTTTACCCTACGCTCACCATCCGCGCCGGTGGCGGTTACAATGCATTTAATCCGGCCTACCTGATCACAACACCGCAGTCGTTGATTTTTTCGCTGGCCGGAGAACTGATGGCACCATTGATTAACCGGAATGCGATCAAGGCCAATTACTATTCCGCCAATTCGCGCCAGATACAAGCTGTGTATAACTACGAGCGAACCATCCTCAATGCATACATCGAAGTTACGAACCAGTTGTCTAACATCAGCAACCTGAAAAAAAGCTACGACCTTAAATCAAAGCAGGTGGAAGCACTCACGCGTTCCATCGACATTTCGACTGGCCTCTTCAAATCGGCCAGGGCAGACTATATGGAAGTGATGCTCACGCAGCGCGATGCGCTTGAGTCGAAATTTGAGCTTATCGAAACAAAGAAACAACAAATGAATGCTATGGTAAACATTTACCAGGCACTCGGTGGCGGCTGGAACTAACCCTATATTGCTATAATACTAAGAAGCCATTCCGTTCGGAATGGCTTCTTTTTTGGACCTTACTATAATAACAGGTAGTTCGCCGCAAACATCAATTAAGCTGTTTAGTCCAGTAATCCACTGACTTGTGTAAGCTGCCTGGTAATCTTTCAGATACTTTTTGAACGGATCATCGTTGCTTAACGACTGCGTTCCCTGGAGCACACCTTTAAAAAAGAGGAAATCACTTGTTACCGTAGCCGTCAGCTTTTGCCGGTTTGGGTCGTTGACTGGCAATTTGGAGATGAGTTCAGTGGCGGCACGCGTTATTTGTTCATTGGTAGCCATTTCAGTCGCTACGAGGTTTTTTGAATTGGCATTGAACTCGTAGAAATCGCCGGTAATGATTTTCGGGTAACATTCCGGAATGTTTACCGTTCCGCCATTACAAGTAAAAGACGTTCCGGGCAGAGTCACGAAATTATACCACTGTGGATCCAGGAACGTATAGCTGGAATTGGGTGAGTTCTGCATGGCCAGCCACTCCGATACGCTCAACAGGCGGCCTGCAAAAGACGGATCCACTACTGCTGTGTCGATGCGGTTATCGGGGCCTTTGATCAGCAAAGAAACTGCCACATGGAAACCCCAATATATTTTGGATGTTCGCATTCCAAGTGCATCATCGACGTTGAGCGACTCCATTTTGCTAAACAACGAAACCATCGAGGGTTCGAAATTCCAGATCTTGTAATGCTTGATTCCTTTTTTTTGCAATAACAGCGAAAGCATCATCGCCCGGTTCTGACAACCATTGTAGATGCATTTGAAATCGAGCTTCGACTTATCGATCAGCTCTTTGAGCAACTGCTCGGCTTCCGGCCTGGCCAGCGCATCGGCATGTGTCAGGGTAGTTAGGCTTGGTGTCTTTCCATTGGCCAGGGCATACGACCAGGTAATGGAAAAGCGGTGATGTTGGGAGAACGCAGAAAAGCAGGTCATCACCATCCAAAGAATGTAAACGTTTTTTTTCATAGTCTTGTTGTTGAAGGTTAGTATGTATATTCTTATGATCAAAAGTAGCAGATCATTTCGAAAAAAAATACCCGTAAATAGCCGGTACTCATCCGTGAAAAAACCCCTTGTTGGACGGTATCACTTTTTTCCATAAATTTATTTTAAGCTCATGTCCGTCGATTGCGAATTTTTTTGCGAATAGGAGCCGTTTACAGAACACGAAACCTTAACCCATAGATCCATGAAGAAAACCCTTACCCTTGCATGCTCCGTCTGGCTCGGAACCTTATGTAGCCAGTCAAGTCCTCAAACCTATACGGTGCCGGGCGCTTATTCATTTACCGTTCCTGCCGGTGTTACGAGCATTACCGTAGAGGTAGTCGGAGCCGGTGGATCGGGCGGTGGCAACGGCACCGGAGGCGGAGGCGGAGGTGGTTACGCCAAAGGCGTTTATGCGGTGACGCCGGGCGCGGTGCTGTCGGTAAAAGTAGGAACTCCCGGCAGCGGTGCCGCTGCAGGAACATCGAGTGTGAGCACCTTTATTTCTGCCAGCGGCGGCGCCAATGGTACCACTGTGTCCAATCCTTCGGTTGGCGGCGGCGGCGCGGGCGGCACGGGCACCGGCGGCAACATCGCTAATTATTCCGGCGGCACCGGTGGTGGTGGCTACTATACCTATTTCGGCGGCGGCGGTGCCGGTGCAGGTGGTTCGGTATCTAATGGAACAAACGGCGGAAACACGGTGGCGTACAATGGTACTAACTGCCTGACGCCGGGCGGATCGGCAGGTACGGGCGGCGGTGCGCCGGGCGGTAACGGCGGAAAAGGTGCTGGCTTTACCAACTCTTCCTGCAGCGCTACAGATCCGGCGGCCAGCGGCAGCAATTTTGGCGGCGGCGGCGGCGGTGGCAATGGCATCGGATCGACTCCGGGAACCGGGGCTGGCGGCTATTGCCAGATATCTTGGCTTAGTTGCGCAGCGCCTTCTGCACCGGCCAACAATACGCCAGCTTCAAATCAGGTTATCTGCGCCAGCAATACTGCAACACTTCTCGCAACGGGCAGCGGAACGCTCAACTGGTATGCATCCGCAAGTTCAGGCACAAGTCTCGGCACTGGCACAACCTACGTGACTCCCGCTCTGGCCGCGGGCACCTATACCTATTATGCAGCAACCAGCAACACCTGCACCGAAAGCCCACGCACCGCAGTTACCGTTAGCGTGAATGCCAACCCGGTTATCGCTGTGCCCAATGGCACCATCTGCAGCGGGCAATCGTTTACCCTTTCGCCAAGTGGCGCATCCTCTTACACCTATTCCAGCGGATCGCCTGTAGTAAGTCCCACTGCACCCACCAATACCAATGTGGTAAGTGCAACCTACATCTACACCATTACCGGAAGCAACGCCGCAGGTTGCCAGGCCACTGTCAACAGCTCAGTGACCGTATTTCCGCTGCCAGCAGTCAATGCAAGCAGCACACCAAGCCTGATCTGCAGTGGCAGTACGGCAACGCTGATTGCTTCCGGTGCCAGCAGCTACACCTGGAGTACAAATGCCAGCACATCGGTGGTTCCTGTAACGCCGAGCGTAACCACAACCTATTCCGTAACGGGCCGAAGCGCCACGAACGGCTGCTCCAACACTGCCATGGTAACCGTTTCCGTTTCTGCCTGCACGGGTATTCACAACGTTCCATCCAATGCCATGGCCTTGACCATTTACCCGAACCCAAGCAAAGGGCATTTCACTATTTCTTCGGAAAGCGATGAGACCCTATTGCTGACGGATAATATGGGCAAAATTGTGAGGACGATTGTTCTGCAAGCCAACAACCACTATAAAGCAGAAGTGAACGGTCTCAGCAACGGCATCTACTACCTGGTGAGTGAAGATGGTAAACAGCCGATCCGCGAAAAGATCGTTGTAGCCAAGTAGCGTATTTTTAAGTAACACCCTAAACGAAAAGACCGCCTCTAACGAAGCGGTCTTTTTGCATTAGGCCTGAACTTCCCGATAGTGCGAGAAACTCATAGAAAAGGTGCCACGGCCTGCCGTAATCGTCCGAAGATCGGTCATGTAACCAAACATCCTGGCGATGGGTACTTGCGCCTCCAGGTATTTGAAACCGTCGCGGTCGGTTAAAGCAGTGATGATACCCTGCCGTTTGTTGAGGTCACTTACCGTAACGCCAGTGCAGCCGTCAGGCACCAACACCCGTGCCGACATCACCGGCTCGAGCAGATGAGTGCCGCAAACCTTAAGGGCATTACGGAAACCTTCCTGTGCGCACAACTCGAAAGAATACGCATCGGAATCTTCCCGATGATAGCTTCCATCGAACAGTCGTACTTTCAAGGAACGGATCGGGTAGCCGTGAAGGCCGGATCCAAGACAGTTCCTGAAACCCTTTTCGACAGCCGGAACGAATTCTTTGGGAATAACGCCACCGCTGATCTCGTTCACGAATTGCAATCCTTCTGTACCTTCGTCGCCAGGGCCCATTTCGAAATGGATCACTGCAAACTTGCCTTTGCCTCCGGTTTGTTTGATCAACTGTTCGCGATGCACCACCATAGAAGCAAGGCTTTCGCGGTAAGCTACTTTCGGCACACCTTTCCTTACCTCTATACCATGATCTGTTTTAAGCAAATCGATCTTGACATCGAGATGCAACTCACCCATGCCGCTGATAAGCGCTTGCCCAGAAGTGGCATCATTCGTTACCACGAAAGTCGGATCTTCCTCTGCCAGTCTCGACAAGCCAAACGCGAGCTTATTGTAGTCGGCTTCGGTCTTCGGTTCGATCGCCACCGATATCACAGGTTCCGGGAACTGCATCGCTTCGAGAACCACCGGATGCCTGGGATCGCACAATGTGTGACCAGTAACAGATTCTTTGATTCCGGCCAACGCAACGATATCACCCGCAAATGCTTGTTCGATCGCCGTTTTTGAATTGGCATGCACCTGGTAGATGCGCGATATCCGCTCCGTGCCGTTCGTCACAGCATTCAGCACCGTATCGCCTACCTTTATGCGTCCCTGGTAGATCCTCAGGTAATTCAACTTACCGTGTTTATCAGCCATGACTTTAAAAATAAGTCCCGCAAAAGGAGCTGTTTCATCATTGCCCCTGTCTTGTGGCGATGGCAACAACTCCACGACATAATCGAGCAACGATTGCACACCTTTGTTCTTGAATGCCGAGCCACAAAGCACAGGCACAACAGAACTGGCCATACAGGCCTGGCGTAATGCAGCAACAATATGCCCTGGCTCTATTTCAAGATCATGTACATAACGATCCATTAACCCCAGATCATGTTCGCACAGCGTTTCGATCATCCTTGCCCTCATGGTTTCAGCCAATGACTGCATATCGGGAGGTATCTCGCCAACATCAACATGAATGCCCATTTCGCCACTCTGGCGAACGGCTTTCATGTACACGAGGTCTATTAAGCCCTCGAAGCGATCTTCAGCGCCTATCGGCAGTTGAATGGCGATGGCCCTGCTGTTGAGCTTTTCGCGGATATCGGCCAGCACATTCAAAAAGTCCGCACCGGTTCGATCCATCTTGTTGACGAAGGCCAGGCGACTTACCTGGTAATCGTTGGCCAGGCGCCAGTTTGTTTCAGACTGCGGTTCAACACCGTCAACAGCTGAGAACAAGAATACCAGGCCGTCGAGCACACGCAATGAGCGGTTTACTTCTACGGTAAAATCCACGTGGCCCGGCGTATCGATGATACTGATCTCCGCACCTTTCCAATGGCAACGCGTAGCTGCCGAGGCAATAGTAATACCGCGCTCGCGTTCCTGCTTCATGTGATCCATGGTTGTGTTTCCGTCGTGCACCTCACCCATTTTGTGGTTCACGCCGGTGTAATACAAAATGCGCTCTGTCAGGGTAGTTTTTCCTGAATCGATATGCGCCACAATTCCTATATTTCGAATAATCGAAAGATTTTTCATAATGATAATTTTAACATGATGTAATGCCGGACAGCTCGGGCAAAGCCCTACCATGCAGGAGTGTTCGGTAAAATATTAGAAAAAGGGATTCGGGCCAATCACCGGGGATTTGGGTGATTGGATCAGGAAACTGCGCGTATGCGGATTTGAGTTGTCACAATAAATCGTGGTTGCAAAAGTAAAACAAATTTTGTTACGGTATTCGTTCCTTTGCAAAAAAAGAATTTTCTCGACTGGCTTTGCACTACAAGAAGTGCCAAATGTCAATCCCCACAAGGCCTCTGGCGGCTGGCCGTTTTCGATCTATTTTCTTATCTTTATTTTATGCTTACTTCTTTTATTCACTGCAGGCATTCAATCTGCAAAATGCCCATCGCCGTATTGAAGAAACGTGTTCTGGTTATGATGGCATTGTTCCTATCGCTCATAGCGGATGCACAACTTCAAAACGATCTTTCGCTCCCTTACCTGGTGCGCGAAGCCTTTGTGAAGAGTAGCAAGCCTCCGATCATCATTTTATTGCACGGCTATGGCAGCAACGAAGCTGATCTCTTTGGATTACAAAACCGCTTACCGGCAGACTTTACCGTTATCTCTGTGCGTGCGCCAATGACACTTTCTGAAAATAGTTTCCAGTGGTTTCGCATGGAAACCGTAAATGGTGTGATGCAGGGCCAGGTGGAGGACTTGGAAAGCAGCCGCAAAAAAATCGTTGCGTTTATTCCGCAAATTGTGGCAAAATACAAGGCAGATCCTAAGCAGGTATTCCTTTGTGGATTCAGCCAGGGCGCGATGATGTGCTATGAAGTAGGGCTGCGCTCGCCGGAACTTATCAAAGGCATTGCGCCATTGAGCGGTAAGGTTTTTCCAAGTCTTAAACCGGACGTCAAGCCAAAATCGGCACTTCGGGATCTGAAGGTATTCATCGGCCACGGCGATGCCGACATGCGCGTAGCCTACACCTATGCCACTGAAGCCAATGCATACTTAATAAGCCTTGGCATGCAGCCAGAATTTCACACTTACAAAGGCCTTGGACACTCGATCCAGATGAATGAGCTTGCCGACTTAACGCCGTGGCTGCAACGGGTGAAGTGAAGCCCATAATGTAAAATGTGGAGGAAAGAAAACATTGCATCACGCTAATGTTAAAAAATAAAATTTCCTTCCAAAGAAAGGTGAAAAATCAGATTTCTTGAATTATATTCACGGTACCCTATGATTTATACCATTTCTTTATGAGAGAGTTCACTGATAAGGTAAAAGGCCATAAGATATGCCTATCCTATCTGGGCTTGTTCAACGACGATATAACCGCTCGCCTGGTTGCCATCAGTGAATACTACCTGGAAAACAGAACTGACCTGGGAAAACTTAAAAACAAAGTGACGTTGCTGATCACGGAATGTTTTCAAAACATTATCCGGCATAGCGATACCAAAAGTCAGGGAAGTTTGCCTGTAGAAAATTCGGATTTTTTCCAGATCGGCATCCTCGAAGACCGCGTTGTGCTTTCTTCTTGTAACCTGATTGGCAACGAACATGTGGATTCGCTGAACGAAAAGATGATGCTGGTGAACTCCCTGAACAACGATGAACTGAAGCGCCTGTATCAGGAAGTTCTGGCCAACGGCACGTTTACCGACAAAGGTGGTGCAAGCCTCGGACTCATTGACATGGCGAGGAAATCCGGACTTCCTATCAAATATTATTTCCAGGAAGTATCGCCAAGCCAATCACGCTTTTTTCTTACGCTGGAAGTTTCTACCAGCCGTGAGCGTCTCAAAGCCGGCGACGATATTCTCTACCATGTAAACTTCTATCTTGATCTGCTTTCCCAAAAAGTAATCATGTTTTACAAAGGCGAGTTGTCAAAAGAGATCATCGTGGCACTTATCAATATGTTACAAAACAATTTCATCAGCGACAAAAATTCATCATCGAAAGAAAAGCGCCTGATGGTTTCGTTGATCGAAGTGCTGCAAAACATTTCAAAACACGGCAAAATGGTGAATGGCTCCAAAGAAGGCATGTTTTGCATTAGCCAGTACAACGGCGACTACATTATCGAAAGTGGCAATTATGTAGAAGCGGCCGATCGCGATGCATTGGCCAGAACTCTTGAAGATATCCAACGTATGTCGATGAACGATATCGACAAATTATACAAAGAACGTTTGCTCGACAATGTAATTACCAAAGATGGTAACTGCGGTCTCGGGCTACTGGAAGTGGCTAAAAACTCAGGGAATAATTTCAAATATACCTTTACACTCACTCCCGAACAGGAGTGGTTTTATTCGATAAAAGTCAAATTATAAGGTTTATGCAAACGATCGTAATCCCACCTACCAACGAAACGCCTGAAATTGTGCTGAACGGCGCCAATGGGACATTTTCCTTTGCCGGGAAATCCTTTCCGGAGAATGTTAACGAATTTTATAACGAGTCTATTCAATACATTGAAACATACACGAAACAACCCAGAGATAAGACCATACTGGAGTTTCGCTGGTTATACTTCAATACAGCCACCTCAAAAATCATCGTCAAAATCATTATGTTGCTTAAAAACATGAACATGCCCGGGAAAACGCTGGAAATTAAATGGTATTGCAGCCCCGACGACGACCTGATCCTTGAGAAAGGCAATGAATTTTCGGAATTATTAGGTGCTGATTTTTCCGTTGAGTATCTTTGAGATAATGCGCGGCTATCCTGCTTGCTGAATTGCATCCTTTCGTTCAAGGCAATTAGCACATAGCATGGCAACCGCCTGATGGTGTTGGAAAAAACGCTACTGGTTTGATGAGTTTATGAGAGGTGTTTACGGAAAGCATATTGTATTTTTTCTTTGTGTATTACTGCCTGGATATGGTTTCTATGCCCAAAACCGGCAGGTAGATTCCTTAAAACGGGTAGTTGCGCTCGCATCTGCCGATACCGTTAAAACAAACGCACTTCTTCTGTGGGGCGATCTTATTTTCGAAGACAACCCACAACAAGCCCTTAAACTATACGAACAGGCCCGGAATATTTCGGAAAAAAACAGCCAGCGTAAATCGGTCAGGGTCAGCGACGGGGGTTTTTCTCTTAACAGTGGTTCTCAAACTGCCGACGAACCCCTGTCCACCTTAAAGAAGAAAAATCTTCTGAACCTGGCCACGGCACTAAAAGGTCTTGGCAATGCATATGGCACCTTGCAACAGGAGGACAAAGCCCTGGAAGCATATAACCAGGCGATAGACATCTTCACACAACTCCGGTACGCAAAAGCGGTAGCAAGTTGCTATTACAGCTGCGGCCTGATGATGTTTGAACACTCAAAAAAGAAAGAAGCGCTTGCCTATTATAATAAGAGCCTCGCTTTATACGAAGAGGCAAAGGACAAAGTCGGGACTGCTAAAGTAACGGGATATATTGCTCTCGTGTATGATAATCTGGGCCAGGTGCAGGAGGCGCTGCGCTATTATGCGCTGAGCATGAAAGGTTACGAGGAAGTGAATGATGCCGATGGCGTAAGTATTGTTCTCACCAACATTGCCAATGTGTATATGGCACAAGGCGATCTGGAAAAAGCATTGCTAAATTACCACCGCAGCCTTAAAATATCAGAAGATCTGAAAGACAAGCGTTCCATGGGCCTTACGCTCAACAACATTGGCAACGTGTATTATTACCAGGGCCAGTACAACGAGGCGCTCGGCTACTATCAACAATGTTTGAATCTTGCCAAAGAAATCAACGACCGTCCTGGTCTGGCACGTAGTTACATTAATGTTGCTGCAATCTATCAATATCAAAAAAAACTGGCGCCGGCACTCGACTATTTTAAAAAAGGACTTAAACTCAACGAGGAACTGGGCGATAAAACCGGTATTGCCATCGCACTCAACAACATGTCGGAAGTGTACACGCTAATGGGGCAGCTCGACACTTCGCTGATTTATGCAACGAAGAGTTTAGCCATGATCAAGGAAGCCGATAACATGGAGATCATGACAAGCCTCTACATTAATGTTTGCAACGTGTATCTGCTCAAAGGCAGCTACGATAAAGCCCTCGAAACAGGTTTGATCGCGCTGAAACATGCAAAGGAACTGGGATACCCATACTTGCTGAAAAACATCAGCGAAAAATTAAAGATCATTTACCAGAAAAAAAATAACCCGGTAAAAAGCCTGGAGATGTACGAACTGTATGTTACCATGCGCGACAGTCTTAACAACGAAGAGAACCGTAAGTCGCTTTATAAGGCTTCCATCAAACACGAATACGAAAAAAAAGCAGTAGCAGACAGCATCAAGGCTCTCGACGAGAAAAAAATTGCAGAAGCTAAACTGTCGGAAAGCCAGGCAACTATCCGGCAGGAACGCACACAAAAACTGGCGCTGTATGCAGGCTTTGTTCTTATCCTGATCTTCACCGGCTTTATCTACAACCGTTTCAAGATCTCCCAGCGCCAGAAACACATCATCGAAGTACAGAAATCTTTTGTTGACGAAAGCCAACGGAAAATCATTGCCAGTATCAACTACGCCAGGCGCATTCAGTCATCGATGCTACCTGCACCGGAAGAGATACGGCATTTTTTCGATGACAGCCTTATCTTTTTTAAGCCTAAAGACATTGTCAGCGGCGATTTCTACTGGTTTCATCACGATGGCCCGTGTTCATACCTTGCGGTGGCCGATTGCACCGGACATGGCGTTCCGGGGGCCTTTATGACCATGATCGCCAACTCCATCCTGAACGAAGTTGTGATCGAACAGAAAATCACTTCTCCCGATAAAATTCTAGATCAACTGCATAGCCTTGTGTTTAAAGCACTAAAACAACATAAAGGCGACGAATATTCACAAGATGGTATGGATATAGCCCTTGTGAAAATTGACCATGAGCAGCGCATGTTACATTTTGCCGGTGCACGCAATCACGCTTACCTTGTGTACAACGGTACTGTAGAAATCCTCAAAGCAACACCTAAATCCATTGGAGGACTTTCGCTGATGGGCGAGGTAGAACCAGAGCGAAAATTCAGCATGCAAAGCATGGAATTAAAAGCCGGCTCACTTCTCATTCTTTGCACCGACGGCTTTTTTGATCAACTTAGCCACGATGACAAGAAATTCGGGACCAACCGTTTCAAAGAACTTATCGCAGAGCTTTCGCAACGTCAATCTTCGGAAGACATGCTCAGCCTGGTGGAAACCACCTTCGAGCAATGGAAAAGAGACACACCTCAACTCGACGATGTACTGGTTGTGGGCATCAGAACCTGATGAGCGCTTAAGATCTACAAATTCTTAAAACCGGCCAGTCAATTTCAGACATACATTACGGCCCATACCGTAAATTCCCAGGTGCCCGTTAGGAGATCCGGTGTAATATTCGAAATACTTCAAACGACTCAGGTTCGATTGATAAGCTACGTTTGACAGATTATTTACCTGAACGTGCAATTCGAGTGTTCCCGATTTCCGGTAAGACAACTCCACCACCGCACCAATATTGATAATCGCGTAAGACCTGGTGTATATTTCGGTTTGATAAAGAGCCAGGAATCTGTTTTGCGCGGCATTGTATTCCAGTTCGACCCTGGGGCTGAGACTTCGGATCCTTTTGCGCGCTCGCAGCACATTCAGGCTCAATCTGCTTAGCCACCTTGCCGGCGGAATAAAGGGCAGGTATTCGCCCTGCGTGCCCACACCTTTGTAAAGAGGGCTTCGGTTGTAACCGTAAACACAAGTAAAACTGTTTTCGAACAAAAGACCTCGCGTTATCATCGGGTGTAACGAACAAAATGCCTCGAAACCGTAAAGTTGTGCAGATGCCTGCTGGTATTGAAATGTACGGTTCCCCTGCGCATCCATAAGTGGCATACCGCCGGCATCGGTGAGTTGCGACAAGTAAATATAATCCTGGATATGGTTGTTAAAGAAACTCAGAGACGCATTAAGTGAGTTGAAATCGCCAATAAAGCCGACGTCTTCCTGTAACGAAAATTCAGGCCGAAAGCTGCGGTTGCCATAATATATGATATGCGCGCCCGGATCGAGCCCGTTTGACGCCAGCTCGGTAATGCCCGGCGCACGGTAACCACGGGCAATATTCACCTTAAGGCTAATTTGCCGGCTGAGGCGGCAGGTAGTGCCAAGGCTTGCGGATAAGCCACCAAATAACTTGCCGAACGACGGATATTGCAGATAAGTACCGACGGTATCGATGCCTGTAACCTGCTGTTGAAACCCAGTCGACGCATCAGTTGCTACATAAAAATGATGCCATCCGATATGGCGGATATCATAGCGCAAACCTCCACCGAGGGTCCAGCGATTGTATTTCCATTTGAGGTGTACAAACATCCCGGCATCGAACAGCTTGTAATCCGGAATAGGAAAGTCTGTGGCGTCGCCATTCTTATTGTGCTGCCACATGCCATTGATCCCCGCGGAGGCTTCTATGCGCCGTAGCTCCGGAAAATGATACGTTAATCCATAGTTAACGGTATTGAGTTTCACATATAGCCCGGCCTTCTCAGGCATAGACGGATGCGTGTACTCGCGACGACGGTTGTGCTGAAAAGCCAGCAACGCCTCCATTCCCCCGGATGGCAGCCGATAGCTGTGCTTGCTATAAAGCCGGTAATGCTGAATGTGCTGATGCAATAGCGACAGGCCATAGGCATTAAGCTCCTGCTGCGAAACCAATGGCCGCCGTGTAAGCGTGTCGGCCTCACCTTCAAACACTTGTTTTGTGAAACGCCTGCTAACCGAATCGCGGCTACCATCGGGAATGCCTTGCCGGTTATCGTAGAGGCTAGCCTTTAACCACGAAACCCCTGATCGGTTTTGATAGCCAAGGCCAGCGGTAAGATTCTTTTCGTCAAAACCCGTGTTGTAAACTCTTCCGTCCACACTGTTCTGGTAATTTCGTGCACGACGATACGAGCCGTTGCCATGGGTCAACCAGTGTTTACTGCTATACGAAAGACCCAGTCCGGCGCCGGCCAGGCCGTTGTTGCTTTGGTACTCTGTTGTAAATCTTCCATGCAGCATCGAATCGCCCGGCGCCGGCTCTGACGGCATCAGGCTAAGCACACCGGCCAGCGCATCCGACCCATACATAAGGCTTGCAGGACCTTTTACCAATTCCGCTTTTTCGATCGCGTAAGCATCTACTTCGACCCCATGTTCATCGCCCCACTGCTGCCCTTCCTGCCGCACACCGTCATAAAGCGTCAGCACGCGGTTGTAGCCCAATCCCCGAATGAACGGCTTGGAAATATTTGGCCCGGTTTTTACCGCATTCAGCCCAGGCGCCGCTTTCACCAAAGCATCGATGATGTTACTTTCTGTGGTTTGCCGGATAACCTTGGCTTGTATGCTGGTAATCGCCACCGGATCTTCGCGAAGGCGCGTGGCTTTGGCAACCCCTGTAATTACCACTTCATCGAGAAGGCGCTGATCGCTCTCCAGTTTCAGTTCGATGTTCGTTGTTTCACCTTCAAAAACACGGCACTGTATTTCTGCTGGCCTGAAGCCAATGGCTGATGCTTCCACTGCATAAGAACCGGCCTCAATATGTCTGAAGGTGAAACGCCCAATGGAATCGGCAGTAGTTGCGAACGTTGTATTTCTGATAAAGACCACCGCATATTCCACCGGCTTACCGGAGGCAGTCACTCGACCTGATATGCTGCTTCCTGTCTGGGCTCGTAAAGGAGCTGCCAGTATGAAGTAAAGAATTACCCGTATGACGCATTGTTGCATGATAGCAAAGTAATTTACATTTTCACAGATATAAATTACTATTTTTGGTACACCAAAAAAACAATGGAAGCAAAAACGATCGAAAATTACCTGAAAGCCCTGTTCCATCTATCCAACGGGAATCAAACAACCGTTACAAATAAAGTGCTGAGCACTTACCTGCATTTTATTCCGGCTACGGTAACAGAAACCGTTAAGAAACTTAGCGGGCTTGGCTATGTTGTTTACGAAAAGTCGTATGGCGCACGCCTGAGCCCGCAGGGTATGAAAATAGCGGTTGATATGGTAAGGCGCCACAGGCTTTGGGAAACGTTTCTGGTAAAAGAACTTGATTTTGAATGGGACGAAGTGCATGATATTGCGGAAGAGCTTGAACATATCCGAAACAACAAACTCATGACGCGCCTGTCTGAAAAACTGGGCCATCCGCTATACGACCCTCACGGCGACCCGATACCTGATGAAAAGGGGAAATTTCTGAAAACAGATTTTATCCTGCTGGCCAATGTCAGCAACAAAAAAACCTATGTGATCCGGCAAACGCTCGATCATAGCAAGGAATTTCTGCGCTACCTGAAAGACAAAAACCTGCTCATCGGCCGGAAGATCACGATCGGCAAACGCGAACTGCTCGACAACTCTATAACCTACCGAATCGGTAAAGAACACAACATCATCACCGAAACCCTAAGCAAGAAAATTGTGGTAGAGGAAATTCGATGAACAATTGAGTTAGCTCGTTAACGTTAAGATCCACCAGCCGGCAAAGTTGATCTTTATCCCCGTATTTAGCGCATGTGTTGCGGTGTAGCAGCGAGTACTAAAAAAGCCTGCTGCTCATGCAACAGGCTTTGTGAGATTGTAATAATGACAACAAATTCTTATTGTACAATACCAAGCTTTTTAGCGATCGCCGCCGGTATCGCTTTTTTATGCAACATGATGCTGGTGGTTTTATACAGCACGTATGCTTCTGAGGCATAGAAATAGCCGCTGCACTCGTTTCGTTCGGTTCCCCACGAATTTTTTACGATATAGTACGGTGTGTTGTTTTGGTCTTTGGCCATGCCCACAATGTGCATGCCGTGGTCATCCTGTGTTTCGTAGTTATCGAAAGCGAGTTGGCGGTTTTCGGCAGTTACCTTAAATTGCGGCTGCGGCTTTTTAGAAAGCTCGGCTTTCTCCTCGTCGGTCATGTCGGCAAAAGATTTTTCCGGAACAATCGCCAAACCGTCTTTGAAACGGAAGCCTTTTTCGCTGACGTCGGCTGCCCAGGCAAAGGTGTAGCCGGTATTGATGGCGTTTTGCATGGTTTCCTGAAACTCGTTGAGCGGCAGGTTATACATCTGATCCCAATTCCAGTTGTCTGGCACCTCAAGCGTAAATTTGCTGTAATAAGGGTGGTGTGTAAACGATGTGATGAATACATAATCGTCAGGATTGATGCCGGTTGCCTCTGCGTAGCTTTTTGGCGTGTATTCTTTTCCTTTGTAAGTGAACTTATCCGGCACTTTTCCCAAGAAGGCGTCGCAGGTGGCTTCTACGGCGCTATGCACAGCTTCAAAATCAATCTTTGTGTTATTATCGTTTACAGCCGCAGAAGTGATGCCCTTGAGCGTTGCTTCGAGCACGCCGTGATTGTGCAGGTCTTTCGGGTTTTTCTTTCCAGTATAAACCTCTTCAGGTACCATCCCATATTGGCGTATTACATGCACGACATCGGAGAATCCTCCACCTTCCGACATATTGTTCTTGCCGTGCATACGCACATAATTATCGGCTTTAAGCGGGTAAGCACGTCGTGCCACATACATTTCCGAGAAGTTATAATCTTTGCCTTTTCCCATACGCATCAGTTCGCTTTCAAAAAACGACATGGATGAAAACGACCAGCAGGTACCGGTTTGATTTTGGTTTTGCACAGCCGAGGCATCGAGCGATTTTACCACAGTGAATTTGTAATCGCTTCCCTTCATATTGGTAAGCGGGTGCCCAACCGTCATCGATTGTTTATAGTCGGCATTGTTGGCAGGCGTTTGCGCCAGCAGGGCAGAAACCGAGCAAAGTGCAAAAGCAGTTATAAAAAAAGTTTTCATGGTTCGTATAAATAAATTGATAGGTTTAAAGATACAATAAAAAACAAGGGTACTTTTCAAATACAGACAGGTGGCATTATTCCTGTTTAACTGGTTGCCGGATGTATTTGAGCAGAACCGATACTTCAAAAACGGTAAAGATGAGGTACTGCAACATGAAATGGCAGGCAAAAGCAAGACTATCAGCCCGGCTTACACGGGAATAGATAAGAACCGCGATGAGGCATACCAGCAGGCGCGCCATACTCATGGCAAGTGTTTTAAAGGCAAATTCTTTGGTTTGCTTATCGCCCTTTGTTAGAACAGCGTTGATGCCCAACGTGGTAAGTGCAAAAAACAGCGTTGGGATCCAGTAATTGGCTGTACTGAGATAGACACTTGGTACACGACTGAGGCCAAAAGAAAGCAGTAAACTGCCAGCGCAAACCAACGTAAACCACAGGGTGTATTTTTTTGTACCTGGCATAAAATAGTTTTAGGATTTAGTCTTGGTAACTTCCCGTAATACGAGGTACAATGCTACGGCAATAGATACCAGGCTCAGAACAATGGTAAACACAGGTGTACGGTTGCCGTAATGCTCATCGAGCTTGTGGCCGCCGTATGAACCGCCGGCGATAATGAGCGCCATTTGCATACCCAGGCTGCTGTACCGGGCATAGGCGTTAAGCGGTTTTTGCGGCTTTTGCGGTTTCTGGTTTGGGTTCTGCTCCATTAGAAATGTTTTTTACCACTGCACCCATGTTGCAGGTTCCGGTAAAGGTGGCATTTGGCTCAATCGAAATTTTCCCGGTAACGATATCGCCCAGTAACTTGGCTGTGGCTTTCAGCGACAGGAGTTCAGTTACATTTACTTTTCCGTTTACCTCGCCCGATATATCAGCGTTCTGGCATTGCACATTCCCTTCGAGACTACCCGATGGGCCAATGACCAGCTTACCGCTGATGCTGATGTTGCCTTTGAGCGTTCCGTCAATGCGTACATCTCCGTTGGAACTGATGTCGCCGACAATGGAAGTACCGCTACCGATCAGGTTAATAGAGGCACTTTCTGCTACTGTAGATTTATTCGCTTTCTGAAACATAGCCTGATTTTTTAAGAATGACGAATATAGTGAAAAATCATGGTTTACCGAACCTCTATCCGAAATATTCGCCCAATTTGCCGCGCCTGTATAGGAATACCGGCCTGGAGGTTCGCCGGAAACGGCCATCCTAACGGTAATGGTCTTCGAAAAACGGCTGGTAATAGCTCACTTTCTTTTTCCTTGCAAAGCGCTGAAGATTGTCTTCGGAAATAGCCATCAGGGTAAACAGCTCAGGCTTGGCTTTCCCGGAAAATACAGCTTTATCTTTTTTCAGGTTGCCAATGTATTTCATGGCCGTTTCGGCATTTTCGAAGGTTTTGATATATACGATCTGCTCGGTTGCACCAAACAAACTACTTTCGATACTAAGGTTACTGATACCGTAGTAGCTAAGATTAAAATCAGCCAGCGACGATTTAAAAGCATTGGCCATATCCGGATCGTCAGGAAACACAACGATCACCAGGTGTTTGGCCTTAAGATTCAAGGAAAAGGTGTCTGTAAGAACACTCGGCGCGCCGTTGGCCTCGCTAGGATGTTTCATGTTATAGATTACCTCAAGTAAATCCTGCGCTTCTACACTCACCGGGTCTTTCGGGTACAAGGCCTGAACCTTGCGCAAGGCCATCTCCAGCGAATCGGCGCCTTTCAATTTCCCGATGCTCATCGCCTTGATAAAGGCAAATTTCGGGGCATAATCGTTCTTTCCGAATTTAGACTCCGACTCCCGGCTACGGGCATAAGCCTCGGCATAATTTCCACCACTGTACACAGCGAACGTTTCTGCATAATAAACTTCCACTTCGTTTTTCTGTGTTTTCTTTTCAGCCTCGTAGTTAGGATTTTTGATGAGCTGCGCATATTCGCTGTTCGGGAACTCGTTCAGCAACTTATTCTTGTAGTAATCGGCTTGCTGGTTGTTGCGCACCGACTGAAAGATCCGGTATAACTGATAATAGGTTGACGGTCTGAACTTATGTGTCTCGTAGCGTTTGTTAAGTTCCTCAAACGTTGCAATGGCCTTCTTGTTGTTGTTCAGATCTTCTTTGTACGTGCTGCCAAGGTTGTAATAAGCATCTACAATGCGGGTATTAGAGACCTTCATGAGACTATCGGTCATCGGCAGGTCTTTCAGGTAGTATTCTACACTTTTCCGGTCTTTCGATTTTCCTTTTTTCTTACCACCGATGCTATCCGTTCCGGCCACCGCCGTCGAGTCGTTCCCGTTGGCTTCCGGATCTTCGAAAGTAAGCGCTTTCTGGCTTCTCCGCCAATTGTCTTCCAACTTGCGGTTTCCCCATTTCTTGATAAAGTCGTTCACGCCGAAAGCTACCAGCGTGGTGTTGTAAAAATACCAATCGCCTTTCGCACCAATTCCCAGATCCGTCATGCCGTTGTTCGGCAGGTTATTATTGATGTTAGGATTCGAGTTCTGGGCAAGTAAGGCTTCCTGTTCCTCCCGCTTGCGTTCTTCGTCTTCCTCTATCTTGCGGATCATCTGCGTGATGAACTTTTCGCGCTGGGCATCGCTCATTTTTGCCACACGCTGCAAGCTGTCTTCGCGCTGGATGGTGCGGATGTAGCCAACCAGCGTTTCCAGGGTTTTCTTGCGATTTTCGATCTCGGTATAATTCTTATAATCTTTTGGCAAGGTGATCATGGTACTATCGTAGTAGGCACCAGACGCCTCATAATTGGCCTGTTCGAAACTGATCTCGCCCAGTTTCAGGTAAGAAAGCGCCTTTTGCTTAGGGTTTTGTGTGCTGTTTTGGATAGAGAGCTTATAGTTGGCAATGGCAATCGGCTCGTTCTTCTCACGTTCCGAGATCTCGCCCAGCGTGTAATAAATAACATCGAGGTATTCTTTATTCTTTTCGTCCCGAGTCATCTTCAGCAAGTCGCGTTTGAGTTTGGCCACATTCCCGTATTTGAGATCGACCAAACGTGCCTGATTCATTTTGGCATGAAACACCAAATCGTAATCGGGTTTATAGCCAATGGCTTTCTGGTAATAATCGCGCGCCTTTTTGTTTTCGTTGTTTTCCTCGTATAGCTGGGCAAGGATAAAGGCGTAGCGTGCGCGGGTTTTCTTAGGTGGCTTGGCTTTGATCGCTTCCGTGAGCGCTTTTTCCGCTTCTTTATACATTCCGCGCCGCAGGTAATAGTCGGCCTGCAGGGCCGGAAGTTCCTGCTTGGCGTATTTGGATGCCTTTTTGTCGTCTTTCAGTAACCCGATAATGGGTTCGGCCTGTGTCGGAGAACCGATCTCGTTATAAGAGCGGGCCAGCCATACCATGGCTTTATAGCGGTCGGGTGATTTATACGTGCGGATCACATATTCAAAATCTTCGATCGCCGAAAAGAACTCGCGTTTGTAAAAGTGAGAAATACCGATCACATTCCAGTTATTATCGATCCAATGCCCAGCCGAAGGGATTTCGTTGCCTTTCTGATCCTTAATGGTGTGACGCTGAATGCAATTCGAGGATTTTTTGATGGCTTTATCAAACTCAGGGAACGTTGCCTTGGCTGTTTCGTTGGTTGGCACCAGGAACACAGGCAACAAGCGGTCGTAATCGAACTTATAATCCTTGCGGATCTTGTCTTCTGCCTCTTTAATGCTCTCGGTAGCATAATAGTACCCGTTAAAACGCGCCGTGAGGTTATGATAGCCACGGTGCACAAAGGTGTTTTTATTCGTGCGGCAAGCGGCAAGCGCCAGCAGCAACACGAGTGCCGGAATGCTATATTTGGCTGATGATCTCAAAAACAAGGGTGCAAAAATAAGCTAATAACGTCAAAATCGTAAATTTAGTATAATTTTGTGCAGAACGTATGCCAGAGTCCAAAAATAGCCGTTGGAAGATCTTTACCGAGCAGTTGCGCAATAAGTACCGCCTGGTGATCCTCAACGACGATTCGTTTGCCGAAAAGTTCTCCCTGCGTTTATCGCCGCTGGGCCTCATTATTTTGCTGGGCTCCATTACCATTATCATGACCACTTTCGTGATCAGCACCGTAGCCTTTACCCCGCTGAGGGAGTACATTCCGGGCTATGGAAATGTGAACGATCGCAAAGAACTGCTAAGCCTTAGCAGCCGCGCCGATTCGCTCGAAAAAACACTGGCTGCCCGCGATTGGTATATGGATAACATTCTGAAAGTATTTGAAGGCCACGCGGAAGGTAAGCCAGCCAAGCCCACCAAAGACTCCACCGGCAAGTACCGCAACCTGGACATTAAGCCCAGCGCCGAAGACCTCAAACTGCGAAGCGATATTGAAACCAACCAACTGGCCTCTACCAGCGACAAAGTGAGCGCTAACAAAATCGGCGCCATCAGCCACTATTTCTTCTTCACCCCGGTAAAAGGCATCATCACCTCGTCTTACAACCTGCGCGACGAGCATTTTGGGGTAGATATTGTAGCCAAAAAGGACGAGCTGGTAAAAGCGACACTCGACGGCACAGTGCTGTTTTCGGGCTTTACAGCCGACGACGGTTATGTGATCCAGATCCAGCATGCCAACAACCTTACGAGTGTGTATAAGCACAATGCCAGTGTTACCAAGCATACTGGCGACTATGTGAAAGCCGGCGAAGCCATTTCGGTGATCGGCAACACCGGCGAAAACAGCTCCGGGCCACACCTGCATTTCGAGATCTGGTTTAACGGACTTCCCCTGAATCCACAGGATTACGTGGTGTTCTAACGACTCCCGGCACTTTTACTCCCCATTGCGCGGGTTTGCGGAACAGTAATATGTTAAAATCTCAGGCCGCTTATCTCTCTCATGCATAGGCAATTAGGCAGCGCCGGCCAACTCTAATTTTTTTAGGTTCTACTTCGTCTAAATCCCTAAAAAAACTTTTCGGTATTAGCAATTTATCCATACATTTGCACCCGAATTAAAAAGCATACCATCCATTTTTTTGTAATGACTAATAAAATCAATAGATTCAGGAAGTTTTCGGGTGTCTGTCTGGCAGTATTTGCCCTGTTTTTCATGGTTTCCACCACAGTGTCGGCCTCAGAACCGCAGGAAGACGGTGTCATTGCTCAGGAAGGAAACGGAGCTCACGTGGTTGATCCACACGCAAAAGGCGGCAAGGAAAAAGTTAATATTTCCGAAGTGGCTTTTGAGCACATTTTGGATGCGCACTCCTGGCATTTATGGGGAGAGCATGAACACGCAGTGTCTATGCCTTTGCCTGTGATTTTAAAAACTAATAACGGGATTGTGTTTTTCATGTCTTCCGAATTCCATCATGATACTCACGGCAAAGTGGTCGTTGAGAAAAACGGCGAGCGTTTTGTGAACTTCGAGGAAAAAATCTATTATGCTTCTGCCGATACCAATGAGCACGGACAGTATCTTCAAACATCAACAGGAGCAAAAGGAGAAATTGAGGTTTCAAATGCTGCTGTTCTGGACTTTTCGATCACCAAGAACGTGACTCAGATGCTGCTTTCAGCTATTCTTTTATTTTTAATCTTCACATCCATTGCCAAAGCTTACAAAAAGCAAGGAGTTACGAGCGCGCCAAAAGGCAAGCAGTCTTTCTTCGAGCCCCTGATCGTATTTGTACGTGATGACATCGCGAAAGGCAATATCGGAGCAGGTTCTGACAAGTACGTGCCTTATTTGTTAACTGTATTCTTCCTGATTCTCATCAACAACGTATTCGGCTTAATTCCTATCGGAGCTAACTTAACAGGCAATATTGCATTTACCCTGGTGTTAGCTACTTTCACTCTGATCATTGTAAATATTAACGGTAACAAAAATTACTGGTCACATATTTTCCTACCTCACGCGCCTAAAGCCATCTGGCCAATCCTGATCCCAATTGAGATCGTTGGTATCCTCACAAAGCCTTTTGCCTTAATGATCCGTTTGTTCGCAAACATAGCGGCGGGCCACATCATTGTTATTTCATTGATTGGTCTGATCTTTATCTTCGAATCATATGCTATTGCTCCGGTTTCCGTAGCGTTTGCCCTTTTCATTGACGTGTTGGAGTGCCTGGTAGCATTCTTACAGGCCTACATCTTCACCATGCTGACTGCTTTATTCATTGGCTCTGCTGTGGCAGATCATAATGAGGATGGTATGCATACTACAGATGATGACCATCTTGTTGAAGCAAAACACTAATAGAGAAAATAATTAATAACCAATAAAAACCAAAAACAAATGACAGGAAGTATCGCAGCAATCGGTGCAGGCTTAGCCGTAATCGGCGCAGGTATCGGTATCGGACAAATCGGTGGACACGCAATGGACGCTATTGCACGTCAGCCAGAAGCAACTTCGAAAATCCAAACAGCTATGATCATCGCTGCAGCCCTCGTAGAAGGTGTTGCATTATTCGGTGTGGTAGTTGCTTTGATTTCCTAATCAGCTTCAACAACAAAACCAAAGCCGCTACGGTTGGTATCGGCTTTGGTTTCTAAAAAAGTCATTTGCAAACAAACGCTTGAAAGTATCAGCACAACAGTGCAATCAGTATAAAAATTAAAATAAAGAAAAATGACCAGTACATTCATTTTAGCAAGTTTAATAGAGCCTTCGGTTGGTTTAATTTTCTGGACGACCATCACTTTTGTTTTATTATTGATCCTCTTAGGCAAATTTGCCTGGAAACCGATCTTAACGGCGATCAAAACCCGCGAGAAAGGAATTGAAGATGCCTTAGCCAGTGCCGAAAATGCATTGAAAGACATGCGTGAGCTGAAATCGAACAACGAAAAGATTCTGGCAGAAGCACGCAACGAACGCGACGCCTTACTGAAAGAAGCCCGCGACACCAAAGACGCTATTATTGCCGAAGCCAAAGCTAAATCACAAGCTGAAGCCGACCGCATTCTTGCTTCTGCGCGCGAACAGATCGTGAACGAAAAAAATGCAGCGGTAGCGGAACTGAAAAACCAGGTAGCCAGCCTGTCGATCGAGATCGCCGAAAAAATCCTTCGCAGCGAGTTGTCGAGCGACGAAAAACAAAAAGCCCTGGTGAATAATTTAATGAAGGACGTAAACCTTAACTAAGATCATGATCGTAGCATCCAGATATGCCAAATCCTTGCTAGACCTTGCCGTTGAAAAAGGGCAGCTCGACGCGGTTTACGCAGATATGCGCCAGGTAAGCGAGGTGGCAGAAAACTCGAAAGAGTTTGTGAATTTCCTGAACAGCCCGGTAATTAAAACCGACAAAAAGATCGCTGTGTTGAAGTCGATCTTTGAAGGCAAATTAAATGCGCTGACTTTAGGCTTTTTTACGGTAGTTGCCACGAAAAGAAGGGAATCAGTGATTCCAGAAATGGCCACCAGTTTCATTGAGCAGTACCGTACACACAAAAACATTCTTACCGCGGTGGTTACATCGGCCAGTGGCCTCGATGCCGCAACCCGTCAGAAAGCGCTCGACCTGGTGAAGTCTCAAATGCAGGGCGAAATCGAGCTGGTTGAAAAAACAGATCCGAAATTGATCGGTGGCTTCGTGCTTCGCATCGGCGATAAGCAGATCGACCGTTCAGTGTCGCGCCAGTTGAGCAACCTTAAAAAAGAATTAACCAATAAAGCCCTCAACTGATTGCGATGAAAAAACTGCTTGCCATTCCTTTTTTCATGCTACTCATGCTGGCCTGCGGACCAAGCAAAAACCAGGTCATCACCTTCAACGATGAGGTAGTGGAATCGGTAAGCAAATGTTCCAAAGCGGAAAAAGCGTTTTTTGAAACCTGTTCTACTTACAACCCTACGGCTATCAGCGCTGCGCTGAATGTATTTGCCAAGGCCTGTAAAGACGCAAAAAGCGAACTGGAAGAGAAAAAGCCACACGAAGACCTTGTAAAGCTCAAAGAAAGTGCTCTTCACCTGGTAAGCACGTATGTGAGTCTTGAAAAAGAATACGCTGAGTACGCACGTTTGTATAGCATTCCTACAAGTGACTACACCGCCGAAGATGAAAAACAAACCTCGGCCACGGCAGGTAAGATCAACGATGCCATCAATGCAGAATACGACGCCTTTAAGGCAACTCAAAAGGAATTTAGTGAAAAATACGGCTATAAACTGATTAAATAACCATAAACTCCCACCATGAAAAAAATCGTATCATTTGCAGTTATCGGCCTCCTCGCTTTTGCTGCCTGCAAGAAAAAAACATCGGATCCGGAACCTACGCCGGCTCCAAGCACTACCACAACTACCGGAGGTTCTACTACCGGTACGCCTGCCACCATCGATGTGAACTCTACACCGCAAGTGTCGTATTCCCTCGACGGAACGGCCGTTTCGATCGTTGTTGATGGCAATAACTACCACAGCGGTTCGGGTTCAAGCGGAAGCATCAACTGGACCTATGATTCCGACATCGACGACGGCGACACCAAAGTGTACTTCAATGTCACCAAAGGTACGCTGACCACTTCGGGGGGTTCGCCTGACGACGCTACATTTAAAACCTTGTTCCCTGTAGCTTCGGCACCTTATTCGGTAAATGCCGCCAACGGCGTTGAAATTGCCATCTGGGACAGCAACAACGTTATGTGGAGTACCTCCCAGGGCTCGGGCAACCAATCGGGCTCTACATTCAACATCGTTCAAACGAAAGACGAGCAACAAGGCGATCTTTACGTAAAAACATACATCACGTTTTCCTGCAAAGTGTACAATGCAGCAGGCGCTATGAAAACCATTACCAACGGCAAGTACGTAGGGTATTTTGGCAACATTTAATTTATAAACTGGTAATCTAAAACAACAAAAACCATATCACATGGCAGAAGTAAAACCGGCAGAAGTATCTGCGATCTTAAGACAACAGTTGTCTGGCTTCAAATCTGAAGCAGAGCTGGAAGAAGTTGGAACCGTATTACAGGTAGGCGACGGTATCGCCCGCATCTACGGTTTATCTAAAGTGCAATCTGGTGAGCTGATCGAGTTCGAAACAGGGCTACAGGGTATCGTACTGAACCTGGAAGAGGACAACGTAGGTGCCGTATTGTTAGGCTCCAGCGCAGGTATCAGCGAGGGTTCTTCTGTGAAACGTACCGGACGCATCGCTTCCGTAAAAGTAGGCGAAGGCATGTTGGGCCGCGTTATCGACACCTTAGGAAACCCAATCGATGGTAAAGGACCAATTACTGGTACTACCTACGAATTGCCTATCGAGCGTAAAGCGCCAGGCGTAATTTACCGTCAGCCGGTAAACGAGCCTTTGCAAACAGGTATTAAAGCGGTGGATGCGATGATTCCTATCGGCCGCGGCCAGCGTGAGCTGATCATTGGTGACCGCCAGATCGGTAAAACGACTGTTGCTCTTGATACCATCATTAACCAAAAAGAATTCTACGATGCAGGTAAGCCTGTATTCTGTATTTACGTTGCCGTTGGCCAGAAAGGTTCTACCGTAGCCAACGTGGTACGTACCCTTGAAGAAAATGGCGCGATGGCTTATACCGTTGTGGTAGCTGCCAACGCATCTGATCCTGCTCCTATGCAGTTCTACGCACCATTTACCGGTGCAGCTGTGGGTGAGTTCTTCCGTGATACCGGCCGTCCAGCCCTGATCGTGTACGATGACTTGTCGAAACAAGCCATGGCTTACCGTGAGGTGTCTCTGTTGTTACGTCGTCCTCCTGGACGCGAGGCGTATCCTGGTGACGTGTTCTACCTGCACAGCCGCTTACTGGAGCGTGCCGCTAAAATCAATGCTTCCGACGAGATCGCGAAAAACATGAACGACTTACCGGAATCACTGAAACCGATCGTGAAAGGTGGTGGTTCATTAACCGCTTTGCCGATCATCGAAACGCAGGCTGGTGACGTATCTGCTTATATTCCAACCAACGTGATTTCGATTACCGACGGTCAGATCTTCCTTGAGTCGAACCTGTTCAACTCCGGTATCCGTCCGGCCATCAACGTAGGTATCTCCGTATCCCGTGTAGGTGGTAACGCACAGATCAAATCCATGAAAAAAGTTGCTGGTACATTGAAACTCGATCAGGCTCAGTACCGCGAGCTGGAGGCTTTCGCTAAATTCGGTTCCGACCTGGATGCTGCTACCAAATCCGTACTGGACAAAGGTGCCCGAAACCTCGAGATCCTGAAACAAGCCAACGCAACACCTTTCCGCGTAGAGCAGCAGATCGCCATCATTTACCTGGGTACAAAAAACTTACTGCGTGCTGTTCCGGTAAACAAGGTGAAAGAATTCGAAAAAGAATTCCTGGATGCGATGGAGCGCAAGCACAAAGCAACCCTGGATGCGCTGAAAGCAGGCAAATTCGATGATGAGATCACTGGCGTGCTGGAAGCTACAGCAAAAGAATTAACCGCTAAATACAACTAATTATCATCACATTTATGAAACGCATTGTTTTATCAGTTCTTCTGGGTCTTGGCATCGCTGCCAAGGCCCAGATACTAATGCCCCTGTTCCCGAACGCTGAAGAGATCAACAAGGTGAAAAGCGGCAAACTGATCGTTGCGTTGATGGATACCACAGATAAGCGCTTTGTGTTTGCCAGGGAGTATAACAACAACCTGTTGTATGCCATGAAGAACCGCTGGACGCTCTGTACCTATGAGTTTGCACCGATTGCTTCGGTAGTGGAAATGAAAGAGGCCGGAGACGATGTGTACTTTATGGTCCCTACTGAAACGGAAACCATTAACATGAATGCGAAACCTTTTGCCCGGGATGCTTTTTCGACATCGCTTTCTTACATTACCATTGGTAAGGCGAAAGACCTGAAAGTGAAGAAGAAATTGTTAGGCAATAACTATGCGGTTTTATACAACAAACCTATTCTTCAATCCATTACCGGCAGCTACGACTTTATTTCGGTACTTACAGCAGTAAAAGAAATTCAGGACCGTGCGCTGTATGTAACAGGCACCAAAGAAGAAAAATCGGCAGCTAATGCTAAACTGCGTGTGGCCTCTGACCTGCGTAATAAAACGCTTCTGCTCGATAAAGGTATTCTGGCGAAAGATATGAACGAAGCTGCGGTGAAAGCCATTTACCACTATCCGTTCAAGATCGTGAGCAGCGACGAGATCCTGAAAGCACTGCGTAACAAAGAGAACGACAAAGCATTTTTGCAAACCGAACCGATGTCGGCCGATAAAGCAATTGACTATTTGTTTGTGAAGTCTTGTGGCGACCTCAATTACATGATTGCTATTGGTTCTGACCGCGGAAAAGCGATCGGCGAGAAAAAACTGGCCGAGATCAACGAACTTACAAGCCGCGAGAAAAAATAACAAATTCTGAATTTTTAATTCCTATTCTTAAGTAAAGATGCCAAATTTAAAAGAAGTAAGAAACAGGATCGCCTCGGTAGGCTCCACCATGCAGATTACAAGCGCCATGAAAATGGTGAGTGCTGCCAAGCTGAAGCGCGCGCAGGATGCCATCACCCAAATGCGTCCTTATGCCGAAAAGCTCCAGGAGATCCTCCAGAATGTGAGCTCGAGTTTAGATACTTCTGAGAATGCCTATGCGCGTACCGGTGCTTCAAAAAACATTCTCCTGATCGCCATTTCATCTAACCGTGGTTTGGCAGGCGGCTTCAACGCCAACGTGATCAAGAAAACCTGGAACCTGATCCGCGAAGAGTACAAAGGCCAAAACGTATCGGTAGTTACCATCGGCAAAAAAGCAAACGACGCCTTTAAACGTACCGACCATGCCGTGCATGGCACTGATCTGCCGCACAACCTGAACGAAGTATTCGACAACCTTACTTACGACACCGTTGCCCCGATCGCCGAAAAGATCATGGAAGCCTTTTCCAATAAGCAATTCGACAAAGTGGTATTGGTTTACAACCAGTTTAAAAATGCGGCAGTACAAGTCGTTCAGGCCGAACAATTTCTTCCGGTACAAGCTACTGCCGGCGAAGGCAAAGGTGCTTCGACCGATTATATTTTCGAGCCAAGCAAAGAGTTTATCGTTAGCGACCTGATTCCGCGCTCTCTGAAAACCCAATTCTACAAAGCCCTGCTCGATTCTCATGCGTCAGAACATGGCGCGCGTATGACGGCTATGCACAAAGCAACCGACAACGCCAAAGAAATGCTCCGCAACCTGAAAATCAGCTACAACAAAGCCCGCCAAACGGCCATCACCACCGAGATCCTCGAGATTGTGGCTGGCGCCGAGGCACTCAACGGCTAATCGTTCTTTACCCAATAAAAACCCTTTGCAAACAAAGGGTTTTTTTATTAATTTTTCACAACCGGGAAGTTTTCAAATCGCATCCCGACATCAACTTTATTCGTATGTCGATTGTTTAACAATCTACTAACTTTAATCAGCGGTATCCGGGCATTGCAACCCCGATATTTGACCCGCTAATCTTTCACATGGTTATTCTCGTTTTTTTCATATCCCACTGGTATCTTTCCCTCTTCGGACAAACATTTTTCCTGCACCGCTATGGCGCCCATAAAATGTTTACCATGAATAAGTTCTGGGAAAAATTCTTTTACCTGTTTGCATGGATCACCCAGGGCTCTTCGTACCTGAACCCACGTGCCTACGCTATTTTACACCGCATGCACCATGCCTATAGCGATACGGAGAAAGACCCGCATACGCCACATTTTTTCAGAGAAGTGTTTACCATGATGATGCATACGAAACGCGTGTATAACGATGTGTTGAACAAGCGCGTGACCGTAGAAGAGAAGTTTGACCGCAACTTCCCGGAATACCCTGTCATTGACCGCATTGCCGATAGTTGGTTTACCCGCATCGGTTTTGGCGTGGCTTACACGGCATTCTATGTCGCCTTCGCTACCCATTGGTGGATGTTCCTCCTCCTGCCCATCCACTACCTCATGGGACCGGTGCACGGTGCCATTGTAAACTGGGCGGGTCACAAATACGGCTACCGCAACTACAACGAAAAAGACCATTCTAAAAACACCTTCATCCTCGACCTCCTGATGATGGGCGAGTTGTTCCAGAACAACCATCACCACCGCGGCTCCAGGCCCAACTTTGCAGCCAAGTGGTACGAGTTCGACCCTACCTACCCTATCATCCTGCTGTTCGACAAGCTGGGTATTATTCGGCTGGCGAAGGTTCGGCGCTAAACAGCTGCCTAAGGACCAGTGCATGCCCCAGAAACACGAGCGGCACTACCACAGCCGGCAATAGCGTAAACGGACAGCTTAGCAACGCCACGTTGGGCTGCCGGAAAGCCAGTTGCTGAAACGGCGAGGGAGCCGAAAGTACGGCCAGCACAACGATCAGTAGCAACAACGCGAGCCCTGCGATATTCCAGGCCACCAGCAAGTTCCGGTTGGCCGGCACGCGCTTCCATAAACCATACACGAGAAAAAGCACCGCCGAGACTCCGGTGACGATATCCACATTGTAACCCTCAAAGGTCATCAATTGCGGAACCAGTCCACGTACAAACAAGCTGTAAAGCACCAGTTCTATCGGCAGCCTGAGGGCATGCAACGCAAATAGGTACGATACGTTCAAGGGCTTGGACCGAAGACGTCGAAAAGCCCAGACGGATAGCAAAACCGATGGCAGGAGTATAAACGCCATGCGCGGCGGCATGCTTTGTGTGTCCTGAAAAAAGCCTGCACACGACAAGGCACCAGACAACAGCGCCCACAGGATGAATACGATCAGTACGGTACGGCTTCGCCCACTTCCGTAGTAAAAAAACACGAGCGAAGCCACCACTATTCCACTAAATCCGAATGCCACCAGAGTCTCCATATGTTCTACTATTTACCGAACTGGCGTAAATGATGGTCGATGTGCTTATAGGCAACGCGGCCAATGTCTTCGCGTGTCAGAGGCCCAAAAAAAGGATGCACAAGACCTTTGGCGCCGAGGGTTTCATAGGCTTTCAGCAATGCGATCCATTCGCTTTTCAGTGTTTCAACATCGCCGCGTTCCCTGATCTTTAGCTCGGGATGCGTCGGCTTGTTGTGACCAAGTGGTGCATCGTCTTTAAGCATTTTACGCCGCGTGGCAGGGCCAAACAGGCGTCCGATGAACAACCTCGGGTAGTGTTTTTTTCCAAGGAGCATTTCCTCATTCATGCAGCAATGCCTGAGCATTTGATCCACATACATCGTTCCCCAACGTGGTACATCGCCGGCACTCAAAGCGTGGATGCGTTCTGTTACCTGTGCTAAAATTGCTGGATTAAAAATGGTATTCATAAGCTGTTTCTTTTACAGCAAAGGTCGGTCGGCGCTTCAACACGTTTCTTGCCATAAGACAAGAAATGCTAAGTCTCTTCCGCGATCTCGCGGCGGATACGGCTCAGTGACGTATCTGTGATGCCAAGGTAGGTGGCGATTTGCTTAAGCGAAACATTTTGTACGATCTCGGGCTTTTCTTTCAAAAGCCGGCGGTAGCGCTCCTTCGCCTGATCGGCAATCATGGAAATGCTGCGGTTTTTGAGTGCGAAATAACTTTGCACGAGGTTGCTGCGGCCTTGCTCACGAAACGGTACAATGCTGTGAAACAGGTCCTGAAAATCGGCGTAGCCAAGTTGCCAGCATACACAATCGCTGAGCGCCTGGATGTTTTCGCGGGTAGGAACGCGCATAAAGAAAGACGGCCAATCGATGACGATGTTACCCGGCGTAAAAAACGCTGTGCTGATGTCGTTTCCACTGGGATCCGCAACATACGAGCGGACAAAGCCGCTTTCCAAAAACCAGTAAACCTGGGCGGTTTTCCCTTCCTGTAGCAGAAAATCCTGCCTGGCAAACGGCACGCGAACAAAACGTGAAACGATGGCGTCCTGTTCGATGACAGAATATGCAGACAAGGGAAAAACGGTCCGGAGAAACGTGCGCTCTTTCATATGGCGATGCTTACAGGTTTTGGGTAATCAAAAACCCTTAAACACTAAATGTACACAATAAACCCCTTTCAGTGAAAAGACAAAACCACAAGGGGGTACTTTTCCCCTTTCAAAAGCCGCATAATTGCCCTAATTTAGCTTCAAACTATGAATATGACGCCTATCCGCTACCTACTACTGATCGCGTTTCTGGGAGGCTTTATGGGACTAAAGGCTTTCCGGCCCATCGGTCACGTGATCCTCAAAGACCAGATCGTGGCCTCGCTGCCCGACGGCAACCGGTTTAAGAATGCCATGCTGGCCCATCCGGAAATTGCCGCGTGGGGAGCTGTGGGTCCAGACCTGGGCTACAACCCCGATCTCAGCCGCACATTTCGGGCAAAATGGAAACGCCAGATCAAGAACTCAATGCAGCTGGCCGACCTCGCACATTACCATGCCGTAGGTACACTGCTGAACAACCTGATAGCCGAATCTTACCTGCGCAACGACGATAAATTTACAGCGTTTGTGGGCGGATGGATGACGCACATTGCCGGCGATTTCGGCTCGCACGGCATTTATGTAAAACCGGAAGCCGGCTATTATGTAGCTTATGAGGGCGGCCGCGATTTGCACTCGGAACTTGAAAAAGCTGCTGACGCCTACCTGTTCTCGGTATATGCTAAAAACTACTGCCTCTCGGAGCGCGAATTCAAATCGGAATATTACTGGAAAGAATTCTTTGGGGTACGCACGCAACCTAAAAACCGTGCGGAACGCCGCGAAAATCTCCAGGCACTGGAAGGAATGCTTGGTGGTACGGTGGGCCAATACTTCAGCCAGGTGTACAAGAAAACCTATGGGCTCGATTCAATGGCTATTGTTCCTTTCGACCTTGTGAAACTAGCCTCCACTTACTATCGCTCTGTTGGCGACGGCATTGGCAAATATGCTGGCTTTGGACAGCACAGCGTGGAAGAAGCCTTAGACTTTGTTTCCTTGAAGAACCGGAAAATGCTTATCGACTCGGCTTTTACGGTCGCCAAACGCTACGGGTTTACCTTCATCGAAAAAGCGGCTGGCACCGACCGGACATTCAACAGCAACGCGTTTAACCTGGATATCGGCGAACATGGCGAGCCGACCTACGTGATCCGCATCGACGCCGGAAAACGAATGACTGCGAGAACCAAGAACGACCTCTACCTGCAATTTGTAAATAAGCAAGGCAAGCACACCGAAGTAAAGATCACTACGAAAGTGGGTCCCATGAAGTTTGCATTCTATCAGAAAGACACCTATTTCTACGCCGTTAATCTCGGAGGCGCTATGGGAGAGATTGCCGAATGCTGGAAAAAAGAAAACGTGGATTCCGTGAGCCTGGTAATGCGTAGGCGCCAATCGCAACTCTTCACGAATATCTTTCGCATCCGGCGCCTGACGCTCTACTACAATGGAGAGGCAGTTGCAAGCACACCCGATAGCAAAGCTACCATTCCGCTCAGTCGAAGTAAACCGATACGGCTAAGGCTTTAGGTCAGGGTTTGATTTTTACCTTTTTGTAAGCGGAGCCAAAGAGTAAAGCCTTGTGGATTTTCCGGAGATCCATCGGGCGTGTGTGGGCTTGCATCAGGAAGTTCCCCCTCAACATGTTCTTGTAACGCACGTTGGTGACCTTCACCGGCATAAAATCCACGAAAAGACTAGCCGTGTTTTGCGGCAGGTAAAACGAAAGCGCGTCGTTGGTGTGCCTGAAAGCCACTATCTGCATGGTATTCTTTTTATTGGCCATGAGCAGCATCTGCTCCTTTTGCGCAATGATGGACTCAAGAAAATTCACCTGGTTAGTGAGCATAAAAAACCGGCAGGTGTTGCCTGTGATGTAATCTATTTTCCGGCCTATGTTTTCCTTTGCCTCTTTCGACAAAGCCGGCTCTTGTGAAGCCTGCTCATATTGGAGCCTGTTGACATACTCGATAAAGATGGAACTGCCAAGGCTCCCGCTCACCAGGTTGAGCGCAGTCGTTTTTCCGGCCGACTCCTTCAGCACATCGTCCATTGCCCGGTCGAGCGCCATGGCGATCTGCGCCTTGAACGCCGTATTGGAAAACACCACAAAATCATAAAACTCTTTGATCAGTACTTTATTTTTAAGAAACTTCGAGATCAGTCCACGGTTCACATTCCGGTCGCGCTCGGTAGCATGCACCATTTCTTTGGCCGCGGCCGTGTAGTTGGACCAATGCAGCACGTAAAAAGCCAGTGTGCGGTCTTTGCCTATCTGTCCGGTGACTTTTTTAACCGTGATAAGCCCGTCCTGGGAAGCGTACAGGTTCTGCGTATCGACTTTACAAGCACCTGCTTCCCGAAAGCAATACGAGGTCATGTTATCGGCGTAGCTGTCCGGCTTCACGCCGGTTCCATGAATCACTAACACGTTTATTTGCCTGGTTTGCTCATCGGAAAGTATCCCTTCGAATTCGTTTTCGGCCAGGAGTTTGCAGCGTTGCTGTGCCGAAGCACTGGATATCAGGAACAGCAGTACCAGCAACGAAAAAAGACAGGTTGATTTCATGAGATGTGCATTACAGGTTCAGGAAGCGACGGGCATTTTCGTAAAAGAAATCGCTGCGGTACGGATCGAACTCCGCGTCGCCGAAAAAGGTGATGTAGTTTGACAGATAGACCTGGTTCTTGGCCTCCTGGAAGAGCATGTGCCAATCGCTCCCATACATGATCTTTTTGCTGAAGCGCGGCTGATCGGCAAACAGCCCCAGCAACCGTTGCTTAAAGTTGGCCCTCGCCTGTTCGTTAAACGTGCCATCGCTGTTCACCATCTCGTCAAGATAGGCTGCATCGCAATACACATGATCATACTTTACGCATAATTTATATACCATGGCCGCATAAGAACAGTTCCAATCGGCTTCCTGATCTTCGGATTTATCGCAGATTTCCGCAGCAAGGATATCAGCCGGGTCGGTCCTGTCGGTTGCTCTGTTAGCTGTAAACCATCCTTCCACGCCACCACCGTGCGCCAGGCATAAAATCAGTTGATTGTGTTTTTGAAGTGCTTCCTCCCAGAATACAGGGTTAGAATTGTAACCGGAATGCCCGTCGCCCGGATGGGCTTCAAAACCCTGGTTGTTGCAATGCGTAAACAGCGGTACGCGGCGTTCATTGCAAAAAGCAAGCAATCGGTCGATGCGCTCTGCATAACTAGGGTCACTGTCTGCGCGGTATCCGAGTGGCGGATAAAACTTCACACCCTTAAATCCTTTTCTCAAAACGGCTTCCTCTATAATTTCCATGCAATTTTCGCGTGCAGGGTTAAATGCCACAAAGCCGGTGATAGTCCCGCTATAACGCTGATTGAGTTTTTGCATGTTGGGAATCTGTTCCGTTGCAAAATCAAAATATGACGTGTAACGATTGCCGCCCACCGGCTCGTTAAAAAAAGCATCTACATCCATCAGCAAGTGAAGAAAATGTTCGACTTTCGCATCCGGAATACCTGGGTTAGCGTCGCGATCACGAAGATGGCGGTACATAGCATCTTCGCTGTTGGTCATAAACAAAAACCATTTCAGGTAATGCTTCATGGCTTCTGCTTTTTCCATGAGCCATTCGAGCATGCGTTTCAAACGGTCGAAGAGCGAGAACATCCGTGCGGTTTCTCCGGAAAAGGCTTTCGGAACCGGTGTTTGAATGCCACCAAACTCTTTTTCGAACGCTTCCAGCGCTTGTGTAAGCGGGTTGCTCTCCAGCAAGTCGGCAGGTGTGGCCAACTGAGAAATAGCTGTGGCCGTTTGTGCCGACGATAAATCGAAAATGTGATCCATTTCCGTTTCTACTTGCCCGTGCTGTAAAAGCCTGAATGCTTTGGGCTCTGCAAACCGTTTGGAAACCGACTCCTGAGCTTCGGCGGTTTCGAAATCGGAACGGGTGTATCTCAGTAAAAGCCATTCGATACCGTTGGCTATGCGGTGAGGTACTTTGCCCTGGCTATAGCGCACAATGATGCCTGCAACGGGCAGGTATTTGAGGTTGAAGAAGTGGCTGTGGATGTCGATGATCTTCATAAGCGTGTTGTTTTGAATGATACAAACTGAATGGGGAACCTTTCAAAGATGCCGAACTTTTACCTGAAATAAAAGGGTAAAATTACGTGAAGACCAGGGTAATTTTCCCGTGCCGGAAAAACCTGTAAAACAAAAAGCTCCTGCCGGGGCAGGAGCTTTTTGTCTGTTGAGGGTCTCAAGCCATGTTGCTTACCAGTTACCAACGTTTTTGTCCCATGCTATATAGCACTTCGCCGACTGATAAAGGTCGCTTTCATTTTTTTTGGTCATAGAAGATTGCCAGGTTACGATGAGTTTTATACGATCTTCGTCGATGGCTTCTTCCCTAAAAACAGGGGTGCTTAAGTAGCGGTGACTGGATGTCATTTTTTTCCAGAGTATATGCCAAGGCTCCGTACCCTGATTCTTGTCATCCGCGGTCTGGATGCCCACTGTCCATTTCCAGGATTCGGCAGGTACTTTTTCGTGAGCTACCGGCGAATAGGATGAATACCATTGATAACTGCCCGACAATTGCTGCGACTTAAGATCATCGCTCTGACCGAGCATTTTTTCCGGACTGATGTAATGATGTGTGGCTCCCATCTTGGCCCACAGTTTGGCCCAGGCCAATCGCTTGGCGTCCTCATCGGCCGGCCAATCTTTCAGTGGAATTTCCGTTTCTATTTCCCAGTTCCATACAGGCTGAAAATCCATAGTAGCATCAACCTCCTTCGACCAGGAGTGAAGGTCATATTGTTTCCAGGGTGCAGACGTTTTGTCCCAGGCCATCATTCTCCAAGGATCACCGCCTTTATCCCACGATGCAGCCATGTTCCATGGGTTCGTTGATTTATCCCAGGCCATCATTCTCCAAGGATCACCGCCTTTGTCCCACGATGCAGCCATACTCCATGGGTTGGTTGATTTATCCCAAGACATCGCTTTCCAGAGATCACCGCCTTTGTCCCACGATGCAGCCATGTTCCATGGGTTCGTTGATTTATCCCAGGCCATCATTCTCCAAGGATCACTGCCTTTATCCCACGATGCAGCCATGTTCCATGGGTTGGTTGATTTATCCCAGGACATCGCTTTCCAGAGATCACCGCCTTTGTCCCACGATGCAGCCATGTTCCATGGGTTCGTTGATTTATCCCAGGCCATCATTCTCCAAGGATCACTGCCTTTATCCCACGATGCAGCCATGTTCCATGGGTTGGTTGATTTATCCCAGGACATCGCTTTCCAGAGATCACCGCCTTTGTCCCACGATGCAGCCATGTTCCATGGGTTCGTTGATTTATCCCAAGCCATCGCATTCCAAGGATTGCCGCCTTTGTCCCACGAAGCAGCCATGTTCCATGGGTTCGTTGATTTATCCCAGGACATCGCTTTCCAGAGATCACCGCCTTTGTCCCACGATGCAGCCATGTTCCATGGGTTCGTTGATTTATCCCAAGCCATCGCATTCCAAGGATTGCCGGATTTATCCCAGTAGTTCATCTGACTCCAGGGATTAGATTGGCCCCACGGAGTGTTCGTCCACGAGGTGCCATCATTTTGAAGGTAGTCTTTCATGTGTGTTGAGTTTATGGTTAAATAAAAAGGTTATCACGCATGCGGGGGATTCCATACACAACGAAAACCAATTTCGGTATGTCTGTCGGTGAGCAAATCGTAGCCTCGGTAAGATGAGGCAATAAGCGGCACCGGTGAAGACCAAGCTCCGCCTTTAATTACTACATGCCCTTCGCGCGATCCCATTAACTCAACGGGACTAAAATGCGCAAAGGCTGGCCTGACCAGATTGCCTGTAAAGAAACAAGTACTGGTGTATTCCCAGGCATTGCCGCACAGGTCGTATACTCCTGTGGTACTCATGCCTTTTGGATGTGATCCCACCGGCGCAGTAGTACTCTGCGGAAAATAATTGGATCCCTTATTCAGTAAGATGATCCACTCCAGGATATTAGCCGGATTGACGGCGTATGTTTCTCCGGCAAAACGGAGTGCCTGAGGGTCGAAACCATCGCCCCAAGGATAACGATACCTGGTTGTTCCCTTCGCCGCTTTTTCCCATTGTTGTTCACTGGGCAATTCTTTTCCGTGCCATCGCGCATAAGCCCAGGCGTCGAACCAGTCAATGCCCACTACCGGATGATCGGGCCCAAAGCGATGATCATCAAAAGTACTTCGGCGATGTGCTTTTCCGTTGCTTTGTCCCGGATGTTCATATTTACGCCGTTCTTTGGAACTAAGCTCCGAAAAATGCTGCTCCCAAATATCGTATTCCTGATTCGTGACAGGATATCGATCGATGTAATAATCGGGCAGATATGTTTTTTTTGCAGGGATGCAGGACGACCAGTCAAAGATTTCCTGCCTGAGCTCGTTCTCATCCACTCCGAAATAAAAATCACCGGCGGCTATCAACACCATGGAATCCTCTATGTTCAAAGGTTTAACAGAAGGAGGTGCCGGTTGTTCGAACGATTCGATTGCATCATAAAGCCTAAGCCGGGCGTGTTCCACCGGAACACTCAATGGACTCCTCAAGCGCTTGTGCATCTCCTGTTCGCGCGCAGCTGCCAGTTCCGGATGATCGGTGCCGACGATCGCAAATTGCGCGGGGCAAATATTGCAGGCTGCATGCCCTACCGGGTAATACATTTTATTATTAGCCAATCCTTTTAAGACAGCCGATGGTGATTTGACAATCGGGCGTAGGTGCTCCATTGATCGCTCGTCCTGCAAATGTCCGCAGATCCTAAACGCCTTGATAAATACTTGCTCATCCACGTCGTGTGTGCATTTGTATAAATAGTCTTCAGCCGGAACCCATGGCAAATCCATATAAGCAAGAGAGAGTACCAGAGATCTGACGGCCGCATTGCTGTGCTTTTCTCCTGCGGAAGTGTATAAGGCATCCCGGGTCCACGGACGCTTATCATACGATAGCAGGTAAATGCCCAACCACTGAAGATGGTGCCGTTGCGAACCGTTCGCATGGTAATATGCTTTCTCGTCAAATAGCATCCCAAACAAAGCAGCGGCATCGATGCTTGTTTCTTTCTCCAACGTTTGTGCCGCGTTTTTCAAAACCCCTATAACATAGTCATCGGCAGGAAATGCCGGAAGCACAGGTGTGATCTCGAGTAAATGATGTTCGAACCAATTCGCGTAGGGCGTGGCGGACACAGTCTCCCAAAGCTTTCGGTGTTTTTCGGAGAACATTTGCATGGCCTCCTGCTGCTTCATCTCAACGTAGTTTCTGATTTCAGGGCATATCAGGTCGTTTCCCTGTGTCATCTCATGGATCGCTCTTTGGATGCTTTCCCGCAAATTATGCGGAAGTGTGCTCTCATAAGCTTTGAGGTCGAGGATGTAATTTGTTTCGGTACTTAGTATGCGTGATATCATAACCAAAACTATTTTATTTTTTTCACATAAAATGGCCGGTAAACCGCCCACTTTTGGAGGGACTATTGGCGTTTATACGTCGGCGCGGAACGCGGCAGCAAAACAAGAGTTTCATCCCAACAAAAAACCCCTAAAGAACAAGTCTTCAGGGGTTTCTGACGAAATATGGTTATTGGCTAGTGCGCACCGCCATCGTGCTCGCCGTCGGCCAATGGCACGGTTTGCGGGATGAAATCGTGCTCAGCACCAGGCTTGCTGTAGTCGTAAGCCCAACGGTGAACAGTAGGCAGAGCTCCAGGCCAGTTACCGTGGATATTCGCCATTGGCGTGGTCCACTCAAGGGTATTTGAATTCCAAGGATTTTGAGGCGCTTTTTCGCCGCGGAACATGCTGTAGAAGAAGTTGAAGAGGAATACCAATTGTGACAGAGCGCCAAGGATGGCAAACACCGTTACAATCACGTTTACGTCCACGAGGTTATCAAACATCGGGAACTCGCTGTTGGTGTAGTAACGACGCGGTACACCGGCCAGACCCAGGAAGTGCATCGGGAAGAACACACCGTAGGCACATACAAACGTGAGCCAGAAGTGCAGGTAACCCAGTTTTTTGCTCATCATGCGCAGGAAGAGTTTTGGGAACCAGTGGTAAACACCGGCAAACATACCAAAGATAGCCGACAGACCCATTACAATGTGGAAGTGTGCTACCACGAAATACGTATCGTGTACAGTGATATCGAGTGTAGAGTCGGCCAGGATGATACCGGTTACACCACCTGTAACGAAAGACGATACAAGGCCGATAGAAAATAACATGGCTGGCGTGTATTGAATGTTACCTTTCCAAAGCGTAGTAATGTAGTTAAAAGCTTTTACCGCCGAAGGGATCGCGATCAACAAGGTGGTAAATACGAACACCGAACCTAAGAACGGATTCATACCGGTAAGGAACATGTGGTGACCCCAAACAATGAACGAAAGGAACCCGATAGCCAGCATCGAACCGATCATGGCCCTGTAACCGAAGATTGGTTTGCGGGAGTTGGTAGAGATTACCTCTGAAGAGATCCCTAAGGCCGGTAACAATACGATGTAAACTTCCGGGTGACCTAAGAACCAGAATAAGTGTTCGAAGAGGATCGGGCTACCACCTACGTTATCAAGCGGACGTCCGGCAATGTAAATATCGGAAAGGTAGAAACTTGTACCGAGGCTACGGTCGCAGATCAATAACAACACGCAAGATACGAGCACAGGGAAAGACAATAAACCGAGGATGGCCGTGATGAGGAGCGCCCACATGGTAAGTGGCATACGCGTCATGGTCATCCCTTTGGTACGCAGGTTCACAATAGTAACGATGTAGTTGATACCGCCTAACAGGGAAGACACGATGAACAGGGTCATGGAAATGAGCCACAGGGTCATACCCAATTTAGAGCCATCCATCGCCTCAGGTAACGCTGATAACGGAGGGTAGATCGTCCAGCCGCCAGATGCAGGGCCGTGTTCGATGAACAAAGACGACAGCATGATGCAGCTTGAAGCGAAGAAGAACCAATACGACAGCATATTCAGGAAGCCGGAAGCCATATCGCGGGCACCTACCTGATACGGGATGAGCAGGTTGGCGAAAGTTCCGCTCAATCCGCCTGTCAATACGAAGAATACCATGATGGTACCGTGGATGGTTACGAGAGCCAGGTACATGTTCGGATTCAGGATGCCATCTTTACCCCATTTGTCGCCCAACATGGCATTGATGAAGCCAAATTTTTCACCAGGCCAGGCCAGCTGCAAGCGGAAGATGATAGACATGGTCATGGCAACCACCGCCATCACGATCGCCGTGATCAGGAACTGGCGGGAGATCATCTTATGATCCATGCTGAATACGTACTTGCTTACAAAACTCTCGTGATGCTCATCATCATGCGCATGAGAGTGATCGTGGTGTCCTACATGTTCTAATGTTGCTGTGTGATCGTGTGCCATATTTTCTTTATATAATTATATTACAACAATGTTTAATCTTATTTTCCTTCTTCTTTAACTGCTACTGTTTTCACGGCTTTTTGCTTAGCCAGCCATTCGTTGTAGTCTTTTTCGGTATCTACCACAATTTTCATTTGCATGTTGTAGTGCGATGTACCGCAAATTTTGTTACACAATAACGTATAATCGAATTCGATTGCTTCTTCTCCTTTTTCTGCACGCACTTTGTTGATGCCGGCCATCAGCTGGATCACGTAAGGATCTTTGCGCATTTCGGCAGTGGTTTTGTTCGGGATGAATTTAAACTCGGTGATCATGCCTGGTACGCAGTTCATTTGAGCGCGGAAATGCGGCATATAGGCCGAGTGGATCACGTCGCGGGAACGCATCTTGAACTCGATCTCGCGGTTTACCGGGATGTGGAATTCGTTTTTCACGAGTATATCATCGTAGCCGCTGGCATCGGTGGTATCCATCCCTACTGAGTTGGATCCGCTGATCTGGCGGTAATCGGTAGAACCTAAAACTTTGTCTTTACCTGTGTAGCGGGCGGTCCAGTCGAATTGTTTTGCATACAACTCAATGGTTACCTTGTTGGCATCAGCTGAGCGGTCGGTAATTTCGTTCCAGTATTTCAAACCAAAGATGATGATGAAAGCCAGTACTACAGCCGGAACCACGGTCCAGATCATCTCTAAGCGGTTGTCGTGTGCAAAAAAGGCTGCCTTGCTGTCTTTTTTTCCGGAGTATTTATACGAAAAATAGAATAATACGGCATTGGTAATCAGGAACACAAACGTGATCAGGTAGATGTTGTAGTCCCACAGCACATCGATTTTCTGTCCATGTACAGAAGCTGCATCTGGCAAGCTACGGTCGTTCCAGCGGTCAACCTGCCAAAAGAAGAACCCAAAAAACACGAACATGAAAATCAGCATCAAGCGTCCGTTGAAAGTGTTATCGCTTTCGGTGACTGTCCACTCTTTGGTTTTCTTAAACTCGCGCGATAGCTCAATAACCCTCATTAACTGATGCACAGCGATGATTAAAAGTACAAGTCCGATTAAAATTAATAATTTCATAATGGTCGTTATTTTTTGTGTTTTATGGTCTTAACCAGGGCCGCCCTGAGTGCATGATCTCCGAAGGCTTGCTTATGACGTTAAAATTATTGGTTCGATTGTCTGTTTTTCGTTATTAAATAGAGTGGTGCAAACTTTCTGACAAGAAAGGGTGGTGTTTCACCGCTAACGGACGTTTTGAAAGGTTATTTAATACCACATAAATGAATAATCCGAGGAAGAACAGGAACGTACCCAGTTCCATCCAGCTTACACCGGTCCAGTGGTGGCCTACGGTGCCTGGCATTACTACCATGATGATGTCGAGGTAGTGGCCAATAAAGATGATGGTTCCCACAAACATCAGGAAGAAGAAATTGCGTTTGCTGTCGCGACTCATGAGCATGATCATCGGGAAAGCGAAGTTCACGAACAATACCGTCCACATCAGGGCTTTATACGACTCCCAACGTGTTTGGAAGTACACTACTTCTTCAGGAATATCCGAATACCAGATGAGCATGAATTGGGAGAAGTACAGGTAAGTCCAGAGGAAAGAGATCGCAAACATCCATTTACCCATGTCATGTACTGTACTTTCAGTTACAAACTCCATGTAACCTAATTTTTTAAGCCAGATGATGAGGATCGTTACGGTAATCATGGCGCTCACCCACATGCCAGAGAAAATATACCAGCCCATCATGGTTGAGAACCAGTGTGTATCGATGCTCATGATCCAATCCCAGGCAGATGTTGAAGAAGTTACGGCAAACACCACCATGAACCAGGCGCTCAGTTTCACGTTTTTCCAGTGGAAGCCTTTTGATTCTTCAAGACTTACCTGATCCGCTTCAATGGAGTTCTTACGCAGTTTCCAGGTAAACATGATCCAGGCAGTCATGTAAAGCAGTGTACGGATCCACCAGAACACACCGAAATAACCGATTTTACCGGCAATGACAGCATCGTAATTTTCGGAAGCCTTATCAGCAACACCTGAAGCCATCCATGGATAAATGGTGTGTGCGTGGATCTGGCCGAGAATAAACAATAATAACAGGAATGATAAACCTACAGGCAGGTACCAGCTCACCGCTTCAATGATGCGTTTGATAGAGGTAGCCCAGCCAGCTTCGGCAGCGTACTGCAGGCCAAGGAAGAACGCAGCACCCAGCGCAATAGCCATGAAGAAGAACGATCCGGCAAAAACGTTGGCCCAGGCACGGGTTTGGTGGTAATGATGATCATCAGGCTGCTTATCAAACATAAACATACAGATGATAGACACTAAGCCAATGCCCATCAGGATGAATGAGGTCATTTTCGCTTTAGATGGTACTACGAAGTTGAGTTTATCAGTGTTCATATTAAAATTCTGTCGTATTTAAATAAAAATCGTTTTTCTTATCTTATTTGGCTGCTACCGGCGCAGCGGCTGTTTTAGTCGTGTCTGTAGCCGTTTCTTTAGGCCCTTGCAACTTCTGTACGTAATGTACAAGTTTCCAACGCTCTTCCTGTGTCAGGATGCTGGCGTGGTTGCCCATCAACCCTTTACCGTAAGTAATGGAATGGAAGATCTTGCCTTCAGGCAAATTTTTCAGAGGGCCGTTGTAGGCTGGAGGTGCACCTGGTAATTTCGCACCTACTTTACCGTCGCCGGCGCCACTCGCACCATGGCAGTGTACACAGAATTTGCCGTAAAGTGCTTCGCCTTCTTTTTCAACTTCCGGGGTCAGGGCAATCGGGTTTTTGAGGTACATACCCGCCTGCTCATACCCTTCGGCAGTATTTGGGTACACATAAGGCATATAGCCACGGGCAATGGTTCCTTTTACCGGCAGGAACTCGGTAGAATACATAGTGTCACCGTCAATCTCGCGTGTACCGTAAACTTCCATTGATGGAGAAACGTACATATCAGGCATAAATTCAACTCCGGGACTGTTGGCGTCTTTTTTGCCGCATGACGCGAAACCGGCTAGTAACGTCGCAGCCGTAAGACCGAATACTGTTGATTTTATGGTTTTATAATTTTTCATCTTCATAAACAAAGCAATTGTGTCAAATTAATAAGCCGGTTCGATGTGGATAGTTCCTTTGTAGTTCACTTCTTCGGCACCTGTTGAGCGCAGGATCTCGTCTGCTTTTTTAGACTGCTCGTCGTTCAGCTCCAGGTAAATCATGAACTTGTCGTCGGTTGTACGTGGATCCGGATTTTTCGGACGGGCACCTGGCACCAGCATGCAACGCAGCAGGTAAGTCAAAGCCATGCCGTGAGCGGCGCAAAAAACCGTTGCTTCAAATGTAATAGGGATAAATGCCGGGATGTTGAAGTAATAAGCCCAGTTTGGCTTACCACCAATATCATTAGGCCAGTCGCTGATCATCATATACCACATCATCAGGGTAGCCAATGAGGTACCGGTAATACCGTATAGGAAAGCGCAGATGGCCAGGCGTGTACGCGGAACACCAATGATTGGGTCGATGCCGTGGATCGGAAACGGGCTGTACACCTCTTTCACACGGATACCTGATGCACGCAATTTTTTACATCCTTCCAGCAAAGGAACTTCGTCGGAATAAATGCCATGTATAATTTGTTTAGTTGCCATATGGATATTTCAAATAAATCTTGTTTTTCAATCTTCTTCAGCAGGCCGGCAGAGCGACTTGCCTGGTTTAATAATTCCTTAGTGGTGCTCTTCGTGCGCGTGTTGTGCAGCCAACTCTTTATGCTCCTGGCCAGAGGCTTTCAGGATCGTTTTCAACTCTGCCTGTGCAATAACCGGGAATGTGCGGGAATACAACAGGAACAGGGTGAAGAACATACCAATGGTTCCTACGAAGATGCCCACGTCGATGAAAGACGGCGTGTAAGTATTCCAGGTAGAAGGCAGGTAAGTACGGCACAGTGTAGGAACGATGATCACAAAACGCTCGAACCACATACCGATGTTGATCACGATAGAGATCACGAATGTGAAAGCGATGCTTGTTCGTAATTTTTTGAACCAGAAGAACTGCGGAGAGAACACGTTACAGCTCATCATCGCCCAATACGACCAGGCCAAAGGACCGGTAGCCCTGTTGAGGAACGCATATTGCTCCCACTCTACACCTGAATACCAGGCAACGAATAACTCAGTTAAATAGGCTACACCAACGATGGAACCTGTTACGATGATTACGATGTTCATGTACTCGATGTGTTTTACTGTCAGGTAGGCTTCGAGTTTATACACTTTACGAACAATGATCATGAGCGTTAATACCATCGCGAAACCCGAAAATACCGCACCTGATACGAAGTAAGGCGGGAAGATGGTGGTGTGCCAGCCAGGTACAACCGAGGTGGCGAAGTCGAACGATACGATGGAGTGAACCGAGAATACGAGTGGCGTTGATAAACCGGCAAGTACCAATGATACTTCTTCGAAACGGCTCCAGTGACGGGCGCTACCACCCCAGCCGAAGCTGAGAAGGGAATATGCTTTTTTCATGCGCGGCTTGATCACGCGGTCGCGGATCATCGCAAAATCTGGGATCAGACCAATGTACCAGAAAACGATTGACACGGTAGCATAAGTAGATACCGCGAACACGTCCCACAACAGAGGCGAGTTGAAGTTAGGCCACAACGAACCGAACTGGTTAGGTAATGGGAAAAGCATATAGTCGAGCCAAGGACGGCCCGTGTGCAAGGTTACGAAGATGGCCGCACACAATACCGCGAAGATGGTCATCGCTTCAGCCGAACGGTTGATGGCCATACGCCATTTCTGACGGAACAATAACAATACCGCGGAGATCAGCGTACCGGCGTGACCGATACCGATCCACCAAACGAAGTTGGTGATATCCCAGGCCCAATCTACACCGTTATTGGAACCCCAGGCACCTACACCAATACCGATGGTATAAGCGAGGCATCCGATGCCCCACATAAAAGCAAGGACAGAGATTGTAAATAACAGATACCAGATTTTGCTGGCTTTTCCCTCTATAGGCGCAATGATATCGTTTGAAATGTCGCGATAAGTTTTCTTACCGATGATCAAAGGTTCCCTAATCTGTGATTCTGCGTGCATATGATTTTAATTCAGAATTTATAATTACTTTCTTTAATTGACTATGAATGGTGCTCGGTGTGGGCTTTTTCGTCGTGAGCCGGCGCTGCGTGCTCCTCGTGGTTGTGAATAGCCTCGTCCTGGTTCCTTACTTTCAGTAAGTAAGATACCGTAGGTTTTACACCGATCTCTTCGAGCAAGAGGAAGTTTTTGTCGTCCTGCCTCCACTGGCTTACTGCTGATGCATCGTCGTTCAGGTCGCCGAAAATGATCGCGTTGGTTGGGCAGGCATCCTGGCAAGCTGTTTTGATAGAACCGTCTTTCAGCGGCGTCATGGCAGCTTTAGCAGCCAATTTACCGGCCTGGATGCGCTGAACACACATCGAGCATTTTTCCATCACACCACGGCTACGTACAACTACATCCGGATTCAATACCATACGTCCAAGATCTTGTTGTGCCGGGTTAATGGCTGCAAAATCAGGATTGCCGTTGTAGTTGAACCAGTTGAAGCGACGCACTTTGAACGGACAGTTATTCGCGCAGTAACGGGTTCCGATACAGCGGTTGTACGTCATCATGTTCAAGCCTTCGGTGCTGTGTGAAGTAGCGAGTACCGGGCAAACCGTTTCGCAAGGTGCGTGGTTACAGTGCTGGCACATCATCGGTTGGAAAGTCACTTTCGGGTTAGCCGAAGGATTTTCCATGTCGATGTACATCTTGCGGGTTGCTAACAGACCATCAGCATTTGCACTTTCTTTTGTTACGTCAGAACTGTAGTAGCGGTCGATACGCAACCATTCCATGCTACGGGTTTTACCAACTTCTTCTTTACCTACTACGGCAATATTATTTTCTACCTGGCAGGCCACCACACAGGCAGCGCAACCAATGCAGCTTGTCATGTCGATGGTAAGACCCCATTTGTGGTTCATGCGCGGATGTGCATCCCACAGGTCAACTTCGCCAACCGGTTTCTTACCGCCACCGTGCATTGGCAGGGCAGCAATCGGGTTCCAAAGTTCTTTTGGTTTGTCTTTGTATTCCGGCAGCGATACTTCGCGCAGGATTTGCTCCTCACGGCCCATGATGGTGTGCTGGATCTGCGTCGCCGCAAAGCGATGTGTTCCTGCCGATTTGGCGAAAGACACCGAATACACCACATTCTGAAGCGTATCGTTGATTACCGAAACAAACGGGAACGCATTCACGCCTACATTTGCCGCCACTTTCATGGCTTCTGCGGTGCGGCCGTAGCCCAGTGCCAAACCAATGGTTCCTGGCGCCTGACCTGGTTGCGGATAAACCGGAACCTTGATGCTTGTACCGTTTACGGTCAGTTCAACAATTGAACCGTCGATGTCCTGACGCAGCATTTGGTTAAGGCCTTGTGCTGCCACATCAATTGGCGACATGGTAATATAGTTATCCCAGGTAACTTTCGAGATAGGATCCGGTAATTCCTGGAGCCAAGGGTTGTTGCTTTGCGTACCGTCGCCCAAACCTACTTTTTCGTAGATCACGAGTTCGAAGTTGCTGCCTTTGCTGGCCGTAGCCATCGATGCCGCTTTGCTGTAATCTGGGGTTGGCAGGGTCGTTTCAACCGCAGGAGTGGCTTTCATGTTGCCCATGACAGGCGCCATTTCCATTTCCGCAACAGAGTCACCAGCCATTGGTTCAACCACTGCAGAAGCCACACCCATCATCACTACCTGACCGGTAGAGTCGTTGATCTGCATAGCAGGTACCTCAGGAATATCTTTGTAAACTGATACTTTGAGTACGCCGTCGTGCAATGTATTGGCCCAGAACGATGCAAAATCGCGGAATTTACCTTGTTGAGGAAAAATATGGTTATTCCAGAAACCTTGCAGGTAAGACAGGTAATCTGTTTTTACACCCGCCCATTTCAATAAAGAATCCTGTGCCTGGCGTGTACCTTCGTGACGAGGTGCTGCAAACACAGGATGGATAGCCGGTTGTTGTAAAGAGTAATGACCGCGTTTTGGCTCGGCATCACCCCATGATTCTAAATAGTTGTGATCCGGGCAAACGATATCTGCCATAGCAGCTGTTTCGTCGAGCGATTGAGCGAAAGAAACTTTCGTCGCTACCTTGGCATAAGCGCCCGCAAAATTCAGCTTGGCTGGTGCCGTGTAAACCGGGTTACAGTTGTAAGTAATTAACGTACCTACTTTTCCTGCAGCCATATCAGCAACCAAATCGATAAATGCTTTATCGTCGGCTTGTTTCAGCTTAAAGTAATTGTCGTTATCAACGGTAGTACCATAGTTGCCGAGCATTTTGTTGATGCCAGCCACCAGGGTTTGGCAATGCTCGTCGTTTGAACCACAAACTACCAGCGATTTGCCTTTATTAGCAAGAAGTTCTTTAGCCGCTTTTTTAATTCCAGCGGCTGCTTCAGGAATAGAAAGTTTAGAATCGGCAGATACTGTAGCGCTTCCGGTACCGGATGCTACTTCATTGAACAAGGCAGCGAGTACTTTTCCATATTCCGAAGGTTTCACCATGTAACGGTAATCGGCATTGGCGCCGGTTACGCTCATGTTGGCTTCAAATTGGAAGTGGCGGCTCATGTTCATTTGCTCGCGCGAAACTTTACGGCCTTTGATGTATTGAGCTGAGAACTCGATCGGGTTCAACCAGGTTCCAAGGAAATCGCACGCAACCCCAACAATGGCTTTCGCTTTGCTGAAATCGTAAGCGGAAATTACTGATTGACCGAATACATTTTTATTGGCTTTTGCCAGAGCGGCGTAAGAAATAGCGTCGTAAGTAACGTGTTTGGAGCCAGGGTATTTGGCCAGGAATGTTTTAATGATGGCCCTGGTTGAAGGGCTGATGATGGTAGAGCTCAGGATCACGGCGTTACCGTTGGCAAGGCCTTTGGCAACCGCGTCGTCAGCATTTTTCCAGGTTGTTGGGTTCTTCTTCACCAAAGGCCCGTTGAGGCGCGAACCATCGTATAAGCTCAACACCGATGCCTGAACGCGGGCAGCAGAACCGCCGTGAGTAATTTTCGACAGGTCGTTTCCTTTTACCAGGATCGGGCGGCCTTCGCGGGTTTTCACCAATACCGAAGCATAATCGTGTCCGTCGTAGAAAGTAGAAGCATACCAGTTGGCCACGCCAGGAGTGATCTCTTCCGGTTTCACTACGTAAGGAATGGCTTTATTCACAGGCGTTTCGCAGGCTGCGAGAGCAACTGCGGCTGTCGAGAAGCCCATCACCTTCAGGAAGTCGCGGCGGCTGGTGCCTTTGCCGTTCTCTTCTTCCGATTTGCCAGCCAGGAATTCTCCGATCGGCAATGGTTCAGCAAACTCGTTTTTCTTGCTTTGTGTAAATTCAGGACTTTCTGTTAGTTCAGGCAATCCTTTCCAGTATTTTTTTGACATAGACATCAGTTATATTGCGTAATTACCGGTTGTTTAAAATTAATAGTGACATTTTGCACACTCAAGCCCACCGATCTTGTCCACGGTAAACTTAACATCGTACTGTCCTTTGTATTTTTCTTTGAGAGCTTTGTGTAAACGATCGTAGTATGGGTTTCCGGCCATGGCCACTTCTGTTTTACGGTGGCACTCGATACACCATTTCATGGTAAGCGGCGATTGTTGCTCGGCTACCGTCATTTTCTTAAGATCGCCGTGGCAGGTTGCGCACTCCTGCTTACCTACTACCACGTGTTGAGAGTGGTTGAAGTACACGTGATCAGGCAGGTTGTGAACTTTGATCCATTTCAGCGGGTTTTGTGGCGCATCGTATTGTGCAGTTTTTACGTTGAAGCCGGCTGCGTGGTAGATTTTAGCAATTTCGGTTTCTGATCCTTCGTTGGCTGTTTTGCTGATGCCTTTGTGGCAGTTCATACAAACGTTTACAGAAGGAATGCCTGCGTGACGTGATTTTTCAACGGTATTGTGGCAGTATTGGCAAGCGATCTCGTTGTCGCCGGCGTGGATCTTGTGAGAGAATTTGATCGGCTGCTCAGGTTTGTAACCTTTTTTAGTCTCCCAATCGTAGTAAACACCGATATCGAAGCAGGCGTTCCAGCAACCTTTCATACCGATGAAACCGATGATGATCACGAACACACCTACCAGGCGGCGGTGACCGCTCATCCATTGCTTCACTTCCTGGCCAAATGTTTGGTCTGCAACTTCTGGTTTACCTTCTTTGCGGTTGTATGTGTTTTGCAATGACTGACGAACGCTGCGTAAAGCGCCGATGATCACAGCGATCAGCACAATACCTGCCAGGAGCAGGTACAAGGGGTCGATGCCGCCTTTTGCTTCAACGGGTGCACCTGCGTCGCCGCCAGTGTTGGCTACTGCCGTAGCTCCCGGAGGAGGAGGAGGATTTTTGATGTAGTCGAGGATCGCATCCACGTCTTTGTCGCTCAGCTGTCCTTCAAACACGGTCATGGCGGCTTTGCCATTTTCGTTGAAGATCTTCACCGCGTAAGCATCGCCGGCTTTGATCAACTTCTCGTTGTTCAAGATCCACTTGTGCAACCAGTCGCCTTTAGGCGCACGGTCGAAGATACCGGCTAATCCGGGGCCGGTCAGTTTCTGGTCTGTAAGTGTGTGGCAAACCGCACAATTGGCTTTGAATAATTTGGCTCCATCCTGAGCTTTTAGGCCAAAAGAAAAGGCAAAAAAGAGGAAAACCGCGCCAAATAAGGATTTTAAAGAGAAATGAGACATATGGTTATGCATAAAATTATATCTGATTTTGGATGTTTTATGGCAGTTTAATGACACTATAATGACAAAAATTTCCGCACAAAAATAGCAGAATGTTGAATAACTGCCTTGGAATTTTTAGTTTTTCTTAACATCTACTCTAATTTATAACGATTCTAAATAGTCTTGTTTTTGGCCGAAAAACGGGGAATAGCGGTAAACAATCGCAGCGGTTAGACGAAGCTAATGTTTCCATAAACCAAACCAGCCGGGATATCGATCAATACTCCATTTATTCCTCCCAGTAGTCAACGATCAGGCCGTCGGTTGGACTAATGCCTATGGAGCGTTTTTCCAATCCGAAATTGAGAATGAGGGCATCATCGAGAAATTGTTCACCTTCCTTGCTGAGTTCGACCGCCTCGATGTTTTCGCCAATTACGTCGGTCCACATTTTGGTAGTGGACGCATCGATGGGAATAATACGAATCTTATCACCGAACTGCGCCTTGAGCGCGGCTTTCTCTTCTTCGAAATTAAAATCGGCGAGTACTTCGAGGCCGCTGCTGTCTTCGTTGCAGGTAAGTACAAGCGCATTGCCGTCGGTAAATACCAATTCTACGTTGTCGATCAGGTCGATCTGGGCCTCAGGGTTGAGACGGTTTACCCAAAAGTAGATGACGACTTTTTGCAGGGTCTTTCCCTCTGCGGAAGAAAGCAGCCGAAGCTGATGATCACTGAAATGCGGCATGGAATAGTGTAATTTGCCGCGAATGTACGAATAAGCAGGCGAACTGTCGCCAATTTCCGGTAGCGGGAAGGAACACCGCAATCTTTTGCCGGCTTCGAGAGCCTAAGCCGGCAGGAAACAGGATTTTCGATGCAATCTCTGTCGGCTTCGAGAACTTCAGCCGGTAGGCAAAAAGACTTCCAATGCAATCTCTGTCGGCTTTGAGAACTCCAGCCGGTAGGCAACAGGATTTTCCCTACAATCTTTACCGGCTTCGAGAGCCTCAGCCAACAGACAACAGGATTTCCGATGCAATCTTACACCGGCTTCGAGAGCCTCAGCCGGCAGGCAAAAGAGCTTCCGATGCAATCGCTGGTGCGAACAAATTACCAATGTTCTGGATTCTGCCTGCCTAAGCAGCCACCTAATCCAGCGATAGCCAGGCTTTGGCGGCCGTACTCATGATCACGCTTTTTTCGTTGTCAGATAGCGGCGCTTCGCGTACTAACGTTCCGGGAACTGCCTCTCCAAGTGGAAACGGATAGTCGGAACCCTGTACAACCTTGTCAACACCTACCAGGTCGATGATGTATTGCAGCATTTTATGGTCGCACACGTGCGAATCGACCCAGAATTTGCCGAGGTATTTTTTAGGATTAAACGCGTTGTCGATGGCTACCAGGTCGGGGCGGCATTCCCAACCATGCTCGATGCGGCTGATGGTTGGCAGGAACGATCCGCCTCCATGTGCAAAGCATACGTTGAGCTTAGGAAACTTCTCGAACACGCCACCGAAGATCATGCTGCAAATGGCGCGGCTGATCTCTGCCGGCATGCCAACCAACCAGGGCAGCCAATATTTACCCATGTGCTCCTGCCCCATCATTTGCCACGGATGAACAAGGATGGCAGCATTGAGGCGCTCGCAGGCCGCCCAAAACGCGTCGAACTGCGGCTCGCCGAGGTTGATGTTGTTGACATTACTTCCTATTTGCACACCTTTGTAGCCCATGCTCATGCAGCGCTCCAGCTCCTGAACAGCCAGGGCCGTATCCTGCATTGGCACCGTAGCCAGGCCAATGAATTTATCCGGATATTTGGTAAACGTTGCGGCGATGTCATCGTTCAAGAACTGCGACAATTCCAAACAATCGGCTGGTCTGGCATCGTAGCTGAACATCACCGGAATGGTGCAAATTACCTGCATGTCGGCACGATGTTCGGCCATCTCGCGAATGCGCACTTCCGGGTCCCAGCAGTTTTCTACTATTTCGCGAAAGCGCTTGTCGCCTTGCATCATCCAGGCCCTGCCAGGAGCATGGTGATCGAGCCGGATGAAATTGCCATAACCGAACTTTTTCGTGAAATCGGGTAGCTGTTTGGGAATGATGTGGGTGTGCGTATCGATGGTAAACATGCTGATAGAATTTTTGTCACGAATATACGACTATACGGCAGATTAAACTTGCCCAGGGAGCAGACAAAATACATCGATGCTGTTTACACAACATGTCAGGGAGAGGAAAGCACCCGCTGATACAAAAAAACCGTATCCATCTGGTAAGGAACATACCGCCGGTAAGCTACATAATCGACCCTGTGATGATGCGGCAAAGGCCCACAGGTGACTTTATAGGGCGTATCGTAGCCTACCCAGCGACTCCACCAACTTCCTCCGTAAAAAGTCTCAGCCACATATTCAAATCCGCCATTGATCTCTTCAGCCGGTTTTTCTTCCTTCAAAGCTTTATCGATCAACGCAACGCGTGCCTCATGCCAGTTAAAATAATCTTTTGTTGCCAAAACGGAAAAACAACTCATCAAAAACAGGTACGCACCTGCAATGACGGCGACCGGATTTTTTGATGAAATATTCACTTTACATAGTAGCAATATTGGTAACAGCAAAGGCAAGGTATATCGGTCGAAAAAAAATGGTGAAATGCACAGCAGCAGGAAATAGGCCAGCGCGAACAGAGCCAGAAAGACCTTGAACAGATGAATCTTCTGCTTTGTTAACAGGCGGGTGATGAATGACTGTATTCCACCAATAACAAGCACAGAAAGACTAATACCTCCGAGGGAACCAAGAAATTCGACTAGAAATTCGAAAGCAGTTGAGTAAGTATGTGATGTGTTTGTTTGCAAGCGTGTTACATCATACAAACTTTGTAAACCCAGGCCGCAATTGTAAAACGAATTGCCGATAGGAAATCCCACAATTTGCGGGATCATGAAAAACACAACCGCCAAGGCGGGAACGAGCACTATTAACCTTTGCACCCAAGACCTGTCTTTTAGGCTACGGTAAGCCCCCGACACACAAAAAGGGCTCATGAAAAGCCCTAGATAAAAAAGTGTTTGTGAAAAGCGATACACAAATGTTTCAGACGATCTTTGAAACAGTCCCGACAAATCCTTGGTAAGGTCTGAGGCCGACTGATAAGCAGATACTTCCGGCAAATGCCCAGGTATCCAATTTTCGAATGCCACATAAGTGATGACAGATAAACAAACAGGGATGAGAAAAATACCGAGCTGACGAATGTTAATCCGTTTGATCAGATAGGCTATCAGCGCAAAAATCAAAAACGATGCCGGGAGAGCCGTGCCGAATTGCCGGATGAGGATCGACTGTACGCAAGCGATGCTAAACCCGATCACATAGAAGTACCTGCCTCCCATGATCATCTTCTCAGCACAATATATTCCCAACATTGTCCAAAACAAAAAAGGCACATCCGTCATGAAACTGTTTGACAATAGGAACCACAGGGGATTAAAAATCAGAAACAGAGTCGTTAGCAGAGACGCGCGAAGACTGCCGTAGTATCTGAATGAAAGGCTGTATAACAAGACGATGGTGAAAGCGCTTAAACACAATGTACTGCAACGCAACACAAAGTGGGAATCACCAAACAACGAAACAAATAAATTACCCCAGAAAATATGAGCCACTAAGCTCATGGCCGGCCAGTATCCAATATCTATTTTACCTGTTTCGTGAAGGTAGGTTACAGAATGCTTATAAGACCAGTCGTCGTTTAGCGAAGACTCGATAGTGGGATAAACAAAGCACTCGCAAACAGCAAACACAAGCAACAATAAAGCGATGTGGGTGAGATGGCTTCTAATAGCCGGGCTGAACGTCATTTGATGAATAAAATGGGCCCAGATGCCCTGATCTTAAAGGTTTTTGGCAAAAGTTAATAGACGTTACACCGCTATATGCATTTGCAGTTATTAAAATAGGACCAGACGAAAATAGTTCTTTTTTGAGCACCTTACAATTAAAGTTCTCTGATTAACCTGTTTATTTTTCGGCACGACCTTGCTGGGGCAAATGCTTTTCTGCTACCTGAGAATTGTCAACACAGACACTCATAAAATTCTGAAAAGAGAAAGAAGATGTTTCCTACCTTCGACAAGATGTGACACTATCCCAAAATCATGCAGGAAATTATCGACAAAACCATCAACTACGTCAAACAGGAACTGGCTCACGCCGAAGCAGGACATGACTGGTTCCACATTGAGCGCGTTTACCGCACGGCCCAAACCATTAATGCTACCGAAAAGGCCGATGCCCTGGTGGTAGCGCTCGCCGCATTGCTTCACGATATTGCGGACCCTAAGTTTCATGGAGGCGATGAGGATTTAGGCCCACAAAAAGCCGAAGCCTTCATGCAGTCGATTGGCGTAGAAACGCATACCATACAGCACGTTATTCTCATCATCCAAAACATGTCGTTCAAAAACAGCTTCGACACAGAGCGTTTTTCTTCGCCGGAATTGCAGGTTGTACAGGATGCCGATCGCCTCGATGCCATGGGTGCCATTGGCATTGCGCGGGCTTTTACGTATGGCGGCTACAAGAACCGCTTACTCTACGATCCATCCATCAAGCCTGTAACAGAACATAGCAAAGAAAGTTACAAAAACACGACGGCTCCCACCATCAATCATTTTTACGAGAAATTGCTCCTGCTGAAAGACAGAATGAATACTACAACCGGCAAGACACTAGCAGCCGGGCGCCACGCCTTTATGCAACAATACCTCGAACAGTTTTTTGCGGAATGGGGAGGCAAACAATAAAATGACGTTTGCCAGCAATTTGATGAAAAAAAAGCGCTCGGCGTCAGTCATTTTTCGTAATCTTACTGCCGCCATAGAAAAGACGCCAACAGGCAAATAGGCAAACAGCAGACAAAAGCCATAAGCTCTGCCTGAAGCGAGCTGCTTCAACAGCATCTTCCTCCTGATCCAAAGAGAAAAGGAAACTCAGCCAAAGGATGGCACATGCCAGAAAACCCAACAGTTTTGCCCAGGAAGGCCATCGTCTTATTTTCCGAATTACATTATTCACTTGACTGCTCAGTTACCTCAACATCATTTCCCGGATGTATTTTACCGGTGCACTGCCGTAGCTCAGGAATTTTTCGTGAAAGGCTTTCAGGTTAAACTGCTTACCCTGTTTGTTCTTCAGCTCTTCACGCAAATCGTAAATTTCGGTATAGCCTGTATAATAAGAACATAACTGTACCTGCGTTAAGGTTGCGCGCTTCCATTTGCCTTCGGCTTCGGCTTGTTGCTGAAAGGCTTCATTTACCAACAGGTTCATGGCTTCTTCGCGGCTCATGTTGTTGGCATGCACGCTGTAGTCGAGAATCGTGTTGCAGGTACTTCGCAGGTTCCACTTATAGTACATCAGCCACATTTCGTCTTCGTTGTTGCCGTAGCCGTTTTCCAGCATCATCCGCTCGGTATATACCGCCCAGCCTTCGATCATGGTGCCGTTCCCAAAAATTGACTTGATGAGGCTCGGCGACTGGTTGGCATATACCAGCTGCGTGTAATGCCCCGGGATAGCCTCGTGGATATTAAGGATCTGCAACACATAGTGGTTGTATTCCCGTAGGTAGCTTTCGATGCGCTCTTTGGTCCAACCACTGAAACTACCAACGTTGTAATAGGTATTGCCGTTTTTATCGTATGGGCCAGGCGAGGAAATCGACGCGCCAGCCACACCAGCCATGTAAGCGGGCTCCTTACGCACCACCAGAGGCTTCGAGGGGTCGATGTAAATCAGGTCCTTATCGCGGATGAATTTCACAAGGATCGGGATTTGCCGTTCAATCTCGGTTTGAAACGAATCGGCGGCTACGTGCCTCTGCGAAATGCGATCGATGACGATGCGGATCAACGCCAGGGAATCTGAAGGCTTCCGTGTTACACTTTTATCGCCCGCACTCTTTCTCTCAGGTGCCGTGACGTATTTATCCCATAGTTTGTTGGCCAACACATACATGCTCGCATGCAATTCTTTTTTATGTGCCTGCGCCTTTTTAAAAACTTCGTCTGCTGTATAACGCGACTGGATATCGTGTTCGAATTTTTCGGCAAAACGTTCTTTGCCGATGCGGAAACTACGCGCACTGGTTTGATCCAGGCTTTTAAGCCAGGCCACATAACTTTCTATTGCTTTTATGGCCTCTCCCGCCCGGGCGCGTATTTGTTCTCTGGTCTCTGGCAACTGCCCGGCCTGTGCCAAGGCAGCTTCGAGGTCGCTGCCAAAAGTCGAGAGTCCGCCGAGGTTCTGATCGATAGCCAACTGCGTGTGTTCAACCGTAGGGTTTTTTACTTGCCGCTTAGCCGCTTCATAATAGGCCGGAATGTTCTCCATGCGGATGTAAAAATGATGCAGCCTGACGTCGAGCGAATCGTAATTATTGGCCAGTATTTCAGCAAATCCTCCGCACACATTGTATTCTGAAGGGTTCCACTCATATGAGCGGAAGGTGGTGGCGTACCATTTGGCTGCCTTGAGCTGACTTTCGATCAGGTGATAGTCGGTTTGGTTGTTGTCGGAAAGGTCCGCGAGATCAAAAGCCTGCAGCGAATCGAGATTGGCGTCGCAAAACGCCAACTCCCTGTTACGCTGTTCCTGCCCTGGAACCACCAACATGCTGTCGTAAGCATGATAGCCCTGGCTGCTCGCCCAGCCGGGATATAATTCCCAGAGACGTTCCACGAAACGCTCCTTGTAACTGTCGAAGCGGCTATCCTGAGTTGGTGGCGCCGTTGCGTCGTCGCGTTGTGTTTCGCTATGGCAAGAGGCCAGAAAAGCGAGGCCCGCGCAAATGATGAGTTTATGCATCTGTTTAAAATGTTTACGGGGTTGATTTCCCTGCTGGTTTCCGGTTCCGGAGAAGGCCTGTTACCCGATAAGGCTCTTTGATAAAATTAATGAATGACATGCAGGTAACTGAAGCGTTAAATAAAACTAATTAAAAAGGGGTCGTGAAAAACTTTCGGAAAGGGCTTTTCTTTTTGTAGTACTTTTGAGGGACTATCGTATCGACATGGAAGACAACAGTTCAAATGAAAAGCGCCGGAAAGCGGGCTTATTATGGATCCTGATCGCGTTACTGGCCGTTACAAACGGGGTTACGTTCTGGATGTACCTGCAGGAAAAGAATAAGCTCGGAACAGAAGTGATTGTGAAAGAGCAAGTGATTGTGGAGCGTGACAATGTAAAGGCTGACTTGTTGCAGTTACAGGAAGATTTCAATAACCTGGAAACGAGCGACAAAGCATTGCAGGCCGAGATCGAAACCAAAAAAGCTGAAATTGCGCAGTTGCTCGAAGATGCCGAAAAACACAAAGGCGACGCATACATTATTTCTAAACTGAAGAAAGAAACGGAAACGCTGCGTCAGATCATGCGTGGCTATGTACGCACCATCGACTCGCTGGGTACGCTCAACAAAACCCTTATTGTGGAAAAAGACAATGTGCTGAAAGAACTGGATAACGAAAAGGGAAAAACCAATACACTCAACAAAGAAAAGGAAGCACTGAATGCTACCATTCAAAAAGGGTCTATCCTTACCTGCTTTAACATCACGGCCAAAGGCGTGCGTTTTAAAAGCGGCGGAAAAAAAGAAAGTGAAACCAGCAAGGCCTCGCGGGCCGAAAAAATAAAAGTGTCGTTTACCCTGGGAGAAAATAAAATTGCGAAGGCTGGCGAAAAAACTGTTTATGTACGCATTGTAACGCCCGACGGCAAGGAAATGGCTAAAAGCTACGATGACAACTACCGTTTTACATTCGATAAATCATCAGGCTATTTTGCAGGAAAGGAAACCCTCAACTATGCTAATATCGAGATCAGTGGGGTAACTTATTGCGAAGGTCAGGGCGACATGGTATCTGGCAAATACATTGTAGAGGTTTGCTGCGATGGCGTGGTGATTGGCTCAACAACACTTAGCCTCGATTAACGCGAACAAAAGGAATTGAACCAACCAGATAAAGCCCGCAGATGCGGGCTTTCTTTATTTACTGCTTATAGAAGAAGTAATAGGCAAACTCCTTTACCGGCTGTACTGTTGCTTTTTTATCAGCACACAAATGGTTTCAAGCTCAAAGACTATTTTACCAAGTTCTGTGCGCACAAAGCCCATGTTGCCCGACGATGAGAATACTGGAGCGGCCAGGCTTTCCCGCACGGTTTTAAAATCCGGAAGCCTTTCGGGTGCTGAAGAAGCAGCGTTTTGAGCACTGATCCAGGAGAATACACTTTCCACATGCCCGAGGTACTCGGCCAGTTCGATGAGTTCTTGATTCCGCTCAATCTCATTTGCCACCAGCGCTACGGATGTAACCTCGCGAGCGATGCGGATGCAGGCGCCTACTTTAGCAAAACTCAGATCTACCTGCCGCTGAATGCTCTGCGGCTCTTCGTACATACGCTGCACACAGGCAAACACATCGTTATTGGCTGCTTCGGCCAGCCGGCGACTTTTATGCCACGACTCGCCGGCAGGAAGTTGCCGGTTGAAGTACGCAATCACTTGCCGCAGGTACTGCCTGTTTTGCGACAAGGCATTTTCAAACAATGCGGGGAAGCGCTGTTTTTCCCACACCGGCCAGAACGCGTAACTTGCTACAACGGCCAACATGGCACCAATGAGCGTTGAGAGTAGCCGCCAGCCAATCAATTCCCAGGAACCCTGCCTGGAGATCTGCATCATCACAACCATCATGACGGTTACAAAAAACACACCTACTTTATAGTTGTTCCTCAGGAAATACGCGACAAAAAACGAAATGACCACCAACAGCCCTACAAAGGCCTGATGTGGAAGCGGCAATAGCATAACCACGCCCCCAACCACAATACCGGCTACGGTACCTACAGTGCGCTCCACACCTTTCTTGCGGGTTGCGCCATAGTACGGCTGTATCACAATGATCATGGTAAGGGCAATCCAGTGCCCATGATCGATCTGGAAAAATTTAAAGATAAACACCGCAATGGTGAGTCCGATGGCTACACGCAGCGCATAGCGAAACTGCTGAGAATCGATGTTGAACATTTCGCGTACAAACTCAATGAGCACCCGTGGGCGCAGGCCAGCGAGAAAGTGGTTGAACGACAATTTGTAGTTCTCGAGGTAGTCGCTTTTCCGAAAATTGAGTTTTTCATCAATCTGCGCCAGTGTTTGCTGCAGGTAGTGGTGTGTTTTATGCAGCGATGCCAACAGGTGGCTCAAATTGCGTTTGGCAGTCTCATCGAGGCTGATCTCACGACAAGCCTCTTCCAGCAGGTCGATCGCAATTTCACAACGCTTGACGCGGATGCGCGCCATTGTCAGGTCTTCGCCCCGGAACGTAAAAATAACGATAGAGACGCGCGCGGTTGCCTGGGCCAACGCGGAAAGGGTTTTGTACAGCGCCGAACTTTTCACTGGCTTCAGTTCCTCTCCCGTAAGCGCTTCCAACGCTTCGTGTAATGTATTGAGGGCGGCACCAAACAAAGACGCCGTTTTCCGAAGCTCCATCATCATGTCGTAGTGTTGGGCTTTCAAACGGGTGCTCTTACTACGGCGTGCAAAAAGGTCGATGGATTGGTCGATGGCCTTGCGGATGTCCATTTCCTTGGCAGTAATAGCGATGGCGTCCACGCTTTTGTCTTCGGTAATGTAGCGCAGGATGAGCGCATCGAGGTAATCGGTATTTTCGTTCCAGATCTTGGCCACCGAACGCCTGAGAGGATTAGACGCCGTGAACGGGAAAGACAGCATGGTTATAAAAATAGCCCACATGGCACCACCGAACACATAGATAGCGAAGTTTAGCGAGGTACTAAAATCTACAGGGTTGGCCAACCCGAAAAGGTAAAAGAAGCCAACAGCCACGCCGATACTAGATCCATAATCGCTCCAGTTGCGGATGAGCGCTGCAAAAATACCGACAATAAACATTCCACCCACCGAAAGGAGCAGCGAATGGCCGGCATACATGCCCACCAGGGCGGCAATAACGATGAGCACGGCTTCAATGAACTGGATGATGATCTTGCGGTAATGCGACCCGCGGTAATCGATCAGCGACAGCATGTAAGCGCCAAAGGCTGCCCATATCACTTCATAAGAAAAGCCTTTCCACAACGGCAATACGATGAGCGGCACGTTAAGCGCAAATACCACCCGCATGGCCCAGCTAATAGTTGGCTCCAGGTATTGCTGCTGCAGAACGGTATTGAGTTGCCGGATCGGATGAAAGCGCATGCCGTTGAAAAGCGCAAAGATAGGCAGCCTAAGGTTAAAAACAGGAAGGCGATCTATTAAAATACTTAAAAAAAACGGCTGCTACGGCCCTACTTTTTATCTGGAACAGCCGATACGGCACCCATACGCGGCTGTTTTGGAGGTTGCGGCTTTTGTTGTTTGGGTTTTACAGGCTGTGGATCCGGTTTTTTCTCCGGCAGCTTCGGGCATTTGGTTGGAGCTACTTTCCCCATGACCTTTTCCGGACGCGGCGCAGCCTGACGTGTTGTATCGTGGCTTGCTGCCACCTGCCCTTTCGTAGGCTCTTTGATAAGCACATCGCCTTTGATGCGGCCGCCGGTTTGTGCAGCAACAGACGGCATTCCAAACAGCCAGAAGCCGAATGTGAAAAAGAGGATCACCGCCAGGCGTTTGGTAAACTCGAACCGTTTGAAGCGCTCGAAAAAGGCATCGAAAGAAAGTGCGGTGAGCTGCTGCTCTTCGAAGCGCCCGCATATTTTCTGCTGCCCTTTGTCGGCAAAAAAGGCTTTGATCTCATCGAGGGATTTGTTGGTAAAATCAACAACGGTTTTTACACATTTCCCACAGAAAGCGCCCTGCTCGTTGGGCGTCATGTCATTCCAGTTTTCATGACAAGGCTTTTTAATTGAAATTTCCATCATCTTGAAGTTTAGCCTTTGGATGCTAAACTGCAATTCATTCCATAAGCAAGCTCATTTTTTTTGAAAAGATTCTTAAAAACATGCGCCAGCAGCGCAACCACCTATCGTCTTCTCAAAAAAACCTACCAAAACGTCAAAAAATTATTACCTATGGCCAGGAAAAAAATTGAATGAGAACCGGCAACCAAAAAATTTAATCAATCTCTTACACAACGAACCGAATAACCAAATTGTTTCGTCGCTCCGTTGGAAAAGGTTGAGGCAAATGAGTTGTCCATACTCGTGTACTCGCCCTGAGTTGCGTTACGCTCGCTCGATGCCCACCAATAACCGGTATTGCCCATAGTTGAATAACCGCCCGTCGTTGAGCGAAACCCGCCGGGCAAAGCACCAAAGCCACTGCTATTGTCGGCTCCTGTATTTGGGCTATTCCACAGTGAAGATGTTGATTTTAATTTACCCCCGGCTACATTAAAACCTCCTTGACATTGTATTAACTCACTCCAATCGGCCTCAGTAGCAACATGCCATCCGGCTGGCGCCAATTTACCCGTATTCACTGCAAACCAGTTATATAATTTCCCATAAGCAGCGCCATTTACCGCTGCATCGTTATATATCGCGTAAGCACCGGTTGTTAAGGCCGACCAGCTAGCGTTACTAAACCCCGTTGGAATAACTGTTCCGTCATTGTAGCGCGTGGTTTTCAAATTCTCTACCGTCCACAATTTACCACAATATTTTACCACACGGTAAATGTTCCCATCAATATCAGTAACTGTCGTAGGGTCGTTTACAACGGGAGTTACTACCGGATTTGGGCAGTCGGGTGCTGTTTCCTCCTTTTTGCATCCCATTAAAAAGATGAATGCACAAATAGCTGAAATACGGAACAACTTGCTTTTACGTAAATTTGACATAAGTATGATGAATTTTAAGTTAGTAATTTTGCCTCTTCGATTTAGCACCAAATACAGCTTTATCTAGCGCTATTTTGCTTAAAAAAGCATTAGGCAAAGCTACTGCGAATCAAAGGGAGAAAACAGAGGGAAATCCCACTATTTATAGATTAGGGTTTTCCCTAAGCCGGTGTAAAAAAGTCTCAAAACAATGGCCAATATGTCCAAAATCTGCTATTGCTATGAGAAAGACTGAATGTTCTATTTCACTTTGAGAAGTTACTTCTTAAGTTAATAAACCCTGTAAAATTGTTTTTTTTACAAGCCCAGCAGTATTCACAACATTCAATTTGAGCATAAGATTGCTCCTGTAATTTTCAATTGTCTTTTCAGATAAATTCATTTTGTCTGCTATTTCTTTAGAAGTTAACTCCTCTAATATCAATCGCAACACATCTTTTTCCCTGGCCGATAAATTAATTGTTTGCTTTGCTTTAGTATCTCTACTTAAACTATGCTCCGAATACGTTAGTTTTGTGTGAACACTCACATAATTAGTAGAAAAATCGCCAAGATGTAACCACTTTTCAATTTCCGAGGCTTCGTCTGATTTTAAGAAAAAAGCGCTAAATCCTTCATGAATGGTAGATTGTATGGTTTCCTTATCATCAAAACTCGTAAAAGCTGCTAACACCAAATCAGGATACTTTATACGTATTTCCCTGGCAACTTCTCTGCCATCTGCCTTCCCAAAATGAATGTCAAGAAAAACAACATCAAATTTTTGCGATGCCAACATGTGCATCAATTTCACCTTATCACTGGCAGTTTCCACTGCATCAACACATTGAAAGCCCTCCATCATCTTTTTTAAGCCCTCCAAAATAAGAGTGTGATCGTCGGCAATAATAATACGATATGATTTTTTATGCGTTGTCATGTTCAATAGTAATCGTGGTGCCCTCTTCTGAATTTGTTTCTATCTCTATTGTTGCATTAAGTGCGGCCACTCGTTCTTTTACGGTTTTAAGCCCCTGCTCGATTTCTGTATCAGAACTCATTCCAACTCCATCGTCCTGCACTCTGGTTTGCAGTCGATTGCCAAACTCCTTAATGGTTACAAAAACACTTTTACATCCCGAGTGCTTAAGTGCGTTGTTAATCAACTCCTGAATAATACGGTAAAGAATCGCCGCTTTTTTGTTATCCAATCCAATAGTTTGCATATTAGTTGCAAACGAAACATCTATTTGTGAATTAGATACCTTTGAACAAAGATTCTCCACAGCATCTAATAAACTCTCTCTATCAAAATCCAAAGGCCGCAGGTTATACGATATTCGCCTGCTATCAATATGCAATTGTTTGAGCATATCTATCACATCAGTTCTACCATCCGGCGTGTTTTTCAATTTGAGAATAATGGCAGTTATCATACTCGATACGCCATCATGAATCTCAAAGGATATTCTCTTGCGTTCGTTTTCTTCCCCTATAATGTAGGCATCATTAACCCCTTTTTGTTTTTCAAGCTCAATTCGCTTCACCTTTTCTTTACTTAGCTTCTTTATGTACAAAACTAAAATAAGCAGCGACGCAAAGCCCGCCAGGAGCATAAAAATTAAAAATTGTCTCGCTTTCAATTCGTTCGTTTGCTTTTCGAGGAGATATTTTTGATTCAAAATTTCATTCTCCTTGTGCTTACTGTCATATTTAATAAGTAACTCGTTAATGTTCTTTTGATTTTCGATACCAGATAAGGAATCATAAAGTACATAGGATTCATTCAAATACCGATAAGCCGTTTGAAATTTATGTTGTTCGGCATACGCCCTACCAAGCAATCGTTTAACTGTATGCAATACATCTGTATTATTGAGTTGTTGAGCTAACAGTAATGTAGAGTCGGCTTGAGATACAATTTTATTCGGCGCCTGCAACTCTTCATAAACAAACATAAGACCTACCCTGCTCATTAATTCGAAATGCTTTACTCCGGCTTTCCTACTCAACAACATACACTTTTCGTAATAGCTAATGGCGGTATCCAGGCGGTGCATCGATTTGTATATTTCTGCGAATCCGATTGTGGAGGCCAGTTTAGCTAACACGTTATTGGTAACCGTTGCTACGCTATCCGCCTCTGCTTCTATCCTCAAAGCCTGTGCAGTTTGTCCTGTTTTAATGAGTGATAAAGCGTAGGTGGTGATAACATTAGCCTGGTTGTTCTTTTCTTTAACTGTATGCCTTAACTTGTACGCTTTAAGTGCGTATAAATTTGCGGTCGCATAATCTTTTAAACTAAAGTATGTGTTGGCCACATTGCTATAAGTGCCTGCCAAGGAGCTAGAGTCATTAATGGCGCTAAATATCTTTTCCGCTTTCAAATAACAGTCGATGGAGTTATATCCATTCTTTCTAAAACCCTGCACCTGACCCATAAGGTTGTAAAAACGACCCCTGTAATAGAGCAACGACGAATCCAAGTTAAGACTCAATCCTCTATTTATAACGCCCAAGGCCGAGTCCAAATTGCCTGAGTATATATACTCTTTGCCTTGCAAGGTTAAGAACAAAGCCTCGCGAGACACGGAATGGCTTCGATGAACAATTGCTTTTGCCTCACTTATGTAGAAGGCCGATGAATCTCTATTTATTTTTGTCTTAGAAAAAAAGGTTGATATTTCAACCGAATCCTCTGAAAAGGATTTAGCGCTGTCGCTTAATTGAGGCTTGGTGTGGCAACTCGCTAATGCCATGGCAAAAAAAACAGATGCCAGTGGCTTTGTTACCCAAAAACTACGCTTCATACACCTTAAATCTTATCAAACTAGCCATATACATTGCATATTTTAAAAACAAAAAACGTACAGGATCGGTCTTTCCGAAAATCAGTCGTTTTAAAACGACCGCAAAAGACCATTGACTAAAGTTAGGCCTTTTCTATACTTCCAAATAGTTCGGATTTGGGAAGGTTTACAAAAGTACGTTTAAAAAATTAAACAAACTGAAATTTCGCCACGGCGCAAAAAATAGCTGTTAGCTAGAATGAACGGCAAGGAGCTATGCCACGATGCTGGTTTTAGTTCCCTTAACTGAAACCTTCTTGCAAATCAACAACACATGCCAGTTTGTAGCTGGCATGTGTTTAATTCAATTAATAGTTGTGTGATGTAACCAACGTAGCAAAGCCATCATCGATTCCAAAACGTGCGGGTTACAAACCCGCACGAGCCGGAGTTAAAAGACATGTTTTCATCAAAAGCGCTAATCTGAACATTACTCATTACCTCAGGTAATAACTGGTATATGTGTTTCAAAATTTATTGTCTTAGTCACATAAAGGTCATTCTGCAAGTCAAAGTATTTAATTGATAAGTCCTTTTCACTTTTACTTGATACAGAAATGGTATCTATAGAAATCTCTTTTAATTCCCAAATAACCCCACTTAAACCTATTGACACTAATGAATTAAATAGAACCAAAATAATCTGATTGTATTTTGTGCTAATAATTAAGTCTTTAGGTGAGAAAAATGTTGTATATATACCAGGCTCTATTGTATTAACTAAGTAAATAATATCACTAAACAATATCAAACAATAATACTCGTTAGGACAACTATAAATCCCTATAAATTCATTATGAGAAAATATTCCATCAAATACTCCTATCCAGTTTATTTTTTCTGATTGAAAACTTAAAGTAAGAGCATTGTTATTATCTGCTTTTTCTTGAAAATAATAAACATTAAGATCATTCTTATAAGCGTGATCTATCACATTTACATTATAGCTATGTTTAAATTTTAATTCTGTTCTCATTTTATTATCTTATAGGTTTAAAAAAGCTATGCATTATAAGTTCTGTGTTTCCCGAAACAGACGGTCTAGTGAAAATCTGATAAATTCCATTAGTTCCATTTAACGTTCCCGGCAAAGTATATTGAACACTATTATTGGTTAAATTAGCTCTAGCAATTTTAAAATAATTTTGTATAAGTTTTACATTTCCCTGTTTAATAACTGTTTGCTGAATAGAAGCCGGCAAATTATGGTATGCTCCACTTTCTTCCGCAGATCTAAGCAAAACCCTTGAAGAATTTATATAATTTACGCTTGATTGAGCACTAATTTGGGCCTCTCCAACAGTTGCTCCAACAATTCCATCAGCAATAGCTCCTCCATATATAAATACGATACCCGATGCCAACTGCGTCGTTGTCTGCATTGCCGATTGTTCATTTCCAAACCGGTCTGTTCCAAAAATAATTCCATCTATCCCGTTAGCTAAATGTGCAAAAGGATTATATTGCGTATTAAACATGGATAAACGCTGATGAACCTCGTCAAGAATGCTACCATCTCCATTTCCTCCATAGGTTTTCTTAGCCCATTTCATTCGCTCCACTTCACCATTATAACCTAAACCGACAAATCTCTCAGAAACATCAAGCCAACTGGCGCCGGCTTTAAAAGTTCCGTTATCTGAAGCCGTCTTATAATATCCAAATGGGTCATTATTATACATCTTCATCCAGGCACCAATATCATTTTTTCTTGCACTATAGTACCAAAGATTGCCATCGTGATCCTCATAGCCACCTAAAAAAGCCAAGTCAAATACTTTGTCTCTAAACTGTCCTTCATAATCTGTTCCATTCGCCGCTTGATAAGCTCTGCGTTCCGATGGGGTCATTGCCATCCAATTGAGGCTATTTTCCATCGCTTGCTGAAATCCGTCATTAAATCCGTTGTCTCCATCCCATCCCCCATCCGGATCGGTAAAGCTCACCGGGTTGTTGCTCATCGCCAAATACGGACTATGATGCTGCCCATAAGGATCAGGATTGTACCATCTGCCTATCCTCGGATCGTATTGCCTCAACTCAAAATTCGTCAGGCCTGTGGCGGCGTCTTTCTCCTGGCCTTGGTAAGCGTATGGGAAGTTCAGTGATGATTGATAAGTCCGCCCTGGCATGATGCCGCCATGTGGGTAATAATCGGTGTAGCTCACCGTTTCGGCCACTCCCGAGCTGCCGGCTTTTACCACCGCCCTTACATTGCCTACATGGTCGTTCAGCTCATACAAGGCTTCTCCGGTAGCGGCATCGAGCAGCCCCATGCGCCCCGCCGCATACAAGGTATGGGCCTGTAAAGCATACACGGTGCCAGGCAGCTGCACCAGCTTTTTATACGTGGCTACCAGCGCACCGCCCGCATCATACACATAAAACAATTGCTCGGTTTCTACATTAAATAAACCGCCGCTGTAGCTCGTTTTACTATACCGCAGGCCCTTATCATTGTAGGTATATTCTGCCAGGGTACTGCCGGTAGATAACTGATACACACGGCTTACCAAACCTGTCGCATTGTATTCATAACCGCGATCTTCCTGTTTGTTTTCCACCAGCTCGCCAATGCTGTTATATACATAATTGGCGCTGTTGGTCTGGTTGGGCAAATCAAGCTCCGCACTATAGCCAGCCGTATTGCTGGCCGCATCCCCTATCTTTTCCAGCTTATTTTTCTTCGTGCTGTTGTAGGTATAGCTCAGGTCATCCAGCAGGTGCGCGGTGCTGCTACTGATCGGCGCCGCATAACGTTTCAGGTGCTGCAGGTTGCTATTCTCGTCATAGTCTGTGGTTTCCGTTTTCTGCATATTTGGGCGCGTCCCGCAGCTTGCGCTGAGCCTGCCGTAGCGGGCCGGGCTTTCGCCACTCGCTTTTTTTGCAGCGAAAGAACCCTGCAAAAAAGAGCTCAGACAATGGCTCAATCCCTCGCGCAGCTTTCATGCTAAAACAAGCATACGGCTTACATTTTTGCCCATAAGTAAATCCGTACGCAATTTTCCAGCATCTCTTTACTCTTTGAAAAGCAAATTGTTTTCCTGTTGAGCCTTTTCAAATGCGTTCTCAAAGTTAAATTAAACCGCTCGATGTGATTTATTCTATACGCACTCGCTATATGAATTGATCTATCAATTAAACCGGGATACACATTCAGTTTATCGGTAAATATTCCTTTTGGATTTAACCGCTTTAGGCTATCGATTATTTTTCCTATATGCTCTTTCGTTCTGCTTCCTGCTATAAAGTCTAGCACTTTCCTGGTCTTTTTATTTAAAGCGTAAGTAATGTAGCAGGCATTTTTCTTATCTCTACAATCGTATGCATTTCATCCACTTCATATTCCTTCTGGCTCTCTTGTAATTCAGGCCTTACTAATTTTGAGGCAAGAGCCTTGATTTTGTTGATCACATTAGCTTTTGACATTCCTGTAATTCTTGCAATACCACTTACTCCAACACCTTCATTATTAAGGCTTACAATCACCGATTCGTCCGCTATAGTACATAATTTATAAGTGTATTTTTTTGTCTGTATCGCTTGCAATTTTTACAAAACCAACGCTGAACAGAATTATTAAATCCTCTCTTTACACATATACCGTTACAATTTTCACAATCCATGCGCTAATTTGAACACTAAGGTTTTACAACGCCTTACTTAAAGCCTTTTAAATGATTATAAAACAAAAAACGATGGCAAATGCCATCGTTTTTATATCTAAATGTAACGCTTAAATCCTTGATTCATAAGATTTCCGAATAGTAATTCCTTCAAAAGCGCTAATCTGAACACTACCTACAAGTCTAATCCCCTACTAAATTCTTCCATATTGATTAGGTTCAAATTTTCATTTTGAAGAAAGTGTTCAATCATCATTGATCTATTTCTATCCTTAGAAGATAATTTAAATTTAATAACCCCAAAAGTCAATTTGCATAAATCCAAGCGTAATTTTTCAATTTCTAATTTATGTATTTCCAGATCACTCTCTAAGTATTGGTTCAAAGTAAGTAATTTTTGACAACAGTAATATATTTCATCCTCATACAAAAAAGATTCATTCTTAAAACAACGTAAAAAATACCCTCTCAATTTTGACATCAAATCAATGTTTTTAATAAAATATGTATATTGAATTTTGTTCGATTCCAAAGCAAAATTTTTCAAAAATAGATCAACAACCCGTTTAGGGTAAATTTGCGTTTTATAGAATTTTCTCAATTCATCTATAGAATGCCATCTGCTTCTATCCAATGAAAGATCAATTTGGTTAAGATACGCATACAAAAAAACAACAATCCTATACTTAAACTTAATTTCTTTCATATCCTTACTATTTTTTTACCACGGCCACCAGTTTTTGACGAAGCGTGGAGATGAGCAGCGAGCAACGCGACGCAGCGATGCTGGTTTTAGTTTTATTAACTGAAACCTTCTTGCAAAATCAATAACAACGTATGCCTTTGCAAACTGGTACGTGTCCAATTCAATCATTGGATCTTGTATTGTAACCAACGCAGCAAAGACATCAGCGCATACAAAACGTGCGGGTTGCAAACCCGCACGAGCTGGGTTACAAACCCGCACCAGCGGGTGAGTGCTGTTGTTCCCCCTTAGTGGCAATTCTAAATTCTTATTCTTTCTATCAAATTATCTAGGTATTTATAGGTACTCAAATCACCCCACTTATCTTCATCTTTGAATTTTGTGGCAAGTGTCAAAAATCTACTTCTGTCATTCCATTTCTTTAGATTATTCTTATCTAAAGTTGTAAAATTAAATCTATGTAGTTCCTCCTGGTCAATTGAAGTTAACAAATCAATAAATATATAGTCATCAAAATTTCGAATAATATTCCCACCAACACTGCATATTCTATTTTCTGGACGTGTTCTGGATATAAATTGATTAGCAAATTCAATTGCTTTATTTCCTGAAGGATGCTTTTGCAAACATTCAGTATGAAAAGCAGAATCACTAAATTGATAAAACGGGTCTTTGGTATTTTGAACAAAGGCTGGAAAAGAGAAAATTTGTTCATTCTCGCCTAGCTCTTTGCCACATATTTGACAAAGGCTTTGATTAATAAATGTGATTGCCATGAGTAATAAAATTATTTTAAGGTCTTATGAGAGTTGTTTGTCCGCCATGAATTACATATTGCCTACTTTGTCCAAGTATGCGCAAAGCGTTATAATCGGATAAACTTGCTGGTGCCGATGTTGGATGTGTATGACCAAATAAAGTCCTAATTTGACCAGATTGAAAACTTATTCCACCTGGCCCACCACTCACAATAGCTTTTTGACCATTAGCAAGTCTAACAACAGCGTGTTCATTTCCAGTCATCCAAGTCATTCCTTTAACGTCATTTACTATATCAGCAATTTTTGAACCTTGAGGCAATATCTTTTCAATGGTCATTGGAAGTGTCTTGCCTCCCGCGCTACTTGCTATGTTTACTCCCCCCTTAGCGGCCAAATTAAGAGTTTTTTTTGATTTAAGCCCTTTAGCTAGCAACTTTAAACCACGACCAGCCCACTTTACTCCCTGAAACACTTCCCCTACCGGAATAAAATAACTTAGTGCCTCAAGTTCATACATTGCAGCCTCGTTCAATTCTTCATTAGTAAACATATAAGGATTGTTATCGCTTGCATTCTTTTTCACCGCGCCGTAGCCAGCTTTCCCAAACAACCCCTCTCCTATTGCTCTATCCAACTTAGCCAAAAAACCGGCTTCTCTTTGTTTACCTTTTTTAGAGATATAGTCATACATCATGTCTGATCTATAGCCAACGATCATAGCATCCGAAAAATCAACTAAGCCACCATCCTTATCAAAATGCACATTGGTTTCAAAATAGTCTTTACTCTCCTGGCTTTTCTTCCAATTCGCATGAGCCCCTGCTATCCAACTTTCGTTGGATGTGAAGCTCCCGTCAGCACCGATAGAACCACCCCACGAGCCGCTAGGATTGTATTGTCTGTCAAATTCAGACTTCCCGTAGGCATCAGGATTATTAACACTTGTAGAATTCGCATATAACCCGGCGCCAAAAGGATTATCATTAAATCCATTATCCCCATCCCATCCCCCATCCGGATCGGTAAAGCTCACCGGATTATTGGACATTGCCAAATAAGGCGAGTGATGCTGCATATACGGATCCGGATTGTACCAGCGGCCGATGAGTGGATCGTATTGGATGAGCGGCATGCGGAGTAATGCCGCGATGCTGGTTTTAGTTTACTAACTGAAACCTCGCTTAAATCAAAAGCCCACGCCAGTTAAAAAAAGGCATGGGTCAATTAATATATACTATATGCAGCCAACGTAGCAAAGACACCCGCACTTACAAAACGTGCAGGTTACAAACCCGCACGAGCGGAGGATCTGCCGCTATTATTTTATTTGCCTGTTCAGGTTACATAACAAAACGCCTGGCTGCCCTTCGACAAGCTCAGGGACCGTAAGCCAGGCGTTTGGTGTTTCTAGAGGGTTACGGACTACAAGGCCGCGACAACGGGGTTGCTCTAATTTTCAAGGTCATAATATACACTGTCACTATTTATTGCCATTGTTTTCGTTACCGGAAAAAACTCAAATTTGTTTCTTTGTCGTTTTTTAATTTCAATATCAAACTGAATGGTATCATAATGAAGTTTATCTCCTATTGCAAACAGCATGAATTGTTTCGGTAAAAGTATAACACTATCTATGCTCTCAGAGCCACCGGCATTACTCTCCGTCATATAATACCATTCCGTTCTGTTATCATATCTATACCTGATGTGATTTTCATATAGTTTTTTCAAGAGAGATGTATTAAAACGCGGTTCTTTTACAGTTTTTACATATATAGTATCCTGATCCTGGTTTTTAATGGTGTAGACCTGTAGGGCAACTTTATTTCCTTCACTTTCAATTTTGATGTGGGAAACAAAATTTATCGGGTACTTATTAAGCGGTAGTTTGGCTTCGTGCAACTCCTTTTTTTCAGAAGTACAGGACACCGCTACACAAAATAAAACGGTAAAGCCGAGTAGTGATTTCATGCTTTTTAAGGGGTTAGTATAGGTTTAAACCACTGGTTAATTGATTGTTTCATATTGAAAGGAATCCATTCTGCCATACTCTTAAGTGATTTGAATGGCGATTTTATTTTAAAATCTTTAGCACTAACTTCATTGCCATCCCTATTAAGATTCGCCCATCCATTTGTATGATCCTTATAGGGATCAAAGTTTACTTGGGACATACCAAAAAGCTGATGCAAGACTTCGTGAGCAATAACGTAAGCACTTCCATAATGTTTAGTCAAACCTAACATCCTAGAAAAATTCAATACTGCTGGATAATTTACATAGGTCTCATCTGGATTAGTGACAACAAAACCATTTTTAGTAATAGTTGACTGGCCAATAGAAGAGCCAGGAGCCGATAAATCCCTTCCATTCACAATTGGTATAATTGCTGATCTATTATCTCTAAGGAAACCAGAAGTAATTAGTTTTGCTTCCTCTTCTGTAATCAATTTCACATTTATTTTTGTATTTAACCAATTATTATTCAATATTCTAGAGACCTCCGGTGCTATTTTTTGTTTAATTATCTTGTCTGATAAAGTTTTACTATCCTCAAATTTATAATTATAATCTGAAGCTGTTGTAACCCGATAGATATAAACAGTAGGAACAATCTTAGCCGATTCGTCAAGTTCAAAATGCTTATGCTCTTCATCACCGCCCCTTACATCATCACCGTAAACATAATTACCCCACTCACCATTTTCATTGGTGTGCTCTGCGCGGTACCTATTGTATGCATTCTTGATAACAGCCATATTTTCCAATCCATTGATATGTGCATCGGCATCCCCATTCATAAAGTGATTTGATGGATTAGACATTTGGGCAAAATTATGATCTCTCCACGCATCATCGCTGTTTGGACCGCCTCCAAAACCATCCCATCCCCCATCAGGATCGGTAAAGCTCACCGGGTTATTACTCATCGCTAAATACGGACAATGATGCTGCATGTATGGATCAGGGTTATACCACCGGCCAATCCTTGGGTCGTATTGCCTTAGTTCGAAGTTGGTTAAGCCTGTGATGGCGTCTTTCTCCTGGCCCTGGTAGCCGTAAGGGAAGCTGAGTGATGATTGATAGCTGCGGCCTGGCATGATGCCGCCATGTGGGTAGTAATCGGTATAGCTCACCGTTTCGGCCGCTCCCGAGCTGCCGGCTTTTACCACCGCCCTTACATTGCCTACATGGTCGTTCAGCTCATACAAGGCTTCTCCGGTAGCGGCATCGAGCAGCCCCATGCGCCCCGCCGCATACAAGGTATGGGCCTGTAAGGCATACACGGTGCCAGGCACCTGCACCAGCTTTTTATACGTGGCTACCAGCGCACCGCCCGCATCATACACATAAAACAATTGCTCGGTTTCTACATTAAATAAACCGCCGCTGTAGCTCGTTTTACTATACCGCAGGCCCTTGTCGTTGTAGGTATATTCTGCCAGGGTACTGCCGGTAGATAATTGATACGCACGGCTTACCAAACCCGCCGCATTGTATTCATAACCGCGATCTTCCTGTTTGTTTTCCACCAACTCGCCAATGCTGTTATATACATAATTGCTGCTGTTGGTCTGGTTGGGTAAATCAAGCTCCGCACTATAGCCAGCGGTATTGCTGGCAGCATCCCCTATCTTTTCCAGCTTATTTTTCTTCGTGCTGTTGTAGGTATAGCTCAGGTCATCCAGCAGGTGTGCGGTGCTGCTACTGATCGGCGCAGTATAACGTTTCAGGTGCTGCAGGTTGCTATTCTCGTCATAGTCTGTGGTTTCCGTTTTCTGCATATTTGGGCGCGTCCCGCAGCTTGCGCTGAGCCTGCCGTAGCGGGCCGGGCTTTCGCCACTCGCTTTTTTTGCAGCGAAAGAACCCTGCAAAAAAGAGCTCAGACAATGGCTCAATCCCTCGCGCAGCTTTCATGCTAAAACAAGCATACGGCTTACATTTTTGCCCATAAGTAAATCCGTACGCAATTTTCCAGCATCTCTTTACTCTTTGAAAAGCAAATTGTTTTCCTGTTGAGCCTTTTCAAATGCGTTCTCAAAGTTAAATTAAACCGCTCGATGTGATTTATTCTATACGCACTCGCTATATGAATTGATCTATCAATTAAACCGGGATACACATTCAGTTTATCGGTAAATATTCCTTTTGGATTTAACCGCTTTAGGCTATCGATTATTTTTCCTATATGCTCTTTCGTTCTGCTTCCTGCTATAAAGTCTAGCACTTTCCTGGTCTTTTTATTTAAAGCGTAAGTAATGTAGCAGGCATTTTTCTTATCTCTACAATCGTATGCATTTCATCCACTTCATATTCCTCCTGGCTCTCTTGTAATTCACGGCTTACTAATTTTGAGGCAAGAGCCTTGATTTTGTTGATCACATTGGCTTTTGACATTCCTGTAATTCTTGCAATACCACTTACTCCAACACCTTCATTATTAAGGCTTACAATCATCGATTCGTCCGCTATAGTACATAATTTATAAGTGTATTTTTTTGTCTGGATCGCTTACAATTTATACAAAACCAACGCTGAACAGAATTATTAAATCCTCTCTTTACACATATACCGTTACAATTTTCACAATCCATGCGCTAATTTGAACACTAAGGTTTTACAAAGCCTTATTTAAAGCTTTTTAAATGATTATAAAACAAAAAACGATGGCAAATGCCATCGTTTTTATATCTAAATGTAACACTTAAATCCTTGATTCATAAGATTTCCGAATAGTAATTCCTTCAAAAGCGCTAATCTGAACACTACCCGAGCTGAGGTAATCTGAACATTACCGAACCTACTTATTTAATCCTGTAATTTTAAAAATATACTTAATTAGCATTGCATAATCACCATCTTGCTTACCATCATAATATTCATGAACAATAAAGTATCCTGTTTTTAAGTGTTCTTCCATCAAAATTAAAGTTCCATCCGGCATAGGATTATTTTTAAATTTACAGCCATAAAGTTTATTAACTCTAGTTACTCTATTCATTATTTCAGTCCAATATCGTTTGGATATTTTCTTTCTGATTAATTTATATTGCGTTTTAGTAGGAAGCTTTATTCCGTTCTCTTTTTCATACAAAGCGATTGACTCTGGAGACATCAATATACTTTTCCCATTAAATTCAAATATTTTCACTTCTACTATGAGACTATCACTAATAGCATCTGATTTTATGTTTATGAGAATTGATTTAGAGAATGACGGCATTATAGTCAATCGTATAGTTTCAATATTACTATAACTATTATATAGGGCATATTCATTTAGGTCAGAGTACATTTTAGAATAATACCTGTTTTCTATAGAATCAAAGATAGGAACTATAACATTGTTGCTGTTTTTTAAAACAAATGGCACTAAATGTGTTTTCGTTTTTGATGGTTCACTTTCTAGGTATTTATATAAACATTGCCCATTTATACAAATAGTTGCAAACATTAAAAAGGCACATAGTTTTATACTTATTTTCATAGAATATTATTTATTATTTATTTTTGATAGTATTGAAATTAATGAAAATTTCCCACTCATCAAATCAAATGAAGTCGTTTTACCAGCCTTTAAATACATATATCCATTTCCACCCTTTGGCCAGTATGCACTATCTACAAAGCCATCCCAAGCCATGGAAAAACTAGGTGCATTTAGCGTTTTAGCAGACCGTATATCAGCATCAGATAAGCCTTGATCAGGGCTTCCCGATGGCAACATAGGATGAGTATGAATTGTTCCAATTATGGGATATGAAGTATTATTGTGATACAGGTAAGGATTATCCTTAACAAAAGTGATACGATTGTTTTCAATCGATATACTAGGTGAAGTGCCAAATGTATTTTTATCAATAGGTGGAATATAAAGTCCATCGGGAGTTATAAACGCACCAACCTCTTTTTTACTCACCTCAGACAAAACACTCATATAAACATATGCCTGAGCTTCCTGACTTTTATCAAACCATTTTTCATGATAACGATAAATGTTTCCTACAAACTCGGTTTCACTTTTATAAAATGTTCCACCACTCAAATAAGATGTACCAAACGATATTGCTCTAGTTGTATTCCTAGACAAGGCTCCGGAACCATCCAATGTATAAACACTACCATCCTGGGGATGAGTGGCAAGCGAAGCGATACCACGATGCTGGTTTTAGTTTCCTTAACTGAAACCTCCCTTAAATCAAAAGCCCATGCCAGTTAAAAAAAGGCATGGGTCTATTTCAATTAATAGATACTATATTGCAGCCAATGCAGCAATGCCATCAGCGCCTACAAAACGTGCGGGTTACAAACCCGCACGAGCTGGCGGCTTCTCCGGTAACGGCATCGAGCAGCCCCATGCGCTAATCTGAACATTGCGTTAATACAATGACTCCCTAATTGATTTTTCAACATACTCCAAATAGCCCATTGATGAATATCTCAAAGCCTGCATATAAAAAAAAGCATGTCTTTTTAACTTCTCACCGTAGTCTTTAGGATGTATTATTTGAAAGGTGCCATCAGAATTTTGCACAAATTGTCTTTTGTACTTGTGTATAAAGCCATTGGGGTTGTTTTCATCATAATGCATTTCTATAGCTTGAAAAACTAAAAGCGAAGCACACGGCTCAAAGAAAAAAGGATTACCCAACATACCCAAGCTTAAAATGTTTTCATGATAATTAAGAGCATAATCTTTCCAAGCAGTTGACGCTTTGGTTTTATCATTTATCAAAATCAAGTTAAAATAGTATGGCAAAGATATCTCTCCCCTTTTAATTTCTCTTCCTAATTCTGCAACATCATACTCAAGACCAAACAGTAAGCCATTCCCTATAGGCTTAAGAAAACGAAAGACCTTCTTAGACGAATTTGTTTTATCAAATACAAATTCAGGAAAAGTCGTTTGAACTAATTCAAATATATAATCAAGCCAGCCATCTATATTATATAAATATGCAGCAGTGCGCTGATACTTATAAAGATCGGCTTCAGATATTATTCGATCATCAAAACAGTCGAAATTCTTTAATTTATTGTAGTCTTTCAGATTATTTTCATCCTTCCAAAATTCCTGTTCGCACTCTTTTTCTGTTTTTTTTGAATTCCTGTTGTAATCTATTTGCTCTTCAGAGTTAAAAACTAAATGCCTTTTTGACTTATCAGGAAATGAAATTTCATTGCCTCGAGCCACTAAAGTAGTGCCACTTCTAAGCTGCAATACAGGATATTCTTTATCCTGCAGCACATCGATTATAGCATCTTTTAAAGAGTTAAAATCTAAATGATAGGGCATGCTATAATCATATATCGCATTGACAATTGTTTTATAGTAATTGCCCAGACATTTCTCTAAGAGCAACAAACTCTTTTCTTTCAAAAAGGGTTTATTGCTTTTTAAATTATCTTCCAGCTTTTTTCTGAATTTGAGATCAAAGTTCATAATGTCAAAGATAACAATTATGGTGCAGGTATTAAATTTCTTGCAGGAAAGAATAACCGAGAGCCTTCCCATAAAATCCCTACTCCGATAACAGCAGCTGTTACTTTCCAAGGCGCCACAGGATGTTTCCAATTGGGAAACTGTATGTGCTCCCGTTCTCTTACACGCGTTGGATCAAGAACAATTGATGGCTCTCGTTTTGGCGTAACATCTTTATAATAAATCGCGCCACTATTTGGACTTCCCATTGAATACTCGTAAATATTTCCTGTGGAACTACTAGGCAAAGTTAACACCCCTGTAAATGGAGGTGGAGCTCCATTCGATGAACCTGGCATAAATCTCGTGGTGCCTCGAGCAGCATTTAGTTGACCTGCATATGCTAAAGCTTCTATATCAGCTTTAGGTGCGGAAGGTGAAGGGGCCCCGGGTTTCAATTCCCAAACCCCACCAATTATATTATTATCATACCATGCATCTGGCCTATCCAATGGATTTGGACCGCCTCCTATTGCCAAGTTAAAATTCCACGCTCGCTCTCCTCCGTGCATTATTCGCATGTAAGTTGTAAAGGTACTATGTGCATCAGTTCCTTTTAACAACCATGGTGGTATATTACCTACAATTGAAGTAGTAGTTACGTTACTCATTCCTGTACTCCAGGAAGCCGTACCTTGAATAAGCATTGATTCAGTTATAGTCCTTGATAAAGTCCCCGCTCCATCCAATGTATAAACACTACCATCTTGAGCAGTATATCCTCCAGCTGATGCTATATCATAAAACTGATTCGCATAGGTGATGAGCGGCATGCGGAGTAATGCCGCGATTCTGGTTTTAGTTTACTAACTGAAACCTCGCTTAAATCAAAAGCCCACGCCAGTTAAAAAAAGGCATGGGTCAATTAATATATACTATATGCAGCCAACGTAGCAAAGACACCCGCACTTACAAAACGTGCGGGTTACAAACCCGCACGAGCTGGCGGAACTGCCTAAGGACAAAAAGAAGATTGTTAAGGAGCTGATCGATGCTTTTCTCTTTAAAACAGAGATGCAGGAAAAACTTAAATAAACAGCATGGCTAAACTTCCCCGCTGGCTCAGGGTCTGCCGCTATTTGCTTATTTGCCTGTTCAGGCTTATCACCTAACAAAAAACGCCTCGCTGTTAAGCCAGGCGTTTGGTGTTTTATAAGGTCACGGATTACAAATCCGCGACAACGGGATGAACACCTTCATAACACAAACGCCTAGCTAAATAGCCAGGCGTTTGGTGGTTTTCTATTTATGGGCACAGATTACTCTAGTACTGTTAAATGTTTTAATTTAGGTTTTTTAGGAAAATCAAACATAATCTTTATGTTACTTATCAAACTAGCCTCATCCTTGTAGGATTTATACTCCTTTTCAAATTTGGTTATACAATCCTCAACAGGATAGTATGTACTATTCTGTTTGTCGAATATTACCAGCTTAATAACAGGATTTAACCCTCCAATTTCTCTAACATAAGCCCATGAGAAATTTTGCTTGTTTTTCAAAATAACTAAGTTCCCCAATAGTATTACAAAACTTTTTCTGACATCTTTAAATGTATTTTCTCTTAAAGAGATTCTCATTTTATCCTCAACATCACTAAGATTTAAAGTATTTTCAGGGCGTAATTCAATCTTGTTTTGTAAGTCATTTTGCAATTGAGAAAAACTATTCAGATCAACTCTATCGAATAAAGATTTACTTACTGTATCAACCATAGGGAATTTCTCTTCTTTAATGCACTGTTCCAAAAATTCCGAGTTCGAGATAATTAAGGAATTAAAAAAAGGGATAATCGGTGTTACCAGGTGTTCCTTGTTCTTTAGCTGATAAACAGAAGCTTCATTAAAACTAATGGTGGACATAAAGACATTATCCTTATCACTAATTAATTTATTCGCTTCTGTTGGATTAATAATTTTATAGCTTCCAGAGTCAATTACTTTATTTTTCATTTTATGATTTCCAAGCACTACAAACAATGCAATACTAATAAGGGATAAAGTTAAAATTAATTTATATTTCATGCGAATCAAGGCTTAAAATTAGGATATACTGTAGATCCACTCAACTCATATTTCAGATTTATTGTGCTACCTACCATCATATATTTTGTTATATAATGTGTCAATGTAACTCCTTGTGCTTTTGCAAATCTCTGTAAGGGTTTGGTGATTTTCACATCCGAGGTTGTAACTAAAATCATTTCCCTCCTAACACCTTCCACTACAGGAAGTTTTGCTAATGCTGTAATCTGAGCTGCAATTTGTTTATCAAAACTACCTAAGCCAATACCATTTTTCGTAGCTTTTAACTCATAAAATGTACTTGGGCTTGGCTGAAGGCCTCGTCCGCGTAACGATATTCCTATAAAATCAGGAACAGTATTTCTAATACCGCCATCAACTTTATTGTTTAATGGATTTTTATATACCAGAAAATCCTCACTGGCAAAGGTTCTATCAAGCATTTGTTCGAATAAATTTTCAAATATCTCCCCCGTTTTCTGCTCTAACAGACCATTTCCACAAGTTAAGCAATAATTAATTCTTACATACTCTTTAAAAGTTGCTTTATCAAGCGGTGCCCAAAGGGATTGTCTAAAAATTGAATTATCGATCTTCGCCGATTCATCTATATCAAAATGCGTATGACTTTCATCTCCTAAATCTCTCGTGCTTCCTCCCGTCATCCAATTCCCCCACTCACCATTTTCATTAGTGTGCCTTGCCCTGTAATCATTGTAAGCATTTTTCACTAAGGCCATATTTTCAAGCCCATTGACATACGCATCGGCATCACCGTTAATGAACGCATTCTGAGCGCCACCCATATATGCCCAACGAGCATCTCTTTCAGCATCATCCGCTCCATAACTAGCGTCCCATCCCCCATCAGGATCTGTAAAGCTCACCGGGTTATTACTCATCGCTAAGTATGGCGAGTGATGCTGCATATATGGATCAGGATTGTACCACCTTCCTATGCGCGGATCATATTGCCTCAGCTCGAAGTTCGTTAAGCCTGTAGCAGCATCTTTCTCCTGCCCCTGATAACCATACGGGAAGGTTATGCTACTCGTATAATTCCTCCCTGGTAAAACCCCACCATGGGGGTAGTAATCGGTATAGCTCACCGTTTCGGCCACTCCCGAGCTGCCGGCTTTTACCACCGCCCTTACATTGCCTACATGGTCGTTCAGCTCATACAAGGCTTCTCCGGTAGCGGCATCGAGCAGCCCCATGCGCCCCGCCGCATACAAGGTATGGGCCTGTAAAGCATACACGGTGCCAGGCAGCTGCACCAGCTTTTTATACGTGGCTACCAGCGCACCGCCCGCATCATACACATAAAACAATTGCTCGGTTTCTACATTAAATAAACCGCCGCTGTAGCTCGTTTTACTATACCGCAGGCCCTTATCATTGTAGGTATATTCTGCCAGGGTACTGCCGGTAGATAACTGATACACACGGCTTACCAAACCTGTCGCATTGTATTCATAACCGCGATCTTCCTGTTTGTTTTCCACCAGCTCGCCAATGCTGTTATATACATAATTGGCGCTGTTGGTCTGGTTGGGCAAATCAAGCTCCGCACTATAGCCAGCCGTATTGCTGGCCGCATCCCCTATCGTTTCCAGCTTATTTTTCTTCGTGCTGTTGTAGGTATAGCTCAGGTCATCCAGCAGGTGCGCGGTGCTGCTACTGATCGGCGCCGCATAACGTTTCAGGTGCTGCAGGTTGCCGTTGGCGTCGTAGCTGATGTTCTCCAGCTTGTACTCGGGCTTTTGGGTAAAGGTGTTGGTCCACATGGGGTTGCCAAGGGTGGGGGCCGTTTCTGTAATGCTGCCAAAGGTGGCACCGGTCAGGCGGTACAGATGGTCGTACTGGTATTCATACATCAGGCCCGTGCTGTAAGCACTGCTGGCCGCCGATGGCAACACGGTACGCCAGCTCTGGGCTTTTACCAGGCCGGTATAGCTCAGGTTATGGCTATAGGCATTGGCATTGTTGTAGGAACGGATCGGCGAGCTTCCGCGGGCATAGTCGCCCGGGTAATATTCGAGGGCAAAGGCAAAGGCATCGGCACTCACACCGGCGTGCGGCCCTGTACTGTACCCATCCAGGCCCGGATCGCTGCCGGCAGCACTATTTACCGGGTTATTCACCGATTTTAGCTTCCCGTCGATGGTATAAACGTAATCGAGGCCCTGAAGCTGATTGCCTAGTTCGGTACGTTTCAGCGGCCCGTGCAGGTAGTAGCTGTAGGCGGCCAGCGGCTTCATGTAGCCGGCAGGGTTGGCCACCGTGTACACACCATAAGACGCCGTACTCAGGCGTTCGTCGGCATCGTACACATACTGATGGATCAGGTTGTCAGGGTTTTGCAACTGGTAAGCCGAGGCCTGCAATTTGCCACGCAAATCGTACAGGTAGTTAAGGGTTTTGTAGCCCAGCTCGGTGCTGTGCTGCACACTCCATGTCTGGCGGCCCAGTTCGTCGTAGCTGTACCAGGTCGTGGTATGATTGTTCCAGGTTTTGCTGACTTTACCGGCTGTGTAGGCCTGTTTGTAATAATACGGGTTGCTGCCAAAGTTGACAGGCAGCCCCGCATCGGCTTCGTCGTACTGGATAAAGGTACGGTCAAACAGGTGCCCGTCGTTATACGTGCTGTTATTAGCAGCCGCCGCGGTGCCGGTGCTGATGCGTCCTGCCGGCACGGTGGTTCCGGCTTTCCAGGTATAATAGTCCTGAAACAGAAAGGGCGTGTCGCCGGTGGTAGGCCCGCCGTTGGCCGGGTCGTATTCGCCCGATACTACCGGGCGGCCAAGGTCGTCGTACACCAGGCAGGAGAATTTGCCTCCTGCGTCGCGCTGCTTTTGATTTTGTGTGAAGAGTAGCTTGTCCTCTTTTTGGTCGTACACATAATACACGGTCCCCTGGTCTTCGTTGATGGATGCCACCAGGCGGTCGTATTCATCGTACATGTATTTGTTAGCCAGTGGAATAGTAACCGGCGTAGGCCAGTTGAGAATTGCGATGCCAATATCCGGCGCATTGGCATGGCCCATGGCATCTAGTCCCGGGTAATACACCTCGGGCAGCCAGGAGTAAGGCTCCTGGCAACCGGCCACGTTTGGATTGTCGCCGCCAAAGCCAGTCAGTTCGATTTTCGGATTCCTCACATAAAGGGCAATACCGTCTTCTCCCGCAAGAGTCCGGATCTTGACTTTGACGCGGATACGGCCGTCGTTTCCTTTTACACGCAGGGTAGCTCCGCCCGACGAGTTGGTGCCACCATCGCCCGACACCGTATAATCATAAGGAATAATAGCCCGTGGCTCAGCGGCAATACTGTCGCCGGCAAAGCGCGCATAGATGGCAAATTCGCCGCTGTAGTGTATTTCCTTACCCCGCAAAGCGTTCACTGGCACCAGGGTTTCCAGGGAGTCGATCATGGCATACAGCTTCAATGCCGAGTCGTTCGGGAACATGGCCGCCGGCAGTAGAAGGGTATCGCGTGCATCAAGCAGGAGGCTGTCTTTGGCCAGGGTGTCGTTGATGAAATACAGGGAATCTTCCAGGTATTTCAACGAGTCGCTTTTGAGCAGGTAAAGGTTCGATGCACCGGCACCGAGGGAATATACAGGCGCAACGCCCGGGCTGATGGTAATGTATGCATAAGGGTCGGAAGAGTTCATCACATCGCTGTTAAATGTAATGGACGACACACGGCTGTTGTTACAGCTCAGGCCCGGATCGCCGGTGCCCGATTGCCGCTGCACGGCGGAGGGCAGGGTTTGGCACTGAACATTAGTTGGACTGGTATTGGCCAGTAAGCGTCCTTTGCGATCGTAAAAATAAAGCGTCCACTGCGTGTAATCGGTTTCTGCCGTTGCTACCAGGAAACGGCCAGCCGTTACCGGGCCACTGTAACGCAGCTGTAAATACAGGCTTTTGCCCGCGTAATTGCCGGTAAAGGTAAAATAACCAGTGCTGGCATCGTAGGTATAATCAGTACCACCTACAAGCATGGTGTTGTTGAGGAGATCGTATAACTGCGGTGTTACGCTTGCTGCATAAGAAGTATTGCCATATTCTTCCCTGAAACGCAGGGTTCCGGATTTAGCGGCCGGCACATACATGTTCTGAAGCACCTCGCGCGACACCTGCGGGTAAAGAATCTTTCTTTCGGTATGGCTCACGCAGCCGGTACCATCGCCGGTAATACAGGTTGCAATGGTTTGTCCGGCGGCGTTGCTGTAGCTGATCTGGTCGCGGCCATCGGGGTTAATGGATACCTGTTTAAACAATTGCAGGTTGTGGTTTACATTCGAGGTGTACACCCCGAAATTCTTTTCCAACTCATAGGTGCCGTAAGGAAACACGTAATTGAGCTCATTTGTGGCCGGATCGGCTGTTACCGGCGGGGTGCTACCATATATAAAATACGTTTCATGCCCCGATCCCATGCTCAGCACTGTGCCTACACCGGCACTGCGACGGAGTCTTCCAGCATCGTCGTATTCCACCCGGGCATACGGCAACTCGTCGGCGGCCACCAAAGGCTCGGCGTTGTTGTTATCGCTGTAATACCAGCCCAATTTACCCTGTGTGCCGTTATACACCGATTTCGGGTGATTGACATCGCCCAGGGCATCAAAGGCATTCAGGATGTCGCCGCTGAGGCCGGTACCCGGCGCATTGTCAAAATCGCCGGGGGCATATGCTGTGCCGGAATAACGCTGGATGAAATGATCGACATAGCAAAGCTCTTGCTGGAAAGAGGGCGCTGGCAGGCTCTGGCCCACTGCCCGCCCCCAACTATCAAACAGCGGCTCGCTTACCAGGGTATTTCCGGTACTAAATTGCCTCACCTGGTTCTGTATATTACGGCCAATGTCGTCCATGTACGCGATGCCATCGCTTTTCACCAGGCCATTTTCATCGAAAGTACGCGTCCGTACCCAGTTCATTGGCACACCCAGACACAATGCCTCGGGCGCCAGCGTTGCAATTACCCCATGCCTCAGGTTAAGTGAAACACTATTGCGCACCAGCGCTGCGCCGTTTTTAAGCATCAGGGCGCTCAGCATGGTTTGGGTTTCGAGGTCGGTAACAGTATTGCTTGCCAGGTGTATATCATTTTTATACAAACGCATGTCGGTGCCACTGCGCTCCATTCTAAATACATCTCCGGGTTGGTATGTCAACGATCCGTTGCCTGTAAGCGTGTAGCCTTTAAACCCGATCGTTACCAGCCCATCGTTGAAATATACCATGTGCAAGCGTTGATAAGCCAGCGACACTTTCTGTGCCGACGAGTCGATTTGGTTTTCAATGAGCAGGCTATCGGCATAAGTCATCAGGCCATGAATGGCTTCTTCTTCTACCAATGGCATGGTATAATCGCCAGACACCTGGCCGCTATCAAACCCGAAAAAGCCAAATGCCAGGCCTTGTGTGGTTTCTGTGGTTGTTACTTCGCAAAAGCCATCGTCGCCCTCGGTAACCACGTGGTCGCTTAGGAGAATACCCGTTTTAGTCGTGTCGCTTCCTGTCTTTACATAGGCGGTGTCGGTAATAGCCATGTTGCGCACGATGCGCCAGGTGTTTTCAAAACCAATGCCGATGCGCACCAGGAGGCTGTCGTTCAGGGAATCTTTTACAGTAAGATGGTAAAAGCCCGGTTGCAGACCTGCCTGGATGACCGAACTGTTGCCTGTTTCCTGGCAAAATACCTGGTAAGGGGGCAAGCCGCCCTCAGGAGCGGCAACAATCATCCCGGAGGCGGGACTCATCCCACTGGCATGGCTTCTTGCTACGGGCGAGCCGAGCGGAAACGAAAAATTACAGGTTGGTTGATCGAAATAGCTCCCCGGCTTCAGCAAAGCCGTCAGGTATAAGGTATCGTCCTCGGTATAGGAAAGGCTGCCGACGAGGTCATCGCCAATATAAAACAACACATTATCTTTATCCCGGTCATAGCTGATGCTAAGCAATTTCGGTTCGGCAATGTTTTCTTCCAGCAGGTACAGTTTGCCTGGTTCATACATATATAAATTGTGCTGGTGTAGCACAAAACCCCGGTCGATGTTCTCCAGGTAAGTAGAAGCCTGGGTTGAGTTATTATCATTCGAGGTGTAATTAAACCCAAAAGCCATGTGGTCGTTATAGCGATCGAGCTGGTACTGTATCACTGCCTCGTTTTGTGACGGCAACACGTAATTTTTGGAGGTTGCTGCGCCCCAATTTTCGTTGTCTTTTAAGACGAGCCAATGGTCGCCATCGGTATTCCGATGACTGGCCCAGGTAACACCATACGCAGGAGATACCACGGGAGCCTGCGCTTGCACGCCGAGTGCCCATGTCAGGAAAAGAAGAATGATTTTATATGGATTCATAAGTATATGCTTTTAAAAAAAACGAAGGTGTTTATTGCCGGGTGCTAAAACTACTGCTGGCGTTGTTTTGGACATCGACGGTGTGAATGCTGTAATTATATGAGCCTAGTGGAAGGAGATCAGGGCAAAAGATCCTGTAGCGGTTCTCTCCGCCTGAAAACAATAGCTCGCCCGAACTGGTGTACGGAGCCATACTCAGCAGATAGCTGACGCTATATAGCAGCGTATTGTTTTGACGATCTTTCACATCAACAAAAATTTGCTTAACCGTTGCACCTCCCTTAAGCACAACCAGTATATCAGGCTTCACATACATGCTTTGAACCTGTTGTGTATCGGTTGAAAAACTCCGATAAGACACTACCACACTATCGAGCGTGGCATGATTGCCTGCGGAAAGAACCGGCCTGGCGCGCTGCGCATGGCTTTGCAGGCAAACAACTGCTGCAAGGATAAGAAACATCGCTTTCATGGTATGATTAAGGTTTTGCATAATGGTATGTGCTTTCCGTGATTTTTTTGATGCCTCCACTGTATTCTTTCGACGCGGATTTGAGGCGCATGGCGTCATCATAGGTATAAAAAGTGGCGAAATGGTCATTATCCAATTGCGCCATCAACAGACCTGTTTTCGGATCGTAAACATTACCTGAGATGGCCGCATCACGCGGATGAACTGCCAGATCATCGAACCAGGCTTTACCGGCTGCGTTCGCATTCGATAAACTTACCGACAGCTGGTGCACGCCAGCGGTGCTGAAATAAGCCGGTATCTCCAGTTCAACACGCATGAGTACCCAATCGCCTACAGGCACATTAGACGGGTCGTTTCGCGTTATGGTTTTGGTATCGCTAAAAGAACCATCGTCGGCCAGAATGGTGAGGGCCGCAGTGGGTGGGCTTAACTTATGCACCCAAACTTTGGCTACATACGTTCTTCCAACATCAAAATGCGTTGTTTGAAATACCGGCCCTGCTGCATTTGGATTAAGTCCGGCCAAGCGGCTTCCGGTATGAGGCCTGATCATAGCGGTTACCTGGTTGACCGTCGCCAACGATGCGGGCTCCGAGGTCTGTCCATTCAACACTTCGCCTCCAAAAACAAGGTTCGAACTGACGGGGTCGGTAACCGGATCTTCGAACCCGGAAAACGTAAAGGAATTGTAATTGGCATTGCTGATATCGGCCAATTTAAAAAGCCCGTCGTAGCCCCAGCGCGAAGCCGTATATCTGCCGTTAAGCCCCTGCTGTTCGATGCAATTATATCCCTTATCATACAAGGTCCCAACGCTTGTCTTGCGCCAATCTGCCGATGTGGGTATGGCTGAAAGAAGTACGTCATCATCCAGCAAGCGTTCGTAAGACTCGTGAAGATGATACCAGGGCTTGGTAACCGTAGAGGTGGAACCTGAAACCGAGCGCAGGGTGTACACATTGGTATAGGTAGCTTTCGACTGGCTGATGACATAGCGTCCGTCTTTCTCTGTTCTGGTTTCACATACCGCTGTGAGCAGGTTACGGTTGTCCTCGTTCTTAGATTTCATATCCATCGCCGGATATAAACGTGTGCTGCTGCCAGGCTGCGTAGCCAGGAACGCATAACTGCTTGTTGCCTCAAACACACCCCGGGTTGGATCGGTAGTTTTGGTGTAGTAAGGTGCTGCTGTGTATCCGAGGCGCTTCATATCTTCCCTGATGGTAATGCCATCTTTCTCCGTTTCGGTTGAAGCGAGGAAGTAACTAGCATTATACACGTCGGAAGCGTTGTAAGTATATTCATCCCAATAGTCGTAGGGAAATAAACACTGATCGTGAATCGCGTTCTGAACAGCTGTCGGAGGATAGAGTACTTGCCCGCTATATGTCACTCTCTCTGTTCTGGGATGCAGATAGCTTTCTTTCACCGAGGTTGCCGCATACGTATATTTGGTAGTCGTTACGCCATTTGAAACCGATTTAAGTTTGCCGAGTAAGCTACCATTAAAAAGACGGAGGTCTAAAGCTATTTTGTGATTTGTGAGATATTGGTTGCAAAGAAAATCCGAGCTCCCTGTGGGCTTGGCGTAGCAATTGCCTACAAGCGGCGTCCCCATTGCCTGACAAAGTTTACGGTATTCAATAAAAGGAGTCCTTATCACAAGCCGTAGTGGCTTCATCAACAAGTCGTTATTAAACTCCTGCGTGGCCCGCGAGGTTGTGTGGCTACTGTTATCTACCGCGTATTGGGTGCAGTAATCATAACCCACAAGACCTGTTAGCTGGGGCGCCGTTGCTGGCCTCATGTTCATAGCCACATCGTGGTTTGAGGGTCCGCTGTAAGTTGAAAAGTCATTGGGTTTCGGAACAACCGGACAATACCCTTTCCCATATTCAAATTTTTGGGTATAGCTATTTCCCGAAAATGGGTCGGTAATCTTCAGGCTGCTCACCCGCACGCCACCCCCATACAGGTAACTGCGAAATACCACGGCATGGTTTACGCCTGCATTGTTAGATACGGTACTACCAAGCGAATAGCCCGGCCGATTGCAGTTTACCTGAAACTCCGGCTGCGACCCCGCCAGCATTGTATTGTAAGGGCCTGTACCGCTGCCCGTAGTTCCGTTTGTAAAAGTGGTACCGTAGCGTACCACCTGCCGGTACACGGGTGGGTAGTATGATGAATTTCCGTTATTGTAGCTTACCAACGGGTGAAAACACTCTTCGATCTGGCTATAAATGGCATACATGGGATGCTCATAACTCGGATCGCCCACGGGCTCGTTTACAAAGTTAACGAACGTAGAAATATCGTGGTCGTAGAAAGAAACTGCCCCTCCGGAGGTAATATTACTGATCGGAAAGATGAGGCTTGGCATGTTCGCATGAGCTTCCGTCATCTGAACACCTGTCTGAATTTTGTAAAACGGCGGATCACCGCTAAATCCCTCACGATGATAACGGTCAGATTCATAGCTTATTTGTATTTTTCCGCCAAGCGGCGTATCGATTTCTTTGAGCGACCAGGCATCCACGTGATCTTTTGAAACAGCCGTAACATAGTGGCTGTTCACGTAATCGCTTTTATAATATCCCCACAGATCTGTTTTGTCGCCATCAAAATCCGGATTTTTTGTAGTGCTGGCTTCATCATAGGAAAAATCGACGGACGGGCTAACTTTAGTACCTTGCAGTCCATAATGGCTGATTTTCTTAAGTGTTAGTTTTCCATTGTTGCCTGATGCCGTGGTGCCTGTATAGCCGGTAAGTGTTTTATACCAGCTTCCTACATTAGAACCGAACACATGGCCGGCTATATTCACAACGTTAAACTGGGTTGCTGTCGAGCTAAAGCTGTTGTTAATGTTACCTGTGTATTTTTTTGCCAGCGCATAATTATAATTAAGCTCTGCTGTGGAAAGAGCCGCCGCGTCGATCGCCATTTTATACGCGTTATAGCGTGTGATGTTCACGAAATTCCGATCAGCAAGTGCTGTGCTACACGTGCTGTATTCAAAACGACTATCGAGGTCGGCGCCGCTCAGCGAGATGTTATTGATCAGTAAACCTTTATCTTTGTTCGGAAGCAGCACAACACGGTCTAGCTTCAGGGACGCAACCGGCTTAACAGAAGTATTCATGATATTGGAGTAACTCTGTTCGTCTTCGCGGATGCTTTTTACAAAATAAGCCGTGTGAGTAGCCGTACGGATGTAATTAAGTACATATACCTGACTGTTACCAAATGAGAGACTGCTGTTGCGCTCATACTTGTTGGCCACAGCGGCACTGGTGATAAGGTTAATCATTTTCGGAGAGATCATTGCATCCGTTCGGGCGTTGTATCGTTGGCTGGCCCATTCGTAATCACTGCTCCAGAGCGAGTAATTGTACGCTACCCAATAACCGCTGTCCCCTTCATCTGCGGTATGGTTTCCATTTGTGTCCTCGTAATCAGGACCGGTAATGGCCGTGAGCTTCCAACTACTGGCGTAGCGCTGGTTCATCAGCGTCAATTGTTTTCGGTTGTCGCCAAAACTGCAACTCAGGCTCTTCAAGTCATACACTGGAAGAGAATAATGATACGTGACGCCGGCCGGATTGGTTATCTGAAATGCCCCAATGCCGTCGGCCGGATAATCGGGTGAGGGCCTCCTGGTGGCCGAAAGGATCACAATTGGCTGATAATCCAAATAGCCCGATGGGTGTGCTGCATCGTACAAATTACTGTTGTTATTGATCTCGGCATTCGTGAAATATTTCACAAACGTTCCGCTATGGATGCGGTTTGTGCTTTGGTTTACAACGGCAGCGTTGCCAATGTTACTTTCATCTACGCTTACGGCTGTGGAACTTTCAAAATAGAACTGGCATTTTTTTGTACCAACCGGCTCCGAGCCTAATGACGGGCCCATTTCACTGTGAATCTTTACCTGGCCGAGATGGTAGGGATGTATCGATCCGCCGATACCTTCTCCACTTACCGAATAACGGTCGTACGCCAGGCTCGTATATGGAACTGTATGCCGGTTGAAACGGTATGTGCCATTAGCCGTAGGATCGTACAAACTCAAACTGTTATTGTATCCATTATTGGCCTGCGTTATCATTGCATTTCGTTCCGAAGCCGTGAGACTATACCAAACCGTTTGATTGTCGCCCTCCTTACCGGTGGCACCACTGTATGGATTATTTACATTGGTGTTGATTTGATTATTGTAAATACTTCCGAATTTTGCCATCACTTTTGAGCTATGCTGCCAGTTCGGATTAGTCAAACTCAGAGCTGGATTCAAATTTTCGGATGTATATTGGTTTACATTTGCACCGTTATAGTCGTCCGGCGCATCGATCACCTGCCTGCTGATTTCTCCGGGATTATAATCCCAGCCCAGGCCAACCCAAGAGGCCTTTTGATGCACTGATACACCTGCCCGGTAAGAGGCCGTCACAGACACACTTTCGCCATTTGGTCCAGGAACCGTAACCAAGGGCACGCTATAGCGAAAATCGCCCGTATAACCATCGACCATGCCACTCAGCGATGAAGCTATCGTACCGCCGCCGGAACCTGCGGCACCGGCATGAAGAGGAGCTGCAAATTCAAACACAAAACAAAGGAGCAGGGTCACAGATACTGGACGTCCCGATCTCCGCAGATAAGCTAGGATCATATAAAAACGTATTTAGATAAATGAATTAGGTTGGGGAGCCGTTATATTATACACCAAAATAACGAAAAAGGAACGTGATATCGTATCACTATAAATGAGTATTTTAGAAAGAAGATATTAACAGGACGCCGATTCTCCAGAAAATTGCGCGTATCATGAAACCATTTTACGGATAAAATGGCCCTCTTCACCATTCGTCAATTTAACAGTGAATTAGGGTGTAACTCCGCTAGGCCGGCTTTCGATGCTGCACCGCGGTCTGCTTGCATCCTTCACTTTGTCACTTCCACCACCAGTGTTACCGTCACGTCATCCGACATCACCCAGCTGCTTTCCCCAACCTTGTAATCGAGACGGTTGATTTTGAAGCTACCCGAAAAAGTTGCCTTGCCCTGCGATTCTGTAAATGTAAAAACTACCGGAACGGTTTTGCTGGTGCCTTTGATCGTCAGGTTAAAAAAGCCCTTGAAGCTGCCGTCGGCTCCTTTACTGAATGTAGAGGACTGCATGGTGATTTTTGGGTAATGTTCCGCATCGAAATATTCTGCTTTCTTCAAATGATTGTCGCGTGCATTGATGGAGGTGTTGATCGTTTTTACATCGAGCGATGCGTCGATTTTATTACCGAACGCCTTGGCTGGATCGAAGCGGATATCTGCTTCCAAACCTTTAAAGGTTCCTTCAACGGTAAGCCCTGCATTCCTGATCTTAAAACTGATCTTAGAATTAACGACTGTCCAGGATTGGTTTTGCGCATAACCTGCCAGTGAGAGAAATACAATAAAAATGCTTACGAGTTTTTTCATATTCATGCTATTTTTTAAAATGGTTGCCCGTGGGTCATGGAGATAATTTTTTGTGTAAGGCCGGGTAAGAGATGCAAGGTCTTCAATGCTACATGTGTCGCGATCTTTTTTCCAAACAGGCCTTGCAGGTAATAGCCGGTTTGAATGCGCCGGTGAAAGGCTTCCCGCCAGGCTTGCCGATATCCGTTTACCAATGCCTGATGCGTGAGTTTTCCCTGCAAGTATGACTGAATGTGCGAGGCCAGCAACTGCGAAGCCCGCATGCCCATACTCATGCCGTTGCCGCACAAGGGTGAAATAGTGCCGGCAGCGTCGCCCAATAGAAACAAGTGGCCATTGTACGATTGCTTCTCGCGAAATTGAATGTTGCTGATTGACAAGGGCTGTCTGTTGACAAATTCGGCGTCCTGAAAATACCTTTTCAAATGAGGGTTTTTACAAAGCACCTGATCTTCAAGTGCTGCTAAATCGTTACCATGCCGACGAAGGTTTTCTGCCGATGATAAATAACACAGGCAGTACCAATCCCTATCGACTTTGGAAACGCCACAATAGCCGTCTTTGAAATTATGAAGCTCGATGCGGTGACGGGCCAGGTCTGTTTTGATATGGTATTTCACGCCGATGTAGTTGCGTCCACGATCTGTTTCTTTCCGGTCTTGCGTCCGTGCAAACGCCGGTGTGTACTTACCGTAGCTGCCGCAGACGATCTTTGCCGTAAATAGGCCTTTAGAGGTTTCGATGCTTACCAGCTGCGTTCCTGGCAGGGGCAGCGTGTTTTGCACCTTGCACGCCGTAATAACCGTTACTCCTTTGGCAAGCGCCAGGCGGTACAAGGCATCGTCGAGCGTATAACGGCTGATGCCAAAACCTCCCAGGGCCAGCGGCGCCTCCAGCATAAAACCGCTTTCTGCACTGACGCCCAGCTCGGTGATCAACGGAAGGTCCCACTCCCGCAGGGGCAAACCCAGGCTTTCTAAAAACCCGTAACTTTCCATCGATATATATTCGCCGCACACTTTGTGCATGGGATAGGTATTCTTCTCGAACAAAACGACCCGCCAACCCTTGTCTGCCAGCTGAATGGCTAAGCAAAGGCCGGAAAGTCCGCCGCCTGCAATGGCACAATCATATACTGTGTTGTTCTCCATAAATGATAACCTGATGACGAAAGGCCCACTTGTTTTTAACGGTGTAATGTGGTGCCCCGGCTTTTTCTATGATGCGGATCCATTCCTTTTTCTTAAATCCTCGAAGCACCGACAGCGGCGCATCGTTTTTCACCAGGTAAGAGCGCGAAAAAAATGCGGTGAGCAGGCGAATGGCGTAATAAGCAATCGGATGCCGTTCCAGGTCGTTGATGAGCAGCGTGGTTCCATTGGCTTGCGAAAACCGGATAAGCCCGATCAGCTCTTCTTCGTTCAGATGATGACAGAACAGGCAGGCATGCAGGATGTCGATGCGATCGAGGTGCTGAAAGCAATTCCGGTAGTCGTCGCAAATAAACTGGATGTCGAGACCGCTTGTATTCTGGCGCGCGTAATCGACACATACCGGCTTGATGTCGATACCTGCCAGCTTCATGTTTGGATGATAGCGTTCTTTCCAGGAATGGATGCGCTTAAGCGTATCGCCGCCCCCGCAACCAATATCTACGAGTACGCGGGAACCGCCTTTCTTTGCAAGTTCCCGAAGTCCGTCGAATGTAATCTTGTAGCCTCCAAGCAAGTGGTTGATGGTGTCCAGTTCTTTGAGGTTTAAAAACAAGTCGGCCGCGGGAATATGTTCCTGATCGAGCAGTTCTTTTTTATGACTGCGCACGTTAAACATACTGCAGTTGCATGGTTTCGATGCTAAGCCCAGGGCCGAAAGCCACCGCAACGATGTTATCGCCGGTAAGGGCATCGCTGCGTTTTTCAAATAACGTTTTGAGTACAAAAAGTACGGTAGGAGACGACATGTTGCCGAAATGACGAAGCACCTCGTACGAATGGCTTACCTGCTCTGTCTGCAAGTTAAGTGCCGATGACACATCATCGAGAATGCGTTTGCCGCCGGGGTGAACGGCCCAGTACCTGATCGCATCCGGAACAAGGCCAAGGGCATCCATCATGGGGCGGATATTCTCCTTGATGATGGTTGGCACATAGGAACTTAAGTTCATGATGAATCCTTTTTCAGATAATTGCCAGGCCATATCGGTATAACCGGTATCGGCAACCAACGAATCGAAACGCGAAACCTTTAGCGAAGGCTTCTTATCTGCCGGTGGCATTCCACTGAGCAGCACGGCAGAGGCGCCGTCGCCAAAAATAAGGTTCGAAAGAATGTAATCGTCGCTGTATTGCTTCTGAAAATGAATGCTGCATAATTCGACACACACCACCAGCACCAGTGCGCCGGGATCGGCACGGCAAATAAGGTCGGCCTGCTTCAGGGCAATGATGGCTGCATTGCAGCCCATAAAATTGATTCCGATGCGGCTCACCGAAGGATTCAAACCCAATTGCTGCATGAGGTCGATGTCGTTCCCGGGCGCAAACAGACCCGTGCATGTAACCGTAATAAGATGTGTGATCTTTGATTTGAGGGCGTCAAAACCATCGATCTTGCGGATGGCCTTAGCGGAAAGACTTGCCGCGTGTCGGCGGTAAAGTGCCATGCGGCGCTCAAGGCCGGGTTCAGGAAATAAGTGACGATTGGGCTCAAAAAATTCGTACTGACCGGGCTCTGCACCAAAGTCCGGAATCACAGAATACCGCTGACCGATGCCCGAACGGCGGGAAACAAGGCTGATTTTACGTTGCTCTGTTTCGTCATCGGTAGAACGCCTGTAAAACTCAGTAAATGTTTCCTGCGAGAAGCAATTGTCGGGCAGCGCGGTTTCTATGGAAAGGATATAACTCACAGGCAATGGTGGATAATGAGTAAAACACTAAAACAAGCATTCATGCATATGGCAGCCACAAGGTTCATGCCCATTGCATACCTGAAACTGGCGTGCGCTTGATCTCTCCAGACTTTCAGAAACCAATATACAAAATACGCCATCACAGGTAGGAAAAAACACTGAAGAAGGTAAAACGACAGCATGTCTTCCCGGGTATCAAAATACAAAAAATAGAACACATTACAGATGGCAAACATACCGATCGCAAAGAAAAAAGTGCCTCTGTAACCAAGCCGGTAACTGATTGTGGTTACCCCGTCTTGCCTGTCTTGCTCATGCTGATAGACCTGTGTGAGCGGATATGCCCCGGCGAGCTGAAAAGAACAGGCCAGCAGCAAGTACAGCGCCGACTGGTCGAGCGACATGGCCTGCCCGGCAATGCCCGCCACCGACATATAGTAGGTAAAGCCGCCCTGAAAAACAACGACCGTCAGAAAGCCGGCAAGCGGATATTTTTTGAGCCGGATCCAGCGGGAACTATAGGCTTTAGATGCCAGAATGTAAATAAAAAGACAAATGGCAAAATGCAAACTGATGGAATAAGCGGCAAGACACAGGGCCAGGATATCCATTGCTACCGTGGCATAAAACAACATCCGGGTAGGCTGAGGCGGATGTTCGATACCGCCGATGCTACCGGTGTCTTTATCGATATAACTGTTGTAGCCGTTACTGGCTGGATATACCAACAAATGGATGATGAGAAAAGAAACGATGGCATTAACCGGTTGGATGCTTTGCTGCTGACTGAGTGCCAGGAGAAAAACAGGCATCAGAAAGAGGGAAAAGGGAATCCTCAGCAATTTGATGGTATTGTTCAACTCTTGCATACAACAAATGTAAGGCTTCGCCGATACATTTACGTATATACAAGTGTATTTGCCTGTTTATTTGCTCCTGCCCCGTGTATATGGCCAGAAAACCATCTTTACCGTTTGCACGCTTAAGACAGAGGTCCGAAGGCGGGCCTAGCGAAACACAATGACGGCCACGTGATTTGGTGTTGCAATACTTTTCATCCTGTGATGGTTTTAGTTGTTTCCGGTAGCGCTATACTATACTAACGGCACCGTTACAAACCTATAACATTTTCAAACGGCGCGCACCTGCGAATTTCCACAGTTTTTCATGAACTTTCATATAGGTATTTCTAACTGATTTTTGAAAATTAACTTAAGTGTGTTGATAGCTAAATAGCTTGTGTGTCAAGCTATTTCACACAAAACCTATGGATAACCATAGGCTCGCGTAGAATTTTTAACAAGGCGATTCAGCAGAGTATTTATACATTCGTATAAAGCCCGACTTGATACCAACCGCTAACCCGACACTGCCTTTGCAACGTACTCCTTGCATATCCATTATGCTGGCCGACGACCACAATCTGGCGCGCCAGGGATTCAGGGCATACCTCGAAACAAACGATGCCGAGTTTGTTGTGAAAGGAGAGGCATCGAATGGTATCGAACTGCTAACGTTGCTTTCGGAAAGTGTTCCAGATGTTGTGCTTCTGGATCTGGAAATGCCGCACATGAACGGCATCGAAACGCTGGCGGTGCTTACGCGTGACTATCCGGGCGTGCGGGTTATCATTTTAAGTTCACACTACAACGAGTTTCTAATGGCGGAATTGATGATTGCCGGTGCAAGCGGCTATCTTCCGAAAAATTGCTTTGGCGACGAATTGTTTGAAACCATCCGGCGGGTTTACGACGATGGCTATTTTTTCAAGGGTTCGGTGTCGCGCCAGGTTGTGAGCACACTCATTTCGGAACGAAAAATACAGTATCTCATTTCGGAGAACATTCTCTCTAAGCGTGAAATAGAAGTGTTGCAACAAGTGTGTAACGAAAAACAAGCGAAGGAGATTGCAGCCATTCTTCATATCAGCGAAAGCACCGTTGAATACCACAAACGGAATCTGTACCAAAAAACAGGGAGTGACTCCATCGTTGGACTTGTCAAATATGCCATTCGCACTGGGGTCAGCAGCACCTAAAAACCACGTAATTTTACGTGGTTTTTAAAAGATTCCATGTAAAATGATTAAGAAATCCGATTTTTTGAGGATTATTTGTCGAAGGGGATGCACTTATAGTGCTATCTTGGTGCCGTATGAGGAAATTTTCCGGCCTTGGCTTGCTTCTCTGTTTTTCTGTTAGCCTTTTCTCCCAACAGGAATACGATTCTCTGAAACAACTACTTCCGCTTTCCCTGCACGACACAACACGTCTTGCTGTTCTTTCCAGCCTGGCAGAGATAGCGCCCGAAAATGAATGGCAGCGCTACAACCTGGAAATGAAAGGGTTGGCTGCCCGGAAGATATTGAGTCATCCGGCTCAGCGGCATTTAACGCAGCTATACCTGTCACGGCTGTCTGAAGCCTATTTCAACGAAGGCATGGACCATGTCGGAAAAATGCGCCTCGACCAGGCACAACATTATTTCAGAAAAGGGATTGCCATCGATGAATTGCTGCACAACAACGAAGGTCTGGCATACGCTCAGGTGGAACTGGCCAAGATACTTACCGTACAAGGCAACTACGAACAGGCGATCGAAGCGTTGTACCAGGCGCTAAAAGCCTATGAACAGCTTAGCGATCTCAAAGGCCTGGCCAATACCTACATCAACATAGGCCGCATCTATCTGAGGCAGAATCAACACGCAAAGGCTTTCGGTTTTTTCAATAAAGGGTACAAATCGTATGAACAAGTTGGCTACACGAAAGGCATGATCGACGCGCTCGACAAAATGAGTGCTGTGTATTATGAACAAAGCAAACTACCCGAAGCCTTGCACTACATGCGCCGCATCCGCGATGTGGTAAACAGCCTCAAGCCAAACGAACGCGCGCCCCACCTCGACATGTTCTATAAAGTGGCCGGAAAAATACACCAGCTTGAGGGCAATACAGATTCGGCTCTTTGGTTTTACCAAAAAGGCCTTGCACTTACCCTTGAAGAAGGTCTTATCTACGATTTAAGCGGTCGACATCGGTTTTTAGCGTCGATCTACAAAGACAAGAACGAATACGCCAAAGCCATTTACCATGCTAAAGAAGCATTGAAAGTAGCAGGCGCCACGCACAGCATCGACGAAGAGCATAAAGACGCCAGAGCGTTATACGAACTTTATGTGCTTACCGGAAACCATGAGAAGGCTCTTCGGATGCATGAATTTTATGTGCTCATGGCCGATAGCATCCGCCGGCATGAAGACGAGAATAAAGTGGTGCGCCAGCAATTCAAATACGAGTTCGAAAAGAAACAGCTGCTCAACAGCGTGAATACAGAAAAGCGCATCTCGGCATTGAAACTGGAAGCCGAGCGAAAAAGCGCACGCAAAAACCTATGGATTGTACTGATGGCGGCTTGCCTGAGCCTGCTAGGCGGAGCCACTGTATTTATGGTGAAATACCTGCGTCAAAAAAACGTGATCGCTTCTCAGAAAGCGAATCTGTTAAGACAAAAACTACTTTTGTCGCAAATGAACCCACACTTCATTTTCAATTCACTAAATGCCATTCAGAGCTACGTTTTCCGCCAGGATGGTATGCAGGCGTCTGAATACCTCTCTCAACTGGCGCGCCTGATGCGCATGATACTTGAATTTTCGAGACAGGACCGCATCAGCCTGGCAACGGAAATGTCGTTTTTGAAACTATACATGGACCTGCAGATCCTGCGCCTGGAACAACGGTTCACCTACGAACTCGTAACCAACGAAGAAGAGCCGGAACTGGTATTGGTGCCTCCTATGCTGGCTCAGCCCTTTATCGAAAATGCCATTGAACATGGTTTTTCTGATGGCAAAGCGAACGGGCACATTAGTGTGAGCATCCGGCGCGAAAGCAACTGGTTGCATTACACCATCGAAGACAATGGCGTAGGCCTTGAACCGATGCAGCCTGAAAGAAAGCAAGAAGGCAAGCATCAGTCACTGGCCATGAAAATCACGACCGAGCGCCTGGAGACGCTCTTCGACGGCCAACACAAAGCTACCGGCATCAGCATCACTAACCGCAAAACCGCCGGCGAAAACAACAGCGGTGTAAGGATCTCTTTTACGATTCCATACCAAGAAGCCCCTATTAGCCATGATCAAAGCAGTAATCATCGATGACGAACAAAGCAGCATCAACTTCACTTCCGACTTGCTCGGATTTTACAAAGACCGCATTACCCTATGCGCCACGGGCAAATCGGTTGCAGAAGGCTATGATCTGATCCGGACGCATTTGCCGCAACTGGTGTTTCTGGACGTGAATATGAAAGACGGCACGGGATTCGACCTCTTAAACAAGTTTGACCGCATCGACTTTAAAGTCATTTTTATTACGGCACACAATGAATTTGCGCTGAAAGCCCTCCGCTACAGTGCTCTGGATTATCTGTTGAAACCTATGTCGCCGCTCGACTTCTCGGATGCGGTGCGTAAATCGCTTCAAGCCATTAGCTACGACGAGGTGAATTTTCAGATGAAAACACTGCTCGACAACATCAGCATGCAGCAGAGCCGAAAAGTTGTACTTAAAACGCAGGATAAAATCTATTCGGTTGATGCGCCTGAAATTGTACGCCTTGAAGCAGAAGGAAGCTACACGACAGTCTATCTGGATTCGGAGAAAAAGATCATCGTTTCGCGGATCATCAAAGATTTTGAAGAAATGCTGGCTGACGATGGTTTCATCCGTGTACACCAATCGCACCTCGTAAACCGAAACCAGATTTTTTATTTTGAGAAACACGACAATGTCATTAGAATGAAGGATGGTTCAAAAGTGCCGGTTTCCACACGAAAAAAAGAAATGGTATTGCAACTCATACAGACACTCTAAGCCAGACTTGGAATCAGCGCGAATTTAAAGCCATTCTTGCCGTTTATCGAATGGCCGCGCACAAATTTAAATCTACCGCCTGCCGCCACCATTCATTGCATAAGTTTGCTCAGGCGTATGCAAGCCGCACGCCCAGCGATTGCCGAAAAGCTAGAAGAGTAGGCCCCACAACTATACACACACTACATGAAAAAACTGATCTTTTCGGTTTGTTTGCTTGGCGCCACCCTTGTGACAAAAGCGCAGTGGACATTCCAGTTCAAATTTACAACAACCAACGGGTTGAATTACACCACAACGCCTTATACAACAACCGGATTTAACGAGGGCTATCATTGCCTGGGAACGATTGATATGACGTCGTACCTCTGCGAAGGCGACCAGTTTAAACTGGAAAACTTCTCGTCCGGATCATACAATTGCCTGTCGGGTGCAGATGTCATCAATAGCTCAACCATATGGGACGCCGCTTTCGGACAGATCACCGATCCGCCATCAACGGCTCCTGAATTTCACACCATCGGTTCTTACCTCCTCAACGACCAGGTTTGGCCTCCGAGCACATCGGGCCTGATGGTTACCGTACCGGTAGGCGCTTCTGCTCCACTCATTTCCGACCCGAACAACAACCCCAATTATGTGTACTACGTGCTCGCCGTAGCGCCTGGCATGGGCTGCAACTACTTCGGACTCAACAATGGAAACGCTTCCTGCTCTACCATGCTGTTCTTTTACATCAAGGTAAAACGTGCACCATTGCCTCTGCCGGACCTCACTGTCTGCCCTGGAACCACCATTACCAATTCACTGCTGGGAATTCCTTCAGGAGTAACGGCTTCTAACTGGATCGCTAACGATCCAACCGTTGTAATGCCAACGGCTACTACCAATTACACCGTAACGCTGTCGAATGGCAACAGCTGCTCGATTACCGATAAGGTGAAAATCACGGTCAACAATCCAATCCTCGAGTTGCTGCCAAGCGCAAGCACCACACTATGCCCGGCGCAATTGCCGCTTACCGGTGCCGATGTGTATTCTTATGGCTACATTATTACCGTGAATGGTGTAGAAGTGTATAACACCAATACGTCGTATGAAAACCCTGCTTATGTGAACAGCAACGGCAATTTCCAGATCACTACTTACGGCACGTTCAATATCAGTTACGAATACTACAATGCTAACTTCTCCTCTACCTGTACAAAAACCTATACCGTATTTGTGCCAAAGCCACCGAAATTGCTTGTACAGAACATCACGCTTTGCAGTAACAATTTCAGCCAGGTATGCGCGCCGATCGGTACTTCTGGCATCACCTACACATATCAATGGTTTTACAGCGACCCTGTGCAGCAGCAAAGTGTACTTGTGAGCCACAACCAATGTTTCACACCAAATGCATTCGGCACGTACACTATGTTTATGACTAACCAATACGGCTGCACCTACCACAATACCTACAACATCACCCTATCGCCGTCTGCCAACCCGAATGCAAATTTCATTTACTCCAAAACGGTGAACACTCAGGTAACTTATACCGCTACACCTTCTGCTCTAAACTCTTACAACAAATGGGAACTTATCCTGTCTAATTCGGCCGGCGTTGAAACATCGACGTTGCAAACGATTTACACAAGCGGCATGTCGGCAGCGTCCTTCAGCCCACGACCAGTAAACCAATATTACAAGATCAGGCACACTGTTTCCAATACACCGTGCAATGTTTTAGCGACCAAAGCATTCCTGGACTATGCCTCACCGCTGCCTGGCAAAGCACTCCGCACTATCACCGTGTCTTCTGAGGATGCCGCTACAGAGGCTTCTTTCAATGTATTTCCAAATCCAAGCAACGGCGTATTTACCGTTGACGTCTCCAACCTGGAAGCAGGAACCCTGGAAGTGTATGACATGACAGGCAGAAAAGTATATTCAGCAACCACAGAGGCGTCGCAGGATCAGCGCATCGACCTTACGGGATACAGCAAAGGCATATACATGCTCAACTTCAGCGGAAGCAATACCAGCTTCTCGAAACGGATCGTACTGGAATAATCCTTCTAAGCCCTCATTTTAATAAAGAAAGCCCGGCTGACTGCCGGGCTTCTTCTTTGATATGGGAAATTTTTTTCTCAAATCGGTTCCCTGGTTTGGCTTGCAGAGACTGATTTCATAAGAAAAGCTGGCATTAGGATGTATGTAGAGTTTCTAAAAACCATTTATGACGATGATACAGGTTTACCTTCTGATCAACGCGATCTCATACCTCGGCTTTAGCCTTTGGTGTCTTATTAAATCACAAACGACTTCGCATGCCCTTGGATATCATTTCCTCAACAACAGCGGAAAAGTGGAATACCTGACTGTGTACACCGGAATGGAACTTGGGTTTGCCGTCTTCTTTGCATTATGTGCCTTTTTTCCAGGTCTCCGGCTTGCCGGCTTACTGTTTGCCGCGTGCCTGTATATCGGCCTGATGATCCTGAGGCCGCTAAGTGCCTTGCACTATGGCCAAATTTCGAAAATGACATACATCATCGGTTCACTGGAATGGGGCTTGGGCATTTGGGGTATTGTGCTCCTGGTGATTGAATTAAAAAAACTCAACTACACATTATGATACACACCATTGAAGAACTTCCCGGAAATGTTGCGGGTTTCCGCGCCACCGGCGAAGTCACCGAAAGTGACTTCACGAACACCGTAATGCCGCGCGTCAAAGCGCTTGTTGACACAACTGGTACGCTTAACTACCTGCTCGTGCTCGACACATCCATCAAGAACTTTTCGGCTGGTGCCTGGTTCAAAGATGCCATCATGGGCATACGCCACCTGAGCAAATGGAACCGCGCGGCGATCGTCACAGACGTTGAAGGCATCCGCACATTCACGCGTATTTTTAGTGTGCTGATGCCGGGAGAGTTCAAAGGCTTTGAGCATAAAGACCTCCAACATGCCATCGACTGGGTATCGGGGAAGATAGAGTAGCCAGTTTATCGCCTCGATGGCGTTCGATACAACAAGGAGATCTATTAAGACCAAGCGCTTTACTTCTAATAAACCACAAAGCTCACGTCAATGCTGTTATACACGCCGGCGTTGAGTCCTTTGAAGTTGAGTTGCCTGAATTGTTTCTCCAGATCGGCCCTGGCTTCTTTATCTTTTGTATTCGCTGTCACGTCCGTCACGCAGCCGTTATCATCTACGCTGAACCAGATGCTTACGGTCTGGCTTTTTCCAAGTTGTTTCATGCTCTCAGGCATCACCAGGCTTGCCTGTACTTTTTCACTCATCAGGCGGATGACACTTTTGTCGGTATTATTGGCTAAGCTGAGGCTAACATTCAGTGTCAGGGCAATTAGGATAATAATGGTTTTCATGAGGATGGTTTTTTGATGATTTGAGCGTAGGACGAACCGATACCGAAAGAAGTTACAAGCGTGCCCGAAAATTTCTTATTTTCGAATTATGCTTAAATACCTGGTGTATTTGTTTTTGTGTTTTCCCCTGCTAGCGGAAGCTCAATACCCGTCGTCGCCGGCAAACTATGTTACCGATGAAGCAGGCATATTGACGGAAGACCAGGAAAACTTACTGAATCAAAAGCTAAGTGACTTTGAAAAAGCCAGCAGCAATCAAATTTTTGTATATACCGCATCTTCCCTTAAAGGACAGGATCTTGAGGGTTTGTCGCAGGAAATTTTTCATGCATGGGGCATCGGCGGCAAGGACAAAGATAACGGTGTCCTGATCGCCGTTTTTGTCAACGACCATAAATTCCGCATCCAAACGGGCTACGGCCTTGAAGGCAGTCTCCCCGATCTGCTAACCAAAAAGATACAGGACGAAACCATGCGGCCCCGTTTCAAAGAGCGGGATTTCTATGCTGGTATCGATCAAGGCATTGATAAGCTGATTTATTACAGCGCACACGCTTATGCCTATGAAGCCAAGCCAGACAGCTTTTTCAGCGTTAAAAACCTGGGCAGTTGGGCACTAGCCTTTATTCCTAACTCTTTTCTATTGATCCTGTTTTCTGTATTGTTGTTCCGGAAAAAGCCCAACAAAAACCGGACACCGCTGGTGAAAGGACTGTTATTTGGCCTGGCTCTTCTTCTGGCTTTTCTGCCCTGTATAGGAGCCATTTTCCTATTCATGATGCTTTTCGTGGTGATAGACCTAAAAAGATCTTCGCGCCGCTATTCTTCTGGTGGCGGTTACTATAGCAGCGACTCCGACTATTCATCTTCCAGTTCCAGCTCCGACTATTCGTCGTACGATTCGGGGTCTAGTTTCGATGGCGGCGGCGGCGGCGATTCAGGTGGCGGCGGAAGTAGCAGCGACTGGTAAGAGTCCAGCCTCTGTTCCAAGACTATTCCACGGATGTGAGCGAGTCTTTTATTTTCTTAACTTAGAATCGGAGTTGCTCACATTAAACACGTTGAAATGTTGTATATGCAGCATCATGATCCCTACGTAAACTCCCGGATCCGATTATTCCCAAAAATAACCAAAGTTGAACCGACACACACGATATCATGCCTTCGATGCCCTGCGGGCAACGATGATGGTATTGGGTATCGTCATCCACTCGGCGATGTGTTACAGCAGCTCAGAGGATATGACCTGGCCGCTGAGAGCCAAAGAAACCAGCAAGGTTTTTTATTTCCTGGTTGAATGCATTCATAGCTTTCGTATGCCTGTGTTTTTTTTCATGGCTGGTTTTTTCGGTGCACTCCTGTTCTATCAAAAAGGCTTTTCTGCTATGCTCATCAACCGGGTCAAGCGCATTCTTCTCCCTTTTTTGGTTTTTGTGGTTTTGCTCCGGCCATTTCAAACCTGGGCTTTCCGGTATTGTGCTGCCGCATTCGACGGAGAAGAACCCGCAAGCCTGGCTCATCAACTGGCAATGCCCTCAAGTTACATTCCTTTTCAACTGTCGCATTTATGGTTTCTGTATTACCTCTTTCTTATTAGCCTGGTTGCATGCCTTCTGGCAAAATTCAGCCGAAATATGCCGGTAAGCCGCATCGACGCATTCGTTGCTCGCCTCTTCAAGCATTCGTGGCTCCGGCTACTGGCCCTCACGTGCATGTCGTTTCTGCTTCTGCTGTTTTCCGGCGCGCCGTCTTTCGAAACCTCCGTCAGTTGGATCCCTGATCTCGGTATTCTCAGCTACTTTCTGGCCTTCTACCTGGCGGGCTGGTGGCTATACCGCCACCATGATATGGTTTCAGGACTCGCCCAAGGCTATGTTTTGCCCGGCCTGCTCGGTTTGCTGGCTTTTTTGTATAAAATGTACGGGGCTTATCACCAGAACCTGATCTTGCTTCAGCTTTTGAACTCGTTCATTACCTGCTCACTTAGCTTTGGCATTATAGGCATTTTTTTACACTTTGCCCATAAACCCAACCGTGTATCAATATACATATCGCAGGCAGCCTATTGGATCTATCTGGTGCATTTTTTTGTGGCGCTTTGGTTAACGGGATTTATAAACGATCTGCCAATTTCGGTCTATTTCAAATTCCTGATCGTTTTATCGGGCAATGCTGTGCTCTGCCTGCTGTCGTACCACTTACTGGTACGCCGAACGTTCATCGCCGTTTTCCTCAACGGAAAAAAAGCCGGATAGTGGCGATGTTACCACAGCTCGTAATCGAGCTGTGTATTTTCAACACGATACGTTGGTGTTTGTTTCCCTTCGGATAAGCGGTTCACTTCTTCCGATACAAACTTTTGCAGTTCGCTGAGCATGATGATGCGATCGCCGTTCTGATCGGCAGTATAGTGCACCATGCCTTCCATCAGGCAATGCGTAAACAGTCCGTTGTTCCACGCGCCGCCTTCGAGTGCTTCCTGTGTTCCTCCGGCAGAAGAAATAACCGTAACTCCCGAATTCTGCCGCAGATCAGAGAATACCGCTTTCGACAATTCCATAGCAGTTCCCTGCGTGAAACTGCTGCCTGCAATGCTCCGGCCTTCCTTCTTTCCATTGCCATTCTCTTTCCCTGGCCGCACATCATCGTCCACCTCACCACTGAAGCATGCATCGATAAACATCAGCTTACGTATTGGTTTCATTTCTTTAAATAAGGACTCGAAACTGGTATAATTGACAGAATTGATCTTAGGGTCCGAAAAATCTGTGTAGTAGGTGGGAAAATAATAACTGAGATCTTTATCCAGATATCCGTGGCCGGCAAAGAAAACCATAACCACATCGTTGACGCCTGCACCCGAAAAGAATTGTTTCAGTTGCTTCACCGAATCGGTACTAAACGACTGATTGTACAATTTTCTGAGCTTCACCTTACCGAAAGATTTGGAGGCCAACATGGTCTGGGCAAGATCATTTGCATCTTTTATCGCATACGCCAGGTCAAAATCCCGATCTTTGAACTTCTCACTTGCTACCACAACAAGGTATAGATCCGGTTTCACCCGCCCGGTGTTATTATAAAGCCTTACGATACGCGGACTCTCCAGGCCATGTTCATCTTTCACGCTAAACTCGAAACGGTTAATGCCGGAAAAGGTTTCAAAGGAAAGGTTTTTCTCATAACGCGAAGCCTGCACGGGATCTATCGTTTCCGAAAAAATAAGTGTTCCGTTGTTGTACACCTGGGCTGTTGCCAATTTGCCTTTTCCTTTATTGGCACTGAATGAAAACCGCAGCATGCCATTCGCGGCAGAAGTCATCTGCACCTGTTGCACCGAAGGCAAAGCTGAGAAATTAACCTGGGCGCCGGGTTGTAGCCCCAACACTTTCATGCGCTTCAGGTAGGCGGTTTCGTATGCATGAATAAGTGCGCTATCGGAACAGCCAAACGCGCGCAACACTCTGTGGGGCTGATTGAGGTAAGCGTCGAACTGTTCGAAACTAAACATCTCCGACTGGTACTTGAAACGCATGTGCTTTACAAAATCCTTTGATCCCAGATAATGCATTTGCGACGTGATGAGAAAATAGTTATCCCCGCTTGCATTGGCCAGCTGCCCAATCACACGACCCTGTTTGAGATCGACAAATGTAGCGAGTGAACTCGACACACTTGTAACGATGAGACGATCGAGGCTCTCAATGAAAAAGCACTTCGGAACCGACAGACGCATCTCACTCAGGTCGATCAGTTCATTTCCTTTTGCATCATATACTTTAAAGCTATCGCCATAGGGTTTGTAAAGCACAAAATACTTCCCCGTTTCGCTGCTTAGTCCAAATGGAATAATGTCGCTGGTAGTGGCTATCGTTTTAGTGTACAATTCCTTTCCCGAGTCCAGGTCGTACTCGCTATACCTGGTCTCTTTTTCAGGTTTCCCGCTATAATCCTGGTGGAGATACCAAACCGCCATCTGTGTGCCATTTTCTTTAAGTTTAAAATCGTAAGGATAATATGTTTGAGCATAATCCGCTACGATTGTCCGCTTTTGCATATCGACTTTCACGATCGCATTCACAGGCAATTCCACCTCGTTGCCATTGATGATTTGCTTTTTGGTTACCTGGCCCGACGTATAAACATAGTTATTGTCGGGGCTGATAAGCACCCTCGCCGTAACTGTCCACCCATCACTTTCATATTCTACTTTCCTTGTTTTGCGGTTAAGGATCCTGTATTTACCGGCATCGGGTATAAACACCAACTCGTTGGTAAAGTTGACTGCCTTTTCGGGATTTGCAGCCGCCAGCGAAAACATGCCTTCGTACGTTTCTTCTTTCAACGTTTTCAGGTTCAGGATATGAAGACTCTTGTAATCGGAATAGTAGTATTCGCTGTTGAGAAAGCCAGACACGAATGCATAGACGTTTTTCTTAAGGAACCGTGTGTATTTTTTTCTGAGTATGTTATAAACCGAAAGGTTCAGGTGATTGAAGTTTTTTCCGGAATTGACAACCGCTTCCGAGTCGTTCAAAAAAATGAGGCCATAGATAAACGAGCTGTCCGAACCGGAAATGTCTTTCAGCTCGGCGTATTTGGAAAAACTACGTAAGTCCCAGAAATAACCGGAATTGCCGCCGTTGGTAAACATCCATCGTTTACCGGGGCTAACTTCTGCCGAATTTACGGTATTGCCGAGTGTTACCCGCTCGGAGACAAGCTGCAGGTCTGAGGGCTCATAAACGCGAAGCGCTTTGTAAGGTACATAGCCATTGGCTACTATGCGCTTGCTCTGCGGCGAGATGCGAATATTAGTAGCTACGGTTTTATAAAACCTTACCCGTTTGCGGCTGGTAAGGTCAATAAACTTTATGCCTTTGGTGGTAGCATATACCGCTTGTTTGCTGCCACTGAGAAAGTCGATATCATACACATATTCATCCGGAGCAAAATTGATCGTATCGGGCACACTGATCGCCGGACGCTTGTTGATTTCGCGGTAGGTTTTTTTGTCGTAAAAACTATAGTCGTATTTCATCATCCTCACTTCGTGTACAACCTTTCTCTTTTCGAGATCCATGATAAAATAGTTGGTAGTTGTAAAACACACCAATAAGGAGTCGCGCACACGGGTTTTGATGATAGAACCTGTACCTGCTATCAACTCGCTCACGTTCGATAAATCGCTTAGCGATTGCTGGTATATTGCATTTAGCGTTCCTGAACTTTTGGCCAGCAATACTTCTCCTGGCTTCCTGTAAAGTGAGGCGCTAACAATGTAATCTGCTACCGGGAAAGTATGTGAATTTAGCACACGCTCCCCCAATGGATCAAACAGAACAGTAAAAGAACCTGTGGCAGCATACAGTTCGCTCCCACGCCCTGTAAAAAAAGCAGCCGACAGCGGAAGAGAACCGTAATACTCGCTATTCGGCAACCCTTTGATAAGGTCTGAGGTCTGGAATGTTTTCTCGAGCGTGAGCTTCTGATCTTTGAAAGAAAATAGCAGCAGTTCCTGATTAACGGTAACGATGAGCCGGTCGCCTGTTTGGTTAATGGACAGGTTTTTGGCCATGTAACCCAAGTCGTACTCGTCAACTACTTCCGCCGTCTCTGTGTTATAAATCGTCAGAGCATTAGCACAGAGGGCAAAGTACTGCTCGCCGGGAAAAAACTGTACAAAATCGTAATAGCTGTAGCCGATCTCTCTCGGAATAACGATCTTGACATCCTTCAGTTGAGCGTGGCAAATAGCCTGGCCCATTAAAAGCAGGAAGAGTATGAAAATTTTTTTCATTGGTTGCTTATGCTATTTCTCTCTTCACCCGCACCTGGCGGTTTGCCACTGCTTGCGTTATTCGAGCGTTTTCAGAATGGCTTCGTCCACCAGGTTCGGAAGCGTCACCTTCAAACCGGGCGTCCGTTCCATTTCGCGACGGATGGCAAAATCCGCTTCCTTATTGCGTGCCCATGAACGACGGGCAATGCCGTTATTCACATCCCAGAAAAGCATCGATTTCAAACGACGATCGGCATCGGCACTGCCATCGAGCACCAAGCCAAAGCCGCCATTGATCACCTCGCCCCAACCCACGCCGCCGCCATTGTGGAGGCTTATCCAGGTAGCGCCGCGGAATCCATCGCCCACAAAGTTTTGTACTGCCATGTCGGCTGTGTATTTCGAGCCATCATAGATGTTCGATGTTTCGCGATAGGGCGAGTCCGTTCCGCTAACATCGTGGTGGTCGCGACCCAAAACCACCGGTGCCGAAATTTCACCCGCTGCGATGGCTTTGTTGATCGCTTCCGCTACTTTCACACGTCCTTCGCTGTCTGCATACAGGATACGTGCCTGCGAGCCGACCACCAGATTATTTTTCATAGCATCGCGGATCCAGATGATGTTATCACTCAGTTGCTGGCAGATCTCCTCAGGTGCCGTGCGGTATATTTCTTCCAGAACGGAGAGTGCGATCTCATCGGTTTTGCGTAAATCTTTTTCATCGGCACTGGTGCATACCCAGCGGAATGGGCCAAAACCATAGTCGAAACACATTGGCCCGAGAATATCCTGCACATACGAGTTGTAACGGAAAGTGGCTCCGGTATGGCCGCCTTTTTGCGGCTTCTCGCTTTTGTAAATATCGGCACCTGCCCTGCCCGCTTCCAGCAAAAATGCATTGCCGTAATCAAAAAAATACATGCCTTTTGCATTCAACGTATTCACAGCATTCGCGTGACGCACGAGTGTTTTCTGAACTTCTTCTTTGAACCTTTCCGGCTCAGCCGCCATCATGGCATTGCTCTCTTCCAGCGACAAGCCTGCCGGATAGTAGCCGCCCGCCCAGGGGTTATGCAGCGAGGTCTGATCGGAGCCAATGTCAACATGCATGTTCTCTTGTACCATGCGTTCCCAAAGATCCACGACATTTCCCTGGTAAGCCAATGATACTGCTTCTTTGTTGGCTTGTGCCAGGCGAATTCTCGGAATCAACTCATCGAGCTTGTCGAACACTTCATCAACCCAGCCTTGCGAATGCCTCGTAGCAACCGCTTTTGGATTGATCTCGGCTGTTACGGATACCAACTCGGCTATTTTAGCTGCCTTAGGCTGAGCACCGCTCATGCCACCAAGGCCGCAAGTCACAAAGAGTTTACCTTTCCGCTCGTCTTCTGTTTTGCAGATCTTGCGCGCCGCATTCATCACGGTAATGGTCGTGCCATGCACGATGCCCTGCGGACCGATATACATGAACGAACCTGCCGTCATTTGTCCATATTGTGTAACACCCAACGCATTGAAACGCTCCCAGTCGTCTGGTTTGCTATAGTTGGGGATCATCATCCCGTTTGTGACAACCACCCGAGGTGCATCTTTATGGGAAGGGAATAATCCCATCGGGTGACCACTATACAACACCAATGTCTGTTCATCGGTCATGGTTGCCAGGTATTGCATGGTAAGCAGGTATTGCGCCCAGTTCTGGAACACGGCGCCGTTACCGCCGTAGGTGATCAATTCGTGCGGATGCTGTGCCACTGCATAATCGAGGTTGTTGCTCAACATGTGCATAATAGCGGCAGCCTGCACACTGCGATGCGGGTAATCCAGAATAGGTCGCGCATAGATCTTATAATCCGGCCGGAAACGGTACATGTAAATGCGGCCATAGGTTTTCAGTTCCTCATAAAACTCTTTGGCCAATACAGCATGATTAGCTGGCTCAAAATAGCGAAGTGCATTTTGAACCGCCAGGCGCTTTTCATCTGCCGTCAAAATATCTTTGCGTTTGGGTGCGTGGTTAATCGCGGTTTCGTAGGACTTAGGCGCCGGCAACTGCCTTGGAATACCTTGTAAAATAAGATTCTGAAATTCTTTTAATTCCATAGTATATCGAGTAATGAAATGGCCTGCAGGCAGGCGATACTAAATTGTTGACAGGGTGAAGTTAACACTAAAAATCAAACTATAATTACTTATACTTGTTTAAAATTATTATGAAAAAAGCCTCTGTTTTCTGGTTTCGCAGAGACCTCCGCCTAAACGACAATGCCGGCCTTTACCATGCGCTGAAAAGTGGGGATGCCGTATTGCCGGTATTTATTTTTGATAAAGATATTCTAAGCAAATTATCGCAGAAAGCCGACGCCCGGGTAGAGTTTATCCATCGCGCCGTCACCGGATTGAGCGAAGAACTGGCATCCATGGGCTCATCATTGAAAGTGCTGCATGCCAAGCCACTGGAGGCTTTTAAAGAACTTATTAAAAACTACGAAATTGCTGCGGTATTCACCAATCACGACTACGAGCCCGGTGCCGTAGCGCGCGATGCGGCTGTCAGGGATTTCCTGTCAGAAAAAAACATTGCATTCCATAGCTACAAGGATCAATGCATTTTTGAAAAAGACGAAGTGGTAAAAGACGACGGCAAGCCCTACACCGTTTTTACGCCCTACAGCCGCAAGTGGAAATTGGCCATGCGCGAATTCTATATCAAGCCTTATCCCACCAAAGCATACTTACACAATCTCTTGCCTGCACGGCATTTTGCCGTTCCCTCGCTCAAGGATCTGGGATTTGTTGCTTCGGGGCAACAGTTTCCAGACAACCATGTTGCCGACAACCTGATCCAGCAGTACGACAAAACGCGCGATATTCCTGGCATCAGAGGAACAACGCGCTTAAGCCTGCACCTGCGTTTTGGCACGGTAAGCATTCGCGCACTTGTAAAAAAGGCGATGGCGCTCAATGAGACCTGGCTAAATGAATTGATCTGGCGCGATTTTTACATGATGATCCTGCATCACTTCCCGCATTCAGCCAAAGATTCTTTCAAGCCGCCATACGACCGGGTGCGCTGGCGAAACAATGAAGCGGAGTTCAAACGCTGGTGTGAGGGGAAAACGGGGTTCCCGATCGTTGACGCGGGGATGCGCGAACTCAATGAAACGGGCTTTATGCACAACCGTGTGCGCATGATCGTATCGAGTTTCCTGGTGAAAGATCTGCTCATCGACTGGCGCTGGGGCGAAGCATATTTTGCTGAAAAACTGCTGGATTACGACATGAGTGCCAACGTGGGGGGCTGGCAATGGGCAGCCGGAAGCGGCTGTGATGCCGCGCCGTATTTCCGGGTATTTAATCCAACCGAACAGCAAAAGAAATTCGATCCGGAGTTCAAATATATAAGGCAGTGGATCCCGGAATATGGCAGTGCAGCTTATCCTTCCCCGATGGTCGATCACGCTGCTGCACGGCTGAGGGCCTTGAGCGTTTACAAAGAGGCACTTAGCGACGCCAATCAAACCAGCCTTTTCGATTCCTGATGGAAGCGGCTAATTTGCAAAATACGAAAGTACCACACAAGCCCCTTGTTGATTCGCGAAAGAAATATCGGCGTCGATCTGGCTTGCCAGGGATTCCATGAGGCTAATACCAAGAGACGATTCTTTTCGCTCATCAAGGTTACCAAATCCAACGCCGTTGTCGGATAGCGTAATATGGACCTTGCCGGCCAGTTGTTCCATTTTAAGGCTAATGGCGGGCTTCTCCCCAGAAGCACCAAAAGCATGTTTCAGCGAATTGGTGATCACTTCATTCACAATAAGCCCGGTAGGCACGGCTTTGGTAATCGGAATATCCATATCAATTACCTGTTTCTCTACATGCACAGAGGTTCCCCGGTTGTGACTATTGATGATTTCGTCGGTGAGTTCAAGAAGGTATTGGCCCAGGTTGATGCGTGATAAGTCCTGCTTCCGGTAGAGGCGTTCGTGTGCCATGGCCATGCTCATTACACGGTTGCGGGCATCGAGCAACAGCAGGCGTGCTTCCTGGCCATGGGCGTTGCTAAGCTGAAGATTCAGCAGGCCGGAAATAACGGCCAGGTTATTTTTCACGCGGTGTTGAATCTCAGCGAGAAGAACTTCTTTTTCTTTTAACGAATTCCCGATAAGTGTTTGCGACTCCTTTTCCTTGCTCAAGCTCAGAATCAGTTCATTATTTTGCTGGTTGATCAGGCGTACTACGAGCACTACCAGAATGATGGTGAGCGAAATGGTAAGCACACTGTTGTATAACAGAAGAATCTCGTTATCTTTTTGTGTGATATCTTTCAATTTAAGGGCGCTGACGTCAAGCGTAATAGACAATAAAAAGCTAAGTAAAATAATGGAGAAGAAAATGAAGGTGCGGGCGTTTTTTTTAAATGGATTGTGAAGCAGCGCCACACAAAATACGACTGGAAAATAATACAGGTAGTTGGCAACCGTGATGACGTACTGCTGGCTGATGACAAAAATGGTAGCATTGATGGATACGACAAAAACATAGGTTGCCAGGGTGTAACGAGCCATGGAATTAAACAACAGGCATAACAATGAAGCCAACGTAAGAAAAGAAACGATAAATGTTGGGTATGCGCCTTCGATAAAAAACAGGGTTGTAACGCCAACAAAAAGGCCTATCAAGGTAATGAATGCAAACAAATTAACAATCCTTACCTCTCGTTTGTCGTAAAACGAAAGCGCGTCCTTCACGCCAAGATTAATGATGTTCCTGAAGACCATAGAGCCGAAACTTAAAGATTGTCAAGTGAATTTACACTTTATTATTCACATGCAATGAACGAAACGACCTGTCATAGATTATTCCACTATTTTATACTTCCGAAGTGTGAAAACAAAAAATTTATTGATTTTTGATGACCTTTTGCGATTTTGACCATTCATATATAAAAATCAATTATGACAGACGAACACATGATACAGCTCATAAAGGAAAAGCGTTTCGATCCGGCGATGAAGAGCTTGTACGCTTATTTCCAGGCTGTTAAGCAATTCGTCGTCCGCAACAGCGGGACGAAGCAGGAAGCTGAAGACATCTTCCAGGAAGCCCTGGTGATATTCTGCCGAAAACTGGATACGAAGGATTTTGTTCTGAGTTCGGGGATCAACACCTATCTGTACGGTGTCAGCAAATTGTTGTGGCTGGACGAGCTCGGGAAACGGGACCGCCGGCCTGGCAAACCGGGTATCGAGCTAAGGGACGACATGAGCACTCCAGACATGGAAAGAGACCTGGAAGACGACCGTCCAGCTCGCCTCGCCCAAAAGGCCATTAGCCAGCTGGGACAAAAATGCCGGCAATTGCTCGAGCGGTTCTACTACCACAAGCAAAGCATGAAGGAGATCGCTGCGGCACTCGGCTTTAGCTCGGAAAAAGTAGCCAAAAACCAGAAATACCGCTGCCTCGAGAAAGCGCGAACCTATTTGCATCAATCATCCATTTAAGCCTAACCATCATGAATACCGAACTCATTAGCCGATATATCCAAGCCGAGCTTTCCGATGCCGAAAAGGCTGACTTCGAAAGCAGACTCCACACCGATCCTGCCCTGAAGCAGGCTTACCTCCACCAAGTTCAACTCATAGAAGGCATTCGCCGCCAAGGGCTGAAAGACCAATGGGGCAAATCTTTCCGAAAAGTAAAAACCCGGAAAGCGTTCACGAAAGCGGTAATCGCCACAGCCGTTGTCCTGGCTGCGTTAGGAACCTTCCTGCTGATCAAACACCTCACCGGGTGCCCTACCGATGAAATCCGCTATGAATTGAATGAAACGGGCGATGCGTCCTGGTCGACTGCCGACCGGCAACTGCCATCGCAACTATTTTGCATCAACCCGGATCGCGACACCATCATTGAAACCAAGCAAGGCATCGTGATCGCCATCGAAGCCGGGAGCTTCGAGCATGCCGGGGGCGAAGGCATCAGCGGCAGCTTCGACTTTGAAGTGAAAGAGGCGCTGGATGCTGCCTCGATCATGACAGCCGGCCTCGACACGCGGAGCCAGGGAAAGCTGCTCGAAACCGGCGGCATGTTTTATATCAACGCCAGGCAAGGAGATGAAAACCTGAAGATATCCCTGAATAAAACGTTGAACGTCAACCTGCCGGTGAACAACGATAAGAACGACATGATGCTCTTCGCGGGTAAGCGCCTGCCCGATGGAGGCATCGACTGGGTGGATCCGAAGCCCATGAAACGGCGGCTGGCGACGGTCGATATCACCTCGCTTCAATTTTACCCGGAACATTTCCTAGATACCCTCCACAGCATGGGCTACGATATCCGCAACAAATCGCTGACCGATAGCATTTACTATTCGTTTGGGGGATGCGGCTATTCTACCGCCGATTCTTCGTATGCTTATGCTTTCGATGACGCCGTGCCAGCGCCAAAACGAAGCGTTTCACCAAAACCGGACGGCAAAAGCCTGTTCCGTCACAATTGCGCCGTGTGCCACAGTCTCACCGATCAAAAGCTCACCGGACCCGGTTTGCAGGGAATTACAGACCGCGTACCGAAGGGAGACTGGCTCCGGCGTTACATCCTGAACAATGAAAAACTGCTCAAGGATGGCGATGCTTACGCCAATAAAATATACCTCGAAAACGGTAAAGCCGCCATGACTGTATTTGAAGGGCAGCTCAGCGACAGCGATGTGAATGCACTCATCCGATACATCACCGGCCGATCGCCCCTTCGCGTCGAACGACCACTGAACTCTGGATGTGCCGAGATCTCTCCGTCGCGAATCCATGCCATCTGGGATCCATCGTTCAACCAAACCATCCTCGCCACCAAAGCATTTGAAGAACGCCTGCAAACGATCTTCAAAACCTGCGACCCGCTGTTTCTCTCGCTTTATGTCGATAACCTCGATCACGACCTGCACGAGATCGACAGCACGGCTGCAACTTTATGCGGCGGCGAACTAAGAGAAGCTTTCCTCCGATTTGCCGGCCGGCGCGATGGAGGTGTCGATATCAGCCAGGCACAGAGCCAGCGATTACAGCGCTATTTCGAAGAAAAGCAAGCAGTGTATACTCAGGCTTGCGCGCAGGCGATGAAGACGCTCCTGGAGACGGAATCGAGCTTGTCGGTTCAGGCCCTTGAAAAACGCGAAAAGCAAAAGACCTTACAAGCACTGCGGAGCTCTGCGACGTTCCACGAAGAGCTGGAGCTAAACCTGGATGAGGCTTACAGGAAACTCGGTAAAACCAGGACGCCTCCTGCCGCTAATTATGCCTCAGCCAATGTGGGCCGAACCGGGTGGAACAACGTAGATCGTTATGTACTCGAGTCAACCATCAGCCGTAGCACCCTCGACTATACCGATCCGGAAAATGGAAAAAAAGCAGTGATCCGTTACGAGGCCATCGGTGTGGATGTAACCGATGCCGGGAATTATGACCGCGTGGTGTGCTACCTGATCCCGGATAAGCTGAGCAGCTTCCAGCTCATGGCGCGCAACGGCAACCGGTTCAACGAAAAACTGAACGAGCTGATCGGCTATTCGGCGGTAGCCATTGGGTTTAAAGGCAAGCAAACGTATTTCGGAGAAGTGGCTCATCCCAAAGCCCAATCCTATCAACTGAAACTAGAAGCCATCGATGAGGACGCCCTGGCTCGAAGACTCAACCGTTCTTTCCCCTTAAATCTGGGACACGATTTGCTCGATGACATCAGCTTCCAGCAGTTCGACCTGGGTGAGATCCACCGGCAGCAAGAGGTTCTGAAACGCGAAGAGATCCAGGCCCGGCTGACAAGGATCATTTATCCCTGTTCGAATATCTATTCAGAATATGCATTTGACACTTCAGCTAAGGCGATGAAATAATGGACGCATTCCCATCCACGCGCGATGGGTATTTTGAGCTTAGCTAGGCTACAAAATTTTTGTCCAGTTGAACCGGTCGTTGCGCATGCGCCAGATGAAGCCATCGATGACGTAATGGAAAAGCTGTGGTAGCGCGAGTAAGGGTACCAGGATGTTAAGCGCCTGCTTTGGCAATGCCAGGTCGAATGCCCTAAATGCGGCAAACAAGGTAGGATGTTCCTTCCAGACCAGGACATCCCAAAAGCCTTCTTCCACGTAAGCCAGTAAGAACAGGGGCAGCAGGAAAAGCAGCAAGGTGAATCGCCCATAGACACGTTTCAGAATAGGTGTTTCATACGCTTGCTGCTTCTTGCCGTGGATCCAAACCAGTGTCATGTAAGGGATACCATGACAAAGCACGTTGAGGAAAGTGAATACGAAATCGCTGTTGAAAGCCACGATGCCGAGGTACCACGACAACGCGGTGCCGGATAAGATCAGGTTTTTTTGCCAATTCCAGGTGCCACGCCGGATAGTAATGACCACTTCGGAAACGGCGTAGATTATCAGGACCAGCCAGAAGCAGGCTATGATCAGTTCCGGTAGCAGCGGATGAAGAGGTGCGGTTACGAAATCGCGTTCGATAAACCAATGGAAATGCCGATCCGGAGAGGCGTGCCAATATAGGATGGGCAGGATGGTAACAGCGTAAATTGTAAGCGCATCGATGCGTTGTTTGAGCACCGGATTATGTTCCCTGCGGGCGTAAATCTTCAGAAAACCATACTGCTGCCTGATAAAATGATACACCGCCATGTAAGCGAGACAGCGCCAGAACCATAGTCCGCTCATGCTATGCACCAGCACACTTAGCACCAGCAGGAATATAGGAAGACCGACAAACAACTTTTTATGCTGCCAAACTGTTTCCTTATCGGCATAGGTGCGGTACACCGTGCTGTACACATGCCCTACGTCGATGAATACAATGAGGAATAACCATAGGGATTCGGGAAAGATCTCTGCATCGATCAGCGCATGGGGCAGAACAGCGATCACCAGGCAGCAGAGGAAAGGGATTGCCAGGATGCCCAGGCCTTCGAGCAAGGGTTTGCCGATCCAGTTATGCGCGAGAGGCTTCATTCCTAATTTTTAAGATGGTGCTGGCGGCGGCGATTCCCTGTGCGAAAGCCTCTTCGAAAATAGAGATCCCCGCCAAGTCGGTATGTGCCGGGAATATCTTTCCGCGGATAGGCTGAGCGGCGCGCTGCCGGTCTTCTCCACTGATAAAGCCGGGCTTCGGCTTGATCATGCCATGACCCCAAAGCCGCACATCGATATGAGTGACCATCTCGGCAATATCAGGATGTGCCGGGCGCAGGTCTGCCAGGATCTCGGCTGTCCATTGCTCGTATGTCTTTTCCATCATGGCGTGGCGGCCGGCCTTGGCGGGAATTCCGGTCATCGGGAGGTAGTAGGTCAGCACAAACGCATCTTCATACCGGTTCAGGTGCTGGTGGCAGGCATTCACGTAGCCCAGCGAGGGGCTATGGTACAGCACATTGTCCCAGGAAAGCGGTTCCCCCCGGTGCTGCGATAAACCTTTAACCGTGAGGTTGGCCACCATCCAGGGGCTATATTCGAAAACCGATGTATCCACTTCAGGACGAATGCTCTCAGCCAGCAAGTGTTTGCCTACATACTGCGGCACTGCGAGCACCGCCTGCCGGCAACGGTACTCGGTACAGCTTTGGCTACGCGTATCCCATACCGTTACAACGACTTGCTCTCCGGTAATACCGATCGACGTCACCAAAGACTGTGTGCGGATGCGATCGCGGAAAGAAGCCGCGAGCTGCTTCACCAAGAAAGCATTTCCCTCCGGCCAGGTTAATACGGCCGACGATTCTGCGTTGGCAGCGCGCGCGCGCCGGGCACAAAAATAATGCAGGCCCGCGTAGGCACTGGTATCCTGGAGGGTAGAGCCGTAGTCGTCTTTGCAGCAGTAGTTGAGGTACCACCTCAAGTATTCTGAGTCCCAGCCTTTCGATTCCAGAAAGTCATGAAAAGAAAGTCTGTCAAGCGCTCTGAATTCCTCATCGCCCGACGCTTCGGAGAGCGGGATCTCGAAGGCCGGCTTACCATCAGTTCCTACGCGTTGCTTATAGTCGTCGACCAGTTTGAAGAACGCCGCGATCTGGGCACAATCTTTCTCCGGCACACCGAAGGCCGGCACGAGTCCGTCCTGCCAGTGCCCGTGAATGAAGAGACGTTCCTCCGGATCGAAGCACAAATAAAACTCGTTGTAAACAGGAAGTCCAAAGGGATCATAGCCTTTGATCACCTCACATTGCTCGAGGAAATGCATCAATTCCCGGTTGGTGTTATTGACAACCGGCAAATAATGGGCCGCCCATGGAAACTCCGAAATGGCGTTGCTGCCAGATACCGCGTTACCACCTTCGTGTGAAGCAAGATCAAACACGAGAAAGTTATGAAGGTCACTTTCTTTCAGGCGCCAGGCTGCGCTAAGCCCACTCACACCGCCCCCGATGATAGCCACATCCAACTCCACCACGCGTTCAGGCTTAACCTTGAAGCCATTCCGGACCAGGTGGCCCGTTTGAGAATGATCATCGACCATGCCGCCGCCAAAGGAGGCCTGACGCTTGCAGGAACATGCTGCGAAAGCCGGCAAGAGGCTAACCGCGGGCAATACCAGCAAAGACCTCCGGAGGAAATCGCGACGCGACAGCTTATTGTACATGTGTATATCTCGACCACTCATGTTCAAATAGGCTAACCAAAACCTGGTTATTGAGCTTGTTATTTTCGACCGACCGGTAACGCATATCTGCCGGGAAATCGATCATGCTTTTCCAGGTAAGCGCATTGAAAAAACGCGTGTCCACCACGCGTTCGGTCATCGGTGCCAGGTGCTTTTCGCACAGCACGTAACCCCATTCTCCGAAAGACGGCACGTAGCTGTGATAGGGTGTGGTGGCGAAGCCCGAATTCCGGATGGTATTGTCGATGCACCAGAATGACTGAACCGCAAAATAAGGTGAGGTGGACTGCACAACAGCCACACCGTTTTCGGCGAGGCTTTGGTGCAAGAGGCGGTAAAATGCGGTGGTGTACAGCTTACCAACCGAATAGTTGGAAGGATCGGGAAAATCAACGATCGCGAGATCGTATTTTTCAGCATTTTGTTTCAACCAAATGAATGCGTCCTGGTTCACCACGGTCAGCTTACTATTGTTAAGCGATTGACGATTGAGCTCTGTTAGCAAGGGGTTTTCACGAAAGAGGGCGATCATTTCCTGATCGAGGTCTACCAGGGTTATTTGTTCGATGCTTTTCCATTTCAATAGCTCGCGTACCGCCAATCCATCGCCCCCACCGAGAACGAGCACTCGCTTTGCTTGTGGGTATTTGAACAGAGCCGGGTACACCAACGATTCGTGATAACGGTATTCGTCACGCGAGCTGAACTGCAAATTTCCGTTCAGGTAAAGACGGATATCGTCTTTGTTCCGGGTAACGATGATGCGTTGGTACTTTGAGCTTTTGGAGATGATGATCTTTTCCTGATAGGCCAGCGACTCCGACCAATTGAGAATAGCTTCGCTGGCGGCAAAACACGTGCACAATAGCAATACCACCGCTACCGAAGCCAAACGGAGCATGAGCTTTACTTTGGGGGCTGCGCGAAGGTAATCCACCAAAAAGTAAGCTATTGCTGCATTGAACATGCCAAAGAGATAAGATGTTTTCAGAAGCCCTAAAAAAGGCACCAGAACCAGAGGGAACAGCAAAGACGCCAGCAGGGCACCAACGTAATCGAAGGAAAAGATCTTGGAAACCAGGTCGTCGAAAGAGAAGCGATCTTTGAGAATACGGAGCATCAGGGGGATCTCGAGGCCTACCAGGGCTCCGATAATAAACACTACCAGGTAGAGAAAAAACTGAAAGGACGAGATGAAATTAAAGCCGATGAAGAGCACAGTAGAACTCAAGCCACCAAACAGACCCACCAGCAGTTCTACCATAATAAAAGTCTTGAGCAGATCGCTTTTGATGTATTTGGAGGCATAAGAGCCTACACCCATAGCAAACAGGTAAACCCCGATCACGGTAGAGAACTGCGTGACTGAATCGCCCAATAGATAGCTCGCGGCAGTAGAAGCCACCAGCTCATAAATAAGTCCGCAGGTAGCGACTACAAATACAGAGAACAAAAAAACAAAACGCATGCTTAGTGTATTGCAGACGCAATGATAATAGCTAAACTGAGCATAAAGGCAGCCGCCACAATCGCTACTGCCAGGTTGTTTTTTTCAATGATCTCTTTCCAGAGATTGGAAGGCGTCATCCGGTCGATGAGCAAAAAGGCCAGCACAAGCACAATGATGCCGATACCAGCGAAAACAATGGAATTTAAAACAAGGTGTAAGTCGATCATGTGAGTATAGTTGAGTTTCTATTTATGATAATAATGTCCGTGTGAATGATGGCTCGAATGCCCGCTTCCGTAAGTATGTTCCTGCCCCTCATGCTCCGTTTCCGTGCTGTTGTAAATGGCGATTCCGTTGAGTTGCAGGTACAGGAAAGTCCCAACGACGATGGCCAGGAAAATCGTGTAAATAATGAGCCCTTTGGAAAAGATTGTATGCATTGTCGTTATTAATTGTTGTCCCGATAAGGTGAATAATCACTATTACTCCATTGACGGCGTTCAAAATTCTTACGCCTCAGGTAAATATAAACAGGAAAGATCAATAAACAGAATACGGCTGCCCACAAATTCCGGCTGAGCACCACATCCTGGATTACCGTCACGTCCACCCGTTGCACCGGTTTAGCGGGGTCCATAGTCAGGTCGATGTTGTAGTGGTAGCGGCCCTTGCTAAGGTTCTCCACAGTGATGGTGGCCTCGCGCGAGCCTTCGCTCCATGACTCTCCATCTTCGATACCCGCATAGTATTCGGCTACCCCACCAAAATAGTATTGATCGCCTGTGGTTTCGTTCACCAGGCTAAAATCGGCTTCCAGCCAATTGTTATCCACGTCTGCGCCCAGAATCACATCCGCCGCCACATGATCGGAGCTGATCTCAAAGGAAGGAGATACATAGGTCTTCTGAGTTGGTTGCTCACTTGGAAAATAACGATGCGCCGATACCGTTGCCGGCTTATTAACAAAAGCCGATAACAGGACCTGAATCCCGACCAATATAGCGACGGCAATTACCGTAAGCCGGCTCAGCGAGCCCCGACCAATGCCATCAGGACATGGCTGACTTGGCGAAATACCTTCGCTCTTGGGCAGCACTACCGGCACGCGTAACCAGCTTTTCAGCGTAGAATGCGACACATATTCCCCTTCGTACCAAACGGCTTCATAGCTCCCGCGTTCGTAAGTTAGGATGTAGGGCGGGTTGACGTAGTCGTTGCAGGTGGGCAACTCGCCGCTAATCGGAAATAAAAACTCTCCTTCGGCATGCCGGATCTTATAGCGGTATTTGCTGTATAGCTGAAAAATGCCTTTTTCACCGAAGTCCACGTTTCTGCTGACGCCGCTGACATTCTCAAAAAACCGCGATGGCCTCACCAGGTTATAGTGTCCATCGCTCTCGCTCAGCGTCAGGTTCCCGCCTTCCGGGTGAAACAAGGTATATTCCGTCCAGGATGTATGGTAAGCCGTTTCCTCCTTAACGAGGTAGTTGATAAGCACAAAGTCCTGGTTCCCGATGTGAAACACGGTACCTATGGAAAACGTAGGCTCCTTGGCCCTGGTGATCACCTGCTTTATTTTCAGGGATCTTTTCTCATTGTATTCATGATAAGCCCCACAATGCACACAGCAAAAAGACATGGCCCTGTAATGGGTATAGAGCTTGCTTTCGCGTCCGCATTGGTCGCAGGCCAGCATGAGCGGCGGGGGATAACCGTTATCGTGTATTCCAATCATGCAGCGATCGTTGGGGGCTCAGTTGAAGCACTCCGAAGTTATAAAATTTACCAGACAGGAACGAGGCCTCAGACTTAGAGATGAAGGCATAGGCGCCTTTATCGTTCTCTTTATAGAACGAACAGCAAACCGACTGGCTGTATTTCGGAAAAGCAAGCTTGCCCGTCCCGCTTAGTGCAATGCATCCGATCTTATCCATACTGTAACAATAGGCTTTACCGAATGCTGCGATCTCCCTGATCTTACCGAGACCGGTCTTTTTAAATAACGTAGGGTCCAAAGACTGCACGGCATCCACAACAAAAAAGTTTGACCCATCTTCGATGAGGAAGCCTGGCAAGACATCTTCCCAAACCAGAGCATGCACCAGGATCATTCCGCGTTCCTGGAACAGCGTAGCCGTACCGCTGACTTCGAATGCCCGCCCACCGGCCTTGCCGCGGCTGCCAATCGCTACCGGCGAACAGGTTTCCACCAGTTTGAACAAAGCCTCAGGTACTGTGGGTCGGCTATCGTAATGGATAAACACCTCCGCGCAGGACCTGCAGGTATAATAAAACAGATCGCGAAGCGCATGCTCCGTTGGCTGCATGCAATGCGGGCAAATATGGCTGGCCGGTGTCACCGTTGAATGATTTGTTCTTTTATGCTGTGGCTATCGAAATATGTTTTTATCGCTTCCGCCAGTTCACAGGTGAGTTGATAATTGGGACGTGTGTAATCGCAGAGGTAAACGTCGCAGGTATAATAGCCGAACTCCGGCCAGGTATGAACTGCCAGATGAGATTCCGTCAGACAAACAACTCCGGTGAAGCCCCCGCCCGGAAATGGATGGAGCACCTGCCCTACCTGGATCAGTCCCAGTGTGTCGAGCAGCTCCGCCACAAACAAGCCAAAGGCCCTGTGGTCGAGCAAATGCTCTGCGTGCCGGGCACCGGCATTGATGAGGATATGGGTACCCGCAACCACTACACCACCATGTTCACAATGCGTTTGTGAACCACGATCACTTTTTTCGGTTCTTTGCCATCGAGGAACTTCATGGTGTTCTCATGCTGACGTACCGCTGCTTCCACCTCTTCCGCCGACATCGTCGCCGGCAATTCGAGGTTAAATTTCACCTTACCATTGAACGATACCGGGTAGTTGATCGCGTCATCGGCCAGGAAGGCTTCATTAAAAGACGGAAAAGCGGCGAAAGCGATGCTTTCGTTATGACCCAGCTGTTTCCAGAGTTCTTCGGTAATGTGCGGCGCGTAAGGCGACAAGATCACAAGCAGAGGCTCGAGCACCGCGCGCTTGTTGCACTTAGCATCGGTCAGTTCGTTCACGCAGATCATGAAATTACTGATGGATGTGTTGAAAGAGAAACGGTCGATGTCTTCGGTAATCTTTTTGATGGTTTTGTGCAAGGTCTTTAATTCCCCTTTTGTTGGCTCCTCGTCTGACACCACAAAGGCCCCCGAGCCATAAAATAACTTCCACAGCTTTTTCAGGAAGTTGTGCACGCCTGTGATGCCGTTGGTATTCCAGGGCTTGCTTTGTTCCAAAGGCCCTAAGAACATCTCGTATAAGCGCAGGGTATCGGCGCCGTAACGCTCGCAAATGTCGTCGGGATTAACCACATTATACCAACGTTTGCTCATTTTCTCAACGGCTGTTTCGCAGATCAGTTTACCGTTTTCCAATTCAAATTCTGCATCACGGAAATCGTCACGCCAGGCCTTGAGCTTGTCGATATCCACGGAGTTATTATCCACGATATTTACATCAATGTGAATGAGGCTTGTCTCGTAGTTTTTCTTCAAACCAGCCGACACGATCTTGTTACTATTGTTGACACGATTTACCAGGCAGGATGTCCCACCGATCATACCTTGGTTGATCAATTTCTTTGCCGGTTCATCCACACCGATCAGACCGAGATCACTCAGAATCTTCGTCCAGAAGCGCACATACAGCAAGTGCCCGGTAGCGTGTTCGCTGCCACCGATGTACAGATCCACCTGTTTCCAGTAATCACTGAGCTTCCTGCTCGTAAATTCGCTGGCGTTGTGTGCATCCATGTAGCGCAGGAAGTACCAGGAACTTCCGGCCCAGCCAGGCATGGTAGAATACTCATATTCGTATTGTCCGTCTTTTTTCCACGATGCGGCCGCGCGCGCCAAAGGCGGCTCACCATCTTCCGTCGGCAGGTATTTATCTACTTCCGGCAACACCAGCGGCAGTTCTTCGTCTTTCAGCACGCAAGGAATATCGTTCTTGTAATACACCGGAATCGGCTCGCCCCAATAGCGTTGTCTGCCAAACACGGCATCCCGCAGACGGTAGTTCACCTTGCCTTTGCCAATTCCCTGGGCTTCAATCAAGGCAATGGCTCGCGTCATCGCCTCTTTTACCCCAAGCCCGTTCAGTGTTTTCGAGTTTTTCAGCGTGCCTTCTTTTTCCGTCCAGGCTTCCTGGCTGAAGTCATGTTCGCGGGTCGGCTCAATGACTTGTGTGTAAGAGATCCCAAAATGATTCGCAAATTTATAGTCGCGCTCGTCGTGTGCCGGTACCGCCATCACAGCCCCTGTACCATAGCCCGCCAGCACGTAATCGGCGATCCATACCGGCAATACCTCGCCGGTGAGCGGATGCACGAAATCGGAGCCCGTATAGACACCGGTTACTTTATTGACGTCGGCCTGGCGCTCACGTTCGCTGCGGTTCTTGGCTTTCGTCACATAAGCCTCTACCTCCGCTTTTCGATCGGCTTTGGTAAGCAGGCTCACCAATTCATGTTCCGGTGCAATGGCTACGTAAGCCACGCCATAGATCGTATCGGGACGCGTTGTAAATACTTCGATGGAAGTGCCTTTGTGCTCTGCCAGTTCAAATCTCACGGAGCTGCCTTCGCTGCGTCCGATCCAGTTGCGCTGTGCTTCTTTCAAACTGTCGGTCCAGTCCAGTCCATCGAGGCCATCGAGCAGGCGCTGAGCGTAAGCGGTAATGCGCATGCTCCACTGCTTCATCATTTTGCGTTCCACCGGGTGCCCACCGCGTTCGCTCACACCGTCTTTGATCTCGTCGTTGGCCAACACGGTTCCCAATGCCGGGCACCAGTTTACAAACGATTCACCTAAGTAAGCCAGGCGGAAATTCATTAATACATCACTGCGTTTCTTTTCATCAAACGTCTTCCACTCATCAGCTGTAAAGGCATTCAGGTCCTTTTCAATATCTCCTGTCAGGATATCGTGCGTCAGGCCCTTAAATCCTTCCGTTTCAAAAATATGGATGAGTGTTTCGATCGGCTCCGCTTTATTGCTACGTGGATTATACCACGATCCGAAAATGCGGATGAAGATCCACTGCGTCCACTTATAGTAATCGGGATCGGAAGTTCGTACTTCGCGGTCCCAATCGAACGAGAAACCGATCTTATCCAATTGCTCACGGTAGCGGGCTATGTTTTGTTCGGTAGTGAGTTTGGGATGCTGCCCGGTTTGGATAGCATATTGCTCGGCCGGAAGGCCGAAGCTATCATAGCCCATCGGGTGGAGCACATTATAGCCTTGGTGACGTTTGTAACGGGCCACAATATCAGAGGCGATGTAGCCCAGCGGATGCCCCACGTGGAGTCCTGCTCCCGAGGGATAAGGAAACATGTCGAGTACATAATACTTGGGTTTATCGCCACCGTCGGTAGCGGCAAAGGTTTTATGTGCAGCCCAATATGCCTGCCATTTGCTTTCGATCTCTCTGAAATTGTATTCCATTATGCTTTTTTTGCGAGGTGTAAAGATAGGATTTACGGGCGAAGCAGCAAAGGCCTGCCCGGCCTGAACTTATTTTTCTGCTTGTGTGTCTATGAGGGTTCAGACGGCCAATAAATATTCCTTTAAAACCTCTGACTGCGGTGGCTTCGAGAGCCTCAGCCACCGGCAAACTTTCGACTTAAAAAGTCTGGTAGCTATGTTGTTTCGACGAAGAGCGAATCGACAACCCAACCCGGGAAGCATGCGCAACAATGGTTAGGGCGTGTCCCCGGCCTGCACACAACCTGCAAGCGGGGTCGCGCTTTACGCTCCAATCTTTTTGGGCTTCGAGAGCCTCAGCCGGCAAACAAAAAGGATTTCCGCTGCAATCGCTCACGCGGTTCGTCGTAAAAGAGTGCTATGACAGGAAACTCCCTGAATGGAGTGCTTTTGGATTGTTTCCTCGTCAAAAATGGATTGTTTCCTCGCCAAAACTCACCCGTGAGAAGCGCAATACAAGTATCCACCACAATTGCTTCTTCAATTAAAGACCCACGGCGGTGGCTTTGAGAGCCTCAGCCACCGGCTTTCATTGAACCATCCTCCCTGACGTGAACGGCTAAGACCTTAATATTTAATACCCGAGATCCCAATGTTCTCGATTGGATGCCAGGTGGTTTTTACTTCTTGCAGATCGGTGATGTAGTATAGGCCCTGTTCTTTTTCATCAGTCCAGTTACGGTTCCAGGTAAACACGCGCTTCACATTGAGCGCTGCGTTTTCACCGATCGTATGATTGAATTCTTTTTCGTTGTTACAGTTCACCACCGCGTTCACATCCATGTGTGACGAAAAATGCGCATGAAGCTCCTTGCGGGTTCCGGTAAGAATATTTACTACACCGCCCGGCACATCGCTGGTTGCGAGCACTTCGGCAAAGGTAACCGCGCAGGTTGGCTTTTGCTCCGAGGCCAATACGATGCAGGTGTTTCCACCGGCAATGCAAGGCGCGACTACGGACACCAGACCCAGTAAGGCCGTGGACTCGTCGGCCATAATAGCTACCACGCCCATCGGCTCAGGCACCGAAAAATTAAAGTGTGAACTTGCAACAGGATTTACTGCGCTAAACAGTTGCTGATATTTGTCACACCAGCCGGCATAGTACACCAGGCGGTCGATGCTTTGCTCTACTTCTTTGCGCGCCGCAGCCAGTGTATAGCCGAGCTGTTTCAACTCTTCCAGGAACTGCTCTTTACGACCCTCCAGCATTTCTGCAATGCGGTACAGGATCTGTCCGCGGTTAAAAGCTGCGCGGCCGCTCCAGCCACCAAAGGCGCCTCGGGCCGCCACCACGGCGTTCCGGAAATCTTTGCGTGATGATAAACTCACATTCACCGTCATGTTGTTTTTCAATGTTAATGGATAATAACGCCCGCTTTCCGTCCTCGGAAAGGCGCCGCCGATAAAGATCTTGTACGTTTTTAAAACTTCTATCCGTTCCATGGTATGCTTTCTTAACCCAATTCTTCTCTCTCAACGAAGAGGCGACTATGGGGCGTGTATTCTATTTATTTTACTCTTTGTTCTCCTTCCCCTCTACCAAGAGGGGATTGAGGGGTGTGTGGTTCTACTTATTCTCTATTTTATTCATCTTCCACTCTCCCAAGCACGACTAAGGATTGTGTGGTTCCAATTGATTTTCTATAAAAACAGCCAGGGCCTGCAAAACCTGATCGATATTGTTCCTGACTTCGCCTTCAGAAAATCTCAGCACCGTAAACCCCAGTTTATTCAACGCCTGATCTCTGATCTGATCTTCTTCATTCTTAAAGCCATGGCTATAGCCATCGATCTCTAGGATGAGCTTTAATTTGAAACAGTAAAAATCGACAACATAGTCCAGCACAGGTTTCTGTCTGTGAAAATCAAAGCCATAGCATTGCCTGCCTTTCAGCTTTTTCCAAAGCATGATCTCCGCAGGAGTCGCATTGTTTCGCAATTCCCGGGCTTTTTCTTTTAAATATGGATTGTATGTAACCTTCAAAATTATTAGTTCACTTTTTCTCAAATATGGTGCAACACACCCCTTAATCCCCTCTTTTTAGAGGGGAAACAGAGGCCACTCAAAATTTAAGGTAAGGCATCAGTCCATGCAGGCCTCCTTCTCTTCCGAAGCCGCTTTCCTTGTAGCCTCCGAAAGGAGAAGTAGGGTCAAACTTATTATAGGTATTTGCCCACACCACACCTGCGCGTAACTTGGTAGTCATGTTAAAGATTCGTGAGCCTTTATCAGTCCATACACCGGCGCTCAAGCCATAAGGGATGTTATTTGCTTTCTCGATTACCTCTTCTACGGTTCTGAATGTTTGGATGGCCAATACCGGTCCGAAGATCTCTTCCTGTGAAATGCGGTGCGACTGTGATGTGTTGAGGAACAGCGTCGGACGCACGAAATACCCTTTTTTTGGGATAGCGCATGCACTCTGATACATATCGGCACCTTCGTTGACGCCGATCTTCAGGTATTCGTTGATCTTGTTCAGTTGCATTTTAGAGTTAATGGCGCCGATGTCGGTATTTTTATCGAGCGGATCGCCCACTATGAGTGTGTCGAGGCGGTCTTTCAGCTTGCGGATCACTTCATCGGCTACACTTTCCTGCACGAAGAGGCGCGAGCCGGCGCAGCACACGTGACCTTGATTGAAAAAGATGCCATTCACAATGCCTTCTACAGCCTGGTTTATAGGCGCATCCTCGAAAATGATGTTGGCGGCCTTTCCGCCCAGTTCGAGCGTGAGCTTTTTGTCGGTACCGGCAAGTGCCTTTTGGATCCACTTACCCACGTTGGTGCTTCCGGTGAAGGCGATCTTATCAACGTCTTTATGATTGACAATCGAAGCACCTACAGGACCGTGCCCGGTGATGATGTTTACCACGCCATCCGGCAGGCCACTTTCCTGGATGATCTCGGCCAGTTTCATCGCCGTGAGCGATGTGGTTTCGGCTGGTTTCAGTACCACTGTGTTACCTGTAGCCAAGGCCGGCGCTATTTTCCAGGCCGCCATCAACAACGGAAAGTTCCATGGAATTACCTGGCCGGCTACACCCAAGGATTGGGGGTTGCGGTTCGGAAACGCATATTCCAGCTTATCGGCCCAACCGGCATAGTAAAAGAAATGGTTGGCAGCCAAAGGCACGTCGATGTCACGGCTCTCGCGAATAGGCTTACCGCCATCCATCGTTTCAATCACAGACAGCTCCCGGGCCCGTTCCTGGATAAGACGCGCGATGCGGTAAATGTATTTGGCACGCTCTTTAGCCGGCATCTTGCTCCATGTTTTCTGGTAAGCCTGGCGGGCAGATTTAACCGCGTTATCCACATCCTTCTCACTGGCTTCGGCTACCGAAGCAATTTTTTCTTCTGTGGCCGGGTTGATCGTGTCGAAATATTTACCCGATCCCGGCTTCACGAACTTGCCGTTGATAAACAGCTCATACTGTTTCTGAAGACGGATGTGATCCGTAGCTTCCGGCGCCGGTGCATATTTCCAATCGCTGAAGTATTCTGGTTTCTTGATTTCTTTTTTTGCCATAGTTTGTGTGTATTCACCAGTGGTTTCGGTCGTTTTCCATTCGCTGAGACGTTATTAGTGTAACTTTCTCCCGAACTACTAGCCTTTGCCCGCCAGGTTACGATAAAATACTAATCGATAGAAATGTAATCTTTACTGAAATAAACCCCGCGGGCTTCTTTCTCCAGTTGCAGGATCAGGTCGTTGGCAAGGGAGCTGGCTCCGAACCGGAACCATTTATTATCGAGCCATGCATTACCCAGGGTCTCGTGCAACATTACCAGGTACTGAATGGCTGCTTTGGCTGTGCTGATGCCACCAGCAGGCTTCATACCTACCATGATACCCGTTTTAAAATAATAATCTTTGATAGCGTCCAGCATCACCAACGTTACCGGCATGGTAGCGGCCACACCGATCTTTCCGGTAGATGTTTTGATAAAATCGGCACCGGCATAAATGGCGATGTCGCTAGCCCTGCGAACATTATCGAGGGTAGATATCTCTCCGGTTTCGAAAATCACCTTCAGGCGGGCATTGTATTTTTTGCACAGCTCCTTGATCATGGCGATCTCATCAAACACAAAATTATCGTTACCAATGAGGAACTCGCCCCGACTGATCACCATGTCGATCTCATCGGCACCACTATCAAGCGCAAACTTTGTATCAGCCAGTTTGATTTCGCGGGTCGAGTTACCGCTCGGAAAAGCCGTAGATACAGAAGCTACTTTCACGTTGCTCCCTTTCAGGGCTTCTTTCGCCGTTTTCACCATGGTTGGATACACACATACTGCAGCCGTCGTAGGAAGACCTGGTAGGGCGTCATGCGGATGCATGGCTTTGTAACACATTTGCTTCACTTTACCTTCGGTGTCCTTGCCTTCAAGCGTGGTAAGATCTATCATGTTCAGGGCGAGTTTCAGGGCTTGTACTTTACTCCCTTTTTTGATGCTTCGCGTATTGAAACGGGCCACCCGCTCTTCAATTCCTACCTGGTCTATCGTTGGACTGTTCCTGAAATCGTATGCCATGTTAATATTAATTAAAACCCGATTATTCATCCAAAAATAGCATAATTAATTGTATTTTTAAATCTTTAATTGGTGTTTCTTTGGACCATTCCAGCAACATATTTTCCGGCCAGAACCAGCAAGTGAGTTCAGGCGACAAGGAACGGCTGCTATCCCAAAAAAGCCTGGTAATCTGGATGACAGGCTACTCGGGCTCCGGTAAAACCACATTGGCCTATGGCCTCGAAAAAATGCTTTTCGATCGCGGGATACTTACAGCGGTACTCGACGGCGACGTGCTGCGCCAGGGACTCACGAAAGAGCTGGGCTTTAGTGCCGAAGACCGCGCCGAAAATGTGCGGCGCACGGCCGAACTGGCAAAGCATTTGGCGGAATGTGGTTTGGTTGTGATCTGTAGTCTCATCACCCCAACCAACGCGCTCCGGCAGCTAGCGGCCGACGTACTGAACCGGCAACGGTTTATGCTTTACCATATTTCGACCCCACTCCACATTTGCGAACAGCGTGATATCAAAGGCCATTATGCCAAAGCGCGTGCCGGAGAGATCAAACAATTCACCGGCATTTCAAACCCTTTTGAGCAACCTGTAGGGGTTCACCAACACATCAATACCGAAGGACAAAGCGTGGCCGAAAGCCTTGGCCTTATGTTTGATCACATTTTTCCATTAACTGCGATTTGATGTTTATTATCTGCGATAAAATGGTTCAGAAGAACAAGCTGCGGCCACACCGCAAGCTGGCCGGAAACTATACATTTTCCTGTTTCGAAGACATTAGCTTGATCCGTCGGGAAGATTGGGATGCTGCTACCGACCGCAACAATACCTTTCTGAGCTATGCCTACCTCAGCATCATCCATCAGCAGCAAACAGCCAATTTCCGTTTTCGCTACGTGATCGTTTACCACAACCAAAAGCCAATTGGTGTGGTGTATTTCCAGATCAACGATTTTTCGGCTTCCCTTTTTGGCGAACTCATTGCTCACCAGATCAGCGAGCTGCAAAGCAAGCGAGCATCGGTATTTAAGCGCTACATACGCCACAGTGAAGACGAAACCATTATGCGCCTGGTTACTTGTGGCAATAATTTTATTAGTGGCGAACATGGTTTTTTTCTGAACGTCAATAGCCGGAAAACAAAATTTAAATTATTGGAAGGCGTTATAGAATGCGTGGCCCGCGAGGAAAAACTGCGCGGCAAGATCTCGGCCATCCTGGTAAAAGATTTTTACGAAGACGGTTTTGGCGATAAGGATTGCTGGTATTGCACACGCTTTATCCACTTTAATGTGGAGCCCAACATGATCATTGATCTGCCGGAAGGCGTGACAAATCTGACGGATTACCTCAACTGCTTTTCGAAAAAATACCGCAACCGCGCCAAAAGCATCCTCAAGGCGAGTGCCGGTCTGACACGCAAACGCCTGACGACTGCAGAGATTGTTGCCCTCAACGATGATCTATATGCGCTTTACCTCAACGTTTTTAAGCAGGCCAAATTTAAGCTGGCCCACTTGTCTAAAAACTATTTTTCGGACCTAGCCAAAGCCGAAGGACAATTGTTTTATGTGGACGCCTGGTACCTGGGCGAAACGCTGGTTTCTTTTGCCAGCGGCTTTTACCTGCCAACCGAACTCGAAGCCCATTACATTGGCTTCGACTATGGCATCAACAAAGAATATGAACTTTACCAGACGATCTTGTACAGCTATATCGAAGAAGCGATCGCTACCGGCAAACGGAGCATCAATTTAGGCCGCACAGCTTCCGAGATAAAAAGTACGGTGGGCGCCCGGGCTCACGAACTGATTTGCTACATCAAACCACAGAACACCGTTTCGAAGCTCATCCTCAAGCCCTTCATGCAGTTTCTGCAACCAACCGATTGGATCCCGAGAAATCCTTTTAAGGAGGCCGAACAAACTTCCGATTAGCAAGAACGAAACTGAGCATGCTTTGGGCGTGCTGCTGGCGCAAACGGGCTATCACGCCCATCTTTGGCTTCGCCTTGCCCGCCAGGCAAGAGGCTTTACAAAAGGATTTCTGTTCTATCCTAACGCGGATTTTACCTTATATAATACAGATATTATCTTGAAAGAACGGGTACCAGCGTCAGCGATTGCCGCGAAAATCCTTTTTGCCCTCTGGCTGAGGCCCTCGAAGCCGGGCAAAAAGATTGGAGCAGAAAGCGCGCCCGGACGCCCTGAACATGATCCAGACAGCCTTTCATGCTCCTTCGCCCAACAACAGCATCTCGTCATGTAAGCAAAAAAGAGCGCCCAAACGAGCGCTCTTTCCTGAAATAATAACAATAAACAGAACTTAGTTTTTCGCTAAGTATTCGGCTACGCCTTTATGGTCGGCTTTCATGCCTTCTTTCCCTTTGCTCCAGTTAGCAGGACATACCTCGCCTTTTTGTTCGAAATACTGCAAAGCATCTACCATGCGCAGTGCTTCTTCTACATTACGACCAAGCGGCAGGTCGTTGATGAGCTGATGACGAACGACACCTTCTTTGTCGATGAGGAACAAGCCACGGAAAGCGATCATTTCGCCGGTAGCGATGAGGTTTCCTTTATCATCCACATCGTAATCGCCTGAAAGCGTATCGAAATTGATGGAAATGATCTTGGTGGTGTCAGCTACGATCGGGTAAGTAATGCCTTTGATGCCGCCTTTGTCTTTATCGAGCTGTAACCAACCCCAGTGGCTTTGTTCGGTGTCGGTACTGCAACCCACAACAGCCACACCGCGTTTTTCAAATTCGCCCAGTTTCTCCTGGAAAGCGTGCAACTCGGTAGGGCAAACAAACGTGAAATCTTTTGGGTAAAAGAAAAACACGACGTGTTTCTTTCCTAAATACTGATCGAGTGAGAAATCCTCAACGATCTCTTCGCCGTTGATAACGGCGGCAGCCTTAAATGACGGGGCTTTTTTTCCAACTAATGCCATATGATTAAGTTTTAAAAGTGATTAAAAATTGCTTGCGCAAAATTAGGATTTAATTGCGTTCTGTCAACCCAGCTAACGCCGGGAATCGGAAAAAGTTCATAACGTGTGGGTATTTTGAAGGTTTTTTAAAATTTTTATGCCGTAATTTTACACGAAACACTTAACAAGCACTTTATTATGGCCATTGCAGTAGGACAAGCCGCTCCTGAATTCAAATTATTCAATACCGAAAAAAAAGAAATTTCCCTGTCGGATTTCAAAGGAAAAAACCTGGTGATCCTCTTTTTTCCGCTCGCTTTCACCGGTGTATGTACCGCAGAGCTTTGCAGCGTGCGTGACAACTACAACATTTATACGTCGCTCAACGCGGAAGTAGTAGGTATTTCCATCGACTCGCTATTTAGCCTCGATAAGTTCAAGAAAGAACAACACTACAATTTCGACCTGCTGTCTGACTTCAACAAAACAACAGCCAAAGCATACGACTCCCTTTACGAAACGTTCGGATTCGGGATGTTGGGTGTAACCAAGCGCTCGGCTTTTGTGATCGATAAAGACGGCATTGTTCGCTACGCTGAGATCCTGGAGGATGCTGGCAAACAACCTGATTTCGAGAAGATCAAGGCAACCCTTGAAAAAATTTAAGCCCTGGGCTAACCCACAATATAGCGTAGCCGCTTGCATCACATTCTGCCATGTTAAAGGCATATTTCGACAAAACGCTGATAGAAGCCGGCTGCGATGAAGCCGGTCGCGGCTGCCTGGCCGGCCCTGTGTATGCTGCATCGGTAATTTTACCGAAGAAATACCGCAACAAATGGCTCGACGACAGTAAAAAGCTGACCGACAAAGACCGCTATGCGCTGCGCCTGGAAATTGAGGAAAAGGCCTTGGCCTGGGCGGTAGGTGTGGTGAGCAACGTGGAAATCGACGAGATCAATATCCTGAAAGCATCGTTCCTCGCTATGCACCGTGCCATCGACCAGCTGTCGCAGGAACCGGAGCTACTGCTCATCGACGGCAATCGTTTCACGCCTTATAAGCAAAAGCCGCACCATTGCATCATCCAGGGCGATGGCAAATACCTTAGCATTGCCGCTGCCAGCATTCTTGCTAAAACTTACCGCGACGACTTCATGAAAGAAGCAGCGAAAGCACATCCGCATTACGGCTGGGAAAGCAACATGGGTTATCCGACCCGCCAACATCGCGAAGCGATCAGGCAGCATTCGACGACACCACTGCACCGCCTTACCTTTCAGCTTTTGCCGTCGCAACTCGAAATGGCACTGGAATTTAATCACGAATCGTAGTAGCATATAAGAAAATTTGCTGATGCTGCCGGTGCAAAATGATTCATCTAATGCCCTAAGCTTAGTTATCACATTTTTTTGTTCCTTTGTTTTCTAATCACTCACCACATGGAATTTATCAGCCCTGAACTTAGCCGCTATTGCGAAAGCCACAGCAGCGACGAATCGGATGTACTGAAGCAGCTCAACCGCGAAACACATCTCAAGGTGGTTTCGCCGCGCATGCTCAGTGGCCATTTGCAAGGCCGTTTCCTGAGCCTGCTCAGCAAGTTGCAACGGCCGGAGCTTATTGTGGAGATCGGCACATACACCGGCTACTCCGCGCTTTGCCTGGCGGAAGGTCTGGCCGAAAACGGCAGGCTGATCAGCATTGATGTGAACGAAGAAACATCCGCTTTTGCCCGCTCGTTCATTCAAAAAACAGCATACGCCTCACAGATAGAACTCGTGCTGGGCGAGGCAAAAACATACATCCCTACCATCCAGCAAGGCATCGACCTCGTATTCATCGATGCCGACAAAAAGAACTACCTCAACTACTTTCACCTCGTGATCGATAAGCTGAAGCCGGGCGGCCTCATCATTGCCGACAATGTGCTGTGGAGCGGCAAAATAACCATGCCCGAAAGCGCTATGGATAGGGAGACCCTAGCCTTGCATGAGTTCAATAAATTTGTGCAGCAGGATACAAGGGTGGAAAATATATTGCTGCCGGTGCGTGACGGGTTGATGGTGGTACAAAAAAAATGACCTTAATGCGATGAAAAAACTCAACGTTATACTCACCGGAGCCACAGGCATGGTTGGCGAAGGCGTGCTACTCGAATGCCTCTCCAATCCGCTTGTTGAAAGTGTTCTCGTTATTACCCGCAAACCCTCAGGGATATCGCATCCTAAAGTCAAAGAGGTCATTCACCAGGATTTCTCGCATGCTGAACCGATCAAAAATCAGCTCAAGGGCTACAATGCCTGCTTTTTCTGCCTGGGCGTATCGTCGGTGGGGATGAAAGAAGATGCTTATTACAGCCTCACTTATACCCTTACCCTGGGCTTCGCCAAAACGCTTAGTGAGGCCAGCCCGGATGTATGTTTCTGTTACATATCGGGCGCCGGCACCGACAGCACCGAAAAAGGCCGCAGCATGTGGGCACGTGTGAAAGGCAAAACCGAAAACGATTTATTGAAATTGCCTTTCAGGGACGTGTACTTCTTCCGTCCCGGCATGTTAAAGCCGACAAAGGGGCAAACACGGATATTGGCAGCATATAAATACATCGGTTGGCTTTACCCGCTTATTAAAACCCTTTTTCCAAAACTGGCGTGTACCATTCAAGAAGTGGCGCTCGCCATGATCCAAGTGTCGCTGCATGGCTATTCTAAAAAGAATATGGAAGTGAGCGATATGATGGCAGCGGCAAAATAAGGAAAGCATCAACAGCGATTAACCCGCTACGGCATTCAATATTATGGGAACTGGAAAACAGAGAAAGCTGCTTAGCCAAAGGCATCCTGCATTGTATTTCATCGCTGTATGGGCCAGGCGGATCAGGCGCTATGTTGATTGGATACTGGATCGCAGGAAGTACGCCGGCAAGCGAAGCAAGGAGAAGCTGGCTTTCCGAATTAAAAAACACCAATCTGTGTTATTGAAAAAACTTGGCGACAGCGACGCACAATTACAGATTAACAAAGTAACTAACCTGAAAATCGCATCAAAGCAAATCGATGGCATCCTGATCCGGCCCGGGGAAGTGTTTTCATTTTGTAAGCTGGTAGGCCTACCATCGAAGCGGAAAGGCTATCTGCCAGGCATGGAGCTGTCGTTCGGAGAAGCCAGGGCCGGAACCGGTGGGGGAATTTGCCAGATCTCGAACCTCATCCACTGGCTTGTCATCCACAGTCCCTTAACCGTTACTGAGCGTTACCACCATTCCTTTGACCCGTTCCCAGACGACGGAAGGGTTCTGCCCTTTGGCAGCGGCGCTACCGTTTTCTATAATTACCGCGATTTCCAATTTACCAATAACACACCACATACTTTTCAAATCAACTTGTGGTTTACCGACAAATGCTTGGAAGGGGAACTTCGCATCGATACCGAGTTGGACTATGCCTATCATGTGATAGAAAAAGAACACCGCTTCCTGAAAATAGGCGGTCAATTTTATAGGAAAAATGAGATCTGGCGCGATAAGATTCTCAAATTCAAAAGCGGGCAAGTCGTGGAAACAGAATTGATCACCAGGAACTTTGCACGCGTAACTTATACCCCGGAACATTTCGCTGAAGAAAACGATCCGCAATGACCAACCAATATCATGATTTTTTTGTGACTTGAACGGGTAAGCGGACCCGCAAGCATCTAGCGGTAGGTGAGTTCCTCGATCAATGCACGATGCTGCGGAAAGTCCTTTGCCAGCGCCTGCCTATCGGCCAGTTCAAAATCGGCGAAGTCGAAACCGGGCGCCACTGTGCAGCCTACTAACGAAAAACCACCTGGCACCTCGCAGCGTGAGCCAAACCAACTACCCGCGTTTACCACACACTGAAAAGATTCACCTTGCTCCAGATTTTTTCCCAGCAAATGGGTATGAAGCCTGCCATCTACAGTTATTTCATAAATGTGTAAGGGATCGCCATCGTAGAAATGCCAAAGCTCATCGGAAGCGATGCGGTGCAATGCACTGAATTGACCATGTTTCAGCAGAAAATAGATCGCGGTTGAAACGTTACGGTCGCCCATAAATGCCCCGGAAAGATGATCCCGGCTTATGATGGTACCCGAGCGGTAAGTTTCGCGGAAAGCACCGCCCTCTACATGTTTTTCAAGGCCCAGTTCCCGGATATAATAATCTGCTTTGTCCATGGCCTGAAATTAAGAATTTATGGCCTTTTTTTGTGAAAACTCATCAACAACGTAACGGGCATTTAGGGCCTTTTTTTATCTTTGGTGCTTCAATTTTACGGCTATTGCCTTAACAACCAAAATAAACCGCTATGAAATACTCCGAACAGCTTGCTTCCGTGGACGATGCCAAAAACTTAGGCTTACTGGCCGAAGAATATAACAAGATCAAAGAGATCCTCGGCCGTACGCCCAATTTCACGGAAGTTGCCGTGTTCTCGGTGATGTGGAGCGAGCATTGCTCCTATAAAAACTCCATTACCTGGCTTAAAACCCTGCCGAAAGATGGCCCGCACATGCTGGCCAAGGCCGGTGAGGAAAATGCAGGATTGGTTGATATTGGTGATGGCCTCGGCTGCGCGTTCAAGATCGAATCGCATAACCACCCGAGCGCACTCGAGCCCTACCAGGGCGCTGCAACCGGTGTAGGTGGCATCAACCGTGATATTTTTACCATGGGCGCGCGCCCTATTGCCCAGCTCAATTCACTGCGCTTTGGTGATATCAATTCTGCCAAAACACAGTGGCTGGTAAAAGGTGTGGTGAAAGGTATCGGCGACTATGGAAACGCTTTCGGTATTCCCACTGTGGGCGGCGAAGTGTTCTTCGACGAGTGCTACAACGTTAACCCGCTTGTAAATGCTATGAGTGTAGGATTGGTAAAACAAGGGGAAACCGTAAGTGCAACCTCTTATGGCGCGGGCAATCCGGTCTTTATTGTAGGCTCTTCAACCGGAAAAGATGGTATTGCCGGCGCTTCGTTTGCCAGCAAAGACATTACGGAGGAATCTGCCAAAGATCTGCCTTCGGTTCAGGTAGGCGATCCTTTCCAGGAAAAACTGCTTCTCGAAGCTACCCTCGAAGTTATCAAAACCGGTGCGGTGGTGGGCATGCAGGATATGGGTGCCGCAGGCATTACCTGCTCAACCTCGGAAATGAGCGCCAAAGGCGAGCATGGCATGAACATCTGGCTGCACAAAGTACCTACACGCCAGGCCGGCATGCATCCATTCGAGATCCTCTTATCGGAGTCGCAGGAACGCATGCTTGTGGTGGTGAAAAAAGGACAGGAAGACATCGTAAAAAAAGTGTTCGACAAATGGGATCTTAACTGCGAGCAAATTGGTGAGGTCACGGAAGGCGGACGGCTGAAATACTATATGAACGAAGAACTGGTAGCCGATATCCCGGCAGATGTGCTTGTGTTGGGAGGTGGTGCGCCAGTGTATAAGCGCGAGTATAAAGAGCCTGCTTATTACGCAGAATTCAAAAAATTTGATATTGCTTCGGTGGCAGAGCCAACAGACCTTAAACCGGTGATGGAGCACCTGGCCAAACACCCTAACCTGGCAAGCAAACGCTGGATATATAATCAATACGACAGCATGGTAGGCACCGTAAACATGAGTACCAACAAGCCTAGCGATGCAGCCATTGTGAACATCAAAGGCAGTAACAAAGCACTTGCCATGACGGTTGATTGCAATTCGCGCTACGTGAATGCCGACCCGGAAGTGGGCTGTGCCATTGCGGTGAGCGAAGCTGCCCGCAACATTGTGTGTAGCGGCGGTGCGCCAAGCGCGGTAACCAACTGCCTGAATTTCGGGAACCCTTACAACCCGGAAGTATATTGGCAATTTGTAGGTTCCATCAAAGGCATGGGCAAAGCCTGCGAAAAATTCAAAACCCCGGTAACAGGCGGAAATGTGAGCTTCTATAACCAATCGAGTTACGAAGGCCCTGTTTTCCCAACACCAACCATTGGCATGATTGGGCTGCTCGACGACAAATCCCTGCAAACAACACTCGATTTTAAAGCTGAAGGTGATGCAATCTATTTGGTAGGTGAAAGCAAAAACGATATTTCCTCTTCCGAATACCTGTACAGCTACTGCAAGGTAAAAGCCTCTCCGGCGCCTTTCTTTGACCTCGATACGGAACATAAGGTTCAGCAAGCTATTTCCGGCCTCATTAAAGACAAACTGGTGCGCTCTGCCCACGACGTAAGCGACGGCGGCCTGTTCCTGGCTTTGTTGGAAAGCGCTATGGTAAATGGCCTTGGCTTTGAAATAACAAGCGATAAGGCTTTCCGTAAAGATGCTTTCCTGTTTGGCGAGGCACAAAGCCGCGCGGTGATTAGCACTACATCCGCTCAGACGGCCGCATTCGAAGACAGCCTTAAAAAACAGGGCGTTGCCTTTACTAAACTTGGCGTGGTAAAAGGCCAATCATTGGTGATCGATGGAGTCAATTACGGCGCTATCCATGACTACAAGCGGGTTTTCGACACAAGCATTGAAGGATTTTTGAATTAATTTTTGCTTTTTTTAGTTTTCGTTCTGCTGCCAAAAGATTACCTTGGCCTTGGCATTGTGTTGATGCTACCGTTCTCTGTGTATCTTGAATTTTAATGAAATTAAATTATTACATGTATGAAGTTGGAAGAGGAACTCAGAATAGAAAAATTTAAAACAGAGCCGCAACGTGCCGTGCTGAGCATTCTTTTCACGGCAAGCTGGTTGCAGGAACGCACCAATGAATGTTTTAAGGCACACGGCCTCTCGCAGGAACAGTACAACGTACTCCGCATCCTGAAAGGCCAGAAAGGAAAACCCGCAAACCTTTCCACCGTGCAGGAACGCATGATTCACCGCATGAGTAACGCCACGCGCCTGGTGGAAAAGTTAAAACAAAAAGGCTACGTCAACCGCGTTACCTGCGAAGACAATCGCCGAAAAGTAGAAATTACCATCACCGAAAGCGGACTCGAATTGCTCGACCGTATCTACCCACGGCTCACCGAAACCGAAATAAAGCTATTTCAACGCCTCAGCGAACACGAAATCCGCGAGATCGGCCTACTCCTTGATAAAGTAAGGGGCTAATGATACCCGCCCATGAAACACATTGTGTTAAATAAGGCCAAAAATAGTTGTATATACAATAATTGTTGTTACATTTATATTTGATTTAACTTAACACTAAAACATCATGGCAAATTACATCTTTCATTCAGCAGATAGCAGAGGGCATGCCAACCACGGCTGGCTCGATGCACACCATTCGTTTAGCTTCGCCGGTTACCAAAATCGCGACCGTATGCACTTTGGCGTATTACGGGTACTTAACGATGATAAAATAGCCGGCGGCATGGGCTTCGGAGCGCATCCGCACGATAATATGGAAATTATCACTATTCCGCTTGAGGGGCAGCTCCTGCACAAAGATAATATGGGCAACACCGGCGAAGTGCTCGTAGCGGGCGACGTGCAGGTGATGAGCGCCGGAACCGGCGTAGTACACAGCGAATACAACAATGGAAAAACCGACCTGAAACTCCTCCAGATCTGGCTCTTTCCCAATAAACAGAATGTGAAACCCCGTTACGGCCAAATACGACTGAATGTTGCAGAGCGCCAAAATAGGTTTCAACAGATCCTTTCACCGAATGAGCACGACGAAGGCGTGTGGATTCACCAGGACGCGTGGTTCTCGCTCGGGAAGTTTGATGCTGGCCGCGAAGAACACTACACGATCCGCCGCCCGGGAAATGGCGTATATGCCTTTCTCATCAGCGGAAAGGCTGTGATTAACGGGCAGGAGTTGCACGCACGCGATGCTTACGGCATTTGGGATACCGACGGATTTGACATCAGTTTCCTGGAAAATGATACCGAGATTCTGCTGATGGACGTTCCGATGGAATTGCCTTTTGCCAATTGAGCAAGAGCAGACGCTTGAAGTTCTTATAGACCTACGGTAAGATACACCGGGCCAGAGTTTGCAAACGCAAAGCCGGCCCGGTGTTTCAAAAAAATCCTGTACATTCGGAAGATAAAACCTGAACTGTATGAAGCACTGCTTATGGATTGTGTTAATTGGCTTTAGCATACTAAGAACCGAAGCCCAAACAAATACTGAACGATCTCTTTCCCTTATCGGCAAACTGGAACGTGGCCAGTATGACAGTTGCCAAACCATGTTCGACACGGTTGTGAGCAACAAGATCAATGCTGATATGATGAGGCAGATCTGGGAAAGCCTGCCGCGTTACATGGGCGAATACAAATCCTATGGCGAAATAAGCACTACAAAAAAAGACTCGACCGAATCGGTGATTATCCGTTGCCTTTTTGAGAAAACAAAAATGGATCTCCACCTCACGTTTAACCAACAGCAGAAGATCATCGGCATTTTTTTCCTTCCGCCTAAAAGCAGCGCTACCTATAATGTTCCCGACTACTACCAGGCACACAAGCTCTACGAGTCGAAAGTAACACTCAAGTCGGGCAAATACGAACTTCCCGGCATACTCTGCATGCCGAACAATAGTAAAAATCCACCGGTAGCTATTTTGTTGGCGGGTTCGGGCCCGAACGATAAAGACGAGACCGTGGGGCCTAACAAGTTATTGAAGGACCTGGCACTGGGCCTGGCATCGAAAGGCGTTGCCAGTTTCCGTTACGATAAGCGCACCTTGACTTATGGCAAGGAAATGGCCGCACAAAACAGCATGGGCATCCGTGAGGAAGTAATAGATGACGCGTTGAGTGCAATTGCCATGATACGGGCTAACCCTTTAACCAAAAATTCAAAAGTATATGTAATTGGACACAGCCTGGGTGCTATGTGCGCGCCATGGATTGCTTCTAAAGGAAAGGCAGACGGTGTAGTACTGTTGGCCGGAAATGCCAGGCCGCTGGAAGACCTTATCGTAGATCAATACCAATACCTTTATGGAACTGAAAAATCGGACAATGCCGATCCTGAAGTAAAAGCCATCCGCGAAAAGGCCTCCCTGGTAAAAGACAAACAGAAATTGAACACCGCCAATCCGGAAGAATTGCCACTGGGTTTACCTGCACCTTACTGGCAATCGTTGGCATCGTATCACCAAACCGAGGTGGCCAGGAAGCTGAAACAGCCCGTGCTAGTATTGCAGGGCGAGCGCGACTACCAGGTAACCATGACAGAGTTTGAGTTATGGAAAAAAGCCTTGGGCGGACAAGCAAAGAACAAATTTATCTCTTACCCAGCCTTAAACCACCTACTGATGAAAGGCGAAGGAAAGTCGATGCCTTCGGAATACGAGCAGCCAAACCATGTTGATGAAGCGGTAATTAACGATATCGTGGAATGGATCAACACCAGGCCCTGAAGTCCTTTCTGCTTGCAGTCGCCATGGGTGTGTTGCAAGCATGCACGCCGTTCTATTCACGACACTACACCCGGGGCTTTTTCTACGAAACCGGAGCGTCGCATGCATCGCAGCAGACGGTGAAAAAACCCAAAAGCACAGAACCGGAAGCGGAATCGAAGGATGTGATAGTCATGGCAACTCACAGCCTGGTACCTGTTTCCAAAACAACAAGCCTCAATCACTCACAAAAAGAGTCTTTTGCGAAACCCTTGCTCGTAAAACCTTTGGCACACCCGTTGACACCTGGAATGGGGAAACAAAAGCGGAAGCCAGTCTATGATTTCCCGCGCCGCTTTGCAGCCAAAACCCAAGGTCGCGCTGTTGCTGGCGAGGCGTTGCTTTACCTTTTGGCACTGTTGCTGGCCCTGGGAATTATCGCGCTCGCTATTTATTTTTTACCGGCAATTCTAATTCCTTCGGCGGCATCGTCGGCCTTTACAAGCGCGATCATCTTTGCTGCCGCTTTGGTATTGGTGCTCCTGGCCCTTGTCGTTTACACGCTTGTGAAAAAACTCATGCAGGTGTTCCGAACCAAATCCAGCGTTGAAGAAGAGGCGTGAGCAGCTTTTACACTCTCATTTTCAGTCGATTAAACATTTTTTAAAAATAGCTGTAACTAAATGAAGCGTGCCGGCGTCCTATGTTCAAAATCTGCAGAAACACCGCTTTATCATTAAAAAACAGACTTTATGAAATCTTATATTTTATCTTCACTTCTTCTGGCTACGTTTGTTGGCACCGCCCAAACAAGCCAGCAACGCAACCTTGAGCCATTCAGCAAGCTCGAAGTATCAGGCGCCACTTCAGTCGTATTCACGCAAGGCGATTCCTCTTTTGTAAAAATTACCGGCTCGGAAAGCGAACTCGGCAATATCCAAACTACAGTAGAGAATGGTGTACTGAGCGTTCGCAGCAAAGGCAATTTCAAATCGGCATATAAGGTCTATGTTACCGGACCGCACCTCAAAGAAATTACAGCCACCGGCGCATCGAAAGTAAGTTTACCCGACACCCTTACTGAAGAGGTTCTCGACATCAGCGTAACCGGGGCCAGTTCCGTAAAAGGCGCTATTAAAACCGGCACGGTTCAGGTATCGGCCACAGGTGCTTCTGTGGTGGATCTTTCTGGCAGCACTAATCTCGCACAAAGTACTATTAGCGGAGCTTCAACATTTAAGTCGTACGATCTGATGGCTGAAGCCACACGTGTGGTAACATCGGGTGCTTCGAACGCCAAGGTATATGCCTCAAAAAAGATCAACGCCGATGCAACCGGTTCCAGCTCCATTAAGTTTAAAGGAAACCCCGATGAAGTGAGCGCCGAAGCCTCGACCTCTTCATCCATTGCCCGGGTGGTGGACGACTCTGCCGGCAAAAAAAGCGACTCGCGCGACTCAACGACGATCAATTTCAAAAACAAAAAGTTCATCATTATTGATAAAGACCTCGATATTGACAAGCACCTGGGCTTCGACGACGACGATTTCCACAATTGGGCGGGCTTTGGCATCGGCGTGAACGGCTGGACATCGAACGGCAATTTCAGTTTACCGAAAAGCCAGCGCTACATGGAGCTTGACTATGGCAAATCTTTGAACTTTCAATTGAATCCATTCGAGAAAGACATTCACATCTATAAAAACTACATCAACCTTGTTGTGGGCCTGGGTTTCGAATGGAGTCAGTACCAGTTCAGCAACAAAACCACACTGAACCCTGACAGCAGCTACACATACGGCACCATCGACTCGAGCAACACATACAACTATGTAAAGAATCGTTTCAAAACAACGTTTGTAAATGTTCCGTTGTTGTTGGAATTTAATACCAATAAAAATCCAGATAAAGCATTTCACGTAGCATTTGGCGTGATCGGTGGCTACCGCTTAGGGTCAAGGACCCGCCAGGTGCTCGAAGACGATGGCCTCGACCTGAAACTCATCCGCAAGGACAGCTACAACATGAACCCTTTCCGCGTGAATGCTCACGCCAGCGTAGGCTACCGAAACTTTACCCTGTATGCTGATTACGCATTGACCCCTTTGTTTGAAAACGGTAAAGGACCTGAACTCTATCCTTTCACGTTCGGCGTGAAACTGATCTCCTTTTAAACGATAGTTTTGTTTTTTTATACGAGCAACGAAAAAACAGTCCTTCCATTTCAAACAAACCAAAACCCTTCTGCTATCAATCAGAAGGGTTTTTTATTGAGATCAATCGCCATCTTTAACCGTTCGTCTTCTCGATAAGGCAAGGGTAAATCAGAACAGGCATTCGCCCCGAAAACACCACCCTGCTTACAGGTAGATGAATTATCTAAACCGAAACATGAGACGAAAACCGACCACTTATCAAGTGAAACTAACCACTTATCAGATGTCTATTTTAAATCGCCGGCTGTGGTTGTAATTTTACAGCACGTTCTTTATCATAGGTTTTGTTTAGTTTAAACCAAAAAAAAGCTGCTGTACTTTAACGGGGATGGGTACGGCAGCTTTTTTCGTTTACAGCCGTCTGACAGGCTGTTTTCAGTGTATTGATAAAGTCTTTCGATGGTGTGGTTCTACACCAATTTCCGATCAACCAGGTATTCAGCGATCTGCACAGCGTTTGTAGCCGCGCCTTTGCGAAGGTTGTCTGACACAACCCACATGTTGAGGGTCTTCGGCTGTGTTTCATCCCGGCGAATGCGCCCTACAAACACATCGTCTTTGTTGTGCGCCGTCATAGGCATAGGGTAAAGCTGTTGCGATATATCATCTTGTAACACCACACCTTTGGCCTGGCGCATGATCTCAAATACCTCAGCCAATTCAAATTCAGTTTCAAATTCGATGTTAAGACTTTCGCTGTGGCCACCCATTACCGGAATGCGGACAGCAGTAGCCGTCACGCGGATGGAATCATCGCCCATGATTTTCTTGGTTTCATTCACCATTTTCATTTCCTCTTTCGTATAAGCATTATCAAGGAATACATCTATTTGGGGTATCACGTTGAGATCGATCGTGTATTTGTAAGCCATTTCGCCTGCTGCTCCAGAACGTTCGTTCATGAGCTGGTTTACCGCTTTAACACCCGTACCCGTTACCGACTGGTAAGTGGAAACCACCAGGCGCTTCACTTTGTATTTCTGATGCAGTGGCTGAAGGGCCACCACCATTTGAATCGTGGAACAGTTTGGATTGGCAATGATCTTATCGGCAGCTGTAAGCACAGAAGCGTTAACTTCAGGCACCACCAGCTTTTTGTCGGGGTGCATGCGCCAGGCGGAAGAATTATCAATAACCGTTGTACCAACTTCGGCAAATTTTGGCGCCCATTCGAGCGACGTATTTCCGCCTGCAGAGAACAGGGCGATATGTGGCTTGGCGTCGATAGCTGCCTGCATGGAGTGCACCTTATACATCTTTCCCTTATATTCCACCGTCTTGCCTACCGATTTTTCGGAAGCTACCGGAATGAGTTCAGTTAGAGGAAAATGACGTTCTGCCAGAACTTCCAGCATTTTTGTACCTACCAGGCCTGTGGCGCCTACGACTGCTACTTTCATTGTTTGATGTGTTATGATGGTGTTTAATGCCGCCAAAAGTGTTAAATTATTCGCAATCAAAAAAATTTACTAACTTGGGTTTTTATAAACTTATGAAGATACGCCACTTCCTACTGATCCTGGCTATCTGTGGTCTGACGGGCATTAGCGGGGCACAGGTAAATGACAATTTCTCAGATGGCGATTTTACCTCAAATCCTACCTGGACCTTGAATGCCAGCAGCGACTTTACGGTTACCTCTTCCCAGCTCAAATCGGCCAACACTACCACTAATTCGAGCTTTTATATTAGCACACCCAACGCTTTATCCAACAACTGCCAATGGGAATTTTATGTAAATCTGCAATTCAACACTTCCGGCACAAATTACGTTGATGCTTACCTCACCAGCGATGTCCCTAATCTGCTTTCTGCAAACATCAATGGCTATTTTGTACGGATCGGTAATACGCTCGACGAGATCTGCCTGTATAAACGCGCCGGAACGTTGGCCAGCGCGGTAAAGATCATCGACGGCACCGACGGTGTAACCAACACCTCTAATAATATTCTTAAGATCAAAGTCGTAAGAACGGCCGCAAACCTCTTTTCGCTGGAGCGTGACATTACCGGAACGGGTAATAATTACGTGAGCGAAGGAACAGTAATCGACGCCAGTTTTACGACCTCCAACTCATTCGGTTTTTACATTCAGCAATCAACGGCATCGTTTGTACAAAAACACATTTTTGATGATGTCGTCGTTGGGCCGATTATTCTGGACCTTACACCTCCTTCCCTGGTAAGCGCCACACCGGTATCCTCTACGGCTGTTGATATTCTGTTTAACGAGAATGTAGATCCTTCCACGGCACAAACAGCCACAAATTATACGGTTAGCCCGGGTATTGGCACGGCGCAAACGGCTACGCGCGACGCATCCAATTTTAAACTTGTACACTTTACGCTGGCCACACCGCTTACATCAGGAACCAACTACACCGTTACGGTTGATGCAGTGCAGGATATTGCCGGCAATGCCATGTCTGCCTCTACAGTAAGTTTTCCCTATATCGTGTTCGGCACACCGGCATTCAGGGATATTGTGATCAACGAGATCTATGCCGACCCGTCGCCTATTGTAAACCTAACGGCCACCGAATTTGTAGAACTCTATAACCGAAGCGCAAATACATTCAACCTCAGCGGCCTGAAATTAACCGACAACAGTTCGATCGCAACCTTGCCCAATTACACGCTTCCGCCAAATGGCTACGTGATCATTTGCCCGGCAGCCGACACCGCCCAGTTTACGGCATTAGGGTACATGAACAAACTCGGCGTAAGTTCTTTTCCATCACTCAACAACAGCTCTGACAATATTTACCTGAAAACGGCTGCCAATGCGTTCATCGATAGCGTGAATTACAAAGACAGCTGGTATGGTTCTGCGGTGAAAAAAGATGGCGGCTACACCCTCGAGCAGATCAACCCCAACCAGGCGGCAGCGTGTTCCCAAGCCAAAAACTGGATTGGCTCCAATGATCCGGACGGCGGCACACCGGGATTTGTGAACTCCGTTTATTCCACTGCACCAGACCTCACCGGACCAAAAGTTGCGTCGGCAAGCGTGATCGACTCGTTGCATATTTCCTTTTGTTTCGACGATGTGATCGATCCGGCTCAATTGAATGCAGCGGCATCTTACACCATCAGCAATGGCATCGGTTCGCCTACCCTGGCGGTTGCTTCGGCAGGAAATACCTGCGTAACCCTATCGCTGGCTTCGAAACTCCAAAATGCAACCAACTACACCGTAAGCATCGGCGGCATTACCGATTGCAATGCCAATGCCCTAAGCCCCAACAGCGGCAATTTCTCGTTCTACAAACACAAGCCCTACGATGTGGTGATCAATGAGCTGATGCCTGATCCAGACCCGGCCATCAACCTTCCAAATGAGGAATATGTTGAGCTGAAAAACCGCACACCCTTCAATATCAACCTGAAGAACTGGAGCATTTCGACAGGAAGTAGTTCCAAAAAACTGCCGGATATCACGCTCCGCCCCGACAGCTTTGTGGTGCTAACAGGAAGCGGAAATTTTAATACGTTTTACAACGGCTTTGGCATTTATGTGTACGAGGTGACGAGTTTTCCTTCGCTCTTGAATAGCGGCACGACCTTAACTATTCGCGACAGTAACCAGGTCGTAATCCACTCTATTTCCTATACTTCCGCCTGGTACAACAATTCCAATAAATCGGATGGTGGTTGGAGCATGGAGCAAATAGATGCTGCGAACCCTTGCGGCGGACAAAGTAACTGGCGGGCGAGCAACGACCTGAGTGGCGGAACACCCGGCAGGCGTAACTCGGTAGCTGCCGCAAATCCAGATTATACAGCGCCGAGTCTCGATCGCATTGCCGTAACCAGTGCCGACAGCCTCGTCCTGATCTTTACCGAACCAATCGACAGTGCAAGTCTATCGAACCCGTCTGCCTATACTTTTGATAACGGACTGGGACAGCCTACGTGGCTAATGCCGGTAGCACCTGATTATAAAAAAGTAAAACTGAAATTAGCCACGCCTCTGCAACTAGGCATCATTTACCATTGCTCGGTAGCTGGCAATGTGAAAGATTGTGCTGGCAATGCGCTTGCCAGTAAGCCGGTGGCGTTTGCCTTACCGCAAGCGCCGGCAGCAGGCGATGTGGTGATCAATGAAGTGTTGAGCGACCCCGGCACGGGAGGCATCGACTACCTGGAACTCTACAACCGCAGCAACAAAACCATTAACCTAAAAGATCTGCAAGTAGGATCGATGGACACCATTGCCGGCACACTTAAAGACCTGAGAGACATCTCGCCGGAAGGCTACCTGCTGTTTCCGGAAACCTATGTATTGCTGAGCGAGAATGGTGCTACGGTAAAGTCGCTCTATCAAACGATGAACCCAGGCGCATTTCTTGATGTGGCCGATCTGCCGAGTATGAACATCGATGCCGATGTGGTGACGGTGGCAACAACTACCGGGTTGGTGATCGATAATTTCATTTACACCAGTAAAATGCATTTCCCGCTGCTGGTAAGCACCAAGGGAGTGTCGCTCGAACGCATCGATTTCAACCGGCCTACCAACGACCGCGGTAACTGGAACAGCGCCGCAGAGGCCGTAGGGTTTGGCACACCGGGTTACCGCAATTCGCAGTACCTTAAAGCTGATGGCGGCAGTGGCGTTGTCATTTCCGAGCCTTTGTTCTCGCCGGATAACGATGGCTACAATGATGTGCTGAACATTACTTACAAACTCGATGAGCCTGGTAAGGCCGCTAATGTCTATATATACGATAGCAAAGGCCGGCAGGTTCGTTACCTGGTAAGAAACGAACAGATTCCGCAGGATGGTGTATTCACCTGGAATGGCATCAACGACGATAACGAAAAAGCAGCAATTGGCATTTACATCGTGTATGTGGAGCTTTTCAACCTGTCTGGCAAAGTCAATAAATACAAACTGGTCTGTACGCTGGCAGGAAAATTATAAGCGTATGTTCAACGATCTTCTATCGCTGATCTATCCCAGAACTTGCGCCGGATGTGGGGAAACACTGCTTAAACACGAACAGGAAATTTGCAACTTTTGCTTTGTCAACCTCCCCAAAACCAATTTTCATCAGCAGGCAAACAATCCGGTAAAAAATCTATTTTATGGCCGTGTGGAACTCGACACCGTAAGTAGTTTCTATTATTTTCACAAAAAAGGCAGTGTTCAGAAACTGTTACATGCCATTAAATATAGAGGGAACCAGCAACTGGCTTGCATCCTTGGCCGCTGGTATGCTCAGGAACTCATCGCTAACGAGCCCGTGACGCGATCGGCCTGCATTGTTCCGGTACCGTTGCATCAGCGGAAGTTGAGGCAGCGGGGTTATAACCAAAGCGAAGCGTTTGCCCGCGGACTTTCGGAAGGCTTGACTATTCCACTTAATACAAAGCTGTTGATGCGACGCGAACATACCGCATCACAAACCCGTAAAAACCGCTGGGAACGTTGGGAAAACGTGGATGATACCTTTGAACTGAAAACAGATGACTCGCTGAGGCACCAGCATTTGATCCTTGTTGACGATGTGATTACCACGGGCGCCACCATCGAAGCCTGCTGCCTGGCTTTACAGCAGATCGAAGGCTTAAAAATCAATGTGCTTAGCATTGCTTTTGCCAGCACCTAAAACAAGACCGCGTTATACTGCTTCGCTAACAACCTCTTTCACGGCATCGGGCAGTAAGCGTTTCAACAGGCCTTCGATACCGGCTTTCAGGGTCATGGTACTGCTTGGACATCCGCTACAGGCGCCGCGCATCTGAACCGTTACCACGCCGTCTTTCAGCTCCTTAAACGTAATGAGGCCGCCATCGTTTTCTACTGCCGGGCGGATGTATTGGTCGAGTACTTCTATGATCTTTGCTTCTACTTCATCTTTGGGCGCTACATGCTGCGTGCTCACCATCTTGGTTTCGGTAAAGCTGTTGTCCACCGCAACATCCTGCTGCGGCAGCGCTGTAATGATGAGATTACCGGCGTTGAGATAATCGGTAAGGAACACACGCAACTCAAGGGTAATGTCATCCCAATCGACTGCATCCGTTTTGGTAATGGTTATATAATTAGCCGATATAAACACTGTTTTCACGAACGGAAAGCGGAAGAGTTTCGCCGCAATTGGCGCTGTTTGGGTTTCTTCCGGGCTTTTATATTCTGCGCTGGCCCCTTTTTCATTGACCAGAAACTTGTTGGCAACGAATTTCATCGAAGCCGGGTTTGGGGTAGCTTCTACATAAACGGTATAAGGGATAGCAGTTTCCATGGTGCGAAATAATTTGATCCGGTAAAGATAGGGTGAAATCACCGATTAAGATAACAAATCGGTTTGTTTATGGTTCAAAATACCTATACATTTAACCCGTCGATTGTTTTTAACCGTTCGAATCCATGCAACAAAAAACGGATGTCCTGATCATCGGGAGCGGCATTGCCGGCCTGAGCTACGCCCTCAAAGTGGCCGACCAAAACAAGGTGCTCATCGTTACCAAAAGCAACGAGGACGAATCGAATACAAAATACGCCCAGGGAGGTATTGCCGCTGTATGGCAGGAGGGCGACAGTGTCGATAAACACATTGACGATACCCTCGTAGCGGGCGCCCAGCTAAACGATCCGGAAACGGTAAGAATTGTGGTAACGGAAGGGCCGGGCCGTGTAAAAGAGCTGATTGATCTTGGGGCTAATTTCGACAAAACACGGGAAGGCCATTACGATCTCGCGAAAGAAGGCGGGCATTCTGAACACCGCATCCTGCATTATAAAGACATTACCGGCTATGAGATCGAACGTGCACTCATCGCACAGATCCGGCGCCATAAAAACATCACTGTACTCGATCATCATTATGCCATTGATATTCTTACCCAACATCACTTAGGGCAAGTTGTTACTTCGCACACAGAGGGCGTAAAATGCTTTGGCGCGTATATTCTTGACACTACAACACAGAAAATAGACACCGTACTGGCCCGCATTACAGTTATGGCAACCGGCGGTGCCGGGCATGTATATGCCAATACCACCAATCCTACCATCGCTACCGGCGATGGCATTGCCATGGTTTACCGCGCCAAAGGGCGTGTAAAAGACATGGAATTTGTGCAATTCCATCCAACTTCGCTGTATAATCCCGGCGAACATCCGAGTTTCCTCATCACAGAAGCCATCCGGGGCTTTGGCGCTGTACTGAAAACAATGGATGGCAAGGAGTTCATGCATAAATACGATGAGCGCCTTTCGCTGGCTCCGCGCGACATTGTAGCACGTGCCATCGATAACGAACTGAAAACCCGCGGTGAGGACTTTGTGTACCTCGATTGCCGTCACCTCGACCGGAAAGCCTTCATCGAGCACTTCCCGAACATCTATAATAAATGCATGAGCCTCGGGATCGATCCCTTCGTGAAAATGATCCCTGTAGTACCAGCCATGCACTATTTATGCGGCGGCATCCTGGTGGATAAGCAAGCCCGTTCCAGCATTGGCAATTTATTTGCCGTAGGCGAATGTGCCTGCACCGGCCTTCACGGCGCCAACCGCCTCGCCAGTAATTCGCTGCTCGAAGCGGTGGTGTTTGCGCACCGGGCGGCCGAAACCACTAACGAAAGCATTGGCTCCATCGGTTTCGAAGAAGGCCTGCCGGAGTGGAATGCCGAGGGCACCGAGCATGCCGAAGAGATGGTGCTCATTACCCAATCGCAGCGTGAAGTGCAACAGATCATGAGCAATTATGTTGGCATTGTACGTTCCGAACTGCGCCTCAAAAGGGCTTTCGACCGCCTGGAAATACTCTATAAAGAAAACGAAGCGCTCTACGAGCAAACTACCGTTACTCAAAAATTGGGAGAACTTCGCAACCTCATTTGCATCGGCTACCTCATCATCAAGCATGCCATTCGTCGCAAAGAATCTGTTGGCCTGCATTACATGGTAAACTACAAAAAATAAAATAAGACCTGCCCGTTTCGGTTCTTTTTTCAGCACAGCTCACCTGCTCTTAACTTCAGTTGCCGGTTGCTTTGGCCGCCCCTTCCACAAGAACAGGGCGGAAGGCCGGGCTGCGCCAGGCTCCGCTTCGCTACGGTTTTTTGTTCGCCAAAAGGCAGCGAACAAAAGAACCATGCCTTTTGCATCCCTGGCGGAACCGGGCGATACGGCTGCCTGTAACCAGGCCCGGTGTGGGCGCAACACAATTGGTACTGCCTGGCGAGGTCTTCCGTGGTGGTCTGCGGCTAAATGCCATATTTTTATCGGATTTTTTGTTTGCAAATCAAAAAATTATGTAACTTTGCCGCCTCACACGGTAGGTATAGCTCAGTTGGTTAGAGCACCAGATTGTGGTTCTGGGGGTCGTCGGTTCGAACCCGATTACTTACCCGAAAGGCCGTCTTAGCAATAAGGCGGCCTTTTGCTTTCTTACCCTGTCCAAAAAGCCTCCGGCCTGTTTACTGCACCCAGAAGCTTTTCTCCTATCTTTGTTTGGCATGAAACGTCGTACTATTTATAAATACCTCACTATTGGTATTGGCCTGGTATGGTTTGTCAACGGCTTCTTTTGCAAGCTGCTTCACCTGGTACCGCGTCACGAGCTTATTGTAGCGCGCATTCTCGGACCTACCTACGCGGCGCCACTTACGCGTATTATCGGATTGATGGAAGTAGGAATGGCTATATGGATATATAGCCGCCGGATGCCACGCATGAATATGCTGATCCAAATCATGGTCATTAGCACCATGAATGCCCTGGAATATTGGATCGCTCCCGACATGTTGCTGTGGGGGCGGGCCAATGCCGTTTTTGCTTTCTTATTTATCTTATTGATTATTGGCAATGAGTTTTATTTAAACCCAAAAGCAGGCATCGAAACACATTCTCTATGATAAATAGCCTGAAAAACCACCCTTTTTCCGTTGAGGCTTTTTTTAACTACTCACTGGTGCTCAGCTATGCGTTGCCGAAAGAAAAACTAAGCAACTTGCTTCCTGAATGCCTGGAACCAGATACGCTGCATGATCGCTGGGCGTTTCTCGCGGTGGCCATGGTAGATACCAAACGCCTAAGGCCTGCCGGCTTTCCCGCTTTTTTAGGCAGTGATTTTTTCCTTACCGGCTACCGCGTGTTTGTCCGTTACCGATCTCCGAGCGGAAAGCGTCTGCGGGGCCTCTATATCCTTGGTTCACAAACCAACCGCCGGAATATGACGCTCTTCGGAAACCTGTTTTCCCATTACCGCTATACCACCATCGACATCTCCCGGAATGTTGAAGGCAATGTGTTTCGCCTGCACTCAGAGAAAGCGGGCTTGCATGTTGGCGTAGAAAGCGGGCACGAACATGTTCCGCTACCTTCCGGCTCCCCGTTTGCAGATTGGAAAGAAGCCCGCCGCTTCGCCGGGCCTCTTCCCTTCACCTTTTCTTACCATCCCGACCGGCGCGAAGTTCTTATCATTGAAGGCGTACGTGAACACTGGACACCAGAACCCGTCATCGTAACACAGCACAAAGTTGGCTTTTTGTCTGAGCTCGGCTTACAAAATGATGCCGTTCTTGCCAATGCATTTATCGTCAGGCATATTCCCTATTTATGGAAAAAAGGTAGAACCGAGCTATGGACCCCCTAAGAAAGCCCCTGGAGGGGATTGGTCATATCATTCGTTTTAATTGGCATTTGTATGTCCTCGCCGGAGGCATGATCCTTTGCATACTAGCCGCAGGATTTCTTATCTGGCCATCCATTCAAACTTATGCGCTAATTGCCTGTTTGCTGGTCGCGTTACCTATCTGTAGCTCGCTAATCGTGTCGTTATACGTGTATGATCTTTCCAAATTATACACGTTCGATTGGCTTGAGCCGCACATTAACGAACCTCGCACATTAGTAAACATACACGCGGGTTTCGACGAATGCAGCAAATTATTGATACGTCGATTTCCAAATGCCAAACTCCAGGTTTTTGATTTTTACGATCCGGTGCGGCATACTGAAATTTCGATCAAACGGGCACGCAGAGCATATCCGCCATTTCCAGGCACCCTACCCATTCGCACGGGAGCTATACCGCTTGAAAATCAATCTACAGACACCATATTCCTAATATTAGCCGCTCATGAGATCCGGGACGAAAAAGAGCGTCTGGCGTTTTTCAGGGAGCTGAAACGCATTCTAAAACCACACGGGCGCATTGTCGTTACCGAACACCTTCGCGACCTGCCCAATTTCCTGGCTTATTCCGTTGGCTTCTTTCACTTCATCCCCGGCTGGCGGTGGCTCAAAGCATTTCGTGAATCCGGACTCAGGCTAGAGTCTCACTTCCGGATCACGCCGTTTATTCATACTTTTATCGTATGTCACTAAGCGCCCATCTTCACGTTATCGGTTGGATCATGATTGTGCTTGCGATCGTCCACATCGCCTTCCCGAAACACTTCGATTGGAAAAAAGATTGTAACTCCATGAGTCTGATAAACCGACAAATGATGCATGTACATACCTTTTTTATTGCACTTACGGTTCTTTTGATGGGGTTACTATGCGTTTCTTCTGCCAGCGAGCTTATTCACGGTTCCCTGGGCCGTAAAATCACCTTTGGGCTTTTTATCTTCTGGGTAGCGCGGCTCCTTGTCCAATTCTTTTGGTATTCTCCACTGCTTTGGCGTGGCAAACGGTTCGAAACAACGGTTCACATTTTATTTTCTGTTTTATGGACCTATTTCAGCACCGTGTTCTTTTTTGCCTTTTATACTGCAAACTGACGTCAATGTCGTTCAACAGATTTATAGCCTACGCTGCCATTTGCACACTTTCGGTAAGTGCCTGCAGTGGCTCGGATATCGCGTTCGACCCCTTTGAAGAAAATCGAATCGATTCGGTAAGAGTTTTCGAACAAGAAAAACGCGTCTCCAGGAAACTTGATTCAATGGAAATACGCCAGCTGATAGTCGCACTCAACAACTCAATATACGACGGCCTCTATAAAGCAATGCCCCAATACCAATTTAACATATATGCAAATGCGCACACCACTCCGCGAATTGTTATCAGCTTCGGAAATCATGTCAAACTCAAAGCCGAATGCGGCGACCATGCATTCCTGATAAAAGACGATTTGCTATTTTCTACACATTAGAAATGCCACATCTAAAAGCGTTTGAGTTCCGACGCACTGAAACGCCACTCCGGTGTATGGATGTCGGAAGCCGTAGCATCTAATTCGTACCAGGGAGATAAGGCTGGTGCGTTGGTGTTGATGAGGATATGAATGTCTTGTGCGGGCATGTAGCTTTGAGCCACCATAAACAGTTTCTTACCCGTTTTTGGATTTGCTGCCATATCCACTACAATTACAGCGTGGCCTGGAGAGCCGCCGCGAATGAAAACGTCTCCGATTTGCATCTGAGTTAAGGGTACCGGCTTAAGTTCTTTGGAAAGAGAAGCCGTTCCTGCATAGGTAAAAACTATATCCAGGTATTCGCGAAACGAACTGTAAGAAGTACTTTCCCTACTGGTTGCCACCCAGCTCACCTGGTTGCCGTTCACCCGGATGCGGTAACCCGAACGCCATTTACTGTATTGAGCGTTGAAACCGCTTGTAAAATTGAAATGCAGGGCCTCATATTGTTTGGCAGCGAACAAATATTCGGCCCGCAGACGCATCACGGCATCAGCACACTGTTGAAGATCCTTAGCACCAACATCCACACTCAGCACGGCCGCCGCCACCTGGTTTGGCTTTTTTACGCCATTGTAATAATGTACATCGGCTCCATCCGCCTTCAGTGGCAACTTCTGCAGGTAGCCGGCGAACGATCCCGGGGCGGGACTCACCCGCGTGTAGCCCGGCGGTAACAAAAAACGCGTACTCACTTGCGTGCCTTTCGCATCGACCAGTTTCGCCGTCTGTGGCCTGAACGCAAGCATAGCCAACATCGCGCCTGCTCCTAAAAGAAACAATAGCCTGAAATGTGCCATGCGGAGAGCCATGATGTCAGAGGTAGAGATCGTCTGTTTTTAAACGCAGGTAGCGTGTGACAGAAAGCGCGGCACTGAGGCCGGAAATAAGGATTCCCATCAGAACGATGCCGGCAAATAACACGGCTAAAAGGTTAGGATCCTGCAATTGCAGAAGGTCGGGAATATAGCGTGTGCTAAGCACCAGGAAGCCTGCCAGAAGGAAGCCGGCAACCAGCCCGGCGACAATGCCCTGGCGGATGCCTTTAAAAATGAACGGCCGCCGGATGAATCCCTGTGTAGCCCCAACCAGGTACATGGTACGGATCAGGAAACGCTTGGAATAGATGGATAAACGAATGGTGTTATTGATCAGCGCAATAGCAACAACAAGCAATAAACCACTGAAGATCAGGATATATATGCCGATGACCCGGGCATTTTGGTTCACCTGCTTGATCATGTCTTTGTGATAGATCACCTCTTTCACGAAATGTTTTTGCATAAGCTGCTTTTCGAAGCCCGACAAACTATCGATGTTGGCATAATCGGAATTCAACTTTACGTCCAGAGATGACAATAAGGGATTATACCCAAGGAAACTGATAAAATCTTCGCCCAGGTCTTTCTGAAGTTTTTGAGCCGCCTGGTCTTTACTGATATAATCTACTTGCTTGCAATAAGTCGATGAGCTGAGCTCCTGCTTAAGCAAATCCAGTTCAGCCTGTGTGGTGGTATCTTTTAATATTACCTGGAAACCGATGTTCTCCTTAATATGATTAGACAATTTGTTGGCATTAACAACCACCAAACCCAACAAGCCAAGCATAAAAAGAACCAAGGCCAGGCTGATGACAACAGTCACTGAAGATGCTCTGAGTTTTTGTGTGGTAGTTCTGTTCGACACGTGCCAGGAATTATCCGCACTAAAATAAGCCGATTATCAAAACACCCGGCCCCAGGGGCCAACGATTAATTAACAGGTTGGTGTTTGTATAAGCGCAAGTGCCTGTGGTACAAGATTGGTGTTGCCCGCCCATTTTATTTGAAGAACTTTTTCACCAGACTGCCCGCGCCGCTGACCAGGCTATCGGCATTCAGCATACTTTGCGATTGATGGTAAACGGTATTCATTCTTCCAGGGATGGCTCGTAACTCGCGCATGGCAGAGTTGCTCCCAAATTGCTCCATCATACCTGATTTCTGGGTTATGCTGCATAAGTAATTGAAAGCAATCCGCGTAAACGAGAATGTGTCGATGTATTTTTGAAATGAACCTTCATCTCTGTTTGCTATATATGCTCTCAGCGCGGCTACGGCTTGCCGGTCGTCTTCGTTGCAGGTGTTCATCACTTCAATCCTTTTCAGAAATTTCTCTGCTTTGGCGGCCTGGTCATTTCCAATGCATGCATAGGCTGCCATAAAACACAATTCCTTATTTGCAACAGCCGACTGATCTACATCATCAATAAAATGACCAAAATCCTCACGGGACTCTGCATCGCGTCCACTGTTTTGCCGGGCATACCCACGCAAGGCGTAGCCCAGACTCCGCAATTCGTAAAAACGCTTTTGGGGGTCGGCGCCCGGCACGCTGTCGAGATAGGCTGTAGCTTCTATGACTTCGGTTTTGTGAGCCTCCAAATAATTTATATACGCCGTTGAACTCTGCTCCGAGGTATAATGCCACTGGTTTTGCTCGCATACCAGCGCTTTCAGCAAAGAAGCCAGAATGCGCTGATCGGCTTTCACAATGTCATTTTCGTTGATCTGCGCAGCTTCATACGTATAAATTTCTGATGGCGATCCGGGTAACACAAACCAGATGCTTCCTAACAGAAAATGCTCCGTACTATTGGTGTACCGGCCAAATACCCTTTTCTCGATCGACGTACTTGCATCCGAAGCCAGGATTTTACGCTCCGCGCGGCCAAACTGCTCATAGATCGTTGGCAACTCATCCTCGTTGATGCCGTTGATTTCTTTTTTCAACTCGTAAAGTTGAGACAATTGCCGGTAAAATTCAAGCGCGCCTGAGATACCGGTGGGTATGGAATCTTTGGTGACAAGATTCGAAATGGCTGACAGGGTTGTGAGGGCTGTGCGACTGATACGGCGATTGTCTGCCGAAGAATCGGTATAATCAACACGCAACGCGATCTTCACGCCTTTGTAGGGTACCAGTAATTTGGAGTCGTCGAAAAATGCTTTCATTTCCTCCTTTTCGCGCTCGAGCGGATCTTGGAGCTTGGAGCAGGAAACGAAAGTGCCAACAAGAAGGCAGATGAGCCAGGTGTATTTCATACTGAAATATTTAAATTGCTTTAAAGGAGCAGGTCGGGACGGCGTATTTTAGTACGCTCCAGCGCTTGCTGGTGGCGCCAATCGTCGATGTTCTTGCTATGCCCGCTAAGCAATATCTCGGGGATTTTCCAACCCATGTAATCGGCTGGCCTGGTATATACCGGCGGCGAGAGCAAATTATCCTGGAACGAATCAGACAGGGCCGACGTCTCGTCGTTGAGCACGCCGGGCAACAGCCGGATAATGGCATCGCAAAGCACAGCCGCAGGCAATTCGCCACCGCTTAGTACATAATCCCCGATCGAAATTTCGCGGGTAATGAAATGTTCGCGTACCCGTTCGTCTATCCCCTTGTAATGTCCGCACAACACGATGATGTTTTTGAGTGTTGAGAGCTGGTTACAGGCTTTTTGATTCAGGGTTTCGCCGTCAGGTGTCATGTAAATTACCTCATCGTAGTCTCGCCGGGCTTTCAGTGCATTAATGCAATTTGCAATCGGCTCGATCATCATTACCATACCGGCACCTCCTCCAAAAGCATAATCATCTACTTTTTTATGTGGCTCAATGCCATAGTCGCGGAGGTTTACCACATTTACCGAGACCAGCTCTTTTTGCGCAGCACGTTTCAGAATGCTGTGGGCAAAGGGGCTTTCCAGCAGGGGCGGATGCACGGTGATGATGTCGATATGCATAATACTAATTTGCCACTAAAATTAAATATAATTTAGCAATATCCCGAAGTCTTAAATCGTCTCAATTGCTTATATTTGCTTATCATGCCGCTGTGCGAGCGTATCAGCAACACACTGCGGGCATGATCAGTCGTAACAAAAAACACCCAGGTCTATGAAAATTTTATTGTTTGCTTCTATGCTGTTGTTGGTTAGCCCTCTGTTTTCTCAAAAAGAAAAGAAAGAAGACAAAAAGGGCGACGAGAAAAAAACCATGTATAAAGATGCTACTGCCGAAACGGACGATTACAAGATTTACATTGTCGATGCAGTTGCTTACGCTACGCAATCAAAGTTTAAAATGAAAGTGTTCAACAAAACCAACGACTACCTGGTGATCAAGCCGAGTGAAATCACCTTCATCAGTGGCGATCGATCACTGTCGAGCACCGACCGCACCTTTGTGGTAGCACCTAACGACGAGGCTTCGCTCGTGATCGACTACAAGGGACCGAACATGCAGGTGGATTCCTACAGCCTGGATGTGAAAGGCATATACAAAGCATCGGCCGGTGGAAAAATTGCCGAAGCTCCTAATTTTGAGTTGCCGCCAACCAAAAACGAATTCAGTGCCGGGAATTTCAGCTGCATGCTCAAAAAAAATGACTCTAAAACTGACAAAACGGTATCGCGCTTCGAATGCTTCTACAACGGCGATGCAGCAGGAGTCATCAATCCGCTGAAAACGGTAGCAGTTATGCCCAACGGAACCGATAATCCTAATACCAAAAAGAACCGCCCGATTGTGATCGAGAAAGGGCAGTCGATCGATTTCACACTGGTATTCCTGGAAGTAAAGGATGCCGGCGACATGCAAAAGAAACCGATCCAGGTAAAATGGGGTGAAACCTTTCGCGAATCGAAACTCATGCCAATAAAGGGCGCCAAGATTGGCCTGGAAAAAGATAACGGGAAGTAATCATTGCATAATCCTCCTCCTTAAAACGATTGCCTGTATTACTAAACCTAGCGAAGCTGTGTTTAACCGACAACCTGTTGGCTCAAAACCATGATAAGATCGACTTCTTTGATGTGTACATGGCTACTGGGTAAACTTAAAGTAAAAAGGGAAATACGGTTTCGTCACGAAAGATGGTAAAAAGATGGTAACCTGCTCAAGATGTTATCGAAAATTTTGATGTGTTTCGCGCGGGATGGGCCAACGTAAAGCTCAGCGAAAACTACAGATTCACTGATAAGGATAGCAAACAGGTGGTGAAGCCGCTCTACAGGCCTACTTTCGCTTTCGATATGGTCCGCGACGGCTTGGTGAAAGTGAAAGTTGGTAAAAAGTACGGATTTATAGTGAAAAACGTAAAGAAATACGGCTTTACTGACAAGCAGGAAAACGGTGTCGGCATCACGCCGATTGACCTTGATTCGTGAAAACTGTTATATACAGCGAAACAATTTCATCTTTACATATTACTCTTCGGTTCCCTCAACAGGCATTTGTTCAATTTCTCTGACCGAATGCATACATTTGTATCTAAAATTCTTCGTGCCTTATGAAAACCATTTTTACACTGATTTTTATTCTCATTTCATGTTACGCTTTTTCTGAATCTACTGCGGAAAGACTTAAAAAAGTCAAGGATAGAACCCTCATCATAGAGCTACCCGTAAAAAATTTAGCCTATATTGACCAGCTCATAAGAAAAGGCAAACAAACAGAAGCGGATAATTATGAAAAACGCTATAAACAAGTAACAGAGGCCCTGAAAACTTCTTTTTCAAAGTTCTGGACCTATAATGAAAAGATCGTATTTGTTCCTTCGGATTCCGTAAAAGCCTTCATTGGAGTATACCCTCAATATTATGCGGTGATGAGATACTCCGGAGTGCCGTCGCGTTTTTTAATGGATAAATCCGTTATTAGTTATCTTGAACCATATGACGGCGAAGAGTATATGTCTCTGTGTATTCCCGGAGATATGACAGCAACATTGGTTTGCGCTACGCCTAAAAGAGCGGCATTGGGCGAGTTCATCATTTGCATGCATCAGTTCAGAGATGCTATAGAAGTATATCTAACACACCCCGAACTCGAGGCAACCTACGTAAATTCATATACAGAGCCTAGAGGGAAAAAGCCACGTTATGAAACGAAAGACCTTACACTCCTTATAAAACGTACGGACATTAATATGAAAAACGTGACTGAAGAAAAAATATCAAAAGTGTACCCCTATAAATACAAGATTGTAGATGAAAGCGAATGGACAGATGCGCTGGTAAATCAAACTAAAGGTGTTGCTTGCTATGTGGTTTATGGTGTGTACCTTTCGCGATCGGTGCAGCAGGATAACAACCACAATGGAAATCGTTTTGATGACATGCCAAAAACTGAAAACATTGGCGGTATTACAGCGAAAATGGTATATGTTGCTTCTGATGGACATTGTGAGCTGACAACTTTAGGGAAAGACCTCGTCACAGAGATGAAGCAATTTAAAAAGATTCTCGATAAACAGGAGAAAAAAGCCAATCAACCCCAAAAGGATTAAACCATTTTTTTCAACCGCTCCGTGATCTCCAAAACAGCCGGGCACACCAATGTATTTCGATACGTGAGGTCGAGGATCTGTTCCATGCGCTTCCGGTCGGTATGCGGGTACTCGCGGCAGGCATTTGGCCTTGCCTCGTACACCGAGCAATAATTATCAGCCCCCAGGAATGGGCACGGCGCCTGGCGCAGCACGTAATCCTGATCTTCGTCGATGCGCAGGTACTTATCAATCAAGTCGCCGGGCTTCATCCGCAGGTGCTTCGCCAGCCGTTCTACATCCCGGTTGTAGAAAATGGGCGACGTGGTTTTACAGCAGTTGGCACAGGACAAGCAATCGGTTTCTTCAAACACGTCATCGTGCAGCCGGTGAAATTTCTCATCAAGCTGTTTCGGCTTCAGTCGCTTTAGCTTGTCGTAAAACGCGCGGTTCTCCTTTTTCAGGGTGGCAGCTTTTTGCTTATGCTTTTCCAGGTCGGCCATTTACACGGTTTTCGGATCGGTGGCAGAATGCTGCGGGGCGATAGTTGCGATAAAGGCTTCCGGTGTATAGGCATTTTCCAGCGAAAAATGCCCGATCTTCGTCCGGCAGAGGCTGTCGAGGTAAGCACCGCTATTCAATGCCAGGCCGAAATCGCGCGCAATGCTACGAATGTACGTGCCCTTGCTGCACGCAATGCGAAAACCCACCAAAGGCAGTTCGCAGGACGTTATCTCGAAGTCGATGATTTCGATAGGACGGGCTTTCAGCTCGATCTCCTCCCCTGCCCGCGCGAGGGTGTACAGCCTTTTGCCATCAACCCGCACAGCGCTGAACATAGGCGGCACCTGTTCTTGTTTTCCGATGAACGTCTTGGCCGTTTCCAGGATTAGTTCCTTGCTAATGTGCTCCGTCGGAAATGTTTGATCAACTGGTTTTTCCTTATCGTAGCAAGGGGTTGTGGCACCTATGAAAAAAGTGCCGGTGTATTCTTTCGGAAGGTCTTGGAAGGAAGAGATCTCTTTGGTTTTTTTTCCGGTACAGACAATAAGAAGCCCTGTTGCCAAGGGATCGAGTGTGCCGGCATGCCCGATTTTCAGGTGCACGTATTTACCGTCGAGCAGCAACGAAGGATGCCGCTTCAGGGCATGCTTCAGCTTATTAACCGCCTGGAACGACGACCAGGTGTAAGGCTTGTTGATGAGCAGCAACTCGCCGCTGCGAAAATCGGGTGTCATAGCCTGCAAAGATAGCGGAATTATGTACATGCCACGCGCAGGCTAACCATGCTTACAGCGTATGGCCCATTTTATCTTTTTTGGTTTGAATGTACTTTTCGTTGTGCGGGTTTGCCGGGATCACGATCGGAATGTTCTCTGTTACCTCCAGGCCGTAACCGATCAGGCCTACCCGTTTCACCGGGTTATTGGTCATCAGTTTCATTTTGCTCACGCCCAGGTCTCGCAGAATCTGCGCTCCCACACCATAGTCGCGCTCGTCCATTTTAAAGCCAAGTTCCAGGTTGGCCTCTACTGTATCGCGGCCCTGTTCCTGCAACTTATAGGCTTTGAGTTTGTTCAACAGGCCTATTCCACGGCCTTCCTGGTTCATGTAAACGATCACACCTTTTCCTTCTTTTTCGATCATTTCCATGGCTTTATGAAGCTGCGGACCGCAATCGCAACGGCAAGAGCCGAAGATGTCGCCGGTAACACAGGAAGAGTGCACGCGCACAAGCACCGCTTCGTCTTTTTCCCACTCGCCTTTTACCAGGGCCAGGTGTTCCTCGCCGTTGGTTTCCACTTTATAGTCAATCAGCCTGAAATCGCCCCATTGTGTGGGCATTTTCACCTCAACCTGGCGGCTGACGATGCTTTCTTTGGCCAGACGGTACGAAATCAGGTCTTTGATGGTAATGATCTTCAGATCAAATTGCTTGGCCACTTTCACCAGGTCTGGCAAACGGGCCATGGTACCATCTTCGTTCAGCACTTCCACCAGGGCGCCGCAAGGCTCAAAACCTGCCAGACGGGCTAAATCGATGGTGGCCTCGGTGTGGCCTGTGCGGCGCAGCACGCCGCCTGTTTTGGCGATTAATGGAAAAATATGTCCTGGCCGGCCAAAATCCGCCGCCTTCATTTCCGGGTCAATGAGTGCCTGAACCGTTTTGGCACGGTCGTAGGCCGAAATGCCTGTGGTACAGCCATGGCCCAGCAAATCGACCGATACTGTAAAGGCCGTTTCGTGCAATGCGGTATTCGACGTTACCATCAGCTCCAATTTCAACTCCCGGGCACGCTCCTCGGTAACCGCGGCGCAAATAAGGCCACGCCCGTGGGTAGCCATAAAGTTGATCACTTCGGGTGTAATGTTACGCGCGGCCGTGAGGAAGTCGCCTTCATTCTCGCGGTCTTCGTCGTCCACCACAATGATCACTTTGCCTGCTTTGATATCGGCAATTGCCTCTTCGATTGTATTGACTTGAATTGTTTCCATTTGGGCTGCAAATCTAAGGATAAAATGGTCTGTTCGTGTATATATTTTGGGCGTGCCCCCGCAAAAAAGGCCGCGGGGTCAGGCTGTCGCTGCAATCTTTTTACCGTCAACGCGGCGCCGCCACGGGCAAAAAGGATTTCTGCTCCATCCTTCACGCGGCATTACCAGTTCCAAACAACTCTTCAACCACTTTCCGGCGGTAGGCAAAGATCTCTTCGATGCGCTTCCGCACAAAGAGGCGATGAGCTATCCGACCAAGGATACCAAACGGCAACACATAGTTCACCTCATCGTGCATATCGGTGCCGGTTGGTGTAGCCACAAAGGTATGCCGGTGATGCCACAGCTTATACGGACCAAAGCGCTGTTCGTCAATAAAGTAGTGGTTTTCTACTACATGGGTTATTTCCGTCATCCATTTTACGCGGATGCCAAGCATGGGCGTGAGCGTGTAGGTGATGATCTGTCCGGGATACATGGCTTCACCGTCTTTCCGGTCGGAGGTAATGACAAAGTTCATGTTCGGAGGCGTGATCTTTTGCAGGTTGTTGGGCGACGAAAAAAAAGCCCATGCCTCGGAAAGAGAAATAGGCAAATGTTGGCGGGTTTTAATGGAATAAAACTGCATATCGTATCTTTACGACAATTATTTGGGAATAATGTTCGAAGATTTTATAACGAATTTACAGATAAAGCTGCAACAACCGCTTCCGGGCATGGAAGCCCAGTTTGAGATGGCCCACATAAAAAGAGAAAAAATCATGGCCGGCATGCCGGAATCTTCGGCTTACAGGCCTAGCGCCGTGTTGTTGCTTACCTACCCCAACGAACACAACCAACCGTTGCTGCTACTCATTGAGCGGGTGACGTACAACGGGCATCACAGTGGGCAAATTGCCCTGCCAGGCGGCAAAGCGGAGCCCAGCGACGGAAGCCTGGAAGCCACCGCCCTGCGCGAATTTTTTGAAGAAACCGGAAGCGACACAACCCCGGAAATCATCGGGAAACTCACACCAGTATATATCCCGGTGAGTAAGTTTGTGGTACATCCCTTTGTGGCTTACCTCAAACAGCGCCCACAATTTGCCAAAAGTGACCGCGAGGTTCAGCAACTCATCGAATGGCCACTCGAAAACCTGGTGCAGCCTGGTTCGGTGAAAGAAACGGTTGTGGAACCTGCACCCGGCATGCGGCTCAAAACACCATATTTTGACATAGAGCAGAAAGTGCTTTGGGGTGCTACTGCCATGATCATGAACGAACTGAAGTGGGTGTTGAAATAGCATTAACGCACTTTGCGCCAGGGACCAAGCGGCCTGTTTGAGCTCCTGGCATGCTGCCTTTAGGGCCAGAGCGAGTAGCGCGGGCCCGTCCCGGGCGCCCGCAAAGCACCACTGAACGAACTACCATGCCGCCAAACGCGGATTTCGATCGTATATCCGGCTGCGTATGATGTAATTCGTTTAAATTAATATCTTTACAAGCTCTAAAAAAGAACCTTTTGCAAACTATCAGGGAATATTTCAATACACTGGCGGCCAAACGGAAAAAGCGCGGGATCACGAATTACTATTGGAAGGAAATTACCAACTACTGTAATTACTTCTCGCACGAAGACAGCTCGGTGTTGGAAATAGGCTGCGGCAGCGGCGACCTGCTGGCAGGCATTGCGGGGAAAGAGAAAACGGGCATCGACATCAGCGAGGAGCAGATTGCCTGGGCCAAAGAAAAATACAAAGACCGTAACATCGACTTCCGGGTGATGGATGCCAATAACATCACACTCGACCGCACTTACGATTACATCATCATCAGCAACCTCATCGGTTTTGTCGATGATATCCAGCAGGTGTTTGAGCAAGCCCGCAAAGTGTCGCATGCTAATACCAAAATCATTGTTCAGTATTACAACTCACTCTGGGAACCCCTGTTGAAGTTTGCAGAACTCACAGGACTGAAAACCAAAACACCAACCCAGAACTGGCTCAACTCCAAGGACGTGAACAACCTGCTGTTTGTGTCTGGTTTCGATGTGTACCGCAACAGCAAGCGTTTTATTTTTCCGTTCTACATCCCACTTATTTCTGAATTTTTCAATCTTTTCCTGGCAAAATTCCCATTTTTCCGGTTTTTCAGCCTTAACACTTACTCTTTTGCCAAGCCTTTGCCATCGAGTAAAGAAGAAGATTATAAAACCAAATATTCGACCACGGTGGTAATACCGGCGCGCAACGAGAGCGGGAACATCGAAAATGCCATCACCCGCCTGCCGAAATTTGGCAAGCATGTGGAGATCATTTTTATTGAAGGCAACAGTACCGACGATACCTGGGCCAAGATCCAGGAGATCCAGCAGAAATACGCATCCACCCACGATATTAAGATTGGTCAGCAAAAAGGCAAAGGGAAAGCAGACGCTGTGCGTGAAGGATACAAGATCGCTACCGGCGACATCCTCATGATCCTGGATGCCGACCTTACCGTGCCGCCTGAAGATATTCCGAAGTTTTACGATGCCATTGCCGGCAGTAAAGGCGATTTCATCAACGGCACACGCTTGGTTTACCCGATGGATAAGGAAGCCATGCGTTTCCTGAATTATCTTGGCAATCACTTTTTTAGCTGGGCCTTTACCTGGCTCCTCGAGCAGCGTTTCAAAGACACGCTCTGCGGCACCAAGGTCATGTTCCGCAAAGACTACATCAAACTCACCAAAAACAGGAAATACTTTGGGGAGTTCGATCCTTTCGGCGATTTCGATCTGCTCTTCGGTGCACATAAACTGAACCTGAAAATTGTGGAAGTGCCTATCCGATATCGCGAACGAACCTACGGTAGCACCAATATTTCGCGTTTCAAACACGGGCTGATCCTCCTGCGCATGTGCGCTTTTGCGAGCCGCAAGTGCAAATTCATTTAAGCAAAAGCGGGTCGCCAAATGGCCTCCAGGCCGCTATGCAATTCCATTCATGGTGCAAGGGCTTTTTTTGGAAAATTATTGTAACTTTATAGAGTTAGCGTTGTTCTCATACTAGATTATCTTTTTAAATGATGGAGCGTATCTGGATTTATACACTTAGCCGCGAATTGCCGGACGAACAGCTTGCCGCACTCACACAGCGTTGCCAGGATTTTGTAAGCGGGTGGACCGCGCATGAGGTGAGCCTCGACGCCTCGTTTGAGCTTTATCGCAAGCGCCTGCTTATTTTTAAAGTAAATGAAGCCACTTACAATGCCAGCGGCTGTAGCATTGATAAACAACTGCGGTTGGTGAAAGAACTCGAACTGCAATTTGAAGTAGAGCTACTAAACCGCCTGCTGGTAGCGTACGAAACCGAGCAGAATATCCAAGTGGTAAAGTCTTCTGAAATTGCCGGCCTGCTCAACAAAGGAACGATTACGGCCAATACCTTGGTTTTTGATAACACCATCAGCCTGGCCTCTGACTTGGAAAGCAACTGGAAAAAGCCACTGAAAGACACTTACCTTGCTAAATACCTTCTTTCCGAACATTTATCCTGATGATGAAACGCCTGATCGCCATAAGTAGCACAGCCGCCGCCTTCTCGCTGGCGGTACTGTATTCCTGTACCAAAGACCAGGGCATTAATCCGGAACTGGCATTCAGTGACCGGGCGCTCTACGACAGTTGCCGGAACCTGGCGGCTTTTACATATTACAAAAACGATCCTGGCGCTGTCTATTCGGGCGTGCATGGCCCGCATGGCGCTTTCAAGCTGCGTTTCAACCACATTGCCTATGCGGCGTTAACTGACAATGGCAAACTGCCGGCTTCCAAAAAATTCCCCGACGGGTCGCTCATTGTCAAGGACGTGCAAAGCAGCGGACAATACGCACTCATGTATAAAAAGAATGGGAGTTGGCTGTGGGCCGAGATCAATGCCGATGGCAGCGTAGCGTTCAGCACCACCAAAGAGCCTTCGGCAACCTGCATCAGTTGTCACAGTCAAAGCGGACAACGCGACTTGGCGGTGAGTTTTAATTTCTATTAAACATCCTAAGCAAAAAACAATTTCCGAAGCGGTGGCGGAGCTTTCGTTCCCCTAATTTGCCATGTACTCCAAGCCACTGTCTTCAGTATCGCAGTGAAAATGCTTCGGCTTTTTGGCCTGAGGCTTTACCACCCGTGTACCCTTATTTTTCTCTAACAGTAGCTTGCCGATTATGCGCGCCCGCTCCTTGCGGATGTCGTCGCGCAGCTTCGCGTCTTCTTCGAGGTCGAAATAGATCTGTCCGTCGATGATGGTTTTGTCAACTCTGGCATAAATACTGAGTGGATGATCTGTCCAAAGTACCAGATCGGCCACTTTGCCAACCTTGATGCTACCCACTTTATCGTCGATGTGGAGCATTTTTGCCGGATTTAGCGTAACGAGTTTCAGCGCCTGCACCTCCGTTAAGCCACCATACTTCATCGTTTTGGCCGCTTCCTGATTCAAACGACGCCCCATTTCAGCATCGTCGGAATTAATCGCGGTGTTGATGCCGACTTTTGTCATCAGCGCGGCGTTGTAAGGGATAGCATCCATTACCTCGAGTTTATAAGCCCACCAATCGGCAAAAGTTGACGCATTAATCTGGTGCGCTTTCATCTTATCAGCCACTTTATAGCCTTCGAGGATATGTGTAAATGTATTGATCCTGAATTTCATGCTATCGGCCACATGCATCAGCATGTTCAATTCGCTTTGTACATAACTGTGGCAGGTAATGAAGCGTTTGTTGTCGAGTATTTCAGCCAGTGCATCAAGTCCCAGATCGCGGCGCGGCGTGGCAATTTTTGACTTGGCCGAGGACGCTGCTGCATCTGCCATACCTTTTTTATACGCTGCCGCTCGTGTGAAGTAGTCGTAATAACATTGCTCTACACCCATGCGTGTTTGTGGAAAGCGCTGCAAGTCGGGATTGATGCCATTGGAATGTTTTACGTTTTCGCCAAGTGCGAATTTGATGAAAGGATCGGCTCGTTCGTATTTGAATTCTTCGGGTCCTTTTCCCCACCGCAATTTAATCAGGCAACTCTGTCCGCCAATGGGATTAGCCGAACCGTGCAACAACTGCGCCGTCGTCACACCACCGGCAAGCTGCCGGTAGATGTTAATGTCTTCCACGTTCACCACATCGCCCATGCGCACTTCGGCGCTGCTGGCCGGAGCGCCTTCGTTTACACTGAACAGGGCAATGTGCGAATGTTCGTCCACAATACCCGGCGTCAGGTGCATGCCTTTGCCGTCAATTATTTTTGCAAACGCGGCCACAGGCACGTCAATGTTGGGAGCTATCCTCACGATCTTCCCATCAGTGATATACACATCGTATTCCGCTAACACCGAATCGCTTTCGTTTGTCCAAACCGTAGCATCTTTGATCAGCACGGCATTATAGCGGTTCTTGAATTTCTTCCAACCATCGCGCACGAGTCCTTCACTTTCTGCAAGCGGTTCTCCGTAAGCCATGAAGGGATAATACACCTGTCCGTATTCTACCGGTTTGGCTGCATCCTTCTTTTTTGAAGTGGTATCAGCCGATTGGATGTAGGTAAGCCTGAAATCGGCCCAATTTCCATCCGGGTACTGCGCCTTGCCCGAAAAATAGCGCCCGGCTTCATTGTAATTACCCGAAAGGCGAACCGTAGAAACGGAATCATACGGATACGTGAGCGTAAGCAGGTTGTTGACCATGCTGAACGTTCCCTTGGTTTTTACGCTATCGGCCAAGGTCAGCACCACGTTCTGCGGCTTATCTTTATTCAGCGTAAGATTGTAAGCTGCGGCACCCAGTGTGAGGCGGTAGTTTCCTTCCACCTGCGGTGCCAGCAAATCATCGTAAGCATAACGCATGCCGTTGCTCCAGGTCTCATAGATCACGCAATCATCGTCGAACAACGACTTGGAAGCAATGAAAAAATTGGCGTATAAACCAGGTTTCAGGCTTCCCAATTTGTCTTGTGCATTAATGAAAGTAGCTGGGTTCGTGGTAAGTGCTTTGAGTGCTGTCTTTTCGGAGAGCCCGTATTTAACGGCTTTGCGCAGATTTTTCAAAAACTCGCCCCGCAACTTCAGATCAGCTGTTGTAATGCAGAACTCGATCCGGTTCTTTTCCATCATCGCCAGGTTAGCTGGCGCCATTTCCCAATGCTTTAGGTCGCTCAGCGAGACTTGCTCGGCATCAAACGGATCTTCCACATCCATGGCCTCCGGGAAATTGAGTGGCATGATAAAGCGCGAGGCCATTTTCTGAATTTCGTACATCCGCTGGTATTCATTGCCACCTCCTTTTACGATGTATTTGATCTTAAACTCGTCGGCCACGGTTTTTGCACGGAGGTCGTTGTACTTGTCGTTACCCTCAAAAATGGCGGGCAATGCCTGCAATTGATTGAAAGCCTCGAGGCTGATGTTGTACTCTGTTTTACCGGCATTGGCTTTATACCACTCGGCATCGTAGTATGTTTGGCGCAAGAGGGCTATGGCACCCATTAGCGACGAAGGGTAATCCTGCGACGACGTACCCTTATTAAACGAGTAAAAAGCGGCTGCCCTATCCGATACGATGCTTTCGTTTTCTTTTTTCTCGCAGAGGTTCACCAATGCACCGCTCCCACGCACAATGCCGTCTTTGTGATGTGTGAGCACCGCTGCAAAGCCGAGTTTGCGAAGTTCGTCGGCTTTTTGCTGATTGTGTAAGAACAATTTGTGGGCCTCTACATCGCTCTTCACCGCCTGGTTCCATCCGTAAGCACCTTTTCTGGGGGCATCGGGCTGCGGCGTCCATTTCACTTCTGGCATGCCATAATCGCTGTAAAGGTCGATAAAAGCGGGATATACGTGTTTGCCTCCGAGGTCAACGGTAACTGCTTCTTTCGGAATAGCGGCCTTGGCAGCTGCCTCTACAATTTTTCCGTCTTTTACCAACAAAACACCTGCCGGAATTACGATTTCAGCATCTACATGCAAGGTACAATTCGTAAAGGCATACAACGTATGTTGCGGATCGGGTGCGCCGTTTACCGGAAATGTGGTTTGCGCGGACCCAACTACCTGACATAGAACAGTGAAGACAAAAAAACAAGAGTGCTTGAGCATACAGTATAAATCTTTAATAAACAAATATAGCATTATGGGCTGTTTATAAAAATCCGGTAGCGGCGATTAATTCCATGCGAAATTGTTAATTTTGAACTATCAAACTTTCAAATCTAAGATTCCATGGCAACAGGCATGCTACATACCCACTACCTCTGCGTTGTATTGTTTACGCTGATTTACCTCGTAAAAACAGTGCTTTTATTGAGCGACCGGCATGAACTTCTGGAAAGTTTCCGCAAAAAGACCAAGATTCTGGAAATGATCGTGAGTTTCGGGTTCCTGGCTACAGGCGTTTACCTGATGTTCCAGCTTCCTTTCGTTAGCACACTGCTTGTTGTAAAAATCGCCTTGGTCATTGCCTCCATTCCGCTGGCTGTTATCGGTTTCAAAAAAAAGAACAAAGTATTGGCCTCTTTCTCTTTTTTCCTCATCATCGTATCGTTTGGCCTGGCCCATAAAGCCAAACAGGCTAAAGCCGGACAAGAAACCACAGCTATTAGTGGAAAAGAGATTTTCGAAGATAAATGTACACTCTGCCACGGCGGCAATGGAAAATTGGGCCTTAACGGCGCCAAAGACCTTTCCGTAACCAGCCTCAACCACCAGGCTATTGTTGACATCATCAGTCAAGGCAAAAATGGTATGGCCGCATACAGCGACGTGCTTAGCAAAGATCAAATCGAGGCTGTCGCGTCTTACATCGAGTCCGATTTAAAAGGAAAATAAGCCTGCCCTAACATTTTATACTCATTCGTATCCGATTTTTGCTCATTCGCACAGCTAACTGAGCGAATTTTATCATATTTTTACCTTAAATCGGATTCCTATGAAAAAAGTACTATTGCTGATTTTCTTATCGGCTACAACTGACGTACTCTTATCGCAGAATGTGGGGATAGGAACTAATACACCTCAATCAAAACTGCATGTAGCCGGAACGATCCGGAGCGATACATTAATTGGCACGGGTGTGCGCAACCTCTTTGCAGCACCCAACGGCCGTATTTACGACAGCCTGGTTGTGCCTTCGGCGCTCAGCTGGGAGATCAACGGCAACGCGAACATCACCGCCGCTAATTTCCTCGGAACCACCAACGCCAATGACGTGATCTTTAAAACGAATAATGCTGAGCGTGCCCGGATCCTGTCAAACGGAAATGTTGGCATTGGCATCACTGCCCCGGCTGTAACACTCGAAGTCAATAACCGCGCCCGCGTTTCTTCGTCGAATCCACTGATCGAATTAAATGGAACGTTTGCAGCTGTTCCTAATTTAGCCTCTATGGCCATACGCAGTGCCGGCGAAGTGGTTGTGCGCACCAATGCCAACAACGCTGCCATCTCCGACTGGGAAATGAAGCTGGGCACTGGCACGTATGCTTATCCCAACGATGCTTTCTATGTTGGCCGGAGGGCTGTGCCGACCGCTACAGCACCTGCCTATTTCATGCTCATCAACAATGCCGGCAATATGGGCGTGGGAACCACCACACCCAACAACCGCGTAGAAATAACTTCCGCTGCAGCCAATACATCCGGCCTGCGTTTTACCAACCTCACCTCGGCATCGCCAACGGTTGCCGCAAACGGCAAAGCCCTTAGTGTGGATGCCAATGGCGATGTGGTGCTGATGCCTTCGGCTTCGGACGCATGGAAATTATTGGGTAATGCGGGAACAACAGCAGGCACCAATTTCCTCGGAACGACCGATGCGCAAGACCTGGTGTTTAAAACCAATAACCTTGAGCGCATGCGCACCCTTGCGTCCAATGGCAACGTAGGCGTTGGACATACAGCTCCGTTATCTAAACTAACGGTGATGGAGCGCTTTGACGGCAACTACACCGTCATGAACCCGTTTACGAAACTTGTCGGCATTTCCGCCGAAGACAATACCGACTTCGTAGGGATGTCAACCGAAGACATCGACGGCAATCTGGCAACAACCAACGACGCCGGCGGCCTGATCTATTGGGGCGACGATGGTAACGAGCCGCTTAACTTCAAATTCCTGCAATACAACGGCAGCAGTTTTACACCACGCACGGTGGCCACGTTCCTGCCGAATGGAAACGTTGGCATCGGAAATACCAACCCACTGCAACGCCTGGCGATAGCTTCGTCCACCAACGCAGCCCTGTATGCCATCAGAGATTTCAACGGTGTTTCAAACAGCGATGCCGGATTTATCGGTGGCATCGATGCTTCGTACACCAATACCGGCGTGTACTTTGTGCAAAAAGACAATGTGAGCCTGGGAAATTATACCACCAACCTCGTCAATGTGGTTTCGAACGGCGCCCCTAAAGTGGTGATCAACGGCACTGGCAACATGCGCATCGGCAACCAGTTCTACAACACCCAAAGCGCTGGCGCAGCAGTTGCACCCGACGCTGCCAACGTGAAACTGGCTGTTACAGGCGCTTACTCAGCATTTGGCGGCTACAACTCCGATCCGGCAGTAAACATGGCGCCTTCTCCTTGCTGGATCAATGGCGTGGGAACGCTTGTTACCGGCATGAACAGGATGTCCGGCACGAGCAATGTGGACTTCTGGAATGCCACTGATCCGGGAAATGGCATCGCTGCACTAGCTGCTACTGACCGCGGCTTTAACTGGCGCAACTTCAATTTGGTGGCCGGCAATAGTGTCGAAAACTCATTAATGGTACTCAATGGCCTCGGCAACCTTACCATTTCGGGCACCAATTATTTTACGTCTGATAGCCGGCTGAAAACAGGTGTGAAAGCATTTGAAAATAACGTCCTGGCCAGGGTCATGCAGCTTAAGCCAAGCACTTATCAAAAACACCGCGCTGGTTTCGACGCCTCCGGTAACCTGATGATTGAAAGTGGTGGTGAAGCCATTAATGATTTCGGTTTTATTGCCCAGGAAGTGTACCAGGTTTTTCCTGAACTTGTCAGCAAGCCAAAAAACGAAGCCAAAGAACTCTGGTCGGTTGACTACGCAAGGCTTTCGGTGATGCTTACCAAAGCCATGCAGGAACAGCAACAAGTGATCGAATCGCAGGAACAACGCATCCGTAAATTGGAGCAAGCCCTTACTGAGTTACTGGAAAAAAAATAAAAACGGACCTCGTTAATCTTAAAAAGTATTTAATAGTTGTATGAAAAAAAGTTTGATTCTTTTATGTGCCCTTGGCTCACTGCAGGCAGTGTCGCAAAATGTGGGCATCGGAACCAACAACCCTTTATCGAAACTCCACGTTGCCGGTACCATTCGCAGCGACACTTTAGTTTACGTGGGACCCGGCGTGCGCACCTTGTTTGCCACCCCCAACGGACGCATATACGATAGTCTGGTACCTGCAACTGCACTTAGCTGGGAGATCAACGGGAACGCCAACGTAACTGCCGCCCATTTCCTGGGCACTACCAACGCCAACGATGTCATCTTTAAGACCAACAACGTGGAGCGCGCCCGCATCCTTTCTACCGGCAACATGGGTGTTGGCATTCCCACGCCTACAGCCAATGTGCATATATATGCCGCGAACGGCTTTGCAGGAACTGCGCTTCCGCTCCGTTCGGCTTTAACAGTGGAGGTACCAAGCCAAAGCAGCAACGGCTACAGCATTATCAAAGGTTCTGGCGGCACCACGTTAAATGCGGGTACCGTGTATGGTTTAAACCTCGACCTGAACCCTCAGGGCCTTTCAGCCGGAACTCAATATGGAGTGTATGTTACCAACGAAACAAAGAACTATTTCTCCAATAGCGTTGGTGTAGGTACCCCCAACCCGGGCAACCGCGTTGAAATTACAGCTGCTACAGCCAACGCATCGGGTCTCCGCTTTACCAACCTTACCGCAGCATCGCCAACAGTAGCAGCAAACGGCAAAGCACTAAGCGTGGATGCCAACGGCGATGTGGTACTGATGCCTTCGGCTTCTGATGCATGGAAACTATTGGGCAACGCGGGGACAACAGCAGGCACTAATTTCCTGGGTACTACCGACGCGCAAGACCTGGTAATTAAAACCAACAATACGGAAAGGGCCAGGGTTCTAAGTACCGGAAATGTCGGCATCGGCACGGCTACGCCAGGACAAATGCTTCATGTAAATGGCAATACCTTATCCAATGAGTTCTGGATTTTTTCCGGCGCAGGTGACCTGAAAATCCATAATGCCGGGATTGCCAACACGATGGTGTTCAACACCTCGGCCCTGGAACGGATGCGTATCGACAACAATGGCCTGGTAGGTATCAACACGACCACGCCAGGCAAACGGCTGGAAGTAGGTGCTATTGGTGGCGACGGTATCTCGATTAAGGCTACTGCAGGTGTAGATGTAGGCGACCTGATGTTCTTCGACGCTGCCGGGGTTGAAAAAGGCCGGGTATATACCAATCCGCTGGCGGCACCGGGCCTGATCTTATCCGGTAGCAGCACACCGGCAGCCCATGTCTTTATTGACAACGCGGGAAATGTAGGTATTGGCAACTCAACGCCAGCTAACCGCGTTCATATTACCTCGGCTGCCGCCAACACTTCCGGTTTACGTTTCACGAATTTAACGGCTGCTTCCCCGACAGTTGCGTCAACAGGTAAAGTGCTTTCGGTGGATGTAAACGGTGATGTTGTTCTTACGCCGGGAGCCGCGAACGCCTGGGAGCTCCTGGGAAATGCGGGAACAACGGCCGGCACCAATTTCCTCGGTACTACCGATGCGCAAGATCTGGTGTTTAAAACCGCCAATACAGAAAAGGCAAGGATTACCACTACTGGCAGGCTTGGTATTGCGACGAGTACACCACGCGAGTTTCTTGAAATCGCCAATGCACCAGGTTCTACGGGCCATAATCTCGCATTGGCCACGCAGGGCGAAGCTAATTACTGGTCGGTCATGAAACGCCCTTCCTCTTATGCCAATCCGAATAACTTTCATATTGCGTATTTCGATGGTACCAACTGGAACCAGTACATGGATATCATGCCAAACGGAAATGTTGGCATTGGCAACACGATGCCGGCTGCTTCTGCCAAAGTGGAGATTGCTAGCACTGTATCGGGCTTTGCGATGCCGCGCATGACCAGCGTTCAGCGTCGCGCCATTGCCGCGCCAATAGCTGGCCTGCAGGTGTATGACACCGACCTGAAAGGGTTTTATGTATTTGATGGTGTAAAATGGGACTGTGCCAATAACCCAGCCGGAACCGTACAATACTTTGCCAATACGACGGCACCAAACGGTTACCTGGAATGTAACGGACAAGCGGTGAGCCGCACGGTGTACGCTGAACTTTTCGCCGCCATCGGCACTACTTATGGTGTTGGAAACGGCACCACTACCTTCAATGTGCCCGACCTGCGCGGCGAATTTGTACGCGGCGCCGACAACGGGCGTGGAGCCGATCCCGGACGTGTGCTTGGTACGGCACAAAGTCCATCGCCGGTAATTCATGACGACACCGGCGGGGTAGGCGCTCAAAATGGCGACTTCTCGATGGATAATGTCGCAGCTGGCTATTCAGATCCTTGGCCCGGAACGCTGGCAGGTGGAATTCCAAACGCCTATTGGGCGGCAGCTCCGGCGGGTGGCTGGACGGTTTATACCGGAACTAATACTGGTGGCGCGGCTTATGGCATGATCAGCGCCGCGCGCCCTCGCAACGTTGCCCTGATGCCTTGTATCAAATTCTAAACCGGAACCGGTGCAATAAGGCCGGCTCCTCAACTGATTAACATGACAAGAAAAGTCTTTATTTTATGTTTGTTTGCGGCTGCCGGCTTCACGGCCTGGTCGCAAAATGTTGGGATAGGCACCAACAGTCCGCTTTCGAAATTACACGTAGCCGGAACCATCCGCAGCGATACATTGATCGGAACAGGTGTAAGAAGCCTGTTTGCGGCGCCGAACGGAAGAATTTACGACAGTCTTGTTGTACCGTCGGCACTTAGCTGGGAAATAAACGGCAATGCCAACATCACACCAGCTAATTTTCTGGGCACTACCAACGCCAACGACGTGATCTTTAAAACCAATAATGTGGAGCGCGCCCGCATCCTCTCCAACGGATTTGTAGGCATTGGCACGGCAAATCCTCCCGTATTGCTCAGCAATAGTACCTTGCATGCAGGCGATCAGTCTGGTTTGGGAACGCAGGTTATTCGCGGCATGGACTGGAATGCCAATGACCTCGGTTATGTTTCGAGTTTTTACAACTCCGGTACGGTTGCAGGAGCAAATGGTGCCCTGATCAAAATCAACAATACCACCGCCAATTCAAAGGCTTTGACCGTTAACGCCGGTGCTATTGGCACAGGAACGGATTTGCTCACTGTGCTGGGCAGTGGTTTTACCGGCATCATGACAAACACCCCAAGCGAAATGCTCGAAATTGCCAACAATGGCCAATTGTCATTGAGGGCCTCGCCCGGCACACGGGATCCTGGCGACATTTTATTTAAAAATGGCAATGGCACGAATAAAGCCAGGGTCTATTCGAACCCGGCCCTCGACAAAGGGCTGATGCTCAACGGCGATGGATCGGCAGGAGTGCATGTATTCATTGATTCTGTAGGCCGCATAGGCATGGGTAACACCAGCCCTAATAGCCGGTTGGAAATTACTTCTGCGGCAGCAAACACTTCCGGCCTGAGGTTCACAAACCTCACGGCAGGATCGCCAACGGTAACTTCCAATGGAAAGGCCCTATCGGTAAATGCCACAGGCGATGTGATCCTGGTGCCCGCGTCAGGAGGCAATGCCTGGGAACTGTTGGGTAATGCCGGAACAACAGCCGGAACCAATTTTCTCGGCACAACCGACGCACAAGACATGGTTTTTAAAACGAACAATACGGAAAAAATGCGCATCACCACCAGTGGTCAGGTTGGCATTGGTACTGCTGCCCCAAACAGCTCGGCTATACTTCAGATCGTTTCCACCACACAAGGCGTAATGTTTCCGACCATGACCAGCGCCCAACGCCAGGCCATTGCTTCTCCGGCCACAGGCTTAACGGTATATGACGTCACAGCCAATATCCTGATGAGTTATAATGGTACACGCTGGCAGGAAGTAGGCGGAGACCCAATAGGCAGTATTGAAGCCTTTCATAAGAACATGGCTGCTACTCCAACACTTCCGTGGGGTTGGGTGGAGTGCAACGGCCAGGTGCTAAGCGATCCGGAATCACCCTACAATGGACAGACGATTCCTTCGTTGAACGCCACCGGTAAATTTCTCCGTGGCTCAACAGTGAGTGGCACGATGCAAACCGAAGATGTGGGAGGACATACACATGCGGGCACGACGGCTGCCGCTGGAAATCACAATCACGGTGGCAGTACAGGCTCTGTAAATTCCACCAACGGGCGTGTTGTTCCGTGGGACGACAACCTTTCTACCAATAAAATGAACTCCGCCAATACCGGTCAGCTGATCAATACACCCGCCGGTGGTGGTGGATTTCCTTGGGACGGCCTGGCAACGGTGGGCAACTTCCTAACCACCATCGACCAATTGGATCATACACATGCTATCAGCACAGACGGGAACCATACGCATACCTTCACAACGAATGCAAATACCGGCACTGAAACGAGGCCAACAAACATGAGCGTGGTGTGGATCATGCGGGTGAAATAATTATACAGAATGAATGGAAAATATTTGCTTATGAAAAAAGCTATCGGAAATACGGTTATCACTTGGACACTCTTCTTTATTGCGGGATGGAGCCAGGCCTATGGACAGAATGAGTTTTACAACAACGGAAGCGGCATCACCGTTCAACCGGGCGGACTCATTGCCGTGCAGGGTGAAGTGGTAAATACGAATGCAGGCGCCAACGTTGGGCTCATCAGCAATGCAGGCCAGATTACCTTTTCCGGCAATTGGACAAACAATTCGAATTCGGGTGCCCTGGTAGCTACTACCGGGACTGTTGATATGGTAGGCGCCAATCAAAATATTATGGGAAGCCAGCCAACCCGGTTCAATAACCTGAACCTGCTTGGAAGCGGCATCAAAACGCTGGACGTTAATACCTTTGTGGGTGGAAATACCGGCGTGCTGGCGCTTGGAACGCGGCCCCTAAATCTGAACAGCAACACACTCATCGTTACGAATCCGGTAACGGGTGCCATCACACGCACCAGCGGCTATGCCATCAGCGAAACAGGACCCACACCTGGCTATGGCACCATCCAGTGGAATATAGGAAACGTGGCCGCCGGAAATTATGTTTTTCCTTTCGGATCGGTAGCCGCCAACTACATTCCCCTCACCTTAGGCATTACCAGCCCGGGTGCGCAATCAACTACCGGAGCTATCAGTGCATCTACCTATCCAACTAACACAGGCGCTGCTATCAACAACCGCCCGTTGCCTACCGGCGTAGCTAATCTGAACAACAATTGCGGCACCGAGCATGCCCCGAAAATGCTCGACCGTTTCTGGGTGATCAATACCAGCAACTATAACACGAATCCAACGGCAAACAAGCAATTTACTTACATCGAAAACGAGTGGGATCTTACCGGCGGGAGTACCAATGTTATTACTGAAAGCGATCTTCAGGCCTGGTATTACAATGCAGGCTGGACTCATTTGACAAGTACCAATAACAGTGCGAGTAACAACCAAACCATTAACGGAAATTCCAACTACGGTGTATTTACGATCGGAGAATACAAGGAACTCATCCTGCAGTTGGTGAACGTGGACAGCGTGGTATGCTTCGGCGAAAGCAACGGCGTTATTACGTTCTCTTCTACGGTTGGTTATGGCACGCCTACTTATTCGCTGAATGGCACGGCGACAACAAACACCACCGTGAATACTTTGGCGGCCGGGCAATACACGGTAACTGGAAGTGATGTGATGGGTTGTAAAGACACCATTGCACCGATCCGTGTGGACGAACCGGCAAAACTACTTGCATCGATCTCTTCAAGTGATCTATCCATTTGCAAAAACGACAGCATTAAACTCAGCTCTGTGTTTTCGGGAGGTATCAAACCTTATGACATCAGCTGGAATACAGGTGCCTCAAGCACCGGTGTAACCACCAATACCATCATGCAGGGGCAAGCGCCGCCGGTGAGCAGCGACTATTGGTACGATCTGAGAGATAAGAACAATTGTGCCGTACAGTCCAATACTGTTCACATAAATGTCAATCAACTTCCGGTGGTAGATTTTGCGGTAAACCCAAGCGATGGCTGCCAGCCGCTGCCGGTTAATTTCACGAACCTCTCTGCATCAACGCCATCAGTGGCTTCCTGGTTCTGGACTTTTGGAAATGGGGTGATCTCTACCGATGCGGCACCAAGCTATACCTATGTGGTTCCGGGTACGTTCCAGGTGAGCCTCAAAGCTACTTCTGATAGCGGTTGCGTTTCGGTACTCACCAAACCTAATTTTGTAACTGTATATCCAAAACCTAAAGCGAACTTCCATTATACACCCGAATCAGGAATTGATATCCTGAACCCGGAGGTAACTTTTGTAAACACTTCCGCCGGACAAGACAATTCATTCTGGAACTTCAACGATGGCACACCGGTAGTTGCGGAGAACAATCCATACCATACTTATGCCGATACCGGTATGTACGATGTAAAACTCGTGGTATCAACTATTCATAACTGTTATGATAGCATCGTTTTGCCGCTAAAAGTAAATGAAATCTCTACGATCTATGTACCAAATGCCTTTACACCTGACAACAACTCGCTTAACGATATCTTTGCGCCACAAGGCTTGCAACTGTACGACTATAAAATGATGATCTTCGACCGCTGGGGCGAGAAAATTTTTGAGTCGGCCGCGTTAAATGAAGGCTGGGACGGTAAATACCGCGGTGCACCGTGCAAAGAAGGTGTTTATGTTTACAAAATCGAGTTCAAGGCTGTGAACGGCGAAATCAAGCGACGCGTGCAAACGATGGTAGGACACGTGACCCTGTTGCATACCGCGCGTTAACAGGCTATTGGGCTTTTTTAAGACGACAGGCAGATTTTACGCTGCAAAAATGCTACTTTTGCATTCTGATTAAAGAATGAAACCTGTCGCTAAATCTACGGAACAACACATTTCGCAAGCTGTATTGATTGGTATTATCAACAAGCAGCAGAATGAAGCACTTGCCTGGGAGTACCTTGACGAGCTGGCGTTCCTTGCGCAAACGTATGGTGTGGAAACCAAAAAAGTGTTCACGCAAAAACTCGAACGTCCCGATAAAGCGACTTTTATTGGCAAGGGTAAGTTACATGACGTCAAATCCTTTATCGATGAACACAACATCGAAGTGGTTATCTTCGACGATGAACTTTCGCCCTCCCAACAGCGGAACCTCGAGAAAGAACTGAAACGTAAGATCCTTGACCGTACAACGCTTATCCTGGAGATCTTTTCGCAGCGCGCGCAAACTGCTCATGCCAAAACGCAGGTGCAGCTCGCACAATACCAATACCTTTTACCGCGCCTCACCGGCATGTGGACACACCTTGAACGGCAACGCGGCGGCACAGGTACGCGTGGCGGAGCGGGCGAAAAAGAAATTGAAACCGATCGACGGATCGCGCGCGACCGTATTGCGCAGTTGAAAGAAGACCTCAAGGTTATCGATAAACAAATGGCTACACAGCGTAAAAACCGTGGAGAATTTGTGCGTGTGGCATTGGTGGGTTATACCAATGTGGGGAAATCCACGATCATGAACCTCATCAGCAAGAGCGAGGTGTTTGCGGAGAACAAATTATTTGCCACACTCGATACCACCGTGCGCAAAGTAACGATCGAAAATCTGTTTTTTCTATTGAGCGACACAGTAGGCTTCATCCGAAAGCTGCCAACACAATTGGTAGAGAGTTTCAAATCGACGCTCGACGAGCTCCGCGAAGCCGACGTACTGCTGCACGTAGTAGATATCTCCCATCCCAACTTTGAGGATCATATTGCTGTGGTGCAACAAACGCTCACCGACATTGGCGCCGGTGATAAAGAAACGATCCTGGTGTTCAATAAGATCGACGCGTTCAAATACGTCAAAAAAGACGAGGACGACCTTACCCCGATGACCAAAGAAAACCTGTCGCTCGAAGAGCTGAAAAAAAGCTGGATGAACGATCTTCACCAGGAGGCCGTATTTATCAGTGCGCAGAAGAAAGAGAACATCGAGGAGTTCCGAAAAACGGTTTACGAGGTGGTGAAGAAGATTCACGTGAAGCGTTTTCCTTACAATAATTTGTATTACTAACGCCGCCGGCTTGCTTTACTGTTTGACAGTAGCTGCGTGTGTATGACGATTCCGGCAAGTCGTTTCCTAAACAACATCATCCCGGAAAAGAATAGTCCTCGAAACATGCTTATTTCAACAAAGACTTTAACAACTTCTCCGTCTTATAAACATATTCTTCGTAAGCCTTTCCGGTAGCGGGTCCGTTGAAGCCGGTGTACACCGAAACCACGCGATGGTCTTTATTCAAAATAAGCGTCGTTGGAAAAGCCATGATGCCGTTGAGAAAAGGCAAACTCGTCGAGGCCTGATCTTTCCCAGTAAGGCCGGTGACAAGGATCTCGTAATTCACCCCAAACCGCGCTTTCAGGCGCCTGACATTATTCCGGGCTTTTTCGGGATCTGACGTGCGCTCATAAGCCAGGCCGATCACTTCGAGACCTTTGCCCTGAAACCTGTTGTATAATGTCGAGAGGTAGGCTGTTTCATCCATGCAGTTCGGGCACCAGCTGCCCATGATCTGTACGATCACGACCTTATCCAGGTAGCGCTTGTCGGTTAAGCTAACGGTTTGCGAACTGAGGTTTTCAAAACTGAATTGAATGACTTCCTCCGGGTCTTTCAGATAGGTCAGCTTTTCCGGGTCACGCAGCTCGAATCCCTGGTTTCGTCTGGCTACCCATGCTTCGCTCCAAGTATTTCCAGCGTAAAACATGCCTTTGAGCGTTCCATTGGGAAGCGCATCGGCTACGAACAAAAAGGCATGCGAGCCGTCAAATGCCGACAGTTGCAGCCTGCTTCCGTACGAAGAGCCTTCGAGGTAGCGGTAGTCGCCTGTTTCCGTGCGAAAGGTTCCCTGAAGGTAGCCGTTCGTACCACTTTCGAACATGCCGATGGCTTTGCTGCTATCCGCACTGTTGGGACTAAAGGTAACTTCCCATTTGCCGTGAAAAAAGTCTCCGGGTTTCGACCGGCTGGCCTCAAACCGGCTGCCTGCCCCAAATCGTGCGGTGAAAGGAATGGTGTTGTTTTCTTTGCGGCTACGGTTAAGCCAAAAGCCGGTCAGCAAGGTATCGTTCCACAAGCGGCAGCGAAACTCCGTATCGAAGACAGGCATACGGAATAAAAACGAATCGCCTTCCATCTTTACTTCATTCACCTCAATATGCTCTTTGGCATTCTGGATCACAAGACTGACTCCACCTTGCCATCGAACATTAAATGTAAACGGCAAGTCTATTCCCTCCGATGGCTTAAGCTGCAACACGCCACGCCATGCTCCTTCTCGGGGCTGCGCTGCCAGTAGTGTAGTGACGAACACTAGCAAAAAACAAATCTTAACCATACAAAAAACAGGTTTATAAGGCATCTCGTGTTATTGGCAAACTACCGTACATCCACCTCGTCCACAAAGATATACGCATCACCTCCTTTTCCGAGATGCCACTCAGGCAATTTACCAAAATTCGTTGCTTTTACTTTTATGTACCGGGCTGTAGGCTTTAGCGGATCGCTTGCTGTAAAAGCACGCACCTGCACCGAGTAATCCTCGGCCGGAATGCCATTTTCAAGGCTTCCGAAAGGCTTGTAATTCTTCCCATCATCCGATACAAAATACTCTACTTTTTTAGGAAACACGATCCAGGCACGGGTATCCTGCAAATATCCGGATGTAATAGATTCTATTGGCCTGGACTTTCCAAGATCCAATATACACTCGAAATCTTTTCCCTGGTAACCTTGCCAGTCGCCCTTACGCCAGTTTGTTGTTCCACGCTGCCCATCTACAAGCCCGCCGTCGCCACCTGCCGAGTAGCTTTTATCATATTTACTAATGTAAGTCACGGTCCAGTGATTCGGCTTTTCCAACAAATAACTTACTGTTACCGAGCTGCTGTCTTTACCTTCAAACGCAATGGCTTTAACCGTAAGCGATGTATCGCAACGGAAAGGCCCGGTGTAACGCCTTGCATGCTTTCCTGGCCTTTCGCCATTAAGTGTATAATAAATGCTGGTTGCCGGCGATACATCACCCATGCTCACAACCGTGCTGTTGGTGAAAGTGGCCGAAGGTGTTTGAATAACCGGCGCTAAAACCAGGTTAGCCGCCGATATGCGTGTGTGTGGCCGGAAGAACAGCCCTCTTCCTAAACTGTTGGCACTCGTGTCGGGTTTGTCTTGCATTACAAATTCGAGTTTTCCGTTACCTGTTAAATCGTCGTGCGAAATCACCAGGCGTTTTTGTTCCTTGCCATTAAGACTCAGCGAACGGATGTATTGAAAATGGGAAGAAGGCGTTTTTTTACTGATGGTAAATGCATGAAGGCTATCCGTATGTATCACCACCTTATCGAACAACGGAGAACCAATGCTGTATTCAGGAAAGCCTGGGCATACCTGGTAAAAGCCCATAGAACTCAAAACATACCAGGCGCTCATTTGTCCGCAATCTTCGTTGCCGATCAACCCATCGGGATCGTTCTTGTAAAATTCCGTCAGGATCTTGTACGTTTTTTCCTGGGTTTTATAGGGCTTTCCTACAAAATTATAGAGATAAGCCATGTGGTGGCTCGGCTCGTTCCCGTGTGCATACTGGCCAATGAGGCCGGTGATGTCAGCCTGTTCGCGCCCCAATGTTTTTGAACTCGCTGAAAACAATTCGTCCAGTTTTTTTTCCATTGCCTTATCGCCTCCCATTAAGCGCATTAAGCCGTCAATGTCTTGTGGCGCAAAAAAGCTGTACTGCCAGGAGTTGGCCTCGGTGTAATGGTTATTGACATCTCTTGGATCAAACGGTGATAGCCAGTTTCCGTTTTTTCGCGGTCGCATGAAACCTGTTTTTTTATCGTACACGTTTTTATAGGCCTGTGCGCGTTTCGAGTACAACAGGTAATCACTCTTCTTATTGAGACGTCTCGCAACTTCGCCCACACACCAGTCGTCGTAAGCATATTCAAGCGTTTTCGAAACACTTTCCGATTCATCATCTACCTGCAGGTAATAATTGCTGTTGAATACCGGAATGCTGTAACCATGATAATCCGATGCCGCCTTCATTGCTTCGTAAATAAGGACCGTATCGAAGCCTCCGATGTTTTTAGCAAACACGTCGGCTATCACCGACACGCTGTGAAAGCCGATCATACAATCTGTTTCGTTAGCCGAAAGCTCCCACACCGGAAGGCGTTTACTTTCGTCGTACTGGTGAAGAAACGTATTGATAAAATCGGTGGTGCGCTTCTTGTCGATAATACTCAACAGGGGATGCAAGCCGCGAAATGTGTCCCACAACGAAAACACCGTATATGGTGTAAATCCCTGTGCCTGATGGATCTTCTGATCCCGGCCGCGATAACGCCCGTCAACATCCGAAGCCACCGACGGATGGATCATCGTATGATAAAGTGCTGTGTAAAAAAGAGCCAACTTATTCGTATCGCCGCTGCTCACTTCTATTTTAGACAGTTGTTTTTCCCAAGCCTGCGTAGCGGCGGCCTTGTATGTGTCAAACTCCCAGTGTGCCGCCTCCGCATTCAGGTTACGGGCTGCGCCGGCTGCATCTGTTTGCGAAATCCCCACTTTCACAAGCAACGGTTCTCCCTCGCGCAAATCAAATACAAACTGCGCTCCATCGACGTTTTCCTCTTCTCCCGGTTTTTTGCCAGGCGATTTCACGAGTCTCACGCTTTTGTCTTTCAGGGGCCTGCTGAATTTCATCATAAAATACACATGCTGCTCCCTGGCCCACGCTTCGCTGACACGATAGCCGATAACCGTTACACTATCCACCACTTTCAGGTTCGATGCCAGCGTTTTATCGCGATGCAACAAATCAAGTACCAGGTAAGCGCTTCCTGCCTTCGGAAACGTGTAGCGGTGGATACCTGTGCGGGTTGTAGCTGTAAGCTCGGCTCTGATACCGTTGTTGAGTTCTACGGCATAGTACCCGGCAGACGCCTGTTCCCGGCGGTGCGAAAAACCGGTCGCATACGTTTTCTTTGCCAGGTTGTTTTCGGCCAGAGCGGGCATCAGTAGAATATCACCATAGTCACTGACACCAGTGCCACTCAGGTGCGTATGCGAAAAGCCGTAGATCACCGAGTCGGGGTAATAATACCCGCTACAACCTTCCCAGCTGCCGTCAATGCGTGTATCGGGACTTAATTGAACCATCCCGAAAGGCAACACTGCTCCTGGAAAGGTGTGCCCGGTGCCGCCGGTACCTACCATTGGATTAACATAAGAGGTATAGGGATGCTGCGAAAACAGAACGGAGGTGAAAAAAACCAAAAAGAAAGAGGGAAGGAATCTGATCATTGGATTTGAGGATAATTATACCGCGAACGATGGTTTACGTAAAACTAAAAATACCGATTTATTTATAGATGCCACAGTCGTATAGCGAAAAATGTTTCGGTATCGGTTGCCCGGGCAAAAGTCCCTTTACATGCACTTTTACGGGCATTCCGGGTTCAATGTCTATAAAATTATCCGAAAGTCCTCCGGGTAGCCCATCTTCCGCCAGGAAAAGGTCTTTCACCAATTGGCGAGAGGTGATGATAAGCGCCTGTTCGGCTACCGAAAACCGGATATCGATTTCGGGCTTTTGCAGGCGCAGGTCTTTGGGTTTTACAAAAAAATGGCGCTTACTCGCCAGAAGTGTCCCGGCAGAGTCGGTGAGCGTGCAGGAAAGATAAACCTCATCGGGCGGAAATGCTTTCAGCTCTTCCTCGTCTATGCTGTCGTAAACCGCACTGCTGTTCGCTTCTATGCGGACGGGACGTTGGTGATGTATCAACGTATCGCCTCTGGTGTTTCTCAACGTAACAACCAGGCTTGCGGTTTTCGCCTGTGGCTTATCAGAAACGACAAAGATCTCGTACTTGCTTTTACGTTTACCAACGGAAATGAGCAGGTCGTTATAGAGCTTTTTTGTAGCGTAGTAAAGCGCTTTTTTGCCATGTGTATTATCCAGAGCACTCCAGGAGGTTACCGGCCAGCAATCGTTGAACTGCCAGTACAACGTCCCCATACAATAGGGCTTTGCCCGGCGATGGGCTTCTATTGCCGTTCTCATGGCATCGCGCTGCAACAGCTGCGAGACATAGATATAATGCTCAAAATTTTCCGGAACCTGGTAATCTCGTTCCATATAACGCTGAACAGTTTCGTAACCAGTAGGATGTTTTTGATGGGCCTTTACCGCATCGGACCCCAGACGGCATTGAGCTGTATCGCAAAAGGAATTAAATACGCGCAGCGAAGGCATGCCTTGGAAACCATACTCACTCATAAACCGGCCAACTTTTGTTTCATAAACATCAAATGGCTCCATGCCCCACCACACGCCCCAATAATGAGAATCCCCACGAACAAGACTTTCCCTGTGGCCCCAACCGATGGACGGCGACGAGGGCCAGTAGGCTGTTTGCGGATCGGCTAGTTGCAAGGTGTTGGGAATGACATTGTGAAAAAGCTGCTGGTATTGATTCCAGATAAGGGTCGAGTCGGCTGTCGAATACCGATACTGTTTTTGCCATCCCCAGTTATGCCAGCCTTCGTCTATCTCGTTATTTCCGCACCACAATGCCAGGCATGGATGTTGGCGCAAGCGCAAAGCCTGCTGCCGCACTTCTTCTTTTACGTTTGCCAGAAACAAGCTATCGGCAGGGTACATGGCGCAGGCAAACATCAGATCCTGCCACACCAGGATGCCGTTCCGGTCGCAGGCTTCATAAAACGCATCGTCTTCGTACAATCCACCGCCCCAAACACGCAGCATGTTCATATTGGCTTCCTTTGCAAGTGCTACGAGTACAGCATGATCGTTCTTTTTTATTTCGCTGACAAAGCTATGTTGCGGAATGTAGTTGGCACCTTTCATGAAAACCGGCAGACCATTCAGACGAAAAAAAAACGTTTCCCCAAACAAGTCTTTTTCGCGCACCAGTTCCAATGTTCTCAAGCCAAGCGAGAGGGTTTTGTAATCTTCGGTTTTCCCTTTCACTTTCAGCGATGCACCAACCCTATACAGGTTAGGTTTTCCCAGGCCGTTGGTGTACCAGAGCTTTGGGTTGTGGATCGTGCAATACACGGTGTCGATATGCGTACCCTTTTTCGCTTTAAGCGGATAACTGACTGAGAGGGGTTTGGAAGCAGGAGCATCAGCCAGGCGAATCTGTAGATCAAGCTGTAAGTCCTTAACCGGCGATCCCTCAGTTTCTGCAACGATGCCAACGACGGCTATCGAATCGTGTAGCTCGCGTATAAAATGATTCAGGCTTTTCAGACGCAAATCGTCCCAGCAAGTAAAATAAACCGGCTTGTACATCCCGCAAGTCACGAGGCGCGGTCCCCAGTCCCAGCCGTATTGGTATTGGGCTTTGCGTGTAAATACTTTTTCGTCGCCCGGCAACGCATAAGGCAGTTTGGCCGCCAGCACCTTTCCGGTATCGGCCGCCGGAGCAAACACCACGCGCAAGCGGTTTCTTCCGGGCTTCAGGAGGTTCCGCACGTCCAGCGTCCAGCTACGGAACATATTATCGGCAAACAGAACAAGCGAGTCGTTTAAAAAAACAGATGCATAGGTATCAATCCCTTCAAAGGTCAGTTCCACATGCTTGTGTAGCAATAAGCTTTTCCCTGCCTCGAATTCCAGAAAGTATTCCCAGCTTTTGTGTTCTATCCATTGCACACCCGCTTCGTTCGTTCCATAGAAAGGATCGGGAATCAAGCCTTGTTTCAGCAGATCGGTGTGAATGGTTCCGGGCACCTGCGCCGGATAGTAATGGTGTGTGCCTCTCTCCCTGAACTGCCAGTGTCCTGCCAACGGCTCGCGTTTCACCTGGGCGTGCAGGCAACAGGAGATTACCAGACATATAACAAATAACCACCTCATACGCGCAGGCATTGGATAATAGATTTCAGCTCCAGTGGATCGGGGCCAACAGATGACGAAGTCATTGCTGCTGTATGAAATTCCCGGCAACCTGTACCAACCAACTTACCGATGTTGGCAGCTCTCACGCCTCCTCCCGGCATGATGGAAATGGAATGACCATACGAGGCATTGAGTCGGTGCAGCGCAGCCAGGCCCTCTTCTGCTGTGGGCTTTCCTCCCGAACTCAGCACATGGTCAAATCCCAACCCGATTAGTTGCTGTACACCCGCCTCCAGATCGACGCAGGCATCTATTGCCCGGTGAAAGGTGCAAGCCAGTTCGCCGGCTTGTTGTTTAAGCGCTGCGCATGCGGTTGTATCGATTTCGTGATTCGCATTCAGAAGCCCAAATACCACACCATCGACGCCGGCTTCCCGGCAAAATACGATGTCGGACCGCATAACATCCAATTCGCCTGCTGTATAGATAAAATTGCCGGGTCTCGGACGGATGATAACATGTAGCGGAATCGTTAAGGTTGCTTTTACGGCTAAGATATCGTTGCGCGAAGGTGTTATACCACCAACCTCGTAATTGCAACAAAACTCTACACGATCGGCCCCCGCCTGTTCTGCAACTACACAGGATTTGGGATCGAAGCAAGCAACTTCCAACAGTTTATGGGAGGTAGCTCCTGGCATCGATCAATTGGTTGGAAATGCTTGGCGAGTAAACCGCATAATTAAATCCTTTTTGAAGACAGAACGCGCCATGCTCTCCTTTCTTATTGATGGCAATGAACCCTACCTGCAAATCGCTCAACTCTTTTTTCCGGAGTTTAGTAATGGCCGCAATTCTTTCTACAGCCTTCCGGCAAGCCATCTCTGGTGAATGGCCCTGCCTCATCAGTTCCACCACCGTATGAGCGCCCACAACGCGGCAGATGTCCTCGCCCTGGCCAGTAGCGGTAGCGGCGCCAACTTCGTTATCTACAAATAAACCTGAACCAATAATGGGTGAATCGCCGACACGCCCATGCATCTTGAATGCCATGCCGCTTGTGGAGCAGGCGCCGGATAAATTGCCCTGCATATCCAATGCCACCATGCCAATGGTATCGTGGTTCTCGATATTGACTTTAGGTTTGTACTCACTGGTTTTCAGCCACTCTTTCCATTCTTCTTCCGACGCTTTCACCAGCAGGTTTTGCTTTGTGAAGCCTTGTGAAACAGCAAACTCCAAAGCACCTTCACCGCAAAGCATGGTATGCGGCGTTTTTTCCATCACTGCACGCGCCACCGAAACCGGGTGCATGATCTCTTCGAGACACACCACCGAACCAATATTAGAGAACTCGTCCATGATACAGGCATCGAGTGTGACCTTACCATCTCGGTCGGGTCGACCGCCATAGCCTACGCTACGTTCGGCCGGGTCAGCTTCCACCAGTCTTACGGCAGCTTCTACCGCATCAAGTGCCCGGCCTTTCTCAGAGAGGATCTTCCAGGCTTCGGCATTGGCCTGAATTCCGAAACGCCAGGTGGAAATCACGATAGGCCTCACCGGTTCTTTGGTTTGCGCCTCGAGTAGCTCGCCGGCTTTGCTTTTATTCACAGCAAAGAGCGAAGCCATCACCGTTCCGAGTTTAATAAATTGTCTTCTGTTCGTTTTCATGCTTATCTGATCATGATCTCATCGCAAAAGAGCCAGGCATTTTCTCCTGCTCCGGGCTTTCCGGAAGCGATCTTTCCGTGGTTTCGCGCAACGATTTTAATGTATTGGGTATTAACCGGAGCCATGCTAAGCCTCGCAATCCGTTCGCCGTTGCTGATCGTCGCCTTGCCAGCCAACCGGAAGTTCTTTCCATCGGGAGATATATATACCTGTACCTCGGCGGGAAAATAAATCCAACTCAATTCTTCCTGCAAGAAGCCAACATCTACCTGACTTACTTCTTCTGTTTTTGATAAGCGGAGGGTAGCTTCCATATCATTGCCGCGCCAGGCCAGCCACTGATCGCTGATGCGGGGAAGACTTGCCTGTTCGGCATTTACCAGGGTAAATGCTCCGCCACTGTTGTAAGATGTATGCGGCGCATTTTTAAGCATCACCTGCGCATTCGTTGCTTTGTTCACATCGTAGTGCCTGGAAGTAACTGCGCTCTTTTGCGCTTGCCCCTGAAACAACGCTCCCTTTACGAGCGTGTTTTGCAACAGTTCAAGCGGCTGTTCAAAAAGAACTGATGCCGGACCAGGATCACTTCCGTCGGTGGTGTAGCGCAACTCACCAAGTACCGGATTGGCCGATAACCGCAACGACACTGCATTGCCCTTCGACGACGGAGACAGGGTATAGTTTATGCGGTAAAGTGCTCTGGCGTAAGTATAGCCCAGCCGATCCAGCAGCCGGAAGTGCTGCTGTATGCGTTTTAAAAAATCAGTTTCATCCTTTTGTTCTTTAGGTGTCCAGAGGACTTCAGCTAGTGCCGCCATACGCGGCAATGCCATGTATTCCGCTTGTTTTTCACTCAAAATATACTCTGTCCACAGGTTTGCCTGAGCACCCAGAATATAAGGCTGTTCTTTGGGAGTGAGCAAAGCAGGCACTGGCTCAAAGGCATACACTTTTTCGAGAGGGGTAAATCCGCCAATGGCCAAAGGTTCGCCAACCGGCGGCGCCTGGTAATGATCGAAATAGCAATGCGATCCCGGCGACATAACCACCGGGTGTTGTTGTCTTGCGGCAGCTATGCCGCCTTCTATGCCTTGCCAGCTCATCACCGCAGCATTGGGCGCGAGGCCACCTTCCAAAATCTCATCCCAGCCGATGACCTTCCGGCCTTTGGAACTTACATATCTTTCGATGCGCTTAATGAAATAACTTTGCAACTCATGCTCGTCTTTCAGCTTCTCAAGCTTAATTACAGATTGGCACACCGGACAAACTTTCCAACGGGTTTTCGGCGATTCGTCGCCTCCGATGTGAATGTATTTTCCGGGAAATAACGCAATGACCTCATCAAGCACTTGTTCCAAAAATCCAAACACCGAATCCTTGGTGCAAAATACGTCTTCAAACACGCCCCAACCTCGCTCCACATCAATTACCTTACCTGTGCATGAAAGCCAAGGATAAGAAGAAATAGCTGCTACCGAATGTCCGGGCATTTCGATTTCCGGCACGACGGTAATGTGACGGCTCGCAGCGTACTCAACCAGCTCCCGGATCTCCTCCTGCGTATAATAGCCCCCGTAAGGAATGCTGTCGTAACGATGATCGCTATACCGGCCTACCATCGTTCCTTTCCGCCAGGCGCCGTGCTGGGTCAGTAAAGGAAAACGCTTGATTTCGATGCGCCAGCCCTGGTCGTCGGTAAGATGCCAGTGAAAAGTATTCATTTTATATAATGCCAGCAGATCGATGTAGCGTTTTACGAACGACAAGGGAAAAAAATGCCGGCACACATCGAGGTGCATTCCGCGCCACTGAAAGCGCGGCGCATCTTCTATATGCAGGCACGGAAGCACGATAGCGTTGTTTGTATCGGGAGGCAGAAGTTGAATCAGGCTCTGCAAGGCATAGAAATTCCCGGCACCTTCCGAAAGAGCATTTATCTGGATGCCATTTTTTTCAATGAACAGTTCATAGGCTTCGTTGCCATCATTATACTGCAACGGCTCCGAAAAAAGAATGTAATTGTTTGCAGGTGCTTTCTCTACAACTTGCAGGCGAAAGTGATAATAGCGTTCGAGATAATCGTTGAACCACTGAAGATCACGTCGCAGGTTTTCGTTGGCAGGCGCAACCAATTTGGTGCTGGAAGAAAGCGTGAAAGTTCCGGGCTGCATTTCCTGGCGCAAAGGCTTAGGAATCAGTGCCGGCAGAACCTCAGACACCTGCTGCCCCAGACAGCTGATTGCAAGGGCCAGAAAGCCAGCCAAAAATATTCTACTCTTCTTCATCGTCGCTCAGCAATGCCATCAGTTCCTCCGGGTAGTCGTCTTTTAAAATATACACGCCGGTCATAGGATTGACGACTTCCCGTGAGCTTTTCAGATATACCTGAAAAAGCATGCCTTTTTTATTCTGATCTTTTTCGGTTTTACTGATAGCCTTCTTCGAGAACGGCATTTGCGTGACGGAACCATCTTCCATGGTGCACTCCAAAACAGTCATATCCGGTATTTCGAAACAAAACTCATCGTCATTCGGATAAAGACCTTTTAGTAAATAGGTGGCGTTATTCAATACCTTAAACTGGGCCACATCTCCCTGTACTTCAAACTCGTCTTCCCACAGGTATTTTATGTTGTCTTCCGTTTCTTCGCCCTCGTTTTCCTTATCGGCATAAGCCTGGTTGAATTTCGAATTGACAAGCTTGACGTTGATGGTTACTTTCATGTTGGTTCTTTTATTGACGATTAATGTGCGCTGTTACTAACTGTGTTCAATTCGATGCCCTGCTTTTTAAAGATGGCATTCACTTTAAATGCATACCAGGCCAGGTAAGCGAAGCAAAATACGGTAACAATGTAGGATTGGTGGGGATTAAGCCAATCGGAGAGAAGACCTTGTAGCGGTGGAATAACGGCTCCTCCCAGGATCATCATTACCAACAGCGAAGAACCCTGTGTGGTGTACTTGCCGAGGCCGTGAATCGCAAGCGCAAAAATACAGGGCCACATCACCGAACAGAACAGGCCGCCGCTGATAAACGAATACAGTGCCAGGTTACCACTGCTCAATAAACCGATAAGCATCATCACGCAAGCGGTGAGACTCAGTACAATTAGTGCGCGCGCCGGATGATCGCCCGACAGGATGAAAATAACAATACCCATAAGCACATACGGAATGTAATAGAGGTAATCTTCTACCTTGCTGCCATTGATATAATTCACGCCATAAATAACACCGAACGCCAATAGCGGCGTCACGATCTGCATCAGTACTTTAGTGGTTTTACTCAAGTTGAACACCGTTAAGGCACCGGTCCAGCGCCCAATCATGAGACTGCCCCAATAAAGGGAAATAAAATGCGAGATCTTTGTATGATCGATCCCTTTAATTTCCGGCATGGCCAACAAAGCGCCCATGTTACTCTGTATGGTAACCTCTACCCCAACATAAATAAAAATTGCCAGCATGCCCAATGTAAGCTGCGGGTATTTGAGCGCGCCAAGATCATTATCGGACTTTTCGTTAGTGGTAACAGCCGGCAGTTTTGAGAACCAAAGAATACCTGCGCACAACACAAACAAGCCAAAGAGCACAAGCGCCGGTGTTTTTACAGCATCCAGGCTACGGTCGGCTACTGCCGGCGCATTGATGTTGCCAAATAAGGCATAGCTAAGGATTGCCGGCCCGATGGTCGTACCAAACGAGTTGATGCCACCGGCAAGGCTCAGGCGGTGAGCACCGGTTTCTTTCGCCCCGAAATTGATTACAAAAGGATTGGCAACGATCTGCTGCAGGGCAAAGCCCAAACCGATGATAAACAGCGCGCCCAACAACAAGCCATAAGAGCTGGCGCTGGCGGCCGGGATAAAGAGCAGGGAACCCACTGCTGAAATCAATAAGCCGATGATCAGGGCTTTTTTGTAGCCGATCTTATTGATGGGGTCGCCAGACCAGCGCGACAGAACAAAATAGACCAAAGAGCCAACTGCATAAGCGGCATAAAATGCAAAATCGACCAGCTGTGACTGAAACTGGCTAAGTGTAAATTTTTCCTTGAAAAGCGGGATAAGGATGCCATTGCTGGCTGCCACAAAACCCCAAAAGAAAAAGACGCTGATAAGCGCCACAAAAGATGACTGTAGTTTCTGCATAGAGAAGAGTTGAACTAAAGTAAAGATTTTTATTTCGAAATCACAGTCACCTAAATCCTTTTATCAACAGGGCTTTTTTTACTTCTTTTCCCATGGAAGATACCGGAACGCGCATAATTCTCTAACTTCACCTCATGGAATTATTAAGCCCGGCCCACTGGGAAGATTACGAATTGCTGGATTGCGGCGATTTTGAAAAGCTCGAACGCTTCGGAAAATTCATTACCATACGCCCAGAGCCACAGGCCGTCTGGAAAAAAATATACAGCAACAGCGAGTGGGAAAAACAAGCCCACGTGAAGTTCGTTCCTAAAAGCAGTTCGAGCGGCGATTGGAAAATGCTGAAAAAAATGCCGGAGCAATGGCAGATATCCTACCCGTTGACAGGTGAAGGCAGTGGCGCCGATAGCAACATCGTCTTCCGGTTGGGGCTCACCTCTTTCAAGCACGTGGGTATATTCCCAGAGCAGGCCTGTAACTGGGATGTGATTTACAATTATTTGCAGGCACTTCAAAAGCCTAAATTTTTGAATCTTTTTGCCTATACCGGTGGTGCCAGCCTGGCCGCACGCGCGGCAGGCGCCGACGTTACTCACGTTGACAGTATTAAACAAGTGGTGAATTGGGCGAACGAAAATATGCAGAAATCCAACCTAGACAACATCCGCTGGATGATTGACGATGCACTGAAATTTGCCAAAAAAGAACAGCGTCGCGGCAACCTTTACCAAGGGATTATTCTCGACCCACCTGCGTTTGGACATGGACCCAATGGCGAAAAATGGAAGCTGGAAGACAACATCCTCGAGATGATCGAAAGCGTCCTTCAGATCCTCGACCCAAAGCAGCACTTATTGATACTGAATGCCTACTCGCTTGGGTTCTCTGCACTTGTGCCGGAAAACCTCCTCCGCCCCTTTGCCAACAAGCATCAATCGTCGCTCAATATCGGCGAATTATTTCTCGATGCCAAAAGCGGCGTGAAACTACCGCTTGGGGTTTGGGGCAGGCTTACCAAATAAGAACAGCCGGATTTCCGGAAAACTATTTTGTACCGGTGTGTCCGAATCCTCCGGCACCGCGTTCCGTTTCATCGAGCGAATCGGCAAGTTGCCAGGAAATATTTTCGTGGCGGGCAATTACCATTTGGGCCACACGCTCGCCATCGTTAATTACAAAAGGTGAATCCGACAGGTTTATCAAAAGTACTTTTACCTCACCGCGGTAATCGGCGTCGATGGTGCCCGGCGAATTCAGCACCGTGATACCATGCTTAGATGCCAGGCCGCTGCGCGGACGAATTTGTGCCTCGTAGCCCGCTGGCAGTTCAATAAACAAACCGGTAGGCACCAACGCACGTGCCAGGGGTTTTAGTTCTACCGGCGCATCCAGGTTGGCACGCAAATCAAGACCCGCTGACAGCTCGGTGGCGTAATGCGGCAATTCGTGTTTGGATTGATTGACAACTTTTACTTTCATCATGATTAAGCCTCCAGGTGTTTAAGTTTTTTTAAGTGATCGAATTCGAGTTTGTAAAAAACCCAGGCAAAAAAGAATAGCAGAAGGTTATTCAACAGGAGCTTCAGCCAAGTGCTTTCCCAACCGCTGTAAGTAGTAGAAAGAGTGTATAAGCCCAGCGCAAGAAAGGAAAATACCGAAATGCTTCTCAGGTTGTATTTTACCGGGTAATACTTCTGCCCAAAAATATACGACAACACCATCATGCTGCTGTAAGCCGCAAGGGTAGCCCAGGCACAGGCAATGTACCCGAATTTGGGAATACCCCAAAAGTTGAGGAATAAGGTAATGGCTGCACCCAGTACGGTAATAATGGCGCCATATTTGGTTTGCCCGGTAAGTTTAAACCAGATCGACAGGTTCCAGTAAACCCCAACGCATAAATTGGCAAGCAGCAGAAGTGGCACCACATCCAAGCCTTCCCGGAACCGCTCGCTGACAAGGAATTTCAACCAGGGCAGATTCATCATAATACCTAAAAAAAGAAACCAGCAGAACAGCACGTAATATTTCATGACCACGGCATTGAGCTTTTTCGAGTCTTTGCCGGCCGCATGATTGAAAAAGAAAGGTTCGGCAGCATACTTAAATGCTGTGGTGAAAATAGTCATAAGCATGGCGATACGGTAACAAGCACCGTAAACACCGAGTTCGTGCCTGGCGATATCTTCCGGCAACAGGTATTTGAGAACAAAGCGGTCAAAGGTTTCGTTGATCATTCCGGCAAACCCCAGAATAAGCAATGGCCAGGCATACCGCAGCATGCTCCGCCACAATTCCCTGTCGAATGTGTAAGTGACCCGCAAAAAATCTTTTGCCAAAAATAACAACGACGCCACGTTGGCCAGCAGACCGGCCAAAAATGCATACCCGACACCGACGCCGGGGTCGTAAAACCCGGCAAGTGTCGACTCGGGATCGTTGTAAAAAGCAGGCTTGCAGACATTAAAGAAAAAGATGTTAAGCAAGATGAATACAGAAACGTTAAGAAGTTTCAGACCGGCAAATTGTCGAGCCTTGTTCTGTAGGCGCATACGCGCAAACGGAATGGCCATCAGGGCGTCGGTAGCAACAATGAGCAGACACCACACGACGTAGTTTACATGATCCGGTTCCTTTACCATTGCGGCCAGCGAGCCCGAGAACAGCAACAATAACAACGTCAGCACACCCGTGCTTCCCAATATCGAGATCAGGGCTGTTGAATACACGCGCTCTTTGTCTTCCAGTTTGCTTGAAAAATGGAAAAAAGCCGTTTCCATTCCATACGTAAACAAGATGTTGAAAAAACTAACGTAAGAATAAAACTCTGTGTTGGCCGATAGTTCTGAAGGCTCTTTGAAAATATAGGTGAGAACAAAGGAATAAAGAAAGGTAATAACCCTTGGCAAGACACTGCCTAAACCATAGACAACTGTTTGCGAAGCGAGTTTTTTGAGCGGGTTTGACAAGTCTTTTGGATTAAACTTCAAAAATAAAGTTTATTTAGCACAGGCTAAAAGTCGCGGGCTACAAGATATTAACGGCTTGAGGTGCCTAAATACGCCCAGGTCCGGCCAGTTGATGTTATTTGCCCGGGTGCGACAGCTTTTCGATGAGTTTTGTAGTGGAAAAACCTTGCACCAACGGAATGGTAATTACCTGCCCGCCCTTGGCTGTAACCACATCGTAGCCAACAATGTTTTCGGCTTTGTAGTCGTTGCCTTTCACCAACACATCAGGTTGTACCATACGGATCAACTCATACGGCGTATCGTCATCAAACAAAACAATGGCATCTACACAAGCCAACCCGGCAAGAATAGTGGCGCGTGTTACTTCGTCGTTCACCGGGCGTTCCGGCGATTTTCCCTGCCGTTTTACCGAAGCATCGGTATTCAGCCCCAACACCAGTTTATCGCCCAGGTCGCGCGCATGGCAAAGGTACTCGACATGCCCGCGATGCAGGATATCGAAACAACCGTTGGTGAATACCACTTTCCGACCCTCTGCTTTCCAGTCTTTCAACAACACCTGGAGTGATTCGTTATCTTTAAATTTCTCGGATAAACTGCTATGAAACGACATGCTTGCTGTTGTTTTTGTTAATTAACGGCAGTATGATGAGGCTGGCAATGCCCAGGAGAACAATCACGATGAATTGCGCCGTCCACGACATCCAGGGGAAGGCCACCGCCGAAATCTTATCTACCCCATACGTCAGGATCAGTAAATTGGTAATGATAGTCTGATACGCGCCAAGCCCGCCGGCCGAAAATACCACGCCAAAAGTACCAAAGAGCAGCAACACCAGGCACTCGGCTTGGCCCAGGTGAGACGTACCCTCAAATGCAAAAAAGCAAAAATACAAGCTATAAAAATATGCTGCCCAAATGGCCAGACTCAACACGATAAACTGGAATTTATGTTCCATGTCTTTTATGGAGCTAAGGCCTTTTCCGAAACCTTTCAGAATATTTCCGAACTTACCGGTGAGCAGGCCGGAAATGCGTTTGCGCAGGATGAAAAAAGCCAGTACTACCGCCGCCAGTAGCAGCAGCATAACAACCATCTGTAAAGGATTTTGCGAAATGCCCCCCAGTTTCTTCGTTAGCGGATCGAAAATATATTCCATTGCCAGCCCTCGTAGTTGCGTAAACTGCGCAAAGAGCGTCAATACAAAAATCAACAGCAGCAATAAGGTGTCAATAATGCGTTCGGTAATTACAGTACCCAAGGCTATCTCAAAAGGCACCTTATCGTAGCGTGTTACCAGGGTACAACGTGTAATTTCGCCCATGCGCGGCAAGCCGTAGTTGGCAAAGTAGCCTACCAACACAGCGCCAACGGCATTGGGAAGCCTTACAGAATGGCCAGCAGGCTTCAACAGGTAGTTCCAGCGGTAAGCCCGCAGAAAGTGACTGAAAACAGAAATCAGCACGGATACGAGCACCCAGGAATAATTGGCTGTGAGAAAAGAATTGACAATTTTGTCACGCTCGGCCCACACCGAGTTTAACGAAAGCCAGGTAAGTAAAATAGCCACGCCGAACAGCGCCGCAAACTGAATGATCGATTTTGTGCGCTTGTTCACCGCGTTTCTATTTTAACGTATTGGTTTTAGTGTCTGGGAACACAACCCACGGACGGAAATTCTTGGCTTCCTCGAATTCCATATCGGCATAAGAAATAATGATAACTACGTCGCCCAAACTAACCTTTTTGGCAGCAGGCCCGTTGAGGCAAATAACACCGCTGCCGCGTTCGCCCTTGATCACATACGTAATAAACCGCTCGCCGTTGTTTTTATTTAAGATGTGCACCTGTTCGTTCTCTATCAGGTTGGCAGCATCCATCAGATCTTCGTCGATTGTCACACTGCCTATATAATCCAACTCTGCCTGCGTAACCGTTACGCAATGCAACTTGGATTTCATCACTTGAATTACCATGGGCACAAATGTACTAAAAAACTAATGCATTTCAGGCGTTTTGCCCGGGCGACTCCTTGTCGAAATTCTGCACCTTCAGCGCGAGATTCAGTTCATGCAAGTCTTTTTTGCGGATAACCATGGTCTGTGTCCATTCGTCGTGCCAGCCCAGGCCCGAAAAGCATGAAAATGCCTCGAACGGAACGATGCGTGCATACGCGCGTCCGAGTATTTGTCCAAAAGAAGGCTTCTCACCATATTCATTCACCACCACGCGGCCCAGAATAAGTTTACCAGGCGTGCTTTGCATGAAATATTCAAAAAACAGGTAATACCCTGGGAACAGCACCAGGTAATTAAACACATTGATGCTTAAATCCGCGTAAGGCGAATCCCAGAACTCATGAAACCCGAAAATAGCCGACAATATACCCAGGAATACACCGAAAAGCAAAGTCAGGATAAAATAGAAGATGCGATCGAGCATAAAATGCCCAAACCTGGCCCAGCCATCTACTGTAATGACTTCTTTATAGCGTGTGAGTGTGGCTTCTTCCAGATGGCTGCCGTCGGCTGCTGTTTGCGCACCCTTGATACGGCGTTTCACCGTGTAAGTCTCTTTGATTTCGGTGATTTTTGTTTTGTTCGTCATAGTAATTGGTTAAAGATATTAATTAATAAGGATATGGTTTTCATTTTTGTCTCTTGGCGGCTTCGCGTCGTTCGTCGCGGAGCTTTTTCAGGAACATGCGTTTTTCTTTTCGCGTAATGCGTAGCAGGTAATTTGTCGCCTTGGTATTGTGCAACACGATCTTCTTGTATTTTTTCTTGCGACGGGCAAGCTCCTTGTTTACTTTCCTCTCGCGATAGACTTCAACGCCATTCTCCATGCGGATCATCGCCATTGCATCGGCCTGCCGGGAGGTAAATTGCCCGAACATCCTGAACAAGGCGTCCAACGCAGGTGCGTTTTTTTCAAACCAGCACAATTCGCTCCGGTTCAGATCAATCGCCGACTTCTTCGCGGTGTTGAGTTCCTCCGGGTCTTTTTGCGAACGCCGTGTCAGCTCCGATCGCCATACAAAAGCCTCTTCTTCCGCTTTGTTCCTTGAGGCAATCGCCGAAAACAGTTGTTCGCTTAGCTCGCCGCATTGCGCGGAGGGTTTGTATATCATCATCTCCAGGTCGTTCATGTATCGGTTTTGGGAAGCATTGATCGACTTCCGTAATTCCACGATATCCTTTTTGTAATTGTCGCGCATGTAGTAACGTAATCTGGCCGAGGCCGAGAACAGAGAAAATACCGAATCGTGTTCCAGCAACTTCAGTTTTAGATTCGCGGATAGCTGCCGGATCGTCTTTTCCAGCAAGGCGCGCAGCGAATCAATGCGCCGGTTGTCTGAAGACACGAGCGAATCTGCACGACGCAGCTTGTTTTGCAATTCCAGTAACTTGGCGGGCGTGTTTTTGACCCTGGCGTTTGGCTTTTCCTTGTCCGACCACGACTTTACCCGTCCAAGCCTTCGCGTCAATTGGCTTTGAACCTGCGTCGTTTTTCGTTGCAGATCCTTCACCGATTTACTTTGCACCTTGATATTGAATTTTTCGCCACGTAAAAAATTGGCAAACGCTGTATTTTCAGCAAACAACAAATCGGCCTTGTGCCCGTTTTTGTTGCGTTGCAAATAAAAATCCTGCTCGATGTTCAGCGCCGATTGGTACAGACTTGCCCTGGCTCGCTCTTCCCAGGCCATGGCTGTGTCAATGAGCGTGACTTTACCAAGCGAATCCTCCACATTGCGGCTTTCGATTAATTTCAGCGTGCCGATATTATACTCGCAGATCATACTCGCAAAGCGGTTACGCCGGTTGAACAGAAGGCCTTCCTTGCGCAGGCTGATGTTTTTATTCAGCTCGTCGTATGCCAGGAAGGCATCACAACCAGGGCAGGGCCGGCCATAGCGTTGCTGAACATGGTAAAGGCTATCGTGAAAATGATAATAGGCGCTGTCGCCCTCATAATCCCGTATCGTTCGGCCTGCCACCAAAGCCCACACCGGATCGTCGGGAAAGTGTGTCACCGCGAAAGTTTCCGGGTTACACAAATAAAACGAGGTATCGATCCTCTGAGTCGTGTAACGCTCTACTTTCGGCCTGAATTGATGTAATTTCCGAATCAGGAGCCTGTTCCAGAAACGCTGCTTATAGTAAGTGATGGTATCAGGCGGTTTGAAAGTCCCGTCAGGATCGCAATAACTCCCGAACACCTGCTTGCGAATGATCACCCGTTTCACCCTGTAGCGCGGTGGATATTTTTTTAGTAAACCGAATATGAAATTGGTGAATTTCGTAAAGTGGTACTCCGGCCTCCCGGATGCCCATGTTACATCATATACATACCATAAGCCATCCAGTTTCACCGCGTTCCAGGCATGGTTATCAAGATACAGGGAATCTCCCACATCGAAAATCTCATCTTTGGCATAACCCGGGACGGATACATTGGTAATGCCCGACAGGCGGCATAATGTATCCATCAGGAAGGCGTAATCCATGCAAATGCCGCTACGGTACTTCAGGAGTCGCTTCACCCGCTGAACCGAATGCCCTCCCGAAGAGTAATAGGTCGAAAAATCATAGCGGATATTACTGGCTACCCAGGCAAAAATAGCATCGAATTTTTCTTTTTCCGACGTCTTTCCTTTCGTGAGGTGATTCGCCAGGCTTTGCGGATGGCGGGCAATTCTTCGGTTAACGTGTATGTCTTTTGGGCTGTAATCGGGCCACAGCGAAACGCTCTGGCCAATGCCTGCAACCTGACAGGCGCATAGCACAACAACACATAGGTATTTGATGAGCGTAGAGATAAGGGGTAATTCGGGGGTGCAATAATAAGACTTATAACGAAGCAATTGCCGTTTTAGTACAAACTGTTTTTAACCCCACATGAACCGGTCTTCCAGATCGACTGCCACGGAAGCGATTCTGATGCTAAAGGCACTACCAAAACCATTGCCTGTAGTCTATTCTAAAAAACCTGAAAATCCTTGCATACATACCCTAAATGTGGTACTTTTGTGTAAATTTTAGATTTAATCTAAATAAGAATAAAAGATAAGTAATTAACTTTTAAATACTTAACAAAAATGATTACAGTGAGCAATGCGGCAAAAGAACATGCCATACAACTGATAAAAAACGAGAACAAACCGGCAGATACGTTCATTCGCGTGGGCGTTGATGGGGGCGGTTGTTCGGGTCTGATGTATAACCTTGAGTTTGACAACATCATGAAAGAAGGCGACAAAGCCTTTGAAGACAACGGCATCAAGATCGTGGTCGATAAAAAGAGCTTCCTGTACCTGGTAGGCACTGAACTCGATTATACCGGAGGTCTCAATGGTAAAGGTTTTACGTTTAAAAATCCTAACGCGTCGCGCACCTGTGGCTGCGGCGAGAGTTTCTCTGTTTAACAAGCCGGAAAAAAGCGGTCAAAGGCAGCCTTGCACTCGCCCTTTTCCGACTTTTTTTGAATTTAAAAATCTTGACTAAAAATGGCTAACGAACTTTTAGAAGAACATATCCAGAACGAATACAAGTGGGGATTTACCACCGATATCGATGCAGACGAAGCGCCTAAAGGCCTGAGCGAAGACATCATCCGTTTTATTTCTGCCAAAAAGAAAGAACCGGAATGGTTGCTCGAGTTTCGCCTCAAAGCATTCCGCAACTGGCAAAATATGACCGAGCCAGAGTGGGCACATGTGTCATACGAAAAGCCCAACTTTCAAGACATCATTTATTACTCGGCACCAAAGCCAAAAAAAGAACTGGCCAGCCTCGACGAAGTAGATCCCGAACTGCTGAAAACCTTCGAAAAGCTCGGCATCTCGCTCGAAGAGCAGAAACGCCTTACCGGCGTACAAAACAATGTGGCCGTAGATGTGGTATTCGACAGCGTGTCGGTTAAAACCACATTCAAAGAAACCCTTGCTGAAAAAGGGATCATCTTCTGCTCATTCAGCGAAGCGGTACAGGATCACCCTGACCTTGTGAAAAAATATATGGGTATGGCCGTTCCGCCAACCGACAATTTCTATGCTGCACTCAATTCTGCAGTGTTTACCGACGGATCGTTTTGCTACATTCCCAAAGGCGTTCGTTCGCCCATGGAGCTATCCACCTATTTCCGCATCAACGCCAGTGGTACTGGTCAGTTCGAGCGCACGCTCATCATCGCCGATGAAGACGCATACGTGTCGTACCTCGAAGGCTGCACCGCGCCACAACGCGACGAAAATCAGCTACACGCTGCGGTGGTTGAGATCATCACCCACAAAAATGCCGAGGTGAAATACAGCACCGTGCAAAACTGGTATCCGGGCGATAAAGACGGCAAAGGCGGTATCTTTAACTTTGTAACCAAACGTGGGCTTTGCCTTGAAGACAATTCCAAGATCAGCTGGACGCAAGTAGAAACAGGCTCTGCCGTTACCTGGAAATACCCTTCGGTGATCCTGAAAGGCAACAACTCGGTAGGCGAATTTTATTCGGTAGCCGTTACCAACAATTACCAGCAAGCCGATACCGGAACAAAAATGATCCACATCGGCAAGAATACCCGCTCTACCATCATTTCCAAAGGTATCTCGGCCGGCTTCAGCAATAACAGCTACCGCGGCCTGGTGCAGATTAAGAAAGGCGCCTCCAACGCACGCAATTTTTCTCAATGCGATAGCTTGCTGATGGGCGACAAATGCGGCGCTCACACCTTTCCGTACATCGAGATCAAAGACAAATCGGCCATTGTGGAACATGAAGCCACAACCAGCAAAATTGGCGAAGACCAACTCTTCTACTGCAAGCAGCGCGGCATCGACACCGAAAAAGCCATCGGCCTCATTGTAAATGGTTACTGTAAAGAGGTATTGAACAAACTGCCTATGGAATTTGCTGTAGAAGCCCAAAAATTACTCGCCATCAGCCTGGAGGGAAGCGTCGGATAAATCCTTGGATCACCAAAAGTCATATTCTTATTCAGCCTGGTCTATCTGGTTTTGTTTGCTTTGCTCTCTGCCACTGGCCTGGCTCTATACATGGCACGATGCCCATACGGTAAACCTGCTCGATGGCGACGCGCGGTATTATTACTACTACCTGCAATCCACCTTCATCGACCCCTCGCTGGCCGGCAATGATTGGCTAAACAGTGCAACACCCCTAAGCCATCACCCGGCAGGTTTAGCTATTCTGTGGTTACCGTTTTTTCTGGTTGCGCATGTGGCGGCACTTTTGTTCCACTATCCACTCACAGGCCTTAGTCTGCCATATCAAGTTGCAATAGCCTCAGCGGCCTTGTGCTACGGTATGCTCGCACTGGTTTACCTTCGCAGGCTTCTGCAACAAAGTTCCGTGCGTGATAGCGTCATCGCACTTATCCTGCCTCTTACTTACCTCGGCACCACACTGCTTCATTACACCCTGCACGAAAGCGGCATGTCGCACGTGTATTCGTTCTTTCTTATTACGGCCTTCCTGTTTCATAGCAAGAGCTATGTCAGCAGCCGGACTCCGCGACACCTTTATCTGTCCGCTTTTTTCTTCGGCCTCATACTATTGGTTCGCCTCAACAATGTGTTTGTTATTTTTACATTACTGTTTTGGTTCTCCGACTTTCAGCAATTCCGGCAATTCTTCCAAAACCTGTGGCGCAGCCGCACATTCTACAAGGCTATCGCAGTGTTAGCTGCCATTGTTGCCATACAGCCCCTCGTGTGGCTGTGGAAAGAACAAGTACTGTTTGCCAACCGCTATGCGCCTTATGGGTTTTACTGGACCAAACCAGCCTTCGTCGAGATGTTGTTTGGTTTTAATGCAGGCTTTTTCATCTACTCACCGCTGTGCCTTGTGTTTTTGGCAGGTCTCGCCGTTACATTCCGTAAAACCCGCTTCTTTTTTTACAGCGGTCTTTTTTTTGTGGCAGCTCTTTTTTATTTCTTTTCAGCCTACAGCGCCTACACGTATTATGACGGTATCGGCATTCGCGTGCTGGTAGATTATTACGCGGTATTTGCCCTGTTCGGCGCAAAGCTATTTCAAGCCCTGGAAGCCCACAAAGCAGCTTTCGTTGCCACTGGCACATTATCGGCCGCTCTGCTCGTTCTCAACCTCGTGTATGCCTACCAGGGAAGCCACAGCATCCTGCTCCGTTCGGGTATGACGTTCAACCAGTGGAAATACGTTTTCTTGCACACCGGTAAAGCCTACGAGAACAGCCTTGGGGGATGCAAAGACCTGATGCCTTACGCGAAAGAACCTGTTTCTGCAAGTCTTAGCGCTGACGCCTCGGCAAGCCTGCCCTTTGATTATGCCCGTAAAGATTTCGGCCTGATGTTGGCATTCGACAGCATCCGTTTTACCGCCAAACGCGTTTGCATGAAAATAAACCTTACGCGGCGGGAAGCATTTATGAATGCAAGCCGCAACGCACTGGTGTGTGCCGAACTGCAAAATAGCAGCGGAAAGCGGAAGGCCTATAGCCAGTTCCGCCTCAACGAAACGCCGGCTACAACCTGCTGCCAACAACAAGAGTACCACTATACAACCAATATGGAAGGCTCTTTTGAAACCGGCGACCGTTTAGCGGTGTATCTTTGGAACCCAAACAAACAACCGTTCCAGATCGACACCTTCTCTGTAAACATTTACCATTATCCTTACTAATAGAAATTAAAAGCAATAGACAACCGACATCATGATTACAATTAAAAACCTGCACGCATCCGTTGATGGAAAAGAAATCCTTAGAGGCATTAATTTAGAAGTAAAAGCCGGCGAGGTGCATGCTATTATGGGCCCCAACGGTTCCGGTAAATCAACCCTTTCGAGCGTTTTGGCCGGCCGCGAAGACTACGAAGTAACTGAAGGCGAAGTGACTTTCAATGGCAAAGACCTTCTCGAGCTTTCTACAGAAGACCGTGCGAGGGAAGGCCTCTTCCTGGCTTTCCAATACCCGATCGAGATCCCGGGTGTAAGTAACATCAATTTTCTGCGCACAGCCCTCAATGAGATCCGAGCATACCATAAGCAGGAAGAAATTTCTGCAAAAGACTTTTTAGCGCTTGTCAAAGAAAAACAAAAGCTGGTTGAACTGGATGTGAAACTTACCAACCGAAGCGTAAATGAAGGGTTTAGCGGAGGCGAGAAAAAACGCAACGAGATCTTCCAGATGGCAATGCTTAATCCTAAACTGGCGATACTCGACGAAACAGACAGCGGCCTCGACATCGACGCCCTGCGTATTGTGGCCCAGGGCGTTAATGCCCTGAAATCGAAAGACAACGCAACCATCCTCATCACGCACTACCAACGCCTGCTCGACTATATCGTTCCCGATTACGTGCACATCCTGTACAAAGGCCGCATTGTGAAAAGCGGAGGCAAAGACCTGGCCCTGGAACTGGAAGCCAAAGGATACGACGAGATTAAAAAAGAATTTGAAACAGCAGAATAATATGTCATTAGCAGAAACGAAAAGTGCCGTGACCCAACAGCTGATGGAGCAGTTGCAAAAGCAGGCTTCCAAGATCGCCTTTATGCCCGACGAGGAAATTGTAGAGGCCATACGCCAGCTCGAAGACAAAGGCATCCCAAACAACAAGCACGAAGATTACAAATACTGCAACATCGAGGCATACATCCGCCGCGAATTCAAGAACGTAGAGCAAAGTTTCGGGAGTTTGGGAGCCGCCGACCTGGCGCCTTATAAGCTCGATGAAGCCATCAACCTGGTAGTGCTCAACGGACACTACAGCCCTGAGCTGAGCGAAAAAGTGATCGCCAAAGGCATCAGCATCAGCGCTCTCAACGAGATCAGCGGATCCGACAAACAACGCATTGCCAGCCAGGCACGATCGGCTTCCGATTCCATGATTGCCCTCAACACGGTATTTTGCAACAACGGCATCTTCTTTAAAGTAGATCGCAACAATGCCATCCCCATGGCCGTACACATCCTGTATGTGAATACTGCTGAAAAACCTTCGCTGGTAAACAGCCGCAACTTTGTGTATCTGGAAACGGGCGCGGAGCTGACACTGGTCGAGAGTTTTGTGAATGCAGGCAGCGCGAAAGTATTTCACAATTACGTCAGCGAAAAATTGCTCGACGAAAACGCCCGTCTTACGTGTTACACCTATCAAAACGAAGGCTCACTTTCGTATTCGGCACACACCAACAGCGTAAAAGTAAACCGCCACGCCAACTACAGCAACACCACCATTACCCTTAGTGGGGAGCTGGTGCGCAACAACCACAATGTAGAACTTGCAGCGCCAAACTGCGAAGCGCATCTCAACGGTCTTTTCCTGACAAGGGGAACGCAACTTACCGATAACCACACACTCATCGACCACCAGATGCCTCACTGCGAAAGCAACGAACTTTACAAAGGCATTGCCCTCGATAAGTCCACCGGCGTGTTCAACGGGAAGATTTTCGTGCGCAAAGACGCGCAGAAAACCAATGCTTACCAAAGCAGTAAAAACATCCTGTTAAGCGACGATGCGACCATTAATACCAAACCGCAACTCGAGATCTATGCCGATGACGTAAAGTGCTCGCACGGAACCTCTACCGGTAAGATCGATACCGATGCCCTGTTTTACCTGAAAGCGAGAGGCATTGGCGAGGAAAACGCCCGTAAACTGTTATTGCAGGCTTTTGCGGAAGAGGTTATCGACCGGGTAGAAGTAGAGTCTTTAAGAGAAAGGATTCTGCAATTATTTGAAAAAACAGTGTAATGCCTCTTGCTCCCCTCTGAAAAGAAGGGACTAGGAGTCGGCCATCAACGAAACTATGCCTGATATAGCTAACATCCGCAACGATTTCCCAATCCTGAACCGTCAGGTAAACGGAAAACCACTCGTGTACTTCGACAACGGTGCAACCGCACATAAACCGCAGGTAGTGATCGACGCACTCACGCATTATTACACCAGCCAAAACAGCAACATTCACCGCGGCGTGCATACGTTAAGCCGCGAAATCACCATCGCTTACGAGGAGGCCAGGCAAACCATCGCCACACATATCAATGCTGCTGAGTCCTCTGAAATTGTCTTTACACGCGGAACCACAGAATCCATTAATCTGGTAGCCCATTGCTTCGGAAAAATAGCCCTGAGCGAAGGCGATGAGATCCTGATTACCGAAATGGAACACCACAGCAACATAATTCCATGGCAAATGCTGTGCGAAGAAAAAAAAGCTGTTCTGAAATTCATTCCCATCAACGCAGCAGGCGAACTCATGCTCGACGACCTTGAAAAACTGGTCTCCGAGAGGACGAAACTGGTAGCCTTCACACACATTTCCAACACACTCGGCACCATCAACCCGGTAAAGGAAATGATTGCCCGCATCCGCGCGGTTTCGCCGGCAGCCATTCTCATAGACGGCGCCCAGGCTGTACCACACCTCAGGCCCGACGTACGCAACCTCGATTGCGACTTTTATGTGTTTAGCGGCCATAAGCTCTTCGGTCCAACAGGTGTAGGCATTTTGTACGCAAAGCGCCACTGGCTCGATACCTTTCCGCCTTACCAAACCGGCGGCGGCACCATCAAAACCGTGAGCCTTCATAAAACCGAGTTTGCCGAAGCACCGCTGAAATTCGAGGCGGGCACACCTCACATTGCGGGCGGCATTGGTCTGGCAGCAGCCATCAATTACGTCAATGCCATTGGCTTCGACTTCATCCGGCAACACGAAAGTGCGCTCCTGAACCATGCTACCGAACAGCTGAAAGCCCTGGGCAACATTACATTCTACGGCACAGCCACACACAAAACATCGGTGCTCTCCTTCAACGTCGATGGTCAGCACCCTTTCGATGTCGGTTCCATTCTCGATAAATACGGTGTAGCCATCCGCAGCGGACACCACTGCACACAACCGATTTGCCAGTACTATGGCATTCCGGGAACCATCCGCGCGTCTTTTGCCTTTTACAACACCCTCGAAGAAGTGGATGTATTTGTAGAAGCACTCAAAAAAGCCATCCGGATGCTGAGCTGATCTTTCGTTGGTCTTCACGCTGTATTCGGGCGCCTGCCGGGCTACTCCGGGCTCCGCGTCCGCTCCGGTTTTTTGGCGATAACCGAAGCATCGCCAAAAGAACGGCCCCTGCGTGTCCCTGGCGCAAGAACTGATGCCTTAGGGATAGAACGTAAATCCTCCCGGATACGGGAGATTGCAGTGATAGCCCGGGCCGGAGGCAAGGCCAAAACAAAGAACGTGTTAGCCAAATATTACCGACGCACCTCGCCACCTAACGGAAGATTCCCGCCAGATATGAATTGGAGCCGGGCTGTTTGAAAAATTTACCTAATTTTGAACAGCCGAAAACCACTACTCATGAAACCTTTGCTATTCCTCGCTTTTTCTGCCTTTACCATCCTTGCATCCTGCGGCATGAAAGATGACATTACCAAAAAAGACTCGCCTACAACCGGCAAGCTCCGGCTGTTTTACGACGAAGGGCTCAAACTGCACATCGAGAACCAGGTATTCACCTTTAAGGCAACCTATAAGTATGCCGACATTTCCACAGTGTGTTCCAATGAAAAAGATTGCATCGAGGCCTTGTACAACGACAGTTGCAAAGCCATTGCTATTACACGCTTGCTCACCGATAAAGAAATGCAGCAATTCAAGGCCAGGAACATTTATCCGGAGGCATCGGTGGTAGCCGGCGATGCCATTGCTTTTATTGTGCCATTGTCGTTCCCCGATTCGGCTATTTCCGTGGCAACCATCCGCGATCTGCTTCTCGGCAACGATTCTGCTTATATCAGTGGCAAGCACATACGCCTGGTCTTTGACAATGCAAACTCCGGCAGTGTACGCCACCTCAAAGATTCGCTGATACCCAACCGCACTTTCGGCAAAAACTGCTCGGCAGCCAGTAGCACACCCGAACTCATCGGCGCCATCTCCGAGTCGGCAAACAGCATTGGCGTGTGCGATTATGCCTGGCTAAGCGACAAAGACGACTCCGTTACGAAAGGATTTCTCAAAAAAGTGAAAATACTGGCCGTATCACGGCAAAACAGCGCCTTGGCCTATATGCCTGACCAATCCAACATTGCCACACATGATTATCCTTTCTGCCGCAGTGTGTGCATCATCCGCCGGTCGCCTGAGTTCAGCCTCGGCAAAGGCATCGAAACGTTTATTGCTGGCGAGAAAGGACAGCTGATGTTCCTGAAACAAGGGCTGTCTCCGAACCGGCAGGAAGAACGCGTGATCGAAGTTGACATGACGCCCTTGGGAAGCCGGTAAGCGTTGGTTGTAAGGCAACAGAGCAACGCCTTGCTAAGTAAAAAATATGTTAAATTTAGGCGCAGAAAGTGCGATTCAAGCCTTAATGGCAGGCAAATTGATTTTTAAAAACTGTATTTTTAACGCTTTGGCAAATGACGACCTCTAAAAAACTATACTGCACCGCGCTTTTCTCGCTCCTGGCTTTGGCGGCTTTCTCACAGGGCGATGCTGATTTTTTTTCGGAGTCGAAAATGACCCTGCGGTCGGAAGATAAATTCCAGAATGTGTTTGAAGCCACTACCGATTATTCTTACATCGTCCTCAACACCACCAATGGCGATTTCAAGATCAGCACTGATGCTTCGAAACTAACTACCGGCGACCGGGGACTTGATAGTGTATTGCTCAGTAAAGGAAATCAGCCTATTGTGTTCAAAGCAAACCTGAGCGATAAGCTCTACCTTTTTAACCAGCAGATCGACGACGAGAAATTGTACAATATGCCAGGACAGCTTACCATCAACAACCTGAGTGTAAATTGTGTAGCCCAGTTCGACCCTGTTAATTATTCCGACAATCCGCAAACCAAAAACTACCGGATCGACTTCCTGCTGGCACTCGAACCCGGAAAACTGGCTATTGCAGGCCTTGAAGGAAAGATCAGCAAACAGCTTTTCATTGAAGTGAAAGGCGGTAAGCTCAACATGAGACAATAATGACAACACCAAAAAAGACCACTATTATGATGAAAAAGACCACATTGATTGCATCGTCCCTGATCCTTGGCAACCTGGGCTTTGCACAATCGTTGCAGGAGGCCATTACCAAAACTGAGAACGAGCGCTACGAATCGGCAGCAGCCGATTTCAGGGCATTGATCGCAAAAGATGCCACTAAAGGCGACAACTATTTCTATTTTGGAGAGAATTATTTCGAAAACGGCGACCTCGACTCAGCAAATATTTTCTATCAGAAAGGTGCCGAAGTAAATGCTACCTACCCACTAAACTATGTTGGTTTGGGAAAAGTACTTTGGTATAAAGGGAATACGACAGATGCCAAAGCGCAGTTCTTTAAAGCTGCAACCCTGGGTGCCAATAAAAACGCCGAAGTGATGCGTAAAACTGCCGAAGTTTACATCGACGCCGAAAACAAAAGCCTCGATGAAGCCATCAGTCTGCTGAATGCAGCGATAAAGCTGGAGCCTAAAAACGCAGAAAACCACATATTAATGGGCGACGCCTTGCTGGAAAAAAATCCTTCAGATGGCGGGCCGGCTATTAAAGAATATACTAAAGCAACTGAACTGAACCCAAAATCACCGAAAGGTGTGCTGCGCTCGGGTAAATTATACAAGCGCGCGCGTAACTATCAATTGGCCCTCGATCTGTATAAACAGGCCGAAGCCATTGACCCGAATTATGCACCGGCTTATATCGAAAAAGCCGAGATCTATAACCTGGCCGGACAAAAGGCGAATGCCGTACAGGCCGCTCAAAAATACGTAGAGCTGAACAACAGCGACGAGGCACGTAAGCGTTATGCAGAGTTTTTGTTTATCAATAAACAATACGCGGAAGCCGTTTCGGAAATTGAGACCTTGCAGAAATCAGGCAACAAGAACTTGTATCTTGACCGCTACCTGGGCCACTCGTATGCTGAGCTTGGCAACAAAACCGATACGGCTGCTTATACGAAAGGGCTTACCGCGATCAACCGCTTCTTTGACAAAGCTGGCCCTAACTTCAAATATTCGCCGCTCGACTACAAATACAAAGGTATTTTGCTTTCAAAAACCGGTAAAGACAGCCTCGGTATCATTGAAATGGAAAAAGCCGCTTCCATGGATCCTAAAATGGCCGGTGAGATCCACACTACCATTGCACAGGCTTACATGAAATCAAGAAAGTACGATAAGGCGATCGAGTCATACAATAAAAAACTGGCAGGCGATAAGAACAACCTGCAATTGCAAGACTGGTACGACTTTGGCCGCGCCTGTTATTACGAAGGCGGTGCCAAGCAGCGTGAGAAAAAAGAGGCTGAAGCGCTTCAGCTGTTCGTACAAGCCGACACCTGCTTCTCAATCCTTGCACAAAAAAGTCCGGAATACGCCATTGCTTATTTCTGGCGCGGAAAGGCCAATGTGCAGCAAGATCTGAAGAACGAAAAATGGCAGGCAAAACCATACTACGAAAAAGGCCTTGAACTGGTGAGGGCGCAAAACGCGCTGGCAGCCAATAAATCAAACGTGATCGAAGCCTGCGAATACCTGGGTTTCTACGCGGTGAGCACCAAAGACTACGCCAAAGCCAAGGAATATTTCGGCATTATCCGCGACCTCGATCCGAACAACAAAAAAGCGGTCGAGTTCTTTAAAAGTCCTCAGTCTAAATAACAACGGACGATCCACCTATGTTAAAAGCAAAAAATCCGGTAGCGTGTGCTACCAGATTTTTTTGTACCGAACATTTCCTACCCGAAACCTTCGCTTCACATCGTTGGGTGCAATGGCTTCACGCGCTATACCTATGCCATGAGCCTGCAATGGCCGGAACTACACCCTAACACAAGTCTATGATCAAGAGTGTTGTTCTTGCAGTCGCAAAGAAGTGCCGGAAACTGGTTATTCTTCGGGTTCGCGTTTTTGCAGGCTGAGCTTTATCCGGTAAGAGCGGTAAAGCGCATAGATCAGAAATACGCCTGCCAGAATATACCGTTTGCTACCCCAAACCCGGTGATCGTAAAAATCGGTGAACAGGAACAACAAGGCACCTGTAAGGGTTACGGCTACCATGATGCCACTGAAGGCCAGGTTGATCATTTCGGTTGGATTGCGTTTCATTGTCGTTATGAGTTGAATGTTTAAAAGACCCTGAATAGCAATAGCGCTTCAGAGACAAATTTTGCTTTCAAAAAAAATCCTTCCACCGCAATGGGGAAGGATTTTATATAAGGTGAAAACCTTGTCGCTTACTTCAACTGGAAGTTGATTGGTAAGTTAAAGAACACCGGCACAGAACGACCGTTTTGCTTACCAGGTTTCCAGTTTGGCATCGATTTTACCACACGAATCGCTTCTTTATCGCATTCCTGGCAACCAGGAACACCTTTCAACACTTGCACGTCGCTGATGTTACCATTGCCATTTACTACGAATTTCAGGAAGCATTTACCGCTTAAGCCGGCTTCTTTAGCCATTTGCGGGTACTGAATGTTCTTTTGGATGTACTTCATCATCTCCATCGGACCACCCGGAAACTCCGGCATTTCCTCTACTACTGTAAAGATCTCCGGTGCTTTTTCTTCTACCACACCGTTGCCGGTAGGGCCTTCGGTTGGCACCACAACGGCATCGCCGTCGCCTTCCTGGGTCACAGTACTTACATTTGTATCTGACAATTTTTCCTGTGGCGGTGGCGGATCGGTTTCCACGGCATCGTCTTTAATAACTGGTGGTACGAACTTCACCGTTTCCATCACTGGTGGTGGGGGTGGCGGTGGGGGTGGCGGTGGTTCATTTTTATCCGCCGGTGGCGGTGTCAGGTCGATGGTGGTCATGTCCAGCACCGGTGCCTTTTCCACTTCTTCGCCTTTCATGCCCAGGAGTACTTTCACACCCATGCCCAAAGCGAGGGCACCGATCATGCAACCCAGAATGATGGTTACTGTCCAATTATACCTGCGTCGCAGGTCGTAGGCTCCGTAAGCCTGGTTGCGACCTTCAAAAACGATATCGTTCCTGGAGTCATCTACTACGCTATTCCATGCCATGATTTACTTGATTTTTTCTTGTAACAATGTATACTCCGGACCTGACATTTCCACGCCTAACACACGCTTACCCACATTGGCAATCTTCAGTTCATCCAACATGTCGATGGCATTTTTGTAAGTTGCCTGATCATCTGTCTTAATTAATACAGTAATTGCGTTCGGGTCAGCCGTTTTCTCTACAGCCAGACGCTTGTAAGTACTGTCTGCCAGGGTTTTCGCTTTGTTCTGAGCGGTTAATTTATCGATCTCGTCAATAGCCCACTTGTTTTGCTCTGCCAGTAACTTACGCAGTCCATCCGGGCCAAAGTTAGTTTCTGACAATTGTGTTGCCGGTTTACCTTTATCATTCTCAGGACCGTAGAACTGACCTACATAATAAAAAATACGGTCATCCTTGGTCAATAAGAACGTCACACCTTTCTTAATTTCCGGTGGTGGCGGGCTTCCCGGAGGAGGGTCAGCCGGTAAGCTCAACTCCATACTTTTTGGCTTGCTGAAGGTAGAGGTCAATACGAAGAAGGTCAATAACAAGAAGGCCAAATCCACCATCGGGGTCATATCCACCCGTGTGCTCTGTTTTTTGGCCCGTTTCTTACCGCCTTTATGACCGCCACCGCCACTATCTGCTATTTCTGCCATGTCAAATTAGGTTTAATTGGTTTATTAATGTGTTGCCGCTCCTGCCGGTTTGGTCTCGCCGCCTTCCATGGATGTGATCAGGTTGAATGTATAGATCTTCATATCCGTGAAGGTCTTAAACACGTCTTTCACATAAATGTACTTGGCTTTAGCGTCGGCCTTGATGGCGTAGCGTGGCTTTTCGCCCTTAAATTCAATGTTCTTTTCTTTGGCTTCGTCCCGGTTACGCATATAAATAGCGTTCAACTCAGTAGCCCCGATAGTGATCCAGTCTTTTAGCTGGTTGTTCAACGAATCGAGCGGCACCCCTTTTTGCGGCTGGAATTTCAGGCGCTCAGCTTCCGAAGCATCCAGGTAACGTGGAAGGTCTTTCACCTCAACACCGAAGCTGGACAAGCCTCCGAATTTTTTCACCTGATCAGGCGTAAACTTCACACCGTATTTCTCGCTGATCTTAGCAAGGGCGTTGATCTTTGCCTCACCATTACCGATCCCGAAAAACGCCCGTCCGTTGTTGTCAACGGTCACCAGAATAGTATTTTCGGGCAGGGTTTTATCCGAGTGAGAAGCCGGCGGATCAACAACCACAGGCTCTGCCATACGAAAAGAGGCCGTGAGCATGAAGAACGTTACCAGAAGGAAAGCCAGATCCACCATCGGCGTCATGTCGATAGACGGAGCATGTTTTGCGACTTTAATCTTTCCCATGTGTTATTAATTAGTTCTGTTAGTATTTAGATTCAATCACTCTTTCGTTTCCATAAGGGAAAACGAAATTATTTTGCACGTGTCTGGAACTCCTGGATGATAGAGAAACCAGCCTCATCCATTGCGAAAGTGATCTGATCCACACGGTTCGAGAAGAAGTTGTAGAAAATGATCGCTAAGGCTGAAGACAAGATACCAACGAGTGTATTTACAAGGGCTTCAGAGATACCAGTTGCCAGAGCTGCCGTGTCAGGTGTACCAGCTGCAGCGAGGGCACCGAAGGCACGGATCATACCTACTACCGTTCCGATCAAACCAACAAGTGTACCGATAGATGCACAAGTAGAAATTACGCTCAGGTTTTTAGATAACATTGGCAATTCCAAAGCGGTTGCTTCTTCCAGGGCTTTAGAAATAGCTGCTACTTTCGCTTCTTTATCCATGGTTGGATCGTTTTCCACGAATTTGTATTTCAATAAACCTTCGCGAACAACGTTTCCTAAAGAGCCTTTTTGCTTGTCGCACTCAGCGATAGCAGCATCCAGGTCACCGGCAGACACGAGGTCTTTGATTTTTGCAACGAATTTATCGGCAGCACCACGACCGTTAGCTTTTTGGATAGTAATCAGACGTTCAAAGAAGAAAGTCAATACCGTAAACAGTGTTCCTAAGAGGATAGGTACGATAAAGCCACCTTTGTACATGATACCGAAGAAGTTTGTTGGATGCCCTTTGTCTGGACCGTCTGCATCAAAATTTCCGGCAGCGCCCAACACGAATTTGTAAACGATGATACCGATAACGACGCAAATAACAATCGCTAATGCGGATACGACAAGTGGAAAACCTCCGGATGTTTTGTTTTGTTTCATGATTATTGATTTAAGTTAGTTTCTGTTTTTTAGAGTGAGGCCAAACATAGTAAAAAGGTTTTTAAATAACAATAAGCCAATCCTATCTTTTTGTTAATGTTAACGCTCCGTTACTCCTTACCAAACACGCTATTTTGCTGCAAATATTGCCTTAAAAAGTCAAAAATAAAACATTGGTTTTGTAAGTGGCGGTTTTTGGCTGATAAGTGGCGGTGCCAGACGCTTTTTTCTGCAAAACCGGGCTTTTCGGCGGCGAAACGACTGACAAATTCCTGAAAGCACTTCCCCAACTATTTCAGGTAGCTCACGGCAATGATCTGGATCTTACGTTCGGCGGCGGCATAAGGGCTGTAAACCGAATTTCTGACGTCTTTCACGTCGTCGCTCACCGTACTTACCGGCAATTCGCCAATGTCCTCATTGAAAAACTCAATGCGGCCCTCCTTCTCATTTGTATTTTCGACGTATTTTACAAAGCGGCCATTCTCATATTCCATGAAGTAGTTCCGCAAACTGCTAATACGGCGCTTGGCCAGGTTGACGTTATAATCGGTACTCGCCAAGGGACTGCAATAGCCTTTCATCGTGATTTTTACTTTTTCACCCCGCTCAAGCACTTGGCCCAGCAACACCGCAAAACGCTCTAGGTCCTGCATGCCGGCATCAACACTATCTTCAAAAAAATTCTCGATGCGGTTGTAGGCATAGTCCCTGGCATCGCCCTCCAGTCCCTTCGGGTATTCTACCAGGTAACGCGGCTTGAGCGCAATGTAGTCCTCATACGTTTTCTTATAGTTCTTTTTAGTGACAATTACTTTCGTTTTTGGCTCCGGCTCGTCGTTATGGAAATACAGTGTCAGCGGCACCAGCACTTTCATCTGGTTGATGAGCAACTCCGACGTATCTACCGGTTTTACAGGCTCGCTCAGCGGCGTTATTGTAAAGGTATAGATGTCGTTGCAACAGTTGGGTTTATCTTCAAAGTACGAGCCGATCCGGTTGGATGAAATGTAGGCGCGGTCTTTTTTAGAGCTTACGCTGTAGTAAATATCGTTGTTGCTGCTGTTGATAGGATAACCCATATTCTGTGGCTCACCAAACGCCTGGTCTTTGTATGGCGACTGAAAGATATCGAAGTTGCCGAGGCCTTTGTGCCAGGTGCTGCTGAAGTAGAGTGTGTTGTTTTCTTTCACAAACCAGGGTGTGATATCATCTTCGGCAGTATTTACTTTGTTTCCGGCATTCACGGGCGTCTCGAAACTTCCATCGGCGTTCACATAGGCATACCAGATATCCATGCCGCCTTCGCCCGGGCTCCGGTTGCTCGAAAAGAACAACACAGATTTTCCGTTCATTTCCGACAGGCAGGGTTGCGTGGTATTGCTTCCCGGCACGTTGATGGGCGACGGCAATTTCCGAAGTTCCGTCCAGTGGCCGTCGATAAAGTCGGAACCATATATCTCACAGGTGTATTGGCTTGCATTGACGGCGCCACAGCGCGATACGAGTATTTTGGTGAAATCGGCATTGAAAGCGGTGTTGGCATTGTGAATGCCGTGTTTATTGAAAAGGCTGTCGAGTTCCCTGGCTTTCTGCCATTTATTGGGCTTCAGGGGCGATTTATGAGCGGTGTAGAGCTTATTGTAACCAATGGCATTTTTATCTTTTTCGCCCTGGTCGCGCAAGGATGAGAAGTAGAGAGTGCTATCGTATTCGAAGGGCGCATACTCACTTACGCGGCTGTTTACCATGCTATCGAGGTGATGCACTTTTACCGGCACCGGATTTTTAATGAGTACCTGCGCGATGTCGCAGGATTCGTATTCCTGCCTGGCCTTGGCAGCGAGCTTTTTTTTGGCCGCGTCTTTGCTGTTACGCTGCTTCTTGTAGTACTTATCGAATAGTTTCTTTGCCTCTTTGTAACGTCCGGCTGTTTTGAGGTGCGTGGCCATGTAAAACGGCACTTCCTTGTACACGCGGCCGTTATCTTTTTTGTAGATCTTTTGATACCAGTGCAATGCAGTTGCTTCGTCGTAATTGAGACGGGAGGCATCGGCAAACAATACCTGGTATTCAATGCGTGAGGAGTCGATCAGGATCACCTGGTTGTATATCTGTGCGGCCGACGAGTAATCTTTAATGGCCATGGCTTCTTCTCCCTGCTTCAGGAGTTTCTTGATACTTTGCGCGTTTGTGGCTGATGCCAATAACACGCCCAGAACAAGAAAAAACCAACTATGTCGCGTATTCATAAACATTACATGTATATCGGGCAAACCCTCGTTTTTGGAACAAATGGAACCGTTTTACGGATCACATAGGTAAGGTAAATTTCAAAAGCTCCTTGCTTATTGGTGGCTGCCATAAACTTACTGGTATTCACATCGTAAGCAATGCCGGCATTTAAGGTTTTAAACTGGTAAAAAAGCCGTGGCACAAAAGCATCTTTAGCCCGGTAGTTGAATCCAAAGCCTATTTGCTGATCTGTTTTCTCATCGAGATGCAATTTAAGCATGGCAAACGGGAGAAACTCGTTGTATTTTCCCTGGTTTTGGTGCAGCACCTCTACAAGCAGGTCAACAGTAGCCGACACCGGATACTGGAAAGACAGATAGTTGTATATTTTAGGATCAAGCTTTACAGCTGTGTTGTTCTGGTAAGTGATACGAGGTGTATTGATGTGGTGATAAGTAAAACCATATTGAACGTAAGCCCGCTGCCGGATAAGGTATTTTACCAATGTGCCAGCGCTCAGATCCATGTAACTGGTAGAAGTAGCGGCAAAATTTTCGCCGGTTGCCATCGACGAGCTGTAGTGTGTTCCATCGTATTGGCTGTCGAAGGTCATTTTACTGTAATTAAAAGCCAGGTTGGAATAGCCGGCGGTGAGGCCTGTGCTCCAGAGTAAGGTAGAATCGGCGTTGAGCTTATGCTGGTAAGAGCCCGACAGGTAAAGCTGGTTGATGGCATAATTGGCATAGCCGGCTTTGTCGTTATTAAACAACAAGCCAACGCCTATGACATCGCTGCTATTCTTGCGGAACTTCAGCTTTGTATCGCCAAATGCCGAAAAGGTAGAATAAGAAACCGGTACGGTTTGCCACTGACTCCGGTAAATGGCTCCAAACCGGTGATCGCCATCGAAAAAGCCGGTAAACGCCGGATTGGCGTTGAGGAGCGATCCGTTGAATTGCGAGAAATGAATGTCCTGCCCATGCACGCTTTTGGTGATGATGAACAGGCATGCAAGCCAGTGGAACAGATACATGGGTTTTCTTTTCATCAGCGTATCAGCGTCACATTACCTTTTTTAAAAATCTCTTCGCTTTGCTCGCTGCACCTGGCTCTGACGTAATAGCCAAATACACCTGGATCAGAAGGTCTTCCCTTAAAGGTGCCGTCCCAGCCCTGCTTCGGATCCGTGGTTTCGAACAGGAGCTGACCCCAGCGGTTGTAAACGGCAAAATAGAAAATCGCAAAATCGGGGCCGCGTACCATAAACACATCGTTGGCTCCGTCGTTATTAGGCGTAAAGGTGTTGGGTACATAAATCTCCGGATTGCTGATAACACTGATGGTTTGAGCCGAAAGCGTGTCGGAGCAGTTCAGCGAATTGGGCACATAGGTTACGAGCTTAACCGGAAAATTGCCCTGGGAACTATAATAATGAAAGGGGTTTTGTACGTTGGAAGTATCGCCATCGCCGAAATTCCAGCTCCACACCGGCTCGGTTCCTGGCGGACTCACTACTGTTGCGGTAAACTGTACCTGGTTTTCGGAGCACGGCAAAGGTGTGTAGGTAAAGGACGCTTTAAAACCGTTGCTGATGGATACGACAGTATTTACGGTATCGTTGCACAGCGGCTTGCTGGCCACATAGGCAATAAGCGTTACTGAATAGCTTCCGGTGCCGGGATAGGTGTAGGTTGGGCTGATGGCATGCGATGTATCAGCTTGTGTTGTCGGGTCGCCGAAAAACCAGTTGAAACTCAGGCCGGCGCTGCCGCTGCTGTTGTTGGTAAACGATACCGTCGAAGTTTCACAAATTGCCTGGGGCACTTGCGCGGCTGCCAGTACTACCTGCGGACAGGGTTTTACAATAAGCTGAAAATCGCGCTTGGTTTCCGAGAGAAAAACGCCGTTCCGGTATTCTTTCACCTTTATGCCAATCACAAAATAGCCTTGCAAATTAGGCGTAGCGGTTACCTGACCCGTGGAAGTGTTGATCTGCATCGGAACGCCACCCAACATGTTGCTGGTACTGTAAGGTGTTTTCCAAACGATAGATGGGAAAGGTGGGCTCACCGGAACTGGCGGGCACGATAACACGGAATTGGGACATGTAGAAGAAGCCGGCGAGGGCGTTGGGTTCGTTACTACCGGACAAGTCGCCGTCAGGCCATCGTAAGGCATAAAAAGTTCATATACCAGCGAGTCGCCATCGGCATCGATGGCTGAATGATCGAACACCCAAGGCTTATCCACACAAATAAATGGTGGTGGCCAGTATTTGAAAACGGGATTGCTGTTTACTGCCACAACTTCGGGGCCTGGAATCGTTGCGTAATAAGTTGCCCCTACACATTCGGGGTTCACGATGTTCAGGATGTTTTGATTGCGGCAGCAACGTTGGTAAGAGATCTGATAGCCTCCAGCCCGCGGTGGCAAATTAACTGTATCGATGTACGTGGTGACTTCGTAGCAAAAATCGAGCGGCGGGATGGTACATGGATCGTTGATTGTCGGCGGCAAGGTATCGAGTCCCCGAAAGGGCATCTGCAGGGTTTGCAGTAAATTGTTGTTAGAGTCGAAGATGCCTACAAATGCAGGGTTGTCGAATGGCGGCACACCTACATAGCAATCGCGGTACACCGTGAGCCTGATCTCGTAATTATTGCTGCCAAGGTATTTGTAATTAAGCTCTCCGCCAACAATGTGCGTGGCGCGCCCCTGCTGAACAACCAACATCGCAAGAAAAAACAAATACAATTGGTATCCGCGCTTTTTCATAGAAATTAAATATAATGAATTTATCACATATAAATAGGGCAAACCCGGGTTTTGGGAACAAATATCCTTGGTTTTGCGTAAATGTAGATGAACGAAACTTCAAAAGCGCCTCTGCCTCCAGTAGCGGCTTTAAACGCCGAATAATTATAGTCATACGATCCCTGGAGGCGCATGCGGTTGTGTTCCAGGCCTAGGGTAACAATCATGGCGTCACCAAAACGGTTGAAGACACCGGCGTTCAATGTGGTGGCTGTTTTTGGATCTACGGTATAGTAATAGCTCACGCCGGCAAGGTTCTCTCTGAATTTCTGCTGCTGGTTTGCATAATATTCGAACTGCACTGCTGCAATGTTGGAAAAACGATACCTGAGCTGCAACGACTCGTTGTGCCTTGGTCGCAACACTACGCCTGCGGTATTGTAAAACGAAATGTTCGGCTGGTTGATATGACTAAGGCCATAGCCGAGGCTCGCCTCCCACTTTTTACCTATCTGTTTCCGGATGACGGTTCCCAGTGCCACATCGGCATACACCTTACTGAGCAATTGGAAATTCTCGCCATTCTGCAAGGCCCCGTTGTAGGCATCGCCATCCCACTGCCGGTCGTAACTCAAGCGGTTAGGATCCACTTTCACATTGCCTATGCCAGCCTGCACGCCCAGGGCCAGCGTCAGGCCCGAATCTTTGCGAAACGAAAATTTATGATTGAACGGGACTTTTATCTCGGTCAGCGTATAGCGGCCATCACCGGCCGCGTCGTGGTTAAAGAGAATGCCGAGTGCTTCGCCTGTGCCTTTGATGAGGGGTTTGTTCAGATTGAAATCGCCGGCAAAGCTGAAGGTATTATACGGCACCTGAACGCTCCGCCACTGGCTCCTGTAATTGAAAATAAGACGGCCGTCGCCTTCGAACATGCCTGTTTGCGCCGGATTCAAATTGATGGGCGAAATTTGCCAATTCGAAAAATGAATATCTTGCGCCACAATGAATTGCGGTAGCGACAAACCCACCAGCAGATACAGCAGTAGCAAACAGATCTTATATGATTTTTGCAGGTTCATGGTTAACGCATCAAGGTAATGTTCCCTTTTTTAAACGACTCTTGCCCGTTGTTGCATTTGAAGGTCATGTAGTAACCATACACGCCCTGATCGAGTTTCTTGCCTTTGTACATGCCATCCCATCCTTTTTTTGTATCGCTGGTCTCAAAAAGTTTTTCGCCCCAACGGTCGTAAATGGTGAGGTACACTTCTGTGATGAAATTGCTGCGTATGTACAACATATCATTTACGCCATCTCCGTTGGGCGTAAAGCCTGTTGGAAGGTAAACAGTGGCTTCGTTACAGGCATCAGTAATCATTTCTATGAATATGGTTTTCAACCTGTAGGTACACCCATTCTGACTGGTAAATACCAGCTCGTATTCCCCGGTTTTTTCGGGCGAAATGGTATAGGTCTGATCGTCAATTTTGGTTATCGGTGTTGACGGCGTTACGCTAACTGTACCGGTATATGGAAAACCATTGAGACTAAGCGTTACGGTTTGACCCACGGTTACCGATGTAGAAGATACCGTAACGGATGCCGTGTTATAGGTAAAGGGATACACGCTTACCGTAGTGGTAAGAAGTGTTTTACAGGTATCGGTCCCCACCACATTTCCAATGGTAACGGTGTAAACGGTCGTCGTCGTTGGAAAAGCCTTCGGATCCTGAATGTTCGTAGCCGATAATCCGGCAGAAGGTTCCCAATGGTAATAATTTCCGCCGCCAGCAAGTAGTTCAACGGTATCGGGCGCACATTTGCTAACGGAATTGCTAACCACAATGGGATCGAAACCTGCCAGGTTAATGGGTTGCACGATGGTGTCTTTGCAGCCATCGCTGTTGGTGACGATCAGCGACACATTGTAAACCTGTGGGCTGGAATAGGAATACGACGGATGCTGGGTACCCGACGTTGCGCCATTGCCGAAATCCCAACTCCAGCTTATTGGACTGATGGCCGAAATATCGGTAAAATCGACGTTGTTTCGGCAGGCGCCTATTGTATAAGTAAACGCCGCGTTGATAGGCGGATAAACCGTTACGGATGTGGTGAGTGTCTTGATGCAGGTCTTGTTGAGAAGGCTGTTCTGTGTAATGGTAACGGTATATACCGTGGTTGTTTGTGCAGTGCAAGACGGATTAGGAACAGACGGATTGGAAAGCCCTGTTGCCGGTTGCCAGTTGTACGTATCGCCTCCCGTAGCCTGCAAAAGCACTTGTTCTTTTGCGCATTTGGTTTGCGGGGCATTGATGGTGATGGAGTCCACAGGCACCACAATAACCGTCGTTAATGTATCGGAGCAGCCGTAGCTACTGGTAGTGATGAGGCTTGCTGTGTAACTGCCGGCGCTTGAAAAGGACTGCGCATAATGTGTGGTAGTGGCTACCTGTGTACCATTGATGTACCAGTATGCCGGTGTGACTAGTGGGTTGGTTTGGTTGATAAAACTTACATGGTTTGAACAGCTATCAATCGCAGCGGTAAAGCTGGTAGTTGGTATAGCCTGCACCGTAACGATAACGCGTGCCGTGTCGTAAAGGCTGTTGCAAATGGATTTTCTGACGTAAAGATTTGCAGTATAGGTGCCGGCTGCGGTGAAAGTCCGCACTGGGTTTAGCGTCAGCGACGTGGTATCGTGGTTGCCAAAGTCCCATAAGAAGGCATGACCGGGCGTTCCAAGGTTATTGAATTGAACGGTCAGCGGGGCACAGCCACCGAGTGTGGATGTAGAGATGCTCGCCACCGCGGAATTCAACTGAAAGTCGAGCTTGAACACGCCATTGTTGCAGTTGCTGTTGTGATTCGGATCGCCCGGCGTGTTGGGCCAGGCACCCGGCGTTACCGGGAAATCGTCGTTACCACCGCAACCTGCGCAAACCGATTGGTAAACGATCCCTGCCTTGTCAAAGCGGCTTGTCCCTCCATCGGAGTGTTCCTGGCTCACCGGCCCGCCAAAATAGCTGCCAAATAACAAACTCGTCATGTTAGGCGCCAGTACCATCAGGTAAAAATTAAACCCGTCGGTAGTTGCCTGAATGGCGTTGCCGGTGATAGCCATGCCATTGGTAGCATTGCCAGTAAGAATATTGCCGCCCCAGCCGGAGGTATAAATGTTTCCTGCACAATCTACCGAAAACGCCGAGGGCGATATATTGACGTTCCCGGTGCCGTTGCCAAACACCGTAGCTACCTGTAAACTGCTGAGTTGTGGATCGAACTTTTGGACAAACTGCTTGCTGCCACCATTGGAGTAAACACCCGGCGTTACGGGCATGTTACCAAGCGATTGCCCGAAAATATACGCATGTTGCTGTTCGTCGAGTTGTACAAAATAGCTTTGATCATAGTCATTGGTGCCTACGTAAGTGGAATGCATGATGTAGGTACCGTTCTTTTTAATCTTGCAAAGAAATCCATCTGCTTTTCCGCCTCCATATAGCTGCTGATAAGCCCCGGCGGTTACCGGAAAATCAGGGCCGCAGGTTCCTCCGGTAATGTATATGTTGAGGGTATCATCGAGGGCCAGTGAGTTGCCACAATCATTGTTGCTTCCCCCAATGTAGGTGCTAAAGTAAAGCGTGCTGAGTGCCGCATTGAACTTGAACAACACAGCATCCTGTTTGCCTCCAAGGCTGTTGTCAATGGCGTTTACCATCGGAAAATCCGCTGAGCGCGTACTGCTCAATACATAAATATTTCCAGATGTGTCCGTTTGTATCTCGCCGCGATACTGGTCGCCGTAATTGTATTGCAGCGAGTCGATGTAATATTCGTTGGCGCCCCAACCCGGTATAAAGGTGAGGTGATTCACATGGTTGACGCCGTCGTTGGCGCTACCGCCGATGTAGGTTGAGGACAGCAAGGTAGTGCCTGTGGCGTTGAACTTGGCAACATAAATGTCGGTGCCGTTGCTAAAGTTTGTACCGTTGGCAACGAAGCTCAGGTAGTTCCCACCATTGAAGGTGGCGTCGTAACATCCGGCAGTGGTCGGGAAATTGGACGATCCGGTTGCGCCGTATATGCACAAGTTGTCGTTTTTATCCACGATGAGGCTCGATACTGTTTCCGCATTGTTGCCTCCAAGATAAGTTGAGTATTTCAAATAAGTACCCGCCGAGTCGTATTTGGTAATTACCACATCTGTTCGGCCAGGTGCCACTGCATTGTTGAAAGAGATGTCGTAGGCACCAACTGTAGTAGGGTATCCCACGTTGAATACTGTTCCGCCGGAATATAAACAGCCACGATCGTCGTAAGTAGCCGTCATCCCGAAATTATCGGCAGTACTCCCGCTTTGTGCCGCAAACACCAGCAAGGGGTCGATAATGAGCGGTTTACTATGATCGTATGCGCTTTCCAATTTAATGCTTACTGTCTGATTTTTCAGCACAAAGCGAGACGGGATCACAATGGTGTCCTCACCTGAAACCTGGTACACGAAAGGCTCTTCTTCGATCATGTCTTTTACCGAGGTGCGTATATACAGTTTTCCGCCTTTCAGGTGTATGGACTCAAGGCCCTGGTAATGCATCTTGATCTGATTGGGATCGCCTCCCGGCTGCACAACAAAATTGTATTTGATGGATTGAGCTCCACCCATATAGACAACATCAATCTGTGGATACACCTGTTGCATGGTGAGTTGCCGGAAATGCCTTACGCCGGATGTCCATCGGGACGGATCGTTGCCGAGGTAATAATTTTCATAATCAGACGAAGGACCTTCGGCGATGATGGGCGGTGCCTTAGTCGATCCGGTAAATTCTACAGAATACGCATGGAATTTCAGCACAGGCGATATGGCTTTCCCGAGATGCCGGGCGCGGTAGCTGTCTTTATCATAAAAATGAAATGTGAGTTTGCCACTTTTTTCCACAAACAACGCGCCGCCATCCAACTGCGCCCTATAGGCAATGTGATCTTCCCATTGCTGTTTGTTTTGGGTAAAACGTACCTGAGAATGTGTATGCAAAGGCGGCGTTTTCACCTTCTGCGCAAAGCAAACCAAATTAAGGCCCAGGAACAAGCATATAAATTTAAGAGCATCCACTACCAGTAAATTTACTAAAAATGGCCCTGACATCCGAAGCCAGGGCTTATGTTTGAGCCAAGCTACAACCCTGGTGAGCCACGGCACACACCAATTGATTTAATGCGTCAGTTCAGGAATGGCCTTCAGCACCTCATTGGCGATAAGACTATTGGCCAGCGGGCTGGTGTGGGCATTAACGGTATTGATGATCAGTTCAGAAGTTTTGTAATCCCTGAATGGCTTGTCAACCGTGATGTAAGGCACGCCACGGCTACGCAGGTAAGGCGCAATGTGATCATCGAAGAGTGCCTGGGTGAATTCGATGTCTCTTGCATCGGGGATGGCAAGGACATATAACCGGATATTATTTTCCTCTGAATAACGGATGATGGCTTCGATGTCGCGCAGATGATCATTAACACAAGCGGTATCTGCATAGGCACTCGCCAGGCAGTCTTTATAAGCCTTTCCGCCTTTTTTAAAGAAAAAGCCGGCGCTGTTGAAAGCGGTATAGTTAAGAAAAAAAGAGCATTGTAGCGGGATCAACCCCACAAACGTCGCCGCTCTTTTGAGCACCGACGGCTTTTTTGCCTGGTAACCGATCTGGCTGGTGTTGAAATGGCCATAACGGGCGCCTACGTTTTCGATGTCGTTGTGGTAATACTGCAATAAGAGGTAGTCGGGCTTCAGTCCGAAATCCACCAGCCTGACAAATTCGTCGCGGGTGTCGGTGTTACCGCGGCCAAGGTTAAAGGCTTCGAAAGCCGATGAATCCATGCGGGCATATACCATGTCTGTAAAGCGTTCGTGGCTGTACCGGAGGCCGTTGCCGTAAGTGTAAGAGTCTCCTAAGAAAAACAGCGTTTTTTTCTTGGTCTCCAGGCGTCCAGCCAGGGCTTTATCGCGAAAACGCTTTTCGTTTTCGGGCTCGCGGTAACGCAGTTGCCATAATTTGTTGGCAAGCCCCATTTTATAAAGGTCCTGTGTTTGTGGCACAAACATAAAAATCAGTTCCAGTAGCATGAACAGCACGAGCAATGCAGTGCCCAGCAGGGCGCGATTCGCTTTGGATGAAGTCCCTCCGGTGTCGGGATGCTGTTTTGGTGCAATGTATTTCTTGTGAAAACGAAGGATTAACAGTCGAATGAACCGCAGTAAAATCAGCCCACGCAGCAGGAGCAACCCCAAAAACAGGGGCAGCTGCCAATTGGAACCTGCTCCCAGCGAGCGGAGTGGTAAGCGAAGCAATAGGATCGGCAACAGAAGAACAAACAAGATCTCCACCAAAAGCCGTATGCGTGTTCTCCCTATTGTCATCACCAGCTTTTTTCGAAATCGGTTTTTTCTACCAGGTGCTCACGGGTCCTGAAAAGTGTTTGCTGTTGAGGCTTGCGGAGAATATAATTGCCGCCTGCTTTTTTACGGAACAACAACGCATAGGGCGTAATCAGAAAAAAGTAAATCAAAAAAAGCAACACACTGGTGTTGATGGTTCCCAGGACATGTGAGAAGAGAAACCATGATCGCAACAGTACTCTTCTGAACGTCTTTAGCAGCAGTCCGGCAACTAACACTGCAACGGGAACCACATACCAGACCGGCAACATCCGGAAGAAAAATAGGGGTAAAGCCATAAATGCCGAGCAAGCTACCAAATTGATGTACTCATCGCGCCTGGTTAGAGGTGTTGCAGCCGGGTTGATCATGAAAGCTAATGTAGCATTTTTTTCGCAGCGGGCCATAATCGCCCTGTTCGCAAAGCCTAAAACACTGAATAGATAAACGGCGCCAGGGCGCTGCTGCCGCCCAATACCAAGAGCAGCGTGATGAGAAGTAGCACAACAAGCACTGGCAGAAGCCACCATTTTTTCCGCTCTTTCATGAATCTCCAGATGTCTCTTAGTTCGTTCATTGACCTAATCGGGTGTTTGCTGTGGGTTGAGCAAAATCTCAACCGGTTTGTTCTTTTTAACTAAAAAATTACCCAACACAAGGTAATCAATATTTGTGTTCATAAAACAGGCTAGGGCGTCTTGTGGCGAGCACACAATCGGTTCGCCCCGCAGGTTAAAACTGGTATTCACCAACATCGGACTTTGTGTTTGGTTTTTAAACGCCTGCAAAAGCTGATAAAAGCGAGGATTGGTGGCGTGTTCCACCGTCTGGATCCTGGCCGAAAAATCGACGTGGGTAATGGCTGGAAAATTGCTTTTGGGCGCCTGTAACTTTTCGCTGAGTGTGGCGGATGGATAATCTTCGGACTGGATCAGCCGCTGTGCGGGTAAAATCGGTTGGGTTTGCAACATGTAGGGCGATGTGCCTTCGAGTGCGAAGTAAGCGGCGGCGTCGCCTGCCAACACTGCCGGCGCAAAAGGCCGGAAACTCTCGCGAAATTTAATGCTGAGATTCAGTCGTTTTTGAATTCCGGGATCTCGTGCGTCAGCAAGGATGCTCCGGTTGCCAAGTGCCCTTGGACCGAATTCCATTTTTCCCTGAAACCAACCGATGATGTTTCCATTGCCAAGAAGCCTTGCTGTATGGTTAGCCAGATCTTCGAAATCTTCGTATCGCTCTGCTGTAATATCTACGCCATGTAAGGCCTGCGCTACCTCGGCGTCGGTGTAATGCGGGCCCAGGTAAGCGCCTTGCATGGCATCAGGCAATTGGATGCTACGCGGCTTATCGAAATAAATATGCCACGCAGCCCAGGCTGCTCCAAGCGCTCCGCCGCTGTCGCCGGAAGCCGGCTGAACGTAAAGCGCCGGTGCAATGCGCTCGCGCGTAAGCCGACCATTGGCCACACAGTTTAACGCAACACCACCGGCGAGGCAAAGATTGGCGCTCCCTGTTAGATGAAGCGCATGCCTTGCCAACCGGATGACCGCCTCTTCCGTAATAAGCTGTACGGCCAGAGCCAGGTTGATGTAAGGTGCATCTAATGGCGTTTCCGGCTCGCGACGTGGAAAACCCAACAAGCGCTGCCAGCGATGGTCACGCGTCATGGTAAGCCCTGTGGCGTAATTGAAAAAATCCTGGTTGAGAAACAAGGAACCGTCGTCGTATAATGTTATCACTTCGGCTTTCAGCAGGGTTGCCAGGCGATTTACCTCTGCTCCATTCCTGTCTCCGTATGGCGCCAAGCCCATTAGTTTGTATTCGCCGGAGTTGACTTTAAACCCGCAATAGTAAGTAATTGCTGAATAAAATAAGCCGAGCGAGTGCGGGAAATGACTTTCCTGCATAATGGTAAGTGTATTGCCCTTGCCTTTGCTAATGGTGGTTGTAGCCCACTCGCCCACCCCATCGATGGTAAGTACCGCGGCCTCATCGAAAGGCGATGCATAAAAACTACTGGCAGCGTGCGACAGGTGATGCTCTGTAAAGAGTATGCGCAATGCCTGTTTATTGTATTCTCCTAAGCCTTCGAGGGCTTTGTAAAAACCCCTTTTGAAAAACAGTTTTTGTTTAAGCCATAGCGGAATGGCTTTCAGGAAAGAGCGAAATCCACGTGGCGCCGTAGCCAGGTAGGTTTCGAGTAACCTTTCGAATTTCAACAAGGGTTTATCGTAAAAAACGACGGCTTCTACGTCGGCCAGGGCAATTCCTGCTTCTTGCAGGCAGAAACGGGCAGCGTGCAAGGGGAAGGCATCGTCGTGTTTAATCCTGGTAAATCGCTCCTCCTGAGCGGCAGCTAGTACCTTACCGTCTTTGATAATGGCTGCGGCCGAATCATGATAATAAGCCGATATTCCGAGAATATACACGTGTTTTTTGAATAAATATACTCATTAAGTCGGCCACGGTCAACAGAGATGCCATGACTTGCGAAAAAAAAGGCCACCTGCACAGCAGATGGCCTTTGAAAAATTTTTAAAGAAATGTTTATCGCAGTGTGCCGTTACGGTCGGCTTCTTTGGTTTCTTTGATGATGCGCATGGTTTGAATTACCAGCAACACAAAAATAATGGTCCATAAGATCACATTGGGAATATGTCCCATTTTTTTCATACCGGCAAAAACCCAAAGAGAGAAATCCCCGATCGCATAAAAAACATCTGTCCAGGTAAGTATTAAAGAAGTCATGTTGATCTTATTTTGTAAGTTTACAGCGCAAAAATATAAATTTTCCCAAATAAATTACGTTTTTACCAAAAAAATGATCGCCGGGCCTTTAAAAAATAACATCCAGCTTTCTGTGATCATTCTTCTGGTAATTTGCATAGGGCTTTGGGTCAATACCCTGGTTTTTTCCACTTCTTACGTACCCGACACCTCTTACGACGAACACATCCTGTATTACTTCATTTTCACGCATAAGCTATCGTTTATGGCTACGCAGATCTTTGCCTGCCTGGCGATATTACTTGGTGCTTTCTTTGTGAATTTCATGGCCATGCAGCAGGAAATGACCTCGAAGACCAATTTCTTACCCTCTTTTTTTTACATTTTGTTCGCTTTTTCGACCACTGCAAAACATTCTTTGGAGCCCATTCTGGTGGCTAACTTATTTGTAATGGCCTCGCTGTATTTTGTTATCAACAGCTACCGCCGTGAGGGCGCCCTACCCGACTTTTTCAATGCAGGCTTATGCATGGGCCTGGCGTCTTTCTTTTTTATCGACTACATTGTTATTTTTCCGGTGCTTTATATTTCTATCCTCATTTTACGGGCTTTCAACTGGCGCGAGTGGGTGGTATCGTTTTTTGGGCTTACGGCTCCGCTGTTCATATACTTGTGCTTGTGTTACCTTTCCGATGGGAATACATTCCGGTTCCTTGAACTCATGAAAGATGCGGTGAGCCAGTTGCAATGGCCGCTCATCTCTGAATACTACATTGGTTTTCTGGCCGTCAGCATCCTGCTCTTTGTATTTGCGCTATTCCACTACCTCAACAAAGGTTTTGGGAACAAGGTTAAAACGCAAAAAACAAAGTTCATTATGCTTTGGCTCCTGGGCCTGTGCATCCTGATGGCTTTTTTTGAACAGCTGCCCGATATGTTGCTGATGTCGTCGATGATTCCGCTCAGTGTTCTGCTGGGTGATTACCTCGCGGAGATCCGGCAACTGAAAATTGCCAATACACTCTTGGTGCTGTTTATGGCTGCTTTTGTGGTGGTGTATTTTTACACGCTTGGGGTAATATAGAAGGACGCAACGCGAAGTAATGTTCAAAAATATATGGCTGTTTTAATGGGATTTACCTACTTTTGTGGTGCTGATAAACTATAATACCTAAACACATGAAATTTGGAGTGGTTGTTTTCCCGGGGTCTAATTGCGACGAAGATATGGTGTACGTGCTACGCGACATCCTAAAACAGGAAACCGTGAAGCTATGGCATAAAAACACCGATCTCGAAGGGTGTACACACCTTATTCTTCCAGGTGGCTTTTCTTATGGCGACTACCTGAGGAGTGGCGCCATTGCCCGCTTTTCGCCAATCATGGATAGCGTGATGGAACACGCGCGGAAAGGCGGCTTTGTATTTGGTGTTTGTAATGGCTTCCAGATCCTTTGTGAAAGTGGTCTGTTGCCAGGTGCCCTGTTGCACAACAACAGCCGTAAGTTTATCTGCCAAAACGTTTACATCAAAGTAGAAACGACCAACACAGCCCTGACCAATGCGGTGCCTGTTAAAGCGCTTAAAATTCCTATTGCACACGGCGAGGGGAAATACTTTGCCGATGCACAAACTATCGAATCACTGAAAGCCAATAACCAGATTCTTTTTAAGTATTGTGATGCACAGGGAACTATTACCGATGAGGCTAATCCCAACGGTGCTACCGACAACATCGCCGGTGTGTGCAATGCCGGACGGAATGTGTTTGGCATGATGCCTCACCCTGAAAGGGCTGCCGACGAACTGCTGGGCAACACCGATGGTAAAGCGCTTTTTGAAAGTATTTTGAAAACCGCGCTCGTAAACGCCTGATTTGCCAGCCGCATGGGGAATTTGCAGATTACAATTTGCAAACTACCCGTTAAGAACTTCCTGTTTCGTCAGCAATTCTGTTCACCGTTTGTCAGCTCATCCACTGCCTACACATGTTTTGCAGAGTCAAGGGCCTGATCGGGATGATACAATAGCGTGCGTTGTACCCGTTACCCGTTGGTTTTCTTTCGGGCGAAAAAGAGCGAACGGCAGAAATTAAAACATATTCGGGCTGTGTATTCAATGTATAATTGTATTTTTAATGCATGAGCGATCGCCATCTCATTTTGCTGCGCGGCCTTCCGGGCAGCGGAAAAAGCAGTCTTGCAGCCGTTCTGAGCGAAGGCGGTACATACCCGGTATTTTCAGTCGATGACTATTTCACCGATCCCGCAAGCGGTAACTATGCGTTCGACTACCGGAACAATCACAAGGCCTACAGCCAATGCGAGCAAAAAACCCGTGAAGCCATGCAGGCAGGATGCACTAAAATTATCTTGCACAATACGTTCACCATTGCCTGGGAACTCGATACTTATTTCCGGCTGGCTACCGAACATGGCTACCGCGTACACGTATGCACGGTAGAAAACTACCATGAAGGCCGCAACATCCATGGCATTCCTGATGAGCAAATCCAGAAAATGGCCGAAAAATACCGCATCAAACTCTGTTAGCAAATTCACTAAAAGCAAAATCCCAGGCAAACACCTGGGATTTTATTTATGGGTAGAAGCCAATGCTGTTATTTCTTTGGCATTTTATCTTTTGGAACAAGGTACACCACTGACATATCGAAATAGTTCAGGGCATTTTGCGGGAAATTCCTCACATTAAGCTGTTCCAGGCTGTAGTTTTCGTCATAGAAAATTGGCATAAACGGTGCTTCGTCGAGAACCACCTGCTCGGCTTGTGAAAGAAGACCATAGCGCTTGGCTTTATCCGGCTCCGTGAACGATGCTGCAAACAATGAATCGAAACGGGCATTTTTAAAGCGGAAGAAGTTAATGAAAGATTTCTCGGTAGCGCCAGCAGGTACGTGTTTTCCATAGAACAACGTCAAGAACGTTTCGGGATCCGGGTAATCGGCATACCAGGCAAAGCGGAAGAAATCGGATTTTCCGGATTGAACATACTCAATGTGCTCAGCCAAAGGTACTGTATTGATATCTACATCAACATTCAGGTTTTCCTTCAGCATTTTTTGAACCACCTCGGCCACCAGGATATTACGGTCGCCACCGCCGCTATTAATTTGGAGGGTTACTTTCGGAAATCCTTTTCCGTCAGGATAGCCGGCCTGCTTCATCAATTCCTTGGCTTTTGCCGGATCGAAGGTATAACCTTTCAAGCCTTTGAAATTGTAACCGTCTTTTTCAAAAGACTCTACATAAGGCACCATACCATAATCGGCTGCTGTACCTTCGCCTTGAATAGTGAAGTCGGCAATTTTATGACGATCGATGGAATAGTTAAATGCCAGACGCACTTCTTTTTTATTGAAAACATTGCTGATACAGTTGAAGCCGAAGTAGTGAGTGTTGAAAGCCGGCGAATTCAATATCTGGAAATCGGTTTTACGCTCTTTCGCGTGCTCCAGGTCTCCCATAATCTCGTGGAAAATTTCAACCGGCAAGCGATAAACCATGTCAAGGTTGCCACTTTTGAACTCAAGGATCTCGGCTTTTTTCTCGCGGATAAATGTGTATTTAAGGCCGTCGAGATAAGGCAGTTTGTTGCCATCATTGTCCACGCCGTAATAGTCGGCGTTTTTCTTCATAATCACCACTTCACCTTCTTTCATGGTTTCCAATACAAACGGGCCGGAACCCACAGGGTGAATGCGCAGGTCAGCGGCATATTTGTCAAGTGCTTCTTTCGGATAAATCCAACAACCTGGCATGGCCATGATGTTGAGGAAGCCCGCGAACGGTGTTTTAAGGCTGATGGTCAGTGTGGAATCGTTTACAACTTTAATCCCTGAAACGCCAATGTTTTTGCCCGATTTGGAAGATTCGAAAGCCTCGTTGGCACCCACCACACGGTCTTTGAACGTTACGTCGAATTGGGAATTATCGGGAGCTGCGGAGCAGAGTTTATCGAGGCAGAATTTAACATCGTTGGCGGTGAGTGTGCGGCCTTTTCCTTCCGGGAAACACGCGTCGTTGTGGAACTTCACATTGGGGCGGACATGAAAGGTCCATTCCGTCTGATTGTCGTTACTCTCCCAGCGTGAAGCGATAGCCGGCATGATAGAAAGGTCATTCTGATTGAATTTCACCAGACCTTCAAACAACTGCGTACCGATATGAAACCCCACCACTTCGTTTACAGCTATCGGGTTCAGGCTCTTGAAGGCTTCTACTTCATTCAGTCGCATCACGCCTCCCATATATACACCGCCTTTTCCTTCTGCGCTGCCGTGATCATCTTTTTTTTCTTCGGAGCACGAGGTACAGGACGCTAAACCAAGTGCCAGCGCACTGGCAAACAGGGGAATAAATAATTTTCTCATACTGGTACGTAAAGTTATAGTAAGCACAAATATAATCTATAAAACTAAAAATCCTAAAAATTCGGCTCAATTTTATTAAAAGTCCATTTCCAGCAAAACCGGACAGTGATCGCTGTGCATGGCATCACTTAAGATCGCGGCATGACGCAGGTGTGGCTCCATGTGATTGGCCACCAAATTGTAATCGATGCGCCAGCCCAGGTTCTTACCTCGACTGCCGGCGCGATAGCTCCACCAGCTGTATTGATGAGGCTCCTGATTGAAAAAACGGAACGAATCGGTGAAGCCGGAAGTAATAAACTGCTCCATCCACTCGCGCTCTTCCGGTAAAAAACCTGAGGTGTTGGCATTCGATTTCGGGTTATGAATATCGATGGGTTTGTGGCAAATATTGTAATCGCCGCAAAGCACCAGGTTCGGGATGCGTGTTTTCAGGTCGTTTATATAGACTTGAAAATCGGACAACCACTGCATTTTAAAACTCTGGCGTTCGTCGCCACTGCTACCACTGGGATGATACACACTCATCACCGAGCAATGGTCGAGATCGATACGCAACACGCGGCCTTCGGCATCGTATTTTTCGATGCCGCAACCGTACTCCACGTGCAGAGCTTTCTGCTTGCTAAAAATGGCAACACCACTGTAGCCTTTCTTTTGCGCCGGATACCAATACAAATGATACCCGAGAGCTTCAAATTCTGCCACGTTTACCTGATCTGGGGTGGCCTTTATCTCCTGCAGGCACAACACATCCGGGTCGGCCACTTTTATCCAATCCACAAGACCTTTCGTCATAGCGGCTCTGATGCCGTTGATGTTGTATGTAATGATGCGCATAGGGAAGATAGTTTAGGGGTTAAAAATACAATTTCTATCTTTATAATCCGTTATATAGAGCCGTGGTTTCGAGGATTGCCTGCATACTGTTCGTTCTGTTGGGAAGCATATTTCAGCTCGGGGCTCAAACCAATACCAGGCAGAAATATTATTTCCTGCGATCCGACACACTGTACCTTGACACCCTTAGCCTCATTCCCGGAACGGTAAAACTATTTTCAAGAGGTGAAGCCGTCGATAGCAACTCCTACTCGATTCAGTATCCGCTTAAAGCCATCATTTTCAAAAAGCGGCCAGCGGATGCAGTAGCTGTGTCGTACAAGACGTTCCCTTACAATTTCGAACGCAGGTATTCCCACAAGAGCAGGTCAGTGCTTACCAGGGATCTTTCGCTACCTTCCAACCCGTTTACTATTTCGTTTAGCCCCGACAAAGCTACCGAATCGTTTGTAACAGACGGACTGAATAAAAACGGCAGCATCAGCCGGGGCATTAGCTTCGGCAACAATCAGGATGTGGTGGTTAATTCGAGTCTCAACCTCCAGGTGAGCGGTAAACTTACGCAGGAAGTTGATTTACTGCTCGCTGCCACTGATGACAATATTCCTTTCCAGGCCGATGGCACCACCGCGCAACTTCAGGAATTCGACAAGGTATTTATCCAGCTCTCCAACGAAAACAATAAGCTGATTGTGGGCGACTTCCAGTTGCAGCGGCCCAACAGCTACTTCATGAACTTCTACAAGCGCTCGCAGGGCGCCTATTTTTCAAATATATACAAGGATACTGTTGAGGGCACACCGGTAACTTTCCGCACACAGGCCAGTGGCGCTGTGAGCAAAGGCAAATTTGCGCGCAATGTGGTACAAGGCACCGAGAATAACCAGGGCCCGTACAGGCTTCGCGGCGCCGACAACGAGCCGTTCATCATTGTGCTTTCAGGTACGGAGCGTATCTACATCGATGGGAAATTGTTGCAACGCGGCCAGGAGAACGATTACATCATCGACTACAACACCGCTGAGTTGACGTTTACGGCTAAACAAATAATTACCAAGGATAAGCGCATCATTGCCGAATTCCAGTATGCGGAGCGAAACTATGCACGGTCCTTGTATTTCTTCAGCGAAGAGGCTGAGATGAAAAAATTGAAATTGCGCCTCAATGTGTATGGCGAGCAGGACAACAAGAACAAAAGTCTGCAACAAACTCTTACCGAACAGCAAAAATTGGTGCTTTATACCATTGGCGACACGTTAAGCAAGGCTGTATCGAGCGGCGCAACCCTGTCTGATTTCAACAACACGGATGTGTTCTATTGGAAACACGATACTGTAGTAGGAGGCATCGTATATCAGGGCATATACCTGTATTCGCTCAATCCTGACAGCGCACGTTACCGTGTCAAATTCAGTTACGTCGGCGAAAACAGCGGCCACTATGTGCAGCGGCTTACCACAGCCAATGGCAAGGTATATCAATGGGTGGCGCCGGTGGGCGGTGTGTTACAGGGAAACTACGAACCGGTGATCCCACTGGTGGCACCGCGTAAAAAACAAATGGTTACAGCGGGCGGCCTATATGAATTTGATAAACTGCATAACCTTGACATAGAAGGTGTATATACCAAAAACGACATCAACACGTTTAGCAAATTCGACGCCGGCGACGACAACGGCTACGGTTTACGTCTCAACAGCAATAACCAAACGGTTATCAAAAGCGATACTGCCCGGAAAGAATCCTTGAATGCGATCTACAACGTAGGCTACGAATACATTCAGAAAAACTTTAACGCCATTGAACGTTACCGGGCTGTGGAATTCGAACGCGATTGGAACCGACCCATCAGCGCACCCATTAATACCGACCAGCATGTAGGCTTTGTTCAGACTGGTCTCCAGAAAGGAAATCGTGGCCGGCTGTTATACGGTATCAATTTTTTCGATGAAGGATCCTTTTACCGCGGGTTGAAACATAGCCTCACCGGCTTTTACAACATCAAAGCGGCTTCGGTAAATTACACCGGCTCTTACCTCACGAGCAATTACCTCGGGCAGCGCAGTAACTTTTACCGTCACAAATCGCTGGTATCGAAAGATGTGTGGAAAGTGAAACTGAATTTCCTTGACGAATTCGAGCATAACGAATTCCGCAACAAAGGGTCAGACAGTTTGCTGCCGCGCAGCTACCAATTCTGGGAATGGGAGGGCAACATAACCAACAAGGACACTACCGGAAACCTGTTTAAGCTGTTTTACCGCGAGCGGCGCGACCGGCAAGCCTATAGTTCAATACTTAAAGATTCGACACTGGCCCAAAACGCCGGCTTCTCGGCCAACATCAACACCATCCGCAACCACCCTTTTTCGGTAATTGTTACCTACCGCGAACTGCATTTGAAACAGGCTAATCCGCTTTACCTCAAACCCGATAACACGGTGCTGGGCCGCGTGGAATACGCACCAAGATTACTGAAAGGTTTCGTCACCTCAAGCATGTTTTACGAAACCGGCTACGGACTCGAAAACCGCAAGGAATACTACTACCTGCTGGTGGCTGCCGGTCAGGGAACTTACGCCTGGAAGGACTATAATGACAACGGCGTAGCGGAACTGAACGAATTTGAAATTGCGCAGTTTCCCGACCAGGCGCTCTATATTCGCGTGTACACACCCACCAATCAATACGTGAAGGTGCTTCACGACCAGTTCAGCTTTTCGATGAACCTCCGGCCGGCGGTATTCCTGAAAGATTCGGTAGGACGCGCCATGCGGTTCCTGAGCCGTTTTGCCACCCAATCTGCCTACCGCATCGATAAAAAATCGAATGATAACGGGCGCCTGTTTTCTTTCGACCCCTTTGATGTGCGGCTGGGCGATACCTCCATTACCGCTCTCAATTATTCCCTGCGCCAAAGCCTGTTCTTTAACCAGAGTGCGGCGGTTTTCGGGACAGATTACACTTACCAGAACAACATCAGTAAGCAACTCCTCACCAATGGTTTTGAAACACGTGGCAACGAAACCCATGAATGGCGCTGGCGTTGGAACGTCACACGGGCCTGGAGCATCAACAGCGTGAACATCTATGGGAACAAAAGCAATGTATCCTTGTTTTTTTCTACACGTAATTACGCTATCGAATATTTCGACCTGGAACAAAAGCTGAGCTACCAGCCTAACACAGCCTTCCGGGTAAGCCTCATTTACAAATACGGAGTCAAACAGAACATCATTTACGAAGGATTTCAAAAAGCGGAGATCAACGACTTCGGACTGGAATTCAAATACAACCAGGTAGAAAAAGGTAGCCTGACGGGCAAAGCCAACTTCATTTCCATTACCTACAACGACCTCGAAAACACATCTATTGCCTATGAAATGCTCAACGCCCTCAAAACCGGCTACAACTACACCTGGGGCCTGAGCTATCAACGCAACCTTACCAATAACATTCAGGTAAGCATCAACTACGACGGTCGTAAATCGCCGGGAACCAAAACGGTGAATATCGGCGGCGCCCAGGTACGGGCTTTTTTCTAAATGGAACGATCGCACAAAAAGCCGCCGGGCTTTGTATATTTGCAGGATGATGTTACGACTATTCCTGCTGACGGTATCCGCCGCATTTCTGTTTTCTTGCGAACCGATCGTGAACTCGATTGTGAAAGAAAGCGCAGAAGATGTAGATCAGAAAAGTAACGAGGTGTTTGAAGAAACGGAATTTGTAGCGAACGATAGCTTCAGTGTACTTGAAAAGAAGCCTCTGGGGCAAGACACACTCCGATTGATACGCGCGTATTTTGAGGACGGGAAGAAGAACTTCGAATCGTGGCAAATAAATGGTATAGCGCATGGCGTTACCAGGTTTTTCTACCACTCCGGCCGCGAGCGCCATTCTTTGGTGTATAACCAGGGCATGATACAAAACCTGCTCACGAGCTTTGATCCTTATGGCCGGAAAGTGGATGGCGGCAACCTGAAAAACGGCAGCGGTAACATCATTGTGTACCATCCCTACACAGGAAAAATACAATACGAGGTGGAATACCTGAATAGCAGGCGTCACGGAAAATTCAATGCCTATTTTTCGAATGGAAAAATAGGACAAAAAGCAATGTTTGTCAACGACACCCTGTCGGGCCCATATTTTAAGTACTACCGGTCGGGAAAAACGCACAGCAAAGGCGCATTCGATGTAAGAAGCCAAACCGGCTTCCTTGATATGTACTATGCCAATGGGAATCTGCGCCAACATGACGACTACCGCCATGGAGAGGTTTACGCATCGACCGAATACGACCTCAATGGCACTATCACCTCCGAGAAAACAACCGTTGACGGACAGCTGGTAACCGTGAACTATTTTTATGGTGGCGAAGGCAGGATCTTGTCGAAAGAACAGATGATCGGGGAAAAACGGCACGGAACTTTCGAGTATTTTTACGAAAACGGCGCCAAAAAATCAAGAGAACATTACCGTAACGACACCATTCAGTCGGATACGATCTGGTTTTCGAGCGGGTCGATCAGCGCTACCAGTTTATACTGTGATGGCCGTAAACATGGTTTATACCGAGAATATTATCCGACCGGCACGCTTCGCGTGGAACAAATGTACGCCAATGGTGTTGAAGAAGGTATGTATAAGAGTTACTTTGCCAACGGCAAACTATACAATGAAGGGCAATTTAAAAACGGGGAGCTTAGCGGCGACCTGGAATTTTATTCCGACAAAGGCGTGCATACCCATACTAAACACTACAACTGATCATGTTTACAGGCATTATCGAAACACTGGCAACAGTAGAGCAAATTGAAACGGAAGGCAGCAACGTGCATTTCACATTCAGCAGCGCCATTACCCATGAGCTGAAGATCGACCAAAGCGTCGCGCACAACGGCGTGTGCCTCACGGTGGTGAAGATCAATGGCCACCGCTACACCGTTACGGCGATTGACGAAACACTCCGGAAAACAAACCTTGGCAAACTCCAAACCGGCGACATCGTAAACCTCGAGCGCTGCATGGCCGCCAACGGCCGTTTCGACGGTCATATTGTGCAAGGCCATGTGGACCAAACCGGCACCATTACCGCCATTAGCGACAACAATGGCAGCTGGACCTATACTGTATCTTATGATAGCTCCAGGGGTAACGTTACGGTAGAAAAAGGCAGCATTACCATTAACGGAACCAGCCTCACAGTGGTGGATTCGCACGACCATGATTTCTCGGTGTGCATCATTCCTTACACTTATGAGAATACGGTGTTCAAAGCCCTGAAAGTGGGCGATACTGTCAACCTGGAATTCGATATCGTGGGAAAGTATGTAGCGAGGTTATTGAAACGCTAAGCTCATTTTTCCATACTTCTTATGAAGTCCAGAAAAAAACTAAGACCCGCACGAAATCTTTTCTAAACTCTGGCGCTTTTCCTATCTTCACAGTCTTAAAAAACAAGACTATGTCACGCGTAAAAATCAAAGACGTTTTAAAAGGAGAACTCATCGATCAGGTGATCCATGTGAAAGGCTGGGTACGAACATTTCGCAACACCTCGTTCATTGCCATGAACGATGGTTCGTGCATCCATAATCTCCAGGCCGTAGTCAATTACGAAACCATGCATGCCGATACGCTGCGCCGTATTACACCAGGTGCCTGCATCGGCGTTACCGGAAAACTAATCGCCTCTACCGGAAAAGGCCAGAGTGTCGAGATCGTGGTGGATACACTGGAAGTCTATGGCGATGCCGAATCCGATATCAGCAAGCCGAACGCTTTTCCGCTGCAACCCAAAAAGCACTCGCTCGAATACCTGCGTGAGATTGCTCACCTGCGCTTCCGTACCAACGTATTTGGCGCGGTGTTCCGCGTGCGACACACACTCGCCTATGCGGTACACAAGTTTTTCAACGACAAAGGATTCCTCTACCTGCATACACCTATCATTACGAGCAGCGATGCCGAAGGTGCCGGAGAAATGTTCCGTGTAACCACGCTCGACGCCAAAAACCCACCGCTGACCGAAACCGGAGAAGTCGATTTTAAGCAGGATTTCTTCGGGAAGGCTACCAACCTCACCGTGTCTGGTCAGTTGGAAGGTGAGCTAGGGGCAATGGCTTTCAGCGATATTTATACCTTCGGCCCGACTTTCCGCGCCGAGAACTCCAACACAGCACGCCACCTGGCGGAGTTCTGGATGATCGAACCTGAAATGGCCTTCTATGACCTGAAAGACAATATGGCATTAGCAGAAGAGATGCTGAAATACGTGATCCGCTATGCCCTCGACCATAACAAAGACGATATTGAATTCCTGGCGCAGCGCCTGAAAGACGAAGAGCAAAGTAAACCGCAGAACGAGCGCAGTGAACTGGGCCTCCTGGAAAAACTCACCTTCTGTCTCGACAACGAATTTGCAAAGATCACCTACACCGAGGCCATCGACATCCTGCGCGAGTCGAACCACAATAAGAAAAAGAAATTCCAGTACCTGGTGGAAGGCTGGGGCACCGACCTGCAAAGTGAGCACGAGCGCTACCTGGTAGAAAAGCATTTCAAAAAACCGGTGATCCTGACGGATTATCCGAAAGACATCAAGTCCTTTTACATGCGCATGAACGACGACGGAAAAACCGTTGCTGCCATGGACATCCTCTTCCCGGGCATCGGCGAGATCATTGGTGGCTCCCAGCGTGAAGAGCGCCTTGAAAAACTGGAAAGCCGCATGAAAGAGATGCATATTCCAACCGAGGAAATGAACTGGTACCTCGATACCCGTCGGTTTGGCTCTTGCCCGCACGCCGGGTTTGGCCTCGGTTTCGAGCGCCTGGTGCTGTTCGTAACCGGCATGACCAATATCCGCGACGTGATCGCTTTCCCACGCACGCCAAACAATTGCGAGTTCTAGGTCGGCGATCCCACATTCGTTCCGTTCTTTGACAACATCTGCCACTCTTCCTTTTTCCGGAAAGTAAATGGCAGATGTTGTTTAGTTTTATGCCTATACAAATAACACCGCCTATGAAAGCGATTTACGCCGCACTGCTTACCTCTTTAACTTTTGCAGCCATGAGCCAAACCAAACCCCAGTATCCGGCAAGCCCGGCCATACCCGTAAAAGATACCCTGCACCATGTGGTGCTGACGGATGACTACCGCTGGCTCGAAGATGCCAAAGATCCGAAAGTGGAAGACTGGACGAAACGCCAACACGAATTTACGCTCGACTACCTGAAGAAAACGCAGAAATCGCATCCAGCCTTGCAGCAAAGTATCGCCGACTATATCGACATGGATTACGAAGGGCCGTTGGACAAATATGCCAAGCGTGTGTTCCAAACCGTGAAACGCAAAGGTGATAAGCAATATAAACTATACACGATCCTTAACGGCGAAAAGAAGCTGATCTGGGATCCGGTAGCCATTGACCCCACAGGCAACACTTCTACTTCGGGCATTCAGTACACCTACGATGGAGAAACGGCAGCCATTACCGCGCAAACCGGAGGCGGCGAGATCTCTACCCTATACATCATCAACACCAAAACCGGCAAAGTGTTATACAAGCCATTGGAAAATGTATTTGGGTTCTCATTTACCAAAGATCAGCAACACGGCTATGTGACGATTCGCACCAAGGAAGATATCGATAAACAACGTCCTTTAAAAACATACAGCTGGAAACTCGGCGAACCTTTTGCCAAAGCAAAAATGATTGGTACCACACAAGATGCCAAAAACAGTTTTTTCGTTTACGACAACCGCTACAGCGATGTAACCTTTTCGGGCGAAAGCGATTTCTATGCCAATACCCTCTACATTAAAAAAACAGGAAGCAGCGGAGAAGGCAGACAGATATACAAAAGCACCAAAAGCAGCGCATACCCTTTTGCCAAAGGCAATACGTTTTATGTGCTTACCAATGACAATGCGCCTAATTACCGACTGATGTCGGCAAGCATCGATAATCCTGACTATACGCAGTGGAAAGAACTCATTCCGGAAGGCAAGGACGTGAAACAGGACTACACGGTTACCAATACCCACCTCATCATCCAGGAAAAGAAAGACATTGTCAGCTCTTTGTTGCTTTATAGCCTTGATGGCAAGTTCGAGCGCAAGCTGGAATTGCCCGAACAGGGCGATGTGGCTGGCATGAGTTACGATGCCGAGGAAGATTCGCTGTACATTACGCTGAGTACCTTTACCTCAACGGCCAAAACCTACGTGGCCTCGGCACGTGATTTCAAATGGCGTTTGTATTACCAGCGTGTGCTACCCATTGATATGAGCAACATTGTGGGCGAGATCAAATTTTATAAATCGAAAGACAGTACCCGTGTGCCGGTTTTCGTGCTGCACAAAAAAGGCATCAAGCTCGATGGCAACAACCCGACATTGCTCACGGCTTACGGCGGTTTTAATGTCGGGATATCGGTTCATTACTACGGTTTCTATTCGCATTTCCTGAATGCGGGTGGTGTGGTCGTTCAGGCCGGCATCCGTGGCGGCGACGAGTACGGCGAGCAATGGCACCGCGACGGCATGCTTGATAAAAAACAAAATTGCTTCGACGATTTCAATGCTTGTGCTGAATGGCTGATCGCTGAAAAATATACCAATCCGCAAAAGCTGGTAGCGATGGGTGGCAGTAACGGTGGCCTGCTAATGGGGGCCATCGCCACGCAACGGCCCGATCTCTACAAAGCCATCGTCTGCCAGGTGCCTCTGCTCGACATGATCCGTTACCATAAATTCCTTATTGCGCGTTACTGGATCCCGGAATACGGTTCTTCCGACAATGATGCCGATTTCCGCTGGCTGCTCCGCTATTCGCCCTACCACAACATTCGCAAAGGCGTGAACTTACCCGATATGCTTGTGACTACCGGTGCCAACGAAAGCCGCGTGGACCCGATGAACGCCAAGAAATTTGTTGCTGCCCTGCAAAACAACGAGGGACAGGAAAGCCCTGTACTTCTGTATGTGGACTACAACAGCGGACACGGCAGCGGACAGAACACAAAACAGTCGATCGATAACTGGACCTTCACCTTTGAGTATATCATGAACCAGCTTGGCATGTAGGTTATACCTGTTGACAGGTGTTTTGTGATGAATACGCAATGAATAGAAACCAAATGTGCGCCTTCACGTTAAACGCCTCGTTGATATACCGTTTATGATGAATAAATCTGTTAAACTCGTTTGCCTGATGCTGATATTCCAAACATCGTGGCTACATGCACAAAAGCCGTCCTATAAAACAGATCCTGCGATCGAAAACCTGATGCGCGATTTTATGCAGGCCATCCATGCCAAAGACAGTACTGGATTCCGGCGCCTGTTCTATGATGGACCGGTAGCATGGACCGGCATCAATAAGGAAAAGACACATGCCGATGAGCGCCGTCGGGACAGCTTAGTGGTCAGCTATTTCAATGACAACTATAAAAGTTTTATCCGCTGGGTAGCCCGTGATAAAAGAGCCATGGAAGAGCGTTTTTACAATACCGTGATGGTTTTCGACGACGCCATGGCCACCGTTAGTTTCGATTACAGTTTCTGGGTCGATGGCAAAAAAAGCAATTGGGGAAAAGAAAGCTGGGGATTGCTGAAAATAGATGGCAAATGGAAAATTGCCAGCGTTTTATTTTCTATGGATTTGGAAACGTTGAACCCCGAGCCTGCAACCCGTTAAGGTGCTTTGCCAGGGCGTAACCCATGCTGAAACAGGCCTGAAGCAAATAGCCGCCGGTAGGCGCGTCCCAATCGCTCATTTCGCCAATCACATAGCATCCCGGCATTTTTTTCAGCTCCTGGTTTTCGTTCAATTCTTCAAGCGCGATGCCGCCAACCGTAGAGATCGCTTCATCGAGCGGACCGAAGTCCTGAATGTGCAGGCACAAGGATTTAACGGCCTTTGCTAATAACAACGGATCCTGGTAATCCGCTTTGGTGGTGTGACTTTTGAGGAGAGCGATGTGAACAGGTAACAAATTCAGCTTTTTTTCAAGAACATCTTTCACCGACAAGCGCCCTTTTTCTTTCAGGCGCCTGGCAATTTCCAACTCATCGAGATCGGGTTTCAGGTCGATCTGCAACATGGCTTCACCGTGTTCCTTCAGCTGTTGGCGAATGGATGGACTTAACGGATAAATACCACTGCCTTCGATACCGAATTCCGTCAGCACGGCTTCGCCTTTGCGGCTGCTTTGCCCGCAGGTAAACACGGCATTTTTAAGCGGACTGCCGGCATACTGCCGGATAAACTCCGCATCCCAGCAAATGTGATAAGCACAATTTGAGGGCAGGAATTGATGCACTGCGACGCCTTGTGCGGCAAAGAGTGGAAGCCAATCGCCGGCACTGCCTGTGACGTTCCAACTGCCGCCGCCGAGTGCAAATACAGTAACGTCGGCTTCCACCGTTGTCTCTACTCCGCGGACTTCAAACAACAAGTGTTTCCCACTCCAGCCTTTCCAGGTATGGCCCAGGTGCAGCTCAACGCCATTGCGGCGTATGCCTTCCTCTATGGCTTTCAGTACTTCTACAGGCTTCCTCCCTTTCAGGGGAAACACCCGCTGACTGGTTCCGACGTAGGTATCGATACCGGCTTTGCGAAGCCAGTTCCTAAAGTCATCATTGGAAAAAGCCCTGAGAAAAGGAGCAATGAATGCCGCCGGAGTATAACGGTCTGCAAACTGCCTTTCAGGCTCGGCATGGGTCAGATTAAAACCGCCTTTGCCTGCTACCAGGAACTTCCGGCCCAGGGCTGCATTTTTTTCGTAAATGGCAATGTTGTAGCGCTTGCTATCGAGCTCGCTGGCAAGTATCAGGGCAGCCGCACCGCCGCCTACAATGGCTATGGATGTTTTGCCCATGGTGGTTTAAAGCCAGACCGGAACTCCCGCACGTGGCTGCTTCAGGGCTTAGGCCGTGAAATATTTGTAGAACAAAGGAATGGTTTCGATGCCTTTGTAATAATTGAACAAGCCGTAGTGCTCATTTGGCGAGTGCAAGGCATCGCTGTCGAGGCCGAAGCCGAAAAGGATGCTATCCAATCCGAGCTCTTTTTTAAAGAGGGCCACGATCGGAATGCTGCCGCCGCCGCGGGTTGGGATCGGTTTCTTGCCATAAGTTTCTTCCATGGCTTTGCTGGCAGCGATAAAGCCTTTGGATGTGGTAGGTACTACTACCGGCTCGCCGCCATGGTGCGCCGTTACTTTCACCTTCACCGATTTTGGAGCGATGCTCTCGAAGTAAGTCTTAAATAAGTTGCTGATCTCGTCCGAGCTTTGGTCGGGAACAAGGCGCATCGAAATTTTGGCAAAGGCTTTCGACGGCAATACCGTTTTTGCTCCCTCGCCAATATAGCCGCCCCAAATGCCGTTTACATCCAATGTAGGACGTATGCCGGTACGCTCGTTGGTGGTATAGCCGGTTTCCCCGCGCTCTTCGCCGATACCCAGGTCTTTTTTGAAAGCATCCAGGTTGAATGGCGCTTTGTCCATTTCGGCGCGCTCTTCACGACTCAGTTCCTGCACCTTATCGTAAAAGCCCGGAATGGTGATATGGTTGTTTTCGTCGTGGCAGGAGGCTATCATTTTACAAAGGATGTTGATCGGGTTAGCTACTGCACCACCATACACGCCACTGTGCAAGTCGCGGTTCGGGCCTTCCACTTCTACTTCTATATAGGCGAGGCCGCGCAGGCCACAGTCGATGCTCGGCGTATCGTTAGCAATGATTGAGGTATCGGAGATGAGAATAATGTCGCCTTTGAGACGTTCTTTGTTTTCGATGATCCATGGGCCCAGGCTCGGAGATCCCACTTCTTCTTCACCTTCGATCATAAACTTCACGTTACAAGGCAATGAATTGGTTTTCATCATCGTTTCGAAGGCTTTCACGTGCATGTACATCTGACCTTTATCGTCGCAGGCACCACGGGCAAAAATAGCCCCGTCGGGATGAATCTCCGTTTTTTTAATAACCGGCTCAAAGGGCGGCGAATCCCACAGGTTCAACGGATCGGCCGGCTGCACATCGTAATGCCCGTAAACCACCACAGTGGGTTTGGCCGGGTCAATGATCTTTTCGCCATATACCACTGGAAAGCCTTTCGTTTGGCAAATTTCCACTTTCTCGGCACCGGCTTCTTCCAACCGCTGTTTGACTGCTTCCGCCGTCTTCTGAACGTCGCCTTTGTATTTAGGATCTGCACTGATAGACGGGATTTTAAGAAGATCGAGCAATTCGCTCAAAAAACGATCTTTGTTAGCTGAAATGTAGTCGGTAAGTTGATTTTTTTCCATGGGTGTAGAGATATTAGCGAGCCTAAATTACTGTTTTTTGCGTCAACAGGGCATTTTATTGATTGGAAAACCAATAATGAACCGGTTTTTTTACCTATTTTTATTAATTCCAAAGCTAGATTAGACTAAATTCGTTAGAGCTTAGGAGAATCACATCCATGAAAACGATCGCTCTTTTATCTTTTATTTTTTTGAGTTGTAAGCTATCGGCTCAGTTGGTGACAAGCAATACCATGACACCAACACAATTGGTAAACCAGGTACTGTTGGGTACGGGTGTTACTGCCAGCAACATTACCTTTGTGGGCGACGTCAAACAAAGAACCCGGTTCAATGCCACATTAAGTACGAGTTTAGGAATCGGGTCCGGTGTATTTCTCAGTACCGGCGACGGCCTGAGCAGTTCTGCCGTAGGTCCTCAGGGACCCAATAATGTTTCTAATACCTCAACCGGCTTCGGTAATCCAGGCGATCCTTTGCTGACAACGGTTTCAGGAAACACGACATTCGACGCGGCCATTCTTGAATTCGATTTCGTACCGATGGGCGATTCACTCAAGTTCCGCTACTGTTTCGGTTCGGAAGAATATCCTGAATTTGTGAATGCCGGCGTTAACGATGCTTTCGGATTCTTTTTGAACGGGCCAAATCCCGCCGGAGGCAATTATGTGAATCGCAACATTGCCCTGGTGCCGGGCACTACTACACCTGTATCGATTGACGATGTGAACGGCTCTACAAACGCCGGTTTTTACCGCGACAATACCGGCAACAGCATCAATGTAGAATTCGACGGACTCACAACAGTGATGTACGCCCGCGAAAAAGTAGTTTGCGGACAAACTTATCACATCAAGATCGCGATTGCCGACGGGGGCGATGATGTCTATGACTCCGGCGTGTTCCTCGAAGGTGGTTCTTTCAGCTCTGCGCCGCCTATCTCGGTAAGCTCTCTCAACTCTAACGCCACATTGAGTGATAGCGTATTGGTGGAAGATTGTAATACCAACTGTGTTTATTTTATCCGGGGCGGAAATAAAACACAAAAAGATTCATTCATGTTACAGGTTTCAGGAAATGCTGTTCTCGGAACCGACTACGTTCAACAAGGAAATAGCTCGTTTAGCTGGCCTACTAAACTGATTTTCAGTCCTAACCAAGACACCATCCGTTTTTGCAACCTGAAGGCCTTGAACGATAATGTGATAGAAGGAATTGATACAATCGTATTTACGATCACCAGTTATACCAACACGGCAAACCTTTGCTCCATCGTTGGTTCGATCGGTTTCAGGCTTTACCTCAGCGATTATACACCAATCGCCTCTTCCCTGGGGGACAGTAGTATTTGTAATGGCCAAAGTATTGTGCTAAATGCGGGCGCTTCTTTGGGCTTTCCGCCATACACTTATACCTGGTCGCCTTCAGGGGCAACAACGGCTGCTTTGACCACCGGGCCGCTCACGCAACCTGCTACCTATTCGCTCCAGATCAATGACTTTTGCAACAAGCCGGTGAGCAAGCAAATTACAGTAACACCAACCACGGTACCCGAGCTGTCGCCGATAGCATCCTACACGATCTGCATCGACTCTACCCGGCAGATCCCCGTGCAGGTATCGGGCGGGAAAGCGCCGATCAATATCGCCCTCAGCGTTCCAGGCAATGGAATGGTACCCACCGCTACCGTCAATTCCACTTATTATTTTAACCCAACCGGAAGTACCACTTCTACAGGCACTTACACAATTTCTGTGGACGATGCGTGTGGTATCAGTAAATTCACTACTTTTGATCTCACCACCATCGACTGCAAGGTCATTGTCCCCAATGTTGTCACCGTTAACGGCGATAATATCAATGACTACTTCAGGATCAAGGGCCTCGATAACTTTTTAGGCTCTTCGCTGTACGTTTATAACCGCTGGGGTAAACAGGTTTATAAAAACACAAACTATCAAAACGACTGGAAACCGGGGATGACCGCAGGGACTTACTTCTATGTGCTGGAAGTAACGGACGGCAGGAAGTTCAATGGCTTTTTCGAATTGTTCAATTAAATCAAAGACGCATCAGGCGAATCAGAACATATTGGCTTTTGTTGTTGTTGATGGCGTTCAGGCTATCGCACGCGACCCATATTGTGGGCGGTGAGATTTATTACGACTACCTTGGAGGTAATAACTATCGCATCACGATGAAGGTTTACCGCGACTGCATCAACGGCGTGCCGCCCTTCGACAACCCGGCGTTTATGACGATCTTTAAAGCCGATGGCACGGTATTTACAACCATGAATGTGGCGATAACCAGTTCGATGACGGTTCCGCCATCCAACAACAGCCCTTGTGCACCTACTACTGCCGGCTCGGCCTGCGTGGAAGAAGCCATTTATGTGACTACCGTGAACCTGCCGCCACTTAATGGCGGCTACTATATTGCCTACCAACGTTGCTGCCGCAACAGCACCATCTTAAACCTCGTCAACCCTGGCGCGGTTGGTACCACATACTGGGAGCATATTCCAGGACCCGATCAGGTGGCCGTTAACAGCAGTCCCCGCTTCAGCTTCAGGCCACCAATTTATGTGTGCAAAGGTATTCCGATTAATTTCAATCACGTAGCCTCTGACCCTGACGGGGATTCACTAGTGTATAGCTTATGTACGCCGTTTAATGGCCTCGACCAATGCTGCCCGATCGTGCAGGCGGGAACTACATCCTCTTGTGGCACTGGACTCTGTCCAACTGTTAATTCCGCTCCGCCCTATCCTTCAGTACCTTTCAGCCCGGCTTACTCTGCGAGTTACCCGATGGCTTCCAACCCTGCGATCAACATCAATCCTCAAACCGGCTTGCTCAACGGAAACCCTACCATTCTGGGACAATGGGTTGTGGGTGTCTGCGTAAGTGAATACAGGCATGGCGTGTTGATCGGCACGCACCACCGCGATTTTCAATTCAATGTGATTGCATGCCCCTATATTGTAATTGCAGACATCGTTTCCCAAACCTCTACGAACAATGGCCAGGGAACAGGTTTTTGCAACGGCTTCACGATCTCGTACTATAACAACAGCTTCAATGGAACAACTTATTTCTGGGATTTTGGCGACCCAACAACGACGTTAGATACTTCGTCGGCCTACAATCCTACCTATACGTACAGCGTTGTAGGAACTTATACCGTAACACTGATCGTGAATCCGGGTTCGCCTTGCAGCGATACGGCAACGGAAGTCTTTCATGTAGCACCGCTCCTGTTACCCGACTTCCTGGCACCAACCGCCCAGTGTTTCAATGGAAACCAATTCAATTTCAATGGCGGTGGCTCATTTCAAGGCAATGGAACGTTTAACTGGAATTTTGGCACGAACGCCACGCCTCCTTCGGCCAGTACGCCATCGGTCACGAATGTTTCATTTAATTCGCCTGGTATATATCCGGTAGTGTTTACTGTGAGTGAAAATGGCTGCACGGTAAGTGTTACCGACACAATTGAAGTTTATCAGAATCCGAATGCCGCTATTGGTAATCCGCCGACGAGTGGTTGCGCCCCGCTCACGGTTACTTTTCTGAATGGAAGCTCGGGAGGGCCGAACCTTTCGTATTTATGGTCTTTTAGCGACGGTACAACTTCTACAGCGCTCACACCTGTAAAAACATTTACGCTTCCGGGTGTGTACAGTGTTTCGCTGACAACTATCTCTTCACAGTACTGCATCGATACCAGCAATGTAGTGGCTGTGAACAGCCTTACGGTAATGAGCAATCCTGTGGCCCAATTCAGCGCGGTTTCTTCTACAGGCCAGTGCTTCAATGGCCACTCTATTAATTTTACCAATACTTCGGTAAGCAGCGGACCGGTAAATTACAACTGGAACCTTGGGGCTAACTCGTCGCCTTCGACAGCAACTACCACGGATGTGAATAATGTTACTTATAGCCAACCGGGCGTTTATATTGTGACGCTTATAGCCGATGAATCCGGTTGTAAAGACACGACCAGCCAATTCATTGAACTTTATGCCAACCCACAGGCTGCCATTGATAATTTCCCTACAAGCGGATGTACGCCCTTCACCGTCAATTTCAACAACTTGAGCACGGCCGGCAACCCTATGTCTTTTTTATGGAGTTTCAGCGACGGTACTTCATCCTCTAATACCAATCCTGTAAAGACTTTCTCTGTAGAAGGTGTTTATACAGTGTCGTTGACTGCCTCCACAGCTGTGGGTTGCATCGACACAAGTTCAGTGACAGCGGTAAACAGCATCACCGTTACCGAAACGCCTCAGGCACAATTTTCCCTGATATCGGCCACAGGCCTGTGCTTCGATAATAACACCTGCAATTTTACCAATACCAGTACGTTTTTTGGAAATGTGATTCATACCTGGAATTTTGGCGCTAATGCAACGCCTCAAAGCTCGTCGGCACTAAGCGTTTCTAACGTGGTTTTCGGTGCCCCGGGTTTACAAACCATAACGTTGACGGAAGACAAGAATGGTTGCATTTCTACCTATACGGCAACTGTAGAATTATACCAAAACCCGGTAGCTGATCTCGGAACCTACCCGCTGGAAGGCTGTGATCCGTTGACGGTGGCCTTCAATAACCAAAGTAGTTCGGCTTCGATGCTTAATTACTTATGGGAATTCAGCGATGGAACCAAGTCAATAGACGTCAATCCTGTTAAAGTCTTTTCTCCGCCGGGAGTCTATAACTTTTCGCTAACCGTAATAAGTAACCAAAACTGCATTGATACCAGCCAGGTTTTTTCTGTCAATAGTATCACTGTCAATCCATCTCCCATGGCGGATTTTGTTGTTACTCCGTCTGTGACAACTATTTTTGATCCGGAAGTTAACCTGTTAAACAATATACCGATATCATCGGAGAATATCGTTAGCTGGTATTACGATTTTGGAGATGGCTATTCTTCTTCCGACATTAATGCTTTTCATGTATATGGTAACATTGGCACTTATACGGTAAGCCAGACGGTGACAAACGGCTTTGGATGTCCTAACACTAAAAAACTGCTGGTAAAAATCCTTCCCGAATTCAGGTTCTGGATCCCAAATGCCTTTACGCCTGATAAGGACGGACTTAACGATGTATTCAAACCGGTGATTATTGGTGCGGAGGATTATAACTTCCTGATCTTTGACCGATGGGGAGCCCAGATTTTCCAGACAGACGACCAAAACCTGGGTTGGGATGGCCGCTACAAAGACGGCGACTGCACCGACGATGTTTACATCTGGAAATGTGACTTTAAGAACGTGGTGACAAAAGATCACGAATACCACGTAGGCCACGTAATGTTGGTAAGATAACCCGTCTATACAGCGGCTGTTGTTCATAATCTTTCGCGCGAACGTCCGTTTTTCCGGCAAAAAATAGTTTCTTTTGTAACGCAGGAGGCGATGAACCCGGTTTTTACCAAAATAAGAGACAAGCATGCCTTATGGTATAAAGGTATCGTGTTTGTGGCCTGTGTGCTGGCATGCACCTATCTCTTGCCCAAGCATTCTATATTAAGCAGTTACAAATCGCGTGTTGGTGAAGTATGGCTATACGACGATGTGGTAGCCTCTGCTGACTTCCTCCTGAAAAAGACGCCCGAGGAACTTAAAGCCGAACGCGAGGAGCGCCAGGACAAAGCGTCTTATTTCAAAAAAATTGACGTAAATACCATCGAGTTATTATCGAAAACCGATCTTACAGCAGAAGAAAAGGAAAACGCTAAGATCTACCTCGATAATCTTTACCATACAGGCGTTTACTTATCCGTAAGCATGCCCTCGTCTGCCGACTCGATGATTCATGTGGTAACCGACAATGAAGTGTCACTGGTATCGAGAAACAGCCTTTATAACCGTGAGCGCGCTTCGTTGTTCCTGAATAAATTTCTGAAAAAAGAACACATTGTCGAAGCGATCCTGGACGTGATGGTTCCTAACATCGTTTTCGATCCTGTACTCTCCAGCCAGGTTAATAGCGAATCGGAACCGGCAACGCATATTTACAAATCAAAAATCAGCAAAGGCACGGTGCTCATTCGCAAGAACGATCTCGTAACTCCAGAAAAGAATAACCTGTTGTTGAGCTACACCGCCGAGCTGACTACGTTGGAAAATGCAAAGCCGATGTTTTCCATCATCCTGGGCCAACTCCTTGCTTGCACACTGATTCTCGGCATCGTGATGCTTTTTCTGGCTTTCTTTCGAAAAAATATTTTTAGCCAGAATACCTACGTCACCTTTATTTTCCTGCTTATTGTGCTGTTCATTTTCATCTGCAGCGTTAGCTTCACATACGATCCCAAATATATTTATGCTGTCCCGTTTTGTCTCGTACCTATCCTCATCCGGGTATTTTTCGATAGCCGCACATCGCTGTTCACTTTCCTCAACATTACTCTTGTTTGCGCTTTTTTTACTTCCGACAAGTTTGAATTTGTATTTATACAACTCATCGCCGGCATTGGCAATATATTCAGTGTAGCCGATATGGGTAAGCGGGCACGGCTTTTCGTGTCGGCTGTGTTAACATTCTTTTTTTATGTAGCCGCCTTCATAACCTTTCACCTTGTTAATAATACTGCCAATGCGCTGTCAAACGCGCAAAACTACATTCCGTTCCTCATTAGCAGTGCCTGTGTGCTTTTTGCGTTTCCCCTCATTTACCTGTTCGAAAAGCTATTTGGCTTTGTTTCGGACTTCACCTTACTGGAACTTTGCGATCTCAACTCGCCCTTGCTGCGGCAGCTTTCACAAAAAGTGCCTGGTACGTTCCAGCACTCGCTCCAGGTTGCTAACCTGGCCGAAGAAGCGTGTTACAAAATTGGTGGCAACGCCTTGTTGGTAAGAACCGGCGCCATGTACCACGACATCGGCAAAATGGAAAACCCGCGTTTTTTTACTGAAAATCAAGTGGGAGAAGTTAGTCCGCACGAAGAGCTCAGCCCCGAAGAAAGTGCCAGGATCATCATATCGCATGTGATCAAAGGTGTGGAGCTTGCCAAAGAACACAAACTGCCTGAAACTATTATTGATTTCATCCGCACGCACCACGGCACCACCACAACGCGCTATTTCTTGCACAACTATAAAAAAGAACATGCCGGCGAGATCATCAATGAAGAGCTCTTCCGCTATCCGGGTCCTATTCCTTTCAGCAAAGAAACGGCCATCCTGATGATGGCCGACGGCGTAGAAGCCTCATCGCGCAGCCTGAAAAAATACGATGCCGTAACCATCGACGAACTGGTAGATAAGATCATCAACCACCAGATTGGCGAAAACCAATTCATCAATGCCGACATCACGTTCAGGGACATTACCCAGGTAAAAAAGATCTTCAAAAAACGCCTGATGAATATTTACCACGTGCGCATCGAGTACCCGAGGTAAATCCAAACACGACTGCACGCCACAAATCAATAAAAAGTTTTAAGCGCGTGACAGATTACCTGCAATGCTTCCACGTCGATATTCTCGCCGGACTCAATCCGGTAAATGCGTTGCTGCTTTCTCCCCTCGCTTAACAAGCCAGGATGTTCTATCCGGTTTCCGCGCACAAACGATATGTAGAGCTCGTGTTGTTTGGCGGCGTTATAAGAAATAAAAGCAAACCATTTACCATTAAAATAGTAGAAAGGCGTGTTGAACTTCCAGGCTTCTTCAAGACCGCAATCTTCGGTCAGGAAACGACGCAGGGACACAAATTCGGAGCGCTGAGGCTCGGGAATCGTCAAGAAAAAATCGGCAACTGAGGTGTTCATCGTCTTAAATCTGCTTTGATTGAAAATTTGGCTGTGTCGGTTTAAGGTTTGTTCCAACGCCGGATAGTTGTGTCTAAGTTACCACTTTCGGGCCATACACGTTGTATGCGAACTTATTTTATTGAAAACTTTATACCGTGCGATGATTCACTGTAACCCTTGATCCGCATGCGATTGCCATGGACAGTTTTGCATTTGATGATAGAACACTATTAGCGGAAAATGAAAAAAGGGGGAATTCCCTGATATCCGCCGGTGGACAGATCGGTAATTTTGCGTTCATAACAAAAAAATGAAAAATATGAAAAACACATTTTGCAACCACACCTTAAGATTTATCGGCGCGGCCTTGCTTTCTCTGGCTATTGTCTCTTGTAAAAAGAAGGCTGATCCTGTATTCGAGCCATCGGCGAATACCATTACATTGGATTGCAATTACTTCAAAACCAATTCGAATGCGGTCCTGAAGCATAATCCTGCGCTAGCCGTTGATTATATCGTTACCTGCAAAATGGAAATCGACGACGACGTAACAATTGAGCCAGGCACTGTCATTTCTTTCCAGGAAAATGCCGGGTTTGAAATCAATGAAAATGGTTCCCTTGCTTCAAACGGAACAGCAGCTGAACCGGTAACGTTAACAGGAGCTTCTAAAACCAAAGGCTATTGGGCGGGCATTATTTTCTATTCCAACGATTCGAAAAACAAACTCTCTTACACGAAAGTGGAATATGCCGGTGGCGATAAATTTAACAGTAATGACGACCGGGGTGCAATCGTGCTTTATGGCCAGACGCAGTTCAAAATGGATCATTGCAACATCACCAATAGCAGCACCTATGGGCTAAATGCCAATTACAATGATGCAACGATGACGCTTTCAAACAATACCTATTCTGGGAATAATGTGCCCATGACGGTTGTTTCTGATCTTATCAATATGATTTCGGGCACCGACTCGTATGTAGGAAATACAAATAACTACGTCCGTTTGGTAAACAACATCTCTGGAATAAATGTGCCAACCGTGATGCGTAAACTCGATGTGCCCTATAAAATGGAATACGTTTCTACCGTCCCTTATTTAGAAATTTTTTCTGACATGAGCATTGAACCCGGTGTCATTATTGAATTCAGCACATCTACAGGCCTTTATGTAAAACAAACCGGTAGTTTATATGCCGTAGGCACCGTGCAAAATCCTGTTATTTTCCGTGGAGCCATAAAACAAGCAGGCTATTGGGCTAATATCACTTATGAATTTACAAACAGTGTCAAAAACCAATTGAAAAACGTAAAAATTCAACATGCCGGTGGCGATCCCACCGAAACAAAAGGCGCAATTTACATGTGGGCGGAACCAACGCTAACGCTTGAGAATGTCGAGTTTTCCGACGTGTTGCCATGTGCGGTCTATGCAGCGCCTTCCGGCTCTAACCCTAATAATAACTTAACCTACAACACACTTTCATATAGTAATTGTGGCGGTCAGCTATGCGGCGACTAGAAGTGGCTGTTCTGTTCAGGCACATCTGTTTAGCTGACCGGACTTAGCGGAACGCAAGGACAAATTGTGTTTTTTTACCATCAAACAACGAACGGCTGCTATTCGGCAGCCGTTCGTTGTTCCTAAAACGATTCGAACTTATTGTCGTACTACATTAGCAGAACAATTTTCCGAAAAAGCACGTGATGCATTCTAAGAATATCCTTCCAGGATGGCTTTTTTAACCAAACCGGCTAAAAATTTCACATTGAATTTTAGCAGTAAATTTGCGCGATAATTTTCTATCGTTTTCTCTGAAAGAAACAGGGTCTCCGCAATTTCGCGGGTTGTTTTTTCATGAAGAATAAGGCTTAATACTTCTTTTTCCCGTGGAGTCAGATAGATCTCTTCTTTTTTTATTTTAGCTATCGAATTTTCTGCAAGAACGGATTTCAGGCCTTTTGAAAAGTAAAACGTACCTTTTTCCACGGCTACGATGGCATTCATTATTTCCCGGCTTTCGTCTGACTTTAACACGTACCCGTCAACGCCTTGATTTTTCAGAATTTGAAGGGTGTTTAAATCGTCTAACGATGAAATGATGATAATCTTTAAATGCGGGTAAAGGTTTTTAATTTCCTGAATAAACAGCCTGGCATCTTCTTTCCCGAATCGGATATCCTGAAATAAGAGATCGATTGGCTGAAGCTCGAGTAACTGCTTTAAGGCATCAAGGTTATTGGCGGAAAACAGGTTCTTGCCGGGGTATTCTTGTTTAATGACTTGCCCGAAACCATTAATAATTAAATCGTGATCGTCGGCTATGGCAATGTTAAGCATCTTTCGAATTTATAAATACACGTTAAGCAACAAGTGTTTTAAAAGGTCCGTTGAGCTTTCATAAAAACAACCGGCCAGGAATTACCCGACAAAATTTCCGGTAGCATTTGGTACATGAACCGCTGTAAAGTTAGTTGCAATAAGTTACGCGCCCGGTTCCTGCTTCTCGATGCAAAGGTATCAATTTAAACCGACTGCGCTACAACACGACAGAGCCTGTTTGCTAAAAGTCGCGGTAAAACTGGTGTATGCTGGTTTTGATGCCCAGGTAAATGTAAGGCGACTGTAGTTCGTAACCCAGATCATCTCGAATGCTCCGCTGAATGTAACCAAGTTCCAGCCGAAGGTTCAGTTTGGGCATCACATAATAAGTGAAGCGAATGTCGCTTTGCATGAGCCGACGTTTATTGCCCTGTGTGGTTTTGTGGCCATAGTCGTATGGACGCGTGGTGTAGCTCAGGAAAATGTCTTGCCCTAAATTCGCGTTGAGCGTATCCATACCGATCACCGCAGAAAGGGCCTGCATGCTAAGCATCCAGCGTTTGCCACGGTAACTCACAAAGCCCAGGATCTCTTTGAAATTGGCACCGAAAGGGTGTGCTAGTGCCTCGCCATAGTGGCTATAATTTTGCTGCACACTACCGTGCGAATACGTGTAAGGGCGCACTTCGTTATACTCTGCCTGCAAGGTAAGGCCTTTTACCTTGAATGCGTTGATGTATTTTGCTCCGAGCTGCCAGCCTTGCTTGTTGGCCCACCAACCTTTACGGGCACGTATCTCTTTCAGGTAAAATTCGTCGGCTACTCCTTGTGCATATACTTTCAGGCAACCGAACAATTTTCCGGTAATGGTAAGCCCCAACATCGAATTGTCCGACGAACCAACCGAATATTCCTGCGGCCTGTAAAACACAACCGGATTCAGGTAGTTGACGTCGAAGGTGCGCACGCGGTTGGTATCAGTGCCTTGCCAAACCACATTTTCAAAAAAAGAAATATTAAGCTCTTTGAGCGCGTTAAAACTCAGGTAATGAAATGTGCCGAATTTATTTTGCAGGCTTTTCTGCGATCCGTCGTATCGTGAAAAGTCGCGGAGCCAGGAATACCAAACGTTGTATTGAATGCGCCAAACATTGGCGTTAATGCCAAAATAGGGATTGCTGTTTGAAAAATCGGACAATAACAACGAGCGGTAGCCGTCACCAATGAAATGCTTGTCTTTGCCAAGCTGCACATTAAATACCTTATTGTGACTATAAGAAAGATACCCGCTGATATTGGAAAAATTGTAACTGCCGTCGACATTCCGGTAAGCCCTGCCCAGGCCTGGAATAAGTCCAGTGGTTTGCACATTGGTATCTATAAAACCAGGATAACTCACCCGCCCGCCGATGGCACTGACAGCGAATGTAAAATCGTTATTGATGTTGAGCCGGGCATGCGCACCACCCATCGTTTCCGATACCACACGCTGACCCAGCATATCGTAGCCTGCCTGCATATCGATAAGGGGAAAGCCAAGAATATTGAACTGGTTGCGCCTATCGGGACCTTCGTTGAACGTTTTACCTGGGAAAAAATTCCTGACCGGATAATGCAAATAGCCTACAGCCGTATCGGAAAAATTCTCGAGTGTTGCACTCAGGTATGGTTTGAAGCCTGAATGAAAGCGAAGATCAGGGTAATGAATATTCCACTGATCGATACTCTGCTGCATATCGGCGTTAATGAATATATTCTGGGCCTGGGGATCGTTCTGCGACAACATGTCGCTATTATACAACAACAAGCCCAGAACCCAGACATAGCTATGAACGACCTTTCTCAAGCTGCGGGTATTTGTTTTTTTTGAACGGCCTTGTATGAGAAATGCACAAACAGGATAAACAATACGCAGCAGCCCACCACGGCAAAAAGCGAAAGGCTCGGGTTAAGGTAGTAACTTAACAGCGATACGCCCAGGGTAACAACACTGAAAAGGTATATGATAATTACTGTTTTAACGTGTGAGTACCCGCAATCCAGCAAGCGGTGATGCAGGTGATTACGATCGGCGGCAAATGGTGACTGTCCTTTGGCGGCACGGATGATGAAAATGCGCAACGTATCGGTGAGAGGATAACACAGGGCCGCGATCACAACAATGGGCTTCGATACATGCACCCAGAAATTGTTCAGGCTCGAAAGTGGGTATTCGATAAGTTTAATGCTAAGCACGCAGATAAACATGCCTATGATCAGTGATCCGCTGTCGCCCATGAAAATTTTGGCTGGCGAAAAATTGAAAATAAGAAATCCGAGCAGGGCACCGGAAAGTGAGAATGATAGAGATGCCAGGGTATATTCATTGGCAAATACAAACCAGGTACCGAATACCGTGGAGGCAATAAAACCTACGCCGGCTGCCAATCCATCGATACCATCGATAAGGTTCATGGCATTTACCACAACAATGTAAGTAAATAGCGAAAGAAACACACTTCCCCAATGCGGGATCTCTTCTACCCCAAACACGCCATGAAGGCCTGTGATGCGAATGTCGCCCATCAGTACAAGAATGAGCCCAACCAGGATGTTTGCAAACAGTTTTTTTACAGGCGAGGTCCCAATGATATCATCTTTAACACCCACAAAGAATAACACCAGACTTGTGGCCACCAAAATCTTGAATTCTTTCACCGATTCATAGATCTCATTGTAATCGTGCAGGTCGTCGATGTTATACCAGAGCGAAAACGAAAAAAGTGTAGCGGCGTAAATAATAATACCGCCAATGGTAGGCACCGCGCGCTTGTGTATCTTTCTGTCTTCGGAAGGCATGTCGATAAGCCGCTTGAGCACCGCTACTTTGATGAGTGCCGGCGTCGAATACAATACAACAGCAAAAGCGGTAATAAAAACGAGTATAAGTACAACCATATTCTAAAAATCGTAATAGGTATTATATAAATTGGTTTTCAAACTGATAGAGTAAAAAGAGGTGGTATTGGTTGAGGCGCTGAACGACAAAAAATCCTGGTATCTGTAATTGTATCCTAAAGATACGTTAAAATTGTACGCTTGGTTTATGGTATAGCCCAACTGCATTCTTCCGAGGGTATTATGGTACAATTCGTAATTATTCAGAGTGAGGTACTGAAAATTAACTTTTGCGTTGGCAAAGAACCGTTTGATCTTGTAGTCGGCCAGCACCACCAATTCGCGCCCATAGCCAGGCGTAAACGCCAGGTTTTGGTTGTAATGCGAGTAGCTTTGGTTGGAGCTGGCACCAACGGGACTGTTGTAAGATCCTTCGGACACATCATTGTACTCTGCCTGGAACATCAGATTCCTTACCTTAAATGCATCAAAATAGCGGAAGCCCACCTGGTAACCAAAAGCATCACCCAAGGTTGTTTTGTTGCTGAAATCGTCGGCCATAAACTGACCATACACACTGAGGTGGCTGGTAAGCTTCACATTTAGGTCTGCACCTATCAGTATGTTGTTCCGGTTACCGAGACCATAGTAAGCCAGGTTGGTAAAAATTACCGGATTGAAATACTGCCAGTCCAGGTGCTGCCTGTTTAGGCTGTCGGCAGCATTCCAGATCATTCCCTGGAACAGACCGATACTCACACGTTTGCTGGCATTAAAACTGAGGTATTGAAACGATGCGGCTTTCTTCTGGAACAAAGGCTCTGTATGCGGTGGCGTTTTGGCGCCACCGGTTTCCAGGTTCATCAGCACCGCGTAAATATTAGTGTACTGGAGCCGGCCCTTCAGCCACTCCGACGTAAGCCGCAGGTAAGGATAATTAAACGCATTATCACTCAATAACAACGAACGGTAACCATTACCAATCTTTTGTTTGCCATGGCCTACCTGGATATTGACCTGCCTGATGGGCTGGTAGGACACAAAGCCTGATGAAAAAGCGTAATCAAAACCGCTCGTCTTGAATGCTTTGTGCCGCCCTTGACCTGGCACAACGCCGGTTTGCCTCGCAAGGTGTGACACGTAATGTGGAAACTGGCTCTGGTTTTCGGAGAACAAACTCTCGAAATAAAAACGGCTGCCGATGCTTCCGCTGGCAACAAAGCCACGCGTATTGGTAAACGTGTTCAGGTAGTTCGTCGTATCGGTATAGTCGCGCCCCAGCTCCACGTTCAGCAGCGGATCTACTTTAAACTCGTAGGCATTTGTCTTGGAACGGATATGGATGAGGTGATCAAAGAACACTTTATCGAGCAGGGGATCGTTTTTTACATATTTAAAGATGCGAAAGGTATCGGCAACATACTCATAACGCTTCCCAAAAAAAGGAATGTACGGCTGGATAGCGGCGTGTACCTGTTGAGAGTCGATACGTGCCAGCTCACGATAGGTAAGTTGGTTGAAAAAGTAATCGTTGGGAAGATTATAAAACTGGGCTTGAAGAGGCTGGAATGCTGCGATGAACACAAGGCATAATCCAAATAGCTGGAATCGGATTGAACGTATGTTGATGCCGAATATCTTGTTCACGGGTGGGGATTTTTATCCGGAATTCCTTTATACCTTATGATGTCGCCCACGTCCGCTGTTTTCAGCCGCTGGCTTTGATATGGTTTTGGCTACCAAACTTTGACGCCTTCTTTGTTTTTAAAATCCTCGTACACCTGCCGGATACCTTCCGGTAGCTCGATCTTATGTTTCCAGCCCAGGGAGTGAATGTATGATACATCCATCAGTTTCCGCGGTGTACCATCGGGTTTGCTCAGGTCGTGCCTGATCTCGCCATTGTAGCCGACGATGTCCTTAATAAGCAGGGCCAGGTCTTTGATGGTGAGGTCGGTTCCTGAACCAATGTTCACAAATTGTTCTCCATCGTATGTATTCATCAGGAATACGCAGGCATCGCCAAGGTCGTCGGCGTGCAGAAATTCGCGCATCGGTGTTCCGGTGCCCCACATTTCTACAAAAGGCGCCTTATTTTCTTTCGCATCGTGAAACTTGCGGATGAGCGCCGGCAATACGTGCGAGTTATTCAGGTTATAGTTATCGTTGGGGCCGTACATGTTGGTAGGCATTACCGAAATGAAATTGCAGCCATACTGACGCTTGTAGCTTTCGCACAATTTGATACCGGCAATCTTTGCAATGGCATAGGGCTCGTTGGTTTCTTCCAGCAAGCCGGTAAGCAAATACTCCTCTTTCAAAGGCTGTGGTGCCATTTTCGGGTATATGCATGAAGAACCAAGAAACATCAGTTTCTTTACCTTAGTAAGATAAGCCTGATGGATCACATTGCTTTCGATCATCAGGTTCTCGTAAATAAAATCGGCCCGGTAAACATTATTGGCTTGAATGCCGCCAACTTTAGCAGCCGCCAGAAAGACGTATTCAGGACGCTCAGTTTCAAAAAAAGAGGCAACCGCCTGCTGGTTCCGCAGATCGAGTTCCGACGATGTGCGTGTGATCAGCTGCGTATAGCCCTTTTGTTGCAGGTTACGCATAATGGCCGAACCTACCATGCCGCGGTGGCCCGCAATGTATATTTTAGAATTCAGTTCCATCATAGTTATTGAATAGCCTGGGGTCTGCTCCGGTCCCGCCCAACGCGATCCGGCTACGAGGCTTTGCTTACAGGTACTTGTTACTCCTTATAATTCAGGATTTTGTGACCGCCCTCGAGCAGGTATTTGTCGCGCCTGAATAACTCCAGATCAGCGGCTACCATTTCTTTGCATAATTCCTGCACCGTGCAACTTGGTTTCCAGCCCATTTTGGTGCGGGCTTTAGTCGCGTCGCCCACCAGCAGATCTACCTCGGCCGGGCGATAATATTTCGGGTCGATTTGTACGAGCACTTTTCCGGTAGCCTGGTCAATCCCTTTTTCCTGCTCTGCCTTTCCTTCCCATTTGAGCGTAATTCCAACCTCTGCGAAAGCCATATTGATGAATTCGCGCACGGTGATCTTCACGCCCGTAGCAAGCACAAAATCATCGGGCTCGTCCTGTTGCAACATTCGCCACATACCTTCTACATAATCGCGGGCATGGCCCCAGTCGCGCTCCGAATCGATGTTACCCATAAAGAGCGTATCCTGTAAGCCAAGGCTTATTTTTGCTACACCGCGGGTAATTTTGCGGGTCACGAATGTTTCACCACGTAAAGGACTTTCGTGATTGAACAAGATGCCATTGCAGGCAAACATGCCGTATGATTCGCGGTAATTTTTGGTGATCCAGAAACCATAGAGCTTTGCTACACCATAGGGACTGCGTGGATAAAACGGTGTTGTTTCCCGTTGCGGAACTTCCTGCACCAAGCCATACAACTCGGATGTAGAGGCCTGGTAAAAACGGGTTTTCTTTTCAAGGCCGAGGATGCGGATAGCCTCCAGGATGCGCAATGTTCCGAGGCCATCGGCGTTGGCGGTATATTCTGGCGTGTCAAAACTTACTTTTACGTGCGACATGGCAGCCAGGTTGTAAATCTCGTCGGGCTTTACTTCCTGCACAATACGAATAAGGTTGGTGCTATCGGTGAGATCGCCGTAATGCAGTTTGAAATTAACGTGCTTTTCGTGCTGATCTTGGTAAAGATGATCGATACGATCGGTATTGAACAACGAGCTGCGGCGTTTGATGCCGTGAACGACATATCCCTTGCTCAACAGTAATTCCGACAAATATGCCCCATCCTGGCCCGTTACTCCTGTAATTAATGCTACTTTGCTCATGTGCAGTATTATAAAACAACAATATTACGAAAAATTAACTAAAAGACCGGTCGAAATTTTTAGCCGACAACGCCGTAAAAGCCCGATTTTTTTGATAGATTTGCTATTCTTTACTCCACAGGATAACACAACGAATTCTTTTGTATGAAAACAACTTTCGGAAAACAAAATTACCAGATCTTCATTGCCGGCATCGTACTCATTGTTTTAGGATATCTGCTGATGATCGGCGGTGGAAGCGACGATCCGAACGTGTTCAATCCGGCCATTTTCGACACTCAGCGCATCACCATTGCTCCAATGGTTTGTTTACTTGGCTTTGTGGTAGTGATCATCGGCATTATGCGCCGGCCTAAAGTTACCCCAAACGAGTCATCAGATTCTACTGCCGTTAAGAACTAACGCTTCCGGCATTTTATTTTATTAGCTTTTCTTGTTTTATGACGTATTTACAAGCCTTTATCATTGCCGTTATCGAGGGTTTGACGGAGTTCCTGCCCATTTCGTCAACCGGCCACATGATGATCGGCACGGCACTTCTCGGCATGGAAGCAACGCCCTTCGTCAAACTGTTTACTGTTGCTATCCAGCTTGGCGCCATTCTATCCGTGGTCGTTTTGTATTTCCGTCGCTTCTTCAAATCTATTGATTTTTACCTGAAACTTCTGGTAGCCTTTATTCCAGCGGCTATTTTCGGGCTTTTGCTCGGCGATTACATTGATAAAGCACTCGAAAATTTGTGGGGAGTGGCTCTGGCGCTTTTTGCAGGTGGCATCGTTTTGTTGTTTGTTGACCGCTGGTTTAAAACCAACGGGCTCGACGATGAAAAAGATGTTACTTATCCACGCGCGCTGAAGATAGGCTTCTTTCAATGCCTGGCCCTATGGCCCGGCATGAGCCGCAGTGCTTCTACCATTGTCGGCGGTATGGTGCAAGGCCTTACCCGTAAAGCCGCTGCGGAATTCTCTTTCTTTCTCGCAGTCCCTACCATGTTTGCCGCTACGGCCAAAAAACTGCTTGATTTTTATAAGGATGGTCTAACGCTGAGCGGAGACGAGATCAACTTATTGGTGTTTGGCAACGTCGTGGCTTTTGTCGTTGCTTTGCTCGCTATCAAATCGTTTATTGGTTTTCTCAGCAAGCACGGTTTTAAGGCCTTCGGTTGGTATCGCATCATCATTGGCGCTATTCTCATTGCCCTTTTCCTCATGAAGATCCCGATTGCGATCGTGTAAAAATTCCTGCTCCTCCGAAAAAAGGAAAACATGTTTCTATCTGTTATGGCGGTGCTATGTGCTGAAATGGCAGCTTTTATCTACTGGTACAGGCTTTGATTCCTTTGGCTTCGGACCCGTTTTAACACTGTTTTTGCGCTATTTCCAGCCAAAACCGGTGTAATTTATGTATCTTTATAGTCCCAATTTTTAAACATGGCAAAATCAGGCCCTATTGTATGTTCCTTTTGTGGACGCGATAAAAAAGACGTCAAAGTATTGATCGCCGGCATCACCGGCCATATTTGCGACGTATGCATTTCACAGGCATTTAAAATTGTGAACGAAGAAGCCGGTGCTCAGAACAACCAGCAGGTGCAACATGCCCTCAATGTGTTGAAACCACAGGCTATTAAAAAGCACCTCGATGAGTATATTATCGGACAGGACGACGCAAAAAAAATCCTGAGCGTGGCTGTGTACAACCACTTCAAGCGTATTGCCCATGTGGCCAACGCCAAAGAAGACATCGAAATCGATAAGTCGAACGTGATTCTTGTAGGCGAAACCGGAACAGGGAAAACATTGCTGGCACGTACCATCGCTAAACTTCTCCATGTCCCTTTTTGTATTGCCGACGCAACGGTATTAACCGAGGCTGGTTATGTAGGCGAAGACGTTGAAAATGTATTGACGAGACTCTTGCAGGCCGCCGATTACGATGTAGCTGCGGCTGAGCGTGGGATTGTGTTTATCGACGAAATCGACAAAATTGCACGGAAAAGTGATAATCCATCGATTACCCGCGATGTGAGTGGCGAAGGTGTTCAGCAAGCCATGCTGAAATTACTCGAGGGATCGGTAGTAAACGTTCCCCCACAGGGCGGACGAAAACACCCTGATGCCAAAATGCTACAGGTAAATACCAAAAACATCCTGTTCATTTGTGGTGGCGCATTTGATGGTATCGATAAAAAGATCGCGCAACGACTCAACACCCAGGCTGTTGGCTATTCGGCCTCGATAGCAGGCGACCAGATCGATAAGGGAAATTTGTTGCAGTATGTATCACCTCAGGACCTTAAGGCTTTCGGCCTCATCCCGGAACTCATCGGACGTTTGCCGGTACTGACCTACCTGAGACCACTCGACAAATCTGCGCTACGCTCTATTCTTACCGAACCTAAAAATGCACTTATTAAGCAATATGTTCACCTCTTTAAAATGGAGGGCATCGATCTTCGTTTCTCCGACGAAGTACTCGACCTTATTGTGGATAAAGCGCTCGAATTCAAACTCGGTGCACGTGGCCTCCGTGGCATCTGCGAAGCCATTATGGTTGACTTTATGTATGATTTACCGGGCGATGAAAAAGGTCCGAAAGAACTGGAGGTCACACTCGACTATGCCGTGGAAAAACTAAACAGCTCGAGGCTTACGCAGCTCAAAGCTGCTTAAAAACACATGAAACTCTTATTAAACTGAAAGCCGCCGGATTTGATCCGGCGGCTTTGTTTTCAGGTGGTCCCCACAGCCACCGTCGAACCAGGCAGTGTTAGAAATGCAGTTTATAGCTTATGTTTGGTAATGTTACTTTATCCTCATCCTTGTCGATAGTGTGTTCTTTCAGGTTGTATTTGTATCCGTAAAAATCAGGTTGACCTGTAAAGTTTAATACTTTCAATGCAAATTCGTGTGTACGTTTCGCTTTGTTGATTTTATAACTAATGGTAAGGTGTGCGGTAGTTGCAGCCGGAGCCTGGCCACTGTAGGCCATATTTTCGTTGTAAACCACTTCCCCGGTGAGCTGCGTGGCAGATACATCCACCGGTGAATACCGGTTGCCGCCCTGATAACATACGCGTCCGTTAATGCCAAAAACATTTTGCCGGTGCGCCCCAACAGACCACTCCTTACCAGCGAGCAGGTTAAAAACGTAGTTCCGGTTATAGCGTGAATTTCGCCAAACGCCATCACCGCCCTTGTAGGTGGCCTCAAATATTGATGCGGTGAACATGTAATAATACCCGCGAGACAAATATTTTTCCAGCGTTAGGTCAACGCCATAATTCCTCCCCTCGCCACTGTTTTGAAGTTTTTCGGCAAAAAACCAATCGCTTTGCAGATTGATGAAGGAAAAAGAGCTGCCACTTAATACAGGCACGTTGAACAAGTATTGATAGTAGGGTTCCAGCCGAAGGTTCAAAAACGTACCGATACTAAGATCGTAGCTCAATACAAGATGATGAGCCTTTGTGAAGTCGAGTTGCTTGTTTACAGCAAGCTCTCCACTGCTGAGAGAATTGTTATAATAATAATTCAGGTTCTCTAAACGGCTATGCAGCCCATACGCCAATCCCAACGACTGCCTGCGGCCGAGCCCCAGACGCAAGCCAAGCCTTGGTTCGATGGTATAATGTCCGTTCAGGGTAAAATATTGGGTATTGACACCGGCGTTAACGATCATGTTGTGCCCGAGCCTGAACGATGAACTGCTATAAGCCGAAAGTAGTGTACTTTGTCCCGACGAGTTCACCAGTTCCGTAGGTGTAGCTCCTTCGGTAAAGGCTTTATTAAGCAACATCGAATAGCGCATGTTTGTTACCAAAACACCCGACCGGTTGGTATGCCTGGCACCGAATTTTTTGTTGACGAAAGATGACAGAATATAGTTCCAGTTGTTGTAAGAGATCTGGCTGTAAGGCATGAGCTCGAGGCTGCTATTGAGCGTTTGTGCTTTCCAGTTGGTGAGGTTGCCTGTTGCCGCCAAGGTGGTCTTAATATAAGTGCTGGCATTGGTAAAAAGCAAATGGCTGAATCCAAGCGAACCCGTTTGCTGGCGAATGTCATTTTTCTGCCAGCTGTCGGTATAGAACCATTGCAAGCTGTCGGTTTTTGGCTTGGCACTTGCTCCGTCGGCCAAACCAAGACCCCAAACCGAAAACACTCCGGCTTTTTGTGTAGGGAAATGTAGCTTAAATGCCAAATCCTGGTACTTGATCTTTTCAGCGTTTTCCGGAAGTAGCGGCTCGAGGAGCGCCAGCGTCGAATTACGGTAATTGAACAGGTAGGAAGCCTGCCCACCTTTCCTGAATGGCCCTTCCTGCGCGACGTCAATACCGATCAATCCGATTTGAAATGTGCGTTCGCGCTTTTCAGTGTTTCCTTTTCGCATCGAAATATCAAATACTCCTGATAACGCATTGTTATATTCGGCAGGGAATGCGCCACTGAAAAAATCGGAGTTGGCCAGCATCTGACTACTTAGACCCGTGAGAATACCTCCACCGAATGCTTTCAGGTCGCCAAAATGATTGGGATTGGGTATTTCCACACCCTCCATTTTCCATTGAAGGTATTTGGGTGCATTCCCGCGCACAATAATACCGTTGATACCGGAATTGGATGCCACGCCGGCAAAAGCCGATGCCAAACGCGCCGGATCGTCGAAGCCACCGGCATACCGCTGGGCCTCTTCCACACTCAACATTCTGGCACTTACAGTCGCCATGCTGTTCAGGGCTTCTCGTTTATTGAGGTCCGCATTTACGGTGATCTCCGATAGGTTCTGCGTTGTTTCCTCCAGCATCACGGTCAATTCGGTTTGCCTGGCCGAAATCAATACCACTTCGTGTATCAACGCATCCTCGTATCCCATGGAACTTACCTTCACATCGTACCGGCCTACGGCAATGTTGCCTATTGAAAAGCGGCCAAGGCTATCGGTGGTGGTTCCCAGCAGGGGCGAGGTGCCCGGAAGCACGACAGTAGCGTAAGGTATCGGTGCCTGCGAGGCTTTGTCGGTAACCGTTCCTTTGAGTGTTTGAAGTGGTTGGGCGAAGCCAGAAACTGCGCACAAATAAAAAACAAGTAAAAATAGATAAGATTTCATGTGGTCGAACTTGGCGCCAAAGGTGGGACTAAGCGCGACCCGATACAATACTGATTTATCAGTATATCCTAGTCCAGAAGGCCAAACTTCGACGCAAAGGTGACCGCTTCAAACGAATTGTTGGCTCCGAGTTTTTCAAGGAAGCGCTGGCGGTGCGTGTTTACCGTATGCACACTGATAGAGAGTTTGTCAGATATTTCTTTAGAGATAAAGCCCTGCTTCACGAGTCGAAGAATCTCAAGTTCGCGCCTTGTCAATTCAAGCTCCGCCGTGCGAGCCATTTCTACGGGTATAAAATTCCCGGTTCTGAAATTCAGAAGCTGGCACTTTACTGTACTATCGGTTTCCTGGTTTGGCGATATATCCACGATGCTCAACATCAGCCATATCTGGCCTGTTGTATCTAATTCCAGAATTTGATATTGTTCTACCAGGCGTATGTATTTGCCCTCGGCATTCAGCATGCGGTATTCGTAAATAGCTTTATGATTCAGTTTCTCGTTGCTTGAAAACGCATTGAACATTTTCAGCATGGAAATGCCATTCACCGCCAGTTTCAACCGTTCTTCGGGATGTATCTTGCTTTCGAAAAACTGATAGTTCAACTCCTGGAAATCAGAAGGTACGTAACCGAGGAGTTTGCCGTAATCAGCGGAAAAAAAAACAATTTCCTTTTTATTGAGGTCAAACACGCTGATGCCCGAATTGCTGATACCTGCCAGGGTTTGCAGTGCTTCGATGTGTTTTGGGATTACCGAATAATCCAGGTTGCGCTCATCGAAACGGTACTGGGATAGAAACCTGAAAAAAATTTCCTGAATGCTGTTTTGGTCTGACATGCGGTACCGGGAGTTGATAATATTATAAGCGGTTCTTTAACTGGATGATCTCATCCTGCAAATACGCGATGCGTTTTAGCAGATGCGAGATGGCATCAATGCCTTGCATGTTGATTCCAAGCTCATGATGTAAGCGTATCATGCGTTCCAGCTCATCCAGCCGATCTTCCTCCAAAAACCGGCCATTATCTGCTACGACAATGTCGATAAGGCCAAAATCGCTCAGCGATTCAAGGAAGGTGAATTCGATGTTGTAAACCGTACAACAATCTTCGAGTGCAATGAGCTTAGTTTCCATGTTGACGCAGTTTAGAAAGTTCGGTAAACAAGGCCTTTTCACGGTCGTTCAGGTTCGTTGGTATTTTCACGGTATAGGTAATGTAAAGGTCGCCAAAAACGCCTTCTTGCTTATACACCGGCAAACCTTTTCCTTTCAGTTTTACTTTGGTTTGGTTTTGCGTTTCGGGGGCCACTTTCAATTTTACCTTACCGTTCAGGGTATCAATGGTGATGTCGCCGCCCAGTATCGCTGTGTATAAATCAAGCTCGATCGAACCGGACAGGTCGTGTCCATTCCGTTTAAATGCCGTATTATTGGTAACGGCAAAGGTGATGTACAAATCGCCGTTAGGTCCTCCGTTAGCGCCTTCGCCGCCATGGCCTTTGATCTTAATCGTTTGCCCGTGTTCTACGCCTGCAGGAATGGTTAAACGGATGTTTTTATTATTCACCGAAAGGGTTTGCTGGTGGCTGGTATAAACGTCCGTCAGATTGAGATGCAGTTCGTAGTTATAATCCTGACCGCGGTATCTGGTTTGGCGGCTACGACCATTGCCCCCGCCAAACATCGACTCAAAATATTCGGAAAAATCCTCGTCGGAAAACGACTCTGTCCTCGATTGAGCCCCTTGCTGATGTTGCTGGCGGCTCTGCTGCTGCTGTCTGGCTTGTTCGTAAGCCTCGCTGTGCTTCCAGTTTTCGCCATATTGGTCGTATTTTTTGCGCTTTTCCGGATCGCTCAATACCTCGTTGGCCTCGTTGATTTGCTGGAATTTTTTCTTGGCAGCTTCATCGTTTGGGTTCAGGTCAGGATGGTACTTCCTGGCCAACTTGCGGTAGGCCTTTTTTACGTCATCGGCACTCGCCGTTTTATTCAGTTCCAGAATTTTATAATAGTCCACAAATTCCATAACCTTTCTGTATTGCGTGTTTACAAAGTATCAAAACCAGCCGCCCTTTTTCTTTCCTCCAAGTCCAAGCACGCCGAGGAGACCTCTCGCTACTTCTTTTACCACCGAACGACCCATTTGCCGTACCATCGTGTTTTCACTGATCTTTTCAATGGTGCTTTTTTCCGGTTTCGCGTTTTTCCGTTCAGGCTTTGTAACCTCTGTCTGAACGTCCTGCTGTTGCCCGGCATCGTGAGCCGCCTGCAATTTTTTTTGTAAAATCTCGAAAGCACTTTCTCGGTCGATTACCTCATTATATTTTGATGCCAGGAAACTCTTGTTCACGAGTTGCTCGCTTTCCTCGGATGTTAACACTCCCAGTCTGCTGGCTGGTGCCCGCAAATGCACTGCCGCCAGCGGAGTCGGAACACCTTTTTCATTAAGCGCCGTTACCAGAGCCTGGCCTATCCCAAGACTGGTGAGCACATCAGCAGTTTTATAAAAATCGGATATCGGGTAATTTTCGGCCGTTTTTTTTATGGCTTTGCGATCTTTTTCGGTAAAGGCCCGCAAAGCATGCTGCACTTTAAGTCCCAGCTGGGCAAGCACCGCTTCGGGCACATCGTAAGGATTCTGGGTGCAGAAATAAACACCTACACCCTTGCTGCGAATGAGTTTGATAATCGATTCTATTTGATCCAACAGGGCGTCCGATGCCTCGTTAAAGATCAGGTGTGCTTCGTCGATAAAGATGCAAAGTTTTGGTTTATCCAAATCGCCTGCTTCCGGAAAGGTCGCGTAAATCTCGGCCAACAGGCAAAGCATGAACGTGGAAAACAATTTAGGCTTGTCCTGGATATCGACTAACCGGATGATCGATGCAATACCTTTTCCGTTGCTATCAAGCCTCGTGAGGTCGTTGACATCGAATGAGCGCTCGCCAAAAAATTGTTCTGCTCCCTGCGATTCCAATTCGATCACCGCTCGCAAAATAGTCCCGGCTGATGCCGTAGATATGTTGCCGTAATTTTTCTTTACCTCCTCTTTTCCTTCATTGGTAGCAAATTGCAAGAGACTTTTAAAGTCTTTAAGGTCGAGTAAGGGTAGCTTCTGATCGTCAGCATATTTAAAAAGAATAGCGACAATGCCGCTTTGGGTCGCATTCAAATTCAAAATCTTGGAAAACAACACTGGCCCGAACTCGCTCACAGTAGCGCGCAGTTTGGCGCCATGCGCTTTTGAAAGTGTAAGCAATTCGACCGTGGTTTGCGCCGGGGCAAAGGGAATGCCGATAGCGGCATGGCGCTCTTCAATTTTAGCGTTGCTGGTTCCTGGCTGAGCCAGGCCGCTTAAATCGCCTTTCAGGTCCATGAGCAACACCGGTATCCCTTTGGCGCACATGTTTTCAGCAATAACCTGCAAGGTCACTGTTTTTCCCGTACCTGTAGCGCCCGCAATAAGTCCGTGGCGGTTAAGGGTTTTGAGTGGGAGCTTCACTTGAGCCGCTTGCTGCGGAGCGCCATCGAGTAGCGCAGCTCCTAATACAATGTGGTCTCCTGCCGTTTGATAACCAGTACTAATGCTTTGAATAAACGCCGCCTGATCTGCCATGATTTTTTCTTTAAAAATAAAAAAAGCCCCCGACATTTGTCGGAGGCTTTCGGATTATTTATTTGCTTTTTATTTACCGCTCAGCAGGATCACATAGCCTACTTTTTCGTAAAACTTCTTTTTGTCGTCCTTAAATGTGATTTTATACACATAAGTATCTTGTTTCACGATATCACCGGAATTGTTTTTAGCACCATTCCAGAATTTGGTAACATCATTCGATTTATAGATCAATTCGCCCCAACGATCATATACCAATAAGCTGAATGTTGAATAGTCAACGCCTGTTGGAGGCAGGAAGATCTGGAACTCGTCATTCAACCCATCGCCATTAGGTGTAAAGGCATTTGGCACATACAGTACCACATCCGGATTCACTGTCACCTTTTTCACTGCTGTATCCTGGCATCCGTGCGGGCTCACTGCCACCAATGTCACAAAATATTCGCCAGAATTTGTGAAGAGGAACACGGGGCTCACATCCGAACTTCCACCGAGGCCAGCAAAATCCCATGTGTAAGTGTTGTTATTCAGGTCTGATGTCTGGTTGTCGAAGGTCACTTCACCATCTACCACCGTTGTTACATCCGGCGTCGGATTGAAACCTGCATCCGGCACAGCATATACTGTAATGGCGGTGTTTAAGGTAGCAGTAGTTGTACAGCCCACGTTATCGGTATAAGTAATGCTTACGCTGTAAGTTCCTGGCGTAGAATACGTATGCGAAGGCGCAAATCCAGTTTCGGTATTGCTATTGTCGCCAAAATTCCAAACCATGGTTCCGGTATTGACATTGCTAGGATAGAACGATGTAACAAACGGATAATTACAACCATCCGGATCGTTCGTGTTAAGCGTTACTACCGGCTGAGGATTTACCACAATAGTGATCGAACTGGTGGCAGAACACAAATTGGCGATGTAAGGTACCGGGTTCGTGCTGTAAGTCAGCACATGGGTTCCCGCACCAGCTACTGCCGGATCGAAATTGGTTCCGCTCACACCTGTTCCAGTCCAGGTTCCGCCGGCATTAGTCGCTAGTGGATTCAAATCTACCACAGGCTCGTAGATACAGAAAGGTCCTGTGCCTGTTGTTGCCGGATCTACATAATGGGTTACAGTCACTGTCTCCGTAGCTATCGCTGTACATGGACCGTTTACCAACGTATAGGTGATTACATTCGGGCCAACGATACTTGACGATGGGCTGAAGTCACCGGTAGCGCTAATCGACGTACCGGTTGAAGACATTCCCCAAACACCGCCGGTTGGTGTCACCGTCATCGTTTGTGTGGCAAAGTTATCGCAATAAGGGCCTGCCGGTGTAATCGTTGGCTGCGTGATAGAACTAACATCTACAGTAATGGTACTGCTAGACGGACACAAAGTTGCTGTAGGGCTCGATTGCGTGCTGTAGGTGAGTGTATGCGTGCCTACACCCGCAATGGCTGGATCGAAATTAGCACCCGAAACGCCTGTTCCCGTCCAGGTTCCTGTAGGACTTGCCGTTGTTGGCAACAGGAGTGCAGGGTTGGTGTTACACTGAGGCGCCAGTGTGCTGGTAATTGTAGAAGGAATATACTGCTCAACAGATACTGTTGTTGTTCCTACAGCCGAGCAGGTTCCCGCTCCAACCATGTACGTATATGTATTCGCACCAATGGCTGCTGACGCTGGCGTCAATACACCGGCAGCTGTAATGCCCATACCCGACCAGGCCCCACCGGCAGGATTTACCGTCATGGTAACCGGACCAGCATTCGTACAATACGGGCCTACCGGCGTAATGGTTGGCGTTAACGGGTTAATTACGACTACGGTTGCAGTTTGTGATTGTGCACAGTTGGTTTGACCAACAGGGTTTACTGTTACGGTATAGTTTGTTGTTACAGTTGGGTTCGCAACAGTTGTATAAGTGTTTGTTGGATTCAGGTTGGTAGTCGGTGTCCAGCTGTAAGTAAACAACGAAGGGTTTTGACCGCCGCAGTTTTCGAAACGGATGTTCGGCCTGTAAGTGTTATTCGGCGCATAACTGTTTCCGCTTGCAATCGGGCAAGCCACTGTACCATCAGAATTATACCAGCGCACTGAGATAAATGGCGTCACGGTATAAGGCGAGAATGAGTTTTGAGTATAGCTTGCCGTTTGAGAGTTACATACATCGATCAACAAGTTTGATACACCATCCCACTCATAAGGAGTTGGGAAATTATACGTGTTCCAACCTACGGTGATGTTAATGCTTGGTGCAGAATATACTTGTGTAAGGCCTACCTGATCGAATGCTGTACCACTAAGGTCATTGGCAGAGGTACATTTCATTTTGATGCTAAAGTTCGGGTAGGTGGACGTACCGTTGATCTGGGTGACATTCCACGAAATGCTCGAAATCTTACCCGGCTGAATACCAGCTGCTAGTAACTCAGACGCGCGGTAGAGGATCTGGTGGCGTGTGTTCCGGTACCAGTTACCATAAATAGCCGGGTAACTTGTTGTACTGTTTGCCGATGTTCCGGTACCAATGGTTACCTGGTTCGGCGCCGTGCAACCTCCGGTAGTAGAAAGACCGCAGGTTTGTGGCGTTATGTTGCCGAAATTAACTGCTAAGGTTGTATTGGTGTTAATACAAATCGTTGGTGAAGTTGGCGTTAAGGTGTATGAGAACGTAAACGGAGTAACCGTGAACGTTGTGTTGTATAAACATTGCCCGTCGAATACGTTGGCTGTATAAGTGCCAATCGAAAGGTTTGTCACACTATCCTTCAATGTTGTGGTGTTGCTGAGCACAGAGTTGTAACCTCCAGGGCCAGTTACTGTATAGCTGTACATTGGCGGTGCTGATGTTTGGAGATTCACCACCGCATAAGAGTTGCTGTTTCCAGGACAAATGCTCTTGATGTTACTTACATAGATGCTGCCGCCGGGTATTTGCGACAGGGTGTATTTGATCGAATCTTTACAACCACTTGCCGTGGTGTACGACAAATAATATTGCGCGCCGTTTACCGGGCTGTTGACCGTTAAGGTAGGCGTGTTAGCGCCGGGAATAAGGGCTAGCGGGCTGGCCGTGTACCATTTGTAATTCGAGCCACCGTTTTTAGTGATCCAGGCTACTGTACCGCAGTAGTTGGCCGAGAGCGTATAATAGAGCGGAGGTGAAACGCCGACCGCGACCGTAGTTGTTGCTGATCCACACATAGGTGAAGATACCGTAACGGAATAAGTTCCCGGCGAAAGCCCTGTGGCTGTTTGGGTGCTGCCTACAGTCGCCCCTCCCGAATCGTACCATTGATACGAATAACCCATGCTACTTCCGGTGGCATTTACAAACGCTGTTCCGCTACCGCCGTTTTGGCATGAAGGCGTAGAACCCACACCTGTGATAGAAACGGTTGTAATCGCAATAGTCGTTGTAAATACGCTCGAACAGCCGTTAGGAGCTGTTACGGCGCAAGTAAATACCTGACCGGCTGATACCGGCGAAATAGTAGCCGTACCTGTGTTACCACCGTTCGCTACGCTCACAGGGCCTGACGGGCCAGTCCATTGATAGGTAGAATAACCTGCCGGGGCCGTCAGTACGGAGGTGTTAGACCCTGCACAGAAACTGGCTACAGCACCACCCTGGCTGCATTGAGCATCCACGTAGGCATAACCCCAGTGTCCGCCTTGTGAACAGCCTCCCACATAAAACTCAACGTTTACCGATGTAATTGCCGGGTAGTTGGTAAAGTCAAAGGCAAATGTTTGCCATGGGCGGTATAAAGCATCGTAGGTAACTACCGACTGTTTCCAAAGCGGGTCGTATTGCGGGCTCGATGGATTGAGCACGTTGGCGCTACAGGTTACAGTGTACTGAGAGCAACCTGGCACGAGTGCACCGTTTTGATCGGTTACACGAACAGAGAAGTAAGGTTGTTCATAGGGCTGGTGACCTGCATTTTCAAGAATGAGGGCATAAGACACGGAAAAGTTTTTGTTATTTGGGTTTAAGGCCATCACATAATTCAATTTGGCAGCGCGGTAGCTACCGTAGTTGGCCGGACTATTAAGCCTTACCGATGCAGGGCCACCTGCCGGATTCACAAACGGAATTTCAGAAACGGTTTGCGTTCCTACAACCCTTGAAGCGATGGAATCGTAACCAACCACCGTTGGGAACACGCTGTTGGTTGGCGGTGTTGTCATTACCGTGTGGTAATTGGTGGTGTTGGTAAGACCCACATTGATCCCTGCACCATTCATGATGGTATTGGCCGTCACGTTATAGTTCGGAAACTGGGCAGATGTACCGCCGCTGGAAACCGTTCCGTAGCTGCCTGTCCAGTTGGTAAAGTTATATTGCTCAAAACCTGCATTCGGGCAGTATTGGTTTTGCGGTGTATTTGGGCCCGGTACTGGTGCCGGACGGCCTGCCTGGCCGTTGCCGTTCAAATACACGGTGCCTGCGTTGAATACGCCCGCAGACGATGTTGGATTTGAGACGTGTGTGTGACTTTGGCCATGATTATGGAGATATTCTATATGGGCAGAATTCACATACCTTTCTACATCTGCAGCCGGAACGCCTTTTTGGTGAGCGTCTTCGTATGCAGCCTTAATATCAAACCCATCTGCCAACTGTGCCATGGCGAGGCCCGTAGAAAAGACTGAAAACGTCAAGATAAAGTACTTACGAAGATTCATAGTTTTCATGCTAAATAATTTGTAACCCAAAGTTAAGGCATTATCAGATATTGATTATGCCTATTTACTCGTTAAAAGAGTAGTTCTACTAATTAAATAGCCAAAAAACGTTAGGAACCCAATAATGGCGGCTCCATGACATGGCCGCAGGCCGTACAGGTGCGTAGCTTCTCGGAAGCGTAAAACGTTTTAAATGTTCGCTGAAACTGCGTTGTGATATCCTCTAAATCGAAATATTCTTCGTAAAGTTTATGGTTGCATTTTTCACAAAACCATAACAATCCGTCTTTTTCACCCTGGCGGCGTTTTCGTTCCATTACCAGGCCGATGGTGTCTTTAAACCGTTTCGGATTATGCGGAACACGAGGTGGTAGTAAGAAAATATCCCCTTCGCGGATATCAACTTCCACAGCTTTGCCGTCTTCCTGAATTTGCACTTTAATATCGCCCTGCAATTGATAGAAAAACTCCTCACTTTCGTTGTAGTGGTAGTCTTTCCGGGCATTTGGGCCACCCACTACCATAACAATAAATTCCGCGTCCTTGTAAACGACCTTATTATTTACAGGCGGTTTAAGGGAATCCCGGTTCTCGTCGATCCATTTCCTGAAGTTGAAAGGCCTGGTAACACTCATAGTGGTGAAGTTTTTGGGTCCGTTTTGGGCCTAAACGCAAGGTTTCTTAAAAAGTTACGATTCAGGCCTGGTTTTTTTCAAAAATCAATGAACCGATGGCTAATTGCCCGGAAAATCGGCTTTGCGTTTTTGCAGGAAAGCAGCTACTCCTTCTTTGAAGTCGGCTGTAGCAAAGCTCTTTCCAAACTCTTCGATCTCTACTTCGTAGCCGTTGAGCTTATTGTTGTATCCCGCATTGATCACTTTGATAGCTGTTTTAACTGCTACCGGCGATTTAGACGTGATTTTGGAAGTGATATCGAAACATTTATTCAACAATTCCTCTTGGGTAGTCACATAATTAACCAGGCCCCATTTGTAGGCGTCTTCTGCACCGAGCATGTCGGCCGTTACAATCATTTCAAAGGCTTTGCCTTTACCTACCAGCTGTGCCAAACGCTGCGTGCCACCATAGCCTGGTATTACGCCGAGGCTTACTTCCGGAAGGCCCATTTTGGCATTGCTGCTGGCCACGCGGATGTGGCAGGCCATGGCCAACTCGAGGCCGCCGCCCAGTGCAAAGCCGTTAACGGCTGCAATAACCGGCTTCGAATAATTTTCGATAAAATTAAAGATCTTGAAATGCCCCAGGGAACTCAACTGTTTTCCTTCTTCCACCGAGTAGTTGGCAAATTCGGCGATATCGGCACCAGCCACAAAGGCTTTTTGCCCGGAGCCTGTAATCACCAGCGCGCGGATGGTTTTGTCGTTCTCTGCATCCACCAATAGCTCGTGCAGCTCTTCGATGGTTTGCTTATTCAACGCATTTAATTTATCTGGACGATTGATCGTGATGAGCAGAACGTCGTTTTTAATTTCAGTGAGGATATTTTCGAGTGCCATTTCAGTAATCATGAGGATGTGTTTTAACTTAGTTGGTAAGTGATTATAAACCGTTTTTTTAACTGTTTATTGCAACAAATATAACCGGATATCAATTACTAAGCCAAAAAGTTATTAACGAGGACTGGCGCGGGCTTGGTTTAGACGAAGCAAGGATTCTTATCTTTGTAGGGATGATTATTTATGCTATACCTGGCTTTGGCACCACTTCGCTTTTGTTTTCCAACATCAGCATACCGGGCGCAAAGCTGGTTGTTCTGAACTGGCCAGAGGCCGAGGCCACGGATTCGATGGCAACTTATGCCCGTAAGTTTCTGCCTCAGATCGATGCATCGAAGCCGTTCTGCCTGCTGGGTGTGTCGTTTGGTGGCATGCTCTGCTGTGAACTTAGCCGCCTGATCAACCCACAGCGCACGTTCCTGATCTCCAGCGCTAAATCGCGCAAAGAATTGCCCTGGTTCATTCGCCTCTTCAGCTATTTGCCCGTTTATTATCTTATCAGCGAAAACGGGCATCGGCGACTGGCCTATTACGGACGTTGGATGATCGGCTTTGGAAAAGATTACATGCCGGAATTTATGGCCATGGTAAAAAGCATGGGTCACTTGTATTTCCGGCATTGTATTCACATTATTGTAAACTGGGACCGACACCAAGAGCCTGAACATGTCGTTCACCTTCATGGCTCGCACGACCGGCTGATTTTATACGCTGGCGTAAAGCCTACCTACACCATAGCTGGTGGCACACATGCCATGGTTGTGTTCAGGGCGGCAGAGATAAATAAGATTCTTGGTGAAGAACTGGCTAGTCTTTTGCCAGACAAGGCTTAAGCGCGTCTGGCAATAAACCAGTGATTCAGCAGCTCGGGTCGGTTGTAGCGCATAGGTTCACTGGTTTCAACATCAATGAGTGTGGCTCCTGCTTCCTGTAACAGTGCCTGGCCAGCTGCAGTATCCCACTCCATGGTTGGCCCGAAACGCGGATATTCATCGGCCACACCTTCTGCAACCAGGCACATTTTGATGCTGCTGCCGCTGGTAACAATATCTACTTGCCCATGCTTTGCTTTTAATGCCTCAATGTGCTGGTACGTTTCGGTACTCATGTGCGAGCGGCTGGCCACAACCACGTACTGATTGCGGTTTTGGATAGCCGGCAACTTAGTTGCCACGCCGTACAATGCGTCCAGCGATGTTTGCGCGATATTCTCAACCATGCTCATAAAATCGTGCCGGTCGATTTTAAAGGCGCCAAGGCCTTTGGCGGCAAAATACAAGTCTTTGAATACGGGTGAATAAATCACCCCGAGCGTTGGCAATTGATTTTCTACAAGGGCAATGTTTACGGTAAACTCACCGTTGCGTTTCACAAATTCTTTGGTGCCGTCGAGCGGATCAACGATCCATAGTTTCTGCCAATCTTTACGGATGTCGTAGCCAACCTCTTCTCCCTCTTCGCTTAACAAGGGAATTTCGAAGCGTTGCAACTCTTGGGCAATTTTTTCACTGGCTTTTTTGTCGGCCAGGGTCAGCGGCGAGTCGTCTTGCTTATACTCCACATCAAAATTGGTATCATATACTTCCAGGATTTCATTACCGGCCAAAACAGCCGCCACAATGGCCTGGTGCAATAATTCGGGATAATTCATGATGGATTAGCTTAAAACGTTATACACGATCAGTGAGGAAAGGTACGCCAAACCACTCATAAAAACTAATTGAATAGCCGGCCACTTCCAATGCCGCGTCTCGCGGTAAGTAGTGGCCAACGTACTCATGCACTGCATCGCAAAAGCATAAAATACAAGCAGCGACCAGCAAACTGCTACGGTGTAGGCAGGCTTACCGGTTTCATAATTTTTCTCGGTCATCAATTTCTCCCGAAGGGTCTCGGTGTTTTCCGAATCGCCGGTGCTGTATATCGTTGCCATGGTACCTACAAATACCTCTCTGGCTGCAAACGAGGTAATAAGTGCGATGCCAATTTTCCAGTCGAAGCCCAGAGGTTTGATGGCTGGTTCTATTTTTTTACCGAGTATGCCGGCATACGATGCCTCGAGTTTTTGCGCGCTTACTACATCGTCGGTTTGATGCTGCTCCTGTGCCTTTTTTTCAATCTGCTCAAAAGTGTCCCCTGGTGCATGGCTGGTTAAAAACCAAAGCACAATGGATATGGCAAGAATCACTTTTCCTGCATCAAATAAAAACACTTTAACTTTACTGAACACAAGCAGCAACACGGTACGCATCTGGGGTCTCCGGTAAACAGGAAGTTCCATAATGAAATAGCTTTTTTCATTGGTCTTCAATAGACGTTTTAGCACCAGTGCTGCCAAAAGTGCTGCTGCAAAGCCCAATAGGTACATGCCCATAAGCACGATGCCTTCGTAACTGAATACGCCTGTGCTTTTCTTGCCGGCAAACATCATTCCGATAAGTAAGGTATATACCGGAAGTCTTGCGGAACAGCTGATAAGCGGCGCAACCATAATGGTTATCATCCTGTCTTTCCAGTTCATGATAGTGCGTGTACTCATGATAGAAGGCACCGCACAAGCTACACTACTGATCATCGGGATGACCGATTTACCATTGAGGCCGAAACGGCGCATGAGTTTATCGAGGATAAAGCTAGCCCGCGCCATGTAGCCGGTGTCCTCGAGAATAGCGATGAAGAAAAACAAAAGCGCAATTTGAGGAATAAATACGGCGATACCGCTAATGCCGGCAAGCACTCCGTTGACGAGCAGATCATTCAGTTTTCCGGCCGGCAACGTTTCTGCCGTGATATTCATCAGCCAAAGAAATCCGTTTTCGATCCAGGACATGGGATAGTCAGCCAGAAAGAAAATGAACTGGAAGATAATGAAGAGGATCAGTAAAAAGAACATAAAGCCGAAAACTTTATGCGTAAAGAAATGGTCGAGCTTCTGGGTAAGACTGCGATGCAACTGTGTGGGTTGTTTGACGCTCTTTGCCACAATGTAGCCGATAGACGTAAATCGATGGATGTTGTCGGCAAGCTCAAACTCGTTGATAGTAGCTGTATCAGTAGAGTTTAGAAAGGAGGAGATGATTTCGCGGTAGGAATGGTATTGCGGTAGCAATTCGCGTTGTTTTGTAAAATTGTAAAATACCGTTCCGGAAGGAACAGCTTTTGCGATGGCCCGTTTAAGGTCTTCAACACCTTTTTTATTTCTCGAGTTAACAGGTATTACCGGCACGCCCAGCAGTTTTTCGAGCTCGTCGCGGTAAATGGCAATATGGTTTTTTTCGGCCTCGTCGATCATGTTGAGTGCCACTACAGCGGGGATCTTCAGATCGAGAATTTGTGTAGCAAGCAACAGGTGGCGCCTGAGGTTGGAGGCATCGAGTACAATCACAACCACATCTTGCTTTTCATCTTCGCTCAACAGGGCTTTGCAGGCAACTTCTTCGTCGATAGACTTGGGAAAAAGGCTGTAGGTACCCGGCAAATCCGTTACAGTAACGGTGGCATCGCAATACATATAATTACCATAGTGCTTGTCAACCGTAACGCCAGCGTAGTTGCCTGTTTTTTGGCTCAGTCCTGTAAGGGCATTAAAAAGGGTTGATTTTCCGCTGTTGGGATTACCGGCTAAGGCAATGGAAATATGAGGCAATGGTGGGGTCAAAAAATTAATTTTTCGAAACAAGATCTACCAGCACCGTCGATGCTTCTTGTTTCCGAAGGCTGAGGGTGTACCCCGATACTTCGATGGCAATAGGATCGCCTAGCGGCGCTTTATACGACAGCTTAACGGTTTCGCCTGGCAGACAACCCATCTCTACAAGTTTCAACGAGAGAAATTTGTCGCTGAAACTCTGGATAGTTGCCGACTGGCCTTCGGAAAGTGTATCGAGTGTAGATATCATTTTTGAGTTACTAAAATTACAGGATTTGCACGGCCTGTCACATACCTAAAAAAAGGTATAAGAAAGTGCCAGGCGAAACGCTTTGTTTGTTAGCGATAGAGCGGGAACGTGACCGAAGGACTTACTAAAAACCGGCCGGGAGAAAATAAAAAAACCTCCACTGTTTGTGAAGGCTTTTCGTGGGCTCTACAGAAAAAATATCGAACCGCTTTTTAGAAGATTTGACGGTTTTATATGCGCTAAGCAATTCAATTTGATGTGGTGTTTAAAATATATTCTTACCGGAGTTTATCTAAAATTGGCTTTTGGAAAGTCAGCCTTTAATTTTTTCATAGATTCAGAAGAAAGATCATTTCCCCATAGTTCTATTACCTTTAGGTTAGTTAATTTTTTCGGATCAAGTTGTATATTCTGTATGCCACACACTGGTAATAATAAATATTCTAGTTTACTCAACCTATTAATGCTTTTTGGAACAGAATTAATTATTCTTCGTTTTGGATTCTTCGAAACAGGATAAAAATAGTAATTCGATGTTAACTCGAGTTTTTTCAAATTCGTACATTTCATGATTCCTTTCGGAATATGGTCAAACTGAACATCGATGATTTGTAAAGTTTCCAACCCCTTTAATTTTTCTATTCCTTTTAAATCATATAAAAAACATTTATCTATAAAAAGCTTTTTTAATTTTAAAAACTTAGCTTTTCTGAAATCAATGTGGCCGCTCATAAAATTTCTAATTTGCAACTCCTCCAAATTAGGCAGGTTAAAAATTATATCTGGAAATTCCTTTCGTGCGTTAGCATAGCCTCCTATTTTTAGAATCTTCAGCTTTTTTAGTTTCAAAATTCCAGCATCAATTCTTGTTGAATCATTTAAGCCAGAAACATCTAGGGATACAAGATTTTTAAACGTGTAAATTTGTTTTGGTAACTCGCCATTAAAGTCTTTTAGTGAAACAGATAAATTATATACACTATCTGGATGAATATTACTTTCATTGTAAAAAAGATCAGGGTAATATGAATACTCGTGTCTTTTATAATAATCTTTCATAAAGTTTTTGGCATAATTTTTCTTGTAACTGGAATCAGTTTGAGAAAAAACGCTGCCAGAAAAAAGCAAAAAAAACGTTAGTATCTTTTTCATAATGAGGCGTTGTTAGCCAAATGTACTAAAAAAACCTTAAAGACATGTAGAGGCTCTTTGCTTGTGGGCTACAAGTTCAAAGTTGTAGACTAAGCAAAGAGTTTTGGTACTCTAAAGAGGCGGAATTTTAATGCAAATAGTTTAGATCTTTAAACGCTTGAATCACGGAATTTTTTGAATTAATTCCTCCGGATTTAACTGCAAAAACTTCCAGCTTTTAATTTCCTCTTTGGCAGCTAATGAATGAGGGAAATCAACTGAATTGATCACACTTAAAATCGCCTGGTGAATATTGTTTAAAGGATATTCTTTTTTCATGGCTCCACCTCCATCTTGTCTTAAGCTAATGCTCTTATCATCCGTATCGATATAGGCAACACTTCTTCTCCCCTTCATTACTTTCGGTCGCCACATTTCTATTCTAGACCTAGGTATATACGTTTTAATCCAAACGTCGTCGTTATGCCTGATTGGCTCAAGCGATTCTGATAAAACAACAAGATCATCGATTCCTCTATTGTTGACTACTTTTTTATTTTAATCTCGTACCTCAGCCTTGTATACTTTAAAGTGACTTCCCCGCCAAATTTATCCTTAATGGTTCTATCCGTCAGCAACTCAACACCAAAGAACATTTCTGTCTTATTTTCATTCTGGATCAATTGTGTAAATAGCTCATTTGCGTCACCACGTTGCTCGCTGAATGCAGTTTTTAAATTACCTCAACGATTCGCGAAAGTAACTGCATCGTATCAAATAAATTACTTTTACCGGACGCATTCGCACCAGCAATGATTGTAAGCGGCGCAAATTCCATTTTAAAACTGCTAAACGTCTTAAAACCGTCTATTTCAATTTATGTAATCATTCGCTATTTATGGATCAGGGTCAAAAGTTGTGGGGAAAAGGAAAAAATCGGAATTTTGTGTCCCTAATTTGTAGTTGTGAACCAGTCCTTTGATAGCCTTTTGAAGACGATTCTTCCCGAATCAATATCTACCTATTT